>JAESGA010000015.1_pt1 | contig 400019 bp, 373 predicted proteins | sample 9269521 | NCBI WGS metagenome assembly JAESGA01 (sample SAMN14514842, study PRJNA621658) | algae metagenome | isolation source: Aphanothece saxicola GSE-SYN-MK-01-06B and co-occurring heterotrophs from... | place: USA: Grand Staircase Escalante National Monument, Utah | collected 2006-04-15 | reverse complement strand
CGTTCTCGATGCCGACCAGATGATCGGTGACACCGCCCGCCCGCGCCGTGCCGATGGGGGTATAGGCCCCCAGATCGATCACCGCGCCACCCATGACCGCCGACAGATCCAGCGTATCGCTGCCTGCCCCGCCAAAGATCATGTCGGCCCCGTCGGCATCCTGCACGATGAAGATGTCGTCGCCGTCACCGCCCAGTTGCACGTCACGACCAGCGCCGCCTTCGATCACATCAGCGCCCGAGCCGCCGACAGCCACGTCACTGCCGCCATTGCCCAGGATGATATCTGCGCCGCCCTTGCCCAGCAGGGCATCGCCCTGCTCACCACCGACGATCACATCATCACCCGCACCGCCGACCTGCACCCCGGCCGTGGAGCCCGGCATCAGGACCACACCCTCCAGCTCCGGTGCCGGTGCCGGGGTTCCAGTGCCAGACCCGGTGCCAGACCCGTTGCCGGAACCAGTGCCGGAACCCGAACCCGACCCTGTACCCGACCCTGTCCCGGTTCCCGAGCCAGTGCCCGAACCCGTACCAGTTCCCGGATTGTCATCATCCGCGTCTTCGGCTTCGCTGTCCTCGGCCTCGTCATCCTCTGACTCGTCCTCGGATCCTTCATCGGTGCTGCCATCTTCACCAGATCCGCTATCGCCAGACCCTTCACCGGTCTCGCCTTCTCCAGTGTCGGAACCACCTTCGCCCTCACCGGGCTGATGGGTGCCATGGGGGGCGAGCGTCGGCAGGTTGTCGATCGTGCCGACAAATGTCACCGTATGGGTGCCATTCGCCATGGTGATCGTGCCATCGCCATTGTCGGTCGCGGCAAATCCCGCAGGATCGACCCCTTCCGCAATTTCGATCACATCTTGCGCCCGTAGGGTGCCCACGACGACGTCATTGCCACCGTTGGTCCGGAACAGGATGCGGTGGGCCGAAGTCAGGGCGGATATGTCCACCATGTCATCACCGGCCGAGCCGTCGATGGTGATCGTATTGAAGTTCAGGTTCGTCGGCGTGAAATCACCAATGATCAGAACCTCGTCCCGGTCACCGAGGAACCCACCCGTGCCCGTGTTGATGACGATCTCCTCGATTTCCTGAAGATAGGCCACCACGGCGGCATTGGTGGTGCCGTTGCGCGTGATCACAATCTCTGTTCCGGCCGGAACGGCCCGGTTTCCACCCAGCGCTTGCCAGTTGGCCAGGGCATAGACACGGAAGGTTTCCTGCAGAAGGTTCCCGTTCTGGCCGTTCACGACAAAGGTGTCGCCTACTGCCGTTTCGGTTCCGCCATTGATGGTGTCCGCCCCATCGTTCGTAAGCGCAGCAGCCGACCAGATGACTACATCATCGCTTGCCCCGGCATTGATCAGATCATTGCCGCCGTTCCCGGTGAGAAGATCGCCCCCCGCACCGCCAGTCAGCGTGTTGTTTCCGTTACCGGCAGAGATGACATCGCCCACGACATCGCTCGCCGCACTGGTGAGTACCGTCACGCTCCCACGCGCATCGGTCACCGTCACTTCGGCGCGCAGTGCGGGCTGCTGGTTCGTGGCACGTGCCGGCGGGGTATAGCTGGCCGCGGTCGCTCCGGCGATGCTGGTCCAGGTCAGACCACCATCAGTGCTTTGCTGCCACTGGATCGCGGTCGTTGCAATGCCATCGGCATCCGCAATGCCCGCAAGGTTCACCGTCACCGCAAAGCCTTCGGTCGGGCTGACATCCGTCAGAACAGGGATACCCGTCGTCGGCGCGTTCGTCAGCGCCTCCACTGCGAAGGTGCCATCCGCAAAGGCCAGCATCTCGATATTGAACAGTCTGTCAGCGCCCTCCAGCCCGCGGGCACGACCTGTTGCCGGATCCTGAGACAGATCCGCCCCTGTTACCGGATCGACAAGGTTGGCACTCGCCTGCAGATGGGTGACCGTAACGCTGCCATCGGCATTCCGGACAACTTCATAATTGTCGCGGATATCCCAATAAACTGCAGTGTCCACAGCCCCTGCCACACCACCGTCGAGGATTTCCCGAACGATGGAAAGTTGTGACGGCGCGATCTCGCGGCTGAACAGCAGGCTTTCCAGCGTGCGGCCCCCAAAGAGGATCGCTCCGCTCAGCGACGTTACCGGGGCCGTCAACTTGTTCGCCGTGGCCCATGCTTCGCCCAAGCTATCGGCAATGGCAATCCGCACATTCAGGTACTTGTCGCCATCGATGATGTCATTGCCCGCCCGGCCCTCGATCGTGTCGTTCCCGGCACCGCCCAGCAGGATGTCCGACGCATCTGCCGTATCCATGACACCGATCTGTACCTCATTGGTGGTTCCATCAGGATGGCGGATCTCGAACCGCTCCAGATGGGCGACCAGGTCACTCAGGCCTGTGATCAGATTGAGGTTCTTCTCCAGCAGCGCATTCGAGAAGCTTTCGATCGGCGCACTTGCCCCGACCTGGGCGGCGTTGCCGTTCACATCATAGGCACCCAGCACCGCATCGCGGCCACGCAGCGTGTCGCTGTAGTTCCAGCCTGACAGACCCTCGACCAGGTCATAGCGGTCGCGCAGGATGTTGTTCTGCTGGTTAACGAAGATCGAGATGTTCATATCCGCGTCAGCGGCATACTCATTGCCCTGGAACGAGGTCCAGTCGAACCCCGACATGCCGTTGCTGCGGTTGATCCCGATGCCCTGGATCATGATGTCATCACCAGATTCCGCATCGAAATCAGTATCGTTCTCTCCAGAATGCATCACGTCATGGCCGATGACGCGGCTGTTGAAGAACAGTTCCGAATTGTCGCCGGTCAGGGTGTTCATGTTCCCCTGGCCTTCCATCCAGTCATGGCCTTCGTTGCCGTAAACAACGCCGCCACCGCCCGAAGGCGACCGGATGAAGTCATTGCCCTGCCCGCCAAAGATATCCTTGGCCTCATCCCCACCGGCAAGCACGTCGCTTCCGTCACCGCCAAAGATCAGGTCCAGCCCCATCCCGCCGTTGATCAGGTCATCGCCGCCCTCGCCCTTGAGCACATCCGCCGCGCCGACATCGGTGCCGCTATCGGTGATCAGGTCTGATCCTTCGCCGCCATGGATGTGATCGACGCCGAAGCCGCCTTCGATATCGTCATCACCAGCATACCCCCACAGGCCGTCATCCCCAGCACCGCTGATGATGATATCCCGCTCGGCCGTGCCGCCGATGACCACATGTTCCCCGCCCAGATAACGGATCTGGTCCGTGTCGCCGTCACTGTCCAGATCACGCCGCTCGACCAGGCTGGTATTTCCCAGCATCGAAGACAGCACATCTGCGTCGCGGGTCGGGTCGGCATTGCCGATCCCGGCGTTCCACTGCCGCGACTGATCCATCTCGATCACCCAAGCCGCCGTCTGGAAGGCAGCGCCGTTGATCGACAGACCCAGATGCTCGCCATCGGTGTTGCGCTGGATCAGATCGGCAAAGCTGTCACTTTCCAGTTGCGTCAGCAGGTTCATGCCCTGCGTCCGGCTCAGGTAATAGAACCGGTCGGCGTTCTGCAGCATCTCCATCTGTGCTTCGAAGACGAAGGTGAAGGTCGACCCCAACATCCCGCCAAAGGGCATCTTGGCTTCGGCCAGACCACCGATCCAGAAGTCGACATCGTTCAGACCACCAAGGGAGCCCCCGGCATAGACACCGGTTGCGTTCAGGAAGGCCAGCCTGTCGGCCGGCGCGCCCGTCCCGCCAAGAACCAGCAGCGTCGCCGCATCCCGCTTGCCCTCGATCGTGGTCTCCGCCGTGATCGAGGAATGGGTCCCATAGGCCGCAATGAAGTTGATCACCGACAGCGGATTCTTGATGTTCGCCGCGAAGTCCGTCCAGTTCTCATACGGCTTCACATAAGTGTTCTGCGTCTGCTCAAAGAACTGACGCCGCGCCTCGTTCAGCGACGGGATGCCCACATCCCGCGCGCGGGTCATGTTCAGCGCGCCAAGGTCCAGCGGCAGCCCTACAAGATTGTTGCGCAGCGCGTCGGTCAGGAATTCGTCGATCTCGTTCCCGTGCTGCCGCGTCATGCCGCGCAGGATGGCCCCCGCCGCGGAATGTGCGTCAATGCCCTGTTCTTCAAAGGCAACCGGGTTCAGGAACACCTCGAACAGATCACGCTGCGACAGACCCACCGTGCCGCTTTCGCCCAGCGTGCCGTTGGCATCCAGCAGCCCCAGCATATCGACCGTTTCGTTCAGCATGGAATGCCCGAACCGATAGACGACCTGCGCGAATTCCTGGCTGATACCCACCGGAATCTCGATCGAGTTCGAGAAGACGAACGGATCAATCTGCGGGGCCACGGCGCGGACGAATTCCTCGAACACCAGATGTTGATAGACCATCTCGGTCGAGAAACGCGCCGTCTGGAACAGACGCTCGCCATTCCATTCCACCGCGTCCACCGAAGCCGGCATCTCCGTGACCGGTGTCAGCAGATAGGCATTCAACAAACCGATATCGCCGGACGCGATCAGCGTAGCCTTCACCGCATCAATCTGACGGTTATGTTCGCCATGGAAAATCGTATGCACGGCGGTCAGTGCGATGTTTTCATTGCCACGCCCGTCGCCCACGATGAAATGGCGATCCAGCATTTCATTGTCATAGGTCGAGGCTACCCCGAACCCATTGGTCGGTTGGGCATTGCCCGTCAGCGTATCCGCATCCGCTGATTTGAGCGTCAGGGGATTGGTCGGATTGGTCGGATCAGTATCCACAAAGCCCGGCACCGCATCATGGGCGATATCGTTCAGGAAGGCCCGGCCGGAAGACGCGATCCCCAGCGCATCCACCGGGGTGGACAGGCTTCCGACCACCATGCCTCCGCCCGCAACCACGAATTGCGGCATCCCGGTCGTCGGATCGGGGATGAACCGGCCATACAGATCGGTGATCACCGCCGGAACCGAATGCACGTTCAGATCCGACAATTGAATCCCCAGCATGGTGCTGGCCTGTTCCTTGATGTCGGCCCATGTCGGCGGGCCGCCATTGTCGCCTTCCAGCATCCGCCCGGTCGCCACGGGGCGGCCACCATCCAGCACATATTCGCGCAAGAACACCTGATGTGACGGGTTCGAGGTATAGACCTGGTTCAGGTCGATCCAAGGCGTCGTTTCATTCGCATTTTCCCGCACATCATCGGCGGTGCCCAGAATGCCATCCGCGCCGGGCTGGTTTGTCGCTCGCGTCAGCACCATGAAATTCGGGGCATTCGGCGTTGGGTCCCAAAGCGGATCATCCGGCTGCAGCGGAATGTAAACCGTGCCGTTGCCACCTTTCTGCGTCAGGTCCAGACCGTGATCGAAGAACTGACCAAAGATCGTGAAGAAGCTGTTGTAAGGCGCCGTATCCCCAAGATCGGCAGCAACGTTGCCAAGCAGGACGTTCACGCCGTCCATTTCGATTCCATTGTCCGTCAGCAAGGCCTGCACTTCGGCATTGGCCAGCGCTGCCTGATCATAGGGCACCAGCGCCGCTTGAGCGGCGGCGACATCAGCCGTCTCCTGCACCACCAAAGCCTGAGCATCGGCAAGGTCGCCTTGCGCGGTCGTCTGCGCCGTCAGGGCATCGGCCAAGTCGCTTTGCGCCTCTGACACCGCCAACTGTGCACCGGGCAAGCTCGCCGCCACGGCATCATTCGCAGCGGTCAACGCCGCCTGCGCCGAAGCCTGATCGGCAGTCGCAACGCCCAGCGCCGTCGTCGCCGCTGCCGCAGTGGCGGCAGCGGTGCTGTTGCTCGACGCCGCCGAAGCTTGTGCCGTCTGGGCCTCAGACAGGGCCGCCGTTGCCGTGACAACTGTCGCCGCCGCCGCGGTCACCGCAGCATCCGCCGCAGCATCCGCCAAATTGGCTGCGGTCAACGTCGCCTCTGCTGTCTGCAAAGAGGCGAAGGCCGCGTTATAGGAATCCAGCGCCGCCTGATTGTCCGAAGGATCTCCATCGGCCAATTCGATCAACAATTCCACATTGGCCGCCCGCTCGGCCGCAAAGGCAGCGTCATAGTTGGCTTGCGCCTGCAGGCGCGCCGCTTCGGTGGTCGATGCTGTCGTTTCTGCCGCGGAAAGCGCTGCCGTCGCATCGGCCATGTCCGTGACCGCATCCGCCAGTGCAAGGTCCGCTGCGGCCAGCACCAAGGCTGCCGTATTGGCAGCGCTTACCGCTGCCGCTTCCGCGGCCTGTGCTGCCGCCAATGCCGCATCAGCAGCCGCCAGATTGGCCTCAGCCGCCGTCACATCTGCGCTCAACGCGGCCAGCGCAGCCTGTGCCGCCGCAACGGCAGACTGTGCAGCAGACACCGCATCATTTGCCGTACCCAGTGCGAGCGCGGCCTCACTTGCTGCCGTGTTTGCGGCAGCAAGTTCCGCTTGTTGTGTCGTCAGCGCGGTCTGCAATACAGACCGGGGCGGCAGACCAGTCAGATCCCCGCTGCTTTCCTGCGCCGCCATATAGGCCGCGTGGATCTCTTGCGACAGGGCAATATTCTCTGCCCCCAGCACGCCATTAATCGCCAGGGCCGCTGAAATCGCCGCGATGTTGCCCAGTGTCTGATCCGAGACGAGGTTCGAAATGGTGCGCGGACGCCCGTCGTAAACCGACCCGGTGGTCTGCGTATAGCTTGTCGCGGCACCCGTGCGCGGATTGGCCTGCGCCGCGATCCAGACCGGATCCAGCAAGCGGTCCATGATATTGTCGGACGCACCGCTATTGGTCAGTCCGACCTGATAATTGTTCAATTCGCCCGTCACCGTGCGCAGCCCATTCGGGACCAGCGGGTTGGTGATCAGCGCCTCCAGCGCCGCACGGGGATCCGCGCCATTCGCGATGGCCTCGGCATGCGCCTCGGCAATCCGGATCTGATCGAGGATATGGGCGAGGTCGTTAAGGTTCAGCGTGACCATGGCGGTTGTCCCTGTTTTGATACGTGGCAAACGAACAGGGCGGACCTGTCCCTTCGGATGGTCCATGATCACGCCACAGACCATCGGGAACAAAGGCCGACGGTCCCACAGGGTTTGGAAATAGGTATAGGCCCCAATCAGACCAAAGTCTGATTAAGGCGAACCCATTGTCCCGGCCTTCATTCAGGCCGGCACCGCACACGCCCAAAAAGCGCTGTATTCATTAGGAATTATTACACTAACTGCGACTGATTTTCAAGAGCGATGCGAATGCGTCTCAACCGCCCAATTGCTGCGCTACCGCACAGTCCGATCATCGGACGCCCGCTGCTAAACACCTGATTCTCATCAGAGAATGCGAACTACTCTCATCCGCAGCCGGTTATTCCCACCCGAAATCGGGCCGCCGCAATCCCCGGGATTCACCCGGTGAATCCACGAAGTTCTTCTCAAACATTTAACAGCGATTCTCGTCCCAAGGGGCCAGGGTCAACCCCATCCGGCGCACCTGTTCCAGGCGGGGCGGTGGCGTCACAAACGCCCCATAGCGCCGGGCCAGCCCCCCTTCCAGCAGGGCAATGAACCCCTCCACCGCCGCACGCCTCCCATCGCGGGAAAAGAAATCGCCCCGCACATGCAGCGCCGCCGCGAGCAGCCGCACCAAGGCGGCCACCCCTTCGGGATCAGGGCGCTCCGGCTGCCGCCAGAAATCATCCAACCCACCCTGATGCGTCAGGCCCGCCATGTCATAGCTTGCGATCCCCATGCATTTGACCGGACATCCCGCCTGAAGGGCATGCAGCCCCACCGTGCTGTTGATCACCACACATCCCGCCGCGCGGGCCAGAAGCGCCCCCAGATCGCCGCCGTCCAGAAACACAACCCGCGCGCCGTGACCCGCAGCCTGTGCCATCTCGCGTGTCAGCCGCGCCCAAGGAATGCGCCCGTTGTCCATCGGATGCAGTTTCACCACCAGCAAGCCACCCTCTGGTCCATGGTCCGCATGGGACCGGATCACCTGCGCCAGAAAATCCCGCGGATCGGCATAACCGGAATTGGCACGGATCTGATAATCCCCTGCCATCTGCAAGGCGACCAGATGGAACGGCCCCCCACCCTCTGCCAATCGGGCCACCATCCGCCGTGCCGGACCAGCCGCGCGCCATCCGGCGAAATGTCGGGGAATATAGGACAGGTACTCCATCACCGGATGATCCGGACGATCCGCCAGAAAGCCGGGATACAACGGCGACAGCAGCGCATTACCCAGATGATAGGCCACCTCCTGCAGGGCTTCCTGCCAGAACGGATGGCCAAACCGGCGCGTCAGGTCGGGCGCGGGCAAGCCCGCCGCCCGCTGACGCACCACCGCCAGATCATCGGGGAAATGCGAAAATGCCGACTGTCCCCCTTCCTCGACCAGTATCCAGTCCGGCCGCAAATACCCGAACTCATGCGACAGGCAGACGATGCCCAGCCGAAGCGCCGCCCTTTGCGCTGCCACGTGATAGGGATGGCGATCTGCGAAATAGATCAGATGCGTTGTCCCCTCGGCCCGCATCCGCGCCTCGATCCAGCCTTCCCATGCGGCGAATGACCCACGATAGCTTTCGCAATCCGGCCCATGCCAGAACAGCCAATCGCCAAAGCACAGGTTCACCCGCCGCACGGCATGCCCGCGCGCCGCCAAGGCCCTGCCCAAATCCCGCGCAAAAGCTGACGGATGGCCCTGAAGAAACATCACGCGCATTCAGCACCCGCTTTCGGCCATTGCATCACTGCCTGCCCTGTGGTCTGCCAAGCCGCGTTGCGTTTGTTCCGAGTTGCCAAAGGTTTCCCGTCATGCCCGATCTGGTTCGTATCCGGCAGTCCACCGCGCCCGCGCCGGTCCGGCTTGCGCTCTATCTTTTCGATCTTGCAGCCTATGAGGTGCTGTACCGCTTTTCGCCGGTGCGCAGGAAACGCTTCTTCAACGGCGGATATCTTCCCCTTGCCACGGACCTGTACCACCTGCCGCAGCTTGCTGGCGAAGACCCCGCTGCGATGATGTACCATCTGCTGCTGCGAACCATGGTTGCCGACCTGTCCCCCGACCCTGCCACCATCCTCGATGTTGGTTGTGGGCAGGGTGGCGGGTTGATCTACGCCCATGCCGTGTTCCCAAACGCCAGATTGCTGGGAACCGACAGGAACGGCACCGTCACCCGCATGGCCCGTCGCGCCCTTGCCCCAACGGAATGTGCCACCTTTGCCAAAGGCGGCGGCGACAGCATCGCCTTTCCCGATCACGCGGCAGATTTCGTCGTCAGCGTGGGCGCGCCCACATATTTCGGCCTGCCCCGATACGTGGCCGAAGCCGCCCGCGTCTGCCGCCCTGGCGGCACGATCGCATTCTCCGGCGGCTACCGACAAGGCGATCATGCTGTGATCGAAACCGAACTGCGCACCGCCGCGCGCGCCAACGGTCTGATCTTTCACCGCTATGCCAACATCACCCCCAATACCTTCGCCGCGTTGCAAGCCGACATCCCCCACAGGGCCGCCGAACTTGCCCGCGTGCCATGGCCGTTCCGGGCCTATGGCTGGAAATGGGCCGATATGCCCGGCAGCGCCGAATATGAGGAATATGCCACCGGGCGTCGCGCAGACTTCGCCTGTGTCCTGAGCAAACCCTGACACCATCAATCAGTCCTGGATCCGGGCAAATTCCCGTGCCCACCGCGCCCGTCCGCGCAAGAACGGTAACTTTTCGCGCCAGTTCTGCACTGCCCTTCGATGCAAAAGCCCATGGCGCAGCCCAAGGATCAACGCCCAGACTGTCAGGCGTAAAAGCAGCCAACGCCGTGGCACCATTTCAAGGCAGGTCTTTCCCTCGGGGTCGAGCGCCAAAAGATAGGCATCCCCTTTGATCAGCCGCGGATCGGGGGACCCCAACTGCAGCGTATCGATCTGCCGATGCACGGGCCGCAACAGGATCTTGGCAACAAGCCAGATCACCGAAAACACGGAAATCGGCTTTGAATGCGTTACGTCAAACGCAGCAGGCCGCCGCATCGCAGAAAGGTCCGCCCCTTTGCGCCGCTCCGGCAATGGCAATCCTTCAAGCGCCGTCGTCAGACGGTGGTGGCGGTCAGCACCGTCCCTGCCCAGCGCCGTTTCAGGCCCGGATAGAAAATCCGCCACGGCCATCAGACTGGCGACTGCCGCCCTGTAGCGATGAACCAGCAAATGATGCATCGCCCATCCCACAACATGCAGCGCACCGGGCAGCGGCGCGAATTCCGGATGCGCCGCCGCATTGATCAGCCCGTTGCGCAAATCGTAGTATTGAACAAGGCCCACATGTTTGTAGCGCACCGAAGCATGCCACACACCCAGGCCCGGCAGCGGTACGATGGGCACCCCCGCCCGGCGCAGCCGCAACCCATATTCAATGTCATCTCCACGGATAAAGATCGGGGCCGGCAAACCGACATTCCGGATCGCCCGCATCGGGATCATGCAAAACCACCAGCCATTATAGTGCACATCCGGGCAGCTATCCCAAAGCCGCAGCGATTCAGGTTCCGAAAGGTCCAGATTGGCCCCTTCCATGCGGGGCAACCAATTTTCGCCAAGCCGCCCCCATGCTTCCTGCAGGCGCGTTGGTCGTTCCAACTCAATCGCTTGCCCCCCCATGACGACATCTGCAACGGCATGGGCGGCAAATGTTGCGGCCCGTGGCACGATCCGCGGGTCCAGTTGGATATCATCATCCATCAGCAGCAGGTGGGTGGGCCGGTCGTTGCTGTCCATCGCGTCGATCATTGCGCGGGCGAAACCACCGCAGCCTCCCAGATTGGGTTGATCCACCACCTGAAAGAGCGGCCCGTCCAACACGGCCTGCAAGGTTTCGCTGCGGAAAGCATGGCCGTGGTTGACCACATACACGCGCACCAGATCGGGCATGGCCTTGCTCAATTCGGCAAGCGCCCGCACTGTGGTTTCAAACAAGGCCTCGCGTTCATGGGTCACCAGCCCCACGGCCACCCGAACCGGGCGCCATGGGGCGCGATCGGTGACAAAGGCGATCTCATGGATCTGCACATCACGCACGGCCTCGACTGACAGGCTCAGCCGCACGACATCAATTCCTTCCGCTTCGTCCCATACCCACCGCAGACTGTCTTCTGTGTTGCCGGCATGGTTCCAAAGCGCCAGCAGCCGTGTTTTTCCCCCTTTGAGATGCCCCGTCAGCCGCAGTTGAAGCGCACCTGTCGCGCGGCACTTGATGCCGATGCGCGCGATGCCGGCCCGCTTGCACCAGAAATCGAGGAAGAATGCATTGAAGAATGTATCGCCCTCGATCCGCGCCCCTGCCGCCAGAGACAGACCCCCGCTTGGATGGTCCCGGCACGCGCTGCCCGGACCAAGGTACAAAGCCTCGGGCATCCCCGCCTTTGGGCCAAGAAACACCTGCAGACAGTACAGCCCGGCTGGTTTCTTGGTTTTCCTAGAGTGGGGCATGAACAAAGACCGGTGCGTCGCGCCCCGTCGCAAAAGCAGCGTTCAACGCATCCGCCGTCTCCAGCGCCCGCACTATCGCCACATCCATATCAAGATAGCTGTACGTGCCCAATCTGCCCACAAATGTCACGCCACGCTCGGTCTGCGACAGGGCAAGATAACGGGCAAGACGGTCCTGATCATCGACAAGCCGCAAGGGATAATAGGGAATATCCCCCGTCCGGCAGGATCGGCTGTATTCCCGAAAGCAGACAGAAAGACCCTGATCTGTTTCGTCCCATGGGGCGAAATGGCGATGTTCGGTGATCCGCGTGAAGGGCACATCAGCGTCACAATAGTTCATCACGGCGACTCCCTGAAAATCGCCGTCATGTACAAAGCGTTCAAAATCCAATGTGCGATAGGACAAGGGACCGAACCGGTTGTCGAAATACCGATCAATCGGCCCGGAATAGACCAGATGATCAAAGGCGTCCGGCATCGCTCCGGCCACCGCCTCATGCGACAGGCCCAGCACGACGCGCACGCCCGGATGATCCAGCACCGCCGCAACCAGCGCCGTGTAGCCTTCGCGCGGGATTGCCTGATGGCGATGCGCAAAATACTCATCGTCATAGTTGAACCGCAAAGGCAGCCGCTTCAGAACACCCGCGGGCAGACGCCCCGGTTCCACCCCCCACTGCTTGCGCGTGTAGTCGGCGACAAAGGCCCGGTACAGCCGTTCCCCCATCGCGCTTAGCCCGAATTCCTCAAGCGTGCGCGGCGCCCCGTTCACCACATCCACGGTCTGCGCGGCGATGAAGATGCGCGCCTGCGCAGGCGATAGCGCGCGGCGAAAGAACTGGTTGATGGTGTGCAGGTTGATCGGCAGCGAATAGACCTGCCCCCCAACCTGCGCCTTCACCCGGTGTCGATAAGGGACCATATCCGCAAATCTGCGTACATAGTCCCACACCCTTGCATTGTCGGTGTGAAAGATATGCGGGCCATGCAGATGCACCATGATCCCGGTTTCCGCATCACGCTCGCTGTGGCAGTTGCCTGCCACATGGTTGCGCTCATCCACCACAACCACCTGATGGCCGTTCTCGGCCAACGCGCGCGCAATAACCGCTCCGCTAAATCCTGCACCCACGACAAGAACCCGCATCACAAACCCAACAGAGCGGGTGGGATCGCCGTCCCAAATCCGTCCTTGCGCAAGCGTGCCAGCTCTTCGGCGGTCACAGCGCCCGCCAAGAAAGCAAGTTAAGTTGATGATAAATATTATTTTTTATATCGTCGCATAGAACAAACCCCATCTAGACCCCATCTGCCCTTAACGCTGGACGTGTCTGGCCGCGCTGGGCTGGTGTGTGGCAGGCTGTCGCACCTATCCCGGCAGGGGGCAGCGCGGTTGCGATCTGGCGGTCCGTCTTCGGTTTGCCCCTGCCGAGTTGTCAGAGAAGGTCGCAGTTGGCCGTCTGGTAGTGCCACTTGGCTTTGGCTTCGAAGTCGTCCCCTTCGTAAAGCCATTGGTCTTCCGGCAGCAGCGTCCCTGCTTTGTCCTTCGATGAAACCTTTTGGTGCATCGCTTGGAACGTCCCATCGTACATTCGCCCGATGAGGAAGTCCGGCGAAGGCTGGTCAGTGTCCGTCCCCATCATAAAAGGCGCATGCTGCCGCAGGTCGCCTTCGGAGATTTCACCCGCTGCAAGCGCGGCCAGAAACTGCCGTCCCGCCGCAACTCCTACGTCCACCAACTGCTTTCGGCGGGCGTCTTCGCCCATCATGCTGGCGTAGGCGCTACACTCAAAGGCGGTGAACATCACCCGCGCAGCCTTCGCGTCTTCCACGCTGGCCGCGCCCGTGCCGGGCAGAAGGCAAAGGGCTAAGGTTGGGGCGATCAAAGTGCGCAGCATGCAAATTCCTCCGGTCGGTCCTTCCACGCTACCCGGCAGCGGCGGCCTTGTCATGCCCAGGACGGTTCCCGGCGGGGCAATATCCCCGGCGGGGCTGGGGGCTGCGCTGGGCAGGGGTGCTGGCTTGGTCTGGTTGGGCGGTCTAGTCGTGTCGGCTGCGGACGTGGACGCCGGACGTGGGCAGGTCCAGAGGCGCGGGGCCACCCCCACCCCCCGGCCTCCCCCGAACAGGTCTGGTTTTTGTGTGTTACCGTCGCGCACATAGCGGCCAATTTCTGGGAAGTTTGTCTGCTTTGTCAAACTAGTCTGGGGCTGGCCTTTCACAGTGCGCCCCTGCCGGGCTTAAGTGAGTTTGCGGCAAAAGTTTCGCGCCTGCGGTGCCTTGATCGTTACGTGGTCTTGGGTCTGCCCCTCAACGGCCCACAATAGCCGATACTCTGCTTGATCGGCATACCGGCTACTTTTCATGAAGAATTCTTCGTATCCGCCGACCTGCCCCTGTAACTCCGGGCCAATCCGCAATCCGATGCTGCCGTCGGGCTGCTGGGACGTGAAATCGCCAATTGTCTTGGACCCTAAATCGCGGCGGATGGTCGTGTCGTCTTGGTAAATTGCCGGACCCTCTAAGCCATTCATAAAGCCCGGCAGGGCGCGAGCGATGGCCGCTGCAAACGCGACCGTGTTGTCGATGGCGAAGCAATTGTCTGCGCCGCCGAAAGTTTGCCGCATTTTCTCGCTGTAGACCATGCTGCCGCACAGGACGTAGCAGTTACTGCCTCTGCCCGTTGCCATGACTATGGTGAGATTTTCCCCAAGGCCAGTCCTTACGCCTTTGCCCTCCGCCGCGTCCTTGCGTTGCTCATCGGTGTGCTTGGCGAATTGAATGAAAGACGAAAGCCGCAAAGAACCGTCTTCGAAGAATTCATCAACAAACTGCTTGGGCAGGTAGCGAAACACCCTAGGGCGAACAACCTCCCAAGTCTGAATGAACTGTAGAGTGTCGAATGCCAGTTGTCCTGCCGGGTAGGGTTGGATTTTGTCTGTCATGTTCGCTGAACCTTCGAAATGCTTGAAAGGGATGGGCGTTCGGGAAAGGGCTTTGGCGGCTTTATGTTGTGGCAATGCCAATCCAGATGGGCGAGGCAGTGACTTGCGTAGTGGACCAACGGAAGCACAGCCAAGGCGTCCGGCAGGGCGATCTTTTGGGCCATGTTCTGCCGCCAGAGTTCTATCGGGCCGGTGCCTTTCTCTAGCGGATACAAGAGCATCCCGTGGGCCAGCAGATTGCGCACGTCTGCGGTGGCGTCCATGGCCCATCGGAATTCAGCCGCAAAGAATTTCGCTCTTTCATCGTCAACTCCACGCATGACTTTGCGAAGTTCTTTCATCCGGTCAGACACGTTTTGCGGCGGCGTCTTCCCGACCAATTCCAGAAACTTGCCCACGTTCCATTCTATGGACGCGAATTCGATGATTATTCGGCCCACGGTTTCGAATTCGGCGTCCGAAAGCCCGTGGGCATAGATTGATTTCAATGGTTCGTCCGCTGTCACTTTCCCTAGCCCTTTGTGCATGGGTTCAGGGTCGGAGAATTGCGGCACACTTTCAAGGATTTCCGGTTGGGGCGGCGCTGGACTTTGCCGCCGAAACGAATTGGGGTATCATGATACCGCCCATGTTGACTGTTTTTGTCGAAAAAGGAGTTGTCTGCCGTGTCTGGCCGACCCACCTACTTTGGCCCCGGCTGGCGCAGCCCAGCGCATCGCGCGGCTTACATCGCCGCCTGCCGGGCGTTTGGACGTGGCGGCCCGGCAGCGCGGCCTTGTGGTGCGAAGCTGCGGAATGGCGGGACATGCGATGACTTCGCCCTTGCTGGCGAAACCCGCTGCCGCCGCCATTGTGGGCGGGACGCGGCGCGCCGTTTCCGGGAACGGCAAAAACGGGAGTTCGAGCGGGGCGAGGTCGCCCCCGAAGTTTGGGCCGCCGCAGAAGCCCGCCGGGCGCGCAATGCGCTGGATTGGGCATGGACGCGCGACCCCCGCCTGCCGGGGCAGACGATTGATCTGGGCGAGGCCGAAGGGGCCTTCCAAGACGCTGCACGGGCGCTGGGCGTGGACGTGCGGGCGCTTTACCCGGCACAGGCCGATTGGCTGCGCTGGCGTTACCAGAGGACGCAGCGGGACAGGTTGGACGCGGCGGCGTGGCAGCGGGCCGTCCTAACTGATCTGCCGCGCCGCCGGGCCGCTGCCGAAGTCGCAGTCATGCTGGCCGATTTGGGCATCACAGACGGGCGGACGCGCGAGGCGCGGGCCGCCAAGAGGGCATATCGTGCCGGGGGCGTAGACAGGGCGCGGCAGGCGGTGGAAGCCATGCGCGAGGCCGTTAGGCTGTCCCAGCGGGGCGAGGAAGCGCGGGTGGGGCCGTGGGCAGCCCGCAAGGCCGCTGGGCCACTCACGCGCGCCCCTGTGAAGCCGTGGAAGCCCCGGCAGGGGGCGGCGAGTGCCAAGCGGCGGCTGCCGGATCAGCCTAAACCTACGGCAGCCCCTGCGCTGCCCAAGCGCCCCGTGGGGCGGCAGGCGCGTGTCCCTGACAGCCCGGCAGAGATAGCCGCGCTGGCAGGCGTCCTGCGCGCCGCTGGGGCGTCTGTGCAGGCCATGTATGCCGCCCTGCCGGAAGACCAGCAGTTGCCTTTCCTGCGCGATCTGGCGGCGTTTGCCCGCGCCCCAGACGATGCAAGAGCGCGGGCGCGTTGGATGGGTTGGGTTGCTGCGCTTGCTATTTCTAGGGGCTAAATGGCTGGTGGCATGCAGAAGCCTTACTCTGCTCACACAATCGCCGAATTCTCTTAATGATAGTTAACTTTCGGCATAGTGTCGAAATCTCATCATATGGAGTTTGAAATTGCGCGCGATTTTCACATCAACGGTTCTGTCTATTTTCTTTGCGGGAACGGCTCTTGCTCACAGTGGCGGAACGAATGCCGCTGGGTGCCACATGAACCACACTACCGGTGTGTATCACTGCCACTAATGGCGTTCCTTCCTCACTATTGGAGGTTTCAATGAAAGGCGCTTTAGCGGCCATCATGGTCCTAGTTCTGTCGTGTGTGCCCGCGATGGCATGGGATGGAACAAACGCAGACACTGGTGACGCCGTCGAAATCGGCAAGGGCAATCTTGTCCGCGTCGGCGAAGAAATCGAAGTGTTTGACTATGGAACGGGAACCTACAGGAATGTCACCGTGGAAGACGTCACAGGAGGCGGGTCAACCGTCGAAGTTGAAGTCTATGACTACGAGACAGGTGAATATCTGCTTCTAGAAATGGAAGACTGAACCCTAACCAGCTTGCGCCAGCCTGCACAGTGTGGGCTGGCGCTTTGGGCTGGATGGGTGGCAGCCGTCAATGGGCAGGGCGGCGAGGGATTGCTTTTTCGCGCTTGATGACCCCAGCCCCGGCCAGTGCTTCCTTGAGGGACTTCCCGGCAGCGGCGGTTTCCATGCTGGCGATCCAGATGAAGTTTCCGAAGCCTTCCTGTTCCCGCGCACTGGACTTCGCCGTCCCTTGGCCGCGCGGCAGGGTCATGCCCCCGTCCAGCACGATCAGACCGGGGTTTGGAAAGCCCCCTGCCGGGTCAGGGCGGCGGACGACAACTGGAACAGTGGCACGATCTTCCCGAATGTCCGGGCGACGAAACCCGGCACCGTTCATGGGCTAGGATGCGAAGCCAACAAGCCAGAGGGCTTGGGCAGCTTCCCGGACTTGGGCGGGGCCAGCTTCCCCGATATAGAATTCGCGCTCGGGGTGGGCGTCGAAGAATTCGTTGATGGTTTTCAGCCAGCTTTTTTCGCTCTGAGGCATTTCATTTATCCTGAGAAAGGGAGAGGGGTGCGCTGGGCGTTGGCGCGTTGGGGTCGCCCGATTTGCGCAGGTGAGAGGGCTTCCGGTCGGGGCCGAAAGCGCCCGTTTTGCGCAGGTTGGAACCTTGCTTTTCCCGGCAGGGGCGGACCCTTGAAAACAAGGGGTTTTGGCTGCGCAAGTGGGTTCCAACCCCTAGGAGTTAACACTACTTGCGCAGATGCCCCATAAGGGGGGCAAACTGCGCCGCAGGTGTTCCCACTGCGTAGGTCTGCGCAGGTTTGCGCAGGTTCAACCTGCGCAACTTGCGCAAACCCAAGACCCCCCGTGCCGAAATTATTCGGCATTTTCGGCGGCCCCCTGTTCGGCGGGGACTTCCGCGCCCGTTTCCGGGCCCGTGTCTTCCATCAAGACGGCGGGTTTCCCGACATAGACAAACTTGAACAGCTTGCGGCTGTCGGGGTCTTTTTCCTCCCGTTCCACCAGCCCGCCGCTTTGCACCCAGCCCGCCACGATAGCGCGGATGCGGGCCAGCGCCGCGTTCTGTGCCGGGGTGCGATCGTCCTTCGGCGTGGCAGGGCCGCCCGTGTCGAGGCCCATAACTGTGCCAACCGTCCAGCCCACCCAATCGGGCGAACGAAAGTCAGCACGGGGCGGACGCGGGGACGCAGACAGCGCGGCTTGAACGCGGGCGAGGTCCGCCCCCGTGCCGGGTTGTGCAGTCGGCGGCGTCCACGCTTCCGCTGCGCCCACGAAGTCCCCTTGGGGCCAGTATCCCGCCCCGTTCCCCAGCGGGACGCCAACCAGCCGGACCCATGCAGCGTCTTCATAGGGCGACATGTTCCGCTTCGGGTCGGCAATGCGGATGATGCTGCGCCGTTGGTCTTCCGGGATGCCAAACTTGGCGGCTTCTTCGGGCTTCATCCGCAACAGAGTTCGAGCGATCCGGGCTTGGTCCGTGAACGCGCCAGCACCCCGGACAGCACCAGCGCCCGCCGCGTCCATGTCCTTCGCCGCTTCCTTGCCGCTATGGTGCAGGAAGACCACGGCAGCGCCCGTGCGGTCAGCAATCTGCCGGAGAATGTCCATCAAGAAGCTGATGGCGGTGTTGTCGTTTTCCGGCAGTTCGCTCATGGCGGCGATAGGGTCAAAGACGATGACGTCCACGCCTTCGGAGTTAGCCAATTCCACTACGCCGTCCAGCGCGCCCGGCACTTCCTCCGGCCCACTCCGCCCCATGCGCGCCAGCTTGATCCTAAGCCCCGCCTTGTCGCGCCCGGACGTCATGAACAGCCTGCCGCCAAGGTCGGCATGGGTAAGGTCGTGCAGTTTCAGCGTTGCGGCAAGGCGGCGCTCCGCTTCAATCAGGTCGTCTTCGGCAGAATGATACCAAGCCTTGAGGGGCCGCACTGGTGCATCCCCCAGCAGGTTCTGCCCGCTGCACATCGCCACCAGTTCCGCGAAGATCAGGCTCGTCTTGCCCTGCGCGCCGGGCGCAGCCAGCACGGAAACGAAACCTGCGACCACGTTCTTCCCGTAAAGCCATGCGCGGGGCGGCAGCATAGCCGGGTTGATGGCGCGGGCGGGGGGCAGGCCGTTGCTGACGATAGCGGCGACGTTCTGGGCCGCAGCTTGCGCGAAGGCCGCCCGCGCTTCCGCTGCGTCAACGCGGGCCGCCCCTGCCGGGTTCACCGCCCGCAGGGTCGTCTTGAGCCTGCCCCAGCCCCATCCCGGACGTGTGATGCTGTCCCAGACGCGGCCCGGTTCGTCCGGGTCGCCGCCCCATTGCTCGGACCACTGGACGAAGGCTTCGCGGCCTTCGGCTTCGATCCCGGCAGCGAGGGCAGCACCCTTCACGGCATGGGCCACGTCCACCCGATCATCACGTCCATCAAAGTACTGCCGGGGGTGTTCGGCAGTTCGGCCAGCAAGAACCGCAGGACGTCCGCGCTGGGCGCGGGGTGAGGGGTCTTTTCTTCACCCCCGGCAGCCGCGCGCGAGGGCGCGGCAGAGGCCACCGCAGGGCCGCCCTTGCCGGGCAGCTTCAACCGTATGGCGATGCTTTCAAGGTCGGCGCACAGGCGGGCCAGAGAGGGCGGCGCGGCGCGGTTCGGGCGGGTTTTGGTGGGTTCGATCAGCACGGCAGGGCAAGCCTCACAGTTGCGCCGCGCTTCCGCTTGGCGGCGCTGGGCAGGTTGATGGAGAAGGGCAGACGGACGATCCGGGGCGGGTCCGCGATGTTGTCAGCACCCAGCCGGGTCATTGCTGCCGACACAGGGCAAGCCGACACGGCCACGTCCGGGCCAGACACAGGTTCGATGGGCAGCCAGACGTGGAAGCCGTTGCCGCTGTTCAGGACCAGCAGCAGGTCGAGTTCAGTCCGCAGGGTTTCCACCGTCTGCGTCCAATCCGGGTCCGTGGGCGGCGCGTCCTTCGTGTCCAAGTCCAGGACGATGTTGCGGCGGGTCGGGACGTCTTCCGCACCGGGGAAGACCAGCTTGCTTCCGATGCGTTTGCCGCGAAGGCCCTTCCACACAGGGGTGCGAGGATTGCAGCCCACATAGATGTTCCGCAACCCCAAATGTTCCCGGATGAAACCTTCCAACGCGGCCCGTTCCGTCGGGTCTTCCAGCCGCCCACAGTAGGACAGGCCGCCGCCGCCTGCCGGGTCCAACGCCCGCAATTCGATCACGTCGCCGGGGGCGAAGCCGGGGGCGATGGCGTCCAGTGCCAGCCCGGCAGCGGGGCCAGCCCGCAGAAGGTTCAAGACGTGGGTTTTCAGCCCGTCCGAAGGTAGCAGGCCGATGGCAAAAAGCCCTTCGATCTGGGCCGCCCCTGCCGGGTCAATCAGGCCGTGCTGGGCAGCCACTTTCAGAACGTCCAACCATTCGTTGACGTGGCAGACAACTTGCCCCGTGGGGGCATTTGGGGTAATCTCTTGCATGTTTGGTAGACCTATTCAGGGGCCGTTTGCGCTAGGGGCGCGGGCGGCCCTTCTCTTTTCAGGACAGGGGGTTAGGCGGCGCTGCGTTCGCCCAGCCGGGCAACCCACGCTTGCACGTCTTCGATCCGCCAGAGGGTCGCCCGCCCGATCTTGAAGTGGGGTGGAGGACGGCGGGTCGGGTCAGGGTGCTTCCTAAGTTTGTTCAAGTAGCGGAGGCTCACGCCCAGCCGATCGGCAAAATCCTGTGGACGCAGGGCAAGCGGGTGAGGGTGTGGGGGCCGTTTGGCCTTTTCTTTGGTTTCGGCTTTGTCCGTGGCGTCTGCGCTGGGATCATTGTCTTGCAAGCCAGCCATTTTGTTCCCTTTCATGCAGGTAAATTCTGCTTCGGAAACATTTCAAACGAGAGCGGGCTTTCCGACCGTAAAGACCTAGCGACTTTTTACAGTCTTGGACGCCGTCCGCCTGCCGGGGGCGCTCCGTGCTAGCGCGATTACGTCCGCCAAATCTTCGTTCGTGGCGTCCCAATCATTAACGGCATGTTTCGCTTGCCCGGCTTCGAAGGCGGTCTGGCACAACCAGCCGTCAACTCCACCAAACTCTTTCTGCCAGCGGTCCAGTTTTGTCGGGTCTGCATCTTGGTCGCCGTGCCGTCCGTCCTTGTCGCCCATTAAGTCGGCCCATATCTCTGCGCGGGTCTGTCCCGTTGCCCCCATCCGCCAACGGACCACCCCAACCAGACGTCGCCGCGCGGACCGTCGCAGCCCTTCTTTTCCTCCCCCGCCGGGCTTCAAAATCAGCGGCTCGCCAGTGCCAGCGTTGCCGCCAAGCATCCAGAGCAGGTCTTGGATCACAGTCCCATGCTTGTAGTTCGCGGGCAGGATTGAACCTTGCCCCGGCAGGCGGCCAATTGCAGCCAGAAGGTTAGCAGTCACCGCGAGATGGTAAGCCCGGCCTTGGCGTTCAATCTTGTCGGTCTTGGGGCTGTCCGGGGTTGCCCGGACGGCTTCTAGCCCGTCTTCGTGGAGGCTCTGCGTGATGCCGCGCCCCGTCGCCAGCATTGCCGCAAAGGTCCAAAACGCGTCTGTGTCCAATTGGCCGCCATTCACGTCCGCCGCGTCCAGTAGATCGTCCAGCGCAGCATAGAGGTCTTCGCGGCTCTTTAGTGCGTCGGTCATGCCTGCCCCCCGATTGCAGCCATGCGCAGTGGAACGACGTTTCCGGCAGCTCCTGCCGGGGCTTGGCCGTTCAAATGATCTTGCCACGCCAGCATCAGCGCGCGGCGGCGCTCCACTGCCGATACGCGGGCATATGCTGCCTCCACTGCCCCTAGTTGGTGCGCTAGGGCTTCCTCAATCAATTCACGGGCAAATTCCGTTTCGGCCATCGCCCACGATTTGAACGATGCGCGCAAGCCGTGAATGGTGAACTTCCTATAACCCTCCATTTCACGCAGCATCATCATGGGGGCCATTTCAGACAGCGGCTTCAGGCGCTCAGTCACGAAAACATAGTCAGACGGCTGGATGCCTTCGCTCGTTCGCCACGCCGGGTGCCGTTGCCGGGCCGTATCAAGGATTTCTACCATTCGTGGGGTGAGCGGGATCACATGTCCGCGCCGGGCTTTTATTCGCTCCTTGGGGATCGTCCAGATGCCTTTCTCTAAGTCAACTTCCGACCAGACAGCGCCCCGCGCTTCTCCACTACGCGTGGCAGTCAAAGCGATGAATTCCACCACCAAGGCCGTCAGGCTGCGCTCCTGCCGGGTCCTCAGTGCAGTTATGAACGCTGCAATTTCTTTGTGGGGGATGGAGGCATGATGCCCTTTCTTCATGGTCTTCGGTCGGACAAGGACGGCAGAAAAGTGTCGCATCAAGGCGGGGTTTTCGCCTTCAAAGGCGAAGTTCTGAGCGGCGTGGTCGAACATCCTTTCCAGCCGTTCCCGCGATCGGGTTGCAGTGACGTATTTCTCTCCCCATAGGGGTTTGAGGACTGCCAGAATGTCCTTTTTTGAAACCTCGGCCAATTTCTTGTCGCGCAGCGGAGCGAAATGCAGCCGGAAGGTCGCAACCCATTGCTGGCGATGGGCTGCGTTTGCGAAGTTTGGTAACATATCCGGCAGGAACACTTGGTCGGCATACTCGCCCAGCGTCGGCGCAGCCGCCTTCGCTTCCGCCCCTTCTACCGCAGCCGCCTTCTTTGCTTTGCGCTCTTCGATTGGGTCTACGCCTTGGTCAACAAGAAGGCCCATTTCTTTTGCGGCCTTTCGGGCTTTCTCAGCGGTGACCACTGGGTAAGACCCCAACCCCATTTCACGGGGCTTTCCTGCGTAGTCCCCGGCAGGGGAAGTGAAGCGAAAAACCCAAGACTTGCCGCCCTTATCGGTGACGCGCAGGGTCAGTCCCTTACTGTCCCGCAGGTTCGTGCCGGGTTTGGCGTTCCTGATTTCAGGGTCTGTGAGCGGTTTGAAGCGTTTGGTCATGGCAGCGGCCCCTGATCAATGCAGGCGGCGCGGATCGAAGGGCTGGGCGGCCACGTCCATTTCCGCACGGCAGGCGCTTTCGTCAACACGAATTGCGGCGATAAGGTCAGTGTTTTCCACCGACCGGGCGAACAGTTCGATGGCGTCCAGAAGCGCGCCCATGTCTAGGGCGGGCAGCGTCATGGTGGGGACGATCTTCGGGGCAGGAAGGGCAAGGGCGGACTTGGACATGTGAGTTCCTTTTGGGGTTTCGAGTGTAGAAAATTCGTGACCCCAAATAAACCCCATCTTTTGGGGTCGTAGTCAATGCCCTTCAATTCACCTTAGTTCCCATTGAAACTACTTTATCCTCTCATTATTGGGAAATACGAGACCAGTATGCTTCTGAGTTCTTATCTAGTCCATTCACTTATGCGGTCACAACGTCCGCCATTTCGAACGCGAAGCAGGGGCCGAGGTGGACTGTCTCGGTCTCCCCCCTGTGCTCGCCAACACCTCCAAGCGGCTTCTGTCAGAAATGCGCCGCATCCAGCCGCGCCGCCGCTTTCAGGTCGCCAGCACACCGATTTGGGATGTTGAAGGGGCCGCTGTCATGGCCTCGGGCGAGGTGCCAACTGTCCTTAGCCTGCACACCTGCGCGGGGTTGATGCTCGCTTCCAAACCGGAATGGCGCGAGGACAAGACCTACTACACCAACCACGTGCTGCGCGTGATCAATGCCGAAATTCAGGCGCTCCGCCGCACGCCGCTGATCCTCGCCAATTCGGCGGCGATCCTGCGCGACATTGACGCCATCTATCAGATCGGCCTCACTGACCGCCCGCACCGGATCATCCCTCACGGGATCGAGGATATCATCGCCCCCCAGGGCCTGCTCGACGCGCGCGAAGCCCGGCGCACCGCCGACCCGACCCAACCGCTGCGCATTCTTTTCCTCGGCCGTCTGGAAACCCGCAAGGGGATCAAGGATCTTGTCCCCGTGATGGACCGCCTTTTCGCCCGCGGCCTGCCGATCCGGCTGGATCTGGTCGGCAGCAAGGTCGATGCCGAAAATGACCTGCTGGTCGAAGGTCTCGCCCTGCGTCATCCGACCCGCGTCACCCGCCACGGCTTCCTGACCGAGGAGCAACTCGATCCGCTGCTGCGGCAAACCGATATCCTCTTTTGCCCGTCGCTCTATGAATCTTTCGGCCTGATCTATGCCGAGGCGATGCGCTACGCGATCCCCTGCATCGGCTATGGCACAGGCGGCGTACCCGAGGTGGTCGAACACGGCGTCGACGGCCTGCTCGCCCCCCTCGGTGATCAGATCGCCTTGGAAAACGCCCTCCTGCAACTCATCGCCGACCCCGACCTCCGCCGCGCCATGTCCCGCGCCGCCCGCGCCAATTTCGAGGCCAAATTCCACTACGGCCTCATGGCCGAACGGTTGGAAGAGGTCTACCGCAGTGTGGCTATCCAAGAGGCAGCCGGAAAACCATGAAGGCAAGCACTTCCATCCAAAGCGCCAAGGCCATTGTCAAATCGCCAGGACAGCTTTCGTTCGAGACCATGATCGTTGTAGTTGGTGAACGCAGGTCGGGAACAACCGTCTTTCGCTCGCTTCTTCAAGAGAACGGCGCGCATTCTCTTGGAGAGATTTTTCACAAGGATGAAATTCACCTTGAGACGAACTACTTCAACTTTCTCCTAAAGAGCATCGCGACCAAACCAGCTTCCATTCACCCTTCACGGCAAGGTACCGTGTTCGAAGAATACGTGGACTATCTTTCAGAGCGGCACTGCGAGAAAGCGATAGTCATCGATATAAAATTTCCGGCACTTTCCTTGATCAAGAACCGCACGCACGGAACGCCAGAGATCATACGAATCCTAAGAAAGAAAAATGCAAAGTTCCTGCTAATAACAAGAACGAACAAACTTCGCTGCTACATATCCGAGCAGGTAGCCCTAAGAAACAAGAAGTGGCATGGCGACTTTTCCGAGCGTTCCCCAGTCAAGCTGGATGTCACTGATGCGCTCAATTATGTAGAACAGTCTGAAAGCAGGGCTCAATTTCTGAAGTCATGGCTGGAAGGTTCGTACTATCTGGAAATCAGCTACGAAGCGATGTTCTCCGATTCCTTCTTTTCAGATTCTGCTGTCAGCGTCGCATCAAATCTTCTGAACCGCCCAGTCGAAGCTTCCAAACCTATCTATCAAAAGCAGAACCCAGAGCCAATCCGCGATCTGATCACAAACTTTCCCGACCTACAGCGCATCTTCAGCACGACGAAACATGCGTGGATGTTGGACGATAGCGATCATAACTCAATTTAAGCCCTGAGTATCAGTAAATAGGACAACCAGCCGTGGACAAGAAGATTATGAACCTCCACAGAAGAAACACCAATAACATCGGTGATCTTATGTGCGCCCCGTATCTCTTCTTCCCTGATCTTCTTGGATCCACAGCCCACGAAATACTCGGTTTCCGAAGTGCGGATGAACCAGACCGCGACAAACGCGTCCTATTCAATGAAACATTTTCATCTTCAGAGGTGATAGTGGTAGGCGGCGGCGGGCTTCTTGAGATTGATTTTTTTAAACCCTTTTTTGACTACCTTAAGGAAAGGAAAAAAGCGCAGAAGGTCGTGATCTGGGGCGCTGGTCATAACAGTTGGTCGATCGGAGATTGGCGCCAACTCAAAGCCAGCTATACATTCGATGCCTCTCTTTTTGATCTGATCGGAACACGCGACAGCAATACTGCATTTGATTGGCTGCCTTGTGTATCATGCATGAGTTCAGCATTTGACACCCCGATTTCCCTTAAACGTGAAATCGGAGTCTACGCCCACGTTGGCACTTTGAACAATGAGAAGTTTCGCCGTAAGCTACCCAAGAACTTTGAAATGATCGATAATTCCTCATCTTTCGAAGATGCAATTTCATTTATTGGCAGCAGTGAATTGATCCTCACTGACAGCTTCCATGGGGCGTACTGGGCCACGCTCCTTGGCAGGCGTGTGGTCGGTTTCCCAACATCTTCAAAATTTTATGATTTGAAACATGCTATCCCTCTGTGCACGCCCGAAGACTGGAAGCGTTACAGCCGACTTTCACAAGTTTACAGCGATGCCCTTGATGAATGTCGAATGCAAAACCGTGACTTTGCAAAAAGGGTGGCAGAACTCATTCATAACTGACCAGCGCACTCCTGCACACACGACCTTTGCCTCACGCGTCCTCACTTTCGCGAACCCGTCCGCCAGCGCGGCGTGGCAACCTTGCCCTGCCTACGAACCTCTGCGTTGCGGTCCCCCACAAAGTCGGCAACCGGATCAGTCCATCCACGCACAAGTTTTGCCACGCGCCGCGATCCATCTCAAGCCAGGCTGAAAATGTCGCGTTCTGGCCACCCACCAGATGTCACGTCGACCCGCCCGCGCGGAGCAGTCGGAATGATGCAGGCGCATATGCCCCGCCGCTTCCCGGCGCCGTTCCTGCATTCCTTTCCAGCAGGATGCAAAATCAGGCCCCATGCCTACCACCCACTACAGATCACATGACGCTGGTCTGACTGACCCGCAGCTTTGCAGCGGCCACTTATTTGCCCATGAACTCAAAAGCAAACCGCTGCGCAGCGCCTTGGGGCGGCGGCGGAAAGGGGCCTGCGCGGTGGATATGGTCCACGGCCACCTGATCCAGCGCTGCCGATCCGGATGACGACACGACCACCACACGCCGCAGGCCGCCATCGGCCCCGATCTCGAACCCCACCGTCACCACGCCCCGCTCAGGCGCTGTCTTTCGCCTCAGCCTGGCGATCTGACGCATCACCTGATAACTGTATTGCGCCGCGGAGTGCCCACCCGCGACTCGCCGGTCCTGAGCGGGTCGTGCCGCCTGGTCCGAACCCGCAGGCTGCGCCGTCCGCACCGGCTGGCTTGGCGCCGGGTCCGGCTCTTCCGCAGTCTGCGGCGTGGCGGGGGACGTCTCAGCTTGCCGTGTCTTGGTTTCGCTGCGGTCAGGTCGCGCCAGCGGGTGCGGGCTTTCCGCCAGTTCAAGCGGCGGGTCTTCCGGCGGCGGGGGTGGCGGTGCCGCCGCCAGCATCGGTGGCGCTTCTGCTTGCGGCAGTGCCAACACCGGTGCGGGCAAGTCAGGCTGCGGCAACGCCATCGGTGTCGGCACCGCAACCGGCAGGTCCGGCACCATCTCCGCCCGCGGCGCATCAAGCGCCTCCGGGTCCACCATCCCCTCAACCCGCGGCGGCTTGGACGGGACAACCGCCGACAGCGGCACCACCCCCACCGACAGGTTCAGCGCCACCGCCTCCACCTGCCCTTTACCCACCGCATCGGGCATGGCGCGCAGCGCCGCCCCCGCCGCCCCTGCAAACAGCACGGCCGTCACCGCCGAAGCACCCAGCCAGCCAGCCAGATCGCGCCCCCGGTTCAGATGCCCGCTCATCCCCCTGCGGCCTCCTTGCCCACCAAGGCAACCTTCATCCACCCAGCGTCCCGCAGCGCATCCAGCACGGCCATCACCTCCGCATAGGGCAGCGCAGCATCGCCCCGGATCAACACCGCCCGCGCCCGATCACCGCCGCTCGCCGCCTCCAGCGCCGCCGCCAACCCATCGCGCGCCACGGCCCCATCCCCCACCGACCACGCCCCCTCTGCCGTCACCGTAAGCCAGATCGGCTCCGCAGGCCGCTCCCCCGGCGCGGCAGAACTGGTGGGCAGGGTCACAGGCACATCCACCGTCGACAGAGGCGCCGCCACCATGAACACGATCAGCAAAACCAGCATCACGTCGATGAACGGCGTGACGTTGATCTCCGCCGCCATGTCATCCTCGTCGCCCTCGCGTGGCAGCCCCCCGCTCATGCCGCCCCCCGCAAGGCCACCGCCTGCCGGTCCAGATCGCGGCCCAGCAGCACCTCCAGCGCCACCGCCACATCGGCCATCGCCTGACGCAGGCCCGCAATCCGCCGCTGCACCGCGTTGAACACCACCACCGCCGGAATCGCTGCCACCAGCCCGAACCCCGTCACCAACAACGCCTCGGCAATCCCCGGTGCCACGACGGCAAGGTTTGTGGTCCCCTCTGCACTGATCGCAAGGAAGGATGACATGATCCCCCACACTGTCCCGAACAGCCCGATAAAGGGCGCGGTCGCCGCCACCGTGGCCAGCACCCCCGTCCCCCGCCGCAGCCGCGCCGCATCACGGCCCGCGATCCGCTCCACCCGCGCGCGCACCCGCTCCTTCACCCCCGCAGGCCCCGCCTGCGCCAGAAGCGGAAGCGCCAGCGCATATTCCTGAACCGCCGCCGCCGCCATCGCCGCCCCCGCACAACGTCGCCCGTCCAGCATCCGCGCCGCTTCTTCCAGCGTCCCGGCCCGCTCCAGCGACCGCAGGCTCTGGCGCAGCCGATGCCCTGCCAGCCATAACTCCCCGGCCTTGAACAGCAGCACCGTCACCACTGCGAACAGGCCAAGGCCCAGCACAAGGCTCACCGCCTGCACCACCCAATGCGCGGCAAGGATCATCTCCACCACCGGCACCGGCGCATGCAGCGGCACAGCCGCAGGGGGGATCAGGGGGGCGGCATCCCCCCCCTCCTGTGCCAAAGCCACCCCCGGCACCAAGGCCAATCCCGCCAGCCACCGCATCAGAACGCAATCCGCTTGGCAATCGACAGCTTCGCCGTCCGCCCCACCGCATTGTCTAGGCTCAGGTTGTTGCGGTAATTCCGGTCAAACACATTCTCGACCGACAGGTTCACATCCAGCCCCGCCAGCGGCCCCTCTTCCGGTGACCATGTCAGGAACACGTCATGCGTGTCATAAGACCCGCCCGTGGTCGTCGCTGATGACGTGCGGATCTTGTCGAAATAGCTCGCCCGCCACCCGACCGTCAGCCCCTGCTCGGGCAGTTTGGCCCCCACGGTGAACACCACATTCTCCGCAGGCGTATCCGGCAGCGTCAGCCCCGTCGCCGCGTTCTTCGATTTCACATGGGCATAGGCAATCTGCGCAAACCACCGCTCCGCATCATAGGCGGCCTCGATCTCCGCCCCCCACAATTCCGCCGCCGCGATGTTGGAAAAATAGGGAACGGCAGGCCCCCCCGCCACACGCGGCGTGGTGGCGATCATGTTGGTCAGGTCATTGTGAAACGCCGTCACCTTCATCTGCAGGCTGTCCCCCTCGGCAAACAGCCTCTCGCGCTGATAGGTGAACCCCAGTTCCACCGTATCCGCCTCTTCCTTTTGCAGGTTCAGGCTGGGTGTCCGCGCGGGCAACGCCCCTGCCGCCTCGCTGGAATACAGCTCGTCCAGCGTCGGCATCCGCTCCGTCCGCGCCAGTGACCCGAAGATGGCAAAGCTGTCGCTCACCTCATACATCGCCGCGATCTTGGGCGAAACGGCAGTATCCTCCTGCACCAGCGCCCCTGCTGCCACCGCCGCCGCACCGGGCGTTTGCGTGCCGAAATCAACCCGCACACCCGGAATGATCGTCAGACGCTCGCCATAGGTGAACTCGCCCTGCGCATAGATGCCGACCCGCCGATCCTCTCCCTCCGGATGGAACCCCAGCGCCCCAAGCGACGATGTCGCGCTGCGCTCTTGCTCGGACATCTGCACCCCGACCGTCAGGTAATTCTCCCACGCCCCCGCGCTCAAATCGGCGGTATTCTCCAGCTTCAGTGTGGTGGTCGCATAGCCATAGGAACTGTCGCACAGCACCTGAAACGTCCCCGGCGCGCAGGATGCACCAAGCGAGAAATTGGATTTCTCCACGCTGGTATCGGTGAAAGACACCTGCGCCGTAACATCCAGCAGCGGATTGTCCCGGAACTCATGCCGCCAGGCCAGTGTCAGCGTGTCATCCACCGCATGCATGTCATGCAGGCCGAACGCCCCCACCGTCGCCCCCCCGGTCTGCGCCACGGGCGTGCCGTCCAGATCGCTGTCGGTCCGCGACAGGCTCAGGGTCAGGCTCTGCTCTTCATCCTCCCCCAGGTACCACTTGCCCTTCAACAGACCCGACCAGCCGTCATAGGCCGACCCCGCCAACCGGTTGCCCGCGCCGTCCACCTTGTCATTCCCGGTGGTCACGTTGAACCCGGCCAGATATTCAGCACGGCCCGCCCGCGTGGCGGAAATGATGCCCAGCTTCACCCCATCGCCATTGCTGTCATAGGTCGATGAAAACCGCAGCGCCTGCGTCTCGCCTTCCTCCAGAAAATCGCTGGCCTCCTTGGTGGTGAAATTCACCGCCCCGCCAATCGCCCCCGACCCGTACAGCGTGGATGACGCAGGCCCTTTCAGCACCTCCACCCGCTTGTACAGGTCCAGATCGCCCAGAAACGACCCCATCCGATAGCTTTCATAAAACTTCGGCGCGCCATCCACTGTCACGATGATCCGCGCCTCGGATGCCGTCTGCTCGCTGTTGCCGATGCCCCGGATGTTGAACGCCTGCCCCAACGGCCGGGCCGATGCCCCGGCCCCCTGAACGCCCGGAACAGCCTTGAACAGGTCGCCGATGGTAGCAGGCTGGTCGCGCTCCATCTCCTCGGCCTCGATCGTGCTTACCGCCTGCGGCGTGTCGATCGCCACCTTGGCCGTCCCGGTGCCAAGGATGATGCGGCCAAGTACCTGAAAGAATCCGTCGCTGTCCTGCGCGGCCACAGGCCCGGCGCACAGCATGATCAACGGCACGGAACACAAAAGCTGCGCCCTCCGGGCGCGGGTGCGGATCGGCATGGATAACCCCTTTGTCTTTGTTTTTCAGAAGGGCTGGCCGGGCGGATCGCGTGGCTGGCGGCAGGTCGGTCCATCGTTGTGGATATTCCGACTTGATCTGTCAGGAAATGGCTTCTAGAAATTCCGACTGTAACTGTCAAGTATTAGAAATACCTGACCCCCGCGCACCAGCCCCGGCCCTGCCGCCCGCCAGACGCGCCCCCTTCCCTGTCTGGAGAACATCATGGCTGACGGCCAATCCCCCCTGCTGACCCCCGCCGCCCTCCGCGCCCTGCGTGCGGAAAACCCCAAGGCCCGCGCCCGCGACCTCGCCCATGCCAGTGGCGTGACCGAAGCCGCCCTCGTCGCCGCCCATGTCGGCCACGGCGCCACCATGATTGACGCAACCCCTGACCGTCTGTTTCCCCTGATCCGCGATCTGGGGGATGTCATGGCGCTGACGCGCAACGACTCCTGCGTCCATGAACGCCGCGGCATCTATTCCGATTACCGCTCCGGCCCCCATGCCGCGATGGTGCTGGACCCGGAGATTGACCTGCGTATCTTCCCCGCGCATTGGCAGCACGCCTTCGCCGTGGTCGAACAGGGCGCGGATGGCCCGAAACGCAGCCTGCAAATCTTCGATGCCGCTGGCGATGCCGTCCACAAGGTCCATCTCAAACCCGAATCCAGCGCGGGTGCTTTTGACGCCCTGACCGCCACACTTGGCCTGCCCGACCAGCCGCAAACCCTGACCCTTTCCCCCCGCACCCCGACAGAGGGGCCAAAGGCAAATCCCGCCCGCACCGTCGACCTGCGCCGCGACTGGGACGCGATGACCGACACGCACCAGTTCAACACCCTGACCCGCCGCCTGAAGATGAACCGCCTCGGCGCCTACCAACTCGCAGGCGCGCCCCGCGCTGAACGCATCGACACAGGCAGCGCCACCACCGCCCTGCACACCGCCGCTGACAACGCCATCCCCCTGATGATCTTCGTCGGCAACGCAGGCTGCATCCAGATCCACGGCGGCCCCATCGCCAAGGTCGTCCCCATGGGACCATGGATCAACGTCATGGACCCACGTTTCAACCTGCATTTGCGGACCGATCACATCGCGCAGGTCTGGCGCGTCTGGAAACCCACCCGCACTGGCGATGCCAACAGCATCGAAGCGTTCGACAAGGACGGCGGCCTGATCCTGCAAATCTTCGGCTACCGCAAGGACGCCGCCCCCACCGCATGGAACGCCTTCATCGCCTCCCTCCCTGCACTGGAAGAGGTGTCGGCATGACCCTCCGTGTCTCGCTTGCTCTGCTGCTGGCCCTCGCCACCCCGGCCCTCGCCGACCCCGCCCAGCGCGTCCTCACCCTCGGCGGGTCCATCACCGAAATCGCCGTGGCGCTCGGCGCGCAGGACCGTCTGATCGGCCGCGACAGCACCTCCACCTTCCCGCCTTCGGTGACGGCCCTCCCCGATGTCGGCTATTTCCGCGCCCTCTCGCCCGAAGGCGTGCTGGCGCTGAACCCCGACCTGATCCTGTCAGAGAACGGCGCTGGCCCGCAGGAAGCATTGGACGTGCTAAACGCCGCAGGCATCCCCTTCACCATGGCAGGCCCCGACACCACCCCCGATGGCCTGACCGCCAAGATCACCACCATCGCCAACGCGCTCGACTTGGCCGACGAAGGCAAGGCCCTCGCCGCCGAGGTGGCCCAAGGTCTGACCAAAGCCCGCGACCGCGCCTCCACAGTCCAAACCCCCAAACGCGTCCTCTTCATCCTGTCGCTGCAAGGCGGCCGCGTCATGGCAGGCGGCGAAGGCTCCTCTGCCGAAAGCATCATCGCACTGGCAGGCGGCATCAACGCAGGCACAGGCTTTCAGGGCTACAAGCAGATCACGGATGAGGCGGTGCTGACCGCCGCCCCCGACGTGATCCTGATGATGGACCGCGAAGGCGACCTTGCCATCAACAATGACATGGTGCTGTCCCACCCCGCCCTGTCGCAAACCGCCGCCGCGAAATCCGGCGCGATTGTCCGCATGGATGGCCTGCTGCTCCTCGGCTTCGGCCCCCGCACCCCACAGGCCGCCACGGACCTGCACGCCCTCCTCTACCCCGGTCAGGGCTAGGCCATGGTCGCCCTCCCCCTCCCCCTGCGCGGCCAAAGCCGCCCGCAGCCCCGCGCGGTGACGGCGACACTCATCGCCCTGCTCCTCGCCGTCTCGGTCCTCTCCCTCGGGACCGGGGCGGCAGGCCTGTCCCCCGCCCGCCTGATCGCGGCCTTTTCGGGGGGCGAGGCGCTGACACAGGCCGAAACCCTCATCCTCTATGACATCCGCCTTCCCCGCCTCGCCATGGGCCTGATGGTCGGCGCGGCCCTCGCCGTGGCGGGCGCGCTGATGCAGGGCCTGTTCCGCAACCCCCTCGCCGATCCCGGCATCGTCGGCGTCGGCGCAGGCGCAGGTCTTGGCGCGGTCGCGGCCATCGTGCTGGGCGGCCTTCTCCCGCCCGCCCTCGCCGCGCTGACAGGCGCGCATCTGATCCCTTTCGCCGCCTTCCTCGGCGGCTGGATCGCCACGCTGATCCTCACCCGCGTCGCGGCATCGGGCGGGCAGACCGCCATCGCGACCCTGCTGCTTGCGGGCATCGCCCTTGGCGCCATCGCAGGCGCGGCCACAGGTATCCTCACCTTCCTCGCCGATGACCAGCAACTCCGCGACCTCACCTTCTGGTCCATGGGGTCGCTCGCCGGGGCAAGTTGGGCCAAGATCGCCACCGCCCTGCCGCTGATCTTGCCCGCCCTGCTCCTCTCCCCCCTCCTCGCCCGCGCGCTGAACGCGCTGGCGCTGGGGGAACCGCAGGCCGCCCATCTTGGCATCCATGTCGAACGCACCAAACGCCTGACCATCCTCGCCACCGCTGCCGCCGCGGGTGCTGCCACCGCCATCGCGGGCGGCATCGGCTTTGTCGGCATCGTCGTGCCACACCTTTTGCGCCTCGCCACCGGGCCGGATCACCGCGCCCTGCTGCCCCATGCCGCGCTTCTGGGCGGAACGCTTCTGATCGGGGCCGACATGATCGCCCGCACAATCACCGCCCCGGCCGAACTTCCCATCGGCATCGTCACCGCCACCCTCGGCGCGCCGGTGTTCCTCTGGATTCTCCTGCGCCGCCGTGGCCTTGCCGGGATCTGACCCATGCTCACCGCCACCAACCTCACCCTTGCCCGAGACAACCGCACGATCCTGCAAGGCCTCACCCTGACCGCCCGCCCCGGCCAAGTCACCGCCATCATCGGCCCCAACGGATCGGGCAAGACCACGCTCATGGCCGCGCTCACGGGCGACCTGCCCCCGCTCACGGGTCGCATCACCCTGAACGGCGACGACATCGCCCGCCTCTCCCCCCGCCACCTCGCCGCCCGCCGCGCGGTTCTTGCGCAGGAAACGCAGGTCGCCTTTCCCTTTACCGTGGCGGAAATCCTGCAACTGGGCATCGAGGCAGGCTCCGGCCCCGTCGATCCGGCTCTGATCCCCCGCCTGCTGGCCGAGGTGGACCTTCCCGGCACTGCCCACCGCCCCATCCACACGCTTTCAGGTGGCGAACGCCAGCGCATCCACCTCGCCCGCGTCCTCGCCCAAGCCCGCCACCCGGTCACCGATCAGGGGCCGATGTGGCTATTCCTCGATGAACCCGTCTCCAGCCTCGACATCGCGCATCAGCTGATGGTCATGCGCCGCGCCCGTCGCTTCGCGGCGGAAGGCGGCGGTGTGGTCACGGTCATGCACGACCTCAACCTCACTGCCATGACCGCCGATCACGTGATCCTGCTGTCCGAAGGCCGCCTCCTCGCCTCAGGCCCGCCGTCAGACGTGCTGACCGACCCGCTCCTGTCTGAAGCCTATCACTGCGATATTCGCACCAATCGCATCCCTGCCATCGGCCCCTATTTGTTGCCGCAAATGGCGGGTGCCTGACCTGATCCCTGCCAGATCCCGGAAATCCCCTTGGCCCTTTCCCCCAAGGCCGCATAACGTGGGTGGCAATTCAGACCGAAACCAAGGCAAGCCCACCATGCTCACCCCTAAAGTCCGCCTTTGATGCAAGGCGCAGTGGATACCGCCATCCGCGGCGGCACCATCGTCACTCCAGAGGGGCTGGTCACAGGCGATCTGGCGATATCCGGTCAACGGATCGTCGCAATAGGCGGCCCCGTCGGCCCTGCCCGCATTGACATCGCAGCGCAGGGCAAGCTGATCCTGCCCGGCGGCGTCGATGCCCATGCCCATATCGAACAGATGTCCGGCATGGGCCTGTGGAACGCCGACACTTTTGAAACCGCCACCCGCTCGGCTGCCATGGGCGGAACGACCACCGTCATCTCCTTCGCCGCACAAGCCAAGGGGCAGCCCCTGTCACAGACCGTGGCCGACTACACCGCCCGCGCCACGCGCGGCGCCATGATCGACCACGCCTTCCACATCACCCTGACCGACACACAAGCCCCCGGCTTCGACACCGACCTCGCCACGCTGATCGACGCAGGCCACCGCTCGCTCAAGGTCTTCACCACCTACAACATCCAACTCTCCGACGCCGAAATCCTGCACATCTTCACCCTCGCCCGCCAACATGGCGCACTGGTCTGCGTCCATGCGGAAAACGATGCTATCATCGCGCAAGCCCGCGCCGCCCTCATCGCCGCAGGCCAGACCACCCCGCGCGATCATGCCCGTTCCCGGCCAAGGATGGCCGAGATCGAGGCCGTCGAACGCATCTGCCGCTTTGCCGAATATCTGGATCAGCCCGTCATGCTGTTCCACATCTCCACCGCCGAAGGGGCCGCCGCCATCCGCGCAGCAAAGGCGCGCGGTGCGCCGGTCTGGGCCGAAACCTGCCCGCATTACCTCCTGATGACGGAAGACGTGCTGAACAGGCCGGGGATCGAAGGCGCGAAATGGATGTGCTCCCCCCCGCAACGCAGCAGCGCCGATCAGCAGGCGCTTTGGGCGGCGCTTGCGGATGGCACGCTCAGCCTCGTTTCCTCCGATCACGCCCCCTACCGGTTCGACGCCACCGGCAAGCTGTCCGCCGGCCCCGACGCTGGCTTTCACCAAATCGCCAATGGCCTGCCGGGGTTGGAAACCCGGCTTCCCCTGATGTTCGACGCGATGGTGACACGGGGCCACGGCGGCCCGCTTGCCTTTGCCGAAGTCACGGCTACCGCGCCCGCACGGCTCTATGGCCTACCCAACAAGGGCGCGATTGCCACTGGCATGGATGCCGATCTGGTTATCTGGAACCTGACCCGGCAAGTCACCTATGGCGCGAACGATCTGCACGACAATGTGGGATACAACCCTTGGCAGGGGCACACCGTCACTGGCTGGCCGGAACAGGTCATCCTGCGCGGCCAGACCCTTGTTCAGGATGGCCAATTCCTCGGCACCCCCGGCTGCGGCCAATGGATCGCGCGGCCAACCCTCGCCACCCGCCCGAACGGAAGACCTCAGACCCCATGAAAAGACCCGACGCCGCCAACCAACTGGCCATCACCTTTTTCTACTACCGCGACCTACCCACCGCGATGCGGTTCTACGAAGACATCCTCGGCCTGCCCCTCGCCATTGATCAGGGCTGGTGCAAGATCTATCGCCTCTGCCCCGGCGCCCATGTCGGCCTTGTCGATGAAACGCGCGGCATGAACAAATGGGCCGCCGTCAAACCGGTGCAGCTGTGCATCCGCGTCCCGCAGGTTAAGGATTGGTATGCCTATGCGCAGGCCAAGCGGCTGGACAATCTGTCCGACCTCTTCACCAGCGAAGCCCTTGGCATCCGCGCCTTTGTCTTTACCGATCCCGAAGGGTATCAGATCGAAATCCAATCCCCGACACGGGCAGGCGCATGACTTCACTGATCGTCATCAACCCGAATTCTTCGCAGCGCGTGACTGATGGCATTGATGCCGCCGTTGCCCCGCTGCGCGCTTTCGGAACCCCCATTCGCTGCCTCACCCTTGCCGAAGGCCCCCCCGGCATCGAAAGCCAGCGTCAGGCCGATCTGACCATCGCCCCCATGCTGGCGCTCGCTGCCGCGCAGACTGATGCGGCGGGCTACGTCATCGCCTGTTTCGGCGATCCCGGCCTGCACGCCCTGCGCGACCAGACCGCCCTGCCGGTGGTTGGCATACAAGAGGCCGCCGTCATGACAGCCCTCACCCTTGGCCAACGCTTTGGCGTCATCGCCATCCTGCCCACCTCGATCCCCCGCCACCTGCGCGCCTTCGGCGCAATGGGCGTGCTGCACCGGCTGGCCGCCGACCGGGCCTTGGGCCTTGGTGTGGCCGACCTTGCCGATCCCGGCAAAAGCCTTGCCGCCATGATTGCCACCGGCAAACGCCTGCGGGATGAGGATGGCGCAAATGTCCTGATCATGGGCTGCGCCGGAATGGCCAATTACCGCACCCCTCTGCAGGATGCGACCGGCCTGCCGGTTGTGGAACCCTGCCAGGCGGCCGTCAGCATGGCGCTTGGCCAAATCGCGCTTTCCCTTTCGCACAAACGCCACGAGGCTCCGCATGCTCGATGAAACCGCCAAGGGCGTTTACACCATCGCCGCCACCCCCTTCCTGCCCGATGGCGCGCTGGATCTCGAAAGCCTCGACCGCCTGATCGACGCTTATGTCGAAAAGGGCGCCACCGGCCTGACCATCCTCGGCATGATGGGCGAGGCGGGCAAGCTGACCGCCGCCGAATCCATCACCGTCATTCGCCGCGTGATCGCGCGCACCTCTGTGCCCGTCATCGTGGGCGTCTCCTCCCCCGGTTTCGCCGCCATGACGGAACTGTCGGATGCGGCGATGGCCGCCGGGGCGGCCGGCGTCATGGTCGCGCCTCCCGCCTCCCTGCGCACCGATGCGCAGATCATCGGCTATTACCACGATACCGCCCGCGCGCTGGGGGACACGCCCTTTGTCCTGCAGGATTTCCCCCTCGTCACAGGGGTCCAGATCGCCACCCCGGTCATCCTGCGGATCGTCGACGACTGCCCCACCTGTGTCATGCTCAAACACGAAGACTGGCCCGGTCTGGAAAAGATCACTGCCCTGCGCGCCGCATCGGATGCCGGAAAACGCCGCATCTCTATCCTCTGCGGCAATGGCGGGCTGTTCCTGCTCGAAGAGCTCATGCGCGGGGCCGATGGCGCGATGACGGGCTTTGGCTATCCCGAAATGATGGCGCGGGTGGTCGATGCCTTCCATACGGGCGACATCGACCGCGCGCGCGACATCTTCGATGCCTATATGCCGATGATCCGCTATGAATCCCAACCCGGACTCGGGCTGGCGATCCGCAAATATTCTCTGGTCCGGCAAGGGATCATCGCCCATCCCACCCTGCGCCGACCGGGGGCCGGGCTGACCCCCGCCACCATGGCCGAGGTGGACGCCCTCGCCCAGCGCCAGACCGCGCGCCTCGCCGCGCTTGGGTTCTGACCGGGAGAAGCCCGCCCTTCCACGCAGCCCGACAACCGCGTCAGTCGGCCACCATATGCCCCTGCCCCACATCGCGCAGAACAACCCGGTCCGGCGACCTGTCTACAGCATGAACTGGGCTTGGCACCTCACCCGCCAGTCGCGCAGTCGCGGCACGGCGATGGGCCGGGTCCGGCACCGGCACCGCCTCGATCAGGCGCTGGGTATAGGCGTGGCGCGGGTCGCCAAAGACCTGCGCCCGCGTCCCCATCTCGACGATCTGCCCCAGATACATCACCGCCACCCGGTCCGAGATCGTGTCCACCACCGCCATGTCATGGCTGATGAACAGAAACGCGACGCCCATCTCCGCTTGCAATTCCTTGAGCAAGGCCAGCACCCGCGCCTGCACGCTGACATCCAGCGCCGACACGCTTTCATCCGCGATGATCAGATCGGGCTTCAGCGCCAGCGCGCGCGCAATACAGATGCGCTGCCGCTGGCCGCCAGAAAATTCATGCGGGTATCTGTCGATCTGGTCTGCCGACAATCCCACCCGCCGGATCAGATCGGCCGCCCGCTCGCGCCGGTCCGCCGCCGTGCCGATGCCGTGGATCAGCAGCGGCTCGGCAATCAACTCGCCCACCCGCATCCGCGGGTCCAGCGCGGCCATCGGGTCCTGAAACACCATTTGCACCCGCCGCCGCAGCGCCTTTGGCGCATCCCGCCCTTGCCCTGACAGGACATGATCCCCGATCCGGATCTCCCCCTGATGCGGCACAAGTCCAACCATGGCCTTGGCAATCGTGGATTTGCCGCAGCCGGATTCACCCACCAGCGAAAAGGTCTCACCCCGCCGGATATCGAAACTCACATGCTCCACCGCATGCACATTCAGCGTCGTTCGCCCCAACAGCCCGCCCCGGATGGGAAAGCGCACGACCACATCCGTCAGACTTGCCACCGCCTCGGTCTGGCCCGGTGCCGGGCTGTCGGTCCGCGTACCCATGCGCGGCACTGCGGCCAGAAGATCGCGGGTATAGGCTTGCTCAGGCGCGTGGAAGAGGGCCGCAACCGGCGCCTCCTCCACCATCCGGCCCGATTTCATCACGATGACACGGTCCGCCATCTCGGCCACCACCCCCATGTCATGCGTGATCAGGATAATCGCCGTCCCCAAGTCCCGCTGCAAATCGCGCAGCAGGTCCAGCACCTCGCGCTGCACGGTCACATCCAGCGCCGTGGTCGGCTCATCGGCAATCAGCACCTCGGGCCGCAGCGCCAGCGCCATCGCGATCATCACCCGCTGCCGCATCCCGCCCGAAAGCTCGTGCGGGAACTGTTCCATCCGCCGTTCCGGTTGTGACAGCCTGACCGATGTCAGCGCCGCCAACGCACGCCGCCGCGCCTCGGCCCGGCTCACATCCTCATGCGCGCGCACTGCCTCGGCCAATTGGGTGCCGATGGTCAGCACCGGGTTCAGGCTTGTCATCGGTTCCTGAAAGATCATGGCAATCCGGTCGCCCCGCACTGCGCGCATCTGCGCCTCGGACGCGGCGGTCAGGTCGGTGCCGCCCAGCCGGATACTGCCTGCCGTCACGCGCACCGCAGGCGGCGGCAACAGGCCCATGATCGCAAGCGAGGTGATGGATTTCCCCGATCCGCTTTCCCCCGCAATGGCCAGCGTCTCGCCCCGGTTCAGGGTAAAAGACAACCCTTCCACCAGCGGCTTCAACCCCGCCTCCGTGCGCACCGAAACCGTCAGCCCCTCGACCGACAGCACCGGTTTGGTGGCCGGGGCCTGCGCGGCCCCGGTCATTGTTGTGTCGGCTACCGTCATTCAAACACGCAGCGCGGAAAGTAAAAGCTCACCACCCAGTTCGGCATGTCGACGATTTCCGATATCCGCAGATCACCGCAGGTAGACACCAGCATATAGGCATCCACCGCCGCCATTCCCCTCGTGGCGCAAAGCAGGTCGATCATGTTGGCCACCGCATCCCGGCTGGCGGCCATAAGATCCGGCCCGATCCCGGTGGTCACCTCATAGCCCTTGGCATCCAAATGCCGCGTCACCGGCCCCGGCGTGGTGAAACGCGGCGTCTTCAGGTGCGCGCCCTTCACCAGATCCAGCGTCAGCACCACGTCCATGGGTGATTCAATGGCCGTCCCACACACCTCACCATCGCCCTGTGCGGCATGGGTATCACCCACGCTGAACAGCGCCCCCGCCACTTCGACCGGCAGGTACAGCACCGTGCCGGCGTTCAGATCGCGAATATCAAGGTTTCCCCCCACCCGGCGTGGCGGCACCACAGAATGCAGTCCCGGTTCTGCCAAGGCATTGCCGATGGTTCCGGCAAAGGGCTTCAACGGCACCCGACCCTGATCCGACCAAAGCGCAGGCGCCATGCTGACGGGATCGTATTTCCACACCTTCAGCGCGGGTTCGGTGAACTGATCGGCCAACAATCCGAAACCGGGAATATTCGCCGTCCAGCCAAAACCCGCCCCGTCAAAGGCACGCGGGGCAAAGCTGTCAATCGTCACCTTGACCGCGTCGCCGGGTTCTGCCCCCTCGATATAGATCGGCCCCGACACCGGGTTGATCTTGCCGAAATCAAGGCTGACCACATCCGCCACGGTCGACGACGGGCCAAGCTGGCCCGCCGAGGAATCGTTGCAATGAAACAGGATCGTCGATCCCGGCTCAGCGCGCAGCGCCGGGGCCAGGGAGTTATCCCAGCCGAAATGATGCTGCGCGCCGTGGATCGTATAGTTGCAGTCCTTGCACATTTTACTTCACGAAAACATAGTCATAGTTGACGGGGATCGAAACCGGATCGACATAGAGCGCGTCCTCGCCCCCCATGCGTTCCGATTTCATCGTATAGCGCTCCTCGTTGAACACCGGCACCCACGGCGCCTGTTCCATCACGCCCATGTAAACGTCAGACCACATCTTCAGCCGGTCCTCCGCCTTGGCCGGGTCAGACATGCTGTCCGCCTGCACCGCCATGGCATCCAGCGCCTCGTCACAGAACTTCGACCAGTTCCAGCCGCCCTCACCCGCGCCCGCGCAGCCCAGGATCGGGCCGTAGAAGTTCGACGGATCGGGGAAGTCCGCAATCCAGGCCATGCCACCCGACCAGATCATCGGCGCGGTGCCTGCACCGCCCGCCTCGATCACATTAGCCTGCGCCAGAGACTGGATGTTGGCCGTAATGCCAATGGCCGCCAGATCCTGCTGGATCGCCTGCGCGATGCGCGGGTTCGGGTCGGTGTTCATCACATAGAGATCGGTCTCAAACCCATCCGCCAGCCCGGCCCCGGCCAGCAATGCCTTTGCACCTTCGACATCATAGGCATAGCCCGCATAGCCCCCGGTGTAGCCGGGCATCGACGGCGGCAGCGGCTGGGTCGCAGGCGCGGCGCGGCCATTGATGATCTGGGTCACGCGGTCCTTGTTGATGGCCATGTTCACGGCCTTGCGCACATCGACATTGTCAAACGGCGGGGTCGTGACGTTCAGCGTGATATAGCCGGTATGCAACTGCCCACCCTGCACCACACGCGCCGCCTGTGCCGGATCGCCCATCACTTCCACGAACTTGGCGGGCGGGATGCCATCGCCGGGAACGTCCACCTCGCCATTCTGCAACCGCAGCAGGGCGACCACCGGTTCTTGGCCGACCTCGAATACCACGCCATCCAGATAAGGCACGCCCTCACGCCAGTATTCGGCGTTCTTCTCAAACACCAGCCGCTGGCCCAGCGTCCATTCCCCAAGCTTGAACGCACCCGTCCCGACCGGTTGCTTGCCAAAATCGCCCGCCGCCGCATCCACCGCCTCTTTCGGCACGACGCTGGCAAAGTTCAGCGCCATGACATGCAGGAAGGTCGCGTCCGGGCGGCTCAGAGTGATCTTCACCGTCGACGGATCAACCACCTCCACCCCCGACAGGCCGCCAGCACCCGCTGCCTCAAACCCGGCGATAGAGCCGAAGAAACCCGCCCCCGGCGATTGGGTTTCGGGATTGGTCACGCGGTCCAGCGAGTATTTCACATCCTCGGCCGTCATCTCGCGCCCGTTGTGGAACTTCACCCCTGCGCGAAGTTTGAAAGTATAGGTCAGCCCATCCTCGGAAATCTCATAGCTTTCCGCCAGACCCGGGCGCAGCGTCGTGGTGCCGGGGACATAGTCCATCAGCCCGTCGAACAGCGACTTGATCATCGACCAGTTCTGCCAGTCATAGCCGATGGCCGGGTCAAGCGTCGCCACGTCATCCTTGTAGGTCACGGTAATGGTCCCACCCGCCTTGGCGTTCGGGTCGGGCGTATAGTCCTGTGCAGCCACGGGCAGCGCCAACGTCAGGACAAGCGCGGTCGAAGTCAGCCATTTGTTCATTTCTTCTCTCCTGTTGGGTTTTAATTTGTGCCGCATCAGCGCAACCGGATGCGGGGGTCGACAAGCGGGGTAACAAGATCAGCCAGCAGATTGCCGATCACGATCGCAAAGGCAGAAACAAGGGTGACACCCATGATGATCGGGATGTCGACGCGCTGGATCGCCTGCCAGGCCAACTGCCCGATACCGGGCCAGCCAAAGACGGATTCCACAACGACGATCCCGCCCATGAAGATGCCGATATCGATGCCGATCATCGCGATGACCGGCAGGATCGCATTGGGCAGCGCATGGCGCAGCACCACCCGCCCCCGGCTCAACCCCTTGGCACGCGCGGTACGGATATAATCGGCGCGCAGCACCTCGATCATGCTGGACCGCATCATCCGCGAATACCAACCGGACCCGAGGATCCCTAGGGTGATCGCAGGCAAAACCAGATGCGCCGCCGTCCCATAGCCCCCGATGGGAAACCATCCCAGCTTCACCGCAAAGACATAGAGCAGCAGCAGGCTCACCACAAATTGCGGGGCCGATACGGTGACAAAAGACGTCATCATCAAAAGCTGATCCCCGATCCGCCCCCGCATCAGCGCGGCGGCGATACCCATGGTCAGCCCCAGCACCAGTTCCGCAAAAATCCCCGCCGCCATCAGTTGCAGCGTGGCCGGCAGGCGCGACAGGATCAGTTCCGTCACTTCTGTTTTTTGCAGATAGCTGCGCCCCAGATCACCCTGCATCAACCCGCCCAGATAGCGGCCATATTGCACAAGGAACGGCTGATCCAATCCCAGTTGCTGGCGGATATTCTCCACTGTTTCCGCCGTCGCCGCCCGCCCCGCAATCTGACGCACCGGATCGGCAGGCAGCACGAACAGCAGCACAAAGGTGATGAAACTCACCCCCAGCAGGATCAGCGCCGATTGGATCAGCCGGTTCAGGACATAGACCATCAGTCCCGCCCCCGCTGCGTCGGGTCCAGCACATCGCGCAGCGCGTCGCCCACAAGGTTGAAGGCCAGCGCCAGCAGAATGATCGCCGCACCGGGTATGAACACCAGCCAGGGCGCGGCCTGAAAATAGGTCTGGTTTTCAAAGATGATATTGCCCCAGCTTGGCGTCGGCGGCTGTACCCCCACCCCAAGGAAGGACAGCGTCGCCTCCAGCAGAACGGTCGTGGAAATCCCCAGCGTCCCCCAGACAATGATCGTCGGCACCAGATGCGGCAGGATATGGTGAAACAGGATGCGCCCCGTCCCCGCGCCCAGCGTCCGCTCCGCCGCGATGAAATCGCGCTCGGCCAGCGACGTCGTCTCGGTATAGATCACCCGCGCCGTTTGTACCCAGTTAACAAGCGCAATCACCAGCGCCACGATCCACAGCGACGGTCGAAAGATCGCCGCCAGACAAATCGCCAAGAGCAGCGCCGGAAAGGCCATCATCAGATCGGTGAAACGCATCAGCACTGCGCCAACCCAGCCCCGGAAAAACCCCGCCGTGATCCCCACCAGCGTCCCGATGATCAGCGCCAGCCCATTCGCCACCACCCCGATGATCAGCGATGTCTGCGCGCCATAGAGCATCCGGCTGAACAGATCGCGCCCCAGCAGGTCGGTTCCCATGATGAATCGCCCATCCGGCGGCAATGGCGCACCTTCCAGCGTCAGCCCGTCGAACATCTGCTCTTCCGGTGCAAAAGGCGCAATCAAAGGGGCCAGCAGCGCCGATCCGACCACCAGCACGATCAGCGCAAACCCGAACAGCGCCAGCTTGCGCTCCATCAAGCGGCGCAGCGTGCCTTTCGGGCGGACAGCGTCGCTCACCGCCACATCAGACATCCTGCACCCCCGCGTCATCAGGGGCAGACCCATCCCGGCTGGCCACGATCCGCGCGGCGGCATCCTCGAAACTGATGCGCCAAGCCATCGCCATCTGCCGCAACTGCGCATAGGCCTGCTCTTCGCTCTTGCCCCGCGCCGCCAGCAACGTCACCGCGCGCACCACCGTCTGCCGCCCATCCAGCCGCCGCTTCAGATCGGCAATCTCTGCCGACAGCGCCTTTTGCGCATCAAACGTATCCCGCGCGATCAGAAGCGCCGAATAGGCCCCGTTATCCCCCACGGGTTTCAAAAGCTGTGCATGCGACCCCGCCCGCAACGACCATTCAATCCGCCCCGGCGCTTCGGACCCGATCAGCGCGATCATCGGCATGGGCGACTGGCCCGCAGCCCATGGAAACATGCCGTCATGCCCCATATCGGCATCGAAAAACACATAATCCGCCCCGATGGCCTCTGCCGCCAGTTCCGGCCAGGATTGCGTCACCTCCAGCCCGATCGCCGTCAACTGCCGCACCAGCGCCTGCACCGTGGGATGCGGGCGGTGCAGGATGCAGGCCTGCGCGCCGCCCAAATTGGGGATGCGGATCGACCGCCTCATGACACGACCCGCAGCTTCGGCGCGGCGGTCACATGCGCCGACCGCGTCAGATAGGGATCCCCCGCCACCGCCTCGCGCCGATGCACCAAGCGGAACGCCCCGCCCTCCACCCGCGCGATGATCGCGGGCAGCGCCGTGTGATGGGTTTCGGGATCTATGATCCCGCTCCCGGCCTCGGCCAACAATTGCGACAGGCTCAATGCCTCGGCTCCCGGCCGATGCGCCAACAGCCGCGCCAGTTCCCGCACTGCAACATAGGCCGCCGCCTCATGCGACGATCCGAACCGCCCCTTCCCCGGCCATCCATCGATACCCCGGAAATACGGCCCCGCCGCAACCAGCCCCTCTGCTGCAGGCCCGATGGCGGGCAACTCGCATTCCGTCATGTTGCACGACAGAACCGGGCACCGCTCAGGCCGGAAATGATCATCCTGCTGCCCCAACGCCCGGAACGCCGCCAGAAACTCATAGGATGACGGCCCGATCAGCGAATTCAGCACGAAATCCGGCCGCGCAAAGCGGATCTCCTCGATCATCCGCCCCACATCGCGCGATCCGATGGGCAGGTAGCGCTCCCCCGCGATCACACCGCCCGCCAGCACGATCCGTTCGCGCGCAAGGCGGTTCATCTCCCAGCCCCAGATGTAATTCGACCCGGTCAGATAGGCCTTCCCGCCATGCGCGGGCATCACCCAATCCAGAAGCGGCAGCAGATGCTGGTTCGGGCAGGCATGGGTGTAGACCACGTGATCCGATGCCTCGAACCCCTCATAGGGCACCGCATACCACAGCGTGCCGCCATGGCGTTCCAGCGTCGGGATCACTTCCTTGCGGCTCCACGACGTCACACAGCCGATCACATGCCGCGCCGCCGTCTCGCTCAGAATCTCCTCACACAGCGGACCATACAGATCGACATTCCCCTCGGGATCCCGCTCGATCGGCACGAAGGACAGATCCAACTCCGGATCGGCGTTCAACTCTGCAATCGCCGCCAGCGCACCGGACCGGCACGCCTCCGAGATCAGGGAATAACTTCCCGACCGCGAATACAGAAGCCCGATCTCGATCCGCCGCCTTACCACGCTTCATTCCCCAAAACGCAAATACCCGACAGAGCAGACTGATGCTGCTGTCGGGGCGTGAATGCCGATTTCTGATGTCCGTGTACGGTAAAACAATAATCCAGCCGCCCCGCTCTGCAACCTTCTTCTTTCTCATGCTGGTCGGGAAAATGAAAAACGCACAAAATTCGGGCAAAGCACTCGGCCCGCGCAAGCCGCCCGCGCCAAAGTTCAGGCTGGAAACAGCCCGCAGGCCATGACATTTGCCAGAAGAACCGCATGCCACCCGCAAAGGGCCCGACCATGACACACAGAAGGCCCACCCCGCCGACCCTACCCGCCACCGCGCTGCCCGAAACACTCGCCCTTGATGCCGGCCTGATGGTTGATCCCGTCACGGGGGCCATCCAGCCCAACATCTCGATGTCGGTGAACAATCTGGTGACCCCCGGCGAAGGGGCCTTCTCTGCCGCCGGCCTGGCCGACATCACGCAGGAACCCTTTACCTATGCCCGCTGGCTGAACCCCACGGTCCGCGCGCTGGAAACCCGCATGGCCGCACTTGAAGGGGCCGAGGATGCGCTGGCCTTCGCCACCGGCGTCGCCGCCATCGCAGGCACCTTCCTGACACTGCTGAAACAGGGCGACCACCTGATCATCAGCGATGTCACCTATGCCGGCGCGGCCGAGCTTGCCCGCGCCATCCTCCCCGATTTCGGGATCGAGGTGACGCCCGTCAACCTCTCCCTCCCCGGCGCGTTGCAGGCCGCCTTGCGCCCCAACACCCGACTTGTGCATTGCGAAAGCCCCTGCAACCCGATCCTGCGGCTGACCGATCTGGAACAGGTGGCGCAAATCGCCCATGCCCATGGCGCTTTGGTGTCGGTCGACAGCACCCTCGCCACTCCCGTCGCCACCAAACCGATCACACTCGGCGTCGATCTCGTCATTCATTCCCTGACCAAATTCATCAACGGCCATGGCGATGCACTGGGCGGCATCGTCGCGGGCCGCAAGGATCTGATCGCCCGGATGCGCGGGCGGGCGGGCGTCTATCTGGGCGCGGCCATGCCCGCCATGAATGCCTGGCTGATCCTGCGCGGGATCGACACGCTGTTCCCCCGAATGCGCCAGATCGCCGACTCCGCCCAGCGCATCGCCGAATTCCTAGAGAGCCATCCTAAGGTCACCCGCACCATTTATCCCGGCCTGCCCTCCCACCCCCAGCACGCCCTCGCCGCGCGGCAGATGGCCATTCCGGGCGGCATGGTCTTCTTCCAGACCGCCGATCCCCCCGCCATGGCCCGCCAACTGGCCGCGCGCCTGCAGGTGATGCACTACGCCTTCTCTCTGGGGCACCAGCGCAGCATCATCGTGATGCTCGACACCGCCGAGATGATGCAGGGCAGCTATGCCCTGACCCCCGATCAGCTTGCCGACTACCGCACCTATGCAGGCAACGGCGGCTTCCGGCTTTCCATCGGGCTTGAGGCCGCCGAAGACCTGATCCGCGATCTGGATCAGGCTCTGTCAGCCATTCTAAACACCGCCTGACGGACCCAAGGTATTGGGCCCGAAACCAGGTGCAATCCAAGCCGGACCGCAGGCATCACATGTCTGATTGCAAGAGATAAAAGTGGTGCCCGGAGCCGTCCTTGGAAAAATCATCTAAACACTTGATAATAAACCTTTTAACTGAAAAATATTGGGCACAATATACCCCCAATTGTACCCCCAACAGACTTCTGGTGCCGGATTCGGCATGCTGCTCGGTACAAAGTGGCTCCAGAGCCCGATAAATCAGCCGCAATGGCGATGCCGTCTATCACAAATCTCAAGCTTTGTCGCACGCCTTCCATAGATCTCGGAGGGTCAAGGCACACGCCGGGAGTCCAGCCTCGACACAATCTGTCCGGCAGCATTCCGCGCGCGGCACATCGCTAGCGGGCGAAGATCCCCCCAACCAATGATTCAATGCGGGGTCAAGGATGTTTGGGTTGCTCGAGCAACAGACAGAAGCCAAACTCAGGCCATTGGCGGCTGACGCGCGCAACGATTGATGCACTAGAACCGAGGTGTGTTTCGTGGCGCTCCGATGGCCCACAGTCGGTTCTAAGAAGGGGTCTTCGTTTTGGCATCTGTGGTGATTGAAGAACTTGCGGCGAGCGATGATCCCGTCGACCGTGCGCTCGCAGAGGCACTCTTGAAATGGCAGGATGATAAAGAAGCGAACGGGCTGTCGCGCTCGCTCGGGTATGAGCCGCGGGACATCCGTGAAAAAGGTTCAATCACCGTCATCTCTGAGCGCGTCCGCAAGCAGTCTGTCGGTTTCGAAGAAATTGACCCGCATTGGTCGTATGAGGCCATTGTCGTGCGGTATGCCAATAAGTTTCCGGCGGACGTGGTCAATATTGCGCAAGAGCGCATTGCCGGACGAGCCAAGCAAGCTGCTGCGATCTCCACCCGCGACATCCAGCTGATTGCCTCAGCGCGAAGACAGATGAAGTTTGCAGATCTGACGGAAGACGAGCGCACAGCCTATCGGACTGTCAGCGCAGTCCTCGCCCAGCTTGGTGAGCGTTTGCGTCGGCGCCTTGCGAAGCCACAGGCTTTTTCTGTCAAGCTCACGTCAGGCTTTAATCTGCAGAGCGGTGTCCGCGGGGGCATACCGAAGGACCTCTGGTTTTCGGTATCACCGGTGGCGAATGGTGACTCTCTGGCCGGCATGCCTCAGTGCTTCATGATCGTATCTGACCGCGGCATTGAGCTTGGCTATGGAGCCTCGGTCTCACCCAGTGATTTTTCTGCGCAAGTGGTGAAGGACAAGGTGAGAGCTGCAGCACCTATCGTTTTTGATCAGCTACCCGAACCAAGATCCGAAGAGAGTGCGGAACTGGCTTCCCGATTGGCCTCCACAGGTCCGTGGTTCTTCCGCCATAAGCATCGCCTTGTTGCGAACCAATCCGATTTTCCTTCTCTGGATGCATGGTTGGAATACCTGAAATCCAAGGAAGGCAAGAAGAACGCTGCCGGGACGATCAGCCGCTACATCCTTCCCGCAGAAGTGGATGGTGCGTCGCTCGAAAAGAACGTGGACGAAGCAGCAGCTTTGTTTGAAGGGCTGCTTGATCGGCAGTGGAATTCACAAGGACTGCATCCCCGACTGGAACCTGCTAAGCCGAGCGAAAATATGAAGAATGACGCCACAGAACGTGAAGGTGAGCGTGGCTTTGCAGATGCGCTGCAGGCGTTCTTGAGGGCTTTCGATCAGCGACGCACCGGCGCGTTTGCGATAGACGCAGAGCTCAGCAAGACGATGAGGGCGCTTGAGAACTGGCTCGAACAGTCGCCACCTGTCGCATCTCGATCGAACATCCAGGTAAAGGTCAGTGTCGGACAGGGCGGCTGGACAAAAACTCCCTGGATCGCGCTCTTAGATGATCGGGAAACCGACAGCACGCGGCGGGGCCGATACATCGTTTTCTTGGTTGCCGAAGACCTTAGCACGACGTTTTTGACTCTGAACCAAGGTATGACCGATTTGGTGCGCAGCCTTGGTCAACGTGGAGCGGTCAACGAAATGCATCGTGTCGCTGATGAAGCGCGCCGTATCGTACCTGACATGGCAGAGCTCGGGTTCACACTCTCAGCAGACATCGACCTTCGCTCTGCCACTTCGGCTGCCGGCAACTATGAGGAAGGCACGATCGCCTTCCTGGAGCTCCCAACGGAGAACATTCCCGCCGACAGTGAGATCACGGAAAGATTGGAAGCCTTGCTGGTTGCCTATGAGCGGGTCATTTCCGCGGCGCAGAAAGACCCTGAGCCCATCTACGAGGAGGCCGGACCGGCCGCAGAGCCTTACACACTCACCGACGCCCTCGAAGACCTGTTTCTCGAAGAAGCTGAGATCGAGAACCTGCTTTCCATTTGGCGCGGAAAGCACAACCTCATCCTTCAAGGCGCGCCTGGCGTCGGCAAGTCCTTCGTTGCCCGCAGATTGGCCTATTTGCTCTTGCAGGAGAAGGATGACCACCGGATCGAGTCCGTTCAGTTCCATCAGTCTTACAGTTATGAGGACTTTGTTCAGGGCTATCGACCGAGTGGTGACGGCGGCTTCGTTCGGAAGGATGGTAGTTTCTACAGGTTCTGTGAACAAGCACACCGGGACCCAACCCGAGCCCACGTCTTCCTGATCGACGAGATAAACCGAGGCAATCTCTCAAAGATCTTTGGTGAGCTGATGCTGCTTATCGAGGCAGACAAGCGGGACAAGTCTTGGGCGGTTCGGCTCTCCTACGCAGCGGACAACGATCAAAACTTCTTCGTTCCATCCAATGTCTACATTCTCGGCATGATGAATACTGCCGATCGGTCCTTGTCGCTTGTCGATTATGCCCTTCGGCGCCGTTTCTCTTTCGTGACCATGCAGCCGAAGTTCGTGTCACCTAAGTTCCAAAGCCATCTCACGTCCCGCGGTGTCCCAAATGATGTAGCCGCGCGGATTGTGGAGCGGATGAATGAGCTGAATGCTGCGATCGCGGAGGACAAACTGAACCTGGGCCCAGCCTTCCGGATCGGGCACAGTTTCTTCATGCCTCCGGCAGTACTGGTCGATGCGGAAGCTTGGTACAGCCGGGTGGTCGAGACCGAAGTCGTCCCTTTGTTGGACGAGTATTGGTTCGACTCGCCGGAAACCGTCGATCGCTGGCGCGCACGGTTGTTGGGTGCCTAGGTGACCATTCCCGTTAGGAACATCTACTACCTGTTGCTTTATGCTTGGGGACACTTCCGTGGAGGAGTGACAACAGCTGTTGACGTCGAGGACAGCCCCGATTTGCCAAACCTGCTGGCTCGAGTCCTGCATGACGGCGTCCAGCGATTGCTCCGGCGAGGTTTGGACAGAGGATATGTGTCAGAAATCGAAGAAACACGAAGCCTGCGAGGGCGCGTGCAGCTTGGATCTGTCGCTCGTCAACAGACACTCCGTCGTGGCACCGTAATCTGCGAGTTGGACGAACTCACACATGACGTTCTCCACAACCGCATCATCAAGAACACACTTTTCGCCCTTGCAGCGTCTGAAAGCGTCGAGAGGAAGCTGCGACACGAAATTCGATTGCTGTGCCAAAGACTGCCTCCCGACATATCGTCTATCAGGCTCAGCTCATCAGACTTCAGCCGTGTCCAGCTCTCTCGGAGCACCTCACAGTACGGATTTCTGCTCAAGCTGTGCCACTTTGTCTTCATGTCCTTAATGCCGTCCGAGGGCGGCATGCAGGGAAAATTCCAAAGCATTCTGGAAGATGAAACTCGGATGTCGGCGCTTTTTGAAGAATTCCTCCGAAACTTCTACCGAATTGAACTGACTGAATTCTCCACATCAGCGGAAATCATGCCGTGGCAATCCTCATCGGGAGACCTAGATACGCTTGATCTGCTACCAGTTATGAAGACTGACCTCACGATTAGAGGCAAAGACAAGACCGTTGTAATTGACGCAAAGTACTACAAAGAAATCCTGGCGAGGGGGCGGCATGGAAGCAAGCTTCGATCGAGCCACCTTTATCAACTCCACACTTACCTGGCGCATGTTAGGGCTCAAGATCCAACGCAGAATGTACGTGGAGCGTTGATCTATCCAAGCTCGCAAGCTGCTATGAAACTAAAGTACGAACTTCTAGGGACGCCTGTGATGGTGGCCACGATCGATCTCAATCAGGGATGGAAGGAGATCCACCTAGACCTGCTCAGACTGTTCGATGAAATTTGAACGATCGCAAGCGATCAGTGTCCCCAGAATACGCCTGATGTGGATAAGGTGCGCCCCATAAGGCTACCCTCCAGCTGTACGAAGTTGCCCTCACAGGCTGTGTCTCCTGGCTTTACCCAGGATGTCCAATCAGCGAGATTCAGAGAGATTGCCGACTACGGAAATGCCAGACCGTTCGCGATCAAATGCAGTCCTTGAAGCTGACCGAAATCGCAGCATCTCCGTTTGGAGCATTAATGGTTCCGCTGAGAAAAACTCCGGATGCAGTGAAGCTGTTGAGGCTGATGAACCCTCCACCAGAGCTAAGCGCATGCGCCGTTTCCGTATCGAGCATAAGCGTCGCCAGAAGGCGCTGTTGTGGATAGAGGCGGAGCGCATCAGGGCCAAAGGCCCTGCTGCCAAAGGGTGTATCGATGCGCCAACCATCAATATGTGTTGTGGCAGGGTTAGCGTAGTCGGGCCGGAGCCCACGCATGTCGTTCTCTGCGTAGAGGTTGATCATCGGCCGCCCTTTCCAACAGAATGTCTCAATCTCATAGACGAGCTCCAACGTTCCAGGATTGCGAGGGTTTGTGGCGACGGCGACGACTTCACCTTCTTTTGGCATGAGCTGAAAATTTTCAAAGGCCGTGGATGGAAGGACGCCGAGAATAGCTAAATCGTCTTGCCGATGGATGAACATCTGATGAGGCGGCGTGACGGACATGAGCTCGAAGAGTTCAGGAGCCCCACCCATTTCCCGGAGATACCCTGCAATGAGCGCGGAAATAGCTTGTGTGCTGGCAGCGACAGCAGAAGCCGTAAGATCATCGACGCCGCCGTAGAACTGATGAAACCCGATCTCAGCGCCCTCTAGCACCTCTCGGTTCACCCCACCCATGAATGCTAAGGCACAGGCAGAATAACAGCCTGCTCCGCTCAGGGGCTCGGCAACACCGCTGTAGTCCCAGTCCGATTGCAGCGGGGCGCGAGCAGGATATTTCTGGATGGTCGTGTCGACCCCCTGGGTGCGAATGAAGCGCCCAATTTCAATACCTTCCGCTAAGTTTCCGCCCGGACTGTCGAAGGCAACCTTGAAGGAAAATGCGTCATACGCATTCTCGGTCCAAAACTGCTGGAAGCGGGCCGCATCACCGGCCTTGATTTCTCCACTGACTGTAATGATGGCAAGAGCGTTGTGATGAATGATGTCAAGCTCGAGGGCGGCTCCTGCCTCAGGCGAAATCAAAGGCAGTCCCAGTAAGAAAAATCGCGCTAGGTAGTTCATCTTGGTCCGTTTCGAGAGCGTATGCTTAGGATTAACAAGGGCTGCCATGTTGAAATCGCAGCGTAAACAAGTTGTAGAGGCCGGCGGGGCGCAGTTGCTCCGCCGGCACCGTCGGTCAACCACGTCCGATGTCGTTAAGGATCACATGGCCCCGCTCGCTCATGCAGCGGTCTACTATCCGGCGCGGCCCATACTTTACTAGGTCGTAGCCGTAGTCGTTGGTGGCAGCTCCAGCCGCAGCACCGTACGCAGCGCCTGCCGCTATGTAGTCTCCGCTGTCGCCGATTACTGCGCCCGCAATGGCGCCTACCAAGAGACCCGCCATCATGTTTGCCGCCATCTGCTCTTCTTGTCGTTTCTTGTAGTCAGCTTCGACACGAACTGCGATGGCCCTACAAGCTTGGAGGTCCTTCTCGAACTTGGCAGCATTGGTTCGGCCTGGATCAACTACCGGACGATACTCCGTTATTGGTTCTGCTTGCACACACGCAGAGAGCGCTGCTGCGGTCAAAGCTAGTTTGAAAGCGTTTCTCAAAGTCAGCTCCATCAAAGGTCAATCAATGGGACCAACCTGGCCGACGACCATGATCAACTTGAGACGCTGAAAGGGCGAACGCTCGTCATTTCCGAGGCTTTGACGTGCCAATGACGCACGATCTGTTCAGAAACCCAGAGCACGTTAGAGGTCGCAACCGAGGTGCAATTTGGCCTCGAAATGGAGCTCGATGCCGTTTCTCTGCGGTCCCCTTAAGGCAATATGCCTTGCATGAAGGAGTCTTGTCCAAAGGTACTGTCTGCGGTGTTGCAAATGGCTTTCCACTACAAAGGGAGCTCAATAATCTGACTCCTTAGATCCTTAATCCCAACAAAATCTGAGCCTTCTTGCAAGCCGCTGCGCGGCTTGCATTTGCATCATTGCATCCATCTTGGCCGACCCAAATCATCACGGAAGGGTGTATCTTTGCCCGCAACGGCTTCGACACTCTAGGTAACTTCCGAACACACTGACCTGCGGCCCATCAGTCCTCCCTCTCTGTTTGTCCGGCGAGATAGAAGACGGTGAGACTTAACGCTGAGCAACTTTTTGGGATTGCAGACGCGCAGATGGCGCGGATCAAGATAGCATCAACTCATAGCCCTCGTTCGACAGGTGCGGATGCAACTCGGCGGCATTCCAGGAAGTGGTCGTTCGAGGCTGCTCGCAAAGATTTGTCAGCTGATCCGCTCCAAAGACGTGTTATGGCTGGCGATCCCGCTACCCGACGCTAGTAAATCCCTGCGCGGCAGACGAATTACTCCCGGCGAGTGGGAACGGCGACGCTGGGTGCGCCTGCGCTCCGTCTATCGTCGCACCGGCGCGAGCCTGAAAAGAAAGGCTAAACACGAAGGGCCAAGCGGTCTTGTCCCGCTCCAGGACCAAGCGCGGCAAAGTCACAGCGCCGATCTTCCCACTGGTCCCGCAGGTGAAACTGCCGGAGCGTCTTTAATTGGCACGAGATGAAGACCGGGCGTTGAAAAGCGTGCCGGAGTGATCGCGGCGAACTGCGTCGAGGGAAAGCTGGAGGGACGCAATTACCTGGCTAGGTTGTAGTCACCAGGTTCGGGGGAAGTAACGAACGGATGTTCCGGTGCCTCATAATGAACGCTTTGAATGAAGCGCACGCTGGAATGCCCTTCAACGAAAGCTGCATGCGTCGTATTGAATACGCAAAGATTGACACCGTCAGAGACGGAGCTGCGAAACTGCACCGCATGAAAACCCTGTGCCTGCAGGATCTCGGCAAGTAGTTGGGTGATAAGGTAGCTTACCTTGTCGTCTGGCGTGACCGGCGTACTCATCCATCGGTCAAAGGTCTGAATGATCTCGTACATCTCAAGCCTTTCGTCGCTTGTACAGAAAAGCGAAATGTCCGGGTCGAAGTCAGCTACGTTGAGGTTCTGCAATATCTCGAATCCGCCAATCGATACATGGTGACCCGGATGCGGGCGTATCTCGGCTAGCGCCGTATGGGGATTAGATGCAAGATAGAGTACTGGCCGACCTTCTCGGTTGAGCCGCCCGTTACGTGGTTGGGGTGAGGCACCTATGGAAGCGCCCATATAGGGCTGCCGCACAATGTGGCTATTGAAACCTTCTGAGCGAACGAAGCGAGCTTCAACCCCTGTCCGCGCTCGAAACCAAATCCCTCCTTTGGGTAGCACGAACTTGAGATCAGCAAGGAACGGCTTGATTAACGCTTTTAGCTCACTCTCGACAGTCGCGAAGTTGGAAACGTCGAGTCGCCTGCGCAGATCACTTACGGGCTTTGGTGTCGAACGGGAGATGGCCGAGTTCAACATGCGTAATCCATCATCAAAGCCAGCGTAAATCGACACGCCTTTATTCCAATCTGGATAGGGTGGATCTTGCAGGAGGTGATCGAACTCGTCGTAATAATCATCGGCGACGAACGGTTCGACAACGAGATTATCCGCATCTTTGAACAGATCGAGGACTGCGTCACCGCCCCAGTGCGGATTGTATGAGAATTCGTCCCAATAGAAGCGGATGAGCGAACGTATCAGCATGACCATCGGCTCAATGTTTTTAGGGTTCCTAACCTGTGCATCGGTCCTGCAGCAGAAGGCGCAGGTGCCAGTAGCTAGGTCGGCCTCTATCATTTTCTTTAGGCTAGGATGGCGCGCACAGTCCGTACAAACACTGACCTGCAACTCTTCGTCGTCTGCTGCCTCTGACATTACCTTTTCCTCTAAACCCCTGCACCTGACTACAGTCGTGCCGATTCTCGCAAACTGACAGAGCCGCTAACAAATGAAAACTGAATGCTAGAGTTGCGATGCCGACCCCTCGCGAAAAGATCCTTGCCGTGCTGTGCGGCGACGTTCTGCCTTAGCGCCTTCCGACCGAGGGACTGCTTATCCTGCGCGATGGCTGGCCGGCGGGAGTCCGACGTGACGCTCTCAACGCTTCGATGCCACGATTAGTACCGAGCCGAGATCGAGACGGGGGCCCAATGTTCGGCGCGTGACGCCGCCTTGTAAACACTGACTGCCAGGATAGGCGCGGCGCTCGCCGCCGATCCGGCGCTGCGGAGAGTGACAATCGCCGATCCGCCCATTGTGCAGCGGGTTGTTAGAGCGGTTGATTTGCTGGATTCGCTGCGGCTGTCTTGCCGCGCCGCCGTCGGTCGGCGTTCCGCCCTTAGCGTCTAACAGAGAGGTCTCGGCCAATAGCCGTCGGTCAGATGCCCGGGATCCTGCAAGGGCGCATTCTCCAAAGCGGTAGTTCGACAAGGGTATCGTTTTTCGAGATGATGAACGCCTGGGCAATGGTACGGATCCGCGTTCGCTGCGCCAGCATCCACTCACCCATCGCTGGCCATGAGTTCGATCTGAGGGGCTAGAGCCAAGAGTTCGCTACGGCGAGGACGAATGGCCAATTTGGGGCTACAGGGGACTGTAAGGTCTCAGTCACTTTTCTCGACAGCGCATTCCCTGTATATGGCTGCAACCTTTTCGCGGTAGAGTTCTCAAGCTCCGAGTCGCGCTTCAAGTAAATGTTCAGCTAGGGGCACGGTTAGATGGCAGACGATTGGAAAGAGTATCAGGAAGAGGCAGCTGACTTCTTCCGCTCACTTGGGCTATCTGCAGAAACCGACGTCACTCTATCAGGCGTTCGGACCACGCATGCTATAGATGTTGTGGTTAAATCCAAGCATGTTGGCTTTGAAGTACTATGGCTCGTTGAATGCAAACAATGGAAATCGCCGGTCACTAAGCTCCACGTTCTTGGACTACGCGAGATCGTGAACGATCTTGGAGCTGATCGGGGTATCCTCGTGTGTGAGGCAGGATTTCAGGCCGGGGCGATCGAAGCTGCAAACCTGACGAATGTTCAAGTTACTTCATTAGCATCATTGTCGATCGAGACGCGCCAAGACATATCAGCCATGCGGTTACGCGAACTTTATGATCGTGTTGAACAAAGCAATGATCGCTATTGGAAGCTGGACAAGTCATATCGAATCGTAGTTGGACTTCGACCTGAGCTTGGGGAAATGAATTACTCAGGTGCCCGTGTTATTGAATTTTGTCGTGGACTTTTATCGCCAGCCTTCAGAGGGCTCTATCCAATAGAGATCGGCCAACTCGGGATGTTTCTGGGCCAGGATGTGCCCTCAACTTATCCTGACGTTGACACGGTGGTTGATGTCGTAGAGTCCCTAATCGCGGAACTAGAGGACAAGTTGGACGCCGCTCACGCTGGCCTTGCATCCAGACATTAGCATGGATGACCTGAACCGCCGTTCCTGCAAGCGCTCAGAGGTTTGCCGTCACAACATGCAGGAATGATGGATTTCGCCGCTGCCTACAAAGAAAACAATCGGCGAAGCAAAGATGCGATGCCGCCGTTGGTCGCAAAGTAGCCGGTCAGCAGTATGGGCCGAACTCCATTGTTGCGTCTGCGAAGCATGTGCACCGCTGTGATGCATCTGAGTATCTCTGATGGGTTCAGCGCGACTTGCTGCCGCGTAGGACGAGGCGGGTTAGAAAGGATGGTCAGACCGATGGCGACCCGGATACAGCCCGTGCCCATAGCAGTAACGCCCGGCCCTTACAGGACATACGAACATCACAGAAGCTGCGCGGCGGCGTCCCGAAAGCAACCCTTCGATAAGTGGCGCAGCATCACGAAGAAGGACATTCTCGCCTTGCGCCACTGCGCATGCTGCACGAAGGTCGCCGAGACCGGCGATCTTTCACCTCCAGAAGCGAGATGGCGTAGAGCATGACCCTGTTTCTTGGCTATGACCCGGGCGGAAAAGGGAAAAATGGTGTGGCAGCAGTTCAAGTGGTTTTGGATGTGCCAAAGCTTGTTGACAAAGCGACTGTTAGCGATGCGGCCGAGGCTCTGGCTTGGCTTGAGGTCTATGCAAGAACAGCTGATGCAATCGGCATAGACACCCTCCTAGCGTGGTCCCCCAAGGGCGGGCGGGCCTGCGACAATGCTCTTAGACGCAAGTATGGCGGTAACTCGATCGTTGCTCAGAACTCCTTACACAGTTCCATGACCCTGAATGGCGCAATTGTCGCAAAGAGGCTTGGATTGCCGGTTTACGAGAGCCACCCTAAGCTATTGCTCAACGTAATCGGCGAGAATGCAATCTGCGAGGTCTACCGCCAAGCCGTGACCGACGCGATAGATCATGAGGGCGACGCCATCGTGGCGGCTTGGTGCGCAGCCATGGGGCACAAACGAAAATGGACTGTCGATCTCTACGCTGACATCAAAGATGACATAGAACTTGTGGTTCCCGGTGCTCGTTATCCTTGGTTTGAGGTCCTCTAAGAAGTTTCCTCTAGGAGAACCAGCGGGCAAGAGCTGGACATTGGTGCGACCGGCCCTTAGCTGACCTTCAGCCCCGAAGCGGTGAAGGGCTGCTTTCCAATGTTATGGCAAGTTCGAGGATGCTATTGTGTGCCGTCGTTCCGGCCAGACCGCGATCAGTCGACTTCTGATCTGATCATTGATTTGCACCATTTTGCGACCGTTGGTGCATCGGTCGGCAAGGCGGAAACTGCCTCTCCAGCAAAAGTCAGGAATGCCGCAAGGTTCAACCCGTTCACACCGATCAGCACCGGCAGCCCGCGCTCCAATGCTTCTGCGATGACAGGAACGAGGCCCTTGCCCTCTGCCTCGCGCTTGCCAAACTTGTTGACGATCAGCACTTCGGCCCCTTCAAGGCGATCCAGGACCGCTACGACGGTCTGTTCAAGTGCGCCAGTATCAAGCGTACAGCCGCGCGCAAGGCCGCCGCGGTCCTCACTAATCCGGACGATCAGACCATCGGGCAGCACTGCAAGATCCATGTCGCATTTTCGCCTGTCCTTGCGTTCGAGATTGGACTGCACGGTTCCAGCCAGTCTAACGCTGTCAGCCGCCAGTATGGCGGCCACGTTGGCAATAAGTGCATCGGTACGACCGCGCCCTTGCAGAGTCACATAAGCGAGCTTCATCGGACAACCTCAAAGAAGAACCGCCGCCCGGAGCAACTCCGGGCGGCGTGTCACATCAAAGCTCAACTTCCCACGACTTGTAAGAGACCCGTGCAGCAGCAGAGGTGGCATCCGAAATCTTGCGGATGTTGGCCCAGGTCTGCTTGTAGTTCGGCAGGATCAGCTCGTTGGTGCCGGCGTTGATCACGTTCCCCTGCGTGCCGTTCGGGGCACCGAAGATCATGAAGGTCTCGTTCTTCCGGGCGGTCGGCTCGGGATAGACGAGTGCCTGGGTGGCACCAACTTCGTTGAACACCTCGACCATATCGCCCGGCTTCAGACCAAGATCGGCCATGTCGTCGGGATTAATCTGGATGAACGGAACCGGGAAGCGGTCCATGACGAAGTCGTTCTTCTGGTCGAGGAACCAATTCTGCCAGTTCAGGTTCGCCCGGCCATTGTTGATAAGGAATCGGTTGTTGGCCTGTTGCTGTGCCTTTCCGGGTGCCTGAAGCCCGCGCCAAGACCCCATGCAGAAAAGGGCCTTGCCATCTTCACGACCGTGGCGCGTAAAGACGCCGTCCTCGTAGAGCCGTGGGGTGCCCACGAGCGCACCATTTTCATATCCCTTGACTGGCTCTTGCACACCGTCGTTGCCGGCATTCCGCAACCGCTCGTAGGTCACTTCCGGATTGCCAGAGTTATAGCCGTCCATGAAGGCGTCTTCCTCGGTCTTCCAGTCGAAGCCCTTGAACTGGTCGGCATATTCGGCGCGCCCTTCTTCACGCAGCACGCGTTCCAGATGATTGGCCAGCCGGGCCGCGATGATGCAGTCGGGTTGGGCTGATCCGGGCGCGTCCATGTATTTCTCAACCAGCCGAAGACGCCGCTCGCCGTTCATCGAGGTCAGGTTCATCTCGCCCGACTCCACCGCCGGCAGGATGACATGCGCGGCTTGCCCGATCTGGCTGTGGATGATGTCGACGCAGACGCTGAAGATGCCGCCCGCGTTGATTGCGCTGACGATCGCATCGACCAGCTCCTCCCGGGTCGCCCCGGCGCGTGCGTCCATTGCCTCCTTCACCATGTTCGAGCGGCGGTTGTAGACGCGCTTGAACTCGGCGGCATTGAGCGTGGTCTTGTAGTGGTCGTTGGCCCAGATGTGGTGCACCTTGCCGCCGCCCGCGATGATCAGTTGGTCGATGTAGGGTGCCGGGCGGCCGACATGGGCGTCGGAGGGGCGGAAATAGCCTTCCTGGTGTCCGCCTAGACGGCAGACGCCACCGCCTTCGCGACCGATGTTGCCGGTTGCAAGACCTATGTTCACCAGTGCCCCGATGACGCGGTAGTTGTCATTCCCCCAGATGATGCCTTTCTCATATCCGGTGACAGTCTTGGTACGGCTGCCGTCCTCCTTGGGTTTGGCGATCCATTCGGCGGCCTGGATGATCTGCGCTTCGGTCAGGCCGGTGGTCGCTGCCCCGTCCGCAAGGCTCATCTTGCAGGCTGCGCGGGCGGCCTCGAATGATCCCAGAGACGCCGGATGCGCGGCATCCTCGGGCACCGCAACGTCACCCTGGAAGGTCGACTTGGCGATGAAGTCAGCGTCCACCCAGCCTTGGTCGGCGATGTAGGTGAAGAGCGTGTTGAAAAGCGCAAGGTCACTGCCGCTGGCAATCGCCAGATGAAGCACGTTTTCTGCCCCGGCAACCTGCTCGCAGCTGTCCACCGTCACGGTGCGGCGAGGATCGACGACGATCACCTTCGCCCCGTTCTGCATCCCCTTGACCATGTGGTTCAGGAACAGGTTGGTCTGGCATTCCATCGGGTTGGTGCCGACCAGCATGATTGTGTCGGCGACCTGATAGTCGGAATAGGAGTAGTTCAACTCGTCCACGCCCATGTCGCGGGTGCTGTGCACCTCTGAGTTATAGGCCGGGCGGTTGTGGATGCGGCAGTGCTTCACCTTCATCGACCCGAAGTAGAGCTTGCCGGTGCCCCAGGTGTTCTCATACCCGCCGGCGCTGCCGCCGTGGTCGAACATAGAGACGTAAAGGTCGTTCTCGTCCTCCTTGTCGATGACACGCGCGGTGACGCGGGCCACGAGGTCCAGCGCATCGTCCCAGGAGGTCGGCTGCCAGGTGCCATAGCGCCAGACCATCGGTTCCGTTAGGCGCTGAGCCTGCGTGCCGGTGATTTCGGAGCGGCGGTTCTCAGCCATACGCGCGCCGCGCACTGAGCCCAGGCCCGAGTTCACCACGCAGTTGACGTCCGGCTTGATGACCAGATGTACGTCTTTGCCGTTCTGCTTGACGACGTTGTACATGGACGGCGCATACCACGCCTCGGTCTCGGCACCCTGCTGCTTGGACAGATCCTCACCCATCCAGTTGCTGTCGGTCGTGCCTTGGGTTTTCAACGGCCAAGTGTACGCCTTGTAGCCGCAACCGACGATGCAATAGTGGCAGGTGACGTTGTGTTCCTTGGCGCCCGCGGGAATGATCGGCAGGCGATCGATGTTGCGTTTGTAAGCCATGATCGCCCCCTTACCCTTGCAGCACGTTGGACAGACGGCCGTAGATCAGCTCGTCCGCGCCTTCGGCATAGATGTCGCCCTTGTCGTCCACACGCAGCGCGAATTGCGGCAGGTTCTGCGTCGAGTGACCCCAGATTTGCTGGCCGCCCTTTTCACAGTCGAACCGGGAAAAGTGGCCAGGGCAGTTCAGCGTCTTGTCGGCCCCGTGGTAGGACATGACAAACCCCTTGTGCGGGCACAGCACCGAATAGGCGACGACATCGCCATCGGGCCCGGCACCGCCTTCGACCGCGGTGCCCAGTTTCAGCAGGACGCCGGGGCTGTCGGAATCGGGATAGCCGATATCCAGCGGCTCGTTCACCTTGAGATCGGCGATATTCGCCAGTTTGGTGGACGGGTAGTCCAGCATTGCGCGCGCCGTCTGCGCTTGAGCCTGCCCTGCAGGCATGACCGTTGCCGCCGCAGCCCCTGCAACGCCGAGAACACCCCCGCGCAGGAACTGACGGCGGCCGACATCGACCAACCGGTTGCATTTCATGGTAGCTATTCCTCCCTTGGCTCCCTTGCCCAAAGGTTAGCAGGAGACAGCTTCGGTCTGGTCGGCTGAATGTCTTGCCTGCTTGTTTGCAAACCGCTCAAAAACATAGCTTATTTTCAGGTGTTCGGGTTTCCGAACATGCCAATGACCAGAAGTCAGGCGCTTGCCCAGTCAAAGACCAAGCTTCTGCATCTTCTCCCACAGCGTGGTCCGGGAGACCCGCAGAAGCTTTGCCGCCTCGCCGACCTGGCCCCCGGTTCTCTCCAGTGCAGCCGCGATTTGCGACCGCTCGGCCGCATCGCGCACCTCGGCAAGGGATCGTAGCCCTGCATCTCCGGCGCGCTCTGGAAAGAGGTCCGATGTCAGCACAAGATCACCAACTGCAGCCTCGACAGCACGCAGCAATCTAGCGCGCAGCTCGCGACCATTGCCCGGCCAGTCATGCGCCCGGATGGCCTCTTCGGCGGACGCGGCAATGCCGGTCAGCGGACTTGCCCTGCGGGCATTCATCGCGGGAAAAAGCCGGGCCGCAAGCCAGACGGCATCTTCCGGCCGCTCGGCCAGAGCCGGGATGACAATTTCATGAGAGGTCAGGAGCGACTGAAGGTCGGACCGAAAATGATCAGCCCCCTTTTCCTCAAGCCGCAGCCCGGCAGTAGCGATGAGCCGGAAGTCTCTTTCTCTGAGACTGGCCAGCAGTAGGTCTTGGCTATCCGAGGGGAGGCGACCGATGCCAACGATGATCAAGCTTCCCTCGCCGACGTCAGCGATGGCCCTGGCGAGCGTCTCGTTTTCAACTGGCCCCGCCAAAGCGTCGAGGACGATTGCAGGGGCCGCGCGTCGGTCGGAATGATCGTGGATGCGCCGGGCAAGCCGAAGTTTACCAAGCCCAGGGCCACCCCGCAGAAGAACAGGTGAAGCGCGGCCTGCCGCATCGCTCACTTGCCGGTCGACTGCTCGGGCTGCGTCGGATACACCGGTTTCGGGGGGCATCTCCTGATCGGCGCGCGGCAGCATCACCTGGGTCAAGCGGGTCAGGAACTGGCCGATGTCGAAGGGCTTGGCGATGTAATCCAACGCGCCGGAGCGGATCAGACGCACCGCTTGATCTATTGACCCCTGACCCGTGATGAACAGGAACGGCGGTGGGTGTCCGGTCCTTGTCAGGGTCTCGTAGAGGTCTTCGCCCGTGCCATCTGGCAGCCGGATATCGCAGATAACGGCATCGACCGGCTTTCTGGGCGTGCGGATCGCGGGCAGGGCGCGAAGGATATGGCGATGCCAATGAACCTCGGCGCCCTCCAGCTCCAGACGCTGAACGAGCGATGCCCCCATGATTTCGTCGTCCTCGACCAGGACAATGCGTCTGCCTTCAAGCATCGCTAATGTCCTTCATAGGTAGGGTGACGCGGACGTATGTCCGGGCATCTTTGCGCTTGTGCTGGATTTCCCCCCCGACCCCGGACACCAGATCGTGCACGAGGCGCAGACCTACGCCGCCGCCGGGTGGCAGGGGGCCTGATGCCAGCAATCGGTCGAGATCGGCCGGACCCAAGCCAGGACCACTGTCTGTAACCTCAATGGCAAGATGGTCCTGTTCCGCAGCTACGGATAGCCCCACAATGCCATTCTGTCCCGCCGCGGCGCCTGCGTTGAGAAGGAGGTTCAGTACCACCTGACGCACGGGAGCGGCCGGAAACCTTGCCAACTCATCCTGGCCCGCTTCCACTTTCCAGGTCAGAGATTGCGCGCGGCTGGATACTTCCGGTTCGAAGAGAAGCTTGAGGTCTTCGAGGTCTTCGCGGCGGAGCACCTGGCCAATGCGGTCTAGTCGGTTCTCATCAAGAATCGCGCGGGTGACGTCTCGCAAATGCGACAACCCACGTAGCATCAGTTCTGCGGATTGGCGCACAACCTCCGGACGGTCCGAATAGGTACGGATCGTGTCGGCCGCATTGAGGAGACCTCCAAGTGGGTTGTTCACCTCGTGCGCCAACGACGACGAAAGGCGCCCGAGGCTGACGAAGCGTTCACGCTCGGCCAGGCGACGCTCAGCCTCGGCGCGGCTTTCGACAGCCGTGGTCATCCGGTTGTACGTGAGGATCAGACGCGACAGGCCGGGGTCGCCTCGGGGAATATCCGCCTCAGAAATCGCGCGGGGCGCGCCTTTGGAATCGTCCATCGCCAGCACCAACGTGCCGACAGGTCGCAGGATACGGGCAACCGCCAGCCAGCCGCCGAATGCCAGAACGGCCGTTGCCGCCGCGTTTCCGAACAAGAGCCACATCGAGACATTGCGACGCTCGGTCAGCAGGTCGGTCACATCAAGCTCGGTCACGATCTGACCGATCTGGCGTCCCTGAAAGAGGAGCGGTGCCATCACCCGAAGCGTGGAGTCCCCGGTCATCCGGATGGCGTCCGGTGGAACGGCATTCACCTCGAAACCCGCGACCTCATCCCCCACTGGCGCACGTCGCGGATCGGTTGCGGCAAGGATGCGCCCGCGCTCGTCCGCCACAATCGACAGCAGCAAGCGTTGACCGTCATAGGCCGAGCGGGCCCGGTCCAGAATGTCATAGACCTCCCAGACATCCTGCCGCAAAACGGAGGGCCCAAGGGCCACGGACAAGCCTTCGACATGCAGCCGCGCGGTCTCTGACAGACGCGCATCCTGAACGCGGCCCAAGGCCGAAAGGACGCTTTGGCTTGCAAGAAAACCCAACAGGACCATCAGGCCGGCCATCAGAAGTGGCACGCGCAAAGTGACTGGCAGATCGCGAAAGCGGGGCACGGCTCTCATCCGCCCGCCAGGATTGCCATGCGGGCAGCGATCCCGTCGAACAGCGCATCTTCTCCCGGAATAATCCCGTCAAGGCTCAGAAGCTTCAGCGCCTGCTTGCCGAGTGCATTGTCCGAGAGAGAGAGAAGGGCAGTTCGGCACGCCTGAACTGAAGGCTCGTCCATGCGATCGTTCCGCGCGACCATTGGGGGGAAACCCAGCCATTCCGAACGGGCAATGAGTTTGGTTTGGGCCGTCAGCTCGGGCTCTGCCACGCTGAGGGCTTCCCACACATAGCCGTCCACGCTGCCGGATCGCGTCAGGCCTCCGGCGACTGAACGAACCACGTTGCGGTGGCCATAGGTGAAGATCACCCTGGAAAAGAACTCCTCAGGCGTTTGGTGGTCGCGGGCGAGGTCGGAAGCGGTGACGAGAAAACCGGAATTGCTGTCAGGATCTGAGAAGGCGTGCGCAGCACCACGAAGATCTGACAAGGTCTTTGCCGCGTCGTCCTTGCCGACGATCAGGTAAGATTGATAGAGCGGCTGTCCTTTCCAGACCGGCACGCCGAGCAGCGAGAGTTCGGTCCGATGCTGAAGATAAGGAAAACCGCAGGCCCAGGCGGCATCGACGGAGCCGTCGAGCAGGGCGCCAGAAATTTCCTGATAGGTTCGGCGCTGGACGAGTTCGATCTCTTGTCCCATGCCTTGCGATAAAGCCAGCCGGAGGGCATCGATGACTGCGGCGTCATTGTCGAGGAAGACTGGCGTAAGGGCAAACTTGAAAGGCGCGGGGCCTTGAGCCCAGCCTCTTGTACCAACGAAAGGCGCGGCCACGGCAGCCGCACCAAATAGCACCGCGCGGCGTGTGCTTCGCATTTCTGTCCTCCTCGCGGCGCGTCTCCCCTCGCACCAACTTCGATGTCCTGCATCCCTGAACAAGCTTGTCCTATGGCGCACGAAATCGTAAATCGACGATATACGGAAACGGATCGACTTGGAAAGCGTCCAGATGGCAACAGACGACACGACCACCGCCGCTTTGGCGAAAGCGCTTGCCCATCCGGCGCGTATCCGGATCCTCCGCCTGCTTCAGGCGACGCCCGGATGTATTGGCGGCGAGATCGTTGGGGCGGTCGGTCTGGCGCAATCGACGGTGTCAGAGCATCTCCGCATCCTGAAGGCTGCGGGCGTGATCACCGGTGAGATCGACGGACCGCGGGTCTGCTACGCGTTGAACCCGGCCGCACTCGCTCCGCTTACCGAACTGATCATGGGCCTTACCCCACCACCCAATGGAGCCTGCTGCATTCCAGGCCAAAAGGAAACTGCATGAGTCTCTTCGAACGCGGGCTGACCCTTTGGGTCGCCCTGTGCATTCTTGCGGGCCTGCTTCTTGGCAACCTGATGCCCGATCTGTTCCGTGCCCTGGCGGGTCTTGAATACGCCTCGGTCAATCTTGTCGTGGCAATACTGATCTGGGCGATGGTCTATCCGATGATGATCGCCATCGACTTCGGGTCACTGAAAGACGTCGGGCGCAGACCAAAGGGGTTGGTCATCACGCTGGTCATCAACTGGCTGATCAAGCCGTTCACCATGGCCGCCCTTGGCGTGCTGTTCTTCAACCACCTCTTTGCTGGTCTGATCGACCCGGCCAAGGCCCCGGAATACATTGCAGGCCTGATCCTCTTGGGCGCAGCCCCCTGCACCGCGATGGTCTTTGTCTGGTCGCAGCTGACCAAGGGTGACCCGAACTATACGCTGGTGCAGGTCAGTGTGAATGACCTCGTCATGGTGGTGGCTTTCGCCCCCATCGTGGCATTCCTCTTGGGAGTGACAGATATCAATGTCCCCTGGGAGACGCTGATGCTTTCAGTCGTCCTCTACATTGTCATCCCACTGATCGCCGGGGCGCTAACGCGGCGCGCCCTGATGTTGCGTGGGGGTGAGGCTTCCCTCAGCGCCTTTACCGCCCGGATCAAACCGGCCTCAGTTCTCGGGCTCCTACTGACCGTCGTGCTTCTGTTCGGGTTCCAAGGGCAGGTGATCATCGCAGAGCCTCTGCTAATTTCCCTGATTGCCGTGCCGATCATCATTCAGTCCTATGGCATCTTCGCGCTCGGGTATGCTTGGGCTTTTGCGTGGAAGCTGCCGCACAAGGTGGCGGCTCCTTGCGCGCTGATCGGAACTTCGAATTTCTTTGAACTAGCGGTGGCAGTGGCCATCGGCCTTTTCGGTCTCAACTCCGGTGCCGCGTTGGCCACGGTGGTCGGCGTCCTTGTCGAAGTGCCGGTGATGCTGTCGCTCGTAGCCTTTGCCAACCGCACCCGCGACAGGTTCCCAGCATGACAGATACGCCCAATATCGACTACGCGCTGTTCCCCGGCATTGACGAGGTGGCGCTGCTGACCCCGCAGCACAAAACCCATGCCCCGCGCATCCTGATCCTTTACGGCTCGCTTCGTCCGCGCAGTTTCAGCCGATTGTCTGGTGAAGAGGCCGGACGCATCCTTACGCGGCTTGGGGCGGATGTGCGGTTCTTCAACCCTTCGGGCCTGCCGCTTGTCGATGACGAGGTGGACGCGACCCACCCCAAGGTCCGCGAGTTGCGCGATCTGGTGGCATGGAGCGAGGGGATGGTGTGGTCGTCACCCGAACGCCACGGGGCGATGACCGGACTGATGAAGACACAGATCGACTGGATCCCGCTATCCGACGGTGCGGTGCGACCAACCCAAGGCAAGACTCTGGCGGTGATGCAGGTCTCGGGCGGGTCACAAAGCTTCAACGCAGTCAACCAGATGCGCATTCTGGGGCGCTGGATGCGTCTGATCACTATCCCCAACCAGTCTTCGATCCCAAAAGCGTTTCAGGAGTTTGACGCTGAAGGCAGGATGCGCCCTTCGCCGCTCTACGACCGGATTGTCGATGTGATCGAGGAGTTGATGAAGTTCACTCTGCTGACCCGCGACAGGGCCGATTACCTCGTGGACCGCTATTCCGAGCGCAAGGAAAGCGCTGAAGCTCTCATGAAGCGGGTGAACCTGTCATCCGCGACCTGATCAGGCAGCCGCAGAAACAGCCCTGTCGCAGGGTCGGCCTTCCAACTGCAGTGTGACATTGGCGATACCATGCGCCTCGGCCAAGGCATCGGTCACCCGGTCGATGAAGGCGTCGGGGTCGGCCCCCTGCCAGACCAGATGCACAGCCAGCGCGGTGCGCGTGGTGGACAGCGGCCAGATGTGCAAATCGTGCAGGCTTTGCACACCGTCCTGTCGTCCCAGCCAATTGGCAATGGCGGCACGGTCAATCTCGAACGGCACACCGTCAAGGCTCAGGTGCAGAGCTTCACGGAATAATCCGGCGGCGGTAGCGGCGATCAGCAGGCTGACCGCAATCGCCACGGCGGGGTCGAGCCAGTTCCATCCGGTCACCATGATCCCGGCCGCTGCCAGCACCACGGCACCCGAAACCGCCGCATCTGCCGCCATGTGCAGGAACGCGCCTTTGGCGTTCAGATCCCCCTTGCGCGAAGACATGAACAAGAGCGCGGAGCCGGTGTTCACCCCGATCCCAATCAGGGCGACCAGCATCACCGTCAGCCCCGGCACGGCGACCGGGTCAGACAGCCGCTGCACCGCCTCCCACGTCACCGCACCAACGCCCACCAGAATGGCGATGGCATTGAACAAGGCGGCAAGGATCGTGGCCCGCCCCAGCCCCCATGTATGCCGCGCAGTCACTGCCCGCTTGGCCAGCACCGCAGCCCCCCAGGCGATCAGCAGCCCGGCCACATCCGTCAGGTTGTGCGCCGCGTCGGCCAAAAGGGCGAGCGATCCCGTAATCCAGCCCGCAGAACCTTCTACGAGAACGTAGGCCGCGTTCAGGCCAACGGCCCAGCGGAACGCAGGACCAAGATCGGCGGGCGGGCTGTGGTCATGATCGTGGGCCATTAGGTCAGACCTTTCGGGTCAACGTGCCTTCCAGTGGCACCACCCCGGACAGCGTGTTCGAAATGGTGCCGTATTTCAGGATGTTGCGATGCAAAAGGTCCAACCGCTGATCCGTCTCGGCGCTGTCAATCGTGATCTTATAGCGGATCAGCGTCAGCTTGGGTGGCGCATCTTGGCGGATCGCTTCCAGCTGCACCTCCGCGCCGTCCAGCTGGAACGACAGCATCGGCGTCACCCGCTCGATCCCTTTCAGCATGCAGGCGGCAAGGGCTGACAAAAGCAGTTCCACCGGGTTCATCGCATCACGCCGCCCGGCCATATCGGTGTCGAGCACCACCTCGGCCTCCTTCGCCACCGCAAGGCTGCCGTGGCTGTCGATGCGGCGGGCCGAGACGCGATACTCCGTCACAGCAGGCGACCGATTTCTTCGGCGGTCAGCACCTTGCCTGCCGACAGCACCTTTTCATCCACGACGAGGCCGGGCGTGGACATGATGCCATAAGCCGCGATCTCGGCAAAGTCGGTGACCTTGACGATCTGGGCGTCCTTGCCTGCCGCATCGGCCGCCGCCTTGGCGTTCTCGCCCAAAGTCACGCATTTCTTGCAGCCGGAGCCGAGGATCTTGATGATCATGATCTGTCCTTTCAGATGAACCAGTGTGTTATCGCGTTGAAGGTGAAGCCGATAGTCAGGATGCCCACGGTCACGACGCCGGTGAAGGTGGCCAGAAGCGGCAGCTTGACCACGCGTTTGAGCATGATCAGCGAAGGCAGCGACAGCGCCGTCACCGCCATCATGAAGGCCAGCACGGTGCCAAGGCCAACGCCCTTGCCCACCAGCGCTTCGGCTATCGGCAGGGTGCCGAAGATGTCGGCGTACATCGGGATGCCCACCAAGGTGGCGACCGGCACTGCCCACCACTTGTCCTGACCAAGAAGCGCAGAGATCGTTTCGGCAGGCACCCAGTTATGGATTGCGGCCCCGATGCCGACGCCGATCAGTACATAGGGCCAGACCTTGCGGACAATATCCATGACCTGATCGCGGGCAAAGACGACACGCTCGGCCCGGCTCAGAGCTTCATCCACATCCGTGACCGGCACGTTGCGCACGAAGGCGGCGACCTGATCCTCCATCCCGAGCTTGCCGATGATCGTGCCACCAATGATCGCCACCATCAGGCCGACGCCCACGTAGGCGAGCGCGATGGGCCAGCTGAAGATTGAGGCCAGCAGGATGACCGAGGCCATGTCCACCAGAGGTGATGAGATCAGGAACGAAAACGTCACCCCTAACGGCAACCCGGCGGCGGTAAAGCCGATGAACAGAGGGATGGAGGAACACGAGCAGAACGGCGTGATAGTTCCTAGAAGTGCGCCAAGGATGTTTGCGCCGATCCCCGACCGCCCGCCAAGGATGCGTCGCGTGCGTTCGGGCGGGAAATAGCTTTGCACATAGGAGATCGCGAAGATCAGGACGGACAGCAGGATGAAAATCTTGATTACATCGTAGACAAAGAACTGCACCGAGCCGCCAATGCGCGAGGCCGGGTCCAGCCCCACCGCCTGCACCCCGGCTGTCACAAGGTCGGACAGCCACTGCATCCGCAAGAGCTGGTCATTCATCCAGGTGAAGACGTTCACGCCATCACCTCTTCGACCAACGCCGCCGTCAACAGCGCGCGCAGATGCGGCGGCAGATCAGCCCTCATCCGGTAGCGCACCCATTGCGCATCCCGCCTGTCGATGACCAGCCCGGCTTGCTTCAACACCTGCATGTGTCGCGACATCCGGCTCTGCGTCGCGCCCAACTTGCGCATCAGCTCGCAGACGCAATGCTCCGAGCCGTCCGACAGGAGACGCATCGCCTCAAGACGGGTTGGTTCGGCAAGTGCTGAAAGGACTGAGACGATCATCAAGGAACTCCACTTCATGCGCATCTGCGCATAAGCGGGCGATGTCCGCAGTGATCTGGATCAATCAACTCGGCATTTCGACCCGGGTTGTCATGAAACCTTCATTGGACGCACCCAAATAGTTCTTTTAATCGGGAATTATGGAACAAAATCGCGCCACTCACGCCTTCGCCACACTCGGCCATCCCGGTCGGATGGCTGTCTTTCGTCTCTTGATGCGCTTTGCCCCGCAGGGCGTGCGGCCGACCGAGATCGCCGAGGCGCTCGGGATAAAACAGAATACGCTGTCGCACCATCTGGCAGACCTGACTGCGTCTGGCCTCGTGCATGTCACGCGGGTCGGCCGATCCCTCTACTACGCCGTCGATCTCGACACGACCGAAGGCTTGATCGGCTACCTCGCTCTCGATGTGGGTCGTGCCCGGCCCGATCTCCTTGCCCCCTTGCTCTCCGCCCCAAAGGACGCCGCCCAAATGGACCCGAATATCCCCGACACCGACTTTGACGTACTTTTCATCTGCTCAGGCAACTCGGCCCGCTCGATCTTTGCCGAGGCACTGCTCCGCGATCTGGGCAAAGGCAAGTTCCAGGCCTTTTCCGCCGGAACGCGCCCCAACACCGAGTTGAACCCCTTCGCGCTGGAGATCCTGAAGCGCAACGGCCATGACACGTCTGGCTTGCGGTCAAAGCACATCTCCGAGTTCCAGCGGCCGGGCGCGATCGTGATGGATTTCGTCTTCACCGTCTGCGACACGGCGGCAGCCGAGGAATGTCCGCCTTGGCCGGGCCAGCCCATCACCGGCCATTGGGGCATGCCTGACCCAGTGAAGGCCACGGGAACGAACGCGGAAAGGGCGCTTGTCTTTGCCCAGACCTATGCCGCCCTGCGGCGGCGTGTAACGGCCTTTGTGGAGCTGCCTTTCGAAAGCCTTAGCCGGATGTCGCTGCAATCCCGTGTCGATGCTATCGGCTCTGACACCAAAGCAAAGGCCTGATCCAGATGACCCGTATCGCCCTCAACGGCCTTGGCCGCATTGGAAAGCTTGTCCTGCGCGATCTGATCGACACGGGTGCAAGCGGTGAAATCGTGCTGCTGAACGATCCCGTCGGCGATGCCGAACAGCACGCCCTGCTGATGGAGTTTGATTCCGTTCACGGACGCTGGCGCACACCGGTCAGCCAAAAGGAAGGGGCTTTGGTCCTGAGCGGCCAGACCATCCGATTGACGCATGAGAAGACCATCGAAGCAATGCCGCTGGCGGAACTGGGCGTGGATCTAATCATCGACTGCACGGGCGTCTTCAAGACTGCCGCAAAGGTGGCGCCTTACTATGCTGCCGGGGTCAAGAAGGTGGTCGTTGCGGCTCCGGTCAAGGACGGCGGCGCACTGAACCTGGTCTATGGCGTCAATCATCACCTTTACGATGGCTCGCAGGCTCTTGTCACGGCGGCCTCCTGCACGACGAACTGCCTCACCCCGGTGGTCAAGGTGATCCACGAGGCGCTTGGCATCCGTCACGGGTCCATCACCACGATCCATGACGTGACCAACACCCAGACTATCGTGGACCGGCCCGCCAAGGACATGCGCCGCGCGCGGTCGGCGCTTTTGAACCTGATCCCGACCACGACGGGCAGCGCCACGGCGATTACACTGATCTACCCCGAACTCAAAGGCCGTCTGAACGGCCACGCCGTGCGGGTGCCGCTCTTGAATGCCTCGCTGACCGATTGCGTCTTCGAGGTGGAGCGGGCGACCACGGTCGAGGAAGTGAACGCGCTGTTCAAGGCCGCCGCCGAGGGGCCGCTGAAGGGCATTCTGGGTTATGAAACGCGCCCGCTGGTGTCCTGCGACTTCACCAACGATCCGCGGTCGTCGATCATTGACGCGCTGTCGACCATGGTCATCAACGGGACGCAGGTGAAAATCTACGCCTGGTATGACAATGAGTGGGGCTATTCCTGCCGCCTCGCCGACATCGCGCGGATGGTCGCGGGGGCGCTGTGACCGAAGCCGTGACTACGGCCGCCCCGCCGCCGAACCCGCTTCGCGCCTATGCCGCCGTTACAGCGGCCTATTGGGCCTTCATGCTTTCCGACGGCGCGTTGCGGATGCTGGTGCTGTTGCACTTTAACAGTCTCGGCTTCACGCCGGTGCAGCTTGCGTGGCTGTTCTTGCTGTATGAGGTGGCGGGGATCGTGACGAACCTTGCAGCAGGCTGGTTGGCCGCCCGCTTCGGGCTGGCTGCAACGCTGTACGGCGGTCTCGCGCTGCAGATTGGGGCGCTGGTCGCGCTCGCCCAGCTTGATCCCTCGTGGGGAGTTGCGGCTTCGGTCGCCTTCGTCATGGCGGTGCAGGGAGTCTCGGGCGTGGCCAAGGATCTGGCCAAGATGTCCTCGAAATCCGCCGTGAAACTGTTGGCACCAAAGGAGGACGGGGGCCTCTTCCGCTGGGTGGCGCTACTTACCGGGTCGAAGAATGCCGTGAAGGGGTTCGGCTTCTTCCTCGGCGCGGCCCTTCTGGCTCTGGCAGGTTTTCAGACAGCGGTCTGGGGCATGGCGGCTGTGCTTGCGATAATCCTGCTTGCCGTTGTTCTGTTCCTTCCCGCCGGCCTTCCGGGCCGGATGAAATCAGACGAAGCCTGGGGCGGCTGGCGGTCGAAGGACTCCCGGGTGAACCGCCTGTCGCTGGCCCGCATGTTCCTTTTCGGTGCGCGCGATGTGTGGTTTGTCGTTGGCATCCCGGTCTATTTCCAATCTGTCCTATCCGACGGAACGGCCGAAGGCCGTCGTGAGGCGTTCTTCCTGATCGGCAGCTTCCTTGCGCTCTGGATCATCGCCTATGGCGCAGTGCAGGCGTTTGCCCCCCGTCTTATTGGCGCCAAGGGTCAGCCCGAAGCTGAGACAACGCGGAAAGCCATTCTCTGGGCCGGACTTCTGGTGCCGATACCGTTCCTCCTGGCCGGAGCGGCATGGGCTGCCGAAGGGCCTGCACCCTGGCTGACCGCCACGCTGCTCGGCGGACTGCTGCTGTTCGGTTTCGTCTTTGCGGTGAACTCCTCGGTCCATTCCTACCTGATCCTCGCCTTCGGATCGGCAGAACGGATCACGCGTGATGTGGGGTTCTACTACATGGCCAACGCCGCAGGCCGGTTGATCGGAACGTTGCTTTCGGGCCTTAGCTACCAGATTGGCGGGTTGCCCCTATGCCTTACCACTGCGGGGGTCATGGCATTGGCCAGCTGGTTGGCTGCACGCAGGCTCACGCCCGCTTGAGCAGGAACAGCGCCGCCGTCGCTAGAACGCCGACCACGGCGGTCAGCCAGATCGCCTGCAATCCCCAAGCCGCCAACGCCGCACCGAAGATCAGCGGGGCGGCAGCTTGAAGCAAACGGGCTGGCGCATTGAGCCAACCCAAACGCGCGCCATAGCCAGCTGCCCCAAAAAGGGCCAGCGGCAAGGTGCCTTTGGCAATGGTCAGGATACCGTTGCCCGCCCCGTGCAATATGGCAAATCCATAGGCGGCGGGGCCTCCGAAAACTACCAGACATATCGCAGCCAGCGGATGGGCCGATGCCGCGAGTCGGGCTGATGCCAGCGGATGGAACCGCTGCAAAAACCCGAACTCCAGTATCCGCGCCGCCACCTGCGCCGGGCCGATCAGGGCGCCTGCAGCAATGGCGACTGTCGTGCTTGCCCCCGCCGCTTGCAGCAGCCCCGGCAAATGCGCGGCCATGGCGGTCGAATTGAACCAAGTTGCTGCAAAGACAAAAGCCAGCAACCAGAGCGCAAAGCGTGGGGGAGGTGGTCCCCCTGCCGTGTCCGGTGGCGGGCTGGCAATCTTCTGCGATCCGCTTGGCAACAGTGCATTCAGCGGCAGCGCAAGGAACAGGTGGATCAGCGCCCAGCCAAGGCAGGCCTCGCGCCAGCCCCAGCTTGCCAGCATCAGCCCTGATAGGGGCCAACCCACGGTGCTGGCAAATCCAGCAATCAGGGTAATGCCGGTGATTGGTCCCCGCGCGTCCTTGCCGTAAATGCCTGCCAACGAGGCAAATGCCGCCTCGTAGAGCCCCATGCCCATGCCAAGCCCAATGATCGCCCATCCGACAAACAACACGACCGGCGAAGGTGCTGCCGCCAGCAGCGCCAGCCCGGCGGCAAAGATCAGGTTTGACAGCATCAGCACGCCTCGCCCGCCGATCCGATCGATCCGCGCCCCCGCCCATGGCCCGATAGTGGCCGAAACCACCATGGCCATGGAAAACGCTCCGAACACCCAGACGGGCGACAGCTCAAAGCTGGAAGCCATCGGTGCGGCCAGAACGGCAGGGATGTAGTAGCTGGACGCCCAACTTATCGTCTGGGCAACGCCAAGGCTCGTGACAATCAAGCCGCGACGGTCGCGCGGCAGGGTCAACAACATGTGGCAACCTTGGCCGGTTCAACCTTGGTCCCGCAGCCGCATCCCGACGTGCCGCTTTCCTTGGCCACCTCATCCTGAGCGCAGCAGGCATCCTCCCGCGTCTTGGCCGGCCCGCCGCAGCAGCCTGCAGCCACGACCTGCAGTAATTGAGGACCTGGGCCGTTGCAGACGCCCGTCTCCGGCAAGTCAAGTTCAACTCGGGCAGCGGCGGCGTGATCTTCGGCAAGTGCTGCGACAATCGACCGGACTTGCTCATGTCCTGTTGCCAAAAGGAAAGTCGGTGCCCGACCATATGATTTCATCCCGGCGATGTAGAAGCCGGGCTCAGGATGGGCGAGTTCCAGGGCTCCATGGGGTCGGACCGTGCCGCAAGAATGCTGGTTTGGGTCGATCAGGGGAGCGAGGGTCGGCGTGCATTCCAGTGCTGGGTCAAGAGACACCCGAAGCTCTCGAAAGATGGAGAGGTCGGGCCGAAAGCCGGTCGCAATTACCAATTCATCAACTTCAATCTGCCTGCCATCCATCGCGGTCGCTTTAAGCGAGGTGGTTCCTTCGACGGATGCAAGGCGGAAACCCTTTTCCAGCCTGATGCGGCCTTCCTTTACCAGCCGCGCAAGCTCAGTCCCAAGAGCACCCCGCGCGGCCAGCTGGTCAGCCGCTCCACCGCCCAAGGCCCGCGTGATCGTAGGGGCGCGGCAAAGCCAGATCACTTGCGTAGCTGGCAGATCAGACAGGGCGATCAGTGTTCCAATCGCAGAATGGCCGCCACCAAGCACCGCCACCTGCTTGCCAGCAAAGCGCGACCTGTCCAGCCCAGCCACGTCAGGCATGCCATAGGTGATCCGCGCGTTGCCGGTTTCGCCCGGCACAGGACGACCGGCTCCGCCCGAGTTCGGCTGGAACCATGTCCCGGTCGCGTCGATCACGGCATCAGCGCGATGCCATTCTCTGCCGGCAACCCCTTCGGTTTCGATCACGAAAGGCGTCTTTTCACGGCCCGCATCCTTGACCTTGTCGATCCCCTCACGGGAGACTGCGACAACTCGGCGACCGAGTTGCAGCCAAGGCGCAAGCGAATGGCCAAGCGGTTCGAGGTAGGCCGTCAGGAGATCATCCCCGGTCGGATGTGCCTCCGGATCCGGTCGTTTCCACTCCTCCCTTTCGAGCCTGCGGATTGCTGCGGCATCGATGTTGTAGCGCCAGTTCGAAAACATGGGCACGTGGCCCCAGGCCCGGACAGCGTGTCCGACGGCATCGCCTTGCTCAAGAACCAACGGGAGCATGCCGCGCTCCAGCACATGAGCGGCGGCGGCAAGCCCGACCGGCCCCGCCCCAAGGATCGCAACTGTCTTTGTCATTCCGCTGTTCCTTTTCTGCTAGAAATATCGAAATATAGAGGCTGAGGATATTCCCTCAATTGCTCGTGACGCAGGCATCGGCACAGCATTCGGCAGCCAGATCGTCGATCAGTCCGCGCATCACAGAGTAGTTCGTCCTGCAGATCAGTGAGGTGCCGGACCGCTCCTGTTGGATCAGATCAACCTGAACCAGCGCACGGCAGTGGTGTGACAGCGTGGAACCAGGAATGCCCAGCTTTCCTTGAATCTGGCCCATCGAAAGCCCGGTCTCGCCCGCACGCACAAGCAAGCGATACACTCGCAGGCGCGTCGAGTTTCCCAAAGCGGCGAGGCGAGATGCCGCAAGGTCGTTATCCATAAATGCGACTCCTAATTCCATATTTCTAGAAATATCAAAAAAGTTAAGCGCCTGCAACTGCGCCAGAATGGATCTCTACGGCCCTAAGCAGCCGCTCAGATGCGCTGCGGCGAATGACAGCTTTCCGCCCATAGCTGCCGTTCGGCACGGAGGGTTTCAGCTGCAGCTTTATGAAGATTGGCCTGTGGCCTCAGCCAGCATCGAATGCTGGAGGACGCGGGACTGGTACCGAACCTTCTCCGTGTTTCCGATGCAGCTGTGCCAGCTTGATGCAAACCTTGCGCGCAATTTGCATTGACCCTTCAATGACCCTGGCCGCCCCTTGTATTTTGAACTGCCGTTGGTGGCGGATGCAGAAAGGATTCGAACCGTTCCTTCACTACCCGGTAGCATTCACAGGATGCGCTTTCGAGTCCAATACGATCTAAGACTTGCATCATTCCACGGCGGTAACGGATAAGATCTTGATCCTGCAAAGATTGCGCCGCCAACGTAACAGAAGTTCGGTTAGCGCCCATGACTCTTGCAAGAAATTCGTGAGTGTAGGTCAGATTTTCTCCTTCTGCCCTATCGTGCATCATGAGCAACCAACGGCACAAACGCTCTTCCACCGAGTGCAAGGAGTTACAGGCGACGGTTTGCATGACCTGTGACAACAAGGTTTCCGAGTAGCTCACAAAAAGATCCTGAATGTGCGCGCTCGTCTGAAACTCCTCTTGCAGGGGTCTGATATCGCATCGGATCATCGGCCCTTCAAGCTGCACGGTGCATCTGCAGTAGGAAACGCGGCTATACATGGCCGCAAAAAGCCCAAATGCGCCTTCGCGGCCGATGTTGGCGCATTCGATTTCCGACCCATTTTCCAGCACAGTCAACAGCGACAGAACGCATCCTTGCGGAAAGTAGGCGTGCGTCAGCAACCCACCCGCCTCGCAGACGGTCGTTCCCAGCTTGAAATCGAATTCCTTCATATGAGGCATTATTCTGTCGCGGGCGTCCTTCGTGAATGCGCCAAGCAGCTGGTTCGCATGGACGTCGGGAACCTTCATCAGCCTCTTCTCCCTGAGTCGTAGAACGACCTCCTGAAGAAAGCATCACTTTCCCAGTCGGGCACTGCTCTATGTTGTGTTGGCAACAGACAGCCGACCCAAGGCCGTGCCTAGTTCGGCGCAGAAACTAGACCTTTCCTAGTTCGCCAAGACTCCCGTACGCGAAGCGGAAAGGCTGTCTGGGTTTCATCGGTCAATTGAGAGGCTGAAGATAACATGTACGCTGGCGAGATTTTGATCAAAAGCACTGATGACATCTGTGGTAGAAGGCTCCCGTCAGAATGCCGCAGACAAACGGCGACACGACAGGTTTGTCGAACACTCTCGACTTCCAGACAATCAAACGTGGCGTTTGTCGGGATCAGTCTCAGTATTCCAGTCGCGATCAGCGCGATCGCAACATTTCTGTTTGTTGTGTTCACGGTAGGCGTGGCTTTGATGCTTTCGTGGAGCCTGCAGGTCTCCGCGTTCTGCGGCGTGCTTGTGGTTGGGCTGACGCTGGCCAATCCCACGGTCCTGAATGGAGACACGCACGAAGATATCGACTTTGGATCGGCGAAATCTACATTCGGTTCACTCTCATGAGCCGCTTCAAAAATTCTTGCCCTGTCGAGAACGTCCGCGTGGCATGCCCGGTCCCTAAAAGACCTGAGGTTTATCAACTTTCGTATGTCAGCCTGTCTAAAACACCTTTGGACGAGACTTTGCTCTCAAATATTCTGAGTGTTTCAGAAAAAAACAACACTCGCGATGGAATTTCCGGTGTCTTGATGTACCGTGATCAACTGTTCTTTCAAATACTGGAAGGCGACCGCGCCCGCGTGAAGGAATGCTATAGGCGGATTGTAAATGACCAACGCCATTCGGCCATATCGTTAATGTGGGAAGATGAAACTGAAACTCAGACGTTCTCCTCTTGGGCAATGGGTTACGCTGGCCCTGATGAGATAGGCTTGCACGACGGCCGCGAACTGGCATCATTGGCCGACTTGGATAGTAGTAGAGGCGCCAAGCGGAACACTGCCAACGTGGCATTACAGCTAGCACGTGTTATGTTTAGACGTCTCACCGTTATCGACAGATTTGGCCTGTCGGTTTCTACATAAAGGCGTTTTGTTGAATATGCGCCTGCGGAGTGAAATTCCCTTCCCCGCAGGCTTCCGGCTTCGCGGATTTTTCCAAGACAGACCTTGGTCCGATGACAACGCTGAACCTGTTCCAATTTCTTAATGGTCCACGTTGCTCCACCAAAGGGTCATGCGTCAGTGAGATTTCGATCGGCAGTATTGAACAGATTCCCGAAATCTAAGCCGTTTGAAGGTCGAGTTTTCGGCTACGCTTTTCCGGCTGGAAGAGGAGCGGTATGGGATGAAGGCGGGCAATTTCATGGTCGCGGAGAAGGCATTCATCATCAAGTCGGGGCAAGCCTGAACATTGCCCGTCCCCGCTCACCTGTGCGCCGGGACTCTCTTCGGAGAGCGGATTTGCCGCAGGTCAATCAGCGGAAGCGTAAAGCAGTGCAATGTCACGCTGGTAAAGCGCACAGAAAGCGCTTTCACTTCGCATCACAGCTCGGTCCGGCTGCAAGACGACAACGCAACCATCTGAAAACCGGAACTGTCGATCTCCATTAGGGAGGCGTTGCGTTTCTGGAACTTCGTCCATAGGCCGGTCCAGAGTCAATGATGTGGCTTCGGTGCACCCATCCAGAAGCGGGAGAGTGACGAACACAACAAGGCTCCTGTGCATCATAGGCCTCCACGATAACACGCCTCGATGTTGTTGCCATCGGGGTCCAGAACAAAGGCGGCATAGGCATTCTCATCCGAGCGCGGCCCTGGCGCGCCATTGTCCGTGCCGCCAGCGCTCAGCGCTGCCGTATGGAACGCATGGACGTGTCCAATGCTGGCGGCACTGAAGGCAATATGGCATTGATTGATGCCCGCGCGGGACCCTTCAGACCAGTAGGACGGTTCCATCGTGCCAATCCAGAGATAGGGTATCGCCTGATCCGCACCTTTCCCGAGGAGGAACGCCTCTGGACCCAGATCCTTGGTACGTAGCCCCAATGACTTGGCGACGGCATTGTAGAACGTCCGGGCCTTTTCAAGGTCTGTGACAACGAAACCTGTGTGATCAAGCATATCGCTTCCCCATAATTACATCGTCAGGTCAACGTCAGGCATGGTGGCTAGGTTCCCCGCACCTGTTTGCGGCGATGCCGACCGGCATCGGAGCAAATTCGACTTGGCAGTGTCGGCAATGCGCACTTTGGGGCCAGTTAATGTTAAGGATGCAGGCCACAGAGCGGGGAAAACACGCAAAGCTAAACAACCATTATCGTCTATAGAAGCGCATCCACTTAGGTGTTAGCTACACAGTAGGCTGAGGGAGCGCGAGTCCCCGTGGCCGATATGAGAACTCAGATGCCAGTAAGCGGTCTGAACGCGCAGCGCGAGCGTGTGACGGCGTGAAAGCAAACAGAGCAGAGAACAAATCGTGCGCTGGATGGTTGGTTGCAATGTCCGCCTGTCCACCATCGGACCATGACACCAGGGATCTCGCCTATGACACCGTCAAGGGAATTAACTGCAGGCCAGGCAAGTGCCTGGACAGAAGCTTTTGCAAGCGCTCGACCAAGATCAACATCGCCCCCCGGTTCGTCTGCGTACCCAGTGCGGTATGTGCAAACGGCGCCGGCGAGCGACGGCTTGGCTGTCCGCTTATTGATGGAGAATGGTGGCGAGGTAGAACTGTTTTTGAACGCTATAGTCGCCAAAGCTTTACTTGTCGCCATAACGTCGGCGGGAGAAACAGGTGGCTGGCTTGCAGAAAGTGGGGACATCATCGTCCATTCCAATCAGGGAGCCACGCCATTCCTTGCGATTTACTGAATCCGGTCAGCCACCCGCACCTGGACGGAATAAACGCCCTCATCCCGTTCGTCTGAGGTGATCTGGACAGAAACCGTGCATCGCCGTGATCGTGCAGGAAGCGGCCGTATCGACGACACCATCTGCGCCTTGCATTTAGGCTACGGCCGTGCCGCCGACCAAGGAGTGATCAGCCTTTCATCGGCATCGGTACCAGCACATGGAACGATGCACCGTCCTGCTCACAGCTTGCGATCTTCTGCGTCATCATACTCTACAGTTTCTGCCGTTCCCAAATTTGACGACTTCTTCTGCCCAGCGCAGCAATTCGTCCATACCGGTACGCCGCATGGGTGCTTGCCCAGAGCAACAGACCGAGATATCCGCAGCGAACCTCCTGATCAGCGGCGAGACCACGAGACGTCGCAGGTTGTCCTTTCCTTAACTGTGTCTCCCTCCGCCCTTTCTTCGATTGTGTCGCAGCGATCACCGGCATATCGCAGCTTCAATGTCGAGCGGCTTCCTCACGCCGATAATGCGCCGGTCTAGGAACGAGCAACGCCATGTCAAATGCTGAGGCCTTTTTCGGTATGTCTCCGATCCATGTGTTGATGGCAGCGTTGGGTGCGGCGGTGTTTATTGCCTACCTCTTGCCGCGTATCTCCATACTTCGCGCCACGTCATCTTCGGCGATCCTGATGATCCTGGGTCTGTTGGCCTTCACGTTCGTGCCCGGCATGCCGGCCGCCCTAGACCCGACGGTCTCGCCCCGCATCTGGGAGACGATCAGCGAGATCGTGGTGATCGTCGTACTCTTCGCCACCGGCTTGCGGATCGACAGCATCAGCAGCTGGAGCCGCTGGAGGCCGACAGTGCAACTTCTATTAATCGCGATGCCACTGACAATTGCCGCCGTGGCCTTTCTGGGCTGGGCTCTGGCCGGAATGACCGTTGCGGGTGCAGTGCTTCTTGGTGCGGCCCTGTCTCCGACTGATCCAGTGTTGGCGGGCGATGTGCAGGTCGGCCCACCGCTAGAGGGTGGCGAGCATCCTGTCCGCTTCACCCTGACTGCCGAAGCCGGGTTGAATGACGGCCTCGCCTTTCCGTTCGTTTATCTTGGCCTAATCATCGCGGCTCAGGGGACCGATCCGACTGTCTGGCTGCTGGACTGGGTGATGCGCGATTTGCTCTACCGAATTGCTATCGGGGCGGCATTGGGCGCGCTAGTCGGTTGGATATTTGGGCGCACGCTCTTTTCTGCGTGGGGTAGCAGTGCAATCGAGAAAAGCGGTCCGGGTGTCGTCGCTCTTGGTGCCGTGTTGCTGTGCTACGGGCTTGTTGAGCTAGCAGAGGGTTACGGCTTCATCGGCGCATTCACCGCTGGGCTGGTGTGTCGTCGTGTCCAGGAGAAGCATCATTTCCACAAGCGGCTTCATGACTTCAGCGAGGCCGTGGAACATGCGTTGACTGCGATCCTCCTGGTTTTGCTCGGCAGCGCCCTGCCGGCCCTCTGGCCGGTGCTTGACTGGAATCATACGCTGATTGGGTTCGGCCTGCTTCTGGTCATCAGGCCAGTAGTTGCATGGCTCTCTCTGCTCAGAACAGGACTGACACCAGGGGACCGGCTTATCGTCGGCTACTTTGGCGTGCGTGGTATAGGGTCGATTTACTACCTCGGCTATGCCACCGGTCACGTAGAGTTCGTCAACGAAGACCAGCTATGGGCACTCGTCGCCTATACCATCTTCGCCTCGGCGATCATCCATGGGGCGACCAGCTTTCTCGTCGACCGGTATGCGTCAAAGGTGAAGGGCGGTCCAGCGAAGACCTGAGTACTGAACGTCTGACGCGAGGTCGGTGACAGGGAACGTCTCCAAAGCCGGACCGAAAATACCATACCTACTTCCATCTGACAAACGACACTTCGCCCGGCCGCCTGTAGTGACGAGCCCGCACTCGCACCGGCCGAAAGATAGTGATCCAAGTGTAAACCAAGAATCCCTCTTTCACCTCCTGCGCAAACGCATTTATCTCCTGATGAGCAGCAAGCTCGATGAGCTTGTGCGTGGGGCTTCAAAATTCATCGGCCGCTGGCCAACGACTTCCGTTTCGGCACGGCGACCGCGACCCAACCGTCGACAGCTAGAATGCCCAGTCGATCATCCGGCCATGGCACAAGATCAATGCGGTTGCCGAGCTTTCAACCAAAGAGGAGATGAGCGATGGTGTTCCACGTCGGGTCTGGTGCGACGCGGCACGTCAATTGGTAATCGAAGAGTAAATTGTTGCAGGGATGGGCAACTGTACTCCACATGCTCAAAGTGGGCATTTCCTCAACCCGCCACATCGCAAGGTTCTGGGGTCTGACGCCGTAAGCGAGTAAAACCATTGGCCAACGCACCGAAGCAGCCATTTCCTCTCAATCCCGGAAAGGGCGACTTAGTCCTACTTTGTCATCTGGCTGATGATTGCCACTTGGAAAGAGCCGGATTGGCATCGGTTTTCCGTTGAAACTTGACCTATGTGCGCCCTCTCTTCGGCTCACGCGTCTGCGGAGGAATATTTCCTATAGGCGTCTGAGCAAGTCAAAGGGAAGTGGATCCACTGCTGAGCGTTCCTTGCATCCTCGGGCATTCTAGATAATCGGTCTAACGACGATCAGTAGATTCCCAAGAGGTCGGCGATGGTTTGCAGCAACGCCTCATCGTAGAACGGTTTGCCAAGGTAGGCGTCGAATGACCGATGAGAGTTCTCCGTTAGGCTAGTTTCCGGGATTGAAGTTGCCAGCACAATCGGGACTGTCACTCCGTACGATCGCAACTTCTCGATCATCGTCAGCCCGTCCATTCGCGGCATCATGTAGTCTGTTATGATGAGGTCGGGATTTTCTGCCAGTGCCGTGACAAGACCTGCCTCGCCGTTGGGCGCGAGAAAGATGGTGTGTCCCTCGTCCTCCAGTATCATGCTTGCCCAAAGCGCGATAATCATTTCGTCTTCGACAATCAGGATGGTCGCCATTCTATGTGCCTACATCGGCATCATGGGCATACTTTCTACGAAGATCTGTGCCCGCAGGTTGCCCTAAGCACACGCCGTCGGACGAAATACGATATGTTTCCGGATAAGCGTCAAACGCGCTGTCACGGATCTTCAGAACAAGCAGTTCCCTGTTGACCACATTCGTGGGGCCTTGCCCGTCCCGCTTGCCAGGAGCCTTCACGTAGTAGGTCAAGACAACGTTCTCGACCATGCTGGACAGCTCATCCCTTGAGATTTGATCCGGCATGAACAAGGTCGCCAATTCCAAGGAATAGACGACTGTGGCATTGCGCTCGCGCAGCTGATTGTTGATCGCACTGATGAAAAGCGGAATGCGCGCAGGAAAAAGGAAAGACTGGCGAAGGGGCCCCATGCCGTCGAAGAACACGCGCTTAACCTTGCGCCGCTCGACCGCGTCGAGCAGCTTGTGGCCCAGCTCGTCCGGCAGGTTTTCGGCGGGTGGGCACCAGATGATTTCCAGGGCTCCTGAAGCGATCAGGCGGTCTATGTCGATCCCGATGCTTCGTGCCTTGGTCCGCAATCTGGCGGGCGTTTCGTATAACCCGAACAACAACCCCGGTTCACTCACGGTCGCTCGGGACAGAAACTGAAGTCCCATGGTCGTCTTTCCAGTTCCGGATGGACCGGCAAGGACACTGGCTGAGCCGACGGGATAGCCGCCTCCGATCATTTCGTCGAAACCATGGATCCCTGAGGCGACCCGCTTCGTCTCCTCTGACTCTGACGGGGTTCGGCTAACAACCGCCTCGATGCGCGGAAAGACCCTGATGCCCGCTTCGGTGATACGATAGTGATGTCGGCCGCCCACATGCGCCGCGCCGCGCTGCTTTTTGACGATCATGGTCCGGACAGAACGAGCTCCGTGGATCTCATCAAGAAGTTCGATCCCGCCGTCGACCATTGTTTGCTCTGCGCCCTGGTTTTGAACCTCGTTGGTCAACAGCAGGAAGGCGCACGCGTAGTGGCCAGCTATTCCCTGCAGTTCATGAACGAATGTCCGGAACTCCTGTTCGTCGGCTGCTGCGTCGTGCGCCACAAACAGACCGTCCAGAACAAGCACGCTCGCCTCATGCCTGCGGATTTCGGAATGAATAAGACGCAACAAACCCGACAGACGGGACGAGGCCATCTCTGATGCCATCGTATCGTACGCGCTGATGTACGACACGTCATGCGGCACCGAAGCCAAGGCAAAAAACTCCAGCGAACTCATGTGCGCGAGCATCCGGTCATGCGTCTCTGCCAGCAATGTGACGTAGAGCGCCCGCTTACCGTAACGGGCAAGCGTAAAGCAGACCTGGTTGGCCAGAATTGTTTTGCCCGCTCCCGGAGGTCCTTGCACGATGTATGCACAACCTGGCACAAGACCGCCGCCGAGTATCAGATCAAGGCCTTCAATTCCCGTAGGAAGACGATCCTTTGCAGGATTTTTCAATCGTGGCACCCCATTTTCTGTCGCCCGCTCAGGCGGTCATCACCGCAGCGAACAAAGTCCGGAATATGCTTATGGATCCAAGGGAATGACGTCTGTTGTTCAGCCAACATTTTGACGCAGAAAACACCGCAGGCTTCGACTTGACGTAACGCTATCGCAGCACTGGCATGTTCAGCGCGAAGATCGACGCGTTGCGTGTCGAGCAATCCGAGCACCCGCGTCAATCTTCGCAATCCTGTCAAATGAACGAAAAAGCTCCCGTCGCTGGGCGACGCTGTACCTTGGCCGAGAGCGGACCGATTGGCCGGACATCGGCATCCGTCGATCTCAATAGCGTTCACGACTGATCGTGAAGGTGCTCCCCAACTGCGGCATGGGTCAGCATTCCCCCATCGACTCATTCACATTGGGTTGCTCGTGTCTGTTGGGTATCCGACAGACTGGCAAGTAGATCGCAGCTAACCCTGAGGGCCGAAGAAATCGGAAAGATCCTGACTGTGACCAAAGATAAGAAAACAAGCAGCATTCATAAAAATCAGTTGCTTGGCTCCCTGCCGAAGGACGTTTACGACAGGATCGAGACCTACCTTGTCCCCATAAACGCAAATTTGGGACTGACGATTTGTGAGGCCGGGGGTCAACTCAATTACGCCTATTTCCCCCAAGGCTGTGTCCTTTCCTTGCTAACCGTCCTTGAGGACGGGTCAGAGATTGAATGCGCAAATATTGGGCGCGAGGGCGCATTCGGGTTATTTGCCGCGATGTACTGCGGGGTTTCCTTCAACCGATGCACAGTACAGTTGGCGGGATCAATGCTGCGTTGCGACATTGATCCCCTGCGCGAAGAGTTCAGGAAAAGCCAGCACATCCAAGACCTGTTCGTCAGTTTTTCGGAAACCCTGCTCTCTCAAGTCATGCAGACGGTCGGCTGCAACTCTCTTCACTCTGTAGAAGAGCGGCTTTGCCGGTGGCTTTTGATGATGCATGACCGAGCCGAAGGCGAGAGCATGACATACACCCATGAGTTCCTTGCGCGCATTATGGGCGCAAATCGAACTTCCATTACGCTTGCCGCTCAGAATCTGAAAAATGCGGGTCTCATCAACTATCGCCGAGGCCTGATGCAGGTTGAAGATCGAGCGGGTCTCGAAGCGGCAGCTTGTGAATGCTATGCAATTGTCAAGGCGCGGTTCGATGCCTTTCTCTCGCCGCCATTATCGGCCTTCCAGGCTACCAAAGGCCCCAGAATCCATAAATAGTTCGTTGGCACGACAGCTTCTCATCGCGATCTTCTGTGGGCGGTCACCGACTGGGGAGTGGCGAAAGTGGCCTGTAAGGAAGCCCAAACCCTAGGGCACGTAGGGTTCGGCTCCGTGCATGTGTCCAGTCTCAGCGTATTTGAGGGTGCTGTCAGACTAATGCGAAACCGTCTCCGTATGCCCTACCCACTCGAATTGTCAGGCAACCAGAAGGCCTCGCAACTCTGCTAGAGCGGCGGCCCGGTTGGCCTTGTAGTGGTCTCGTGAGGTGAGTGTTCTCTCCTGGTTGAAGTGGTTGCAGAAAGAGGCGTGGACGGTTACGAACTTCTGCAAACTTCGCATGCGCCGGAACCGCAGCATTGCGCGCTCCCGCCTTCGGAAAGGCAGATGCGAGTTCTCGGCCCTGTTGTTGGCCCATCGCGCGATCTCGCGGTCATCGCCACGGCCGAGTTCTTTTAGCGCAGCCCCGTAAGAGCGCAGCTTGTCAGTTACGATTGCCTCCGGGCGCCCATGCCGGCGCATGGATTTCTTCAGGAATTTCAATGCAGCCTTGCGATCCCGGGTCTTCGTCACGTAGCTCTTGAGGACCTCTCCCTCGTGATCGACGGCCCGCCAGAGGTAGTGCATCGCTCCATTGATCTTCACGTACATCTCGTCGAGGTGCCACTTCCACTTGCGGCATTGGCTCATGCCATCGACGCGCTTCCTGCGGATCTCGGCCGCGAATATCGGGCCAAAGCGGTTCCACCAATAGCGGACAGGTTCGTGACAGATTTCGATGCCGCGTTCGTGGAGGAGATCCTCCACGTTCCGCAGCGACAGCGGGAAACAGATGTAGAGCATCACCGCCAGGCGGATGATTGTTGGGCTGGTCTTGAAGTAGCGTAAGGGGTAGCGCTGGGTCATCAAAGGAGGGTAGCCAAGCGCCTTGGTGCCCTCAAGCCAGTTTCCTCTGACACTGCCGTGAGGAGTGATAGCTACGCTTTAGCCATCAGCCGATCGTATCGGGCGCGGATGCCACCTGTCTCAAGGATCCGATCGCGCAGATAGGATTGCTGCATCGGCCCAACGGCCCAGTTGAGGCTGCCTATCCGGTTGTGAGCAAGCTTTGCCACTTCGACAGCCTCAAAGAAATCTCTCTCCCTCCAAGCGTAAATATTCAGTTGGTCTAAAGTGGTGTCAGCAATCTCACCGGCAGCAGTTGTCAGCATGATTGCGGAATAGTATCTCGCGGCATCCTCCATGTTCATGAGCAGCCATCGGTCAGATTGATTTCGAAGCTGGCCCCACACTCCATGGCAAAACCAGTTCCTGATCTTTTGTGACGGCCTAAAATCCAAGATTGTCGCTTCGATGAGACAGCGGTCTGCTTTTGGAAGCAATCGCCTCGCTATTGCGATCAGCTTTTCATGCCGTATGCTGAGACTCTTGACGGCGAGATAGATTTCGAGGTTTGTTTCTGGCTCGTGGCGCGTCATATGACAGAGCAGGTATGCAAGGTTCATGTCGATTTGAGACCAGAGATTTACCACCTGAAACACGGCAGCTGAGACGATCGGGTGATCCGGTTGCCCCGGCTGGCCCAACGTAATCCCCATCTTCTTCTGTGCTCTGGTCAAGGGCTGTGGAGGCATTGCATGTACCTGAAAGAGGGCGCTTCAATAGTGCATTCTCTGACTGAATCGGAAATCAGACAATGCCCCACTGGCCCCAGACCATCCCGCCTGACCTCCGGCGCCGCCTGGAGAACGTCATGGGCTATCGATCGTTCGGGCCGCAGGATGTGTGGGGCGAGCTTCGGGAATGGCTCGAGCAGCACCAGGTGGAGGTGCCAGAGGGGCTTGTGGTGGATGAGCGGAATTAGCCTCAGTCCCGGGCGCGCTGATCTGCCCCCAGACCGCAGGTGATCAGCTCACGTTTGAGGTGCGAGCTTCCCTACCAGACGCGGGGATAGATCGTTCGGCGATGGACGGTATTCCGACACCGGACGTGCCCTAAACACGCACATGACGGCCCCTTTCGGGAACGTCTTCGAGTGAGGAACGGCAAAGGCGAAGTCCAGGGCTTCGCTTGTAATCTTTCCGGCCATAACGGCCGCAGTGACCTCCCGGCGCAGTTCCTGCAAGAGTTCTTCGATCCTGTCCAATCCACGATCAGCAGCGCAGGTCGATGAGATGCACATCAGTGATCGAACTCCTTCAGAATATCGTTAATCTTTACGATCAGATAAATCCTTTTCGGGCGGGCGTTCATTACCGACATGAGAATCTGTATCAGGTCGCAGGAGCACTGCAGCACGCTCCGTGGTATGTGGGGTCATCAAAAGGAGGATGTGCTGGACAGGCTGCCTGTCGATCTGCGCAGCTGAGCGCATCAGTTTCGGTTCAGCAGCGCCCGGTTTTCCTTAGCCTCAGTGAGCAAGGCGTCGATGTCAGATGACAAGAGCTCCCACCGCAACAGGATCGTCTTTACCCGTGTCGCACAGCGGTCAATGCTGAAATTCGATATGACCGGCAGGACCAAAACCTTCATATCGGCCAGCTCCTTCGACAGCTGGCCAACTTTGCTCCGAAGTTCTTCAATCTCTTGAAGCTTCTGCTTCCTGGCGCCGCTCTGAGACATGCCGCTTGCAAGAAAAACCGCCTGCCATTGTAGTGACGCCCTGGAGATGCGCTCTTCCGCAGTTTCAAGACCAGCCTGGATTAAATTGAGATCCGTCCGCGCCTTGATAGCCATGTCGCGGGTGCGGACGGATGTGACCTGATAGATCGCAACCAAGCTGATGGCGATTGCGATGATCGAAAGTATGTCAGCGGTAGTGAATGCCATGAAGGAAGTTCCCTAGCAGGCGCGCGGTCCGCCCTACTATCGACTCATGATCTTGATCTGTCGCCGGGCTGTCAAACGCCACCTTGCCACGGCGAGGAAATGATTACACGGCGAGCGCTACACCCACGGGGCGGACCAATCCTTTCCGGGCCACTTTCGCCAGAAGGTCTGCTGACCATGAATCGTCGTCGAAACGATCGCTACCGTTGCGCTCGCAGGCATGTTTTCAAACTCTGGGCAAAGTTGGCGAAGGGCATCATCACGATCAACTGCCATGACACTTGCTTTGACCGGTAGGGCGTGCACAGCGTAGATAGACTGGACTGTAACGGTATGGGTCTGCATGCGCTGTCCTTCTCTCTGGCGAGAGGGCGAACTGAAGCTATCGATGTTTTCGGGTCGAATTGTGAGCGTGATCGGCAAAACGGCAGCGCTCAGTAAATCACCAAATCCGGCCGGGTGCCGGTACACAGACGTGCCGCCATTCGCCCGGCAGACCGGTCTCGCTGGCATCCTCGACCGGTGATTATCAAAAGGTAGCGAATGAAGGCAATGTTCTATGGGTATGGGCCAGCAGGGTGAGATCCCGAGGTGCCGCACAAGCTGCCGATGATCCGAGCAGCTGAGCGGTTCACTTCCGGTTCAGCCGTGCGCGCTTTTCCTTGGCCTCGGTGACCAGAGAGTCGATGTCAGATGACAAAAGCTCCCATTGCAAAAAGATATTCTTCACCCGCGTGGCGAGGTCAATACTGAAGCTTGCTTTGATCGGCACCACCAACAATTGCATATCCTCCAGCTCCTGCGAGAGCTGCCCACTTCTGGTCCGAAGTTCTTCAATCTCTTGCAGCTTTTGTTTCATGGCATCGGGCTGAGACATGCCCCTTGAGGCAAACACTGACTGCCATTGTTGTGACGCCCAGGCGATACGTACTTCCGCGGTTGAAAGGCCCGCCCGGATTAAGTCGAGGTCGTTGAGCGCGTTGATGGTCATGTCGCGGGTGCGGATGGCCATGACCTGCAACATCGCAATCAAACTAAGAACGATCGCGATAACCGATAGGAAATCAGTGAAGATCAAATGCATTAAAGAATTCCTGCAGCAGGGCGCCCTCCGCTCCGCATCTCAGAAAGAGACCGGTTGGCCAGAGAGACGTCAAACTGTCGACAGTCTCTTCATGTTTGCGAATCGTTTGCAAGAGGTGCGCTGTGTGGTATTTGATAACAACTGAGTGAAGCTGCCAGTTCCTCAGACTTCCAGAAGGCCGCACTCGAGACCCCGGGTGCGGCCCTTTTCGTTGGACCGCAGTCTCGCCGAGATGAGCTCGTCGGGCGTTTGTGCACGCTGCAGCTGCGGCGGCTGTTTGCGGAGTATCCGGAGCTTGCCAAAACGGTGTACACCCTCCTCGCAACCTATTGTATTGGTAATACCCAAAATCGCAGCGTTTACAGGTCTCCGCCCGTAAAATCAGAGCTTTTGACCCGTCTCTTGGACGGGAAGGCCGCATAATCCCGACGGAGGGTTCCCGTCTCGCGCTTTGTCTCTTAGAGGGAGTGCGTCAAGTAGTTGAGCGGTCCTTGGAAGACGACCACCACGTCCGCTCCGTCAAGCTCGCGCCACTGGGAATTGGCGCGGGCGATATGGGCCTGCAAACGGCCGAACGATCCGGTGGCGCGTTGCAGCAGGAACGGCAAGCCGTTCGCCTGAAGGCCTTCGCTGTCGTACGAGATCAAAGGCCGAAGGGGTGAGTTTCGATGGGGTCTTGCTGGACGTCGAGACGGCCCTCTCGGTGCTGTTCGGGCTGATACATCGAGGGCTACTCCGCAGCGGGTTCGTGGACGATCATGGTGAAGCGCAGCGGCTCTTTGCCGGGGTTGGCGTAAGCATGGGGCCTGTCGGTCAGCGCGATGGCCGATCCACCCGCCGCGACAAGATGGGTCGCGCTATCGACGGTCAGCGCAAGCATGCCTTCTGTCACGTGGATCAGCTCCCGCGTTCCGGCACCATGCTCCGTCGCCTCGAAGCTCTCGCCGGGCATCAAGACCCAGTTCCAGATCTCCAGCATGTCGGGGCCTTGCGTCCCCGCAAGCAGCGTTGCGGTGCCGCCAAACGGTCCCGCCCAAAGCAGCCGCGCATCGTCGCGGCCAATGAGCGTCACGGCCCGCATGGTCGCCTCGGTCGGTGCGACGAGGTCGGCCACCGAAACATCCAGCGCCGCAGCAAGGCGGCACAGCGTCGAGATGCTCGGATTGCCGCGCTGCTGTTCGATCTGGACCAGCGTGCCCTTGGCAACCCCTGCCTTCTGGGCGAGGGCGTCGAAGGATAGGCCTTTAGACTTGCGAAGTTCGAAGATGCGCGCGGCGACCGTGGCGGCGAGGACCGCTTCCTGTTCGTCTGCTTGGGTGAGGCTGGGTGGGCGTGCTATGTCGGTCATTATGATGACATACTTCCCTTCAAACTTCACGGTCAATGACCGTATCGGTTCACTTTGTTGACACGTCGCGCTTCGCATGCGACGAAACCCCGCCCAACGGACCGACGACCACATGACACTCCACCCCATCATCGACGCCGAGATCTTCGCGCTACGTCCGGACTTCATCGCCCTCAGCATCCATGTGAGCGGCGGACGGAACGGCCCGAGCGATGCCGCCAGCGGGGCTCTGCTGGCCGAGGCGGTGCAGTCCCTCGACGCCTTCCCTTGGGCCGAGGCGCATCTGGACGCCTGGCGCGATGCCTACCGCGCTTTCGGGGCGAAACCGAAGAAAACGCCCTGTTCGGCCGAGGCCCTTCGTAAGCGCGCCGTGAAGGATGGCGCAATGCGCCCGGTCAATGCGGTCGTCGACCTCTACAACGCCGTCAGCCTGCGCTTCGCCGTGCCCGTCGGAGGAGAGGATGCCACCACCTACGCCGGATTGCCGCGCCTCTGCATCGCCAAGGGCGACGAACCCTTCCAGACGATGGCCGAGGGCCAGCCCGTCGTGGACACACCGGAGGCGGGCGAAGTCATCTGGCGCGACGACCATGGCGTTACCTGCCGCCGCTGGAACTGGCGGCAAGGCCCGCGCACCCAGATCACCGAGGCGAGCCGTGAGATGTGGTTCGTTCTGGAACGGCTCGACCCGATGCCTGTAAAGGCCTTGCTGGAAGCGGGGCGGATGCTGGTGGGCGGCTTGCGGAGGATATCACCGGAGCTGGCGCTGTCGGTCCACATGTTTGATACAGTAAATCCGCGAGGCGAACTGATCGCCGGGATGTGAATGCCGATCATCTGAAACGAAGAAGGAACTGCACCGTCCGCTTTCCGCCCGTTTCGACTCACGGAGCGCTTTCGGCCCATTTCGGACATTCGTCGTTCGTTCGTCGTGAGGAACACCGTCCAACAAAGCAGACCATCGCTGGATAGAGTCTAGGACGGGTTTACGGGAGCGCTGGCGGGTCAAGCTTCATTTACGAAGGTGTTTTTGTTTGACGGGAGCCTAGCGACGAAAGCGCGGCGTCCAGCTTTCTTCAAGCTTTTCGTCTTCATCCTCTTCATCCAAACCTTCGGCTTCCGCCGTCAGCCGCGATGAATACAGAACCGTTAGGGTTTTGCCGTAGGTGCCGAGGCCAATGACATCCTCCGATACGATATGCGACCTGGGGCAATCAAACCAGTCGATGAGGTCCGCTTGCCCGCTGTCTTCTCGGGCTTTTGCGATATTGGTCTGATCGGCACCGAATCGACGGGTCAACGAGCCTTCCGGAAGTGGCGAACCGGCACGGGGCCACCGAACCCTCGCTTCTTTCATGGCTTCTGAGAAAAGGCAGAAATCGACAACACCGCCCTCGCTCATCACGACGGCTACGGCGCTGCGGCTCACTCTCGCGTAGCGCACGGCCGATGCCGTCAGTGAAGTGACGCAGCCCTGCGCGATAGCCTTCACAAGGTCGAGACCATCATCCTGCCGGGCGATGATGGGCCTGATCAAGGCACTTGGCATCAACAGGGCAGAAGCAAAGAAATCTGCCTCTTGCTCATAAGGATCACGCGAACCGAATCCTGCTTGGGATTTGTGCGCGCCATTTGCGAGTACCTGCTCCATGTGCCCCGGAATGAAATAGTGCCCAAGTTCATGGGCGATGCTGAATCTCTGAAATCCGGTATTGTCGATGTGCGTGGCGTACATGATACCAAAGTTCGTGTCCCACTGCGCAAGCATGCCGGAGAACCCTTTGCTGGTCGCAGGGGCTGCTTCAACCCTGATCTCCCTCATCGCAGCAATCTCTTTGGGATCGATTGGCAGTTTCGCAAGGCCAAGCTCACGCAGGACCCTGTCCGCTGCGCCTTCTGCCAAAGGGAGGCGGGGCACTCTGAGGGTCATTTCTTGCCGCTATCCAGTTTGCCGTCCTTTAGCATCTTAATGAAACCTTCGACGGTATTGACCTCGGATTCCGTCAGGTTCCCAAGGTGCCGGTGGAGACGCTGCGCGCTTTCCACTCGGTCCATCGTGTCGACCCGACCCAGCAAGTAGTCTGTCGTCACATCGAGAGATTTTGCGAGATTGCGGAGGTTGTCGAAGGACGGCTTCCGGGCGCCTTTCTCAAAGTGTGAGATGGAACTCGGCGGCAAACCGGCTTTCTCGGCCAGTTGTTGCTGCTCGAGTCTTCGCTCGGTCCGCGCGGCACGAAGCCTGCGCCCGAATACGTTTTCGCTGCTCTCTTCTTCCGACATGACGATTTCGTCTCTTTTGCTTGACGTTTTCGCCATTTCATGTTTAAATGGCGCTATCGACAAGTATGCATGACGTGCGCGGCTTGTGCAAGCCTTGTGGCAGACCCGGCCAACAGGAACAGGAGACCAGAACGTGAGCCTTGATGACCCCATTCTTCGAAGCATCGCCCGCTTCACGCCGCAGGATATCCTGCTCGCGGATGTGGCGGTGCGCATCCAGCTGAGCCCGACGGAGTACGTGGCCGCAACCAAGCATTACGAGGTCATGGGGGAGTGGATCGACCGCCCCGGAAGCCCGCTGCGGGGCATGGTGGACGGGTTCTACGCACAGGGAGGCTTTTCGACCGGCTCAACTATTTCCGGTCACAATGATCGTTGTGACTACGATCTAGACGCCATGGCCGTAATCAACTGGGGGCATAGCGTTGACCCGGAACATGCTCTGGCGACCTTGCACCAGGCCATCGCTGGAGAGGAAGGTTCGCGCTATTTCGACAAGTCGGAGCGCAAGACGCGCTGCACACAGGTGCTGTACACCGACATGCATTTGGATGTGACCCCTTCGGTTCTCATCGTATCGATGGAGCCCAAGACCAGCTTCATTTTTCATTCGAAGCCCTCTGACCCTTCCGTGCCGAGGCAACGTCTCTTCGCAAACCCTTTTGGCCTTGCGGAATGGTTCAACGCGCGAACGCGCGCGGACATCGTCTTCGGGTCCTACTTCGAGCAAGCCTCCTTGAACTACGCGCGGGCGAGCGCGCCGGTAAAGGCGGATTCCACCCCTGTTCCGCTTCAGCTTCCGGCCTATAAGAAGTCCCGGCAGGTCATCTGTCTGCAACTGATCAAGCGCTGGCGGAACATCGTCTATGATCGCCGCCATCGGAAGTTGCGCCTGCCGCCGTCTGTGCTGCTGACCTACTATGTCGGTCTTCACACGGGCGGGGAACGTTCGCTGCTTGATGAACTGATCCATCATGTCGATTCCATCATCATAACGATCGAGGCCGCGACCGCATCGGGCCGGCTGGCATGCGCGTACAATCCGACCTGCGAACATGACGTGCTGACCGACCGCTGGCCCGGTAGCCTCGACGATCAGCAGGTCTTTCTTGAAGAGCTGCGCGCGTTTGCCCGCAAGCTCTATGTGCTCAAGCGCGGCGTCTCGCTAGACGACATGCGCAAAATTCTGGAGGACCTGTTCGGCGAAAAGCCTGCTCGCGATGCCATCGCCGCCCTTCGCCAGCAACATGTGCGCGACAACGAGGCGGGAACCGGACTCTATATTCCGGGTCGCGGAACCGTTCCGGCCCTTGGAAGTCTGGCTGCTCCCGCCAGCGCCAAGGTGATCCCGTACAGTACGCCGTTCGGGGACTAAATGATGCCGCTCTCGGTCCGCGAACAGGATGCCCGTATGCGGGCCGAGTTTCCGGGGTTCAGGCTTACGCTGGACCTTGGCTTCATGGGAGTTTGGGAAGGGTCGCTGACGCCCATCTGCCAGACCTACACCATTCGCATCACCTATTTCGCGCGCATCTTCTTCGAAAACTACACGCTCGCCAACCCCGTTGTCTCGATCATGGTTCTAGACCCGCCCATAGGCCCTGACCCACGCAGCACGGGCGAGCCGCCGCAGCATGTTTACCGTTGGCAGCAGCCGCCAGAGTTTCCGCTCCTGTGCGTCTACGATCCCCAGACCGACGAGTGGACACGCGAGAAATCCATCGCGGATGTTCTCATGCCCATGATCATCAAGTGGTTCTTTTTCCACGAGGACTGGGTTGTAGACGGCGTATGGCGCGGGGGCGGGCGGCACCCGGAAACTTCAAAGAACGAGGATACATGCAAACCAACGACACGACACTCAAGCCCGGAGGACCGCGCTCGGCGGGATCGATCCCTCAGCGCCGCGTTCCACAGGCTTGGCCGAAAGACCGGCGTTTTCGGATCTTATCTCTGGATGGCGGGGGGATACGCGGAGTTTTTCCCGCCTCAGTTCTCGCCGAACTAGAGAAACGGTTCTGTGCCGGTCGCCGAGTGTCGGAATACTTCGATCTGATCGCTGGTACCTCGACTGGCGGGATCATCGCGCTGGGGCTTGGCGCGGGGTTCTCAGCTGACGAGATGAAGACTCTCTATGTCGAGCGCGGCCAGGAGATTTTCCCACCGCGCAAGCAATCTTGGCTTTACAGTGCCGCGTCGTTCCTCCGGCAGACCGTGCTGTATCGGTACGACCGTGATGCCATCGCTCGACTTTTATCCGAGACATTGGGTGAAAAGATCTTCGGGGAGTCCGCCAGTAGACTGTGCATCCCAGCGTTCGATGGAACCCATAGCGAGGTTTTTGTTTACAAGACCCCACACCACGCGGACTACAAGCTGGATCGATTTGAGAAGATGATCAACATCGGCCTGGCCACATCCGCCGCGCCGACCTTCTTCCAACCCTTTAGGAATGGCGGTTATCAGATGGTCGATGGCGGTGTCTGGGCCAACAATCCGGTCATGCTTGCCGTGATCGAAGCGCTGATCTGCTTCGATGTCGCCCCCTCCCAAATCGATGTTTTGAGCATCGGGTGCGGTGACGACCCCTACATCGTCTCGCCCCGTCAGATAAAGTTCGGCGGCATGTGGTTCTGGAAGGATGCCATTTTCGCTGCTATGCGCCTTCAGTCCCTGGCCGCGACCAATCAGGCGCGTCTGCTGCTTGGTCCTGCTTCTGTCGTGCGGCTGTCGCCGCCGATGCACTCGCCCTCCATCGATCTTGATGACTGGTGCCGTGCCGTCGATCTATTGCCGTCAGACGCCCTAAGCGCCACCGACGTCCATGCCGACCGGATCAAAGTAGTGTTCTTCCGAGAAGTGGCGGATGCTTATTTGCCCGTTCCAGCCACGGCAAAGTGATGCAAATACTTGCCGAGCACCTGCTGAGAGGTGGCCGGAATTACCCATCCCCAACCGTGATCGAATGTCGGCTTTCGATAAGCATGACGCTTCGTGTTTCCTTGTGCGAGAGTCTGTTTCCCACTCATCACGTCGGGCAAATCGCTTTTGGTCCAAAGCCGTCACTCGAGCTGGGCGTGGCGGATCACCGGTTGGGAACCATTGCCGCCGTTCAGCGCGCGCTCAGTGTTGGACTCAAAACTTTGCGACCTCTAAGCTATAGGTGGCTGTCGTTGCTTCTTCCAAATGTATAGGCGAACTAAGGGTTTCAACTGATCAGATCTTCGCCAAAGATGTTATTGTCAATTTCTTAAATATGAAAGGAGAATCAGTTTGCTTGAAGCACCACTTCGTGATCTCTTGGTGTCTCAAATTAGTACAATTGAAGATGGGCTAGTGGTCCTGAACACAGAGGAATACATTCCTAACAAAGTTGGGACGCGAAGCTTCATTGATATTACGGCGAAGGATGCGCACGGGCGCTGGGTTCTCATCGAGCTTAAAAGAAGCCGTGCTACTAGCCGCGAGGCCATTCACGAGATTTACAAGTACGCTGAAGCTGTAAAAAGCCATCTTGGCGCACGCGATGACGAGATAAGGGCAATTATCGTTTCGACCGAGTGGAAAGTGCTTCTTGTCCCTTTCTCCCGCTTCGTCCGCGACACATCTATATCGGTGTCGGGGGTAAAGATATCGATAAGTGAACCTGATCTAGCCATTACTGCAGAGGTCGTTCGGCCGCTACAGATGACCTCTGGTCGGGTACTTTCCCCGTGGCACGAGATAAGCCTGTATGCCAGCAAAGAACGACTTGTGGAGGGGCTTTCAAGTTACGATGCGAGTTGCATTGCGAAAGGCATAAATGACTATATAATGGTAGAGTTGCAAGCCCCGGAAGGTTTTTATGAATCCTCTGTTCTGACTACGGCTGCTTCATTGCAGGCAGTACGTGGCAGCACTGAAGAGCTTACGGAAGAAAATATCGCTGACCTAGCAGGTAAGATGGATCGGCTCGATCACATGATCTATTTCGTTCCGCAGCTTCAGACGGCGGACGAGTACCTCGAGATGATACGCGTCGAGCCAGAAAAATACGAAGAGGCGAAGGGATTCTCACACTACATGGAGGGTGATGAGCTTCTGTGTTCTCTTCAGGGATATGCGCTGGACGCTAGCCCGAGGGTTGATCGAGATTATTTTGAGATTGGATATCCAGCAAAGTTCCGATGCAAGCTTCTGGAAGATGAAGGGTGGAAAATTACAAGTATCCATCGCCGTGGCGCGTTTGCCCGCAACACGATCCTCACCGACGAAACCATTCTAGGTGAAATAGAGGGAGATACCGGCACATCCGGTCAGCGACTGAAACGCTCCATTAGACTGTCTGACAAGGCCGAGTTCGCGCAGTTACTGAAAGATTCCGATGAGGCCCTTCGTAACAATCCCGTCTGGGCCGGGATGGTCCGCGCTCAGTTTGAGGAGGCTCGGACAGACTTCCCAAGTGGAACTGCCGAGGTGTCGATTTTTGCACCGTCAACAGGACTGATGACTATCTTTTTTGCTACAACGCAGGAACAAGGCATTCTTTACGTTCCAAGCTATACAATCCTGATCCATGATGAAGAGGATGTTCGCCGTACATATGTTGGGGAGCTTTTGGCCGCTGATGACGACACGCAACCTCCTGAAACATTTGTAAAAATTTTAACGAAGTATTACAACAACGAAATAGGAAATCTGCTTATCAATATGACTTCTGGCGGATACGAACCGCGCGACATCGACATCCTGGAAGACATCGGCTTGATCTATGAATCGTTTCGTTGCGATATGCAGATGAAAGGGCGGGAGTTCTTCAGAATGAGGAATAACCGATGGCGGAGTGTTAGTCAAATTATCCCCTACGCAGAATTCGATAGATACCTCAAAACCAACGAGAGACTAGTACGTATCATCTCGAATAAGCTTGCCCCGCGCTTTAAAGGAGGTATTTGGGACGGCAGCCAGTCAGATCGCCTGCTGGAAGATGAAATTGATCTGACTACCGTTGCAAAGGGTAAATATCACCTCGATGCACCGGAGCGCTGCGATGTCTGCTCCGTCCCACTTGCCGGAGAGTTATTTTTTCTAGACGGCCGCCTGCGGGCTAATCCGGTATGGGCAAATATGTGTGCCGACTGCAGCGTTTATCAGGCAGAAGGCATCGGATGGGGTAAAGGACAATTGTACCAGAAGGAGAGAGACGGCAGATGGCTCATGGTGGGCGGCTCGTCAGATGAAGAGGATGACGACAGCTGCTGAACTGGTCTAAATGGTCGTTTCATGCGAACCTTAGTCGTTTACGCATGTCACGGCGAATGACGGCTCTCCGCCCTTTGAATGGTCAGGGCATTTGAGGCCCCTACTGGCTGCTCAGCTCAAAAGTGAGGCGCCACTTATATCCCCAGAAGTGATTGTGCGTGCCCAACATAACACAGCACAAACCTCACGATTGAGAATGCCGGTCAGTAACCGACGCTAGATGGTTCTGTGTAGCCCAGCCCGACGCAAAAGTCTCTCAAAACAGCCAGGGTTCTGTTATGCTGCTCAAATCATTTGAGAATCCGCCCTTAGCGTGCGGAGTCGCTCATGCTTCGAACAAAGCAAATGTGATCGCAAGTAAAGCATCGTGGTGGTCAGACCCGACATTCGTATCTGGCTGTGGGTCCCGCAAGCCATGTTTTCAAGCATCTTGAGCTCGGACAAGTGACACCTGATGGCAGAGCAACTTCTGTATTGCTTTGTGGCGAGACTTGCTGTGTCTTTGCAACATGGCTCTAAAGGATCTGACTCGGAATTCTGTTCTTCAGGCGGTGTCGGAGTACGACCGTCTTGGTCGAGAGCAGTTCCTACTCGAATATGGCTATGGAGCAGCAAAATCCTATTACCTCATACTTGACGGAAAGAAATACGACTCAAAGGCAATTGCGGGAGTCGCCCATGGGTATGCCCGCCCGGATGTTGGCCCACTCGCTTTTTCAGATTTCTCAGGAGGGCAAACCCAAGTCCAAAATCTGCTTGCTAAACTTGGCTTCGAGGTACTGGTTGACAGTCCAGCGCGGCTACAGAGAAGCAATCCACCTTGGACAAGAGACGAGTTAATTCTGGCGCTTGATTACTACCTTCAGAATCCTAACGCTTCGCATAACGATATTTCACCCGGTGTCATCGCACTATCGGGGAGGATCGGCGCGCTCGCAAAGATTTTAGGGCATAGCACCTCAGAGACCTTACGTAATCCCAATGGCGTCTCAATGAAGCTATTGAACTTCAGGTCTCATGATCCTGCTTATGTGTTACTGGGGAAGGTCGGACTGCAGCGAGGCAATCGGCTAGAGAAGGATCTTTGGGATCGCTTTTCGAACGCTCCAGAAGAGTTGAGGCAGATAACTAGCTTTATTGAGATGCAGATTGCTGACCCCAATAAGGGGCTTAGGGAGGCTCTGCAAAACCTTGAAGAGCCTGAAATTGCTGAGGTTGATGAAGGACGTATAATTACGCGCATGCATCGCTTTCGCGAACGCGATAGATCAATTGTACAAAAAAAGAAAGAAAGTTTTCTTAATAGGAACGGAGCTCTTTATTGTGAAGCGTGTGGGTTCAACTACAGATCCAAGTATGGTAATAGAGGTGAAGGTTTCATCGAATGCCATCACACTAAGCCGGTCAGCTCACTTGGCTTGGGCAGCAAGACCAAGATCGCAGACCTGGTTCTCCTTTGCGCAAACTGCCACAGAATGGTGCATGCGAAGGCTCCTTGGTTGACGATCGAGGAGCTAAGGGCACTACTCAGCTAGTTACCTAATCGGACGCGGTACAATACCCTGAACTTGCTTAGATAATGTAGAAAGCGTCAACTGAAACAGAGGGTGTTTATTGAGGAGCGGTACCGGACCGCACCTGAGTTTATTCATGAATCTTTGCGGCGTGCGCACAGGAACTGCAGTGCGGACCCAGAGTATTTCAAGGATCAGAGCACCGGGTTGGCGGCGCTGACTTCGTGAATGAGAACGGAGAACAAAGACGGACCGTCTCTGAGAACTTGTTTTGTTGCCGTTGCGTGTGTGTCCCTCTAAGCTTCTGCCTAAACTGACAAAGCCTTGGATTTGATGGATCTTCTGAACTTCATGAGACGACGGGCCGAGGATGGAAGACCTCTGCTGCAGCGTTGTCTGTCTGTCGATCTGGAGGTCAACCCCAAGACGGCCGAGATTTTTGACCTTGCCGCAGTGATCCATGGCAGCACGCCTGCCGTAGTCGGGGCAGGCGGAAACCTCAGGCAGAAGTTGGACCAGCTTGAAAAGGCCGTGGCGAAGCTGCCTCACATCGTCGGCCACAACATCCTCAAACACGATATCGAACACCTTCTTGCAGCGAGACCAAGGCTGGCGGCGAAGCTCTCCGCGCCGATTGATACTCTGTGGCTCAACCCCCTCGCCTTCCCGCGAAACCCGTACCACCACCTCGTGAAGCACTACCACGACGGGCGACTTCAGGCCGGGCATGTGAACGACCCAGAGAAGGACGCCCGGCTCGTTTTCGAAGTCCTCGACAACCAGATCAAGGCATTGACAGAACTCGGTGTGCAATCGCCCGACACGCTCATTGCCTACCACTATCTCGCCACCCTCATGGGCCGCTCCGATGGGTTCGACGCGGTGTTTCGTGACATAAGGAAGGCCACCGCGCCAGACCGAGCCATGGCGCATACGGCCATCCGGCGACTGCTCGACGGAAAGGCCTGTGGCGCACAGATCCGTCCAACCCTCGATCAGCTCTCCGACCCTCAGGCAGGCTGGCCGATGGCTTACGCCCTTGCATGGATCTCTGTCGCAGGTGGCGAATCCGTAATGCCGCCATGGGTGCGGGCAGCCTTCCCACAAGCGGCCCTTCTCGTCCGTACCTTGCGCGACACCAATTGCGGCGACCCAAGCTGCGCCTGGTGCGCCACGATGAACGATCCCACTGGCGCCCTGAAGCGGTGGTTCGGCTTCGACGGCTTTCGTCCGCACCCCACCGACAGCGCCGGTCGACCGCTGCAACAGGTTATCGTGGCGGAAACCATGGGCCACGCGAATGTCCTTGGCATCCTGCCCACCGGCACGGGGAAATCCGTCTGCTATCAGGTTCCGGCGCTCAGCCTCTATGACAAGACGGGCGCCCTCACCGTCGTGATTTCCCCGCTCGTCGCGCTGATGGCCGATCAGGTGCAGGGGATGGAACGTACCGGCATCTCCTCCGCCGTCACGATCAACGGCATGCTCTCGATGCCCGAACGGCAGGACGCGCTGGATCGCGTCCGGCTCGGCCAAGCCTCCATCCTCCTCATCTCCCCGGAACAGCTTCGCAGCATCTCGGTCCGCTCCGTGCTGGCCCAGCGCGAGGTCGGTCTCTGGGTATTGGACGAGGCGCATTGCGTCTCGAAATGGGGCCACGATTTCCGCCCCGACTATCGCTTTGTCAGCCGCTTCATTCGTGAATTCTCGGGCAGCGAGAAGCCAGCGCCCGTTCTTTGCCTGACCGCAACCGCCAAACCCGAAGTGGTGAAAGAGATCACCGATCACTTCCGCCAAAGGCTCGGCGTGGACATGCGCCTTCTCGACGGCGGGGCCACGCGAACGAACCTCTCTTTCTCCGTGCTGGAAACGAACAAGGGAACAAAGCTCAACGACATCCTGACCGTGATCTCCGAACGCCTGCCCACCGAAGGGAAATCGGGCGCGGTCGTCTACTGCGCTACGCGCAGCGAAACCGAGCGTGTCGCCACTTTCCTCAAGGGTCAGGGCTTCGCCGCCGCACATTTTCACGCCGGGTTGACGCCTGAAGAAAAGCAGACGGTACAGGAAAGCTTCCGCGTCGGGGACCTGCGGGTGATCGCCGCAACCAACGCCTTCGGCATGGGGATCGACAAGCCCGACATCCGCGTTGTCGTCCATGCCGATATTCCCGGCTCGCTGGAAAACTACCTGCAAGAGGCGGGTCGTGCCGGACGCGACCGGGCCCCTGCCGAATGTGTCCTCCTTTACCACACCGACGATATCGAACGGCAGTTTTCCCTCACCGCCCGCTCACGTCTCGAACGACGCGAGATCGGCGCAATTCTCAAGGCCTTACGCCGCCTCGACGAACGCGGCCGCAACCGTGGGATGGTCGTGGCAACCGCAGGCGAGATCGTTCGCGAAGAGAAGGACCACGAATTCATCCGCGACAGCGCTACCGACGATACCCGCGTCAAGACCGCCGTGGCATGGCTCGAGGAATCCGTTTTGGTGTCGCGCGAGGAAAACCGAGTTCAGGTCTTCCCATCCTCCCTTCTGGTCCGGACGCTGACCGAAGCCGAAGCGCGCCTTGCAGGTCAGGACATCACCGAGGCGCGGCGCCACCAGCTTTTGACCATCGTACGTCACGTCATGAACACGCCGCCGGACCAAGGCATCACGACGGACGAACTTACCGGCGTCAGCGGCCTATCGCATCGCGAACTGAGTAAGGCGATGGCCGACCTCGAAACCTTCGGCATCGCGCGCAATGACATTGCTGTAACGGTCTCCGTCCACGTCGGGGTGGAGGATGCCTCCCGCCAGCGTCTGGCAAAGGCCGTTAGTCTTGAGAAAGCGCTGATCGCGCGGATGCGCGAACTGGCACCTGATGTCGATGACGGCATAGGTATGCCCCTAGACCTGACCGTCACCAGCCAGATCCTGCGAAGCGAAGGGCACGAAGCTCCAAGCCCTCACATCCTTGAACGCCTACTGCGAAGCATCGGGCGGGACGGGCGCGACAGCGATGGCGGCAAGGGCAACATCCGGCTGCGCAAACTTTCCAGCAAAACCGTCGAGGTGGCCTTGCAACGGTCCTGGCGGGCTGTCAGCCAGACGGCTGAACTGCGCTGGCTGGCTGCAGAAAAGCTCCTCGAACTGCTGATCTCCAAGGTTCCGCCACGGACGACGGGAAAGGACATTCTTGTCGATACGACCGTCGGCGACCTGCTTTCGGCCCTAACAATGGATGCCCTCATCAGAACGTCGGGCATCAGGGACATGACGAAGCTAATGGAACGTTCGCTGCTTTGGTTGCACGAACAGCAGGTCGTGACACTGGGCAAGGGTCTGACCGTGTTCCGACAGGCCATGACAGTTCACCTGAAACCGGGACGCGCGGGATTTACCAGAAAGGATTACCTGCCGCTGGAAGAGCATTATCGCGAACAAACCGTGCAGACCCATGTAATGGCCGCCTATGCCGAGATTGGGCTAACAGACATCGGTAAGGCGCAAGAGCTTGCAAAAGACTACTTCGCCCTCGATCAGGACCGATTCCTTCTCCGCTGGCTGCCAGGAAGGAACGTGGAAATTCGCCGCCAGACCACCGGACGCGCCTGGAAGCAGATCGTCGAAGACCTGAGCAATCCGGTTCAGCAAGACATTGTCGCCGATGATCGGGAAGAGACCAATGTGCTAGTCCTCGCCGGGCCCGGATCGGGAAAGACGCGCGTGCTGGTGCATCGCATCGCCTATCTGCTTCGGGTGAAACGCGAAGACCCGCGCGGCATTCTGGTCCTCACCTATAACCGCCACGCAGCCGCGGAAATCCGCGCCCGGCTGCGGACCCTTATCGGCGAAGACGCCTATCGCGTGTCAGTCTCAACTTGCCATGCGCTGGCCATGCGCCTCGTCGGGGCCAGCTTCGCGAATGGTCCGTCGGAAAGTCGCAACTTCGATGAAATTCTGGTCGAGGCTGTTCGCCTTATCAACGGCGAAGGTCTGAGCAAGTCAGAAGCCGAGGCACAGCGCGAAGCGCTGATCCAAGGCTATCGCTGGATCCTCGTAGATGAATATCAAGACATCGGCCCCGAAGAATACGCTCTTATCGCCGCCGTCGCCGGCCGATCGCTCGAAGACCCGGATCAGAGGCTCAGCCTCTTCGCGGTTGGGGACGACGACCAGAACATTTATGCATTCACTGGGGCGTCGATTTCCTTCATTCGCCGGTTCGAAGAGGACTACCGCGCGAAGCCCAAGTTCCTGACAGAAAACTATCGCTCGACCCGCCATATCGTCGATGCCGCCAATCAGGTGATCGAGACCGCGCGTGATCGGATGAAGGCAGGGCACGCGATCACGGTCGATAAGTTGCGCAGCCTTGATCCCGGTGGGGGCACCATGGCGCGCTTCGACCCCGTCGGTCAGGGGCGAGTGCAATTTCTGGATGTGTCAGGCGACGAAATAGCCCAGGCGGTGGCAGCCGTTGACGAACTCATCCGCCTCTCGCGCCTTGATCCCGACTTCAGCTGGGCGCGGACCGCAATCATATCTCGCGATTGGAAAAGGCTCGGCCCGGTGCGTGCCTATGCCGAAAGGCAGGGCGTTCCCGTCGAGATGGCGAATGAGAAGCTTCCCAGTGTTTGGCGCTTGCGCGAGATGCAGCAGCTTGTCACCGGCCTCCGGAAACACTCGCCCGGGCTGCTGACGATACAGAGCATTCTCGAAATCCTCAACAAACAGCCTGCGAACCGCTGGGTCGACCTTATTGCCGAAGGCGTGGCGGATCTCGCCCGCGAACTGGGCCGAAAGGCCATGCCCGTTCCGGACGTTATCGATTGGCTTGCCGAATGGGCGCAGGACGTCCGCACTACGCAGCGGGGGCTTCTGCTCCTGACAGCGCACCGCTCAAAAGGCCTCGAGTTCGATCACGTGATCATCCTAAATGGAGGCTGGCAGGCGCTCTCTGCTGGTGAAGATGGCGAAGCCCCTCGCCGCCTCTTCTACGTCGCCATGACCCGCGCACGCCGCAGCCTTGCCGTGGTGACAAGCGGCGCACACGCCTTCGTCCGTGCCGACAGCGACTCCGAAGTCCTGCGCAAGGTCGAGACGCCTGCCCGCCAAAGTCTGCCAGAGCCCGAACAGTATCAAGTGCCAGATCTGACAACGGTCGACCTGTCGTTTGCAGGCCGCCTCACCCCCGACAACGCGACTCATGCTGCCATTGCAGCCGCAAAGGTCGATGATCCCGTCACGCTAGAGCTGCGCGAAGGAAAATGGATGATCCTTGATGGCAACCGTCGAATTCTCGGACGAATGGCGTCGAACTGGGCACCGCCCGCAGGAGCACGCTTGGTGTCAGGAAAAGTAGGTGCCATCGTACGCTGGCGCAAAGCTGACAGCGATGAAATTTACCACCGCCACATTAAGCACGAAGAATGGGAGACCATTCTTCCAGAGTGCGTGTTTTCAAAGAATTGACCTGAGCGCCATCACTTTAGGCTATTTGCCGAACTGGTCAGACCAAAGGGCTAGTCCGTGCTGGCCATTGGCGCCCACTCCAGCAGGTGTCTTTCTAGCACGTGCTACCGCAACACCCTCAATCAAAGTCTGGCTGTAGACGGTTGCCGCTGATCCCATGAGAGTAACTCAAGGTTGCGTTTATCTACTTTAAAACAACTCCAGGATAGCGCAGGTGCTGCTCGCTTTGATCCAAGTGCAAGGTCAAGACGTGCTTTTTCAAACAGTACTTGGGTTTAGGAACAGCGCAGCATGCGCCACTTCTTCGCATCTCCGAAGTGATGAATTCTGGGGAAGACCAAGGTTAAAGTTCCCAGCCTGGGAAATGGTGGGAAAGTCGCTTGGGTCCTTCCCCGCTTTCTGGGGGCTCCGTGGGGTGCGCTGAGCCCCGGTTTACCGAATTTTTCCCAGAAGGTCAGCATTGTTGACCCTATTTCGGGCATCTCCCAGAATAAAGTAGAATTACCACCATTTACCTAGATTTACCGTAGCTTCCTTCGGTAGACACTTCGGTAGACACTTCGGTAGACACGTAACCCTTTGATATTGTTCAATGTCTACCTGTCTACCGTGTCTACCGAAGAAAAGTAAGGTTATGGAGATGGCTGCGAGATAAGTCCCCTTTTTCAAAACACGGTTTGGAAAATCCTCCCGGCAAGGTATAGGGGGAATCGTCGGTAGACAGTAGACGGGTAGACATGCCCCGTTTTGGCCCTTATTTTATTGGGAAAAACGTGTCTACCGAGTTTTTGGCCTTCGGTAGACATAAATGGCAATTCTGGGAAAAGCGCCCCCACCAATTACCTATTCTGGAAGAGCGAAGGCCCGATCTTTCGACCGGGCCCGTTCTGGTAAAATTCTGGGGATCAGATTAGGTCGTCGCCTTCTTCCGCCGCTTTCCATCTGGCAAGGACTTCCGGCCCCGGCACGTAGTATTTGAAGCTCGTCCGGTCCTTGTTCTTTCCTACAGAACCGGAGTCGATCCACCCATTCAGCTTCAGTGCCTTCGTTATTGCCTTGGAGTCTGCGATGGTGTGCTTGTCGCCCATGTTCATCGCCTCTTTCCAGATTTCCATGACGGTCACGCGGCGGCGGTGCTGCATCTTCGGTGAGCCCATCGCCTCGTCGAAGTCGTCGAACCCGGCCGGAGGCACGAGCTTGTCAAGCCAGTCGGCGATCAGTTCGGCGTAGCCGTCAGCCTCGGTCTGGATGCGTGCCGCCTCTTGCAAGCGGTTCGCTTCTTCGATGGACTCAGGGTGGGTCAGATAGAGGGGCAGATCACCTTTCGGCTGATCGGCACGCATCTGGTCATAGATCGTCACGGCCTCGGCCCATATCTGATCGACTTCTAGCGCCAGCTTGTCGGTGTCGATCTGATCAACCTCGACCGGGATCGGCCACCAGCGGCGGTTGCCCGTGGAGTCGATCAGGTATTGGTCGTCGTTCGTCGATCCGACAAAGACGCACTGCCGGGGGAAGACCTTCGGTGTCCGGGCCCACGCAAGGCGGGCGGTCGAGGACTTGGCTGACAGAAAAGCCTTAATGTCTTCGATCCGGCTGCGCCCGATGGAGGACAGTTCGGGCATCTCCATGATCCAGCAGTTCTGCATGGATTCGATCAGCTTGGCCTCGTTCGAGAAGTCGGCCTTCAGTTCGCCATACCATGACTTCGCCAGAATGTTGATCATGGTGGATTTGCGCTTGCCCTGTGCCCCGGCGAAGATCGGCGCGAAGTCGAACTTGCACCCGGGCTCGAATGCGCGGGCCACGGCCCCCAGCAGGAACTTCAGCGCGGCCTCCCGGTAGTAGGGAGTATCCGGGCATCCGCAGTATTCGATGAACATCGACTCGGCTCTCGCCAGTCCGTCATGTTTGATCGACCGGAGAAATTCCACGATTGGATTAAAGGAACATGCAGCAGCCGCGTTATCGACGGCCCCATAGAGGTCCGCGTCCGTGACCGTCCGGAGTCCGTAGCCTGCCTTGCCCGGCCCGTTGGGGGCTTGCAGGAGCATCTTGATAGCGAAGTAGTTCCGGTCTTCGAGCGGCGTGCCGTTGATCGGATCGCGGACCACGGCCTTCGCCACATAGCTGAGCCGCGTCTTGATCGGTTCCCGGCTGACGACCCGGCCCATGAACTCGTTGTATTCGACGCAGTGGCGCAGCCGGGGGTCGTTCTGGATGATCTGGGCGATGTTGGGGGCGTTTGAGATGATGTTGCCGTCGAGGGTCATGTCTAGCTGGCTGACCCAGCCCTCCGGTGGCGGCGGGCGGCGCTTGCGCGTGATCTTGACCGGGCTGATCGGGGCCCCCTCGGTGTCGCGCTTGATAGTCTTGGCGGGCTTGCCGACGAGGGCTTCGATCTCGGACGCTTCGTCGGCGTCGAGGTCTTCGGTCTCGTCCACATATACGACCTCGCCCACCATGTCGTCGGTGAAGTCTTCATCCATCGCGTCCATGTCGTAGCGGCTCTTGACCACCTGAGCGCGGTAGCGTTCGTCGGTCTGGATGAACGCGACCATCTGAAGGTAAGAGGGCCGCTTCGTGATCGGCTTGTCGAAGTCGTCCTCTTTGTCTTTGTCCCCGTAGAGGTGGATGCGGACGAGATCAAAGGCGTTCACCAGCATGTCGGCGCAGGGGTCGCTGCCGTGGTGCGAATAGAGGAAGAGCCCGTCGTCTTGGACCTCGGCCCCGTTCGTCGTTGTGCCCAGCAGGTAGGTGTAGCGGGCCTTGCCGCCCATGTCGTCCGACGGCGCGTATTTGTCCGGCAGGAAGGTGGCGATGGCCTCGTGGATGTCATAGGCGCGGCAGAAGTCGCCCACCACGCCCAGCTTGTCGGTCGGAACCTCTGCCTTCTCTGCGGACTCGCGCAGATGTTCGCCGGGCACCTTGGGCAGATTGTCGAGGTTGCGCCAGTCGGCCTCGGTCGCCTCGAAGACGTCCAGCATCTCCGACCAATCGAGCAGTTCGCCTTGGTTCTCCCAGAAGACAAAATCGCCGTCCTTGGAGCACGTCGGCTTGAACATCATCTGCGCCGGGCGGAAAGAGACCTTATCGACGAACTCCATCGCCGGGTCGATCTTGCGGGCGAAGATGCGGCTCACGGCCGCGTAAATGTCGTTCGGGATCGCCTTGCTGACCGGGATGAACATCCGGAAGCGGGGCTTCTCTTCCGTGTGGCGACGCGACGTGTGGATGAAATACTCGAACTCGGTCTCAATCCGGCCGTGGATGATGTCGTCAAAGAACTCCGGAGAGGCGTAGTCGAAGTCGAGGGTGATCAGGTCGGACGGCATCCCGGAGTTGCGGTTCCGGCGCATCCCGCGATCCCCGGCGGCGACCTGCGTTCGATAGACCCAGCCGTTCGCGGCCTTCAGGTGTATCTGTTCCGTGTTGGGGAGCTTCAGATAGTCCTTCAGCCGTTCGCTCGTCGTGAGCGGCCGCGCAAACATAGCCTTGAACTGCTTCCATGTCAGGGTCTCGTTCTTGGCTTTACCGAAACTCGCACCCGTTCCGTACGCAAACCGAATGATATGCCTGTCGTTTCTGCTCATCGCTTTACCCATCCTTGGAAAAGCTGTGCGCTACGAACGCTGCTGCAATGCAGAGCGGGCTTTATGGGCAATGAAGCAGTCGAGCCAAGCTTCAGGCATGGCGGAGGCCCGAGCACTCAGCTTGATGAACGGGGGGAAGGCACCCTCCGCGATCAAGGCATAGACCTGAGACTTGCTGAGGCCGCTGCGCTCGAAGACATCAGCGGGGCGAAGCATGCGACCAGTCGGCTGGCAGGTCTCCCACGGACGAGTATGCCAGATCGACGTTCCGGCATCCGACAATTGCAAAGCCGTCGAACTCGTGAGCTTGTTGAGCTGCTTAACCATTGGAACCTCCAGGTGCAGGGACGGCCAGAAGTGGCCCTGAACCTCCAATGGCAGACTGGCACTTCTCGAACTAACGACATAAGGCGCACGGATATGGGGGGTTAATGTCGCTAGACGGTAATGTTCACCATCCCTGCGTAGAACTTCGTCCACACCTTCCACGCCTCCCCATTCGGGTGCGATGCATCATGACCCAGCTGATCGTCCTTTGCCCCGTCCGAAGGAGGTACAGCCTTCAACGCTCGTTCTATCGCCTTCTGCTGCGCTTCCGCGGACTTCTGATCCCACTGGAGGCTTCGAAGTCTGGCGGCGTTACCCAACCTCTTGGAAAGGCCTGCTTCGAGAAGACGGGTGTTCACGCGTTCAAACACAGCCGCCAAAAAGCGCGCAGTTGTCCCATCTTCGCCAGCGCCATCTCTTCCTGTGGTCGATCTAGGCGTTTGTCCAAAACAAACGAAGAAGATTGCCAATAATTGGGGAAGCAGTGCCTTTGGGCCCTTTGGATCGACAGGGCGACCAACACGAGGGGGGCCGCCAATCCAGCCGTCGAGTTCCAAAAAGTAGGCTTCCACGGCATTCACCCAATCTCTTGGCGGCATGAGGGGAGGAAGCTTCAGGTGGGCAAGCTCTAACGAGAGTGCGACATAGCCCTCAAAATGGGCCTTGAGGCGAAGAAGATCCGTTCTTCGCTCGGCTGGATCCTCTTCGAACGCTGCATAATTGGCCAACTGCACGCTGAAGTTCAGAACGAGAAGCAGTTTCTCAAGATCGACACCCTCGCGGAGTGGAAGATTGACCTTCTCGCGAACGAACTCGGCGTCCTCCTCAGTCAGGAGGGGCCGCATACCAAGCGTAGCGTATGTCAGGCCCTGATCGTCAGGTGCGCTATCGCTTCTTGGTGAGCTTTCGGAAGTCATCTAGCTGATCTGCCCACCATTGCCCCAAACGAACGCGCTCTTCCCAATGTTCTCCCCGTGCGTAGGCACGGCGAACGTCATTGCCTTCAACGTGTCCAAGAGCCCGCTCAATGGCGTCAGGGTGCCAGCGGCCGGACTCGTTGGCAATGGTTGAGAAACTCGCACGGAAGCCATGGGCAGTCGCGACGTCTGTCCCATAGCCAATCCGCTTCAGGGCAGCGTTGAGTGTGTTGTCAGAAATCGGCTTGTTCCAATCCTGAACTGACGGGAAGACATGGCTGTTCTTGCCCTTTAGCCGCTTGTACTCGGCGAGGATCTCCAGGGCTTGGCGTGGGAGGGGAACTCGATGCGCGCGACGCATCTTGGTCCGCTCTGCAGGGACGCGCCAGACCGCTTCCTCAAGATCAAATTCATCCCAGTGTGCTAGCCGCAACTCACCCGGGCGTGGTGCGAGGAGCGCCAAGAGTTGGAGAGCTGCTTTGGTACCAGGTTCCGAATTGATCGCGTCAATGTCCCTTAAGAGTTGTCCAAGTCCTCTAGGTTCGAGGATCGCTGCACGTGGCTTCACAGTTGGACGAATGAGGGCGCCTTTCAGGGCGACTGTTGGATCGTTTGACGCGCGCCCTGTCGCGATGGCAAATCGAATAACGGCGCCGATGGTGGAGCGAAGACGCGTGGCTGTTTCGTACTTGCCTTGGTCCTCGAACTTCTGGACGGCCTGCAAGACATCCATGGCGGTGATCGCGTCAATCGGCTTTCGGCCAAGCTTGGTTTCGGCTGCATCGAGCAGCCAATGGGTCTTCTTCATGGTCGCCGCAGATCGGCCACTTCGCTCTAGTTTGGTGAGATACTCGCCGGCGATCTTTTCGAAGGTATTCAGAACCTCCGGTGTCACCGATTGCTTGCGCGCCTGTCGTTCAGCCGATGGGTCTCGGCCTTCGAGCAAAAGAAGTCGCGCTTCATCACGCTTCTCACGGGCCAGCTTGAGGCTGAGCAATGGATAGCTGCCGAGGGCGAGGAGCTTCTCGAGGTTGTTAAAACGGTACTTAAAGCGCCAGAGCTTTGAGCCGCCAGGGTTGACCAAGACGTACAGTCCGGCTGAGTCAGCGATCTTGTAGGGCTTGTCGCTCGGTTTGGCGTTTCGAAGGGCAGTGTCGGTGAGTGGCACGTGAGGGCCTCCCCGTCGGAAAAACCTGTATACGGGGCGTACCCCAGCTCCTACCCCCAATTTTCATGGCTGCCCCCGGATTCGGGTGGACGTCCCTGGACCGAAACCCAATAAAATAAGGGTAATCGGACTATACTGGACTATGCTGGAAAGGTAAATGGTGCCCGGAGCCGGAATCGAACCAGCGACACGCGGATTTTCAATCCGCTGCTCTACCAACTGAGCTATCCGGGCACCGTCATCAAAGGGCTGGCGCCCTTCGGGTGGCGGGGTGATACGTCAGGTGGGCGGGGCTGTCCAGTGGGTATCGGCAGAAAAATCGCAGCCTTGCCACCCGGTGCGTGCGCCTCAGTTCGGGCGCTCCGGCTGGTTGTCCGGATCGGGCAGATCGCCCTCTTCCATAGGCTCGGCAGGGATCGCATAGCTGCCAGTCAGCCAGCGCCCCAAATCCACATCGGCACAACGGCGCGAGCAGAAGGGGCGGTACTTCGCATCGGTTTCCTTGTTGCAGATCGGGCAACTCATGCGCCGTCCTCGCCCAGCAATTCCGCCAATGGCAGGCGGTCACGCTTGCGCGTCAACTCATACAACCCCAGCGCCGTCCACCCGGCCAGATGCGTCTCCGCCCCCTCGGCCCGGAACGCCGCCTTCATCACCTGGTCCAGCGTACCACGGTCCTTTTTCGGCACAGGTGCGAAATCCACCACCACCTGCCCGCCAAGGCCCCTCAGCCGCAATTGGCGCGGCAATTCCCGCGCCGCCGCTACATTCGCCTTCAGCGCGGCGGCGGGCGAGGTATCGGCCCCCGTATTCACATCCACCGCCACCAGCGCGCGGGTGGGTTCCACCATCATATGGCCGCCCCCTGGCAGATCAAAGCGCGCCGAATGCAGCGCCGCGATCATCTCCCAAACACCATGATCGTCAAACCCGCCCTCGACTACTTCATCAGGTGCAGGCTCGGCCCAGTCGCGCCACGCCGCCTCATGCGCCCCCGGCCCATCGACCAGCAATTCCGGCCCGCCCGACAGATCGGCAACCACGGCAGCGGCCATGTCCTTCATCGCCAGAATATCCTCAGCCACCGCCGCCTCATCCTCGCCCTCGGCGGCTGACCGCAGGATCAGCCCGTGATCCGCCGCAGCCCCCGCCATCGCCTCTTCGGCCAATTGCTGCAACCCGGCCCGCACATCCTCGTCCCGGATCCGGCGCGAGATGTTGATCCCCGGCGCCCCCGGCGTGACGATGGCCCAGCGCGATTTGAACAGCAGCCGCGTCGTCACCGGTACGGCCTTGCCGGGTTCCGTCGGCCCTGACACCTGCACGATGATCCGCTGTCCGGGGGCCAACCCCGACACCTGCCGCAGGAAGCCCGTCCCTTCGGGAAGCTTGACGAACATGCCCCCCTGCCCCTTCATCGGGCGATCCGCAACGGCGCGATAGATCGCGCCGGGCAACACCACATCCTCGGGCGGATCAATCAGCAGGTCTTCCAGATTCCCGTCCACGATCAGCGCTGCCGCATCGCGGCCATTCACCTGATCCAGACAGACCACACGCCCCTTCATCCCTGCCTCCATACCGGATAGCCCGCCGCCGCCAGCAGCGCCGCCGTCTCCGCCAATGGCAGGCCGACAATGCCGGTAAAACTGCCCGAAATCCACGGGATGAAGGCCCCCGCCGCGCCCTGGATGGCATAGCCCCCGGCCTTGCCCTCCCATTCGCCGCCCGCCAGATAGGCGTTCAGCTCTGCATCCGACAGCCGTTTCATCTTGACCGCGCTCACGCTTTCGCGCGTCCAGATCCGGTCGCCCCGGCGCACGGCCACGGCGGTAATCACCTCATGCCGCCGCCCGCCCAGCGCCAGCAGAAACGCCGCCGCCTCACCCGCATCCGCAGGCTTGCCAAGGATGCGGCGGCCCAGTGCCACGGTGGTATCGGCGCAGAGCACGATGTCCTCCGGCCCCGCCGTCACCGCCGCCGCCTTCTCGCGCGCCAGCCGTGCCGCATAGGGCCGGGGCAATTCGCCCCGTGCCGGATCTTCGTTGATGTCGGGGGGAAGAATGGCATCGGGCACGATCCCAAGCTGCGCCAGAAGTTCCTTCCGGCGCGGGCTGCCCGATCCGAGGATCAGCTTCACTTGAAGCGATAGTTGATGCGGCCTTTCGACAGGTCGTAAGGCGTCATTTCCACCTGAACCTTGTCGCCCGCCAGAACGCGGATCCGGTTCTTGCGCATTTTTCCTGCCATCACGGCGATCAGTTCATGGCCGTTATCCAGCTCGACCCTGAATGTCGCGTTCGGCAGGAGTTCCTTCACGACACCCGGGAATTCGAGGATATCTTCCTTGGCCATGTTCACTCCAAATAGGTTTACGGCCCGCAAGCATGGCTCGCAGGCTTCGGGCATGGGTAATGCGCCTGTCGGGACGGATTTTCAAGGGGCAAATGCAACCCGCTTTGGCCAATCAGACAAGAACGAAATCGTTCTCAAGCACATTCACATCCATTACGCCGAAAATCGTCAAAACAGCCCCGCCACCAAAATCGAACACCACACGGTCCGCCCGATCCACCGCGCGCGCGGCAAGCCCAGCCCAGTTCGCCGCCCCCGGCAAAAGGTCCGCATCGATGTGCAACCGATCCTCGTTATCGGAGAACCCGAATATCGTGTCCCTCCCTGAGCCAAAGACAAACACGTCTACCCCGCCCCCCCCGCTCATCTGGTCACTGCCTTCACCGCCATCCAACCGATCGGCGCCAAATCCGCCGAACAGCGCGTCATTTCCCGTACCGCCATAAAGGAAATCCGCACCATCCCGCCCGATCAGCCGGTCATGATCCGCGCCGCCCTGCAGGTTGTCATTCCCGGCGCCGCCATCCAGCGTGTCATCCCCCCGGCCGCCGATCAACCGATCCCTGCCGACATTGCCGGACAGGATATTGTTCGCCACGTTGCCTGTTACCCGGTCATGTCCTGACCCGGCCTCGAAGTTCTCGATGATGGTGCCCCGCGCGATGTTCAGATTTCCAACCCCACCCATCACATTCGACCGCCCGGCAGAGAGCAACGAGACAACCTGATCCGTCATATCCCCTGTCATCCGGATCGTGTCGATCCCACCCTCATCGAAGATGGTCAGGGAAAGATCGCTCATCCCTCTTCCGCCCTCGAAGATATCCGTAAAGAACGACCCCAGCGCATTATTCAGCGTGTTGCCTTCGCCCCAAACGGTATTGCCCGCCGTCGCCCCGCCCTGCGCCGCGCCATACAGGTTCTGGATCGCGATGATATCCACCGACATCGCGGTCAACAGCAAGGCAAAGCTACCCGGATCATTCGTGTTATTATCCTGATGGAAATAAGACATGATCGACAGCGACCAACTGTCATTCAGGAAATCCGCATCGGTCGCATAGTTGCCCGTTCCATTATAAAACCCCTGATGCCCCAACCCCAGCGCATGGCCGATCTCATGCACATAGGCCTGATAGCTATAGCTGTCATAATCCGTGCCATAGGTCGCCAGCCAGGTCTCACTCACATTCACGGCCACACTTGTGATGGTGTTCCCCGTCACGGAATTGCTGGCATAGGCGCCCGCGAATTCATCGTCAAAGACGATCTCCGCAACTCCCGCTGCGGCGGCCTGAAACTCTATATCCGCCACCATTTCCCACGCTTCCATCGCCCAAAGCGCCAGTTGCTGCCCCGCCACCGTCAGGCCGGAAAGGTCGTAGGTGATCACGTTGCTGCCCGTTGTGTCGAAACTCTGCCGGTTCGATCCCCATGCCTCCCAGAACCCATCGGTCAGAAAATCCGCCATCTCATTCAGCGTTCCAACCGGGGGGGGCAGGATCTCCGACACGGCCAACCGATAGCCGCCGGGATAGCTGCCCAGAAAACTACCCGCCTGCAGATAATAGGTGCCGCCAACCGTGGGAACAAAGGTCAGCGCAGAATTCGACCCTTCACCGCCATCGTCATCGAAAGCCACCTGAGCTCCCGACGCATCCATCACGCTCAGGATTGTGTCCCCAACGGGGGATGCTCCTGTCCCCCGCAGGTCGATCACGTAGCTCCGCCCCGCCACCAGCGTGACCGCCACAATATCGGTGTCGCCCAGAGTCAGGTTACCAAGGAACTCATCCCCCACGGCGATTGTCAACGGCGGCACGCCATCCAGACCATCAGGCGCATCGCCCGTCTCAAGGATCGTCGCCGAAACCGTCACGGTTGCGTTGGAAAATCCGCAACCACTCTCAATCACTGCTGCAAAACACATCGTACACATGGGTCACTCACCACTTACTGAACTGTCACAAGAACCGAACCACTGCCCCGCCCCTATGGTGGGGGTATCGCCCGCAAAAGATCCGCGGCCAACCGCGCAGGCCAATCCGGCTGCAACGGCGCATCCATCGCCAGAACCTGCACCAACGGCCCCGCCTCACCCCGCCGGTGCAACCGCGCGGCAACCAGATCGTTACGCGCCTTCACCACTTCCAGCGTCAGCCCATCCGCAGGCACCGCACCATCCTCAAGCGCCGCCGCCACAGCCTGACACAGCCGCAGCGCCCCCTCTGCCTCAACCCCCGCAGCATGCTCGCAGGTCAGGCCAGCCGCTCCGGCCATGCCGGCGCATAGCCCGGCCATGGCAACCGCACCAACCCGCAGGCCCAGCCTGCCACAATGTTTGGGAAGAAAGCCCCGACCGTCCGCCACACCGTCACCCACAGACCGGAACACCCGGCCACCCAATCGCAAAAAGTCGATTCATCAGAAATAGCCTAACAGCACACGCATGAAAATCAATCATGGGTTGTCGCACGCGCGAAACTCAGGCGCTGGCCACGCGATCCACCTGCTCGTCCCAATGCAGATGGTTCAACACCCCGCCATCACGCCGCACCTCATGCACGGCGGCTAGGTCCACCTCCGCCACCGCCCATCCCGGTGCGTTCAAGGTGGTTTCGGTGAAAATGCCCGTCGGCGGAAAGCCACGGTCCGGCGGCCCATAGATCGCTGCCGATCCCACGTTCTCATCCACCGCCGGGCACCACTCGGCCAGCCCGACCGTGGGGGAATGCACCGTGATGCACTGGTTCTCCAGCGCCCGCGCCATGGCCCCCACCCGCACCCGCGTGAACCCTGCCAGCGTATCGGTGCAGGATGGCACAAGGATCACCTCCGCCCCCGCCTCTGCCATCCGCCGCGCCAGCAACGGAAACTCGCTGTCATAACAGATCAGCACGCCGATCCGGCCCAAGGGCGTTTCAAATACCGGTAAGCCCTGCCCCGCTTCCACGAACCAAGTCTCCCGCTCGAACCGCGTCATGATCTGTTTGTCCTGATGGCCTACAATCCCGCCCGGTCCGTAAAGCGTGGCCCGGTTCACCGGCCGTGCCCCCTCGGCCAGATACACCGGCCCCGACGCCCCCAAAATATGCACCCCATGCGCCGCCGCCAGCCGCAGATGCAACCCATCCACAGCCCCCCGCCACCGCGCCACTTCTACCAGCGCCCGTTCCAGATCAGCCGCCACCTCCGCCCCGCCCAGCGAGGCCAGTTCCATCGCCCCATATTCGGGAAAGACCAGCAGATCGGCACCCTCTGCCACCGCCTCCTCCACCCAACCCATCAGCTTCGCCTCATAAGCGGCAAAGTCCGGCAAAAAGCTCAGCGGATAGGCGGCAGCAGCAATCTTCATGGGGCAGGCCCTTCTGGAAGCAAACGGTTCAGGACCTTTGTGACAGTCTTGCCGCGGCAGGAAAACCCGTCACTGCGGGCTGGCAAGAACTCCATAACACAAGCTGCCATCCTCAAGCTTTCAGAGGGCTACCCAGAAACGAAAAAGGGCCGGGACAAGGTGCCTTGCACCCTGTTCCAGCCCCGTTCCGGCCTCCGTCCCCTCAGGAACGGCAAGCGCCTGCAGCCTTATGGGCAACGCGCCACATAGCGGCGACCGTAACGGTCTTCATATACACAGTCGTTCGGCGTATTCGCCCGCCCGATCATGTTGCCTGCAACACCACCGACAGCCGCGCCGATGATCGCGCCTTCGACCCGGTCATCGGAATCCGATACCGCCGCGCCGAGCACGGCCCCGGTGGCCGCCCCGCCCAACGTCGCCTGATCCGTGGTCTGGCAGGCCGCGGTGCCAAGCGCGAGAGCGGAAAGAAGGATAATGTTCTTCATGGAAAGACCTCCATTGATGTTCTGCTGTCGACAAAACGCGCAAAGCGCCCATCGGTTCCCTGCCTCATCCGGAATTGTCACAAGACATGGCAAAGGGGGGGTAGCGATGGCAGTTGTACAGCCTTACACGCGCCAAAATGCGTGCGGCAACGCCCAGCGCACGGCATGGGCAAAGCGGTGCCGAACTATCTGCGAAAAATGGCAGGGTTCCGCCGGGCCTTCACTAAAGGGCAGCGCGCCAGCGCCTGCCCGCGCGTTCAGATCGCCCGCATCCAGAACTGCAATGGCTTCACGCTCTCGCCTTCCTGCCCGATATCCTTCCACGAAAACTCGGCCACCACTCCCGGCAGCGGCGCATAGCCCCGGCCCCGCCAGAAGGCATCATTCGTGCGATAGCTGCCAGGCCGCAGCGGATGATCCTCCGGCCGCATCACGGAACAAAACGCCACATGCCCCCGCCCCAACGCCCGCGCGTGATCTTCGCGCAGGTCCAGAAACCGATGCCCGATCCCCTTGCCGCGATATTCCGGCAGCAGCACCGATTCTGCCCCGTACAGAATATCCTCCAACGCTACCCCCCGCCCCGCAAAGGGCGCGGCAAAAGCCTCGGCATGGTCCTCCATCGGGGTCGATGTCGACGCCCCCACCAGCACATCACCAAAGAACGCCCCCACCAGCAGCGCCCCCGGCGAGTCACGATAAGTGCTCAGATATTCCCGCTCATAGTCCAGCGACCCGTCATACAGATAGGGCCAGTCCCGAAACACCGCGATGCGCAGCCGCGCCACATCGTCCAGCGCCGCCTCCAGCGCCGCACCGCGTAACGCCCGGACGGTGATCCCCTCCGGCAGGTCGCGGCTCATACCGATACCTGTGCGATCCAGTCATTCAGGTTATAGAAGGTCGTCACCCGCGCAATCTTGCCGCCGCGAATGTCAAAGAACCCGCCCGCTGGCAGAATGTACCGCTGCCCCGCAGCTTCCGGCAGGCCCGGATCGGTCTTCAGATATTCGCCATGCACCACAAACTCCGCCGCGCCGCGCGTGCCGCCCTCATTGGCAAAGATCACCATGTCCTTCAGCGTCTCGCGGTAGCTCACACCCATATGCGAACAGAACTCGGCAAACAGCGCCCGCCCCCGCCGCACACCGCCCTCATTCACCCGATGCTCCACATCATCGGCCACGCAATCCAGCATGCCCGCCGCATCCCCCGCATTGAAGGCCGCGTAGTAACGCCCGATCAGGGCCTCTGCTTCCATCCGGCTCATGTCTTCACACCCTCTTCCGTGGGCGGCCCGAACCGCCCGATCATCCGTTCCCTGATCTGGTCCCGTGCCTGCCGATAGGCCGCCAGCTTGGCCTCGCGGCTTTCGCCCAATCCGGTCGGGTCCAGGATCGGCCAATATTCTACATCCAGATGGTAAAACCGCGTCAATTCCAGCGCCATCCGCTGGCTCGCCGGCGACAGCGCGACGATCAGGTCGAACTGGCTCAGATCATCGCCCCATTCCTGCATTTCCTCGAAACTGCGCGACCGGTGGCGGCTCAACTCGATCCCCCATTCCTTGCAGACGGCGATGGAAAACCCGTCCACCTCCATGTCATTCTTCACGCCCGCCGATTGGACATAGGCCCGCTGGCCATACATCTGCTTCATCAGCCCCTCGGCCATGGGCGACCGCACGGCATTATGGTCGCAGCAGAACAGGACCGAGGTGGGAAAGCTCTCTCCCAAGATCAACCCCAGTGCAGGACGCAGATCAGCGTGAACAGCCGCCGCGCCGTATCGGTATCCACCTCGGCCTTGCCCTCCAGCCGCTCCTGCAACACCCGCGCGCCCTCGTTGTGGATGCCGCGTCGCGCCATATCGATCGCCTCGATCTGGCTGGGCGGCAGGCGCTTGACCGCCTCGAAATAGCTCTCGCAGATCTGGAAGTAATCCTTCACCACCTGCTTGAACGGCCCAAGTGACAAGTGGAACTCCCCCACCTTCACCCCCGCCTCCGACCCGATGTCGAACACCAGCCGCCCCTCGCGGATGGCCAGACCCAGCCGGAACGGCCCCTCAATCGCCGGACGATCCTCGCGCCGGGGCAGCGCGAAGGAATTCTCTTCCAGCAGGTCGAAAATAGCGACCCGCCGCTCCTGCTCGATCTCCGGCGTCGGCCGCGCCAAGCCCTTCTCGTCAATCTCGATATGGCAAATACGGTTCACGCCGCACCCCCATTCAACCGGTCCAGCCGCGCCCGCACGCTCAACCCATGCGCCTCAAGGCTCTCGGAAATCGCCAGCCGCTCTGCCGCCGGGCCAATGGCCGCCAAAGCCTCCGGCGTCATGCGCGCCATCGTCGTTCGTTTCATGAAATCCAGCACATTCAACCCCGAAGAAAACCGCGCCGACCGTGCGGTGGGCAGCACATGGTTCGGCCCGCCCACGTAATCGCCAATCGCCTCCGGTGTCCACGCCCCAAGGAAAATGGCCCCCGCATGGGGGATCAGATCGGCCAGCGCCTCCGGCTCCGCCACCAGCAGTTCCAGATGTTCGGGCGCGATCCGGTTGGCCAAGGCCGCCACCTCAGCCAGATCGCGCACCACGATCACCGCGCCATTGTCGCGCCACGACGCCCCCGCAATCGCCCGCCGCTCCAGCGTTTCCAGACGCTTTTCCACCGCTGCCGCCACCGCCTGCCCAAACGCGGCATCCGTAGTGATCAGGATCGACTGCGCGCTTTCGTCATGTTCCGCCTGCGACAGCAGGTCCAGCGCCACCCAATCCGGGTCATTGTCGCCGTCCGCAATCACCAGAATTTCCGACGGCCCGGCAATCATGTCGATCCCCACGCGGCCAAACACCCGCCGCTTGGCCGCCGCCACATAGGCGTTGCCCGGCCCGGTGATCTTGTCCACGGGCGCAATCGTCGCCGTCCCATAGGCCAGCGCCGCCACCGCCTGCGCCCCGCCCACGCGGTAAACCGCATCCACCCCGGCAATCCGCGCCGCCAGCAGGACCAGCGGATTCACCACCCCCCCCGGCGTCGGGCAGGTCACCACCAGCCGCCCCACCCCGGCCACCTTGGCCGGGATGGCATTCATCAGCACCGACGAAGGATAGGAGGCCTGCCCCCCCGGCACATACAGCCCCGCCGCGGAAACGGGCGTCCAGCGCCAGCCCAGCGTCGCCCCGCTCGCATCGGTCCAGCTTTGATCCTCGGGCAATTGCCGCGCGTGATAGGCCCGGATGCGCGCGGCGGCCAGTTCCAGCGCCGCCCGATCCTCAGGCGTCACCTTGGCAATCTCAGCCTCAATCTCAGCCTCGGAAAAGGCCAGCCCCTCCGCCGTCACCTCCATCCGGTCAAACCGCGCCGTCAATTCGATCAGCGCCGCATCGCCCCGCGCCCGCACATCGGCGATGATCGCCGCCACCGCCTGATCCACATCCTCGGCCTCTTCACGCTTCATGGACAGAAGCTGCACGAAAGCGGCTTCGAAATCCGGCGTATCGGTGGACAGGAAAAAGGTCATCACGGCTCTCCCAAAGGTCCGCCCCATCTAGCGCGGCTCACCCGTCCACTCAACCCGCGCCAAGACGGTTTCTGACACAGAAACCGGACCGGAATTTGACGCAAATTCCGGGCAGTCCTTCGGAAAGCGGTTCCGCCTTAGACACCCCGATTTTTGCGTCAAAAATCGCCGCGAAATCTGCGTCAGATTTCGCCCCCGCGGCGCATCGCTGGCCTTAAACCACCACGCCACTGGACCTATGCGCCAGACACCCCCAGATATGGCCACCCGCACCCACACCACCACCACATCCGCGAAATCCTGTGCTCTCGCGCACCGTTAACCACGATCCGCGCCGTCACCCTGCCGGAATTTGTATGCACAGCCGTCTGCACTGACGTGCTGCACTGGCGGGCTGCACAGTCACGACGCAACAAATCCAGCAATCCCAAAGGCTTGTTAATCCCGATGCTCGGGCTTCTTGCGGCTGGGTGCAACATAGGGCCGGGTCACGTCGTGCAGCGTCACTTCCAACGCCTCGACCTCCACCATCACCGCCCCGTCACCCGCCAGCACCAGCGTCAACCGTCCGGTACCATCCTCACCCGGTTGCCAGTCCAGCGACAGGATCGACAGCACCGTTTCCGGGTCGCCCCGGTCGATCCCCTGCGACCGCACCATCAGCGCATCCTCGATCACCAGTAGCGCCCGCACCCGCTCATAGGGCCGCTTTGCGGCTTCGGCGGCGCCTTGGTCCTCCCAGCGGAAGCGGTTGATCAGACAGGCAAATCGCCGCTGCCCCCGCTTCCATGTCAGGTCCGCCCCGGTCAGCACCGCATCCTGCACCAGCGCCGAGAGGATGCCCAGATCATCCGCATCCCGCGCGACAAGGTTCAGCGGCCCGGCCTCCCCATCCTCAAATCGCGCGTCAGTCATTGCGGTCAGTTCCCCTTGATCCGTTCAATCTGCGCGCCACAGGCCCGCAGCTTTTCCTCGACCCGCTCATAGCCGCGGTCCAGGTGATAGACCCGGTTCACCACCGTTTCCCCCTCCGCCGCAAGCCCCGCGAGGATCAAGCTGACCGAGGCCCGCAGGTCCGTCGCCATCACCGGCGCGCCCTTTAGCTTGTCCACCCCCGTCACCGTCGCCGTCCCGCCATGCACATCGATCCTGGCCCCCATCCGCATCAACTCAGGCGCGTGCATGAACCTGTTTTCAAAGATTTTTTCCTCCAGAACCGACACGCCCTCGGCCGTGCAAAGCAAGGCCATCATCTGTGCCTGAAGGTCGGTCGGAAAGCCGGGGAACGGCTCCGTCGTCACGTTCACGGCCCGCACCCGGCCATTTTTGCGGGACACTTTCAGCCCCCGCTCCGTCTCGGTCACGCTGATCCCGGCCTCGTCCAGCTTTTCGGCAAAGGCCCCCACCAGCGCGATCCGCCCGCCCAGACATTCCACCTCACCGCCGCAGATGGCCGGCACCAGCATATAGGTGCCAAGCTCGATCCGGTCCGTCACCACCGGATGCGTCGCGCCGTTCAGCCGGTCCACCCCCTGAATGGTGATGGTCGATGTCCCCTCGCCCTCGATCTGCGCGCCCATTTTCCTAAGGCATTGCGCCAGATCAACAATTTCCGGCTCCCGCGCGGCGTTCTTCAACACGGTCGTCCCCTTGGCCAGCGTCGCCGCCATCAGCGCATTCTCCGTGGCCCCGACCGAGACAAAGGGGAAATCGACAACCGCCCCCCGCAACCGCCCGCCGGGCGCCTTGGCGTGCACATAGCCCTCGCGCAGGTCCAGCTCCGCCCCCATCGCCTCCAGCGCCTTCAGATGCAGGTCCACCGGCCGCGCTCCGATGGCGCATCCGCCGGGCAAAGACACGACCGCATGCCCATCCCGCGCCAGCATCGGCCCCAGCACAAGTATGCTGGCCCGCATCTTCCGCACGATGTCGTAGTCTGCCCGGTGATTGTCGATGTCATGCGACGACATGGCCAGCACCAGCCCGTCCTGCAAACTGGCCACTTCCGCGCCAAGGGATTGAAGAAGCTGGGTCATTGTCCGAATGTCAGACAAACGTGGCGCATTGGTCAGCGTCAGCGGCTCCTCGGTCAGCAAAGTGGCCGGCATCAGTGTCAAACAGGCATTCTTCGCCCCCGCGATCGGGATCACCCCGTTCAGCGCCCCACTGCCCTTGACCAGTATCGAATCCATCTGCCCGCCTCACTCGTTCTCTGGGGGGCTTGCTGCCGCATCCCCCGTCTCTGCCCCATCCCGCAGCCCGGACCGCGCCTTGGCCTGCGCCTTGCGCCGCGCCATATTGGCCTTCAGTGCCGCCTTCAACCGCGCCTCCCGCGTCGCATCCGACGCCGGGCGCGCAGTTTTCGCAGCCTTCGGTTCCTGGGATTTCGGGTTCATGGCCCCCTCCTATACGAAGCCGTCGCAAGGGTCCAGAATGCGCCACGCGGGGCGGCGAGTTTGCACTTGCACCGCCATCCGAACGCGGCTATTCACCCGCCACGTCGCGCGGGCCACCCCGTACCCGACCCCGGCGCTGCAGTAGCTCAGTGGTAGAGCACTCCCTTGGTAAGGGAGAGGTCGAGAGTTCAATCCTCTCTTGCAGCACCATCTATCCTCTTGATTTTGCCTAAGCATCTGATCCATTTTGGATTTGTGCCGCCCACTAGTGCAGATGGGTCGTGCAGATGCGTTATGCCATGCCAAATCCAGAACTGATCAACGGGAACTACTACCTCCGCCTCCACGTCCCGAAGGACGTAGCCACGAAGGCCAAAGGAACCACTGTTGCAATCCCTGTCGGAGATGCCATCAGGTATCAAAGGGTCGGCTCAGTGGTTAAGGTCTCACTGCAGACAAAGGTCGCAGCAGAGGCGAAGCAACGCTTCACGCAAGCTCTCGCGGCAGTCGAAGCCCACTGGGATAGCCTCAGACGCGGACCCGTTAAGCTAACGCACAAGCAGTGCGTAGGGCTTGCCGGGGAACTGTATTCGGACTTCGTTAGGGTGACGGACGACAACCCCGGCCCACCCGATCTGTGGAAGCAGATCAGGAAGTGGGACCAAGAAGCGAAAACCCCAAGGCTTCGGCCCATCGAAACCCTGATGGTCCCCAATCCGAAACCAAGTGCAGACTGGTCCACCGAAGAGCGTTTTGGCGGCTTCGCCGACGTCATGCTGCAAAGGCACAAACTGCAGGTCGATGCCGCCTCTCGCTGGCAGCTTGTGCTTCAGATTGCGAAGGCTTTGGACAAGGCTACTTCAGTCATCCTGCGAAAGGCGGAAGGTGACTACAGCGAAAGCGGTGAGACAAATGCGTTTCCTCAGTTCGTTCCACCCAGCCCGGCGGACAGCGATGCAGCGCCAACATCGAAGACCGAACCGAAAACTGGGCGGGTATCTATCACTCAACTCTTCGGGCTTTGGGAACTCGACCATCTGGCAGCGGGCAAGTCGCCTCGCACAGTGAAAGACTTCCGCCACAAGTCCGCATCCCTGATCCGTTTCCTCGGCCACGAAGACGCTGAAAAGGTCACATCTGAAGACATTTCTAACTGGTGCGATGACCTGAAGCTGAACCAAGGCATAAGCCCGAGGACCGTAAGTCAGAAGTATCTTGCCGTTGTGAAGTTGATCTACGCCATCGGCGTTGAGAAGAGGAAGATCAAGGACAACCCGGCGAAGGACTATAAGGTCCGCCACACAAAGCCCAAGAAGTTGCGCTCTGCTGGCTTCACTGACGCAGAAGCTCTGGCGATCTTGCGGGCAACCCTTGCGGACGACCACAGTCAATGCCGCAGGTCGGAAGAGAACCGACGGGCTATCCGCTGGCTACCGTGGATTTGCGCCTTCACAGGGGCCAGGATCACCGAAGCAGCCCAGCTCCGCACCATCGACCTGATTGAAGAGGGTGGCATCCTCTGCCTCCGTATTACCCCAGAAGCCGGGTCCGTTAAGACCGGAAACTACAGGACCGTCCCGCTCCATCCGCAGCTCTTGGACATGGGTCTTCCCGCGATGGTCCGCAGCCTGCCACCGGGGCCGATCTTCTACCACCTGAAGCCCTTCCGTGGCGTTGCGGCTGACCCGGTAGAACGCGCACAGAACGCTGGTGCAAAGGTCGGGGAGTGGGTGCGGAAGGTCGTCAAAATCACCGACCCTGTGCTGCAGCCTAACCACGCTTGGCGGCATCGCTTCAAGACGGTGGCACGAGAAGTCGGGATGGACGTGGAAATCCGCGACGCCATCCAAGGGCATGAAGATGGAAGGGCCGCAAGCGACTACGGGGAAGTGACCATCAAGGCCATGTGGAACGCGCTGCAAGCCTTCCCACGATACGACGTGACCAGCAATCCGTAGGGACGCCCGCAGCAGGCCGCAGAAAGGCGATAGGGAGTTGGCGCGGGGTTCCCCGGGGCAAACGCCGCCCATCGCCGCTCTGCCGGCCTCTGGGCGCGTCTCCGGTGGTCCTTGGTGCGGGTGGCTTGTTGGGTCTGAGGGGGGGTAACAGAGTTAGGTGCCACCATTGCAGAGGGAGACCTCTGTGGGGGCCTCTCTGCGGCAACTGCAAGACCAAGACTTGGGATGCATAGCCAGTGCCACCCTTGCCTGACCCATCTGCTTTGGGGGGTAAGGGGGGCATCTGCGGATGCAGACCAAGATACATGCTTACGGGTAAGAGCTTAAGCTATCCCCAGCAACTCCTCCCCCTCAATCAGATCAAGCCAAGGCTATTAGCTTAAGCGTGAGACTGAGCTTTCACCCTGCCAGCCAGCCCTTCCATGTCCATCATGCAAGGTGGATAAGCACGGAAGGGTGCAAAGCGGGACGCTGCGTAAGGCTCAAAACCCATTTCCTCTGCTTACATCCTCCAGTAGAAGCCTTCGGGAAATCCGTCAGTTAACTGAAAGACCCCAGCATGTTCCGAGGCATCAAACACAAGTGGCGTAGCGCAGACGCGGCTGCTCTCATCGAAAGTGTCCTTGAGGAGATGGCGTCCCTTGGAACCTTTGACGGCAACGCTCAACAGATGGGCCACAAGATCATCAAAGGTGCATCAGACCTGCGCCCAGAGCTGTTTGACGGGCGCAATGGCCACTTCCCGCACCGCATCGCCTTTGCCGCCGCTTCGCTGGCAATGACGGCGGAACGTGCGCCCAAAGATGGCCAAGTGTTCCCAATCGTAATGATCGCCCTTGGCATGTTGTTGCAAGCGGCAGGTGCCGGCGCGGCTACTCTGCCCTTCAGTCCCCAAGACCTCACGCTGTTGGAGACAGCAGCCGCCACCTTCGAGCAACTCAGCGAAGGCGAAGAAGACCTATTGAACACCTGAAAGTTCAGCAGCGCAGAAATCTGAGCGCGTCACCGATACTTCACCGCATCGCATTTTCCCCCGTGCCGCCGGTCTACCCGTGGCAAGGGGTCTCTTGTTTTCCCGGCAACCGTCCCCGCAGCCCAGCGCCACCCGACCAGCGCCCGTTGCCATCCACCCGGCTGCAATCCTCCCCTTCACTTCCCACCGATCAATCTACTCGCATCGTATCAGGCACAACGTTCCTTGACGTTTGATACAGACATCGTTTAACGTCCTTTCCACGATGAAAGGAGGAAGCCCGATGCTTCAGTATGTAACTTACAAGCGCGTCAGCACCGCAGAACAGGGCCGCAGCGGCCTTGGGTTGGATGCACAGGACCGCGACATCCAGCTTTACCTTGAGACCTACTCAAGCGTTCCGTTTGAGGTCATTGGGTCATTCGTGGACGTGGAAAGCGGCGGGAACGATGACCGCCCAGAACTGGCCAAGGCCATTGCTCTGGCCAAGCGTAGCGGAGCTGAGCTGCTGGTCGCCAAGCTCGACCGGCTGAGCCGAGACGTGGCCTTCATCGCCACGCTTCTGAAGGATAAGCGCCTGAGCTTTCGCGTGGCATCCATGCCCCATGCCGACAAGTTCCAGCTCCACATCTATGCCGCGCTGGCCGAACAGGAACGCGACTTCATCTCCCGCCGCACAAAGGCCGCGCTGGCCGCTGCGAAGGCCAAGGGGAAAGTCTTGGGCGGGCTGCGGGACACCACCATGAAGCGCAATCAAGTGGTCATGCAGGACGCTCAGCGCCGCGCGACAGACCTGCAGGGGGTGTTGCTGCCCCTGCGGCAGGCAGGGAAGTCCCTACGCGAGATCGCAACCGAGCTGTCACGGCTGGGAGTCAAGACGCCACGGGGTGGGGAATGGACTGGGGCGCAGGTCGCAAGAGTGATCTCAAGGCTGACTACGCTACCAGAAGCTCAGGATATTGCTGACTTAACGAAAGGCTCCATAAAGGCGTGAACGTCAGCATACAGTGCTTCACTCAAGACAGAATACTTCTCGTCAGGCTCAAAAAGAACACCATCAAATTGAACCTCATGCATTTTTCCTGTTGCTAAGACAAGTTGAGACCCGGCCGGTCGAGCTTCAACAATGAATCGAATAGTTCTCTCAGCATGCTTATCATCTGGGTCTTGCTGCTTCGGAGTGTCGATAACGATTGGGAAGAATGTTGAAGTAGAAAACTTGCTGATTGTATGCAGAATCGCATAATAATATGCTAAGAATATTCGAGATTGCGAACTTCCTGGCTCGCTGATCGTCGGCCTAATCTTCTTCGAAATTCCAGCAGGAACACGAGTAACGTCCAACTCCCGACAAAACTGTGCGAACTTAAGCGCGTAGAAGTCTAATATTTCCTTCTTTCTCTTTGGATTCTCGATCTCCTTCATTTCGCCAGCTGCAACTTCCACAAGGCGGCTAAGCCGACCCACCTCACCATCAAGAACTGCCTCCTCTTCAGCGAAGATTTGGTCTAGCATTCTGTCACTCTGGTCCCTCAGCATATCGTATAGACGAACTTCACCACGCCTGCTTTCAAGTAAACTCTCGATTTCGCTGAAACGGCCATCAGCGGGCCCTAGACGAAGTGACTCCTGCTTGATTTGCGCATTGAGCCGCTCAAGCTTCGCCAAGCTTGAAGAGTAAACTTCTCGACATGCATCGGCATCGTTTATCAAACCATATCGATTTGCGAAATCATTAGCGTGAACTGTATTGCAGGTAGGGCAAACAATCTCTTCAGAAAGCTCTCCCTTCAGAAACTTAATGTCACCCTCATACTCATCAAGGATACGCTTAGATATAGCCATCTCTTCAAGGGCAAGTGTGCGGGCCGATTGTAGTTCCGAGATTCGGCACTTAACTTCATCAAGGAAAGCTTGTAGTCTATTCTGCTCAGCCAGAAGTCTGTCAATCTCTTTCGCGAAGAGTTCTGGATCAAAGCCAGTTCCAAGACTTGACCGTTTTGTCTCAACGCGAGTCTTTGCACGTGATAGGGCGTCTCCATCACGCCGCAGGTTAGTGAGCAATCCGACCGCCTCATCTCGTCTCGATTTAGCCTCGTAATACTCCTTCGGGCGGCGCCCCGTATGAAAGTCAGCTATGACATCCTTATAACTGGCGTAGAATCCAACGCCAGTGAATGACTCCCAGCTCTCTGTCCAACCTTTGTCCTGATCTATGTAGAAGGGCATAAAACACAGCGCAGGAACGGGGGGCATCAACTCCCCACTCTTCGCCTGAACCTCGACATTAAAGTCAAAAAGAGAAGCAAGCTTCGGCCCAAGCCCTTTAGTTATCCCGCTGACCGTCCATAAGAGCTGCCCGTCGCTATCAAAGAGCGAGAAGATTGTTCCGTAGCGGAGTATAAAGTATGTTTCCTTGTCCAATGAAAAGTGCAAAAGCGTGGAGACCGACGCGTTCGCCCAAGACTCCGGCGTTTTTCTCGGTTCAGCGCCCAGCGCATAATAAAGAGACTTGATCAAGCACGACTTGCCAAATTCGTTGTCTGCAACGATGGCAGTCACGTTCTCACTCAACTTGATCGAGCGGCCTGCTTTCTCCTTTGCGGACAGAACCCACAACTCGATGAATTTCAGTTTTTTCATAGGTTCTCTTCCTCAAGCTCCGCACGAGGGCCTTAAAACTGGAGTGCGCACGATCAGCCTTCTTTGGCTTGCCTTCAGGAATAGGCTTCATAGATTATCATCACCTTCAGTCGAGCGTCGGTTAAGTCTCTTGTTCGCACATTATCGGCACTACGTATCTCCGACAGCGTTTTGTCCACAAGGCCGTTCAAGTCCATGGCGCCGATCCCAATATCATCGAGGTGTTGCCTGATCATTCGCCGCACGAAAGCAACTTCACCGTTTACGTCGAGAACTTCAACCATGTAACGGTGCCACTCGCGGCGCAGTTCCCTTAACTCACTGAATGCACAGTGATAGTGGTGGCAAACTTCCTCCCATTTCGGTCCGATTGACTTCTCTCGAACCTTGTTCAACCACTTATCTACATCAGCTTTGGTAATGCCTCTTGCGGCGAGAAGGTCTTCAAGGCTGACCGCCTGCGTTAAATTTCGCGATTTTCTCTGACATTCGTCAATTACGGCCCGATATAGCGCATCGAGTGAGTAGTCCATTTGGCCCAGTAGCTTCACAACAAACTCATCAAGCTTTCCCTTTGTGTGAGCGTCTAAGTCTGAAAGACTCAGGTTGCTTGATTTAAACACAATGAGTTTATGGTTGACTTCGGTGACGCCTGATACCTCCTTTAAGATCTGAGCTTGGACTTTCTTTTGCTCTTCTGGAGAGCATTCTCCCGAATTAAAGCTACTCTTCTTAGGACCGAAGGCTAACTCGGCATTTGTCACAAAAGCAACATGCTTCACATAACCATGGAAGGCTACGGCGTTTGCATACATCTTTCCGAGTATCGAAGGCAGAAGGACACTTGGATCGTCGGAAGATTTTTCCTGCTTAAGAATCGGGGTGAGTGTCCAATGTCCCTTGTCCTTTGTCTTGATCTGATAAAACGAAACGCTCGTGGGAACCGAGGCACTGTTCAGAACAGCGATATCGTCGTGAAACTCAAAGACCAGTGCGTAGTCCTCACCCTCGCCGTGCGTGTCTAATATCAGGGCAAGGCCATACGCCGCCTGATACTGAAACCGGAGTGCAGTATCTGCCCCAGACGTTTCACGGAGTGGCAGGTTAACGAGCTGCGCGACCAAGTCTGACAAATATCACCCGTAAATTGTGCTTCTAGAGCCTACATACTCCTGTGTAAGGATCAAGTCCGCCTTAGGCATTCCTTCGTTGTGTTGCTCGGCTGAGCCTCGGTTGACGTGCGTCTTGCTCCGGTGCATATGGGGAGTGCAGATCAACAGCGGCATAACTGCGCGGTGCGAGCAGAATCAAAGGCTTAGGCTGCAAGAGCGAGACTTCAATCCTCTCTTGCAGCACCATTTTTCCTGAAACGACAGTTACTCCTTATCTTGCCATATACCGAGCCCGGTGCACGGCGTCGTCTGTTTTGCAACGGTGCATGGCCAGTGCCGTTGAATCATTGCGACTGGTCGCAAATCTTCCACTTATACGACGCAAATCGCCTAGTTTTCACCGGGCAAGGTGCCGCCTTTCGGGGCGGAGAATTGGGAAGCCGGTGAAATTCCGGCGCTGCCCCCGCAACGGTAGGGAAGACAGGCGCGACATTTGCCACTGGGGAGGGAGGAGCCCCCTGGGAAGGCGTCGCGCCGGGGTTCGCAAGAACCCGCTTCCAAGCCCGGAAACCAGCCTTGCTGTGACGCAACCGCGGTGGGCGGGGTCTGCGCTTGGCCTGCGCGTCTGCCGCGGCCTGGCCAGCCATGCCTGCCGTTCCATCCCACCAACCCGCGCGGGGATGCGCGGGACCGCGAGGCAAGATGCTGAACCGATCCGAAATCCACTCCCGCCTTGCGAACCGCCGCGCGGGCTATTCCCTTGAACGCGATCTGTATTGCGACGCCGGCGTCTTCGCCGCCGATCTTGACCATATCTTTTACCGCGAATGGCTGTTCGCCGCCCCTTCCGCCGCGCTGCCAAAGGCGGGCAGTTTCGTCACCCTGCAAGTCGGGGCCTATCCGGTGGTGGTGGTGCGTGGCGCGGATGGCATGGTCCGCGCCTTTCACAACGTCTGCCGCCATCGGGGCCAGCGCCTCTGCGCCAAAGACAGCGGCACCACGCCCAAGCTTGTCTGCCCCTATCACCAATGGACCTACGATCTTGATGGCAAACTGGCCTATGCCCGCGACATGCAGGATGGCTTCGATCCCGCCGCGCATGGGTTGAAAAAGGTGCATTGCATTGATCTGGGTGGAATGGTGTTCCTCTGCCTTGCGCAGGTGCCGCCACCCATTGCCGATCTGGCCAAACACTTGATGGCTTATCTTGCCCCTTCGGGCCTCAAGGACGCCAAGGTCGCCCATACATCGACCATCGTCGAAAAGGGCAACTGGAAACTGGTGATCGAGAACAACCGCGAATGCTATCACTGCGGCGGTTCGCACCCATCCCTCTGCCGTACCTATTCCGACAATCCCCGCATGACGGCGATGGAAGGGCCTGACAAAGCCTCGCCTGACATCATGGATCATTGGGCGCGCTGCGAAGCGTCGGGCCTGCCCTCGCGCTTTGTCCACCACCCGCAGATGCAATGGCGGCTGGCGCGCATCCCGCTTTTGAACAATGCCGAAAGCTACACGATGGACACCAAGGCCGCAGTTGCGCGCCGCATGGGCAGCATGCCCTTCAACGATGCGGGCAGCCTGCTGTTCTATCACTATCCCAACACCTGGAACCATTTCTTGGGCGATCACGCCATCGTCTTCCGCGTTCTGCCCATTTCCGCCACGGAAACCGAGGTGACGACGACATGGCTCGTCCACAAGGATGCCGTGGAAGGCGTGGATTACGACCTGCAGAACCTGACCACGGTCTGGATGGCCACCAATGACGAAGACCGTCAGGTGGTCGAGGAAAACCAGAAGGGCATACTGTCACCCGCCTATGAACCCGGTCCCTATTCCACCCTGCAAGAGGAAGGCGTGATCCAATTCGTCGATTGGTATGTCGGCGCGATGACCGATCGCCTTGCCCCCCTGAACGCCAAAGCTGCGGAGTAACACCATGACCGCCCTCACCCGCATCGGCACTAATGCCCCTTGGCGCGACGATGAAGCGCTGGAATGCGCGATGATCGTGCCGGAAACCGATGATGTCGCCACCTTCACCTTCCGCGCGCCGTCCGGTGCGTGGTTTGACTATCAACCCGGCCAGTTCCTGACGCTGGATCTGCCGGTTCCCGGCGGCGCGGTTCAACGCACCTATACCATTTCGTCCAGCCCATCACGGCCACTGTCGATCTCGGTCACGGTCAAGGCACAACCCGGCAGCATCGGCACGCGCTGGATGCTGGATCATCTGAAACCGGGAATGCGTCTTCGTGCCTTCGGCCCATCCGGCATCTTCAGCTTTCATCGCGCCCCGGCGCGGAAATACCTGTTCATCTCAGCCGGTTCTGGCATCACCCCGATGATGTCGATGACGACATGGGCATGGGATTCCGGCGAAATGCCCGACATCGTTTTTGTCCACGCTGCGCGCCGACCGTCCGACATCATCTTCCGTGAAAGGCTGGAACAGTTCGCCAATCGCGTGCCGGGCCTGCAACTGCGCTTCACAGTCGAAGAGCCCGATCCCTTCCGCGTCTGGCACGGCTATCATGGCCGCCTGTCCCAGATCATGCTGGGCCTGATGGCTCCGGATTATCTGGAGCGTGAGGTGTTCTGCTGCGGTCCGGAACCCTTCATGCGGGCCGTGCGGGAAATGCTGGCGGCGCTGGGGTTTGATATGACCCATTACCATCAGGAAAGCTTTCAGGCCCCCGTGGGGACCGAGGCCGAGGCCCCAAGCCTTGACGATATCACCCCCGATGCCGAAGCCGCGGCGCAGATCACTTTCGCCACATCCGGCGTCACCGCCGCCTGCGCCGAAACCGACACGGTCCTCTCCGTGGCGAAATCCAGCGGTCTGAACATCCCCTCCGGCTGCACCTTCGGCCTGTGCGGCACCTGCAAGGTGCGCAAGCTCTCGGGCGATGTGCATATGGTCCATAACGGCGGCATCACCGACGACGATATCGCCGATGGCTATATCCTCGCCTGCTGTTCCCGCCCGCTTGGGCAGATATCAGTCGCGGTCTAGGGTCGGGATAAAGGGGGCGGCGACATCAGAGCGGACCAACAGGCTCTGCATGCGGAATTGCGCGGCGAGATCACTTCGTTGCCAGGCTGAACATTCCGTCGGGGATGTTCTTCACCTGCTTGTCCTGCACCCTCTGACGGCGCAGCGCGTCAACGATCAGCCGGAGCGTTGGGCCCCGCGCAACCGGTCGCGCGGGCGTCATGCCGGTCGTACCGGCTAGCAGGGCCATCACCTCGGCGCGTTCGGATGGGGCTAACATGGCCAGCGCCTGTTCGCCCGGGAAGAAGCTTTCGCTGACCACGCCTTCTGACATCAGCAATTCGTGCCGATCAAACATCAGGTGAACATAGGTCACCCCGTCCTGCGGCAATATCTGGCTGATGCCGGGCAGCGCCGTTAGGGCGCAGGCCCGCACCAGAACTTCCGGCGTGCCCGCCATCAATTCAGCCAGCGGCAAAGACAGCCTGATCCCATGCTGGCGGGAAACGGTCAGCGCGGCGTGTGGCAACCCGCAGCCCAACGCCCCGGCGGCGATACGGACCGGCTGCAGGTTTGGCTTGGCGATCATCTCGGCAAGGCTCACCTTCCGCTGTCCGGCCCAGCGAACGGCCTGCATCCCATGATCGACAGTCTTTACCAGATCCCCTGCCCGTATGTCGGCTGCTGGCCTTACCCCATCTTCTGTCTCAATCAACGTCTCTGCGGCAAAACAGTAGACGCCCGTGATCGTTATGGTGATCGTCTGCGTATCTGCCCCGATGGCATCGGTGACACGCACAACGAAGGTGTCGGTCATCGTCTGCCCGCCATCCAGCGCATTCACCACGGCATTCGTATCATCCAGATCATAGGTCCAAAGGCCTGTGGACGGGTTGATCGTGACAGTCCCATAAGCCGCTGTTGACTGGATCGACCACGTGTCACCCCAGATGTTTGCGGTTTCGGTCAATGCACCACTGATCACGGCACCGCTGTCTTCCGTCACAGACCCGGACACGACCCCGCCAATGTTCGGTGGTGAACCCATCAGCCCGCCCCCCCCAACAACACACGTGCAAATTGCCCCACACCATAGGACCGCACGGCAATCTCTGCCTTCGGATCAGGTCGTTTCCATTCCACCACGCGATACCGTGACCCCGCCTTGTTGTGCCAAAGCGTCCGCAATCGCCGCAGGTCAGAGTTGCCCGTCAGCAAGGGCACGATTTGTTCAATGTGACCAAAGGGCGAAACAAAATCCACCAGCCAGACCGATGACCCACTGTTCCAATCCCTCGGCTGCAGCGGTTGATGCTCGATGGCGAAGCGGCGCTCTTGCACCGCACCCAGCCCGGCCCATGTCAGGAATGCGCGCGGAAAACCGTCCGACCGGATGATCTTGTACTGGCCCAACCGCAACGGCGGCTCCAGCGTTGCCATGATGCTAGCCAAAGGCTGCGGCCGGTGATGCCGCGTCAATCCCGCCAGATAGACCATGGACCCAAAGTCCGACAACACCCCGTCCGGCAGATCAAACCAGTCTTTGGGAAAGGATTGGGCGCTCTCCACCGCTTCTGGCCCAGCCGCGCGCAGCTCGGCAAAGTGGCGCATGGTTGCGCGAATAAAGTGATCTGACCTCGGGCGGTCTGTCATCCGGACATGCGTGCCTGCTTTCGGCGCAATCCGCCCTTTCGCGTGTTCCCGCGATTATCGGCGAAGCGCTCTTCCTCGTGTGTTGCCAAGCAATGTTAACAAAAAACCCCTTGTTACACAACTCAACCGTGGCAGCCGCGCCTTTCCGGGTCGTCTCAGGCCGCGACGACGACCGCCGTTTCGGTCGCCACAAGGGCCTGAGCAAGGTCTGCCGTGGGTGCGCGATCTGTCACCACAACGTCAACCTGCGCGAAATCCGTCACCCGGATGAACCCCCGCCGCCCGAACTTTGTCGCATCCGTTGCCACGATCCGCCGGGCGCCGCAGCCCAGCACGGCCCGCGCGAATTCAGCCTCCTGCAGGTCGAAATCCATTACCCCGCTCGCATCCACTGCCCCGGCCGAAATCACCGCCGTTTCAACCGAAAACCGCATGATGAAATCCAACGCAGATGCGCCCAACGCGGCCCCGGAATCCCGCCGCAATTCCCCCCCTGCCATATAGACGCGGTTCCCGTTCACCGTCGCCAGAATGCGCGCGATATCGGATGAGTTGGTCACCACCGTCAGCCGCCGATGCTGCAACAGTTCCCGCGCAATGAAACTGGTGGTCGTGCCGGTATCCAGCATCACCGATTCGCCATCGCCGATCCGCGCGGCTACGGCGCGGGCAATCGCGCGCTTGGCTGCCGCATTTTCCCGCATCCGGCGATCAAAAGGCGCCTCGCCCGTTTGACCGGCCAACCCGACCGCACCATGGCTGCGCACCGCCGACCCTGCATCCACCAGCGCCCGGATATCGCGCCGCGCCGTTTCGGTCGAAACCCCAAGCATTTCTGCCAACTCGACAATGGGCAGCATCCCCCGCCCGTCAAGCAGCTTCAAAAGTTCCGTCTGCCGACGTGAAACCATAACAGCAAATGCCTCTGCACAAGGGGACGGATGACCGCTTTCTGTGGACAACATGCCCGTTTGAACAAGTTTCGCCAAGAACCCGGTCACCATAATTCCAAACCCGCTCAGATTCCATTTGACAGCTTCCCGATGCCTGCGTGTAGCCTTGACCCAAGCGATATTCCGGCGCGGCCAATCCCGCACCGTCAACTGCCCCAAAAACAATCGCAGGGAGTTCAAGATGCGCTGTTCCTTACCGTTTCTTTCCGGCCTTCGCCCGCTTGGTTTGGCTGCCGCAATCGTGGCAAGCACGGCTCTCGGGGCGACCGCACAAGAATCCGCAGACCCCATCAAGCTGACCTTACATGACTGGACCGGACAGCTGATCACCACCCAACTGATGGGCGAGATCCTGAAAAAAGCCGGCTACAGCGTCGAATACGTGCAGGCCGATTATCTGGCACAGTTCCCCGGCCTTGAATCCGGCGATCTGCATGTTGCGATGGAACTGTGGGACACCACGGCGCGCGAAGCGCTCGATGCCTCTGTCGCCACCGGGAACACCGAAAACTTCGGCCCGACCGGGATGAAGGCCAAGGAAGAATGGTGGTATCCCACCTATATGAAAGAGCTTTGCCCCGGCCTGCCAAACTGGGAAGCGCTGAAAGAACCCGCCTGCGCCGAGGCCTTTTCCACTGCCGAAACCGCCCCGAAGGGCCGCTATCTGGGTGGCCCGGTCACCTGGGGCGGATACGATGAAGAACGCATCGCCGCGCTCGACCTGCCGTTCGAGGTGATCCATGCTGGCACCGACGCGGCCTTGTTTGCCGAACTGGAAAGCGCCTATCAGCGCAAGGCCCCCATCATCCTGTGGATCTATGATCCGCATTGGGCACCCGCCAAATTTGAAGGCGAATTCGTCGAGTTTCCGCCCTATTCCGCCGAATGCTACACCGATCCGGCGGTCGGCCTGAACCCCGACGCCGCCTATGATTGCGGCAAACCTTTCGGCGAAATCTGGAAGGCAGGCTGGGTCGGGCTCAAGGACAAATGGCCCGGCGCGCACAAGGCCATTCAGGCCTTCACGCTCGACAACAAGGAAATGGGCCTGATGATCACCGAGGTGGACCTGAACGGCAAAGCCATCGACGCCGTCGTCGCCGACTGGATGGCCGCAAATGAGGCCCGCTGGAGCGCGTGGATCGCCAAGTAAGCCGCGACTTGAAAACCATCTAAGGGGCGGCACCACTGGGCCGCCCCGCATTTTGCCCTGCCTTGCCCCGAAGGACCGGTTTCCTTGCCGATGACCGACACCACCGAAAAACTCGTCTGCCGCAATGTCTGGAAAGTCTTTGGCGCCCGCGCGACCGAGGCCTTCGCCCGCTTGGGGCGTGATCCGTCACCTGAACGTCTTTTGTCCGAAGGGCTGGTTCCCGCCGTGCGCGCCGTCGATTTGTCGGTCCGCAATGGCGAGATTTTCGTCATCATGGGCCTGTCCGGATCGGGCAAATCCACACTGGTGCGCTGTCTGTCGCGCCTGATCGAACCCACAGCGGGCGAAATTCTTTTCAACGGCCAGAACCTGCTGTCCGCGTCAGATGCGGAAATGATCGAACTCCGTCGGCACAAAATGGGCATGGTGTTTCAGCACTTCGCCCTGCTACCCCATCTGACCGTGCTGGAGAACGTCGCCTTCCCTCTAGAGGTGCAGGGGATCGACCGCGCCAAGCGCGAGGCGCGGGCGCGCGAAATCATCACCCTCGTCGGCCTTGCGGGGCGCGAAACCAGCTACCCGCGCCAGTTGTCCGGAGGCCAACAACAACGCGTGGGCATCGCCCGGTCCTTGGCGGTGGAGCCGGAACTTTGGTTCCTTGATGAGCCTTTCTCCGCGCTTGATCCGCTGATCCGGCGGGAACTGCAGGATGAATTCCTGCGCCTGCAATCGGCCCTGCGCAAAACCATCGTCTTCATTACCCATGACTTTGATGAGGCCATCCGTCTGGCCGACCGCATCGCCATCATGAAGGATGGCGTGATTGAACAGATCGGCACGCCCGAAGACCTCGTCCTTCACCCCGCCACGGATTACGTCCGCGAATTCACCCGCGCCGTGCCAAAGGCCAAAGCCGTGCGCGTGGCCTCTCTCGCCCATTCCGATCCGCCCGCCTCTGACGCACCCCGCATCCCGGCCCGCGCGACCATATCCGAAGCAGGCACCGCCTTTCTGAACGGGGCCGATGTGTTGGCAGTGACCGATGTGGATGGCCGCGTCACCGGGTCCCTGCGGCGCGACGATGTGGTCCGCCTGATCCTTGGCGGCGCCGGATGACCGCCCTTTCCGCACCAACCTATCCGTCCACCAGCCCGCGCCTGTTCTGGGGTATCGCGCTGTCGCTGACCGCGATCCTTTGGCTTTGGGGGCAGACGGTCGCACCCTTCGCCTTTGAATACCCCAAGGCGCTGCAAATCCCCGCCGCGCGCTGGATCGGCGGCGCGATCAACTGGCTGGTGAAAGAGGCCGCAATCGGCCCCATCGCATTCTCTGACATCACCCGACTCGCGGCAGACTTGATCGACCTACCCTATCGTGCCACGCTGGCGCTGCTGGCCACCGGCCTGCTCTCCGGCGAAGGCTCCAGCGCGATCCAGCTCTGGCCGCCGCTGCCTTGGGTGGCCGTGGTCGGCCTCCTCGCCCTGATCGGGCTTTACGCCGGGGGCATTCCACTGGCGCTGACCGTCACCGCCTGCATGACCTTCATCGCCGTTTTCGGCCAATGGCAAAGCGCGATGGTGACGCTCTCATCCATCATCGTGGCCGTGCCGCTCGGCGTGGCGGGGGGCTTGCTGCTCGGCATCGCAGCGGCGCGCAGACCGTGGCTAGACCGTGCCTTCAAACCCTTTCTCGACTTGATGCAGACCATGCCGGTCTTTGCCTATCTCGTCCCTATCCTAATCCTGTTCGGCTTTGGCCCCACGGCGGCGATCGTCGCCACGCTGATCTATGCCATGCCACCGATGATCCGCATCACCACGCTGGCCCTTCAACGCGTGCCGTCGGAAATCCACGACCTCGGCCGCATGGTGGGCTGCACCGACCGGCAGATGACATGGCGCGTACTGGTGCCCTCGGCGCGCGAACCGCTGCTGGTGGGCGTCAATCAGGTGATCATGCAATCGCTCAACATGGTGATCATCGCGTCGATGATTGGCGCGGGCGGGCTTGGCTTCGATGTGCTCAACGCGCTGCGCCGCCTCGATTTCGGCGCGGGGCTTGAGGCGGGGCTCGCCATCGTCGCCCTTGCCATCACGCTCGACCGGCTGTCGCAGGCGCTGGCCCGGCGTAGCCGCGCCGCCGTCCCGCAGGGCAGCCTGATCCAGCGCCACCCCTACCTCGCGGCAGGCGTTGCCCTGATCATCGCCACCACCCTGCTGGGCATGCTGATCCCCGCAATCCAGGCCTATCCCGAAAGCGCCCGCCTCACGACCAGCCCGTTCTGGGCGGCAGCGGTGGAATGGATCAACATCACCTTCTTTGACACTCTGGAGGCGATAAAGAACGCCGTCCTCTTGGGCCTCTTGATCCCCGTCAAACGCTTCATGCTGTCGCTGCCATGGGTGGCCGTCGTCGCCATGCTGGGCCTTGCAGGCTGGCGTCTGGGCGGCTGGCGGCTGGGCCTGCTGACCGCCTGCCTGTCCTTCCTCATCGCCGCGACCGGGCAATGGGAAAAGGCGATGATCACAGTCTATCTGTGCGGCATCGCCAGCCTGATCGCCATGGCCATCGGCCTGCCCATCGCCATCGCCGTGGCCGAGCGTGACCGGGCCTGGGCCATCACCCGTGCCATCATCGACACACTGCAAACCCTGCCCTCTTTCGTCTACCTCATGCCGGTCGTCATGCTGTTCCGCGTGGGCGATTTCACCGCCCTGATCGCCGTCGTGGCCTATGCCGTCGTCGCCTCCATCCGCTACACCGTCCTCGGCCTGCAAAGCGTCGACCCACGGCTGATCGAGGCCGGCCGCGCCATGGGCTGCACAGATTGGCAGATCCTGACCCGCATCCGCCTGCGCCTTGCCCTGCCGGAAATCCTGCTTGGCCTGAACCAGACGATCATGTTCGCCCTCGCGATGTTGGTGATCACCGCGCTGGTGGGCACACGCGACCTCGGCCAAGATGTCTATATGGCGCTGACCAAGGCCAATCCCGGCAACGGCCTTGTCGCGGGCCTTGCCATCGCCTTCATCGCGATCATCGCCGACCGGTTGATCCACGCCGCCGCAGAAACCCAACGCGCCAAACTGGGGCTCGGAGGGCATGGATGACATCGGGCATGATCCCCGCCGCACTCCGCGCCCTGCCTTGGCAGGGTGACATCACCGCCGAACCCCTGCTGGGGGGGCTGTCCAACGAAAGTTGGAAGGTCACCGATGCGCGCGGCGCCCATGTCGTTCGCTTCGGGCGTGATTTCCCCTTCCACCATGTCGACCGCGCACGCGAGGTGATGACCGCCCGCGCCGCCCATGCCGCAGGCTTCGGCCCAGCCGTGGAACATGCAGCGCCGGGCGTCACGGTGGTCGAATACCTTAACGCCCGCACCTGGGGCCCCGATGACTTGCGCGCGCACCCCGAACGGGTGGGCGACCTGCTCCGCCGTTTTCACCAAGACATGCCCGCCCATATCGAAGGCGCGGCCTTCCTGTTCTGGCCCTTCCATGTAATCCGCGACTATGCCCGCACCCTGCGCGCGGGCAACAGCCCCTTCACCCCCGACCTTCCCGCCCTTCTGGACCTCTGCACCGAACTGGAACAGGCCCAGATCCCCCTTCCCCTCATCTTTGGCCACCACGACCTATTGCCCGCCAATTTCCTCGACGACGGCACCCGCCTTTGGCTGATCGACTATGAATATGCCGGCTTCGGCACCGCGCTCTTTGATCTTGCCGGGGCCGCCTCCAACGCGGGCATGACGCCGGATGAAACCGACCGTCTGCTCACCGCCTATTTCGGCACCCTGCCCGAGGCCCCCTTGCGCCGCGCTTTTGATGCCATGCAATGCACCAGCCTTTTGCGTGAGGCGATGTGGGCCATGATCTCGGACCTGCACCTCGCCGCCCCCGGCGCGGACTACAAATCCTACGCCCGCGAAAACCTCGCCCGGCTCGACGCGGCCCTGACCCAATACCACTCCCTGCACGGATAAATGAAATGACCCTTCCCACCCATGCCCAGATCGTCGTCATCGGCGGCGGCATCATCGGCTGTTCCACCGCCTACCATCTGGCGCGCGACCACAAGGCCGATGTGATCCTGCTGGAACAGGGGCAAATCACCTCTGGCAGCACCTGGCACGCGGCAGGCCTTGTCGGGCAACTCCGCGCCTCCGCCTCCATCACCAAGGTGCTGAAATACTCGGTCGACCTCTACAAGGGCCTCGCCGCTGAGACCGGCCTTGATACCGGGTGGAAGATGACCGGCTGCCTGCGCCTTGCCACCAACCCCGACCGCTGGACCGAATACCGCCGCCTGGCCACTACCGCCCGCTCCTTCGGGATGGAGATGCACCTCGTCTCTCCGGATGAGGTCAAACGCATGTGGCCCCTGATGGACACGTCCGATCTCGTCGGCGCAAGCTGGCTGCCCACCGACGGGCAGGCCAGCCCGTCCGACATCACCCAATCCCTCGCCAAGGGCGCGCGGATGCATGGCGCGAAACTGCATGAAGGCGTCACTGTCACCGGCTTTGCCATGGACGGCCGCCGCATCACCGCCGTCCACACGACCCAAGGCACGATCACCTGCGAAAAGGTCGTCAACTGCGGAGGCATGTGGGCGCGGGAAATCGGGGCCATGGCCGGGATCAACGTCCCGCTGCAACCCGTCAAACACCAGTATATCATTACTGAGAAGATCGAAGGCCTATCCCCCGACGCCCCCACCCTGCGCGACCCCGACCGCCGCACCTATTTCAAGGAGGAAGTCGGCGGTCTCGTCATGGGCGGGTACGAGCCGAACCCGCAGGGTTGGGTCACCGGCGACATCCCCAAGAACTGGGAATTCCGCCTCTTCGACGATGATTATGATCACTTCAGCCAACACCTCGAACAGGCCATCGCCCGCGTTCCCGCGCTGGAAAACACCGGCGTGAAACAGATGATCAACGGCGCGGAAAGCTTCACCCCCGACGGCAACTTCATCCTCGGCCCCGCGCCGGAATGCGCCAATATGTATGTCGGCGCAGGCTTCAACGCCTTCGGTATCGCCTCGGGTGGCGGCGCGGGTTGGGTGCTGGCCGAATGGGTCATGCGCGATGAGGCTCCGCTCGACCTTTGGGTGGTCGACATCCGACGCTTCTCCAACCTCCACCGCGACCGCGATTGGGTCTTCGACCGCACGATGGAGGCGTATGGCAAACACTACACCATCGGCTTCCCGCATGAGGAATATACCAGCGGCCGCCCCCGCATCACCTCGCCCCTCTATGACCGGCTCAAGGATCACCGCGCCGTTTTCGGGTCCAAACTCGGCTGGGAACGCCCCAACTGGTTCGCGCCGGAGGGCATGGAACCCCACGACGTCTACTCCATGGGCCGCCAAAACTGGTTCGCCCCCGTGGGGCAGGAACACGCCCATGTCCGCGAAAAGGTGGGCATCTTCGACCAATCCTCCTTCGCCAAATACGAACTGTCGGGACCGAAGGCCGCCGAGGCGCTGGAATGGATCTGCGCCAACCGCGTGGCCCGCGATGTGGGGCGGCTCACCTATACCCAGCTTCTCAACACCCGCGGCGGGATCGAGGCCGATCTCACCGTCGCCCGTCTTGCTGACGATCATTTCTACATCGTCACCGGCACCGGCTTCCGCACCCATGACATGGCCTGGATCGCCGACCACCTCCCCGCCACAGGTTGCACCCTAACTGACGTGACCGAAGATTGGGGCACCCTCTCCCTCATGGGCCCCATGGCCCGCGATGTTCTTGCCAAGGTCACCGATGCCGATGTCTCCAACACCGCCTTCCCCTTCGGCCATGCCCGCGAAATCAGCATCGCCAGGGCAAAGGTCCGCGCCTTGCGTGTGACTTACGTGGGCGAATTGGGATGGGAGCTTCACACGCCCCTAGCCCAAACCGGCGCAGTGTTCGATGCTCTGATGGCGGCAGGCGGCGCAGATATCCGCCCCATCGGCTACCGCGCACTGGAATCCCTGCGGCTGGAAAAGGGCTACCGCGCCTGGTCCTCCGACATCACCCCCAACGACACCCCGTTTGAGGCGGGCCTCGGCTGGGCAGTCAAGCTCAAGGCCAACACCCCCTTCATGGGCCGCTCGGCGCTGGAAGAGGCACAGGGCAAGGCGCTGACCAAACGCTTCGCGGGCTTTTCTTTGACCGACCCCGATGCCGTGCTCGTGGGCCGCGAAACCATCCTGCGCGACGGGCAACCCGTGGGCTACCTCACCTCAGGCGGCTATGGCTACACGCTGGGGCAAAGCATCGGCTACGGCTATGTCCGCAACCCCGAAGGCGTGGCAGAAGACTGGCTCACCTCCGGCAGCTATCAGCTTGTGGTGGCCGGGGATGCCCTGCCCGCCACCCTCGCGCTCGGCCCGCTGGTCGATCCCGAAGGTGCGCGCATCAAAGCCTGACAGCGCCCGGCACAAAGCGAAGATGGGTATTTAAGCCAAGGTGAACCCGCCATTTCATCTTGGCAAAAATACCCAAAAAACGCCCACGCCAAGCGGACCGCCGGGCGGATGTGACCCGCCTTTCCGTCACACCCGCCGCAGCACCACCGCCAACGATGGAACTGTCCCAGGCTCACCGGGCATGGAGATATAGGGGGTCAGTCTGCTCCACGATATGCACATCGGTATGCACGCCCGTCTGCACAGATGTCTGCACCGCCTGCTGCACACCCAAAGCGGCGGCAAAGCCCGCTTCCCACAGCGTCGTCTTGACCGTCAGCACGATCACCCCGCCGGGCCGGGTGATGCGGACCAACTCCGACAGCCCTTCGGCCCCGACATGCCCCGTGGTGAAAACGCCAGTCGAGATCACCCCCGCGAACTGCCCTGTTTCAAAGGGCAATTCCCGCCCCAGCGCCAGATTGTGCAGCCGCGCATAACTCCCCTTGCGCCGCGCCACGTCCAGCATGCCGGGCGACAGGTCCAGCCCCTCCACCGGGGAAAACCCTAATATCCCCAGCCAATCCCCCAGCAACCCGGTCCCACAACCCGCATCCAGCACCGGCCCCGCCCCACGCGGCAAATGCCGCGCCAGAAGCGCCAGACCGACCGCAGGGTGGCGATACCCTGCCTTGGCCATCTCTTCATCGTAAGTGTTTGCCCAAGCGTCATAAACGGCGGCCACTTCCTCAGGGGCACGGGCGCCATAAACCGCGCCCAGATGCCCGTCATGCCCGCCAGATGCCATGATCACGACTCCCCGCTTTGCCTCGCGCCCAGCTTGCGGCAGACTGATCTGCAACGCAACGGCAGGGGCCAGCATGACCGACGACATCGCCGCAATCGCCGCAACCATCCCCGTCCTGAAGGGCTTTGCCGGCACGCCCCGCCGCCTTGGCGGGCTGACCAACCGGGTCTGGCAATTGGGCGACCATATCCTGCGCATCCCCGGCGAAGGCACCGCCGAATACATCGACCGCGCCAATGAGGCCGTCGCCGCCCGCGCCGCAGCGATGGCGGGCGTATCACCCGAAGTCCTGCACGCAGACCCCAGCACCGGCCTGATGGTCACCCGCTTCATCCCCGACACCGTCACCATGACACCCGACCTGTTCCGCAGCCGCCCCGGCAGCCCCGCCCGTGCCGCCCATGCCTTTCGCCGCCTGCATGACAGCGGCCAGACCTTCCCCGCGCGCTTTGACCTGTTCCAGATGATCGACGACTACCGCGGCCTGCTGGCCACAAAATCGGTCGATTTGCCAGAAGGTTACGATGACGCCCTGCAGGAAGCGCAAACGGTGCGCGCGGCGCTTGCCGCCCATCCCCGCCCGCTCGTCCCCTGCCATTGTGATCCGCTCTGCGAGAACTTTCTTGATACCGGCACACGCATGTGGATCGTGGATTGGGAATATTCCGGCATGAATGATCCCATGTGGGATCTGGGTGATCTGTCGGTCGAGGCAGGGTTTGAGGCAGCACAGGACGAAGAGTTGCTTGCAGCTTATTTTGATGGCCCGCCCAGCCCGACCGACCACGGGCGTATGGTAATCTACAAGGCGATGTGCGACCTGCTGTGGACATTGTGGGGCCTGATCCAGCACGCCAATGCCAACCCCGCAGATGACTTCATGGCTTACGCGATGGGCCGTTTCAACCGCTGCCGCATCTTGATGCGCAGCCCCGGATTCGCAGACCACCTTGCCGCCATCCGCACTGGCGGCTGACCAAGAGAATCAAGAATCCGTAATCCTCCCCCCGTAGCGCCGCCCTGCAACGACCCGGTTTGCACCCGATCACGTAACGTTGCGGTCACGTGATGCACGTCAAAGATGCAAGCCCCGCAAAATCTGCAGTCCGCAAGCCGCATTTTCCAGTTTTTCTGGCGCCAAACGCAGAAAAAGATGCAGCCAAGGGCGAATTGTGTCATTAATGGGTCTTAAGTTTGGCCGCATATTGCTGTAGGTCCGATCCACGCTGCTCGGGGAGATCGAGTTATGATGAAGTCCATTGTCACACTGGTGCGCGCTGCTGCTGCCAGCCTGTTGCTTGTGGGAGCGGTTCATGCCGCTCCAGTGAATTTCCAGGTTGCTGGATCGACGGCTGGCGCTTCGTGTGCCAGCGCAATTGGTGGCCCTGACGCAACCTGCAATTTTTCGATCGGCATCATCTCTCAGCCGCTCTTCACGCTGGAATCCAACCCGGGCGACAACTTCACATTTGACTTCCTTAGGTTTACGGCAGGTTCCGCTGACCCTATCCCGGATAACATATTCGTAACTGTTACCATGGCGTTCACAAGCCCTTTGCTGCTGTTGCCTTTTGAAGCAACAGGCGGAAATGGCGCTTCTTCCGGTGTCATCACGGCTTTTGGCCGGTTTATAAATGCTAATTTGATCTGGGATGAAACCCCGAGCCAGACTATCCCCGGTGTTGGTATCGTCAGCCTCGCGTTGTCAAACCGAAATATCGGCCCGTTCATTTTAAATCCTCTCCAAGCACCTACGAATTTCGTCGTCGAAGCAACTGTTTCGCTCCAGCCCATCCCGCTGCCGGCAGGCATCCTGCTTCTCGGCTCTGCTCTTCTGGGCCTCTTCGGACTCTCCCGTCGGCGTAAGCTCGCGTCGGCCTGAGGGACGGAACCCATCGCAATCTCGGGGGCGCTCTCGCGCCCCTTTTCTTTTGCCTATCAGATGTGTTTCGAGTCTGGCCGCGACAGTCTCAAGAGGCCAATCAATACCCCGTCACCGCCCCCGCCGCGCGATATTTGTTCAGCACGATCCCCGCCAATGACGTGCGGGCAGAGATGTCGCGCACACAAGCCTCAATCTGCGCGGTGGTTGTGTGTTCGGCCTTGGTCACCAGCAGCACACAGTCGACATTTCCCAGAAAGGCCAGCGTGTCATCCGCCTCCATCAGCGGCGGAAGGTCAAAGATCATGATATCCGGTGTATAGGCGTTCTCTATTTCCCTGAGAACACCGGCAACATTGGCGCTGTGCAGCAATTCGGCAGAATCCGGGCTGCGCCCCCGGTTGGACAAGACCGCAAGATTATCGCGCACCCGCATCAGCGCCGTGGGAAACGGCACTTCGCGCCGCAACACCTGCGCCAAACCCGCCGCTGGCGTGATCCGCAGCGCTTTGGCCAGAGACGGCCGGCGAAGATCGGCCTCCACCAGAATGGCCCGCAATTCGCTTTGCCGCGCCAGACTGAAGGCCAGGTTCAGCGACACCGTGCTCTTGCCACAGGTCTTGTCTGCCGAGGTGACGGCGATCCGCTTCCAGCCCTCTGCCCTCATACGTTGCAGCACCTTGGTGCGCAGCATGTCAAAGGCCGTGGCGTTCATGGCCAATCCGCCTGTCACGATCCGGGCCCGATCAAGGATGCGGGCCGTCATACCGGATTTTGGCAGGGCGTTCCAATCCAGACGCTCAACCGGTTCGATCACCACATCATCGTCTTCCGGCATCGGAATGTCGTCATCGTCATCCAACACCGTTTCAAGCCCTGCGCGTTGGGCACGGGCGCGGGCTATCGCCGACTGCACACGTTCTACGGCCATAGCTTACAATCCCCCCATTCCACCAAAAGGCAGCAACGTCTGGATTGTGTCCAACGCGCGTTGCAACCACCGGCCCAGATCAGCCGCATTCTGCCATCCCACAAGGGCGATCACCAAAGCCGCAGCAAATGACAATCCTGCTAAGGTCCAGCTCATCGTTGTTTCGCTGCGGGTCCGGACATAGGGCAAGGTCATGACCATTCGGTCACCGGCAACCGACAGGATGTCCTCCGGACGGCGCACGACGTTGCGCAGCGTTTCCAGCGCAAGGATCAGCCCGCCAGCAATGGCCAGGGCCGCGACCAACCCGACAATAGCGATCTTTGGGCGGTTCGGGCTGTAGGGCCGGTCCGGACGAACGGCCTGTTCAATCACGCTGATCCGCCGCCCCTTGGCCAGGCTTTCAATCAGTTCCCCGATCTCGGCTTTCGCAAGGTTTGAAATCGCAAGGTCATACTGGCTGCGGACATTCTGATAGTCGCGCTCCAGCGCCTCAAGCCGGATCGCGACACGCGGCGTCTCTGCGACCGTCGCCGTCAAGGAATCCGCCCTCGCCTGCAACTGTTCGCGCTCTTGGTCCAGATAGGACAGTTCCGTCACCAGATCGCCGCGCCGCACATCGCGCGTGGTGATCTGTCCGCGCTCCACCACAGCGCCCGCTTCGGCCCCGTCTGTCTGATCGGGAGAGGTGGGTTGTCCACCGGTCAGACGATCAATCCTGTCAATCTGGTCCAGCAACACGCGGCGGTCACGGTCAAGCTGCACAAGGCGTTCTTCGATGATGGTCAGGTCTTGCCGACGAAACATTAGACTGTCGGGTAGGGCGTTGATGTTCTCTTCCTTGTAGGCCTGAATCTCTAGTGACCGTGTCGACAGATCCTGTTCCAGCCGGGATACCTCTTGCTGGAAAAAGGCCTGCGTCTGCCGGGCAAGTTGGATCCGGGTTGCAACATCTTCTTCAAGGATCAGCGTCACCAGTTCGTTCGCCACCGCGGCTGCAACATCGGGATTTGGCGAATCAAAGGCGATCTGCACCAACAGGGCTTCGACGTCACCAGCCGGGCGCAGCCCTTCATTTGACGGGCCGATCCGAATGCGCGACCGCAGATCTTCGACAATCACCCCTGAGGGAAGCTCATCCGGACTCGCTGCACCTTCGGCCTGGTAGATGCGCAAGCGGTCAGCAAGGCTCAGCAGCACATCGCGCGACAGGACCCGCTTTTCAATAATCTGGAGTTGTTCACCAGCATTCGTCCGCACGGTGGATTGCGCAAGATCGTCAGGTATCTGCTCGGACTCGACCACCAGCAACGCCTCAGCCCGATACACCGTTGGCAAGGCCAATGCGATGATCAAACCCGCGCCAGCTACGCTCAAAAACAGGAAAAGAAACAAGAACAGCCACCGGCGCGCCCGGGAGAGCAGAAACGGCAAATCAATCTGGACTGGCGAATCTTCCATTACCACGCCCCTGCGCTATGCAACCTGCCATTGTGCTGCGATGCAGCGAACGCAAGGACTATCATCTGCCGTTTCCCAGAGCCATCCATCAGCCGGTCTTCCAAATGGGCGCACCGCGCCTGCAATCATCACCCACCTGCATGACTCAGGGCGTCGCGTTCTGCCAGTGATGACATTAATACTAGTTGACTAGGTTTGGTCCACCCGCCATCCCACTGAAATTAGATACTGTGTGCAAAGTGATGACCAGTTGAACAGGTAGAGTGGTTTGCGCACAGCAATCAGCCCCCGAACGATGCTCATGGGTGGCCAGTTCGTCGGGTGGCATTCCGGCCATGCTGAGTGACCATGAAGGAATTTGTATGTCCACTGCGTCAGGTCTGTTTTCCCGTTTTCCACGCAACCTGCCCTCAGCGCTTCTTGTCGTGCTGCTGCTTTCCGCTTGCCAAAGCAACGATGAACGCGCGGCCGAACATGTAGCTTCGGCACAAGCTCTCTTGACCGAAGGCGACGCGCCGCGTGCGTTGGTAGAGTTGCGCAATGCTCTGGCGCTGAAGTCAGACCTTCACGCAGCCCGCAAGTTGCTTGCAGATACCTTGCTGGAGATGGGCGATCTGGCGGCGGCTTATGTGCAGTACACAGAACTTGCTGAACTGCAGCCTAATGATCTGGAATCGCGCGTTGCCGTTGCGACCATCCTGCTCAGCCAATCCGCCTGGACAGATTTTGAACTGGCCGCCACATCTGCCGCCAGCATTGCACCCACAGACCCACGGGTGGTCGCCCTTGTCTTGGCGCGCGACTATCAAAGGGCGGTTGCAGACAACAACATAGCCTTGCGCGACCAACTGGCCGCGCGCGCCGCCGAACTCCGCGCCACAAACCCAAATGACCAGGCCCTGATCCGCATCGCCGTTGATCAGGCCATCAACCAGAACCAGTCCGACGTCGCACTTCCCTTGATCGAAGCCGCGCTTGCCCAGCAACCCAAGGATTTCAGCCTGCAAGAGGTGAAACTCCGCCTTCTGATCGAAGGGGGCGAATCTGATCTGGTCAGCGAACAGTTCCGAACCATGATTGCGCTTTTCCCGGCCGATCCTCAACTCCCCGCCAACCTGCTGAAGTGGTATCTATCGCGCGACGATCTTGCCGGGGCCGAGGCTTTCCTGCGCGAACGCGCCGGTGCTGCCACGGCCGAGGTTGAAGGCCATGTCGGCCTGATTGAATTCATTCGCGCCACCAAAGGTGCCGACGCGGCCATAGCCGAGCTCCAGCCGCTGATTGCGGCCAATGACGGCGATCCCAAGGCCAGCCTGTACAAAGCGATGCTCGCCTCCATCACCTTTGAAGCGGGGGACCAGCAAAAGGCGTTGTCCGATGTGGCCGCGATCGTCACTGATGCCCCGCCTTCGAACCAGACCCGCCGTATCAAGGCACTCTATGCCAACATGCTGACCGCCGTCGGGGATCAGCCAAAGGCAGAGGCCGTCGTTGCTGAAATTCTTGCAGAGGACGCATCGCATGTTGACGCCCTGCTCCTGCGCGCAGGGTGGCGTGTCGCGGTGGATGACGTGTCGGGCGCGATTGTCGATCTGCGCGCCGCGCTGAATCAGGAACCGAACAACGCACGGATCCTTTCTGCCTTGGCCAATGCCTATCTGCGCGATGGGTCGGTCGAACTTGCCTCCGATACGCTGGGCCGCGCGGTCGAGGTCGCCCCGCTGGAACCGGCCTATGCACGTGACTATGGCCGCTTGCTGCAGGAACAGGGGCGTGCCGACGTCGCCCGGTCTGTCCTCTATCGCGCCTGGCAGGCCAATCCGGCGGATCTCGGTCTGGTAGAAATGCTGTCTGCCGTCGCCCTGAGTACATCCGACTGGCGCTTGGCCGCCGAGTTGGTCGGCCTCTTGCGATCATCCGATGCGCCGCAGGCCCAATCCGCCGCGAACCAGTTGGAAGGTGCCGTCCTTGTCGAACAGGATCGGATGGATGAGGCGCTGGCCATTTTTGACGCAGAGATCGCCAAGGCCGAAGATCCGGCCTCCTGGATCCTGCTCAAGGCGAATTCCCTTCTGCAGGCGGATCGGGCCGAAGAAGCCGCAAGCGTTCTGACAACCGCCCTTGTCGATCAGCCAGAGTCACGCCCGCTTCTGCACCGGCAGGCAGCGCTTGATCTTGAACAACAGCGCGCGGATCAGGCCGCCGCGCGCTATCGCGCCTTGCTGGAGACCGACCCCGCCGATGAACTCGCTATCCGCCAGCTTTATGCGCTGCTGGAAAGCGAAGGCAAATCCGATGAGGCCGGGGCGCTACTTGACGCAGGCCTTGCTGCACGGCCCGAGTCACCGGATCTTTTGTGGATCAGGGCCTCTCGCCTGCAAGCGCAGGGGGATCTGGCCGGGGCAATCGCGGTCTATGAAAACCTCTATGCACGCAACGGCTCCAGTGCCGTGATTGCCAACAATCTGGCCAGCCTTCTGTCGCAAACGTCCGCAGATCCTGATGTGATCGACCGCGCCTTCCGCATCGCCCGCCGCTTCCGGTCGTCCGAGGTTCCCGCTTTTCAGGATACGTATGGCTGGCTTTTGCACCTGACGGGCAATTCCGCAGACGCCCTGCCCTTGTTGGAATCCGCTGCCGCCGCGCTCAGCGAAGATCCTTCTGTCCAGTATCATCTCGGTGCCGCACTTGCCGCAACCGGACAAACCGACAAGGCGAAGGCCACGCTCACGCGTGCTGTGGACCTCGCGTCCGATATTCCGGCCACGCCCGAGATCGATCGCGCGCGCGCCTTGCTGCAGGAATTGGACGCGCCCAAACCACAACCCTGACTGTCTTCACTGGATGGTGATTCTCAACCGAACCCCTAGATTCGGGCAATCTCCAGCGAAAATACCACCATTGGCCGAAGCCCATGCAAAAATGCAGATCAAACGATCATCGCAGCGATGGGGCGCCCTGGACGGGCGGACGATGGAAAGTTTGTCAACTGGCGAACTTCCGCCTGAATCGCGCGTTTATTTGCGCTAGTTCCGTATTTCGCATCAATGCTGCCCGATTTTTTCCACATTCTTGAATGGTGGCGGCGTTTTACACGTCCCCTTTATTAACCTTCATGTATATTTACACGGTGGGCGCTCACCACCTTTCTGCTGCCACAGCTGCCGGGGGCCAACCGTGAAGTTAGATGATGCTTTTGATATAATGGGGGCAGATATTGTCGCCCCCACGGTTCATTACCCCGTAACCGCCGAACAGGCGCGTTCGCGCCGCAAGCGTCGTCTGGCCCGTATGCTGGATGTCACCTTTGCAATCCTTGCAGCGCCCGCCGTGTTTGTTGTTGCACTTGCGCTGTTGGTGCTGAACCCGATCTTCAACCCCGGTCCGCTTTTCTTTCGCCAGAAGCGCATGGGTAAAGATTGCAGCTCGTTCCGGATGTGGAAGTTCCGCACGATGTTGTCTTCAACGGTTGATGTCCGGTCGCATGACGCGCCGCTCGACCGCCATCGTATCACCCGTCTGGGTGCCTTGCTTCGCAAATCCCGACTGGATGAACTTCCCAATCTGATCAACGTGCTGCGCGGCGAAATGGCGCTTGTCGGTCCCCGCCCGGATGCTTGGGATCATGCCATTGTCTATATCCGTACTATCCCGTTCTATGACCGCCGTTTTTCGGTGCTGCCCGGGATCACCGGTCTGGCGCAGGTTCGGTCCGGCTACGCGGATGATTACAAGAGCGTTTGCCGCAAGGCGCGGCTGGATGCGATCTATGTGCGTAGCCGCTCCCTTCGCATGGATGCTGGCATCGTCTTGGCGACTGTCGTCGTGATGTTGACAGGTTTTGGCGCAAGGTAAGATCCGGCAGGGTTTGGCGCAAAATGCCGCCCGTTCCAAGCAAAGCGCAGGCCCATTATTGGTGCAGATACTCCGAACCGTACTGGAAGGCCTTGTCGTCACGGTGTTGATGCTGGCCATCGTGATCGTGGCCGATTTCCAGCAGCGTCTTGAACCGCGTATGACCGGAGCTTCGGCAACAAGAACAGCCGTCGTCTTCACGGGTCAGTTCGACAGGATAGACGCAGCCCTTGCCCTTTTCGAAGAGGGTCAGGTCGACCGTATGCTCATCAGCGGGGTCGGCCCCGGCTCTGGCCTGCGCCCAGAAACGCTCGCAGATCAGTTCAACTTCTCACCCCGCGCCCGTGCCGCCCTTGGCTCCGGTGAAATCCAGTTGTCGGCTGATCCCGTGGACACGTTCCAAAACGCCGCTGAAACCGCCTGTTGGTTGGGCAACCCTGCCCCACTTGGCGGCGTCATCCTTGTTACATCAGTTTCGCATATGCCACGCGCGTCCATCACGCTGGAACGTGCGCTTCCTGCCGGAACCCCGATCTATCGGGCAACCCCGGCCCGGACTGCCATCGACACCGCGGCCCTGCGGACAGAGTTCGGCAAATTCGTTTACTCATGGCTCTATTCCCTGACCCCGGCGTCGCGCCGGCCTGCGCCAAATCTGACGCTCTGCGCAGCACGTTAGTTGAATTCGGGCAGGCCAAGGATCCAAGTGTTGTAAGGGAGATAGCATTCTTGGAAATGGCGTGACAGCAGCGTCCAGACCACCAGCACCACGAACAGCCCCAGATACGGCAGGACAATCGCCAGCGCCTTACCCTGCCGCAAGGGAAGGAAAGGCAACCGGGCAAGAAGCATGGCCTGTATCGGGATGAAGTAATAATTCAACCGATCCCCGATCACACTGGACACTGCGACCAGCACGATCAGCGACAGCATCATCAGCGATCCGATCACCGCCAACTTGTACTCGCCCGGAAATGTGCCAAGCCACTTTCGCCGCAAGAACACCAGAAACCACAGCGCCGTCAGAACCGACAGGGCAACCCGGAATGCCCCACCTGCCGCATCAATGCCGGTATCCACATAGCGCGATGTCGCCGTCTCGACCGCGTCCGTGGAAAGCAGGGCAACGGCCCCCGGGATCGCCAGCATCACGGCAAGCAGCATCCGCCCGCGCGACAACCCACCGTTCACCATGGGTGCCAGCAGCAGAAACACCACCGCACTGGAATGAATCCCCGCCGCCACCAGCACCAGCCCCACAAACCGGATCAGCCGTCGGTCGATAAAGGCCAGATAGGCCAGCGCCATGACCCCCACCGCCGCCCCCTGCCGGATCCCCGACATCGGCAGGTTCAGGATCAGGATCGGAAACAGCAAAACCAGAAACCCCAACCGATCCGGCTGCCGCTTCGCCATCTGGTGGATGCCATAAAAGAAGATCGCCGAAGAGATGACATTCAGCCAAGGGTAGGACAGGCCCATCTGCACCTGCGCCACGATGATCGCCGTCCAGATCGGCTCGCGCGTGGAAAAGATGTCGGCAAAGCGGTTTGCGCCATAGACTTGGTACTGGTTCAGGTAGCCCGTCCAGTCGCAGCCCACCTCATAGCGAAAGGCGGAAAACAGGAACAGCAGCACAATCAGCATCACATAGCCGTATCGCGCCCGCGACAGGCGCAGCAGCATCATGCCGATATAGCCCGCCACGTAGATCAAGCCGCACCCCTTTTGGCGGCGCGGATCAGCATCTCGGCCACACGCGGCCCCCAGACCTGCAGACTGTACTGCGCCTCCACCTTGGCGCGTCCGGCCTGCCCCATCCGGTGGCGCAAGTCTGCGTCACGCAAAAGCCGCGTCAGCGCCGAACGCCATTCCGCCTCGGTCTGGACAAGAAACCCGTTCACCCCATCCTCAACAATCTCAGCATTCACACCGACGGGTGAGGCAATAACCGGTAAACCACAGGCCATGTATTGGATCAGCTTGTACCCGCACTTCCCCCGCGCCCAAGGCGTATCCGTCAATGGCATGATCCCGATGTCCACATCCTGAAGAAACGGCACTTCGCCCGTCTCACTCCATCGTACAAAATCCACGAGCGGCCCACCCTTGGCATTGTGCACCGCTCCCATTACCGCCAATCGGGCATCCGTCGTTTGCGCCACTTGTATCAGCGTCGGCAACAGATCGACCATGTATTCGGTCCATGTGCTGGGCGTACCAATCCAGCCGATCCTGAGTGGGCCCATTTTGGAAGAACCAAGTGGTCGCGGGAAATAAGAAGTAGTGTCCACAACTGTCGGAACAATTTCGGTTTGCAAGCAAAGCGATTGCGCATATCGCGCCAGATAGGCATTACCACACAAAACCAACTGCGCCGCACTGATTGTGCTTTGCAGTTTCCGACCTAAAATCGAGCGCACTAAGCGGTTTGGGCTCAGATCGTAGTTGTGAAAAATAGCATCATCATAGTCGAACACGACCGGCTTGCTTGGGGCCCTGACCAGTTGTTCAACGAACCCCGGCAGATAAGGGAATAATTCACAGTGCAGCCATATCAGATCAATCTCTGGCCTTGAAAAAAGCCAGCGCATCCGCTTCCAGTACTGTGCCGCAATCTGTATTTTGTCAGCCTTACCTCCTGCGTAGACTTGCGTTAAATAGACGTCGTCGAGCAATGGGTAAGACACCATATCGAACCCAACCTGTTGAAGAAAAGGTTGGTATTGTTCAAAGCGCTGACGGGTGCTGGCTGCCAGATGACCATATTTGGTGAGCAGAGCAATCTTCACGATGGATTTCGCTGCTTGCGGCCCACCGCGCACCAGAACGGGAACTTTTCTGAAAACACCACATCTTCCAGGCCAGCGTTTTGCATCATAGCTGCAATCTCCACGCGGGTGAATCTCTGCTCCAATGGGGTTCCAAACCTGTCGCGAGAATCTGTTCGCATTGTATAAAAGCTGGTTTTTCGGTAACTAGACAACAACCATTGATCTACTACAAAACCTAGGCGCTCCCCTAGCAATGATAGACGCGCCAAAGGATAGTATACGCATGCGGCAATCACATCGGTGACAAAAGATTTCATGCGCGGCCGCAGCTTGGATATTCCCCGACGCAAAAGGTCAGACATTCGCCACACAAACACGTACCAGAAAGGTCGGTTGTCAAAACGGTAGTACAAATAGACAAGGAATGGCGCTCCCGGCTTCAACATGCGGACACAGTCCTGAAGGGCTGCCGAAGTATCAGGAACGTGATGCAGCACTCCAAGTGAATACCCAAAATCTTGGCTATTCGGCGGTAACGGCTGATCGGATACGCCAGAATTGACATATTTCACGTTGGACAGATGGGCCAGTTTAAGTCGCGCTACATTCAACGCCTCAATTGCAGGGTCAATGCACGTAAGCTGCTCAACACGTGGCGCCACCAGCATCGCCCAGCGCCCAGAACCACAGCCCATGTCAAACCCTCTCGCCTCCGCAGGCAGTTCAGACCATGGAAAAATCCCGAAATAACAAGCAAACAGTTCGGCATGCTCTTGTGAGGTCATGCCGTCTTGGTTGAAGCGCGACCATTCATCGCCAAAGGATGAAACTGTCTTCGGATCTATGTTTCCCATCTGTCCGAATTCCTCCAAGCCATGAACATAAGGATAACCCAAAGTTGCCCAGAACGATCCACGCGGCCGTTCAGGTGCTCGGCCCAAACTGCGCGGATCGGTTCAGGGTTCAAAACACCATCACGTGTTAGCATCGCCGGGGACAACAAATCTTCCGCCCACGCCCGAAGCGGGCCACGGAGCCACGCGCCCAGCGGGATAGAAAACCCTGTTTTCGGTCGGTCAAACAAAGAAGCAGGCACGTGTTGCTCAAGCAGTTTGCGTAGAATCCATTTGCCCTTGCCGTCCCGGATTTTCATCGACATTGGGACTCTTGCTGAAAAGGCAATGACATCCGGATCAAGAAACGGAACCCTCGTTTCAAGGCTGACCGCCATGGAGGCGCGGTCCACTTTGCAAAGGATATCGTCCGGCAAGTAGCTGCGCATATCCTGTGCCATCATCCGTGCAGCAGCATCTCCCCCAAGCAATGCCGGCAAAGGATCGTCAAGGACCGATAGCGTATCTCTTGTTGCACCAACCACCAAATCCTGTCCCGGCCATTCCGACACAAGACTGCGGTACAGGTCATCAAGACCCTTCACCGTGGCAAACCGGTCAGCAACCTTGTGCACCTTGTCACCAAGATGTCTCACCTGCATGGACGCTGGCATAGCAGCACCCAGACGGTCCCAAGTGCCAATGCTCACAACATTAAACGCACGCCCAAGCATCTGACGCACCGGCTGGGGCATCCAACCCATCTGTTGCCAGATCCTCTTGCTCCAGATGTATCGGTTGTAACCACCAAACAATTCGTCACCAGCGTCACCGCTCAATGCGACAACGACGCTGCGCCGCGCCATCGCGCATACCAGATGCGTCGCGATCTGGGATGAATCCGCAAAGGGCTCATCATACATTTCCGGAAGCAGCGGGATGACGCTCCGCGCGTCAGCCTCAGTAACGTAAAGTTCCGTATGATCTGTTCCCAGATGGGCCGCCACGGCGGCGGCACAGGGGGCTTCGTCAAAAGCGGCATCCTCAAACCCGATTGTGAATGTTCGCACAGCCTCCTTCGCCCTTGCTTGCATCGTAGCAACGATAAGCGAGCTATCGATGCCACCGGACAGAAACGCTCCGATCGGAACATCAGAGATCATCTGTCGCTCGACCGCTTCACCCAACCGCTGATCCAGCTCAGCCAACGCCTGCTGCTCATCTTCAATCGTTGCTTCGGCCCCGGCCTCGATCACGTCATTCATCGACCAGTAGCGCTGGATCGAAATGGTCTCATGGCTGTATCCAGGGCGCAGAACCAGTTTGGGTGGTTGGATCGGGGGGCGGCCCGTCATTTTCAGGATACACCCCGGCTCAAGTTTGAAAACGCCGGGATGGATACTGTAGGGCGCAGGAACATAGGAAAACTGCAGGTAAAGCGACAACGCCTCACGGCTCACATCGTTTGGAAATCTTGGGTGTTTCCTGAGCGACTTGAGTTCTGATCCAAAAACAATGGCTTGGCCTGCCCAACCCCAATAAAGGGGCTTCTCTCCAATCCTGTCACGTGCCAGCGAAAGCTGCCTCGCCTGTCGGTCCCACAAAGCCAGCGCAAACATGCCTGCGGATTTGCGAAGTGTCTCCTCCAGTCCCCAAAATTCAATTCCAGCCAGTAAGGTCTCAGTATCGGAATGCCCCCGCCACTCAGGAGCCGCCCCCGACAGGTCCAGTTCGCGACGCAAGTCGAGATGGTTATAGATCTCTCCATTGTAGACGATCACATGCCGACCCGAAGCCGAATGCATAGGCTGCGCGCCTGCTGAAGACAAATCCTGGATGGAAAGGCGGCGATGCCCAAGACAGACGCCATCCTCACGCCAAATGCCGATGTCATCCGGCCCACGGTGTCGCAGTTGCTCGGTCATCGCACAGACCGTTGCCTCAAGGGCATCCAGATCAGTCGTGCCGAAATCAACGATACCCGTCAGTCCGCACATGGAAGAACCCGCGCTGCTCGATCCAAATGCCGCACGACGGCGCGTAACCCCTTAGGAAGCGAGTTCGTCATAAAGACGCACATATTTTTCTGTCCCAACCTTCAATGAAAACACATCTTCCGCCGCTTTCCGGCAGCGCAGGGCGAGGTCGGGTTCGCGCAGCAGCGCATCCAGTTCGGAAAGGGCCTGATGCAACTCTGAGTCTGATGGCCCTGTCACCAGCACACCAACCCGGTGGTTGCGGATGATGCCCGCCACGTCGCCCACACCGGCATTCGCCACCACGGGCAATCCACAGCCTAGGATTTCTGCCATGCGCGTGGGGGAACTGCCCAGCTTTCCCAGACCCTCCTCAAAGAACATCACCGATGCTGTCTGCCGTTGCAGCACCTCATGCACACGGTCCGAAGGCGCTGGCGCGATTTGCAGCCGTGCGCCCAGTGTGCCATCAGGATCAACCGCCGCCCGCACCCGCCCCGGATCATCCCGTGTCGTCAGTACGAAAACCGTCTCCGCCTCACGCTCTGCGGCCACCCGGACAAAAGCCGCCAGCCAATCGATCTTGAACCAACCGCTCAGCACCGTTCCCAGACAGCCGATCTCGCGCCGAACCGGGGCGGTTGCGGCCGGAACAAAGCGGTCCAGATCGGCGCAGGTCGGGATAACCGCCACCGTCTGGCCCGTCATTTCCCGCGGATAGACCTGCCGCAGATGAACAACCGCCGCATCCGTCAAGGACACCACTGCCGCGGCACGATGCAGGCAGGCCCGCTCCAACCCCGCGATGGCCCTGTGCATCAACGACCCGCGGCGCAGCCGCCCTGCGGTGATCATCTCCTCCGGCCAAAGCGCGCGCATGTCAAAAATGAACGGAACGCCCGTCACACGGCCCACCACCATCGCCATCGCAGCGGGCAGATAGGATCGGGCGTGGATCAGCACCGCACCCTGCCGCCTCTGCTCGCGCCACAAAAGCCAGCCCATCCGCAGCATGCTGATGGCCGGGGCAATCACCTTTGGCCTTGGGTAAAAGCGCTGCGGCAACCACCTGATCCCCAGCTGGACGCATTCGGCGCGCAGCGCCGCCAACCGGGCTGTATCAGCCCAATCCTCGGCCTTTTCATGGGTGATCAGTGTGATCGCATATCGCTGCGACAGACCGCGCAGATAGGCCAGCACCTGGCTCTGCCCCAGCGGTTCCAGCAATCCGTTGCGTGTCACATACAGGGTCGCCGTCACGATGCCTCCAGCAGATCAAGGTATTTGCGCGCCGCAATCTCTGGCGCAAAATCCGCCGCCCGCGCCCGCAATGCGTCGCGGTCCACCGGCGCGGACAATGCCGCCGCCATCGCCCCGGCCAGTGCGGGCGCATCCCCAACCGGCACCAACGCGCCCCATCGACCCTGCCCCAAGATCTCGGCCGGCCCCGATGGGCAATCGGTCGACACCACCGGCAAGCCAAAAGACAACGCCTCAACGATCACATTGCCAAACCCTTCGTGATCCGATGACAGAACGAAAAGATCGGCGCTGGCATAGAACGGCGCCGGGTCGGCATGAAACCCCGCAAGGATGACCCGGCCCTCCAGACCAAGCTCTTGCACCAAAGCCCGCAGCCGGGACTCGTTTTGCCCCTGCCCCACAATCATCAACCGCGCCTCCGGCATGGGCAACCGGGCAAAGGCCTCCAGCAGCAGCGCATGGTTTTTCTGGTCTTTCAAACTCCCGACGGTCAGGCATCTCTGCCCTTTGGGCGTACACCACATCGCTTCTGCCATCGCCAACGCCACAGGCGCAACCGCGCGTGCCTGCACGATGGGATTATGGACGACGACCACCTGATCCAAACCCAGACCCGCCAACTGCGCCACATCCTTCGCAACCCCCGCAGAAACCGCAACGATCTTGTCCGCAAAGCGGTAGCTGGCGATCATGCTCGCCCGCAACAATAGCCCGTGAACCAGTCCCCAATGGGCGTATTGACGACTGAGCGTGTTGTGCTCAACAACAATCACTCGTCCCTTCCATCGTGCCAGAAGCCGCGACAGGACGGCAATTGACGTCAAAGGCCAAAGGTTGGCCAGGAGACAATCCGGACGGCTTTCCTGCAGATAACGCTTCAGCCGGAGAGGCACATCCCTGGCACGCCGGGCCTGCAGATCGACAATCCGCACCCCATCTGGAACCAGATCGAGCAACTCTCCACGACGGTGCATCAGAACAAGATCTACCTCATACCCAGCGGCAACAAATTCTCCGGCAAGATCAAGACAAACCCGTTCCGCACCACCACCGCGCAGGTCGGGAAGCAACAGGCAAAACCTCATCCTGCTGCCCTCCGGCCCAGCAGTCGCAACAGACCCAAGGCATGCAACGCGTCCTTCGCGCCGCTTTTCCAACCCAGCGCTGTAAACGGCCTGCCAACATACCCGCCACGCAGCACGATCCGCATCAGGCAACCCAGCCGTGCCAGCGGTGACTTCACACGATAAAGCCGTGCCCGCTCGCCCTGAACAATGGCCATCCGGTCAAACCCCAGCGCCGCTTGCTGCAACGCGGCTGAAAGCTCCGGCCTAACCGGGCCCGCGATCCGCCGCAGATAGCTGGCCGTCTCCTCCGCCACCTCGGCAAGGAAAGCATAGTGCGCCGCCCCGACCGGCAACGCCTTTCCGATCCTTTGCCTCCAATCCTGTCGCGCATAACTGCCTGTCAGCGCCGCATCATGCCGCCGATACAGCGCCGCAGGCTCATCCAAAACCAAAACCCCGCCAATCGCATTGGCAATCAGACAGGTCCACTTGTCGTGCGAAATACGGTCATGGCCGGGGAAATAGTTTCGCGGCAGGTCGCTTGTATCCAGTTCGCGCAGCAGGTCCGCCCGGAAGGTTTGCAGAAAACCGAGCCAGACCCAGAAACCGAACTGCTCCCCCGGTCCATAGCGCCCCGGCTTCAATGCAGCGGGAAACAACTGCCCTTTGTGGGATAGACGGGCATCACACAGAAAGGCGTTCTGCACCACCAGCGTCACATCGCCCTGCTTTTCAACCGCGCGCTCCACCGCCTCCAACCGGTTTGGCAGCCAGACATCATCCTGATCGCAGAAGGCGATCCAATCCCCTGAACACATTCGGGCGGTTTGAAAGAAATTCTCAGTAAATCCCAGATTGGCAGGATTGCGGTGAAGCCGAACAGGGAACGGCGCGAGGGTTGCAAATTCTTCGACGATAGCAAGGGTCGCGTCACTAGACCCGTCGTCACAGACAACCAGCTCGAACGGCAATATCCGCTGCGCTGCAAGGCTGTCCAATTGCTCATTTAGATAGCGGGCGCCGTTATAGGTCGCCATGGCGACGGAAATTCGCATCAGTCGATGATACGCAAAAGAAACTTTGCTTCGGCGAAAATCGCCCGCAGCGGCCAGTAGGGGCTGCGCGACACTAGGCTCCGGACTAAGGCCCCCTTGTCGACGTAAAGATGCAGTCGCGCCAGTGTCCGAAGAATTTGCTCATCCAGCAGCTTGGAAATTGCCTGACGGTCAGGGTGATCAGCCACCGCCAAATCCGCGTACCTTTGCCGCAAGGTGCCAAGATGCCTTCGAATGGCCTTGATCCGCCGTTGTGTTCGCCCAACCTTGGTGTTCAGATGCTGATAGGAAAGGCCTACACCCACCCGATAGTGAATAAGAGGTTGGTCGATGTATCGCATCCCTTGCACAAGCGCCGCGCGGAACCCCAAAATCAAATCCTCATAGGTATCACGTTGCGCGATCCTGCCGAATTGTCGGTAGAAGCTGGTCTTGAACGCTCCCGTAGCGCCGATATAGATGCTTGCAACCGCCGCCACCCGGATCGGATGCGTGTCATTTTCCCTGTCAGGAGGCTCGTAGGGTCCAACCACTCTACCCGCATGATCAATCGCCGTGGTTGCCGAGTGAACAAGAACCGCTCCCGGATCTTGCATCAAGCGCGCAACCGAAACGCCCACTCGTGATGGCAGCGATACATCATCGCCCGCTGCCAAGACGATGATGTCCGACGACACACTCTCCCAAACCGTGTTGCAATGTTCGATAAACCCGAGATTTTGAGAGTTGCACCGAACCCTCACCCGATGCGGGCCGCGATACTCCGCTGCCATCTCCTGCATGATCTCGAAGGTCCGGTCGGTTGAGCAATCATCCGACAGGATGATCTCAAGCGGTGAATAGGTCTGCGCAAACGCCCCTTCCACCGCCTCGCGGATATAGGCCTCCTGATTATAGGCAAAAAGCGCAAAGGTCACCAGCGGGCGATCTTTCGCGCTTGCAGACGGCTCCGCCGTGCCAAACACGTCGTTGTCATGCAGGTCAGTCATCCAGCGTCCCAACCTGTTTCAGCATTCTTTCCAAGCCAACGATCCATTCGGGTGTCTTCACGCGCGTTGGCCAAAATTGAAGGTGAGATAACCTGGTCATATTTCTTTGATCACCCGGGCCGGGTTTCCCCCGGCTATCACCCGTGCTGGAATGCTGCGTGCGACAACTGCCCCCGCAGCGATGACAGCACCGTCGCCAATCGTGACGCCTTTCAAGATGATGGCGCGCGCACCTATGAAGACGTCATCCCCGATATAAACCGGCGCACGGGCAACCGCATTTGTATCGTTGCGCTCATTGGTACGCATTCCATGAAAATCGCTGTCAAAGACAACAACCCCCGGCCCGATCAGACAGCGTTTTCCAATCAAGATGGCCGTCGTTTCCGCAATGGCAGTGAACCCGTTGTTGATAAAACTACCCTCTCCAATCTCGATCTTCGCCGAAGGGGCGCGCGCCTCAACATGGCACGCGCTAGTAAGGAAGTCCGGTGACGGAAAATACCCAAACTGCACACCGGCCCCGACTGACACCGTTCCCTGACCAAGGAACAAGGTTGGCTGCACAAGGTGGGCCCTGTGGTACGAAGTGGTGAAACCGCCCGATACACCAATACGCGAAGGCGCTGCAGAATGTTGATGAGAGTCATCCGCGTCCTTCGCGCAAGCCGATCAGACAACCTTCGTGACATGGTCGATCACCTTTCGCGCGTCATCCATGTTCAGGTGCGGGCCGATGGGCAGGCTCAGCACTTCATCCGCAAACTTTCGGGCAATGGGCAAAGCCTCTGGGGGCAGCGACAGATCGGCATAGGCGGCCTGCATGTGCGGCGGGATGGGATAGTGGATAAGCGTGCCGATCCCCGCCTGCCCCAGCCGCTGCTGCAACCCGTCCCGATCCGCCACTCGCAGCACGTAGAGATGCCATGCCGGTTCCGCCCAATCCGGCACCTCTGGCAGCACCACACCCGCGTCCCGCAGGCCCGCTCCATACAGCGCAGCAATGGCACGGCGGCGTTCGGTCCAATTATCCAGGAAAGGCAGCTTTGCCCGCAGAACCGCCGCCTGCAACGTATCGAGGCGCGAGTTCACACCCTGCACCTCGTTCACATATTTCACCCGGCTGCCATAGTTGCGCAGCACACGGATCCGGTCTGCCAGATCGGCGCGGTCGGTCGTGATCGCCCCGCCATCGCCCAGCGCCCCAAGGTTCTTGCCGGGATAAAAGCTCCAGCAGACGACATCCCCATGCGCCCCGATCCGCCGCCCCTTGTAACGCGCGCCATGCGCCTGCGCCGCGTCTTCCACCACGGCCAGCCCATGCTGCCGCGCGATGGACAGGATCGGGTCCAGATCGGCCGGTTGCCCATACAGATGTACCGGCAACACCGCGCGCGTCGCTGGGGTGATCGCCGCCGCAATCCGCGCGGGGTCGAGGTTATGCGTCCGGCGATCAGGTTCCACAGGCACGGGCCGCGCACCGACCGCCGTCACCGCCAGCCATGTGGCGATATAGGTATTGGACGGGACGATCACCTCATCCCCCGGCCCCACTCCGACCGCCCGCAGCGCAAGGATCAGCGCATCCAGCCCGTTCGCCAGACCAACCGCATGCCCAGCCCCGCAATAGGCCGCCCATTCCGCCTCAAACGCCTCAACCTCGGGGCCGAGGATATACCACCCGCTGTCCAGCACCCGATGCACCGCCGCATCAATCTCGGCCTTCAACTCCCGATAGGCGGCGCCAAGGTCGAGGAAGGGGATCATGCGACCTGACCTTTTGAAAGTTCGGCCAGGAACGCGTCATAGGTGCGCAGATAATCATCTGCTTCATAGCGGCGCGAGGCGAAAACCAAGAGAACCGCATCTGGACTGTAGCGATACTGCGTACCCCAGATCATCGCTGGCATGTGGACGCCGATATCGGGACGATCCAGTGATACTTCGCAACGGTTTACACCGTCATCAAGAAGGATACGACAAGACCCGTGGAGACAGACCAAAAACTGCTCGCACTGCCGATGCGCATGTTCACCGCGCAGTTCGACAGATGGCACATCAAACACGGCAAAGTACCGCGCGGGCGAAAATGGCAGTTCGTCGGGCAATTCACCCACGGTCAGCGCACCCCGCGTATCTGTAACCCGACGCATCAGGAAAAGGCTACTTGCCCCGACATCGAGCGGTATCCGTGCAGGTCGCGGCAATCCGTCATAGCTCTGCGGGGCAACAAGACGCGGATCCGGACGTTGCGAGGTATCGGTGCGATTCACATAGCCAATGACATAAGCCGGATTGCCTTCGACGATTGCATTCGGCGGAACCGAACGCAGGACGACCGCCCCCGCCTTGACCCATGCCCCCTGCCCAACAGTGACGCCTTCCCCGATAACGCAGGCCGCATCCAGCCTGACATTCTCGCGGAGCACGATGTCTGCCCCTGCCAGCACCACCCTCGATCCAAAGGTAACCCCGTCCAGAATTGTCGTTCCGTCGGGCACAACACAATCAACCGGTATGTCGATCAATTCTCGTCCTCCGACTGCAGGATTGACTTCAACTCAACCCGATCCGCCTCAAATCGGGCGCGGGCGTAGGTGAAGAAAATGTCCTGATCTGTCCGATGCACTTCGGTCATGCCCAATCGCCTGTAAAAGGCCGTGGCATGGGTGTTTGCGACGCGCACATCTACTTTTGCGGTGGTTCGGGCTAACTGATCAAAGCCCACCCCAAAGGACAAAACCGCACTTTCCAGCGCGGCCTTGCGCGGCTTGTTGCTGTCCAGAATCCAGCTTCCCCAGATGAAGCTGTCATCCTCCAGCCCGTAAATCCGCACGGTTCCACAGCGCTGCCCGTCAGGCCGCGCGATGATGTAATAGAACTCTTCCCCTGCCGCCTCGCGCTGCTGGTAAGCGACTATCCAGTTGCGCTGATCCTCCACCCCGCCCTGAACAGGGGAAAGGTAGCGGGACAGCGCCGGATCGGTGCGTAGGCCATGCACATAGGCCGCGTCCGACGGCTCGATCAGCCGCAACACAAGGTTCGGCCCCGTGATCGGGGAAAGGTGCGACGGGTTGCTCACAGCCGCAAATCGCTTTCGTTGCGGTCAAACACGCTTTTCAGGTCACAGAACACATGCGTTTCGCGGCCGAACTCGTGCAGGGCCGCTGCGCCCGCCTTGCGAAATCTGTCATGCGCTACGGCAAGGATCACGCCGTCATAGGCCCCCGGTTCGGGGTCTGGCACCAGAGCAAAGCCGTATTCCGCCCGCGCCTCATCGGCATCGGCCCATGGGTCGTGCACATCCACTGTCACGCCGTAATCACGCAATTCTGCCACTACATCGACCACCCGCGTATTGCGCAGGTCGGGGCAGTTCTCCTTGAACGTCAGGCCAAGGATCAGAACCCGAGCGCCATCGACATGGATGCGCTTTTTCAGCATGGCCTTGATCATCTGGCCCGCGACATAACTGCCCATGCCATCATTGATCCGCCGACCCGCCAGAATGACCTGCGGGTGATAACCCAGCGCTTCGGCCTTGTGGGTCAGGTAATAAGGGTCCACCCCGATACAGTGCCCGCCCACCAGACCGGGGCGAAATGGCAGGAAGTTCCACTTCGTCCCCGCTGCCCGCAACACGGCATCGGTGTCGATGCCCATGCGGTAGAAGATGATCGCCAATTCGTTCACCAAAGCGATGTTCAGATCGCGCTGGGTGTTCTCAATCACCTTTGCGGCTTCGGCTACGCGGATCGACTCGGCCTTGTAGGTGCCCGCCGTGATGATGCCAGCATAAAGCGCATCCACCCGGTCTGCAGCCGCGGGGGTAGATCCTGCCGTCACCTTGCGGATCGTCGTCAGCCGATGCGCCTTGTCACCCGGATTGATCCTTTCGGGGCTGTAGCCGCAATGGAAATCCACGTTGAAGCGCAGGCCCGACATGCGTTCCAGCACCGGCACGCAATCCTCTTCCGTCGCTCCGGGATAGACGGTGGATTCGTAAATCACCAGATCGCCGGGCTTCAGCACCCGCCCCACCGTTTCCGATGCGCGCAGCAGAGGCGTCAGGTCCGGCCGCTTGTGGCCGTCGATGGGCGTCGGCACCGTCACGATGAAAACCGTCGCCGCCCGCAATGCCTCGGGGTCCGAGGCAAAGGTCAATCGCCCCGCCGCCGCCATCTCTTCGGCGTCCACTTCCAGCGTATGGTCTCGCCCGGCTTGCAGGTCTGTGATCCGGGCTGTGTTGATGTCAAATCCGATGACAGGCCGGTGCTTGCCAAACTCCACCGCCAGCGGCAGGCCCACATAGCCAAGGCCGATGATGGCAATGGTATCGGTCATACGCTCACTTTCCATAATAGTCCCTGAACCACGCCACAAACCGTGCGATGCCATCGCGGAAATCGGTTTGGGGCCGGTATCCCGTGAGCCGCTGCAACAGCGCCGCATCGGCCCAGGTGGCGGGCACATCACCCATCTGCATCGGCATGTAATTCCGCTCGGCCTTCATCCCCAGTTCGGCCTCGATCGCATCCACGAAATCCAGCAGACGCACCTTGTCGGAATTGCCGATATTCACGATGCGATAGGGCGCGACGGGGGAAAGGCTGTCACCCTCGGTGATATCCGCCGCGCTCGCGGGCCGTTCCGGCACCGCGTCGATCAACAGCCGGATCGCACGCACCAGATCATCGACATAGGTGAAATCGCGATACATTTCGCCATGGTTGTAGATGTCGATCGGCCGCCCTTCGAGGATGGCATCCACAAACTTGTACAGCGCCAGATCGGGCCGGCCCCACGGGCCATAGACGGTAAAGAATCTGAACATCGTGGTGGGCAGGTTCCACAGATGGGCATAGGCATGGCCCATACTCTCCGTCGCCTTCTTGGTGGCGGCATAGATCGTCAGCTGGGTATCGGCCTTTTCCGTTTCCGAGAACGGCATGTCCTCATTGGCCCCATAGACGGATGAGGTGGAGGCCATCAGCAGATGCCCCACATTCAGCCGCCGCGCCGCCTCCATCACGTTGAAGGTGCCAATGACGTTGGCATCCAGATAGGCGCGCGGGTTTTCAAGGCTGTAGCGCACCCCCGCCTGCGCGGCGAGGTGGATGATCACCTCTGGCGCAAAGGCATCGGCCACCGCGTCGAACCGCGCCTGATCCTCCAGCATCGCCTCATCGGCCGAAAAGGCCGGGTTTTGTAACAGCATCGCATGACGTCGCTGCTTCAGGCGCACGTCATAGTAATCGGTCATGCCGTCATAGCCATGCACCCGAAAGCCTTCGGCCAGCAGCAACCGTGCCAGATGAAACCCAATGAAACCCGCGGTTCCGGTAATCAGCACTCGTCTTTTCTGTGTATCCACGCGTTCCCCCGGACCCGTCATGTCATCGCGCAGCAGCAGGGCAGGCTACCGCACAAGGCGCGCCTGCGCGGCCCTGTGTCATGGTGGCAAAGCATCCCATCTGGTTTGCGGGTCGACATCTTTCCGGGGCAGACGTTAATTTGCATTAACGGCAGTTGAAAGACATCTTTGCACCTGCGGCATGGCCGTGCATTGTCGCGCCGATGGCACCCAACATCGCCGCGGCGTTGCTTTTTCCGCCAATCACGCGCTAAATGCAGCCGTCGTAACAAGGAACGGCTGCATGGCGTCCGGAATGCGCGAACCAGCTTGGTATCTGGCACAGATCAAACCCAACAGCCGCCGGATTGCCGAAGCCAACCTGACGCGTCAGGGGTTTGATGTGTTCGTGCCGCTTGAACGGCAAACACAGCGGCGCCAAGGCGGTTTCATCACCCGGCTCGTGCCTTTCTTTCCCGGCTATCTTTTTGTTCGCCAAGGTGCGGCAGCGGCAGCGCCATTCAGGGCAATCAATGCCACGCAAGGTGTGACACGCCTTGTCAGCTTTGGATCGCAACCAGCCGCAGTTCCGGATGACATCGTCGCCAGTCTTCGCCACCAATGCGATACCGATGGCTGTCTGACGCTGTCACTTCCGCTTGCCCTTGGCGATCATGTCCGCGTTGCCGAAGGACCCTTCGCAAATCTGGTGGCGCAGATCCTGACCACGCCTTCGGACCGGCGCATCTGGCTCTTGCTTGATTTCATGGGCAACCCGACCCGGATCACGATCGACGCAAGCTTTCTGCGCGCCGTCTGAACCATCCCGCGCCCGGTCACCGCCCCATGACGCGATTGGCGGTTCGCCCGACCCATTCCCTCACCGCGATGTTCAGCAGTTCGATGTTTTCTGCCAAAGCCCATCCGATCCCGTCGACAAAGCGCCCGCTGCGATGATCAACCGGATAGGGAACCAGCCCCGTCCAACCGGCCGCCTCGAAACTCTGCATGGCCCGCGGCATGTGATAGGCGCTTGTCACCAGAACCCACACCTGCCCGTCGCCCGGTTCCGCGCGGGTCAGCGCCAGACGCGCGTTCTCGGTCGTGTTGCGCGATTGCTCTTCCAGCACCAGCCGCGCGCGGGATATGCCTTGTTCCTCCAGAAATCTGGACGCGACCTGTGCTTCCGACAGCGCGATACCACCAAGATCGCGCAGCCTGCCCCCACCCCCGACCAGCAGGATCCGCGCTGCCGGAAACCTGCGCGCCAATGCGGCGGCAGCGGTCAACCGCTCCGCTGATCCGCGCAACTCCACCGTTCCCCAAAACCGGCTGGTGGCCACATCCTCAGACCCACCCAGCACAATAATCCCCTCCACCTCAGTCAGAGCCGGATCAGGGGCAAACGTCGCCTCGATGGGCCTGAGCGCAAGGCTCCCAATCGGCAAAGCCGTCAAAGCAATCAGCAAAGTTGTCAGCAGGCCTGTCAGCCGAAGGGCCACCCCCGACCGGCCCCGCAGATGCGCAAGCAGGGACAGTATGGCCAACAGCACAAGCCAGCTTTCCACCCGCAACCCGGCACCAACGACCTTGGCAAGGATGAAAAGCGCCGTCTCCATGCTGCGTCAGCCCTTCATGGCGACAGATTGAATGACGGACCGATAGGCCGCCAGCACAATCCCTTCATCAAATTCGCGTTCCATCTTTTGGCGCGCCGCCGCGCCCATCGCGGCGCGTGCATCGACAGACATTGCCAGAAAACGCCCCATCGCCAACGCCAAACTGTCCGCATCGCGGACCTTGCACAGAAATCCGGTCACCTCCGGTTCCACCACGGCGCGGCATCCGGGAACATCGGTCGCAATCACGGGCCGTGCCATTGCCGATGCCTCGATCAGGGTCCGTGGCGCACCTTCGCGATAGGATGGCAAAACCACAGCACTTGCCGCCCGCACAAAGGGCCGCACATCCTCTTGCACGCCCAGATATTCGACGACGCCCTCCGCCTCCCAAGCCTTCACCTCATCCAGAGGGATGGCCGTCCGGTTCTCTGCACCGGTCGGACCCAATAGCTGAAACCGGGCCAAGGGGACCTCTGCCTTCATCTTGCGCGCCGCCTCGACAAACTCCACCACGCCCTTGTCGCGCAACAGTCGCGCTACCATCAGAAAGATTGGCGCTTCGTTTCCAGACGCGGGCATCTGGGTTGGGCGAAACCGATCAAGGTCGATCCCTGATCCCGGCAACACATGCGCCTGCGCTGCACGAACCAGCCCACGCTGCAGGAAAAGCCCCTCGTCCTCGTCGTTCTGAAAGAAAACGACGGGCAGCGACCGGAAAGCCAGCCTGTACAGACCTTCAGCCACGCGTTGCAACGGCCCGCCTGACAGGAACGCCGTCCCCAGCCCGGTGACGTTGGGAACAAATGGCAGCGATACGGATTTCGCCGCCAATGCCCCAAAGATATTGTTCTTGATCGTATATCCCAGCACGATATCCGGCCGCTCCCGCAGAAAGATCGTCCGGAACCGCCACAGCAGCGCAAGGTCCGCAAACGGGTTCAACCCCCGCACGTCCATCGCCAGCGGCACCACGCGACAGCCTGCACGCTCCAGTTCGGCGACGGTTTCATCCGGCGGCGCAAGGACCGTCACCTGATGCCCGTCCTTGACCAGTGACGCCACCAACGACCTGCGAAAATTCCAGATATTCCACGCCGCATTGACCGTGATCAGAACATGCATAGGTGCTCCGGCAAGGTGCTGTCTACGACCACAGGCCGCAGTCCCTTGATGTGCATGGCTAGTCTCTGGGTGCCGGTCTGGCGCGGAACATCGGCAACTGTGCCACATCCTCTTCCTTCGCAGGCGGCAAGATGGCCTGTCCGGCGAAGAACACCCCGTCATTGATCACCTGCATGACCGTCATCTTGTCGACCTGCGGGTTTCCCTTGCTAAAGGCATAGACCATCGAGAAATCGCACAGCTGATTCACCAACCGCGCCAACCCACCCGTGCGTTCATGCACAAGGTCGACAGCATCATCGGTGAACAACTCACCCTTGCCACCCACGGCCTTCAGGCGATGCCTCACGTATTCGCCCGTCGTCGGTGCATCCATGGCCGGCAGATGGCATGCGGCGCCGATTCTTTGTGCAAGCGGCTGAAGCGCCGAATTGACGATTCGGTCCCGCAAACCGGACTGCCCGACCAGAAACACCTGCAGCAACTCATCCGTGCCAGTGTTCATGTTGGTCAACGTGCGAATCTGCTCCAGCGCCTGATCGGAAAGATTCTGCGCTTCGTCGAACACCAGAACCACCCGCCGCCCGGCGGCATATTCCTGTATCAACCGCTCTTCAAAGCGCGAGAATAGCTCCACCATGCTGTCATCCGGCTCGGCCGGTTCGCCCAGTGCCAGCAGCACCCAAGGCAGCACATCCTCGGCCTTGCCGCGCACCTGCGACACCAGCCCGAAGACCACGTCATCCCCCACATTGCGCAACAAATGCTGCACAAGCAGCGTCTTTCCCGCCCCAACTTCGCCGGTCACAAGGGTGATGGGCGCGCGGGTAACGATGGCATATTCCATCAGCGAATAGGCCCGCCGATGCGTCATCGACCAGTAAAGCATGTCAGGATCAGGCGCGATGGCAAAGGGGCGCGCGCTCAGGCCGAAATACCCCGTATAGATGTCGAGGATACTACCCATCCGCGCACTCGTCCTTTCCAATGCATGTCACAGGTTACGTCAACACTGGCGACCTGTTTACTTCACCGCTCTTCTGCCCTGTAGTATCGTAAATTTAAACAAGATTAATCAAGTACGGCCATCACATGCACAGTCCCGAAAGCACACGTCCGCTGCCTGACCGTTTCACGATGCTTTCGGCCGGTATCGTTTGGCTGGCGGTTGCCCTCATCGGGGCTGCCGTGCTCTTCTGGCCAAGCATCTATTTCCTGCTCGAGGTCTGGCACTCTCCCGACTACAGCCACGGGCCCCTTATTCCACTGCTTTCCGGCCTGCTTTTCCTTCGGCAACTCAAGGGCGAACCCATCGTCACCGGGCCTGTCAATCGCTGGCCCGGGTTCATCTTGATGGTGCTTTCCGTCGGCTTTGGCGTCCTCAGCCGGATGGTGGAAACCCCCATCGTCGGCGCCATCGCGATGATCTTCTGGTTCGGCGCAATTCTGCTCATCTGTTTTGGCTGGGACCAAGGCCGGCGCTTCTGGCCGCCGATCCTGCACCTGTTCTTCATGCTGCCGCTCCCGCCGACCATGTATTATCGGCTGTCAATCTCCCTGCAGCTTATCTCGGCGGAACTGGGTGTCTGGCTGTTGCGGCTTGCCGACATTCCCGTCTTCCTCGAAGGGTACATCATTGATCTCGGCGTGATCAAACTGCACGTGGCCGAGGCCTGCTCCGGCCTGCGCTATCTGTTTCCGATCCTCAGCTTCTCCTACATCTTCGCCGTTCTGTTTCGCGGCTCGATGCTGATGAAAGCGATCATGCTGCTCTCTGCGGCGCCCATTGCCGTTGCGATGAACTCAGCGCGCATCGCCATCGCTGGCTTCATCGTCCAGTATCAAGGCGTCGACCATCTCGAAGGTTTTTCTCATTTCTTCGAAGGCTGGATCATCTTCCTGCTGTCGATCATCATGCTGTTTGCCCTTGCTCGCCTGTTGCTGGTGTTTCAGCGCGAAAAGCTCACCCTGATCGAGGCGCTGGATCTCGACTTTTCGGGTCTCGTGCCACAGGCCCGGCGCATCGGTCTGATCGAACCCTCCAACGCGCTTGTTGCGATGGCCTTCGTCACACTTGGCACGGCGTTTCTCTGGCAGGTCTTTCCCAACATCCGCACTGTCGAACCGGCGCGCGTGGAACTCACAACCTTCCCGCCCGAAATTGGTGATTGGGTCGGCCAAGAGCCAAGGTTCCTGAACGCCGATGTTGCGCGCGTTCTCAAGGCACAGGATTACACGCTCACCACCTATACCAAGCCCGGCATGGGCGAGGTGGAGGTCTTCGCCGCTTGGTTCCGCGATCAGACCGTCAGCGGGGCACATTCCCCCGAAATTTGTCTTCCCAACGCCGGCTGGGAATTCGCCTCTTTCGAACGGCGCGACATTTCAGGTGACCTTGGCAGCGACACACCTTTCCCGGTCAATCGTGCGCTCATTCAGAAAGGCGAGGACCGCCTCCTCGTCTATTATTACTATGTGCAGAATGGCCGTCAGATCGCCTGGGATTTCGGGTCAAAGCTCTGGCTGCTGTGGGACACGGTCCGCTACGGACGCAAGGATGGCGGGCTGGTCCGGCTGGTCACCCCGATCGGCCGTGACGAATCCGAAGCCTCTGCCGACCTGCGGCTGCAAGACATGGCGCGCGAGCTTGACAGCCGCCTGCCGCGTTTCTTTCCCGGCCGCGACTGACACGAACTTAAAGGCATCGACCCATTCCTCAGGCTGCGATTTAAAGCTGCGCGGTAGCGGCACAAAGACTGTGCATCCCGGACCCTTTCGCAACGGCGCGCATGGGCCTACGCCTGTTCAGGTCATGTCGTGTCACAGGATATCCGCGATGAGCACCGCCACCGCCCCCATGGAAATCGGCCGGGTCACACTAACCGTCAACGACCTTGCCAGCACCGCCGATTTCTACGCCCGCGCCCTCGGCCTGTCCAAGCTGTCGGCCGACAGAGCGCAGGTTACCCTAGGCGCGGGCAACAGGGTGCTGGTCACGCTCATCGCCGATCCAGCCGCCCGCGCCCGCTCCCCGCGCGAGGCTGGTCTGTTCCACACTGCTTTCCTGATGCCCAACCGCGCCGCACTTGCCCGCTGGCTGCACCACGCCGCCGCCACACGCCTTCCCCTTCAGGGCGCGTCCGATCACAAAGTGTCTGAGGCGATCTATCTCGCCGATCCCGAAGGCAATGGGATCGAGGTCTATGTCGACCGTCCCCGCGCAGAATGGACGGGCCGCGACGGCGCGATCCAGATGGCAACCGATCCGCTCGATCTCGACAATCTTGCCGCCGCCGCCGATGGGCCGTGGACAGGTGCGCCCGACGGCACCGTTGTCGGCCATGTCCACCTGCAGGTGGGCGATGTCGCGCAGGCGCAAGCGTTCTACACCGGCACGCTCGGCTTTCCCGTCACCGCCACCTATCCCGGCGCGGCCTTCTACGGTTCGGGTGGCTATCACCACCACCTTGCCACCAACGTCTGGAACAGCCGCGGCGCAGGTCCCCGCTCCCCCTCAACCGGCCTGAGCGATGTGGAAATACTCACGGAAACTGCCTCTCTCGCCGCTATCACCGCGCGCACAGACGGAAAGACAAACCTGACCGATCCATGGGGCACGCAGATCACCCTGACGGAAAAACGCTGATGCTCGTCAACGGCAAATGGGTGGCGAAATGGGATCCGGTTCAGGCCAAGGATGAACAGGGCGGCTTCGTGCGGCAGGTCTCCACCTTCCGCAACTGGGTCACCCCAGATGGCAGCGCAGGCCCCACCGGCCAATCCGGCTTCCGCGCCGAACAGGGTCGCTACCACCTCTATGTCGCCCTCATCTGCCCGTGGGCCTGCCGCGCGCTGATGGCGCGCAAGCTCAAAGGGTTGGAAGACATCATCTCAGTCTCCATCGTCGAACCCGAACTCACCGATGAAGGCTGGCGCTTCGCCGCCGGGGCCGATGCGGTGAACCATGCCACATACATGCATGAAATCTACACCCGCGCCGACCCGGCCGTGAATGGTCGCGCCACCGTGCCGGTCCTTTGGGACAAACAGACCCGCACCATCGTCAGCAACGAAAGCGCCGATATCCTGCGTATTTTCAATTCCGGCTTCGGCACCCTTGCCCATGGCCCCGATCTCTACCCCGCCGATCTGGCCCCCCAAATCGAAGCGCTGAACGACGCGATCTATCCCGCGCTGAACAACGGCGTCTATCGCGCAGGCTTTGCCTCCACACAGGCTGCCTATGACGCTGCTTTCCACGATGTCTTTGCCATGCTGGATAAGCTGGAGGACCGTCTATCCGATGGCCGCAACTGGCTGCACGGTGACCGATTCACCGAAACGGACATCCGAACCTTCGTCACTCTTGCGCGCTTTGACGCCGCCTATCACGGCCTGTTCAAATGCAACCTGCGGCGCCTGGCCGATTACCCCCACCTGTCAGCATTCACCGCCCGCGTCTACCGCCTGCCGGGCATCGCCGAGACGGTCAACATCGATCACATCAAGCGCGGTTACTATTCGATCAAGGCACTCAACCCGAACGGCATCGTCCCTCTTGGCCCTGACCTGCAATGGATCACGGACCACCGCAAAGACGGCCTCTGATCTGCCACCTTATCCGGCGACCACCACCCCCGTTCCCCATTCGGCGCATTTCCGCGCCAGTTCGGGCGGCAAAGGCTGGTCAGTGAACAGCGTCGTCACCTCCGACAGCGACGCCAGCCGCGCAGGTGCACTCCGGTCCAGCTTGGAATGGTCGCAGACCAGAAACACCTTGCGCGCCTGCCGGATGATCGCCTTCGATACCCGCACCTCGGCCAGATCGAAATCCAGCAGATCGCCATCCTGATCCAGCGCCGAAGCGCCGATCACGGCATAATCCACCTTGAACTGCTCAAAGAACTGCGTCGTCAGCTCTCCCACCAGCCCCCCATCCGACCGCCGCAGCGCGCCGCCCGCCACCATGATCTCGCAGCCCGGATTGGCGGCCAGCGTATTGGCCACGTTCATGTTGTTCGTCACCACCGTGATGTTGCGATGCGTCAGCAATTCCCGCGCCACTGCCTCGGTCGTGGTGCCAAGGTTCATGATCAGCGAACAGTTCTCCGGGATCGCCGCCGCACAGGCCCGCGCGATGGCCGCTTTGGATGCCTCATTCATCTGGCGGCGCTGCTCATAGCCAAGGTTCGTCACCCCGGTGCGCGGCACCGCCCCGCCATGCACCCTGTCCAGATGGCCCATATCCGCCAAATCCGTCAGGTCGCGCCGGATTGTCTGCAAGGTCACGTCAAAGCGCTGGGCCAGATCCTCTACCACCACCCGCCCCTCTGCGCGGGCTATCTCAAGGATCTCGGTCTGACGGAAACTCAGCGCCATTCCGGCATTCCTTTTTCTTCACTCGTGATCGCTCACCTTCGGAAAGGAAAGCCGAGCAATCAAGCCGAAAAAGTTTCTGCACGCGCGCGCGGCAACCACGCCGCAGCGCAGCGCGAAAATGCGCGTATCAGGGCCAAGCCTCTGAAATACGGCCATTTCCCCAGCGTCACTTGCGCGCAAATGTTCGCTTCAATATGAAACGCGCATTTGCGAAAAAAGGGCATTGACCAATGGCAAAGATTCGGCTCAACCTGCCCCCGCTAGGGAGGAGACTGGCGTGACAGAGAAGAACAGGCCGGAAACGGCCGACCTCTTCATCATTGGCGGCGGCATCAACGGATGCGGCATCGCTCGCGACGCAACGGGCCGCGGCCTGTCGGTCGTGCTTGCCGAACAGGGCGATCTGGCACAGGCCACATCGTCGGCCTCTACCAAGCTGTTCCATGGCGGATTGCGCTATTTGGAATATTTCGAATTCCGTCTGGTGCGCGAAGCCCTGGAAGAACGCGAAACCCTCCTCGTCGCCATGCCCCACATCTCATGGCCCATGCGCTTCGTCCTGCCCTACCATCCCGACATGCGGTTCGAAGGCGACACCCCCACCGGGCGCCTCCTGTCACGCCTGATGCCCTGGATGAAGGGCCGCCGTCCCGCATGGCTGATCCGACTTGGCCTGTTTCTTTATGACACGCTCGGGGGCCGCAAGATCCTGCCCGCCACCCGCACGCTGGACCTGACCAACGATCCCGCGGGCAAGCCGCTGCAATCGCGCTTCCGCCACGCCTATGAATATTCAGATTGCTGGGTCGAGGATTCGAAGCTCGTCTCCCTCAACGCCCGCGACGCCGCCCAGCGTGGTGCAACGATCATGACACGCACCCGCGTCACCTCGGCCAACCGCACGGGCGAGATGTGGGAGATCACGACCGACGGCCCGGATGGCCAGCAGGTCCACCACGCCCGCGCTCTGGTCAACGCAGGCGGCCCGTGGGTCGAAGACATCATCCGCAATGTCGCCCGGATCAATTCCTCCGAAGGCGTCCGCCTCGTGCGTGGCTCGCATATCGTCACGAAGAAGCTCTACGAACACGACCGTTGCTATTTCTTTCAGGGCACCGATGGGCGGATCATCTTTGCCATCCCCTATGAGCAGGACTTCACGCTCATCGGCACCACGGATCAGGATCACAAGGGCGCGCCCAAGGATGCCGTCTGTTCCGATGCGGAACGCGACTACCTGCTGAAATTCGCCAGCCAGTATTTCGCCAAACCCGTCACTGTAAAGGATGTGGTCTGGACATATTCCGGCGTCCGCCCGCTCTACAATGACGGCGCGAAATCGGCCACGGCCGCCACCCGCGACTATGTCCTCTCGCTCGACGGAAACGGCGCGCCGCTCCTCAACGTCTTCGGCGGCAAGATCACCACCTACCGCCGCCTTGCCGAATCCGCGCTGGAAAAGCTGACCCCCTACTTCCCAAAGGCCAAGGGGCCGTGGACCGCCCGCATCGCCCTGCCGGGAGGGGATTTCCCGCATGACGGCGTCGCCGCGCTGACGGCGAACCTCAAGGCCAACCACCCCTTCCTGTCTGACTACTGGGCCGCCCGCCTGATCCGCGCCTATGGGTCCGAAGCCGCAACCCTCCTGCAAGGTGCTACATCCGCCGCCGACCTTGGCCGCGATTTCGGCGGCACCCTGACCGAGGCCGAGGTGCGCTGGTTGATGACCCACGAATTCGCCCGCGCCGCTGCCGATATCGTCTGGCGGCGCACCAAGCTTGGTCTGCGCATGACCAAGGAACAAATCGCCGCGCTTGATGCCTTCATGGCAGGCGCGGCAACCCACGGGGCAATCAGCCCCGCGGCAGAATAAGGGGGACGGATGGCGCTGGAACTGAAAGCCATCAGCCGGGTCGTTAAGGGGCAGGTTCACATCCACCCCACAACCCTGACGCTGGAAAAAGGCACCATGAACGTGCTGCTTGGACCCACCTCATCGGGCAAGACCTCGCTCATGCGGCTGATGGCGGGGCTGGATGCCCCCAGCACCGGCACGCTGCACTGGCACGGGCAGGATGTCACCGGCCAGCGTGTGCAGGACCGCAAGGTCGCCATGGTTTACCAGCAGTTCATCAACTACCCGGCGATGAGCGTCTACGACAACATCGCATCCCCCCTCCGCCTGATGGGCAAATCCAAGGCCGAGATTGACCGCGCGGTGAAAGAAACCGCCGATATGCTCAAGCTCACCCCGATGCTGACCCGCAAGCCGCTGGAACTCTCGGGCGGCCAGCAACAGCGCTGCGCCCTCGCGCGGGCACTGGTCAAAGGCGCGGGGCTCGTGCTCCTCGACGAGCCGCTGGCGAACCTCGACTACAAACTGCGCGAAGAACTCCGCGCCGAAATCCCCCGCATTTTTGAAGAATCCGGCGCAATCTTCGTCTACGCCACCACCGAACCGGAAGAGGCACTCCTCCTCGGCGGCAACACCGCCACGCTGTGGGAAGGCCGCGTCACCCAATTCGGCCCCACCCCCACCGTCTATCGCCAACCCGCCGATGCCACCACGGCCCGCGTGTTCAGCGATCCGCCGATGAATTTCGTCTCCTGCTTCAAGGAAGGCCACCGCATCAACTTCGGCGGCCATGCCAACGCCCCCGCCGATGGCCCCTTCGCCGCGCTGCCCGATGGCCGCTACACCGCAGGGTTCCGCGCCAATCACCTGCACCTGAACACCCATTCCGGGCAGGCCGTCGAGTTCCTCTGCACCCTCGGCGTGACGGAAATCACCGGATCGGAAACCTTCCTGCACCTCACGCATGGCACTGACCGTTGGGTCGGGCTTGTGCACGGCGTGCATGACCTGACCGCCGGGCATGAGGTGAGCGTCTGGCTCGACCCTGCCCATGTCTATATCTTTGATGCCGAAGGTCGCCTTGCCGCGCCCGCGGCCTATGCGGCGGCAGCCTGACCATGGCACAGATCACCCTCAAGAACCTCGCCCACAGCTACTATCCCAACCCGCGCGGTGAGCATGACTTCGCGCTCAAGGAAATGGATCATGTCTGGCAGGATGGCGGCGCTTATGCGCTGCTCGGCTCCTCCGGCTGCGGCAAGACCACCCTTCTCAACATCATCTCCGGCCTCCTTCGCCCGTCGCAAGGCCGGGTCCTGTTTGGCGAAAGGGATGTGACCGACGCCGAAACCGCCGAACGCAACATCGCGCAGGTTTTCCAGTTCCCTGTCGTCTACGACACGATGACCGTGCGCGAAAACCTCGCCTTCCCGCTGCGCAATCGCGGCATGGATGCCGCCTATATCCAGTCCCGCGTCGCCCAGATCGCCGCCATGATCGGGATGGAGGCGACGCTGGACCGCAAGGCCCGCGGCCTGACCGCCGATGCCAAGCAGAAGATCAGCCTTGGCCGCGGTATGGTGCGCGAGGATGTGAACGCCATCCTCTTCGACGAACCCCTCACTGTGATCGACCCGCATATGAAATGGGAACTTCGCACGCAGCTGAAACAGCTGCACCGCGAATTCGGCCATACGATGATCTACGTCACCCATGACCAGACCGAGGCGCTGACGTTCGCCGACAAGGTGGTGGTCATGTATGACGGCCGCGTGGTCCAGATGGGCACGCCCGAAGACCTGTTCGAAACCCCCGCCCATACCTTTGTGGGCTATTTCATCGGCTCGCCGGGCATGAACCTTCTGCCCGCTGAAATCCGGGGCAACACCGCGCACCTGCAAGGCGCGGCTGTCCCGCTGGGTGCGGCCTACGGGCCAACAACAGGCCGCACCCAGATCGGTATCCGCCCGGAATACGCCGTCCTCACCCAAGGCGATGGCCTGCCCATCACCATCAAGCGCGTCGAAGACGTGGGCCGCCACCGCATCATCCGCGGCGATGTCGCGGGCAGCACTGTCAACGTGATCGCGCCCGAAGGCATGGCCGTGGGCGCAGACCTTACCCATGTCCGCTTCACGCCCGACCGCATCAATGTCTATGCCGACGACTGGCGCGTCGCACCGCTCGGGGGGGCCGCCTGATGGACAAGACCCAGAACAACAAGGCCTGGTTCCTTGTCCTGCCCGTTCTCGTCGTGGTGGCCTTCTCGGCCATCATCCCTCTGATGACGGTCGTCAATTATTCGGTCAACGACACATTCGGCGACAACCAGTTCTTCTGGGCCGGGCTGGAGTGGTTTGAGGAAATGGTCACTTCCGACCGCCTTCACGAAGCCCTGGGTCGCCAGATCCTGTTCTCGGCCATCATCCTTGCGATCGAGGTGCCGCTTGGCATCTACATCGCCCTGAACATGCCGAAAAAGGGCTTCTGGGCGTCGCTCTGCCTTGTCCTCATGGCGCTGCCCCTGCTTATCCCCTTCAACGTCGTCGGCACCATCTGGCAGATCTTCGGGCGCGTCGATATCGGCCTTCTGGGCCACTACCTCGCCGAGCTTGGGTTCGACTACAACTACACCAACGATCCCATCGATGCCTGGGTGACCGTGGTGGTCATGGATGTCTGGCACTGGACCAGCCTCGTCGCGCTCCTCTGCTATGCAGGCCTGCAATCCATCCCCGAGGCCTATTATCAGGCCGCCCGCGTGGATCAGGCCAGCCGGTGGAGCGTCTTTCGCTACATCGAACTGCCCAAGATGGCGGGCGTCCTGCTCATCGCCGTCCTGCTGCGCTTCATGGACAGCTTCATGATCTACACGGAACCCTTCGTCGTCACTGGCGGTGGGCCGGGCAATGCGACCACCTTCCTGTCCATCGACCTTGTGAAGATGGCTGTCGGCCAGTTCGACCTCGGCCCCGCCGCAGCCTTCTCGATCATGTATTTCCTCGTGATCCTTCTGGTGAGCTGGGTGTTCTACACCGTGATGACCAACCTCGACAAAGAAGAGGGCAAGTAACATGCGCCTGCGCGGCTCCGCCCTTGTGATGACGATCTACCTGCTGTTCCTGCTGATCCCGATCTATTGGCTCGTGAACATGAGCTTCAAAACCAATACCGAGATCACCTCGACCTTCTCCCTGTTCCCGGCCAATTTCACGATCCAGAACTACGTGACGATCCTCACCGATCCGTCCTGGTACATGGGCTATGTGAACTCGATCATCTACGTCACCATGAACGTGGTGATCTCGCTTACCGTGGCACTTCCCGCTGCCTATGCCTTTTCACGCTACAGCTTCATGGGCGACAAACACCTGTTCTTCTGGCTGCTCACCAATCGCATGGCCCCACCCGCCGTGTTCGCGCTGCCGTTCTTCCAGCTTTATTCCTCGGTGGGCCTGTTCGACACGCATATCGCCGTGGCGCTGGCGCATTGCCTCTTCAACGTCCCCCTCGCCGTCTGGATCCTTGAGGGGTTCATGCGCGGCGTGCCCAAGGAGATTGACGAAACCGCCTATATCGACGGCTACTCCTTCGGGCATTTCTTCATCAAGATCTTCATGCCCCTCATCGCGTCGGGCATCGGCGTTGCGGCCTTTTTCTGCTTCATGTTCTCATGGGTGGAACTGCTGCTGTCGCGCACGCTCACCTCGGTCAATGCCAAACCCATTGCCGCCACCATGACCCGCACGGTCTCTGCATCGGGGATGGATTGGGGCGTGCTGGCGGCTGCCGGGGTGCTGACAATCGTGCCGGGCGCGCTCGTGATCTACTTCGTGCGCAACTACATCGCCAAGGGCTTTGCCCTAGGCCGCGTGTGATGGGGGAATGACCATGACCAACACCCGCTGGAACACGATCTACCTCACCACCTTCGCGGCGCTTGCGGCGATCCTGATGGCGCTCTTCGCAGCGGTCCCCCGCACCGAAGACGGTATCGACTGGTTTGCCCCGCTGATCGAAGGCGGCTGGATGGCTTGGACCTTCCCCATCGCCCTTTTCTTCTATTGCATCGCCTGCTTGCTGATCCTCTTCACACTGCTGGCGATCCGCTACCCCGAAACCCCGCGCATCGGCATCCTCAGGATCGAAACCACGCGCGGCGACCGGCTGTTCATCTCGCTTTTGGGCTCGGCCTTCATCTGCGTTGGCTGGCTCTTCGCCTTCGGTGCGCCCCTCACGGGCGCGCTGATCTGTTGCCTGATCTATGCCGCAGCGGTCTTTCGCTGGGTGTGATCCAAGGCATGAAAGCGCTGGGGGGGAAGGATGCGACCCTTCCGCCCCGGCGAAACGAAGACGACACGTCTCAACTTCTGGGAGGAAAACGAATGAGACTCAGACAAACCACAACTGCGATGGCGCTCGCGCTCATCGCCTTCGGCTCGGCCCCGGCCTGGGCTGATATGGAGGCCGCAAAGGCCTTCCTCGATGCGGAAATCGGCGATCAATCCACCCTGTCCCGCGCCGATCAAGAAGCGGAAATGCAGTGGTTCATCGATGCCGCTGCTCCCTTCGCAGGCATGGACATCAAGGTGGTGTCGGAAACCATCACCACCCATGAATATGAAGCCAAGGTTCTCGCCCCGGCCTTCACTGCCATCACCGGCATCAAGATCACCCACGATCTGATCGGCGAAGGTGACGTCGTGGAAAAGCTGCAAACGCAGATGCAGTCGGGCGAAAACATCTATGACGCCTATATCAACGACTCCGACCTGATCGGCACCCACTGGCGCTATCAGCAGGCCCGCAACCTGACCGACTGGATGGCAGGCGAAGGCGCGGCGGTCACCAACCCGAACCTCGATCTGGCCGATTTCATCGGCACCAAGTTCACGACCGCCCCGGATGGCAAGCTCTATCAGCTTCCCGACCAGCAGTTCGCGAACCTCTACTGGTTCCGCTACGACTGGTTCAACGATCAGAAAACCAAGGACGACTTCAAGGCTAAGTATGGCTATGACCTTGGCGTTCCGCTGAACTGGTCTGCTTACGAGGACATCGCCGAATTCTTCACCGGCCGTGACATGTCCTATGCAGGCGGCCCGGCAACCGGCGTCTTTGGGAACATGGACTACGGCAAGAAAGACCCGTCCCTCGGCTGGCGCTACACCGATGCGTGGATGTCCATGGCTGGCATGGGCGATGTGGGTGAACCCAACGGCCTTCCGGTCGATGAATGGGGCATCCGCGTGAACGAAAACTCGCAGCCCGTCGGCTCCTGCGTTGCGCGTGGCGGTGCCACCAACGACGCCGCCGCCGTCTACGCTGTGACCAAGGCCATCGACTGGCTCCAGCGCTTTACCCCGCCGGAAGCTCAGGGGATGACCTTCGGCGAAGCCGGTCCCGTTCCTGCCCAGGGCTCCATCGCCCAGCAGATGTTCTGGTACACCGCCTTCACCGCCGACATGGTCAAGCCCGGCCTGCCCGTGATGAACGAGGACGGCACGCCCAAGTGGCGCATGGCCCCCTCGCCGCATGGCGCCTATTGGCAGGACGGCATGAAGGTCGGCTATCAGGACGTGGGTTCGTGGACCCTGATGAAATCGACCCCGGTCGATCGCGCTCAGGCTGCATGGCTCTATGCCCAGTTCGTCACCTCGAAAACCGTGGACGTGAAGAAGTCGCATGTCGGTCTGACCTTCGCGCGTGAATCGACCATCCAGCACCAGTCCTTCACGGACCGTGCGCCGCAGCTTGGCGGTCTGGTCGAATTCTATCGCAGCCCGGCCCGCGTGCAGTGGTCGCCCACCGGCACCAACGTTCCTGACTATCCGAAGCTGGCCCAACTCTGGTGGCAGAACATCGGCGACGCCATGTCGGGGGCCAAAACCCCGCAAGAGGCGCTCGATGCCCTGTGCGAAGAGCAGGAAAAGGTGATGGAACGTCTGGAACGCGCTGGCGTGCAGGGCGACATCGGTCCGAAGATGAACGAACCGCAAGACGCGCAGGTTTGGATCGACGAGCCGGGTTCGCCCGTCGGCCCGCTGGAGAACGAAAAGCCGGCAGGCGAGACGATCTCCTATGACGAACTGATCAAGTCCTGGCAGCAGGGTTGATCTGACGGGCGGGGCGCAAGCCCCGCCCGCTTCTGCACGCAAGGCGGATGACACATCAAACTCGGCCTCGGGTGGGCATCGTCCAGCCATCCCGACTGGCCAGATCTCGGGTGACGCACCTATCGCGAACAAGGGGCAAATGCGGTGATGCCAAGATTGTATCATTCCACGCACGATGCCGTGACATCCGTAACGGTGCGGCTGTCGCAGGAGTAACGGCCTGACGTAATTCCAAAGGACGGAACTCATCATGTCGATTGCACCTGCCACATCCCCCCGCTCGGGCGCATTGCCCGCCATCAACGCCCAAACACTCGGCCTTCTCTTCATCGCAGGCTTCTTTGCCAGCAACGCCTTCGATCTCTGGGGGCAGGTGATCAGCCCGGCCTTGGGCTTTGCCAACCTTTCACCCCATGGCCTTGCCAAAAGCCTGCTCGGCGCGCTTGGCCTGCCCAACAGCGATTTCGCGGGCTATTTCATGCACTTCTATCTTGTTGGGCTGATCGGCTATCCGGTGGGCTGGCTGTTCATTTTTGCGCCCATCTGGCGCAGGGTGATCGGCCAATCGCATTGGCTCCTGCCCTCGGCGATCTACGGCTTTGGTCTGTGGGTCTTTGCCATAGGCGGGATCACGGCCATTGCCGGACTTCCCTTCTTCCTCAACTTCACCGGCATCACCTGGGTCGCCCTTGTCGGCCACGTGCTCTATGGCATCGTCCTTGTCGCCGTGATGCAGATGATCCAGAAAGACTGACCCCTTCTCCCGGCGCGCCACCACCACGGCGCGCCGGGCACCAACTCCGCCGCAAGGCGCACCGCACCAACCAGAATCCCGCGCAGGGACAGCACAGCCAAGGGAGCCCCCGCATGACCCACATCCTCGCCATTGATCAGGGCACCACCTCTTCGCGCGCGATCATCTTCGACGCCTCCCTTGCTGTTAAGGCCGTCGCTCAAGAGGAATTCCCCCAGCACTACCCTGCCTCCGGCTGGGTGGAACATGACCCGTCCGATCTGTGGTCCACCGTCGCCGGCACCGCCCGCGCCGTGATCGAAAAGGCCGGGATCAGCACCACCGACATCGCCGCAATCGGCATCACCAATCAACGCGAAACCACCCTGATCTGGGATCGCGCCACGGGCGAGCCGATCCACCGCGCCATCGTCTGGCAAGACCGCCGCACGGCAGACACCTGCACCGCGCTCAAGGATGCGGGGCACGAACCTATGATCACCGCCCGCACGGGCCTGCTCCTTGATCCCTATTTCTCGGGCACCAAGATCAAATGGCTGCTCGACCATGTCCCCGGCGCCCGCGCCCGCGCGGCCAAGGGCGAGCTTGCCTTCGGCACTGTCGACACATTCCTCATCTGGAAACTGACGGGCGGAAAGGTCCATGCCACCGATGCCACCAACGCCGCCCGCACCCTGATCTACAACATCGCCAAGGGCGAATGGGATGCCGAAATCTGCGCCCTTCTCGACATTCCGATGCAACTCCTGCCCGAGGTGAAGGATTGTGCCGCCGATTTCGGCACGACCCGCGCTGATCTGTTTGGCCGCGAAATCCCGATCCTCGGTGTCGCAGGCGACCAGCAAGCCGCCACCGTGGGCCAGGCTTGCTTCGCGCCAGGTATGATGAAATCCACCTATGGCACTGGCTGCTTCGCGCTTCTCAACACCGGCACCGATATGGTGCCTTCCAAGAACCGCCTGCTTACCACCATTGCCTATCGCCTTGACGGCAAGACGACCTACGCCCTCGAAGGGTCCATCTTCATCGCAGGCGCCGTCGTCCAGTGGCTCCGCGACGGGCTGAAGATCATCCGTGAGGCAAAGGAAACCCAGCCCCTCGCCGATGCCGCCGATCCGACACAGGACGTGATCCTCGTCCCTGCTTTCACCGGTCTCGGCGCGCCCTATTGGCGGCCCGATTGCCGGGGGGCCGTCTATGGCCTGACCCGCAATTCCGGCCCCGCCGAACTCGCCAAAGCGGCACTCGAAAGCGTCGGCTACCAGACGCGCGACCTGCTCGAGGCGATGCGTTCCGACTGGGGCGCCGCCGCCGATGGCGTCCTCCGCGTCGATGGCGGCATGACCGCCAGCGATTGGGCCATGCAATTCCTGTCTGACATCCTCGGCGCCCCCGTCGACCGCCCCGTGGTGACAGAAACCACCGCCTTAGGCGCTGCCTATCTCGCGGGTCTGAAGGCAGGCCTCTGCCCCGCCCCCGATGAATTCCAGAAAACATGGGCGCTCGAACGCCGCTTCACCCCCGCAATGGACCCAGCCACCCGAGATACCAAATACACCCGCTGGGGCCGCGCCGTCGCCGCCACCATGACCGTCTGACCTCTCTCTTGCTCGAACTGCGGAGGGTTGGGGGGGGGAGGTCACTCCACCCTTCCCAAAGGCACCATGGGTGAAACCTCACCCCACCCAAGGACACCGCTATGCCCCCCTTCGCCATCGCCATGCCCCACCGCATCCTTTTCGGCCGGGGCGAATCCAGCAAAGCCCCCGCCCTCATCCGCGCCTTCGGCCCGCGCGGCCTGATCGTCCACGGCGCCAACCACGCCCGCGCCCAATGGCTCATTGACGCGCTCCACGCCGCGGGGGCAGAAACCCTCGCCCTCCCCTGCGCGTCCGAACCAACCCTGCCAATGCTGGACGCCGCCCTCGCGACCGCGCGCCCCTTCCGGCCGGACTGGGTGACCGCCATCGGCGGCGGCGCGGCGCTCGACCTCGGCAAGGCCCTCGCCGCCCTGATCCCCGCCCCCGGCAGCCCGCTCGACCATCTGGAGATTGTCGGCAAGGGCCTGCCGCTGACAGAACCGCCCCTGCCCTTCATCGCCATCCCGACCACCTCGGGCACAGGGGCTGAGGCGACGAAGAATGCCGTCATTGGCCTGCCCGATCACGGCCGCAAAGTCAGCCTCCGGGATGACCGAATGCTCGCCCGCCTCGCCATCATTGACCCAGCACTTACCGACCACACCCCCCGCGCCACCACCCTCGCCTCCGGCCTCGACGCCATCACGCAGGTCATCGAACCCTACGTCTCATCCAAGGCCACGCCGTTCACCGACGCCCTCACCGCCCCTGCCATCCCGCAGGGCCTCACTGCCCTCAAACGGCTGATGGAAGCCGAAGACCCTGCCGCCCGCGACGCCCTCGCCCATGTCTCCCTCACCGGCGGCATTGCGCTGGCAAATAGCGGCCTCGGCGCCGTCCATGGCCTCGCAGGCGTCATCGGCGGCCTCTGCCCCGCCCCCCATGGCGCAATCTGCGGCGCGCTTCTCGCCCCCATCCTGCGCCTCAACCGCCAGAACGCCACCGGCCCCACCGCCCATCGCCTCGATCAGGTCTTCCACCATATTGCCGCCACCCTCGGCGGCCGCCCCGAAGATGCCCCTGAAACCCTCGCCCTTTGGGCCCGCGCCGCAGGTCTCCCCGGTCTCACGACCCAAGGCCTTCCTCCAGCCCTGCACCAGCAAACCGCCGAGGCCGCCCTCACCTCCTCCTCGATGAAGGGCAACCCGGTCCCGCTGACCGCCCAAGACCTCGCCAAAGCCCTGCAGGACGCAGCCTGATTGCCTTCTTCATCTTGGCAAAAATACCCGCCGGGGGTCCGGGGGTGGCAAACCCCCGGGGGTCACCACACGAGCCCCCCGCAGCCGGAAGGGCTCCCCTCAGAACCCGCCGCCCTGCGACCAGCGCCAGGCATCGCGGATCATCGTCTCCAGCCCCCGCTCCGGCTCCCAGCCCAGCTCGTCCCGCGCGCGCTCCGATCCGCAGACCAGCGCCGCCGCATCCCCGGCCCGACGCGCACCTTCCACCACCGGCACCGCACGGTTCGTCACCACCCGCGCATGATCCAGCACCGCGCGCACTGAATACCCTGTCCCGGTACCCAGACAGAACACCCGGCTTCCCTTGCCGCCTTCCAGCCAGCGCAGCCCCCGCACATGCGCATCGGCCAGATCGGTCACATGCACATAATCCCGCACGCAGGTGCCATCCGCCGTCGGGTAATCCTGCCCGAACACCGTCAGTGCCGCGCGCTTGCCCTCCACCGCATCCAGCATCAGCGGGATCAGATGCGTCTCTGGCTCGTGCCGCTCGCCCACCTCGCCATCCGGGTCCGCCCCGGCCACGTTGAAATAGCGAAAGATCACCGATTGCAGCCCATGGCTCGCCCCGAAATTCCCCAGCATCTGCTCGATCGCCAGCTTTGACGCCCCATAAGCATTGATGGGCCGCTGCGGCGTGTCTTCGTTCAACACCACCCCATCCTGATCGCCATAAGTCGCGCAGGTGGATGAAAACACGAACCGCTCCACCCCCGCCGCCACACAGGCCTCAATCAGGTTCAGCGCGCCACCCACATTCACCCGCCAATAACGTCCAGGGTCCGTCATCGACTCGCCCACCAAAGACAGCGCCGCAAAATGCATCATCGCCACCGGCTTCCACCGGGCCAGCGCCGCATCAATGGCCGCCCGGTCCATCAGATCGCCCAACTCCAACGGCCCGAACTTCACGGCTGCTTCCCAACCCGTCGACAGATTGTCGAAACAGACCGGCACATACCCTGCCTGGGCCAACGCCTTGCAGGCATGCGCGCCGATATACCCCGCGCCTCCGGTTACCAGTACGTGCTTTGCCAAGGCTCTTGATCCCATCCGTTCTTTCTTCCTCATCATGCTAACGTCCTCATTCGGCAAAGACAAAGGGCCATCCCCCTTAAGCATTCCACCGCGCGCCGCATTTCCATCCCGTTCACCATGGCGACCCATCCTCCTCGGCCAATCCTCTGGCCAGAAGGTTTCGCATGTCCGACGATACGCCCCTCCTCTCCCTGCCTCTGATCCTTCCGGCACAGGCGCAGAAACACGTCACCCATAACGAGGCGCTCCGCCTGCTCGATCTGATCGTCCAACTTGCGGTGATCGACCGCACCCGTACCACACCGCCCGCACTGCCAGCGGAAGGGGACCGTCACATCGTGGCAAGCCCGGCCACAGGTCTGTGGGAAGGGCAAGACGGAAAGATCGCAGCCTTTTGGGGGGGCGCATGGGCCTTCCTCACCCCGCAGGCCGGATGGCTTGCGCGGGTGATCGACGAAGACGCCACCCTTGCTTACAGTGGCGGCGCATGGGTCGCGGCGGAGACACCGCCCGAAACCCTGCCCCGCCTCGGGATCGCCACATCCGCCGATGCCGTCAACCGCATCGCTGTCTCCTCCCCCGCATCGCTTTTCGACAACGCCGGGGCGGGCCACCAGATCAAGGTCAACAAGGCCGCCCCGGCCGATACAGGCAGCCTGCTCTTCCAAACCGCCTTTTCAGGCCGCGCTGAAATGGGCCTCACCGGCAGCGACAGCTTTGCCATTAGGGTCAGCGGCGACGGCACCGGCTTTGCCACTGCGCTGACCGCCGATCCAACCACGGCCAGCATTACCCTGCCCGAAGGTCTGTCCGCCGCCCCGCTCATCCTGCGCGACCCTGCCGACGCCGCCAAACGCGCAAGCATCGACATCACTACGCTGTCCGCCGGGTCACAGCGAAGCTACACCCTGCCCAACATCTCGACCGAACTCGCAGGCCTATCCGGCATACAAACCTTCAGCGGCAGCAAGACATTCTCCGGCTCTTTCACTGTCTCAACCGCCACGGCCACCTTCGGTAGTTCCATTGGCAATGCCACCTACGGCCTCGGCTCCGGCAGCACTGGATCGGGCAACAGCAAGACGGTCAATATCGGCACTGGTGGCGCGGCCGGTTCAACCACCACCCTGACCCTCGGCCCCAACCACGCCTCAGCCACAGGCAGCACCACCATTCAAGGCACGACTGTCACCCTCGGCCCGACCGTCACGCAATTCGACATGGGCACCGCCTCTGCCCGCAGCGCAGTGCTTGGCATCGGCGGGGCAACGGCCGACACCGCAAACCGCCTTTCCGTCGAAAGCCCCGGCGTCCTTCTCACCCATTCCGGTGCTGGGGTCGAGACAACCATCAACAAGGCAACCCCAACCGATGCGGCTCAGATCAGCTTCAAGTCCAACTTTTCCACCCGTGCCCAATTCGGCCTTATGGGCAACGACGACCTTTCCCTCAGCGTCAGCGGCAACGGAACCATCTTCCACCCTGTCCTGATGGCCGAGGGGTCAACCGGGCGCCTAACCCTCTCTCAACCGGTGATATTGCAGGGCCTTGCCGCCGACCCCGCCAGCCCCGCTGAGGGCATGATCTGGCACAACGCCAACACCGATCAGATCTTCGCCCATGTGGGCGGCCTGACCCATCGCCTCGACAGCCAGCAGAACATCCCCACACTCACCCCGCCCACAGGCGAATTGATCCTGTCGACAGTCGGCGCGGGCGGCGGAGCGCTCGGCACGTTGGCCGGGGCTGCCGGACGGATGGACCTCTTCCCCTTTCAGCCACGCGCCGACCTGACGGTTGACCGGCTCATGCTCAACTGTACCACTGCCGTTGCGGGCGCGCTTGCGCGCATCGTTGTCTATGCCAGTGATGCCCTTGGCCGACCCGACGGACTGATCCTCGAAACCGGCGACATCGACCTTGCTACCACCGGGGCCAAATCGGCCACCGTTTCCCTTGCGCTCCGGCAGGGCAGGACGCTTTGGCTTGGCCTGCGCCACTCCGCCACCGCGACCACCTCAACTTGGCCACTGGCCGCCACCCCCGACGTGAACGGCGGCACAGCGCCCGCCACCACCGCGCGCAAGGTGCTACGCCGCACCCTCGCTTGGGGAAGCGCCGCACCCACCAACTGGGGCTTTGCATCAACCGAGATCAACGCCGCCGCCGCCCCTGCCATCTGGTTGCGCATGGCCTAAACTGCAACCACTACCACCAATCCGGTTCTTTCCCCCATTTCCGGTCCCTCGGGCGTTTGACACATCGAATCGCCCTGCCATACACAGGGTCGGGCGTTCGATTGCTGGAAAATGGGTGAAAGTTCATGAAAATTGCGATGATCGGGACAGGCTATGTCGGCCTTGTCTCCGGGGTGTGTTTCTCGGATTTCGGGCATGACGTGGTCTGCGTCGACAAGGACCCTTCCAAGATCGACCGCCTGCGCGGGGGCGAGATCCCGATTTTCGAACCCGGCCTTCAGGATCTCATGGCCAAGAACGTCGCCGCAGGCCGTTTGTCCTTTTCCCTCGATCTGGCCGAGGCCGTCGCCGGTGCCGATGCCGTCTTCATCGCCGTTGGCACCCCCACCCGGCGCGGCGATGGCCATGCCGACCTGCGCTTTGTCATGGCTGCAGCAGAAGAGATCGGTCGCGCCCTGACCGGCTATGCCGTCATCGTCACCAAATCCACCGTCCCCGTCGGCACCAACCGCAAGGTGGCTGAAGCCGTCCGCGCCTCCAGCCCGACCGCCGATTTCGACATCGCCTCCAACCCCGAGTTTCTGCGCGAAGGCGCGGCCATCGACGATTTCATGCGCCCCGACCGCGTGGTCGTGGGGGTAGAAAATGACCGCGCTAAAAAGGTCATGTCCGACATCTACCGTCCGCTCTTCCTGCGCGATTTCCCCATCGTCTTCACCGATCTGGAATCGGCCGAGATGATCAAATACGCCGCCAACGCCTTCCTCGCGACCAAGATCACCTTCATCAACGAAATCGCCGCCCTGTGCGAGCGCGTGGGGGCCGACATCAAGTCGGTGTCCAAAGGCATCGGCCTTGATGGCCGCATCGGCAACAAGTTCCTGCACGCAGGCCCCGGCTATGGTGGGTCCTGTTTCCCCAAGGATACCAAGGCGCTGGCCCGTATCGGGCAGGAAAACGCGGTGCCGATGCAGATCGTGGAAACCGTGATCAAGGTCAACGATCAGGTCAAGCTGCGGATGCTCGACAAGATCGTCGATCTGCTAGACGGCACCATCAACGGCAAGACGGTCGGCATCCTCGGCGTCACCTTCAAACCCAACACCGATGACATGCGCGATGCCCCCTCGCTCACCATCGTGCCCGCGCTGGTGGGCGGCGGGGCCAAAGTCCGCGTGATGGACCCGCAAGGCCAGCATGAGGGCGAGGCGCTCCTGCCCCATGTCCGCTGGGTGGAAAACGCCTATCACGCTGCGCAAGGGGCCGACGTTCTGGTGATCCTCACCGAATGGAACGAATTCCGCGCGCTCGACCTCGAAAAACTCGCCCGCAAGATGAACACCCCCCGCATGGCCGACCTGCGCAACATCTACGCGCGCGAAGACGTGCTGGCCGCCGGGTTTGAAACCTATGTCGGCGTAGGGCGCTGAATGCAAAAGGCCGGGGTCACCCCCGGCCTCTCCATTCGCGGTAACCGGCGGTCTTAAACCACCCGTTCCACCATCATCTTCTTGATCTCCGCAATCGCCTTGGCCGGGTTCAGCCCCTTGGGGCAGGTCTTGGCGCAGTTCATGATCGTGTGGCAGCGGTACAGCTTGAACGGATCTTCCAGCTGATCCAGCCGCTCCGGCGTCGCCTCATCGCGGCTATCGATGATCCATCGATAGGCATGCAGCAGCGCCGCCGGCCCCAGATACTTGTCGCCATTCCACCAGTAAGACGGGCAAGACGTGCTGCACGACGCGCACATCACGCATTCATACAAACCGTCCAGCTTCTTGCGATCTTCGATCGACTGCCGCCATTCCTTCGCCGGGCGGTTCGTCTTGGTCTCCAGCCAGGGCATGATCGACGCATGTTGGGCATAGAAATGCGTCAGGTCCGGCACCAGATCCTTGATTACGGGCAGGTGCGGCAGAGGATATATCTTCACATCCCCCTTCACCTCATCCAGCCCATAGATGCAGGCCAAAGTGTTGATCCCGCCGATGTTCATCGCACAAGACCCGCAGATGCCTTCCCGGCATGACCGGCGGAAGGTCAGCGTCGGGTCGATCTCGGTCTTGATCTTGATCAGCGCGTCCAAAACCATCGGACCGCAGCTATCCATATCCACGAAATAGGTATCCACCCGCGGGTTTTCCCCGTCATCGGGGTTCCAGCGATAGACCTGAAACTTTCGAACATTCCCCCCCGCAGGCTTGGGCCATGTCTTGCCCGTGCGGACCTTGCTGTTCTTGGGAAGTGTGAACTGAACCATCGGGTTATCCCCTCCATTCCGGGAATGAGTAGAGCGGCCGCGTCGGCGGCTGCCCGGATTTCTGATAGACGCAGGTATCGAACACCGCCGAAGGATCGCGTCCCATGATGTAATCGGACGACACTTCCAGCTTCAGCCCCGCCGTCGCATCGCCATTTGATGTCGCCCCCACACTGACCATCCCGCGCGGCTTTGCCGCCAAGCGGGCGCGGTCAAGACAGGCCTGCTCGGCCCGGTCCACCGGGATCGGCCCGCAGGCCACCAGCGCAAGGATTGGCAAAAGGACCAGCGCGCGCATCCCTATGCCCCCAGCGCCACGCCAGCGGCAGCAAGGCAGCTTTGCGTCTCGCTCCGCGCCACGATGGCCCAGACGGTGGCTTCGGTCGAGGTGCCTGCGTAAACGCCCACATCCCGCGCCAATGTCTGCACCTCGGCGGCACTGGCATTCTGCACCACGCAGCGTGTGGCAGCATCCGCCTGCGGCCCGGCCAGCCGATTATCGACAATGGGCCGCACCACGGTTTCCGCCGTGCGCCGACCGATCTTGTCGGCCATGTCCTGCGGCGAACACGCTGACAAGAATACGGCAGCACCAATCACAACGGGAACACCAAATCGCGCAAAAGAACGGGACATCGCGGAAACTCCTGTTTCAGAAGCTCCCACCCTGCCACAGCCCGCACCAGCGCCGCAGGCCCACAGGCCAAGGCCCGCGCCAAACGGGCGCTTCCCTGCCGATGAACCCTGCCGCGCCGTCCCCATCATCAGAACTTCCGCTCCGCCGGGGCGATCTTTTTCAGGCTGATCCCGCCTTCGGCCTCGGTCGTCAGCGGGGCGGTATGCACGGCGCGATAGTCAAGCCGCACGGCGTTGCCATCCACCCAGGCCAGCGAATGCTTGCGCCAGTTGGCATCATCCCGCGTCGGGTGATCCTCATGCGCATGCGCCCCACGGCTTTCGGTCCGGGCATGCGCGCCATAGATCGTGGCCAGCGCATTGGGCATCAGGTTGCCCAGCTCCAGCGTCTCCATCAGGTCGCTGTTCCAGACCAGCGACCGATCAGTCACCTTGATATCGCCCATCTTGCCCGCAATCGCGGTCATCTTCTTCTCGCCCTCGGCCAGCGTCGCCTCGGTGCGGAACACGGCCGCATCCGCCTGCATCGTGCGCTGCATCTCCAGCCGCAGCGCCGCCGTGGGCGTCGCGCCATCCGCATGGCGCGTCGCATCGAACCGCGTCAGCGCCTTGTCGACCTCGGCCTTGTTCACCGCCGGCACCGGCGTCTTCGGATCCACGATCTGCCCGGCCCGGATCGCCGCCGCCCGGCCGAACACCACCAGATCGATCAGCGAATTCGACCCCAGCCGGTTCGCGCCATGCACCGATGCACAACCCGCCTCGCCCACCGCCATCAGGCCAGGGAACACCGCATCCGGGCTCCCCGCCGTGGGGTTCAACACCTCACCCCAATAGTTCGTGGGGATGCCGCCCATATTGTAATGCACCGTCGGCAGCACCGGGATCGGCTCCTTGGTCAGGTCCACGCCCGCAAAGATACGCGCCGACTCTGAAATCCCCGGCAGGCGCAGGTCCAGCGTTTCCTTGGGCAAGTGGTTCAGGTGCAAATGGATATGGTCGCCATTCGCGCCCACGCCCCGCCCTTCGCGGATCTCCAGCGTCATGCAGCGGCTGACATAGTCGCGCGGCGCCAGATCCTTGTAATGCGGCGCATAGCGTTCCATGAACCGCTCGCCATTGGCATTGGTCAGATAGCCGCCCTCGCCCCGCGCGCCTTCCGTGATCAGACAGCCGGACCCGTAAATCCCCGTCGGATGGAACTGCACGAATTCCATGTCCTGCAACGGCAGGCCAGCCCGCGCCACCATCCCGCCGCCATCGCCCGTGCAGGTATGCGCCGAAGTCGCGCTGAAATAGGCCCGGCCATAGCCACCCGTCGCCAGCACCACCATCTTTGCGTTGAAGACATGGATCGTGCCGTCATCCAGCTTCCAGGCCACCACGCCCGTGCAGGCCCCATCCGTGATGATCAGGTCCAGCGCGAAATACTCGATGAAGAACTCCGCGTTGTTCTTCAGGCTCTGCCCATACAGCGTATGCAGGATCGCATGCCCCGTCCGGTCAGCCGCCGCACAGGTGCGCTGCACCGGCGGGCCTTCGCCAAACTCGGTCGTATGGCCGCCGAAGGGGCGCTGATAGATTTTGCCCTCTTCCGTGCGGGAAAACGGCACCCCGTAATGCTCCAGCTCATACACCGCCTTCGGGGCCTCGCGCGCCAGATACTCCATCGCATCCGTATCGCCCAGCCAGTCCGACCCCTTCACGGTGTCATACATGTGCCACTGCCACGAATCCGGACCCATGTTCCCCAGCGAGGCCGCAATCCCCCCCTGCGCCGCCACCGTATGCGATCGCGTCGGAAACACTTTCGTCACGCAGGCCGTGCGCAGCCCCTGTTCCGCCATGCCCAGCGTCGCGCGCAGGCCGGCCCCGCCGGCCCCCACCACGACCACGTCATAGTCGTGAACTTCGTATTCATATGCAGCCATGGTTCCTCAACGCTCTTTCACTGGCTTTCTGTCCAACCCGGCCTCAGTCGAGATAACCGAAGGTCACGGTCCCGCGCGCAAGCCCGGGGTAGGACAGATCTTCCATCTGTTGGTAACTCGCGCCGATCAGGGCAGAAAAGGCCTGCCCCCCATCGGCGGTGAATGTTGTCTCCAGCGCCGCGGGCGCCACGTTCAGACAGGCGGCCATCTGCGCCGTCTGGTCGACATGGGCGGCAGCATCCCACAGCACTGTATCCGAATACTGGACCGTCGCCTCGCGATACACGTCTTCACTCTCCAGGAACCCGAAATTCCAGCGCTCCCCATCACAGACCAGCACCATGGACCAGCTTGCGAAATCCTCTTCCACCATCAGGTGAAAGGCGGCCCCCGCCTTGCCCAACTGCTCGATCTCGCCATCCGTGCCCAGGATCACCCATTGCGGCTTGGGCAAGGCCGCCCACATCGGCTCAGCCTCGTCGCGGGTTTCGGGCAGATCCGGCAACTCGAACAGCGGCACAACAGCACTTCCAACGGCCTCCACCAACTGGCTCTCCAGAACCCCCAGCGTTTCCGCTGTGGTCAGAAGCACCATGTAATCGGTGAACTCCGACATGCCAGTCCCTCAGATCGCGATGCGGACAAGGGCATAGAAGCCCGTCGCCATCACCACGTAAGAAAGTGAAATCGCCGCAATCACCAATGCCTTGCGGGTATGCCCCTTGGCATAATCCTCGATCATCATCTGCGCGCCCTTGGCAAAGTGCCGCATGGAAACGAACAGCACCAGCGCCGTCAGAATCGCCGGAAAGGGCCGCGCAAAGGTGGCCAGCACCGCCTCATGCCCCTGCCCCAGCGCCCGGCCAAAGATGAACACCCAGACCGGCAGCAGAAAGGCCAGCGCCACCGCGCTCACCTGCATCTGCCAATGATGTTCGGTCCCGGTATGCGACGCACCCTTGCCCACGGCGCGCTTGCGGTCGGTCAGATAACGCATCTCCCGCCCCCCTTATACGATGATGACGGTCAGGATGGTCAGGACGACCGATCCGATGATGCAGCCCCAGCCCAGCTTTTCGGCGGTGGGAATATCCAGCCCCTTGCCCGCATCGAACACCAGATGCCGCAACCCCGCCAGATAGTGATACCACAACGCCCAGGCCGAAAGCGTGAACACGATATCCCCGAACCAGCTTGTCGCCACCGCATCGGCAAAGGCGAAATACTCCGCCGAGGTCGCCGCCGCCAGCAGCCACCACACCGCCAGCACCGTTCCCACGATCAATCCGTTCCCCGTGATCCGCGTCAGGATCGACGTGATGGATGTCAGCTGCGGGCGGTAAATCTGCAAATGGGGCGACAGGGGCCGTTGAACCCGCTTCACATCAGCCATTCTCAATCCCTTCGTCGCTGGCTTGCCCATCCAGTCTGGACCGGCGGGCGCGCTTTCTTTGCTTTATGATATGTTTGAATAGCGTTTTTTGCAGGCAAGTCACGCATCAGAACGCCGCAGGTGCAGCTTGTTGGCGCTAAACGACCAAGATTCTTCGTTTTGTGATCACGCCAGAAAAATTTGTGATCACAGTTTAACCTTAACCCCAAGGCGCAGTCATTGTGCAGTCGACAGGATATACTCCGCCATCTCGCTGCACATGGTGATCATCTTCGCCTCCGGGTCATAGAAGGCGTTGGCCTCCTCGCAGGGCGCGACCTGCACGCCCACCTCTTCTGGCAGGGTCCAGATGGAATTCAAATACTCCACCTCTTCCAGAATTGCCGCCTCAACATAATCCGCAGGCTCGGCTTCCCCCTGCCACACAAGGCTTTCCCCCGGCCCCGCCGCCTCCAGCTCATCCAGAAACACACCCCAGGATGATGCCGCCATGTCAAATTCATCCGGGCAGGTCACCGCGCGATCCTCGGGCAGGCCATAGTCCATCGCCATCGTCTCGCGCTCGTCGGGCGCACCACCGTAATACAGGCAAAGATAGGTGAAATAGCGCCGCTCATCGGGCGAATGCACACCCCAGAAGGCAGGCTCATAGCCAGCTTCTGCGCTCTCCGTCGCGCTCGCCCCCCAGAAGGTCGCCGCCGCCGCCACCTTCGCCTCGGAGGATTCGGCATCCCACAGCCGGTCGATCATCACGACCGACAGCACATCCGCCGCATCCTCCTCCAGCCCCAGCACAGGCAGTTGCATCACGTCGATCAGCGCATGGCCAAGCTCGTGGTAAAAGATCGACAGCATCACATCGCGCACATGCCATTCGGCATCGGTCAGATCCAGTTCTTCCCCCGCAAGCGCCTCGCCCTCCGGCGCGACAGCGGCCTTATCGGCGCCCTTGTAGCCAAGGTCTTCAGCCGCCGCCTCAAAGGGCAGCGACAGCAACAGGAAAACGGAACAGATCAGACGCAACATGATGGCTGCATCATGCCCAAAGCGCAGCACCGATCAAGCGGGATTTTGTGATCACATCCGCGCCTAGACCGGCATCAACACCCAGCAATCCAGATCCAGCAGCACTTCGGGCAGATACTTCCCATCCGCCCCGCGCAGAGCAAACGGCTCCGCCCCCTGCTTCACCGCCACCAGCCGCAGCCGCAGCGCGCCCACACCGGGTGCCGCCGTTTCGGCCTTGTCCAGCACCTCGGACCAGGCCCGCACCGTATCGCCCACGAAACAGGGGTTTGCATGCGCCCCCGCATTCAGCGCCACCATCATCTGCGCATTGGCCAACCCGTTGAACGACAGCGTCCGCGCCAGGCTGATCACATGCCCGCCATAGATCAGCCGCCGCCCATCCTCGCGCTGGGTCACGTCGAAATGCACCTTGCTGGTGTTCTGCCACAACCGCGTGGCCAGCATATGCTCGGCCTCCTCGATGGTGATGCCATCGACATGGTCGATCCGCTCGCCCACCGCATAATCGTCCCAGCGATGCCGCTCGCCCGCCAGCGCGAAATCATAGCGGCTGAAATCCAGCCCCTCCGGCACCACCAGCGCCTCAGGCCCCACCACCGCCGCCAGCGCAGGCACCACCGCCTCGGGCGCGGGCGCGTCCAGACGCGCCTTCCGCACCATCACCCAGCGCACATAGTCCAGCACCACCACGCCGCGCTGGTTCATCCCCCGCGTCCGCACATAAACGACGCCCGACTTGCCGTTGGAATTCTCCTTCAACCCGATCACGGTCGACTCCGCCCGCAGCGTATCGCCGGGCCAGACCGGGGCCAGCCACCGCCCCTCGGCATAGCCAAGGTTCGCCACCGCATTCAGGCTGACATCCGGCACCGTCTTGCCGAACACCGTGTGAAAGGCGATCAGGTCATCCACAGGGGATGCCGGCAACCCGCAGCCCCGCGCGAATTCATCCGATGAATACAGCGCATGCCGCGCGGGATAAAGCGCGTGATACAGCGCCCGCTCCCCGCCTGACACCGTGCGCGGCACGGCATGGATGATCGTCTCACCCAGCCTGTAATCCTCAAAGAACCGCCCCGGATTGGTCTTCATCGTCTTCCCCTCAGGCCGGGCGCTACTGCTCGCCCAGCTTCACATCCGGCGTATAGGTGCCGGGCACATCTTTCACCACCGCCTGCCCGCAACGCATCACGCCGCGTGCCGCATCAAAGGCATAGGTGGGGCCGCCATGCAGCGCCCAACCCTTGTTCAGCGCCGCCGTCACCTTGTGGCAAAAGGCCGAGGTGTCGTCCTCCGACAGGAACCGATAGAGCTTCATCCGATCACCCCCAAGGCTGATAGCCCAGCCAGTTGTGGATCAGCATGATCACCACCGTCACCACGACCGTTGCCACGATGGCCTTCACCTCAGCCCCCGGCTTGGCCACTGGCGGCGTCCAGTCCCGCTGCGCGCGGTTGATCAGAATGACCGACACAACTGCCCAGGCCAGCAGCCCGCCAAACAGGATGAACGATGGCAGATCGCCATTCACCAACAGATGCGCCACCGCCCAGGTCTTCACTGCCGTCAGTTGCGGATGCCGGATTTTCCGTGCCAGCGCCGATTTCGCGCCGGACGCCGCGTAAAGATACACCACCAGCACCATCAGCAGGTTGTTGATCCCTACCAGCGCGGGGTTCCGCCCCCACCATACATCCGCCGTCTCCTTCGCAGCGCCATAGCCGAAATACATCATCACAATGGATGCCAGCAGCAGCACAGCCACGATCCCCTTGCCGGGATCGCCCAGCCGGGCCCGTGCGTCGGGCGCGATACGTTTGAACAGATGCGCAGCGCACCAAAGGGCAAGGCCAAGGATCAGCAAGGTCATGGGTCAGTCCTCATGGGGTTTCTGGCGGGGGGGCAATCTCGCTGCGCACCCTGCCTTCAATCGGCCCCCACCGCAATCGCCCCCACCTTGATTGCATGAGCCCGCGCCAAAATGCCCTGCGCCGTCGCTACATGCATGTTTTCCACAATCCGCCCGTCCAGCACGGCGACACCCTGCCCACGCCCCCGCGCCGCGTTAAAGGCCTCAATCTGCCGCTCGGCCATGGCGATTTCATCCGCACTCGGCGCAAAGGCCGCGTTGGCAATCTCCAGCTGCGCCGGATGGATCAGCGTCTTGCCGTCAAAGCCCATATCCCGACCCTGCTCACACTCCGCCCGCAACCCCGCCTCATCCTTGAACGCGTTATAGACCCCGTCCACGATCACCCGTCCCTGCGCCTTGGCCGCCAGCAGGCACAGCCCCAGCCCCGCCATCATCGGCAGGCGGTCCGCCCGGAACCGGCTGTTCAACTCGCGCCCCAGATCGTTGGTCCCCATCACCATCCCCTCCAGCCGGGGATGGGCGGCAATCGCGGCGGCGTTCAACATGCCCGTTGCCGTCTCCATCATCGCCCACAGCGGCTTGTCCCCGGTCACCGCCGCCACCGCATCCAGATCGGCAGGGCTGTTCACCTTTGGCACCAGCACCGCATCCGCGCCGGGATGGCCGGCAAAGGCCGCCGCATCCGCGCGCCCCCACTCGGTGTCAAACCCGTTGATCCGCACGATCCGCACGCGCGGGCCGTAATCCACTTCGTCCAGAAACCGCGCCAGCGTGGCCCGCGCGGCGGCCTTCTCGTCCGGGGCGACGGCATCCTCCAGATCAAAGATGATCGCATCCGCTGCCAGATCGCGCGCCTTCTCCAGCGCCCGCTCCTTTGAACCCGGAATATACAGAACCGAACGGAAGGGGCGTGTCATCTGAGTCGTCTCCGCGAAATATTCTTTCGCTCAAAGGCACGATTTCGGAAGTTTCGGCAAGCCCAAAATTGCCGCATCGCAGCAATCCCCTGCCAAACCCGACGTCACCTTCGCCTTCCACACCTCGAATCACCGCGTTCCCGGGCAAATACACCCCGGCAAACAGATCAAACCCCGGTCACCCCATCCCAGATCAGCTTCACCGAAATCGCCAGCAGCGCCCAGGTCACCAGCCGGAAGAACAGCTTTTCCGGCAGAACGCGCACCAGCCCCACACCAGCAAACACCGCCACCGCCGCCACTGGCATCAGCATCACAGCGACATGCAGGTTTTCAGGGTTCAACTGCCCCAGCGCCCAATAGGGCACCAGTTTCACCGCATTGATCACGGTAAATGCGATGGTCGACGTGCCGGCAAACACCGTCTTGGTCATCCGCAGCGGCAAGGTGTACACTTGATAGGGTGGCCCGCCCGCATGGCAGACGAAACTCGTGAACCCCGACATCGCCCCCCAGAACAGCCCCGGCGCCACCTCGGCGCGGCGCGGCGCGGCATCGCGCCTTGGTCGCAGGATCAGGTTCAGGCTGAACACCAACCCAATCACCCCCACCATCACCGTAACCCAGGCCTCCGGCACCACCGATGCCGTGGCCCAGCCCACCCCGATCCCCGCCACCGCCCCCGGCAGCATGATCGCCAGCACCCGCCCGTCATAGGCCTTGCGATAGGCCCACAGCCCGAACATGTCCGACACCACATAGACCGGCAGCAACAGCCCCGCCGCCGTCAGCGGGCTGATCACCAGCGACAGCACAGGCACGCTGAGCATCCCCACCACGGGAATCCCGCCCTTGCCCGCCCCCACCAGCATCGCCGCCGCCACGGCCGCCACCCAGAACCCCAGCCCGTCCATCCGCACCCCCGCATCGCGCCCACGGCCTTTAGCGCAAACACCACGCCCCTGCCACCTTTGCCGCATCCCATGGCATACCCAAACGCTTGCCAGACGCGCCTCAGGGGCGTAGCAACGCGCCCGACTCACACCAAAGACGGGAGACCCGGAATATGGCACGACCCAAGATCGCCCTCATCGGCGCAGGCCAGATCGGCGGCACGCTCGCCCACCTCGCCGCCATCAAGGAACTCGGCGATGTGGTGATGTTCGACATCGCCGAAGGCACGCCGCAGGGCAAATCGCTCGATATCGCCCAGTCCGGCCCGTCCGAAGGCTTTGATGCCACCATGCTGGGCACCAATGATTACGCTGATATCGCCGGGGCCGATGTCTGCATCGTCACCGCAGGCGTGCCGCGCAAACCGGGCATGTCGCGCGATGACCTGCTCGGCATCAACCTCAAGGTGATGAAATCCGTGGGCGACGGCATCCGCAAACATGCCCCGAACGCCTTCGTCATCTGCATCACCAACCCGCTCGATGCGATGGTCTGGGCGTTGCGCGAATTCTCAGGGCTCCCCCACAACATGGTGGTGGGCATGGCCGGGGTGCTGGACTCCGCCCGCTTCCGCCACTTCCTCGCCACCGAATTCAACGTCTCCATGCGCGACGTCACGGCCTTCGTCCTTGGCGGCCATGGTGATACGATGGTCCCACTGACCCGCTACTCCACCGTGGGCGGCATCCCGCTCCCCGATCTGGTGGCCATGGGCTGGACCACGCAGGAAAAGCTCGATGCCATCGTCCAGCGCACCCGCGACGGCGGGGCGGAAATTGTGGGCCTGCTGAAAACCGGCTCCGCCTTCTACGCCCCCGCCACCTCTGCCATCGAAATGGCCGAGGCGTTCCTGAAGGATCAAAAGCGCCTCCTGCCCTGCGCCGCCTATGTGAAAGGCGCCTATGGCCTTGACGGCATGTATGTGGGCGTTCCCACCATCATCGGCGCGGGCGGCATCGAACGCATCGTCGACATCAAGCTCAACCCCGCCGAACAATCGATGATGGACAAATCGGTCGACGCCGTGAAAGGCCTTGTCACCGCCTGCAAAGGGATCGACCCGTCGCTGGCCTGATCGCCCGCTTTCATGCTAATCCCAAGGGGCACCCCGCACGGGTGCCCCTTCCTCGTTTCTGAAAGGCTACCCCCATGGACTACGGCAAAGGCGGCAATCCCAAGGCCGCAAAAGACAGCCACCACCCGCTCGACCAGCCCCGCCGCGGCGCACCAAAGGGTGACGATGCGGCAGCCAAGAAAAAGGCCGAACTCCTTGCCCGGATGAAAGCCGCCGCCGAAGCGCGCAAGCAATCCGGCGAATAGCCCCATGCGCGCGCTGCCCGCACCGGCCCTCGCCCTGCTCCTCGCCGCCGCCCCTGCGGCAGCGCAGGACATCTCGGCCGAGATCGCCAGCGCGGGCCTCACCGCCACGGAACAACGCCTCACCGCCCTCCCCACCCCGTCCGAGGCCGACCGTTTCGCCTTGGGCGGCATCCGCTTCCTGCGCGCGGTCGAGGCGACATTTCAGGCCCGCTACCGCACCGGCATGACCGATGTCACCGGCACCATCCCCTTCCTGCGCCTCAATCAGGGCGCAGCGCCCGACGCCACCTTCGCCCCCGGCGATGTCGCCGCCCTCTTTGCCGAGGCCGCCACCGGCATGGCTGCCGCCCGCGAACCGCTCACCGGCCTTGCGACAGGCCCCGAATTCGCCCTGACCGTCCGCCTGTCTGACCTCTGGTTCGACGTGAACGCCGATGCCACCCGGACCCCCGACGAAGACCTGATGGCCCTCCTCGGCCCCGCCCTCCTCGGCTGGCGCTGGTTCGACCGCGACCCCGCCACCCCGGCCCCCACCATCACCTTCGACCGCGCCGATGCGGCATGGCTCTCGGCCTATACCCACCTTCTCGAAGGCGTGTCTGAGGTCATCCTCGCCTACGATCCCACCGACGCCCTCACCCGCGCCGCCGCCGCGCGCGACGGGATGCGCGCCATCTCGCCCCCCTATGCCGAAGAGTTCTTCGTCATCACCCCCTTCGTCGATGCGCTCTGGGTCATGTTCGACGCGCTGGATCAGCAACCCGATGCCGCCCGCTTGTCCAAGGCACAGGCGCATTTCCTGTCCATGGTCGCGGACAACCGCACCTTCTGGGCAGCGGTGGAGCAGGAGTCCGACAACACCGCCGAATGGCTCCCCAACGACCGCCAGACCTCTGCCCTCGGCCTCACCCTCCCCCCCGGCACCGGGGCCGCATGGCTGTCGGTGCTGGCCGATGGCGAGGCGCTGCTCCGGGGCGAAAAGCTGATCCCCTATTGGCGTCTTGGCGACGGTGCAGGCGTCAACCTCGCCCGCATGTTCACCGATCCCGCGCCGATCGACGTGAAGGACTGGATCCAAGGCACCGGCGCGCTGCCCTATCTGGAAAAAGGCGACACCATCACTCCCGAAAACTGGCGCCAGTTTGAGGCGATGATGGCCGGCGACGCCATGCTCATGTCGCTCTGGCTGAACTGAACCACCCCACGTCCCCCTCCAGAGCATGGAGGATGGCAGGGGAGGGGGTCACGCCCAACCTCACAAATTTGCACCCTTAACCATATCCCCCCACCCCACCCTGCCCAAATTTGTATGCACACCCGTCTGCACTGCACGGCTGCACTGCGCGGCTGAACACCCCAAAACCGCAATCCCCCGAAATCACAGGCAAATCCGCCCGGCATTGACAAGCCGCGCGCCCCACGGTCCCATCCCGCCAAAGAGGACATACCGCATGACCGACCACAGCGCCGAACTCACCGACCGCCTGATCCGCTATTGCGCCATCGACAGCCAGTCCGATGCCCAAAGCCCCAGCCAGCCCTCCACTGCCATCCAGCTCAACATGGCCAACCTGCTCGTCCGCGAACTGACCGACATCGGCGCAACCGACATCCGCCTCACCGACTACGGCACCGTCCTCGCCACCCTCCCCGCCACCGCCCCCGGCCCGACCATCGGCTTTCTGGCCCATGTCGACACCGCGCCGCAGTTCAACGCCACGGGCGTGAAACCCCGCGTGATCCGGGGCTACAACGGCGGCGCGATCACCTACCCCGACAATCCCACTCTGACGCTTTCCCCCGACAGCTCCCCAAATCTCGCGCAAAAACAAGGCCATGACATCATCACCGCCTCCGGCACCACGCTGCTGGGCGCGGATGACAAAGCCGGCGTCGCCATCATCATGACCGCCGCTCGCGCCCTCTTGGCCGATCCCGCCATCCCCCACGGCCCCATCTGCATCGCCTTCACGCCGGATGAGGAAATCGGCCGCGGCGTCGACAAACGCCTGCCACAGGATCTTGCCGCCGACTGGGCCTATACTTTCGACGGCGGCTCGGTGGGCGAGATCGAATATGAATCCTTCTCCGCCGACGGGGCCGAAGTCAAAATCGAAGGCGTCTCGATCCACCCCGGCTGGGCCAAGGGCAAGATGGTCAATGCCATCCATCTGGCCTCCAAGATCATCGCGGCGCTTCCCCAACACACGATGCTGCCCGAACTCACCGATGGCCGCGACGGCTTCATCCACGCGACCGACATGACAGGCGGCTCCTCCGCCATGACCCTGCGCTTCATCCTGCGTGATTTCGAACGTCAGGGCCTTGAAGAGAAAGGCGAAATCCTGCGCGCCGTCTGCGCCGCCGTGCAGGCCACGGAACCCCGCGCCACGATCACCTGCACCATCACGCCGCAATATCGCAACATGCGCTACTGGCTGGAAAACGATATGCGCCCCGTCGATCTGGCCCGCGACGCCTGCCGCGACATCGGCCTTGAACCTGTCTCCGTCCCCATCCGGGGCGGCACCGATGGGTCACGCCTCACGGAAATGGGCATCCCCTGCCCCAACCTCTTCACCGGGATGCAAGAGATTCACGGCCCCCTCGAATGGATCAGCGCACAGGACATGGCCCGCGCCACCGACCTGATGCTCGCCCTCGTCCAACGCGCCGCAACGGTTGAATGACCCTCCCCTCCCCCTACCACGCCCCCGGCTTCTACGATGACGCCCTCGCCAAGGGCCGCCACCGCGACATCGTGGGGGGGCGGTGGGACGAAACCCCCCGCATTGTCCTACCCCTGCTCACCCGGCATGGCCTGCGCGACACCGACCACCTGCTCGACATCGGCGCAGGCGCGCTCCGCCTAGGCCGCCACCTCGCGCCACAAGTCACAGGCTATTGGGCGACCGACCTCTCCCGCGCGCTGATGGTTAAGGGTTGGGAAACCGAACTGGACGACCCTACCCGCGCCAAACTCCCGCAGACCCACCTGGTCGAGGATGCCACCTTCGCCTTTCCGCAAATCCCCGAAACCATCACCTTCGCCCTCGCCTTCGCCGTCTTCACCCACCTGCCCGCCGACCACCTCACTACAGCGCTCACCAACCTCCGCCCCCGCTTCCCCAACCTCCGCCGCTTGATCTTCACCGTCTTCCTCGCGCCGGAATACCACCCCGGCCCCCACCGCCAGTCAGATGGCGTCGTCACCCATCCCGACCGCTTCCCCTGGCACATGTCTGAGGCGCAGGTTCTCACCCTTGCCGGAACCGCAGGCTTCACCGCCACCCGCCACGATCACCGGCTTCCGCGCGGCCAAGTGATGTTCACAGCCGATCCATAGGGCGGGGTTCACCCTGCTACCTCACCGAATCACCCGCTATCGCTAACCTTTTGTAACTTGTGATCACACTTTTTCCACGTGTGATCACAAAATGCCGATTTTTCCCGGCAAACGGCGGTATACCGTAGAATACCGTTTTAACCCTGCCCATTTTCGTGGCAATACCCGTCAAAACCATCAGGACGGGACAGTTGCGATGAACATCCACGAATATCAGGCCAAGGCGCTGCTGCGCTCCTACGGCATTCCGGTGTCCGATGGCCGCGTGGTGCTGAAGGCCGAAGAGGCCAAGACGGCGGCCGGTGAACTCGACGGCCCGCTTTGGGTGGTCAAGGCGCAAATCCATGCCGGTGGACGCGGCAAAGGTCATTTCAAGGAACCCGAAGCCGGTGAAAAAGGCGGCGTCCGCCTCGCCCGTTCGGTGGAAGAGGCCAGCCAGTTTGCCCGCCAGATGCTGGGCCGCACGCTCGTCACCATCCAGACGGGTGACACCGGCAAGGTCGTCAACCGCATCTACATCGAAGACGGCTCCGACATCGACCGCGAATTCTACCTCGCCCTGCTGATCGATCGTCAGATCAGCCGCATCTCCATCGTCACCTCGACTGAGGGCGGGATGAGCATCGAGGATGTCGCCCACGACACCCCCGAAAAGATCCACACCTTCACCATCGACCCGGCCACCGGATTTCAGGATTTCCACGGCCGCCGCGTCGCATTCGCACTGGGCCTGTCGGGCAACCAGGTCAAGCAATGCGTCAAGATCGTCCGCGATCTCTATCGCCTGTTCACCGACAAGGACATGGACATGCTTGAGATCAACCCCTTTTGCGTGCTGAAAGACGGCAGCCTGAAACTGCTCGATGCCAAGATGGGCTTTGACGGCAACGCCCTCTATCGCCACCCCGACATTGCCTCTCTGCGCGACGAAACGGAGGAAGACCCGAAGGAACTCGCCGCTTCCAAGTTCGATCTGAACTACATCGCGCTGGATGGCGAAATCGGCTGCATGGTCAACGGCGCAGGCCTTGCAATGGCGACTATGGACATCATCAAGCTCTACGGCGCCGAACCCGCCAACTTCCTCGACGTGGGCGGTGGCGCGACCAAGGAAAAGGTGACCGAGGCGTTCAAGATCATCACCTCTGACCCGAACGTCAAAGGCATCCTCGTCAACATCTTCGGCGGCATCATGCGCTGCGATATCATCGCCGAAGGCGTGATCGCGGCGGTGAAAGAAGTGGGCCTTCAGGTCCCGCTCGTCGTCCGTCTCGAAGGCACCAATGTGGAACTCGGCAAAGACATCATCCGCAAATCCGGCCTCAACGTCATCGCGGCGGATGACTTGAAGGACGGGGCGGAAAAGATCGTCAAGGCCGTCAAGGGATAACCCGTAGGGCGGGGGTCTCCCCGCCTGCGACCAATCATTGGCGGGGTGAACCCCGCCCTACGGAGAAACTGAAATGTCCGTCCTCGTAAACAAATCCACTCGCCTCATCTGCCAGGGCTTCACCGGCAGCCAGGGCACTTTCCATTCCGAACAGGCCATCGCTTATGGCACCAACATGGTCGGCGGCGTGACCCCCGGCAAAGGCGGCACCGAACATCTGGGCCTGCCCGTCTTCGACAGCGTCCATGACGCCGTCGCCAAGACTGATGCCAACGCCACCGTGATCTACGTCCCGCCGCCTTTCGCAGCCGACTCGATCCTTGAGGCGATCGATGCCGAGATCCCGCTGATCGTCTGCATCACCGAAGGCATCCCGGTGCTGGACATGATGAAGGTCAAACGCGCGCTGATCAATTCCAAGTCCCGCCTGATCGGCCCGAATTGCCCCGGCGTGATGACCCCCGGCGAATGCAAGATCGGCATCATGCCGGGCAGCATCTTCTCCAAAGGCTCCGTCGGCGTCGTCTCCCGCTCCGGCACCCTCACCTATGAGGCCGTCAAGCAGACCACCGATGTGGGCCTCGGCCAGACATCCGCCGTCGGCATCGGCGGCGACCCGATCAAAGGGTCCGAACATATCGACATCCTCGAAATGTTCCTCGCCGACCCCGACACCCATTCGATCATCATGATCGGCGAAATCGGCGGTTCCGCCGAAGAAGAGGCCGCCCAATTCCTGGCTGACGAAAAGAAACGTGGCCGCTGGAAGCCGACCGCGGGCTTTATTGCAGGCCGCACCGCTCCTCCTGGCCGCCGCATGGGCCATGCTGGCGCGATCGTTGCAGGGGGCAAGGGCGACGCCGAGTCCAAGATCGAAGCGATGAAGTCCGCAGGCATCGTCGTCGCCGAAAGCCCCGCCCATCTGGGTGAGGCGGTGATGAAGGCAATCGGCAAGTAAAGGGGCCAACGCGATGGAGGAAACGACGATGGATATCCGCACGAAAACGGTAATCGCCTCTTTCCTGGCCCTGCTCGGCCTGTTGGCCCTCACTGCATGGGCGTCGTTGAACCAAGCTGAACCGAACCGCGCGCTGCAAGGTGCGCTGTTCGGACCTTCCGAATAAGGGCCATCCGCCGCATGGGACCGTCCCAAGCCTTGCGCACATCATTGCGGAACACCTTCCGCTTCTCGGGCCGCGCCACGCGGTCCGAATTCTGGTGGAGCTGGGCCGTCTTTTACGGATTTGCTATGCTCGCCCTTCTGTGGCGCGGCCTTCCTGCCACCGGGCCGCAAACTGACGCCTATCTCACCCTGTTCCTGTTCGCCCTCGCTCTGCCGATGATGTCGGTCGGCACCCGCCGCCTTGCCGATGCCGGGGTCTGGCGCTGGCTCTTTGTGATCACCCTTCTTCTTGGATGGGCGCAGCAGGGTATCTACATGCTGGGGATGCCATCGCTCAGCGATCTTTACGCCATGTCCTTTCAGGCGGAACGAAACGACGTTTCGCTTCCGCTCGGCGGTTACGAAATCAATCATATCCTGCGCGCCCTGCGCGATGACGTGCTGCCCTGGACCGGCCGTATCCTTGCCGCTCTTTGCCTGATCCTCGCTGCGCTCCCGTCCCGTGGGACCGCGCGCCAAACCGTTCTCAATGCCCCCGAGGTGCACCCATGACCGAGCACACGCCCAACGACCAGTTCCACGCCTCCAGCTTTCTGCAAGGCCACAACGCCGATTACATCGACCAGCTTCAGGCCCGTTATGCGGCAGACCCGAACGCCGTCGATGCGCAATGGGCCGAGTTTTTCCGCGCCCTTGGCGACAGCGATCTGGATGCCAAACGTCAGGCCGCCGGTCCGTCATGGGCCCGCGCTGACTGGCCGCCGCAACCCACGGATGACCTGACCGCTGCCCTCACCGGAGAATGGCCCGCCCCCCCAGCACGCGAGGCAAAGGCTGCTGGGCAGAAGATCGTTGAAAAGGCCGCCGAGAAGGGCGTCTCGCTGACCGATGCACAGGTGCAGCGTGCCGTGCTGGATTCCATCCGCGCGCTGATGATCATCCGCGCCTACCGTATCCGGGGCCATCTGGTGGCCGATCTCGATCCGCTGGGGATGCGCGAAAACACCCCGCACCCGGAACTTGACCCCGCCTCCTATGGCTTTGCCGAGTCCGACCTTGATCGCCCGATTTTCATCGACAATGTCCTCGGCCTTGAAATGGCGTCGATGCGCCAGATCGTCGACATCGTCAAACGCACCTATTGCGGCACTTTCGCGCTGCAATACATGCACATCTCCGATCCGGAACAGGCAAGTTGGCTCAAAGAACGGATCGAAGGCTACGGCAAGGAAATCGCCTTCACCCGTGAAGGCCGCCGCGCCATCCTCAACAAGCTGGTCGAGGCCGAGGGGTTCGAGAAATTCCTGCATGTCAAATACATGGGCACCAAACGCTTCGGCCTTGATGGCGGCGAGGCGCTGATCCCCGCGATGGAACAGATCATCAAGCGCGGCGGTGCGCTGGGTGTGAAGGAAATCGTCATCGGCATGCCCCACCGGGGCCGCCTGTCGGTGCTGGCCAATGTGATGGCCAAGCCCTACCGCGCGATCTTCCACGAATTTCAGGGCGGCTCTTACAAGCCCGAAGATGTAGGCGGCTCGGGCGATGTGAAATACCACCTCGGCGCGTCATCCGACCGGACCTTCGATGGCAACACCGTCCACCTGTCGCTGACCGCCAACCCCAGCCACCTTGAGGCGGTCAATCCCGTCGTGCTGGGCAAGGTCCGCGCCAAGCAGGACCAGCTCGGTGATCAGACCGACCGCCACTCCGTCCTTCCGATCCTGCTGCATGGCGACGCGGCCTTTGCCGGTCAGGGTGTCGTGGCCGAATGCTTCGGCCTGTCCGGCCTGCGCGGCCACCGCACGGGCGGCACCATGCATATCGTGGTGAACAACCAGATCGGCTTCACCACCGCGCCGCACTTCTCGCGCTCTTCGCCCTACCCCACCGATATCGCACTGATGGTCGAAGCCCCCATCTTCCACGTCAACGGCGACGATCCCGAGGCCGTGGTCCACGCCGCCCGCGTGGCCACCGAATTCCGCCAGAAATTCCACAAGGACGTTGTGCTGGATATCTTCTGCTACCGCCGCTTCGGTCACAACGAAGGCGATGAGCCGATGTTCACCAACCCGGCCATGTACACCCGCATCAAGCGGCAGAAGACCACGCTGCAACTCTACACCGAACGCCTCGTGAAAGACGGCCTCATCCCCGAGGGCGAGATCGAGGATATGAAAGCCGCCTTCCAGGCCCGCCTGAACGAAGAGTTTGAAATCGGCAAGAATTTCAAACCGAACAAGGCCGATTGGCTCGATGGCCGCTGGTCCGGGCTCGACCGCGAGAAAGAGGAATATCAGGCCGGCCAGACCTCGATCAAACCCGAAACGCTGAAAGACATCGGCGCAGCCCTGACCCGCATCCCCGAAGGGTTTGACATCCACAAGACCGTGGCCCGTCAGCTGGAAGGCAAGGCCAAGATGTTCGAGTCAGGCCATGGCTTCGATTGGGCCACGGCCGAGGCGCTGGCCTTCGGCTCGCTCGCCACCGAAGGCTTCCCCGTCCGCCTGTCGGGTCAGGATTGCACGCGCGGCACGTTCTCGCAGCGCCATTCCGCCTTCATCGATCAGGCGACCGAGGAACGCCACTACCCGCTCAACCACATTCGCGCCGGACAGGCACGGTATGAGGTGATCGATTCCATGCTGTCGGAATACGCAGTCCTCGGGTTCGAATACGGCTACTCCCTCGCCGAACCCAACGCGCTGGTGATGTGGGAGGCGCAGTTCGGCGATTTCGCCAACGGCGCGCAGATCATGTTCGACCAGTTCATCAACTCGGGCGAGGCGAAATGGCTCCGTATGTCCGGCCTCGTCTGCCTTCTGCCGCATGGCTATGAAGGCCAGGGTCCGGAACATTCCTCGGCCCGGCTCGAACGCTTCCTGCAGATGTCGGCCAATGACAACTGGATCGTGGCGAACTGTTCAACCCCGGCCAACTACTTCCACATCCTGCGCCGCCAGATTCACCGCACCTTCCGCAAACCGCTGGTGCTGATGACGCCGAAATCCCTGCTGCGCCACCCGATGTGCATCTCGGACGCCGAAGACTTCACCACCGGCTCCACCTTCCACCGTGTCTTGTGGGACGATGCGCAAAAAGGCCATTCCGACCTGAAGCTGAAGCCCGATGCCAAGATCAAGCGCGTCGTCATCTGCTCGGGCAAGGTCTATTTCGATCTGCTGGCCGAACGCGACAAGCGCGGTCAGGACGACACCTATCTTCTGCGCCTCGAACAGTTCTACCCCTTCCCGGCCATGTCCATGGTCAAGGAACTGGAACGCTTCAAGACGGCCGAAGTGATCTGGTGCCAGGAAGAACCGAAGAACCAGGGGGCCTGGTCCTTTGTCGAACCCAACCTCGAATGGGTGCTGTCCCGCATCGGGGCCAAGCACAAGCGCGCCACTTACGCCGGCCGCACCGCCTCGGCCTCGCCCGCCACCGGCCTCGCCTCGCGGCACAAGGCCGAACAAGAGGCGCTGGTGAACGAAGCGCTCGGCACGACCGCCTGATCCGATCCCGCCCGCGCCACCCCGGCGCGGGCACCCCAGTATTGACCACAGGCGCCCGAAAGCGGCGCGGAGGAACCGAAGATGACCGATGTTATGGTACCCGCCCTTGGCGAAAGCGTGTCCGAGGCAACCGTTTCGACCTGGTTCAAGAAGCCGGGCGATTTCGTAAAGCAGGACGAAATGCTTTGTGAACTGGAAACCGACAAGGTGTCGGTCGAAGTGCCGGCCCCCGTGTCGGGCGTGCTGTCCGAAATCCTCGCCCCCGAAGGCGCGACCGTGGCCGCCAATGCCCGCCTCGCCATCATGACCGAAGGCGCAGCAGCCGCTGCCCCGACCGAGCAGAAACCGAAAACCACCCAGCCCGAAGTGCAGGCTGCCGCCGAAGTCGGCTCCCCCGGTGGTGGGCCGGAGCAGCTCGTCGCCCGCACCGATGTCGAAGACGCCCCCGCCGCGAAGAAAGCCATGGCCGAGGCTGGCCTCACCCGCGATCAGGTACAGGCCACCGGTCGCGATGGCCGCGTGATGAAGGAAGACGTTGCCCGCGCCGTCGCCGCCCCGGCCCCTGTCGTGGCCGCCGCCCCCGCGCCCGCAGCCATGCCCCGCGCGCCCGTCCCCGCCGACGATGCCGCCCGCGAAGAAAGGGTCAAGATGACCCGCCTGCGCCAGACCATCGCCCGCCGCCTGAAAGACGCGCAGAACACCGCCGCGATGCTGACGACCTATAACGAGGTCGACATGTCCGGCATCATGGAACTGCGCAACGAATACAAAGACGCGTTCGAGAAGAAGCACGGCGTCAAGCTGGGCTTCATGTCCTTCTTCGTGAAAGCCTGCACCCATGCCCTGAAAGAGGTGCCCGAGGTCAATTCCGAAATCGACGGCACCGACATCGTCTACAAGAACTACGTCCACATGGGTGTGGCCGTCGGCACCCCCTCCGGCCTCGTCGTCCCCGTGGTGCGCGACGCCGACCAGATGGGTTTCGCCCAGATCGAAAAGAAAATCGCCGAACTTGGCCTGCGCGCCCGTGATGGCAAACTGTCCATGGCCGAAATGCAGGGCGGCTCCTTCACCATCTCCAACGGCGGCGTCTACGGCTCGCTGATGTCCTCGCCCATCCTGAACCCGCCGCAATCGGGCATTCTGGGGATGCACAAGATTCAGGACCGCCCCGTCGTGGTAAACGGCCAGATCGTCATCCGCCCGATGATGTATCTTGCGCTGAGCTACGACCACCGCGTGGTCGACGGCAAAGGCGCCGTGACGTTCCTGGTGCGCGTGAAAGAGGCGCTTGAGGATCCGCGTCGGTTGTTGATGGATTTGTGAGGTTGGAAGGTAAGCGGCAAGATACACGTCTTGAGGCGGAGGGCGCGGAATTCCTCGTCTGCGCCCATCTGCTGATCGAAGGCATTCCCGCTTACAAAACCTACACTCAAATGCCGGGATATGATCTCATAGCTGTAAACCCGGAAGCGGGAACGTCAGCTAGGATTCAGGTGAAAAGCCGCTGGGCATCAGACTCTGACCACGGGTTCCCTTTGAAGAACCTCGACGCAGATTTTGTAGTCTTCGTGCTTTTGAATCGGGGAAACCGGTACCGGACGAAAGAGATCATAAAGCAAGCGCCTGAAATGTTTGTCTTTCCAATTAACGTAGTCGCTGAAGTGCGGCGGGACGATGGATGGAAGAAGGTCATGACTAGGAAGATCCCAGATCGAGATTCCTACCGCGAAAACTGGGAAATCATTCGAAGCTTCTTGGCTAACGATCGGACAGTAGCCCCATGACCCCCGAACTCACCGCCCTCGCCCTCGCAGGCCTCCTCCAGATGGTGCAATTCGTCCTCTTCGCCGTCCCCGCGAACATGGAACTTGGCACCGGCTACACCAGCAGCGCCCGCGACCGCCCGCCGTCGCAGCCCATGTCGCCGCGCACAGCCCGCCTGCAACGGGCGATGAACAACCATTTCGAAGGGCTGATCCTCTTCACCCTCGCCGTCGTGGTCGTCACGCTCGGCAATCAGTCCACCACCCTCACCCAAGCCTGCGCCTTCGCCTATCTCGGCGCACGCATCCTCTACATCCCGGCCTATGCCTTTGGCTGGCGTCCGTGGCGCTCGGCCATCTGGTTCGTGGGCTTTGCGGCCACGCTGATCATGATGCTGGCCGCCTTGATCTGACACATTCGTATGCACAGCGTATGCACAGCCATCTGCACTGCACGTCTGCACCAGCAGCGGCACAGCCCAAATGGCCCCGAACAGAAGGAAACGACCCATGGCAGAGTTTGACGCAATCATCATCGGCGGCGGCCCCGGCGGCTATGTCTGCGCCATCCGGGCCGCGCAACTGGGCCTCAAGGTCGCCGTGGTCGAAGGGCGCGAGACGCTGGGCGGCACCTGCCTGAACGTGGGCTGCATCCCCTCCAAGGCGCTTTTGAACGCCACCCACCACCTGCACGAAGCCCATGAAAACTTTGAAAAAATGGGGCTGATGGGCGCCGCGCCAAAGGTCGATTGGGCCAAGATGCTGGGCTACAAGGATGATGTGATCGGCCAGAACACCAAGGGCATCGAGTTTCTGTTCAAGAAGAACAAGGTCACCTGGATCAAGGGCTGGGCCAGCATCCCCGCCCCCGGTCAGGTCAAGGTGGGCGAAGACACGCACACGGCAAAAAACATCGTGATTGCAACGGGTTCCGAATCCTCCCCCCTGAACGGCGTGACCATTGATGAGCAGGTGATCGTCACCTCCACCGGCGCGCTGACCCTGAAATCGATCCCGAAAAAGCTGGTCGTCATCGGCGCAGGCGTGATCGGCCTCGAAATGGGCTCGGTCTATGCCCGCCTCGGCTCCGAGGTGACGGTCATCGAATACCTCGACGCCATCACCCCCGGCATGGATGCAGAAGTCGCCAAATCCTTCCAGCGCATCCTGCAAAAACAAGGGCTTAAGTTCATCCTCGGTGCCGCCGTGCAGGGCGTGGACAAGGGCAAGAAAGGCGCCACCGTCCGCTACAAACTCCGCAAGGATGACAGCGAGGCCAGCCTTGACGCCGACACCGTCCTCGTCGCCACCGGCCGCCGCCCCTATGTCGCGGGCCTCGGTCTCGATACCCTGGGCGTTGAGATGCTGCCGCGCGGGCAGGTCAAGACCGACGCGCATTTCTCCACCAATATTAAAGGCCTATACGCCATCGGCGATGCCATCACCGGCCCGATGCTGGCCCATAAGGCCGAAGACGAAGGCATGGCGCTGGCCGAAATCCTCGCCGGAAAATCGGGCCATGTGAACTACAACGTCATCCCCGGCGTGATCTACACCACCCCCGAAGTCGCCTCCGTCGGCCAGACCGAGGAACAGTTGAAAACCGAAGGCCGCGCCTACAAAGTCGGCAAGTTTTCCTTCATGGGCAACGGCCGCGCCAAGGCCGTGTTCCAGGGTGACGGGTTCGTAAAGATCCTCGCCGACAAGGCCACCGACCGCATCCTCGGCGCGCATATCATCGGGCCGATGGCGGGCGACCTGATTCATGAAATTTGTGTTGCGATGGAGTTCGGTGCCTCGGCCCAAGACCTCGCCCTCACCTGCCACGCCCACCCAACCTTTAGCGAAGCCGTGCGCGAGGCCGCACTCGCCTGCGGCGACGGCCCGATCCACGCCTAGATCAAGCACAGCCAAGCCCCCTTCATCTTGGCTCAAATACCCATTTCCCCGGCGGCCAGCCCAAGCCTTCGCCGGGGGTTTCGCGATGCAGGGGCGCGCGGGGGGACAGACGTCCCTCCGCGCGCGCCTCACCGCAAGGACCGCCGCCGCAGCGCATCCCCAAGCGCGGCCAGCACACAAACTGCCGCCAACACGGCACAGGCCGCAAAGCCAAGCCGCGCTTCCACTGCTCCAAAGACCGGCGTGGCCACGAACATCGCCAGATAGGTCACGCCCGAATTCAACCCAAGCACCGCCCCCCGACGTGCTGCATCCAGCCCCGCCAACCGCCCGACGATCAGGTTCAGCCCAAGATGGTTGATCATCCCCCAAGGCAGGCAGGCCGCTACCAGACCCCATCCCGACCCCGCCACCGCCGCGATCCCCAGATAGAGCACCACCAACGCCCCAAACACAAACGGCGCCACCACCCGCGCGCCAAAGCGGTCAATCCACGGATCCCCCAGCGCCGCCGCGCCAAAGCCGATCCCATAGACCAGTGGCACCGCCCCCACCATCCAGACCGGCCAGCCCAGCCCCGCCTGCAGATGCGGCGCGACATAGGCATAAAGCCCATAGAACGCTGCCATATAGCCCCCGGCCACCAGCAGCGCAGGCCCGATCCCCGGCACCCGCAAAGCGGACCACGGGCTTCCCCCCTGCGCCGCACGCACTGCCCCCATCCGGGGTGACAATACCAACGCCAACAGCACCAAGCCGCCTAGAACAGCTAGTGACCCATGCACCGCCCGCCAGCCCGCCACTTCGGCAATCAGCGCGGCGGCTGACGCGCCAAAAACCAGCGACAGCGTCCACCCCATCAGCACGCGGCCCAGATAGGTGCTCTCACGCCCCTTGGGCGCGATCTCCGCCGCCAGCCCATAGGTCGCGGGCAGCGCCACGCCGGACCCGACTCCCGCCACCGCCTGCGCCAACCACAGCACCCCCAGCGACGGCGCCAGCGCCGTCCCCGCCATGCCCAGCACCAGCACCGCCAGCGCCAGCCCCAGCGAACGCGACAACCCGATCCGGTCCGCCCAGGGCGCAACTCCCACCGCCGACGCCGCCGTTCCGGCGCCGAACAACGACGCCGCGATCAGCACCTCCTGTGCCGATGCTTCACCAAACCCCCGCCCCACCTCCAGCGCGATGGGCGACAGCGCCAATGAGTTCGACCCCACCAACGAAACCGCCGCTGTCAGCAGCACCAAAGGGGACAGTCGGATCAAATCATCACCCGGCCAGATGCCGCAGGCCCTGCGTCACATCCGTGCGCACCGCCAGCCGCAGACCCGGCTCATCCCCCGCCTTCAGCGCGGCAAGGATCATGCGGTGATGCTGCGGCGGTTCCTTGCGGCGCAGCTTGGAATAGAGCGCCCGCATGGTGGGCCCCAGTTGCAGCCAGACGGTTTCGCAAATGGCCAGCATCGCCGGGGCCTGCGCGCGCAGGTAAAGCGTGCGGTGAAACTCCAGATTGGTGCGCACATAGGCCACCGCGTCCTGCTTCACCACCGCCTCGGCATTCAGTGCGTTGATTGCCGCCAACCGCTCGATCAGCGCGAAATGCGCCCGCGGCAGCGCCCGCGCTGCCATCTCGGGTTCAAGCATGGCCCGGATCGCTGCCAGTTCCTCGATCCGCTCCGGCGTCAGCTCTGGTGTGGAAATGCGCCCGCTGGAGGACAGCGTAAACGCCCCCTCCGCCACCAGCCGCCGCACCGCCTCACGCGCGGGGGTCATGCTCACCCCGAACTGCTTGCCAAGCCCCCGCAACGTCATCGCCTGCCCCGGCGGCAACTCGCCGTGCATCACCTGCTGGCGCAGGCTGCGATACAGGCGCTCATGCGCGGCGGCGTTGGGGTCAGTCTGGCGCGGGGTGATCGGCATGGTGCGCAGCCAAGCACCGCCAGCGGGGGAAAATCAATCCCCGAAACGGTATTGATGCAGCGCCTGCCCTTCGGCATGCAGCCAGTTGCGCTGCACCTGCCAGCCGGGATAAAGCCGGTCCACCACGGCCCAATAGGCGGAGGAATGGTTCATCTCCTGCATATGAGCCACCTCATGGGCGGCCACGTAATCCAACACCGACGCAGGCGCCATGATCAGCCGCCAAGAATACATCAGCGCCCCGTCCTGCGCGCAGGATCCCCAGCGTGACCGCGTATCGCGCAAGGTGACCCGCTCCACCCGCCGCCCGATCATCGCGGCATAGCGGTCTGATGCCGCCACCAGCCGCTCCCGCGCCAATGCCCGCAGAAAGGCCCCCGCCCGCGTGCCTGCCTGCGCCGGATCTCCGGGGATCAGCAGCGAATCGCCCTCCACCCGCACGGCACGCCCGGCGCCCTGCTCCAGCCGCAGCATCCGCCCCTCCACCGGCAGCACTGACCCAAGGCCAACCCCGGCCCGCTGCGGCATGTCGGCCAGCGTCTCACGGATCCACCCCTCCTGCGCGCGGGCAAAGGCCATCGCCTCGGCCTCACGCGCACGGGCCGGCAGCGACAGCGTCACCCGCCCGTCAAGCCGCGACACACGCAGCGAAAACCGCCGCGCGCGGGCCGAACGCTTCAGCACGATCTCAACCGGGGGTGAACCGGGAAGCAGGGGCATTGCGCATCCTCTTGATTTCCACGCACAGGATAGCCACTTGCACCCCAAGGGCAACAGGGCCAACCCGCCGCGAAAGCCTTTGACACCCGCCTTGCCTTGTGGCAAGCGACCACGACTCTGGACATTCCAGCCCAACGACAGCCAGCCTGAACAAGGGGACCACCATGCCCAATCCTGAATGGGGCACGAAGCGCATTTGCCCGACCACCGGCAAGCGCTTTTACGACCTGAACCGTTCGCCCATCGTTTCGCCCTATACCGGTGAAGTCGTCGACATCGAATCCGCCCGTCGCAAGATGGCCGCCGCTGTCATCAGCCGCGCCGTTCCGGAAAAGGACGATGACGTTCTCGTCGACGATCTGGAAGCCGATGACGAACTGCTCGAAACCGGCGTCGCCGATGATACCGAGCTGGACGATGATCTGCTCGAAGATGATGCCGATGACAACGTCTCGCTCGACGATCTGGCCGATGTGGCCGGCGACGAGGAAGAGGTTTAAGGCCAGGCTGTCGGCCGTTGCAGGGCGCGGAAATCGGGTGCTTTTTTCACTTGCACCCCACCGCGCCCTCTACTAGACAGCGCCCAACGAGGCGGCAACGCCTCGCCCATCGAAGCCGCAACGCTTCGACCTCCGGTGGGGTCATAGCTCAGATGGGAGAGCGCTTGAATGGCATTCAAGAGGTCGGGAGTTCGATCCTCCCTGGCTCCACCAAATTCAACAAGCTAAGTGACTGACAGATAACGGAAAATGCAAGGCACCTTTACCTTGTCCCGCCACCTGTCCCACCAGCGCGCCAAATCTTCCACTCTCTCCGATGTTCCTGCGGCGATGCATTCCGCCCGCCGCCATTGGCCCAAGGGCCTCACTGGGACCGAGAGAGACCATGACCTTCAATCCAATTCCAAAGACCATCGGAGAGGCTTTCGGCCTCTGGCTTGAGTGCGAACGCGCGGCGATTGCCACTGTGGCCGATCAGGACGAGATGACCCGCCATCTTGAGCGGGGCTATGAACTTGAGGACCTCGCCCTGACCCTTCCTGCGTCCAGCGCTGCCGATGTGTGGAAGCTGCTGCGCATGACAAGCGACACGCCGAATGAACTTCCGCGAGTGACCCAAGATCGAGTGATCGCGCGCGCATTTGCGGAATGCGGAGAATGAACGGGGAAGTTGACCTAGCCCTCGGCCTTCCGTCGATTCACTGAACTACCGGCGCGGTGCCGCACCACGCACCACCCCGCGCCGCCCTTCTCCTCGACCCATCTCGCCTCGCGCTGATCCGCAGGATCACGCAAACCGCCCCCCCTTGCAACACCCCCCCGGCAGGGTGGCCCCCCCGGGGGGGGTGGGGGGAAAAACGCGCGCGCCGGTCTAGATACTCCACCCCCACCCGCGCCGCGGATTTTTTTATATCTCCCCCAGCAGCATGAACATGGGCCAAGCTTCTACTGCGTGCCCGGGCTCATACTCCATCAGCAACGAAACCCGCTTGATCATGCTCGCATGTAAGGGGGGCATCGCTGCCAGCCAATCACCCGCTTGGCGGCTCTCAAGCCAGGGTTCGGCGGTATGGATGATCAGTAGATCAATCGTCTGACTGGCCTTAGCGTACTTTTGGTCCTTCTCTTGGACAATTGTCCTTATTCGGTTCTCAAATCGGTCGAAGTCCCATTGGGCATCAAGGAAAAGGTCGCCTGAAAACGGGCTTTCACCCTTCTTGGCCCGCTTCTTATGCTGAGTTTCAACAAGTTCGACGAGTTCGACACCCCAGCGTTCGCCGTCCACAGTTATCCAGCAATCAGGTGGATCACGGGGGTTGTGCTGGACAGGACCGAAGCGCCGACCGGTCACTGACAGCGCTGAGCGTATCCACTCAGCACACGTGCTAACCTCGACGATTGCTTTGTCGTCGTTGCCCCGGTTGAACACGCCTGCATAGCCATGGCCTTGGCTCATCAACTTGGACCAGTATATCAGTGGATCGTCGTCGTGCTCGTTCGCCATCGGTGCAGGCATCGCTGAGATTTTTGCAGGTCCTGAGACAGTATAGGTGCATCCCATGAGGACGGTAAGCGGCTCATTATCCGCCCATGTCGAAAATCATCACCCTTGCGCCGAAGCGCCCCGCCCGCATGTCCCAGAAGGTCCGCGCCGCTCTTGAGGCGATGGTGACTGAGGGACGCAACATCACTCAGGCGGCAGAGGCCGCCGGAATGAGCCGGAACGGCTTGCACAAGGCCCTGAAGCGCCCGGAGGTGCAAGATTTCCTCGAAGATCGGCGCAAGCGTTTCATCGCAGATATGGACGGGAAACGGGCGCTGTATAAGGCGCAGGCACTTGAAGTAGCCCTTGATCTGATGATGAACGCCAAGAGCGAAAGCATCAGGGCGCGCATGGCGGAATTCCTCGCCTCTGACGCCAAGGTATCGCCCGTCTCGGTGAACATCGACGCGCGCAGCGTCCAGCCGGTCGGCTACCAGTATCGCCGCCCCGGGGAAGGTCAGGCTGTGCCCGAAATTGGGGAACCTGAAGACGGTTGAAACTCCACGATAACTTGTCCAGCCTGAAGCCACATGACGAACCGAGGAGGCTTGATGGCGGAAGGTCAGGATCTAGAAGCTTTTCTCGCAGCCGCTCGCTTTAACTTGGGCGCGCCGGTCGAAGCGCTACCGCCCTGTGTGCGCATCGCTGACAACGTGCTGTCTCGCTTTTTCCAGTTTCTTGACCGGGCCGGTGGCGTTCCTTCGTTGAAGATGCTGCTCTACAGCCATAGCGCGTGGCGCCAGTCACTGATTGTCATCCAATCTGGAGGAACAGCACACGCACCGGCCGTTATGCGGTCTGCACTTGAAGCCAGTCTGTATGGATACCTCTTCAGGCGAGACCCAGACTTCTACGCTCTGTGGGAAAAAAGAGAGGAAGATCAATCTGCTGCATCGAAGTTTCGCAATGGAGGGCCCAAAAGGGCACGCGACTTGCTTCGCGACGAGAAGTTAACTCTGCATGATTACTACACTAGGCTTGAACGGAACCTCATCACCTTTGGTGCACATCCTAACTTTCTAGGCGTGGAGCCGGGATTGGAGTTCAACGTGGTGGAGGGCGCTGATACCGGCGTGATGTCGTTTCGGTCATTGTCCAATTCGGCCGATCGCATGTTTGCCTACTACTATGCTGCACAAGTGGCGCACGTAGTGGGGCACCTCTATGCGCTCATCTATCCGACACGCGCTCAACTTGGCCTACTTGAAGATGCATTGGACGACCTCGGACGCGCTACACTTGATCACAGTGCTCAGTTGAAGACCCCGAGTGAGTTGCAGGAGGGCGAATGAGCTTAGTTCCCGTGTTTGTTATTGCCCACCCTGTCCGCGATAGAGACCGCCACAGGACAAGCGCTGTCTCACCCTCAAGCTTCGGCCGCCGCGTGGCGATCCGCACCGCTTCCATCTGGGCTGGCCCGCGGGTGTAGCATGGCCCGTAGGGCTTCCCGGTCGGGGGATGGATATACGATGCGCGCGGCTGCATAGAGGGTGCCTTAGACAGGTGGCGTGTAAATCTACGCGGGAACTAGCCTCTTGCGTCTCTGGGCAAGGGCTCCACCGACAATTGCGGTGACCAAGAGCAGCCCGCTTGCCGGACCAGGTACGGGCGAAATGTCGTTTACTCTCGAAATAGTGACACGGTCCCAGCGGAACTCGGCGGATGCGGAGAATAGAGTCGTGTCATCACGAAAGTCGAAGGATCTGTAGCTCAGTTGCCCGACGTTAAACTGTAGCGGGCCACCCTGCCAATCGAAGGGTTCATCGAGGCTCTCTGGATCGATGATGTCGCTGTAATCCGCGATCTGTGCCCGCAACTGCCGCACCGTAACGATGGTGTTTAATTGCCCGAAACTGCTTCCATCAATGGTGAACCTATCGAACGTGGTCGGAAAGGTATGCATTCGAACGGTCTGCCTGAGGAGATCAAAACCGAGAATTGGCTGTCCGCCGATCACAAGTGACTGGGAGATTAAAGCCGGAATGTCGCCGAACAGGTTCGAACTATCGATCGACTGGCCTCCAGTGATGGGAAGTGCTCGGGACGAGTCGTATGTGAAGGCAAAAGTAACCGGAGCCCCGATTAAGGATGGAGCATTCTGGAAGAGGACTGCCGTCGCATCCTCTGCAGACGTAACTTCGCCTGACCAAATTGCCTGCATCACAGCAGCATTGGCAGAACCGATAGAAAGGGTGGCCAATACTGTAAGAAACGGAAACAAACGGATGAGCACAACAAAACCTCCAAATAAACTGGCATAGATTTTGTCTCTATCCCCAATCCAAACAACGATTCTTTGGGGGTTCAGACTTTAGTCCAAGCCCAGACTGAGGTTGCAGGCTCCTTCGGTCGCCGAAGCAGTTGAGTACTTCTAGCGGCCCGCGCCCGGGATAGCTCGCCCACACACTGACAGGCCCGCAGATGGACAGATCATTCAAGGGGACAGACACACCCTACAGGAGGCGCGGAGCGGCCCACAGAGCGCGCGCCGGCGTTCTGCAAGCCGTAGAACCCGCCAAACCGGCAACACCCTGCAAACAGCCTGCCACGCGGCGCCTGATCAACAGGGAAAGGGAAAAGGCTGAAAGGGATAGCGCGGAAAGGTGGGGAAGTGTGGTCTGCCTCAGGCGCACGGCAGTGAGAACGGTTGCGGCCCGCATTAGCAGGGTCGAGGATGCGGGCCGCCCGTCACGTCGCAGGGCAAGTGCGAAAGCGCAAACACATAGTGCGCAGGACCAATTGATTCGGCAAAGACTTAGGAATTGATGACTGGGCGATATGCCCCAAGAGTGAACATATCGGCGAACTCACGCCCATGGGCACATGCAGGACCAAGTACCGGTATTCACTTCAAAGCAGCCACGTTGCCAAGACCCACAAAGCATTCAATGCCGCTGCTGCAAAGAACAGCCTCGGAATAGACAGCAACTTTCTTTTGAATCGTGCGGGAGCGTGTGCTCTGTTTTCGGAGACCGGCAACCGTTCCGCCCTTGGTAGCGCTTGCGCTTTGTACCGGTTGAACGGCTCCCGCGCACTGTAAGCAGCGGGCAGGGGGGCCAAAGCCGGCGCAGAAGTGGTGTTCAGGTCAATTTCTTGAGTGGGATCATCTTCAATGACCCAGTCCGGCCGTGGCGGCAGATTCATGTGTCGTTGTGAAGCGAACCTACTTCGGGCGAATGGGTCGAAGTCTGGCGAAACACGGCTGTACTGATCAACTTCGACCGCAGTGGCACGAAGGAAAGGCGGCAAGTCCAATTTAGAATAGTCGGCGTCTGCATCTTGTTTAGCGCTTTGTTCAGCTCCGAAGAGAAAAGTGGGCTTGACCTCTGCCCCATCAGGCTCCGCCAAGGGTGCCGCTTGCCGCGGTTTTCTCACGGCGCGAAAGCAAACTAGGCAAAAGCGACCGCACGCCCGTAGACACTCGCGGGCAAAAGCAACCATGAAGCCGAGCACAGCCAGGGTGACGCTGGCACCAATGCCCTCAAAGAACCACGAATGGTTCGCGACAAGCCAGCCGCCGACGGCGGTTTCCTCGATCTGCGCTAAGATTGGCAAAATAATCGGATCCATCGCCCCAACGTAGCGAAAGGGACACCGATTCGTCCTACATTGGCAATTGGGAGATAATGATTGCCAGACTGAGGTCGACGCAGCCAGAAGCCGCATTCCCGCCGAGCACCTGTTGGACAATCATCGGACCTTGCTGCGGCCCGAAAGATCGTGACTCACGCCCAACTTCCAGAAAAGCTAGCGGCGGTTGGAATCACTGAGAAGGGATTAAGCGTTCGGAACAGATCTTCGCGGGTCAAGTTCACGGCGGCTTACCTATTGCAATGTCTAGTCACCAATTCGTCTTCGCGGTTGCACTCGGATTGATGTTCTCTACCTCCTTAGGGGAGGCCCAAGAACAAGCACCAGAAGGCCAAGAACAGCCCGCCACCCAACAGGACGAAGCCCAGCCGCTGCCTATTCCTTTCCCTGTTGAAATTGTCGAGGATGAGGCCGCCACCGACGCCCGCAATCGCCGAGAAGAAGAAGCCAGCCAGAGGGAGATAGCGGACTTGGAGGCCCAACAGGGCATGAACGCGGCCACACAATCCATTGATGCCGCTACTCAGGATATGCGGGATTATGCGCTGTACTCCACATTTCTGGTCGCGATTGGCACCTTTATGCTTGGCGTCACTCTTTGGCTCACCAGACAAGCTAACGCCGCCGCCCAATCCATGGCTGTTCAAACTCACAAAATGCTGGATGCGGAGAGGCGTGCCATCGATCTTGAGTACCGGCCAATCCTGTCCGTACAGGGCCTGGCGTTCAGGAAACATCACGAAGCAGTAGGAGGTCGCATTCAGCACCTTGCAAGCGTAGTATTCGTCAATGAAGGCAAAACCGCCGCGCGGGTTATCCATCAAGAGGTTTTCAAATCTTACAGGATAGGAAACGTACTTGATGTAGGTGAGGCGGAAACCATTCTGAACGGTGAACGAAGCCAAGTCGCCGGTAGGTCGATAAACCTTTCGTTCAAAGGCGTTCCAGACGGCACCGTGCCAACCATGCTTAGGCATGACGAGTTCGACATTCAGAGAACTCCTAGATTTCCGGGAACTCCGTTTAATTCCCTCGCCGAGTTCCGAACCAAGTGCGCAATTGTCGCATGCCGGATCAGATACCAGTTTGGCGTTGGAGTGGACGAGAGAACCTTTGAAATAACCGCTGGATACTACGTCCTCCCCAAGTTCAATGATGACGAAACTTTTGACGACTTCATATGCGAACCTATGCCCGAATTCTGGAACGCTACCTGAAGTTTGCGCGACAAGATGAGGTGCCAGCAGAAGGGTTATCGCCTCGACGATCATGCCCGCGCCTCGAGCGGCTTGGAGCGTTTGTTGCGGAGGTCCCAAGTCAGATTGTGAGCCATCACCCTGAAGCGCCACTGATCGCCGACCCCAGATCAGGCCCACGCGATGGCAGCGGCGCCCCTGGCAGCCAGAAGGCGTTTGCTCCCGTGGCCTCCCGTTTCCGCTTGGCGACGGCGGCCATGCCCTCAACGCTGTCAGGATCGAGCGCAAGCTGCATCTGGTCGAACAACAGGCGGTCGGCTGCAACGCCCAGAAACGGCAGGTCACCCCCTGGAAGATATCGATTGATGAAACGCAAGGTTTCCCGACCGAAGTTCGTGTCGTTGCCCCGCGCTGCCTGAAGGACGTTCCCAAGCGTCAGGTCGGCCAAGTCATCGGCCAGACCCAGCACCGGCCCCGCCGCATAGCCTGCCAGTCCGCCAAAGGGTGATTGCGTGGCGGCGAGGGCATCCCCGAGAACCCCGAAGCTACCGGCCCTTAGTGCGGCCGCAGCCCAGAAGCGCGGTTGCGTCATGTCCTGCGGGTCGTTCCCGGTGACGATCTCTACCAGTTGCAGGGACAGCGCCCCCATGACCAACCCACCCGCGGCGAGGTCGAGGGCATAGCCGATGCGCCCCTGTATCGTCGGGAAGGACATTGTGCGCCGGTACTGGTTGACGGTGAAGGTCAGGGGGAAGGCTTTGAACATCGTTCCCGATTTCAAGAGTTCGTAGCCGATCGATCCGGGGGGCATTCCACCCTCGATAAAGGCCCTCGCCCATGTCGAACCGGTCGGCACCGCGAATTCGGTCTGTTCCTCAATGATCCCTTGCAGTCGGGTAAACAGGTCGTCGGCCTCGCGCCGGGGGAGGGTCGTTCCCGCGCGCCAATAGATTGGGGAGGCGAAGGTTGCCCCGTTCGTCGTCTTGAAGATCAGGGCCGGGTCCGTAAACGCCTGCCACTCAGCATCGGTGATTCCCTTGGCCTGAAGCAGCCCGCGCAGGGGTTGCTCGATCTGGGCCACCGTCCGGCCAGCATTCGCCGCAAACAGGCCCGCCATCTCCATCTGAAACGCAATCCGCGCTTGGTCGGTCCAGAAGGCCAACCCCTGAAGCCGCATAACGCCCTGTGAGAGGCGTTCGGCCACGGCGGCAGGGGGAACCTCAGACTGGAACCGGGCCAGCGCAGCGCCAGGGTCTGCCAGCGTGTCAGCGATCCAGCCAGCCCGCGCCGCCTCCTCTCGGGTGAGGGTATCGGCCATCAGCTTCACATGCCGGGAAACCACATTCTGCGGGTTCATGCCCACGGCCTTCGCGGACATCCTCATGGTGTTGAGGTCGGACAGGGACGCAATGATTGCCCGATCAAGGAAAGCCGCCGTCAGGGCATGGCGGGTCGATGACATGAAAGTTGCGAAAGCCTCCGCGAAGGGACCGGCCGGCACAAGGCTGCCGTTGTAGATCTTCAGCATCCGCTCCGCGTGGGCGGCGTTGCCCTCGATCCGCTCGGCAAGGTCGGGCCGCGCCTCTGCCCGCGCCCGGTCCATCAGCAACCGCGCCCGCGACTGGAAACCCGCCACCGGGTTTGGCCCGAACTCCCGCGCAAGGGCGATATCCCGCGCCATCCGATGTGCGTGGCCGATGATCGTGGAGAAAGGGTCACCCGTGCCAAAGCGGCGGTTGTATTCGACCCAATCGGCGCCATCGCGGAAGGGCAGGACCCTTTCCTGCGCCCGCCGTTTCCAGAGGCTCGCCCCGCGGCCCAAGGTGCTTTGCCCGTCATCGGTGACGCGCCCGAAAACGATGTTGCTCCATGCCTCGCGCAGGAAGGCCTCAACGGTGGCCGGGGGAGGTATCTCGCCCGCCTGTGCAAGCGGTCGACCGGTCAAGCCGTCCTCGATCTTGTCCCATGACAGACGCGGCGCCACCTCGGCCGCCCAGGCATCAAACCCGGCCTTGCGGATTGCCGCGCGGTTGTGGCTGTGAGGAAGCCCCCAGTTCTCTAGCTGCCGAATGACGCCCCCGGCCTCATTGAACATCAGCCGCATGTCCTCGAAGGCATCCCGCACCGCCTCCGCGACCACATAGGCGGCCCCGTCGCCGGTGCTTTCGCCGTGCAGTTCCCGAACCACGTTGATCAGTTGCGCCTGATCCCGGTTGCGCCCGAGAAGGTCGCGGTTGTGCTTTTGGATCACCGCCTGAAGCCGCTTGTGAAACTGCCGCATAAGGGCGCGCTGGGTGCCGATCACCGTGGCCGCTTGGTTCGGGCTATCGGCGGCAAGTTCAAGGCTGTCGGTCAGAAGTGTTGCGGGCTTCTTGCTGTTCTCCACCAATGCCTGCGACCGGCGCGCGGCTGCGATCTGGGCAAGGAAAACGTGCCGCCTTTCGGCAGTCTCACGCTTGAAGGCCTCCTTCACGTCGTCGGCCGCCAGAACCTCGGCGTTGTGACGCTGAAACCCTGCCCGCTCGTATCGGTCTGACAGCTCGCGCCAAAGCTTCTGCGCCCTTTCGCCCCGTTCCCGATCCGCGGACACCTCGGGGTCGTTCATCGCTCGGTCAAGGCAGTTGAAAAGGGTCATTGTTTCGCTCCGATCGTCGCCCGCAGGAATTCCAAATCAACCTCGGCCTCCAGAAGGTCGGCCCGCAGGCCTTCGAGCCAGTCGGCAACGGTGACGCGAAACACGGGTAGCACCTCCTCGCTGAAACCCGCATTCACGCGCTCCTCGGCGGCTGCAATCTCGGCCTGCAAGAGACCGACGCGGTTTTCCAGATTGAAGGCGGCGCGTTCATCCGGGGTGGGTTTGGAAAAGGTCCGGTGGGTCATCTCGGGTTCCATCTGAAACAATTCTCCGGACGCGTTTTCGCGTCTGGTTTCGGACGCATTTTCGCGCCTACGGCGGTGGTGATTCCGGACGCATTTTCGCGCCTACTGTCTTGGACGCATTTTCGCGCCTACTCTCTATATCTTGGGCTGGGGGGGATTGAGGGGGCGACCATTTCAGCCAATCGTCGGTCGGCTCGGCATCGTTTGTGGCGAGGTAGGTCAGCCGGTATTTTGACGCCTTGCGGTATTCACTGTTGCCGCCGCGACCTCTCTCCATCACCCGGAGGAACCCGACAGCTTCAAGTTGCTCTAGGGCCGACGTGATTGACGCCCTTCGAATGCCGAACCGCGCAAAGTCATCGTATGTCACCACAAGTCGTCCATTTTCCTTTCCTGCATGGTCGAGGTGTTCCAGTTCGAGGCGGTCGAGGCATCGCCTCGCAGCCGGTGCTAGAGCGGCCATCGCGGCGCTCTCGATCATCGATCTTCTGTGCGCGATGAACGGTTCGGAAATCGAGAAGCCTCGCCCCTTAAGCGGCCTCGCGCTGTGCCGTCCCGTCCTGCCTCGGTGGTCCTTCTTCTGCCCCACCAGATCACCCCACGCGCTTGACGGTGGCGGCCAGCCGATAGCCACGCCGCCCGTTATCGTCGTCAGGTAGATCCTCGACCGACACGCCGCTTTCCCGCAGCCGGTCCACGAGATGCGCCCAGCGGCCGCCGCCAGTGTCGATCGGGTAAAGGCCAGCGTTGCCGGCAGCCATCAGCGCACGCAGCGCCCAAGTTGCGCCATTGGTCGTTTCGATCCTGATTGGATCATCCGCGCCCACCTGGACGTGCCAAGCGGCGCGGTCGACTGTGTTGTGTCTTTTCATTGCCCTCTGGCCTTTGTTGCCGGGGCGGTTCGCGCTATAGTCGGGGCCTTCCCAAGCTCCTAAGCGCCTGACCAATTCGGCCCCCGCCCTTATGGGTGGGGGTTGATCAGGCTGCGCTCTGGCCGGACGTGAAGCGCTCGATGTCCTCGCGGCGCCAGCGGACAGTGCCGCCTACCCTAAGGGGGGCTGGGATCTGGCGCGCTTTGTCCCACCGCCAGATCGTTGAAACGTTGCACCCAAAGTGCTCGGCGACGCGGCGAACGTCCCAAAGGACAGGTGACGTGGCGCGGTCTGTTTTGTCGTTCATTTCGTTTGCCCTCATTCAGATTGAACAATGGGAAAACGATGGCATGGGTGCCTATTCGAGAGGATGCACAAGCGCTCCAATAGTTGACCAGCCTATGATCCAACCCCGAGCCGACCCAAGTCTGCCCTGATTGCTTCTGCTGTCCGCACTGCTTGGGGAAGGTCGCTGAGCAATGGGTGCGCGGTCAGGCTTTCGCAAATCGCTGTTGCTAGTTTCGCTGCAGCTATAGGACCTTCACCCCGCGGGTCATGGCGCTTCGTCCATTCTGCAATGCGCAAAGTCAGAAACTCGACCGCCCGCTTTCCTCGGCGTTTGCCGTGCAGCGCGGGCCGGTTCGTGCTGAGTAGGATTGCCGCCTGCCTCGGGAGATTGGCTTCTTGTATGGGCGTCAAGTGGCGGGCTGGCTCGGCCATCAAGTCGGCCGCGACTTGGTGCCGTGCGAGGTCAAACAAGATTGGATCTCGAAAGGCCGCCTCCCAGGTCTCTGGCCAATCTCCAATCCAAAGGTCTGGCGGCCAGTTGCTTGGATCGGCAAGGTTTGCTGGGGCGGCCACTTCTCGCAAAACCCACGCCAGCAGATCGACAAGGCGTTGAGCCTCTGCCTCGGTCTCGCACACATCAATCTCTGCTTGATCTAGGGAAACCCATTCTAGACCGGATGACAGTTCGTCATTTCCCGCTTCGTCAGGCTTCACGCGCGCACCATCTGAACCACCTGCCCCGCATTCCCACCAGCATATTTGCCCCATGCGTCCATCAGCATGCGGCGACGGTCAAAAAGGTCGGACCGCGCATAGGCCCGCGTCACCGCGTTCCCGGTTGCATGGCTCAGCGCTGCCTCGGCAAGTTCCGGATCGGCTTTTGCGCTTTCGCTGCACCAATCGCGGAAGGTCGAGCGGAACCCGTGCGTGGTGAAACCTTCCACCCCCATTCGGGCAAACAGCGGCTTGAACGCCATATCACTCAGAGGCCGGCCTGAACCGTCTTTGGCCCTTTGCGGTGACGGAAACAGCAAAACCGGATCCAGACCCTTTACGCTCTTGAGCACTTCCAGAGCCTCCGCTGATAGCGGAACACGGTGCGGAACCCCCCGCTTCATCCTCTCGCCAGGGACATTCCAAGCGGCGCCTTCGAAGTCGATTTCTGCCCATCTGGCGCCCCGTGCTTCACCTGACCTTGCTGCCGTCAGGATGATGAAGCGAAGGCATGCGGCAGAGGTTTCGTTGCGGTCGGCCAGTTGCGTCCAGAACTGCGGAAGGTCGCGCCACGATAGTGCGGCCAGATGCTGCCGTGTCATCTTGACCGAAGCCAAGGCTAGGCCGATCTGTTCAACAGGGTTCTCGCCGTGAAAGTGGCCCTCTCCTTTGGCCCACTCAAAGATCTGGTGAATGCGCTGGCGCACCCGGCGCGCTGTTTCAGGCCTGACAGTCCAGATCGGGTTGAGGACCTTCAACAGGTCGTCGCGTTCCACCTGATAAAGGGGCTTCTTCTCCAGCCTAGGGAAGGCGTGTAGCTTAACCGTGCTGAGCCATGTGTCGGCGTGTTTCTTGTTCTTCCAACCCGGCAACAACTTGGCATGGACTGCCTCTGCGGCCTTTCCGAACGTCATCTTTTCCCGAGCCGCTTCTTCCGCCGCCGCTCGAGCCGCTGCCTTGCGCTGCGCGTCTGGATCGCTCCCGCCCCGCGCTGCCTTCCGAAGCTCGGTCGCCTTCTCGCGCGCCTCGGCAAGGGTAATGAGTTCACAGGACCCCAATCCCAACTCACGCCGCTTGCCGTGGATGACAGTTCGCAGGATCCATGACTTGCCACCAGTCGGCCCGACCCGGAGGTAAAGCCCGCCGCCATCGCCATACATTCCCGGCTCGCGCTTCGCCTCTACGCCCTTCACGGTCAACGGCATAGCCCGCCCTCCAAAACCTGTCCCGCCACCTGTCCCGCCATTCCGCGTGCGCTTGGATGAAAAGTGGTGGGACAAAACGCCTATAGATGAAAACACTTGATAACGCAGCGGCGCGAATGTATCAACAAAATAAGGATCATCTAGAGACGATTGAAAAGGTTTGGTTGTGGTAGTTTGGTGGACCCTGGCTCCACCAAAATCTCTCAAACCTCTCTCTAGCTGGCCAACTTTGGGCCTTATACTGCGACGAGGCCATAACGTACCGCTTTGCGTGGCAGCCCACTAAAGTCAGAACCAGCCGACTGCATCAGGTGCCATAGGCTTTGCCCTTGATGCGCCGAACACCTCAGCCTCAATCACTCCGCGCAAAGCAAAACACCCGCCGATAGCGGGTGTTGCTGTTTGTAGTCTCAAGAAAATCAGAAACTGCGACCGACCGCCAAGAATACGAGCGGGGACGAAGCCCGTCCGCCCGCATCGTCCCGTTCACGGTAACTTGCGCCAATGTCGAGGCTGGCATTCTCTGTCAGCGCATAGCTGTAGGTCGCGCCCAATTCGGCTTCTCTGATCCGTTCTGACGGGGCATCGCTCTTCGCCCATGACAGCGTGACCGAAATCGCAGACACGTCGTTGACGGTCTGCGTCCAGCCAAGGTCAATATCCGTTTCGTCCGTCCGCTCACCGACGACAGAATCAAAGGTCTGCGCGATGCGAACGCCCAGACTCAGCGCTCCGTCTGGCAGAGCGCGCGTCCAGTCCAGATCCAGCGCTGTGCTGTCCTCGGTATCGCCTTCTTCGCGCGTCAGAAAGACCGAGGCAAAACCGTCGATCATTTCATACTCTACGCCCGCACGAATGATGAACGTGTCCTCTACGATGCCCGCAGCATCTTCCTCCCGCATGGCGCCAAGGCTGAACACCCCATCCATCACCTCGGAAAAGCGCAGCCGCGTGCCAGCCGTGAACCCATAGGTATCGCTCTCAACCAGCGCCGGGTCGATCGTATCCTCGTACTCGGTGGCATCGAACGTTGCCTCGGCAAAGATGCTCACAGGCGATGTTCGCAACGCCTCATAGCGTACGGTCACGCCATAATCGATCTCTGTCCCGGTGGAATCTGCGATGGTCAAATCGTCCGTCAGCGCGCTCACATCATCGCTGACATAGCGCAGCGCGACAGAAAACAGCGCATCCGGAACTTCGCGCACGTACAGGAATGCAACCTCAGGGCGACCGAAATCCACGTCCGTTCCCGCCGTATCGGGTGAGTTCTCTATCACCAGCGCGCCAGAGGCGGTGAAAGCCAGTCTGTCCAGCGGCGTTTCGCTGAACAGACCATAAGTCAACACCGTGGCGGCAACGGCGCTGGTTCCTTCGGCCGGGGTCGCCAGATCAAGGTTGCGTCCGAATTCGAAGCGTTGCTCGACATCAAAAGTCTGGCGCACGCCGCCCACGTCCTGTGCAGCGACGCCCGTCGCGGCGGTTCCCGCCGCGAGGACCAAGCATGCACCCCGGATCAACCTCATTTCCCGCATCCTCGCGCTTATTCGAACAGCTTGCGCTGCGGAATGACGATCACATCGCCATCCACGACGCGGGTCGTTCCCACATTCGACACGCCACGTTCAATGGCATCGTAATCAACGCGATAGATCTTTTCGTTTCCGGCCTTGTCGACACGGCGCAGCTGCACGCGCTTGTCTGCGGCGAACGGCGACAGGCCACCCGCCGCGCTCAGCGCCTGCAGCAAGGTCGATCCCGGCGGGATCTGCACGCGCCCCGGCGCGTTGGCAGCACCGATGACAAAGATGTCGATGGTCCGCTCGGGACGATCAATGATCGGCGCAAGCGAAGCTAGCGTGACGAACACCGTCGGCGGCGTGGCAAAGCCCGGCGCAAGCCGTGCGGCAACATCTGTCTGCAACTGTTCAAGCGTGCGGCCCGCCGCACGAACGCTGCCGACTTGCGGCACGGAAATCTGTCCATCCGGGAGCACCAGTGTCGACCGGCTCAAGCTAGAGTCCTCAAGCACTTCGATCGTAACCGTGTCTCCACGCTGCAGGCGGTAATCCTGCGCGAAAGCCCCCACCACAAGGAACGGCAGAGCCATGATCCCCGCCAGCAGCATATGCACAAATTTCATCATTCTTTCCTCTTGTTCCGACGGGCGCACATACGTCGTTCTTTTCATGCGGCGGGGTGCACACCCTGCAAAGCATCAAAAGCGCGTTATCTGCTCCTAAGGCACAGTGACAGCATTTTTTAACCTTATCTAATACACTGGCCCCATTGCAAACCCTGAAAAACAACCAAACTCGCCTTCGTTGCCCTTTCGTGACGATATCCCAACGGTTCAGTCACCCTGCGCTGCGGTGACGCAACCGACCTGGGTCAGCCCGCCATGACTTGCAGGCAGGGCATCAGGGGGGGTAAACTGGGCCAATGGAGGAAGGGCTGTCGCATCGGCACCAGCCGTGTCCCGGCTCTTTTTCCTGTCCGAAGGTGGTCATTATTCCGCCATAGAAGCTAGGCATTTCCTCCACCCTGCGGCGAATGCCCTGTATTGTATCAGTTTTCCGTTTGTACCGAGTGTTTCAGGTGCTGCCTGCCGAAAGTCGGAAGGCAAAGATTTGAACGATCAGAAGGTTAACATGGATACGGGTGACACCCATATCGCCATCGTGGGCATGGCAGCGCATTTGCCGGGGGCACCTGATATTGGCAGCTACTGGACCAACCTGCGCGAAGGCAAATCCGCTGTCCGCCGTCTGTCGGAAGAAGAACTGATCGCAGCGGGCGAAAGCCCGGCGATGCTCAAGAATCCGGCCTATGTGCCCTTTGCCGCACCGCTTGATGGATTCGACCGGTTCGATGCCGAATTCTTCGGCTTTTCGCCGAAAGAAGCCGCGATCCTAGATCCCCAGCATCGCCACTTCCTCGAAGTGGCGTGGGAGGCATTGGAAACCGCAGGCCACCCGCCCGAATCCTTCAAGGGACGTATCGGTGTGTTCGCCGGCTGCGGCATGGGCAGCTATTTCTATTTCAACCTGTGCAGCAACCGCGCGCTGGTCGATAGCACGGGCATGTTCCTGCTGCGCCATACCGGCAACGACAAGGATTTCCTGTCCACCCGCGTCAGCCATATTTTCGATCTGAAGGGGCCGTCGCTTTCGATGCAGACCGCCTGCTCGACCTCGCTCGTCGCGGTACATTATGCGGTCCAGGCCCTGCTGAACGGCGAGTGCGACATGGCGCTTGCGGGCGGTGTGACGATCGAACTGCCGCAGAATCGCGGCTACATCTACAAGGAAGGCGAAGTTCTTTCCCCCGACGGCGTCTGTCATGCCTTTGACCATCGCGGTCAGGGAACGGTATTCGGTTCCGGAGCGGGCACCGTCGTGCTGCGCCGCCTGTCCGATGCCATCGCCGATGGCGATCATATCTGGGCTGTGGTCCGTGGCAGCGCTGTCAACAACGATGGCGCGGCCAAGGCTGGCTACCTTGCGCCGTCGGTCGAAGGCCAAGCCGCCTGCATTGCGGAAGCGCTGGAAATCGCGGGTACCCCCGCTGATACCGTCGACTATATCGAATGCCACGGCACCGGCACCTATTTGGGCGACCCGATCGAGGTTGCCGCCCTGACTGAAGCCTTCCGTCGAACCACTGCTGAAACGGGCTTTGCCCGCATCGGCAGCGTGAAAACCAATATCGGCCATCTCGACACCGCCGCAGGTGTGGCCAGCCTGATCAAGGCCGCGCTGTCGCTGCACCATCACCAGATGCCGCCCAGCCTGAACTTCGAGGCGCCGAACCCCGCCATCGATTTCGACAATAGTCCCTTCCGCGTGAACGACCGCCTCACGGACTGGCCGCGCCGCAAGGGGCCGCGCCGCGCGGGCATCAACTCGCTGGGCGTGGGCGGCACAAACGCTCATGTCGTACTGGAAGAAGCACCCGAGGTTGCGGCGTCCGAGGCCAGCGACTGGCCCTTCCAGCTCATCACCCTGTCCGCCCGCAGCCAAACCGCGCTGAATGAGGCCTCCCAACGCCTCGCCGCCCATCTGCACGCCCATCCAGAACAGCCGCTGGCCGATGTGGCCTATACCCTGAAACAGGGCCGCCGCGCATTTGAACACCGCCGCGTGCTGGTGGCCGCCACCCACGAAGACGCGGCCAAGATGCTCGAGGCCGCCGATCCCCGCCGCGTCTTTACCCAACGCCGCGTGGGCGATACGCCTGATGTCGTGTTCATGTTCCCCGGTGGCGGCGCGCAATACCCCAACATGGCGCGCGATCTTTATGAAACCGAACCGGTCTTTGCCGAATGGATGGACCGCGGCCTTGCCATCCTGGACAAGCTGACGACCGAGGATATCCGCGCCCTCTGGCTGCCCGAACCGGGGGCTGAGGCACAGGCAGGCGAAACCCTGCGCCGCCCGTCGCTGCAACTGCCGCTTATCCTGATCGTCGAAATCGCGCTGGCGCGGCTTTGGGAAAGCTGGGGCGTCCGCCCCGCCGCGCTAATCGGCCATTCCATGGGCGAAAACGCCGCCGCCTGCATCGCGGGCGTCATGACGCTGGAAGGCGTGATCGGCCTTGTCCACTTGCGCGGCAAGCTGTTCGACACCGTCCCCGCAGGCGGAATGCTGTCTGTCCCGTTGTCAGAAGCCGCCCTTGCCCCCTATCTCGGCGATCTTGACATCGCTTCGATCAATGCGCCGGAACTGACCGTCGTCTCCGGCTCGGATGCGGGGTTGCAATCGCTGGCCGAACGCTTGCGCGCGGATGGGTTCGAGTCCACCCGCATCGCCATCAACATCGCCGCCCATAGCCGGATGCTGGAACCGATCCTTGCCGATTTCCGGGCGCATCTGGCAGGCATGACCCTGTCACCGCCGCAGATCCCCATTATCTCCAACCGCACCGGCCAGCCGCTCACGGCGGAACAGGCCACCAGCCCGGATTACTGGGTCGCACACCTGCGCGGCACGGTCCGCTTTGCCGATGGCATTGCGAAACTGCGCGAAAAAGCGGATCGCGTCTATCTTGAGGTCGGCCCCGGCCGCGCGCTGGCCACGCTGGCACAGGCCAATGGCGCCATGGGCGGCCAGCCCGTCCCCGCCAGTCTGCGCCACCCCGATGATACAATCTCGGATGACCGCCATTTCATCGCCACGCTGGGCCGCCTCTGGGCCTGTGGCGCGGCGACCGACTGGTCACAGCTTTGGGGTAATGCCAGACGCCGCCGTGTGCCGCTGCCGACCTATCCCTTCCAGCGTTCGCGCTATTTCGTCGAACCCAGCCTTCCTGCCGCCGTGCAAGAGGCCGACATCGTGCCCGTCCGTCACCGCAATCTGGTGGATTTCGGCTATCGCCTTGCCTGGCGCGCGGCCCCGTCCGACTGTCTTGTCGATGTGGAAAGCGAACTGGGCAACCCGCTCAATTGGCTGGTCTTCGCCGATGAGGCTGGTCTTGCCCGCGCCGCCGTGCAGCGCCTGCGCACAGGTGGCCATCGCGTGATCACCGTGCACGCGGGCGATGCCTTTGCCCGCACCGGGGACGACACCTACACACTCGCCCCCGAACATGGGCGCGAGGGGTATGAGGCGCTGATCGCCGACCTCGCCCTGCGCGAATTGACCCCCGCCCGCATCGCCCATTTCTGGCTGGTGACGGATGCGGAAACCTTCCGCCCCGGTTCCAGCTTTTTCCATCGCAATCTGGAACAGGGGTTCTGGAGCCTGTTCTTCCTTGGCCAAGCCATGGGCGAAGCGGGGATGAAGCCCCTGCCGCATCTGACCGTCTTCACCTCAGGCGCCGCGCAAGTCCGCAAGGAGGCGCTGCCCTACCCCGAAAAATCCGCCGTATCTGGCCCGGTCCGCGTGATGCCGCGCGAACTGCCGGGGCTGACGGCCTCGCTTCTGGATGTGGGTCTGCCCGAGGCACGCCACGCGATCCCGGCGGAAACCGTCAACCTCGTGCTGGAAGAAATGCTCGCCTCCCCGGCGAACACAGTCGCCGCCCTGCGCGGCAGCCGCCGTTTTGAGACCCGCCTCGCCCCCGCCCCCCTGCCCGACGCAGTGGACATTCCGAAAGGTTCGGTCTGGGTCGTCACGGGCGGCCTTGGTGGCATCGGTGTGACTGTGGCCGAACGGCTGATGCGCGAAGCATCGGCCAAGATCGCCCTCATCGGCCGCAGCCTGCCCGCCCCCGGCAGCGCCCGCGCGGGTGTGTTGAAACGGCTGGAACGGCTTGGCCCGGTGCTGGCTTTGGCCGCCGATGTCTGCAACCCCGAAGACATGCGCCTGGCGCTTGATCGTGTCCGGGCCGAGCTTGGCCCGATCCACGGCCTCGTCCATGCCGCAGGCACGGTCGATGACGCGCCCCTTCTGGGCAAGGATCCCAGCGCGGCCGAGTCCGTCCTGTCACCAAAGGTCCACGGCACCAAATTGCTCGACAGCCTGCTTCCCGATGGCAGCCTTGCGCATCTGGTGCTGTTCTCATCCACCTCCACGGTCATCGCCCCGGCGGGTCAGTCCGATTACGTAGCGGCCAACGAATACCTGAACGCCTTTGCGCGGCACCGCGCAGGGGGCAAGACCAAGGTCACAGCCATCGACTGGGGCATCTGGTCCGGTATCGGCATGGCCGCCGACGCCGCAGCCCGCCGCCAAGGTGAGGCTGCCGCCGACGCGCCACTTCCCGGCTTGCCGATCCTGGAACGTATGGCCCGCACAGATGCAGGCGCGCGCTTCTCCACCACGCTGTCCACCGCGCAATGGGTAATGGATGACCACCGCCTGAAGGATGGCACCGCCATCCTGCCAGGCGCCGCATGGCCCGAAATCACCGCCGAGGCGCTGTCGGCCCTCGGCGCTGCGCCCGCCTTCACCCTGACCGGCCTTACCGTGTTGCGCCCGATCCGGCTGGAATCCGACGCACCCCGCGACCTGCGCGTCACACTGACGCGCCAACGCGACGGTTCCCAACGGATCGAGGCGCGTATCCGCGAAACCGCTGGCTGGGCGCTTGCGGTAGAGGCTGAGGTTGGCCCCCTGCCCGACACCCCCGGCACATTGGACCTCGCCCCCATCGCCGCGCGCTGCCTTAACCGGCAGACGGCGCGCGACGGTGTAGCACTGCCCAGCGCACAGGAAGACCGCGTCGCCTTTGGCCCGCGCTGGCAAGTGCTGCGCCATACCGCTCTAGGCGAGGGTGAGGGTCTGGCGACCCTCTCCCTGCCCGCCCATGCCGTGAAGGATACCGAAACCTCGGCGCTCCATCCCGCGCTTTACGACATCGGCACCGGCTGGGGCCTCGCCTTGCTGCCCGAGGCTCCGGAAGGCGAAATCTGGGTGCCCGTCACCTCCGGCACCGTCCGCGTGTTTGCGCCTATGCCCTCTGAAATCCGCTCTTGGGTTCGCATCAAGGGCACACCCAGCCCGGAAAATGCCAGCTTCGATGTAACCCTGACCGATCCCGCTGGCCGCATTCTTGTCGAGGTGTCCGGCATCGCCTTCCGCTCGGTCAGCGCGGCCCTTGTTCTTGCCCGCCCCGCCCCGGCCACCCCGGCCGAGGTGATCGCCGACGACTCCGCCGCCCGCAACGCCTCGCCTGCCGAGGCGCGGATGATGCAGGCGCTGGAAGACGGCATCCGCCCCGCGGAGGGGGCCGAGGCCTTCCTCCGCGCCCTCGCGGCCGATCAGGCGCAGGTGCTTGTCTCCTCGCTCGATCTGCCCGCGCTGGTGCGTCAGGCCGAAGCCAGCGAAAAGCCCACTGACGCCGAAGGCCCCGGCTTTGCCCGCCCCGATCTGGAAAGCGCCTATGTCGCCCCCCGAACCGAGGTGGAACGCACGCTCGTGGGCTTCTGGTCCGAACTCCTCGGCGTGGCCGAGGTGGGGGTGGAGGATGATTTCTTCGCCCTCGGCGGCCATTCCCTGATTGCGGTGCGCCTGTTCGCGATGATCCGCCGCCAGTGGAAGCTGGATTTCCCGATCTCGGTCCTGTTCGAAGCCCCGACGATTGCCCGCTGCGCCGCTCTGATCGCGGAACAGATCGGCCCCGAGGACGAAAAGGCAGCCGATCCCGCGGCCAAGGCCAACCCGGCCGGGCCGAAATTCACCCATCTCGTGCCGATGCATGCCCGCGATGGTGGCCCGCGCACCCCCTTCTTCTTGGTGGCGGGGATGTTCGGCAACGTGCTGAACCTGCGCCATCTGGCCCATCTGGTTGGCAATGACCGACCCTTCTATGGCCTGCAGGCGCGCGGCCTGTTCGGCGACGCCGCCCCGCATGACACGCTGGAAGAGGCCGCCACCAGCTGCATCGCAGAACTCCGCCAGATCCAACCGCATGGCCCCTACCTGCTGGGCGGCTTCTCGGGCGGTGGTCTGACGGCATGGGAAATGGGCCGCCAGTTGCGTGCGGCTGGCGAAGAGGTTGCGCTGGTCGTGCTTCTGGACACGCCCTTGCCGGTGCGCCCATCCCTCAGCCGCGCCGACCGCGCCATGATCAAGGCCGCCGAACTGCGCCAGGGTGGCGTGCGCTTCCTTGCCGAATGGGCAAGACGGCGCATCGAGTGGGAACGCTCGCGCAAGGCCATTGCCGCGGGCGAGCCAGATACCACCGTCCCCTCCTTCCACAATGCTTCGATCGAGGCTGCCTTCCGCCATGCCATCGGCGTCTATACGCTCGAAGGCTGGACAGGCGGCCGTGTCATCCTTTACCGCCCGCCGCTGGACCGGCGCTGGAAGGTGACGGGCGGCAATTGGGTGAACAGTGGCCGCGAATACGTCTTCGCCGATAACGAATGGACGCCCTACGCACCCCAGATCGAGGTGGTCGAAGTTCCCGGCGATCACGATTCCATGGTGCTTGAACCCAACGTCCGGGTGCTTGCCGCCCGGTTGCGCGCCGCCCTTGCCGAAGCCGAAGCCGGCCACCCCGCCGCGCCCGAAGCCCGCAAACTTGCTGCCGAATGACAGGACACGATCAATGACCCTTTCTGCACTCCTCATCGGCAATGAAAGCCTGACCGCCGAATGTGGCAACCTCTGGCTAGACCGGGGCCATCGCATCGCCGCGGTCGTCACACGTGAGGCGCGGGTGGCCGAATGGGCGGCGGGCCGTGGTTTGCCGGTCCTGGCCCCCGGCGCGGGCCTTCCGGCACGTACTGCTGATCTGTCGGTCGACTGGGTTCTCTCCATCGCTAACCTGTCACTTGTGCCCGATGCCGTGCTGGCCCGCGCCACGCAGGGCGGCGTGAACTTTCACGATGGCCCCCTTCCCGCCTATGCAGGCCTGAACGCCCCGGTCTGGGCAATGCTGGCGGGTGAACAGCGCCACGCGATAACCTGGCACTTGATGACCAGGGGAATCGATGAGGGCGAGGTGCTCTCCACCCGTGAGTTCGACATCGCCGCTGACGACACCGCCTTCACCCTGAACGCCCGCTGCTTTGATGCGGCGGTGGACAGCTTCCCCGAGGTGATCACCGCATTGGCCGCAGGCGGCCACCCGCGCCGTCCGCAGGGCGCAGGCACGCGCCATGTCTACCGCCGCGCCGACCGCCCCGCCTCTGCCGCACGGCTGGATTTCACTCAAACGGCCGAAGCTGTGGCCCGCATGGTCCGCGCGCTGGATCACAGCGGTTACCGCAATCCCCTCTCCCTGCCCAAGATCGACGCCGCAGGCCGCATCCTCGCCGTGACCATGGCTGAGGCTGAACCTGGCCACGCCGCTCCCGGAACAGTGCTGGAGGCAACGCAGGCCGGCCTTGTCGTCGCCTGCGAAACCGGCGCGGTGCGCCTTGCAGGCCTGCGGAGCATGGATGGCAGCGCCATCTGCCCAAGCACGCTGGGCATCACCCATCTCGCCCCTCTCACCATTGAAGACGCCACCCGCCTGACCCGCGCCCTCGCCCCAGTGGCCGAGGCCGAACCGCAGACGCGCGCGCTCCTGCTGTCCGCCGATCCGATCACAGTCGGCTCCCCGGCAACGGCCAAGCCCGACTGGCAGTCGCTTCCCCTTCCCGTTGCAACGAATGCTGCAACCATCGCGCTGGCCGTCCTCCGCTCCACAGGGCGCAGCATGGGTGATGTCGCCCTGTCCACCGCCCCCTCTGCCGCGCCGGGTTATCTCCTGCCGTGGGTCCCGCTGCGCCTGTCTGCAGCTGGCACCGCTGCGCAAGCCACCGCCACCATCACCCGCGCGCTGGAAACCGCCCGCGCCGCTACCGGCATCGCTGCCGATCTCGCTCTGCGCGAACCTGGCCTCACCACCCTCTCTCCCCCCGCCATCGCACTCAGCGACGGTGGCTCCCCGCTCGACGGCAGCACCGTCACCCTGACCGTCAGCCAAACCCCGCGTCTCTGGTTCGATGCCACCCGCCTGTCACAGGCTGACGCGCAGGCGCTGGCCGACCGGATCACCCGCCTTGTCGCGGCTATCACAGAGGCTGGCCCAGATGCCGACCTCACCACTCTCAGCGCGCTCACGAGCAGTGAAACTGCCCGCTTGTCCGGCGCACTTGCCGCCACGGCACGCGATTATGACCGGTCGCTCACAATTCCCGCCGCCATGCTGCGCACCGCCGCGGCGAATCCGGACCATACCGCCGTCATCGCAGGCACCACCCGCCTCAGCTATGCCGATCTGGCCAAACGCGCCGCCCGCATCGCCAATGTCCTGCGCAGCATGGGCGTGGCACGTGGCTCTCTGGTGGGCCTGTCGCTCCATCGCGGCGCCGACATGATCGCCGGTGCCCTTGGCATCCAGATGGCCGGCGCGGCCTATGTCCCGATGGACCCAGCCTATCCCGCCGACCGTCTGGCGCTTTATGCCGAAGATTCGGGCGCTCCCGTCATCATCACCGACTCCTCCGTCGCTCCCTCGCTGCCCGAAGGCCCGGCCAAGCTCATTCTCGACATTGACCCGCGCCTCTCAGCCGCCTCCGACACACCCCCGACAGATGGACCGCAGGCCGAAAACCTCGCCTATGTGATCTACACCTCCGGCTCCACCGGGCGGCCCAAGGGCGTGATGATCACCCATCGCAACGTGATCAACTTCTTCACCGGCATGGATGATGCCATCGGCAGCGACCCCGGCACATGGCTTGCCGTCACCTCCATGTCTTTCGACATTTCGGTTTTGGAACTGTTCTGGACACTGGCGCGCGGCTTCACTGTCGTCGTCGCCGATGATGCCGCAAGGCTCAGCCCCTCGGGCGCGATCACTACCACCGTCTCCACCCGCCCCATCGAATTCTCCCTATTCTACTGGGGCAATGACGATGGCGCTGGCCCCAAGAAATACGAACTTCTGCTGGAAGGCGCCAAATTCGCCGACAGCCATGGCTTTTCCGCCGTCTGGACACCCGAACGCCATTTCCATGCCTTTGGCGGCCCCTATCCGAACCCCTCGGTCACAGGCGCCGCCGTCGCTGCCGTGACCCGCAACATCGGCGTGCGCGCAGGCAGTTGCGTCGCCCCCCTGCACCACCCCGCCCGCATTGCCGAAGAATGGGCGATCATCGACAACCTGACCAATGGTCGCGCGGGCCTTGCCATCGCCTCGGGCTGGCAGCCTGATGATTTCGTCCTGCGCCCGGAAAACACCCCACCCGCCAACCGGCAGGCGATGCTGGACACCATCACCACTCTGCGCCGCCTCTGGCGCGGCGAAGCGGTGGAGTTTCCCCGCAAGGATGGCACGCCCTTCGCCGTCACCACCCAGCCCCGGCCCGTTTCCAAAGACCTACCGATATGGGTCACTACGGCGGGCAACCCGGAAACCTGGCGCGATGCCGGGCGTCTGGGCGCGCATGTGCTGACGCACCTTCTGGGCCAGTCCGTGGCCGAGGTGGGCGAAAAGGTTAAAATCTACCGCGCCGCGCTGGCCGAGGCCGGGCATGACCCCGCCGCCTTCAAGGTCACGCTGATGCTGCACACCTATCTGGCCGCAGACCGCGAAACCGCCCGCGAAACCGCGCGCGGCCCGATGAAGGACTATCTCCGCAGCGCCGCCGCGCTGATCAAGCAATATGCCTGGGCCTTCCCCGCCTTCAAGAAACCGCAGGGCATGGCCAACCCGATGGAGATCGACCTGGGCAGTCTGGATGCTGAAGAGCTTGAAGGCATCCTCGACTTCGCCTTCCAGCGCTATTTCGAAGAGTCAGGCCTGTTCGGCACCATCGAGGATGCGGTGACCCGCGTCGAAGAGGTCAAGGCCATCGACGTGGACGAAGTCGCCTGCCTGATCGACTATGGAATCCCGTCCGCCAAGGTTCTGGCCGCCCTCACGCCTCTGGCTGAAGTGCTGCGCCGCGCCAATGGCGCCGTTGAAGCAGATGGCTCCCTCGCGGGCCTCATCCGTGCTCATAGGGTCACCCATCTGCAATGCACCCCCTCCATGGCGCGGATGCTGTCTGAGGATGACGGCGCACGCACGGCACTCAAGGGCATCAAACGCCTGATGGTGGGTGGCGAAGCACTGCCCGGCAAGCTGGCCTCAGACCTGTCCACTCTGATCGGCGGGCCGGTGCTGAACATGTATGGCCCCACGGAAACCACGATCTGGTCCTCGGTCGAAGCAACTACCGGATCGGAAGGCACCGTGAACATCGGCCAGCCCATCGCCAATACCGCGCTCTACGTGCTGGACGAAAACCGCGCCCCGGTTCCGGCCGGCGCCGAGGGCGAATTGTGGATCGGCGGCGAAGGCGTGGCGCCGGGCTACTTCCAGCGCGACGATCTGACCGCCGACCGCTTCCATCCCGATCCGTTTGTCGGTCAGGGCCGGATGTATCGCACCGGCGATCTTGTCCGCCAACGCGCCGATGGGCGGCTGGATTTCCTTGGCCGCGCCGATCATCAGGTCAAGATCCGGGGACACCGAATCGAACTGGGCGAAATCGAAGCCGCGCTCGACGCCGCCCCCGGAATCCGCCAGGCCGTGGTGATCCCGCGCGAGGATATTCCCGGCGACGTGCGCCTTGTGGCCTATGTCACCCATGATGGCCCGGTGGATGAAACCCGCCTGCGCACCCTGTTGGCGGAAACCCTGCCCGAAATCATGGTACCCGCCCATATCGTGGCCCTGGACGCCTTCCCCCTGACCCCCAACCGCAAGGTGGACCGCAAGGCCCTGCCCGCCCCGCAGACACGCCGGATCGAGGTGCCCACGACTGCCGCCGTCGCAGCCCCCTCTGACAATGTCGAGGCCGCGATTGCCGAGGTGTGGGCCAAGGTTCTGGGCATCCCTTCCGTCGGTCGGTCGGACAATTTCTTCAACCTTGGCGGCCATTCTCTTCTGGCGGTTCAGGCGCATCGCGAACTTAAAGCACGCCTGAACTCCACCCGGCTTGCCATAACCGATATCTTCCGCTTCCCGGTTCTGTCCGCGCTTGCCGCGCATCTGGGGCAGGCGCAGGCACCCACCGCGGCGCAGCAAGCCGTGCAACCGATCGCCGCCAGCCCCTTCCCCGCGGGCGATGATGCGAACCGCAACGATGCCATGGCCCGCCGCCGCGCCATGCGCGAGGCGCGTGAAAAAGCGCAGACCTGACGATGTCGCTGTCAGATGCGACAACAGCGCTGGAAACAGCCCTCACCGGGCTGTTTCCCCCCGGTGTGGCGGTGGCCTCTGTCGTCATTTCGGATAACCATGATCCGGCGTTTCCGGACGAAGCAGCCTTCGTTGCCCGCGCCGTGCCCTCGCGTCAGGCGGAATTTGCTGCCGGTCGTGCTGCCGCGCGCCGCTGCCTGCGCGCGCTGAACCTCCCCGCATCGCCCATCCCGGCGGGTCCGAACCGCCAACCGATCTGGCCGGACGGTCTGTCCGGCTCTATCGCTCACTCTGCCGGCATAGCGGTGGCCGCTATGCGGCGCGGTCGTCCCCTCGGTCTGGATATCGAACCGGATGAGGCGATCGAACCTGAACTCTGGCCGATAATCTGCACTGCGGATGAACTGGCTGCCCTTCCATTCGCTGACCGTGGCACTTATGTCCGCCAAGTCTTTTCCGCAAAGGAAGCGGCCTACAAGGCGCAGTTTCCCCTGACCGGCGTGCTTCTGGATTTTGGGGCGCTTTCAGTGCGGCTGTCCGAGACAGGGTTCATTGCACGGTTCTGCCGCCCCGTTGGCGGATTTGCCCAAGGGCATGAAATCCAAGGCCGCCTGCAGCGGTCACAAGGTCTGATCGTCACTGGGGTGGCTCTATGAATCGAAAAGGTCTTCTCGCGCTTGGCGCTGTTGTGGCAGTTGCAGCCGTTGGCGCCCTTTGGTGGCGCTCTGGTCAAACGCCTGTGCCTACGCTTCCCGGCGTCAGTGACGCACAGATGGCCGCACTCTATGCCGAACCCCTGCCCGCGCCGGATAACCCGCTTCGCGTCTTCCACATCGGCCATAGCCTCGTGAACCGCGACATGCCAGCCATGCTCGCCCAACTCGCAGGGGAAGGCCACAGCTATGAAAGCCAGCTTGGCTGGGGTGCCACCCTGAAATCGCATTGGGGCGACGAACCTGTAAATGGGTTTGACGCCGAAAACGCGCATCCCAGGTATCGTGATGCGCGCGAAGCGGTCGCCAGCGGCGATTATGATGCCGTCGTCCTGACCGAAATGGTCGAGATTCGTGATGCTTTGCGCCATTTTGACAGCAGCGGTTATCTGGCGCGTTTCACCGAATCCGCACTGTCCGCGCGCCCGGACACACGCGTCTATCTCTATGAAACATGGCACCCCCTGGATGATCCCGAAGGCTGGCTCGAACGGCTGGATGCCGATCTCCTCCGCCATTGGAAAGGCGGTATATTGCGTCCAGCGCTCCATACCCTGCCCAAAGATACCCGCATTCACTTGATTCCCGCGGGCCAAGCCTTGGCTGCTTTTGTGCGAGAGGTTGAATCGCGTGCGGGTGTAGGTAACGTCCGTCATCGGTCCGATTTGTTTTCTGACCAGATCCACCTCAATGACATCGGAAACTACTTCGTGGCACTGGTACATTATGCGGTGCTTTACGGTTCCAGCCCCGAGGGCCTACCCCATGAACTGCTTCGCGCCGATGGCACTCCCGCAATTGCGCCAGACCCGGAAACCGCCCGCCTGATGCAGGAAGTGGCTTGGCGTGTCGTGCGCAGTATCCCTGCAACCGGCGTCGCAGCCGTTCCTCCCTCCTGACCCGCAAGAACGACTGGCTGAAGTAAGATGACCGATCTCATGGCAGCACCCCCTGCACCATACGGTTTCGCCGGCGGTTGCGGCTCGCTTGGGCCTAACTTTCCGGATCGGGTCAGATCGCGGCCTTTCCTTTGCCAGATTACAGCAGCACACTGCGTTAACGATTTTTGGAGCATCCGGTGACCGACATCTTTCGCAAGGTATTTTCCCTTCTGGACGCACGAGAACGGCGCCGTTTCTGGCTGCTCACGATCCTGATGATCTTCGTCGCGCTGATCGAGGTGGCGGGCGTCTCGTCTGTTCTTATCCTTCTGAATGTACTCGCAAACCCACAAACCATTTCCTCCAATGCGGCCCTATCCTGGATCAACGAACTCTTTGGTTTCCAAAGCGTCTTTGCGTTTCAAACCGCGCTGGCGCTTCTTGTGACCGGGATCATTGTGCTTGGGCTGTTCATCAAGGGTTTTGGAACTTATGCGATCATCCGGTTCAGCTTTATGCGTGGCGCGGCGATCGCAACCCGTCTGCTTGGCGGCTATCTGAACCAGCCCTACGCGTGGTTTCTGGAACGAAACAGTTCTGAAATCGGCAAGAATGTCCTGAGCGAGGTCGACAGCGTCATCTCACGGGTAGTCACGCCACTGCTGCGCCTGACTGCAAATGTCTTCATCGTTTTGGCGACCATCGGATTCCTGCTCGTCGTGGACCCGCAGGTCACCATCCTGTCTTCCGTCATTCTCGGAGGCAGTTACGCGCTCATATACTTCCGCCTGCGCGGAAGGCTTCATCGCACAGGGCAAGACATGATGACCGCCCTAGAAATGCGGTTTCGCATCTCGCAAGAGGCGACAGGCGGCATCAAGGATGTCAAACTCCTGAATCTTGAACCGGCCTATGCTGATCGGTTCAAGCATGCGGCGAGCCTCAGCGCACGCGCCATTATCCGTGTCGGCATCATGTCCGAACTGCCGCGCTATCTGCTTGAAGCCATCACCTTTGGCGGTCTGCTCGGCCTTGTCCTGCTGCTGCTGTTCCGCAGTAATGGCGATATCGCGGGGATCGTCCCGACACTCGGCGTCTTTGCCTTTTCCATTATGCGTCTGTTGCCTGCGCTGCAGCAAATCTACCATGGGCTTGCCACAATCCGCGGAGGGACGCCTGTCCTTGATACCATCGTGAAGGACTACAGCTCGGCCAGAACTGCCGTCCTGGCGGATACGACCACTGAAAGCTTGCGCCTCAACCACAAACTCGACCTTGCGAATGTTTCGTTCAAATACGCCTCGGCTGAACGTCAGGCACTCAATGGGCTTGATCTCACCATCCCGGCACGCACGACCATCGGCATTGTTGGCGGAACAGGCGCCGGCAAGACAACCTTGATCGACCTCATTCTGGGTCTTTTGGTGCCCAACTCTGGTGAAATCCTTGCCGATGGTACCGCGATCACACCGCAGAACATGCGCGCGTGGCAAAAGACGCTCGGCTATGTTCCGCAATCCATCTACCTGACCGATGATACGATCGCGGCAAACATTGCCTTCGGGGTGCCAAAAGATGCGATTGACCGCACTGCATTGGAACACGCAGCACGTGCCGCGGCTTTGCATGACTTCGTGATGTCCGAACTGCCGCAGGGCTATGACACCGTAGTCGGCGAACGCGGCGTCCGCCTTTCGGGCGGACAGCGCCAGCGGATTGGCATCGCACGTGCTCTTTATCGTTCGCCATCCTTGCTGATCATGGACGAAGCGACCAGCGCGCTCGACAACATCACTGAACGCGTGGTGATGGAAGCAGTGCAGAACATCCGCTCTGACACCACGATCATCCTGATCGCCCACCGCCTGACAACGGTCAGGGATTGCGACCGTATCTTCCTGATGGAAAAGGGCGGCATCGCGGCCTCTGGCACCTATGACGAACTGGTACAGGGCAACGCGACTTTCCGCGCCATGGCAGTCGGCGCTTAGGACCCACCTTGGTTCAGGCGTCTTCGCGACCCATCCGACGGGCCGGACGCGACGGGCCATGCCACTCTGGCACCGCACCTTGCGCCTTGGCCTGTGCCTGTTTCGGACGATCTGTAAGCAGACCCCAGCTTCGCTGGGGCATTTCACGGATTGGGCCGTTTTCCGGCGCTTGCTCCGGGGCGCGATAGACGCAGAACCCGGCCAAAGCCCCACCGACCAACCAGGTAATGGGTGTCAGCGTCGCATTGGGAAGCAGATCAAACAGGTTCGCCCCCATGACCAGCGTCAATCCCGCCGTCGCGGGTGTCAAAGCCGCCGATCTTCGCCCGAAGGCCAACAAGATCGTCGGCAAGGTCAACAATCCGAACTGCGCTATGTAACCAAGCCAGCCATAAACACCGATAATGATGATCCATGCACCATCCGTCACACTAAGCACGCGGCCCGTGTCAGGATCAAAGATCTGATTGCGTCCCCAGATGCCCCAACCGGCAAAGGGCTTTTCAGCCGCCTTGGCGCCAAGAGCATCTTCATTGTCCAATCGGTACTGCAATGATGCCGCCCGATCTGGATTGATCCGTTCAGCCACTTCAACAACTTTGTCGACCGGCACCAGATCGGTGCTTCGCAAGACCGGATAGAGAAGAACGACCAAGGAAATCGCACCCGCAAGCAGAACCTGGCCTCTTGCGCCCAACAGCAGAGCAGCAGGAACCAAACCCACAGCGATAGCAAGGGCACCAAGGTTGCTCGACATGAACAACACCAACAGAAGGTACAAACCGGAAAACAACCATTGCCCGGCACGTGACCCTTCGAAAATACGCTGCCGCCACAGCGCCACAGCGCCGACAATGGCCATCGCCATCAGGATTGCGACCCAAAGCCCGTGGTAAAGAAACACGACCGGCCTGAACGACCCGCCCCGCATGTGCTGTAGGAATTCATGCGGGAAGAAGCCGTAGAACATCACGTTCAACTGCGGGCTCATCCGGATTTCGAACAGCATCGGCAACGTGTAGGCCAACATAGCCAGCACGATCACCTTCAACAGCTTTGCATGGCTCTCTGGTGACGCAAGGTACCGTGCCGCAAGCAGAAATGGCAGCACAGTAAAGACGATCCTGCCGATAATCGAAAGTGCATCATAAATCCGCAAAGCAGGCAAAACTATAGGACCATAGACCAGTGTTTCGGAATTGGTGAGCACGGTGATGACGGGCGATGCCAGCAATATGAAAAGGAACGGCATAAAAATCTTAAGCGTCCCCCAGCCATTATCCCCCTTGTTGATGTTGGCCGATTCAGCCCGCTTTGCAGCATTTGCTCCCATCCCAAAGGCCAGCGCGACCGCCGCCGCCAGTCCCGGAATGGCGTCCTTGTCGATCAACGGGATCAGAGGAAAGTCCATCCCTGCCCGAGTCGGCAACAAGAGATAGCCCGCGACAATAGACCAGCCGAGCGCCTCGATCCGCGGCAAAAAACGAAACAGCACATAGACCGCCAGCGGCCAACTGAAAACCACAATAAAGGCAAATGCGTTGGGCATGGAGGTAGGGAGGCCTATCTGTTGGGGCCGTCATATTCGTTAACGCTCACTGTCGCACCAAATACCCACCGCCGTCCACCCTGCGCGCAGCGCCCTGTCCAACGGCAATCGGGGAAACACGCCTGTATCTACGGCAGGAATTGTTGTCGGAACGGCGACAAGACAGCAGTTGAATATCTTAACATTTGCAAATCCCAATCCTCCCACGGCATGGTCCCGCAAACGATTCCACCGCTCGAACCGCCGGCCAACCGCGCGGGTGAAAGGAAGTCTGCCGATGACCACCGATGTTGCCGTTGTCATCGTGAACTACGGAACGGCAGATATGGCAGTCGCCGCAGCCGACAGCATTCTCAATCGCACGGCGGACGGCCTGACGGTTGAGGTGCATCTGGTCGACAATGCCTCTCCGGGCAATGACGCCGAGGTACTGCGCCAAGCGGCGTCTCGCTGGGGCGATGCGGTGACTCTGCATCTTGAACCCACCAACCATGGCTTTGGGCGCGGCAACAATGTCGTACTGCGCCAATTGGCGCAACGCGCCACCCCCCCGGCCAAGGTCTTTTTGCTCAATCCCGATGCGCGGCTTGAAACCAATGCCGTTGCACAGCTTTCGGCTTTTCTGGATACCCATCCAAAGGCGGCCGTCGTTGGCAGCGCCATCCTGCATGAAGGCTCGCTTGAACCGGCCACCTGCGCCTTCCGCTTCCCTAGTGCGGTCTCAGAATTCGTGGGCGCCGTGAACTTCGGTCCTCTGGCCCGTCTTTTTCGCCACACGGAAGTGGCCTTCTCGGCTGACCTTCCGATGCAACAGGTGGATTGGGTCTCTGGCGCCTCAATGATGGCACGCCTCGACGCACTGACAGGTGTGAACTTCTTCGACCCAGACTACTTTCTCTACTATGAAGAAGTCGATCTCATGAATCGACTCAAGCGCCTCGGGTGGGAGGTTTGGCATCTCCCGCAGGCAAAGATCGTCCATATTGCCGGTGCCGCGACCGGTGTCACCCGTATCAGCGATGAACGCCCGCCCCTGCCCGCCTACTGGTACGAAAGCTGGCGCCTCTATTTTGAAAAACAACATGGCCGTTCCGGCGCACGCGTTGCAGCCTTTGCTCGCCTCTCTGGGACGATCTTGGGCGACTTGATTGGTCGCCTCCGCTCCAAACCGTCCAACAATCCACGCAACTTCGTCTCGGACTTCCAGCGCCACGTCGTGGGGCCATTGTTTCGTCGCGGCTCGGGCGCTGCGCAACGCTAGGCCTATTCGACTGGTCAAATCCGGCAGTCAAAATTCCTCGACACTCTCACGACTCTAGAGTCCGAAGAGGTTCGCTTCGACAATACCACGCTGAATGAACGCGTCGCGGTCGCCCTCTGGTGACCATAGAAGAAGCTGCTTTGCATGAGTGTTGTCAAACTGCGCATAGTGGGCTCTGCTTTTCCAATCCGCGAGCGAGGCCCTGACAGCGTCCTTCCGGCCAAGAACATAACGCTTCAGCACGTACTTGATCAAGTCCACGAGCCACATCGTTCGAAGTGAACCGGAGCTTACCTGCACCCTGGCACGCATCGCATGATGTATTGCGTCAAAGTAATCCCGCGCAGACATCATCTGTTCACCCACCAGATTGAAGGATCGCCCGACGGCCTCTTCGGCATCCATCATTCGGATCAAACCGTCCGAAACGTCGTCCGCAAGAACAAAGGGCAGAATATTCCGACCGTTCCCCCAAATCCGCACCGCTCCGGCCCCATGCCAACGTCCGATGCCCCAGTGCTGCAACGGCCCGCCATGTCCGATTACGATTCCGGGCCGCGCTATCACGACGGGCAATCCGCGGGTTCGGAACATCTCCAAAAGCCGAGCCTCACATTCAGCCTTGGAACGGGCATAAATATTTCGATCGGACATATCCGCTGCGAAACCCGTGTTCTCTGTAATCTGCCGCGACGGATCAGACATGTCATAAGACGCGATGGTTCCAGTGTAGATCAGTCGTCTGACACCCGCCTCAAGTGCTGCCTCTGCAATGCGCAAGGTCGTGCCCACATCATTCTGCAGAGCAGATTCCCAACTTCTGTCCGTGGACTTGGCAAGATTGAACACAACATCCATGCCCTGCATGGCTGCGACAAGGGCACCCTTGTCGCCCATCGACACAGGCACCGTTTCGACGTGCTCCGCGATGTCATCAAAGGGCCCGCTGCGCCCTCGGCTCAAGACACGGACATCGTATCCGCGCGCCACAAGGGTTCGCGTCAGATTTCGGCCGATAAAGCCAGTTCCACCAATGACCATAACAGTTGGTTTTGGTATGGCGGCAGGCCGGGCAACAGCAGGCTGCACCGGCGGCAGCTTTTTAATGGCCGCATCTATTGCTTGCATTACGGTAACGGCAGATCCGAATCCAAATCTTGCGTCTAAATCCCCGCGTTTGTTTATCGCTTCCACAAAAGCGCTGACTGTTTTGCGAAAACTCAGACCATAGGGGGACTTCTGGTTAAGCGACGCAATCTGGCGGGTTGCATTCACGACCCCGGCGCGCAGGTGCTGACCAGCCAAGGAAAGTTGCCGCAAGAGGGGGTTCAACACCAAATCCGCTGCATTGCTCGTGCTGATGACCAAAGTATCCGCCCCGAAATCCAGCTGCCCGAGGGCCGAAGATCCCCAGACTCTTACGGTCCGATCCTCAATCACTTCAACCAGCGCAATATTGAGCGACACGTCGATCTGACCCACGCGCGCAAGCACCCGCCAACTCTGATGCCGCACCCCGCCACCGGCCAGTACGACAGGCTGTCCAAGCTCCAGATGCAGCACCTCCGGCTCGCCGATCAGATCAACGACAAATGCAAAGAGATGCGGGCCAAGTTCCAGAAGCAGGTTCTTTGGTTCCCGCAGCAGCCATAAACCGAACGGTCCAGACCGAAGCGGCGAAAGCGGCAAGCTCCAGTTCACCTCAAGCCTGGAAATGCGGCCCAACTCGCCCGACTGCACCACAGCGCGCAGACGTTCATAGGATGGCAAGGCAAGGAAGTTATGGCCCGCAGCCAGAACCCGGCCCTGCGCTGTTGCGACAGCCTGCATCTCCTCTGCTTCCGCCGCAGTTGTCGATACCGGCTTTTCAACAAGTACGTGCAGACCGGCCAGAAGGCATATCTTAGCGACGTCGCGGTGCGACGACGGCGGCGTAAGAACATGAACCGCGTCACAAAATCCTGACGCGATCAGGTCCTCGACCGACCCAAACGCTTGGGCACCATTGGCGCGGGCCAGGCTCTCCGCCGCTGCGACCGATGTATCGCAAACCGCGACCAGCCTCGCTCCGGGCGTCGCACGGATTGCATCCGCGTGCCAACTGGCGATGTAGCCCGCACCGATGATGCCGACACGGGTTTCTTTGCTATCACTCACGCGTCCATCTCTCTCACGTTATTTGTATTCAATGATTGCTGCGTCTTGCCGCGATAACCGACGCCGATGGTATTTCAGTGTTCCGATCAGGTTAGGAAATTTGGAAATCAGCAGAAACACGCCATGATGCAGCGCCTTTCCGATGGGCAATCCCGCCTTGCGCAGACCACCCACGGTGCGGATCCAAGACAGCAGATAGGCAAAAAGAACCAAGGCTACCATCAGCCAACCAATCGCTCCACGATCCACAAAAACCAGGACCAATCCGACCAGCCCAACCAGTGGCAGCAAACAGCCGAACAGCCAGACCCTCTTCCGCTCCGCCCGAAAGTGTTGGGGATGCAGCGCACCGACTTCGGCAAAACCGTGCCCTGCCCGGACCGCGCGACGCCACCATTCCGAGAAGCGCGTCATCGCCACATCATGCAGGCACATCTCAACCGGCAGTCGTTCAATGCCAAGGCCTGACTCTCTGATCCGCAGACAGAACTCGTCATCTTCGGCGGCGATGATCTTCGGATTAAACCCGCCCTGCCGATAAAATGCATCCGCACGCACCATCATGGTGCCGTCGCAGACCTCTGCCGGACCGGCGGGCCGATGCCATTCAAAGTCGCACATCGCGTTGTAGACGGATCCTTCCGGATTAACTTCCGCACGCCACCCCGCCACAATGCCAAGTTCGGGGCGCGCTTCGAGATGCGACTTTGCAATTTCGATCCAGCCTGGAGTAAGCTGGCAGTCGCCGTCAACGAATTGCAGGTAGTCTGGGCGCGTCGCCCCTGACTTCAATGCCTCCGCCCCCTCGTTTCGCGCCCGCGCGGCCGAGAATGGCGTTGACCGATCCAATTCCACTACGACAATGCCAAGGCTCCGGGCATATGCAACGCTCCCATCGCTGGAGCCGCTGTCCACATAGACCACGTCATCTACCTGCTCTTGCACCGTCGCGAGGCAGCGTCTCAGCCTTTCGCCTTCATTCCTTCCGATCACAACGGCACCGACTTTGGGCACGCTCACTTTTCCCCCAATGGCCGCAGAATTCTGCTTCGATTGTCGTCATAACTTCCTGTTGTACAAATCAATCAAAAGCCATTCTTTCTGGCGTTAAGAGAGTACGCCCAGTTTTCGTTGGTATTATCCATGTCAAGCTTCCCTGAGCGCATCCTAAATCACGTTTACACTCACTAACAACGCACTGCAAATCGGCAGCACGACCGTTCGACCATAATGCAGACAGCGGCACCTTCCTGTCGGATGTGTCGGCATAACTAGTTTTATCCTGACCAATGAACGCCTGATAAACATCCGAAGAGGGCGCCCTATGAATGCATTCTTTCCCACCCTATCTCAGTCCGTCCCGCCGCGCGGCGAGTGCCAACCCCGGCAGGATCACCGCACAGTCGAAATAGCGTTTCGCTAGACGCCGCGGGTTGCTCAGCATCCGCCACAGCCATTCCATCGCAATCCGCCGCACCCAAAGCGGCGCTCGTATCTGGTGGCCCACAATGAAATCCAGCCCCGCCCCGATGGACAGGAAACCGAGCCCCGGATGCCGCGCGAACCCTCGTGCCGCCAGCACCTCTTGTTTCGGGGCCCCCAATGCTAATAGACAGATGCGCGCGCCCGATGTGGCTACCTGATCCAGCAGCACATCGGCGGCCGAGCTTTCCGGGTCAAACCCCATCGGCGGCGCAATACAGGCCGCAACCTTCAGCCCCGGATGGTCTGCCTCAAGGCGCGCCGCGGCTTCGCGCAGCACCGGCTCCGTCGATCCAAACAACGCAATCGGCGCGCCCGTATGGGCTGCCAGAGCCACCACCGGCGTGATCAATTCCGATCCTGGCACAAGGCGCACCTCGCGCCGGCCAGCAAGATGCGACAGCCACACCACCGGGTTGCCATCGGCCACCACATGCGTCTGCTTGGCATAAGCAGCCCGGAACCTTGGCTCGCGTCTTAACTTGACGATGTGATCCAGATTGAGGGTCGCCACTGCAAACCCCTGCCCACTTTCCAACGCGCTCGCGATAACCTCCAGCAAGGCAGCTGCGGTCGGAACATCGACCAGTCTAAGCACACCCGGACCCGTAAGTTCCTCAGCGCTGGGTCGGCGTGCAGGGGTCTTCTTCACCATTGCTTCCTGTGACTAGCATTAATCTATATGATCAAGGCTTGGCGCAGTAGACCGCGCTTGTCCAGTCGCCTGCTTGTGTCCTGCGTCTGCACCACGTTCCATTTCAACCGTCCTGCTGCTTAACCTGTATCGCCCAACATGAACCAAAGCTGTCCTGCAACTCCTGTGCCGTGGAATGCTGATGCCAGAATACCCCGCTGATAATGCGCTAAGTGTTGTCATTGCCGCCCGGAATGAAGAAGCCTTTATCAACCGCTGCCTTTCCGCCCTTTTGGCCCAAGACAATGTTCCCACGGGCCCGGTTGAGGTGATCGTCGCCGCCAATGCCTGCACGGATGATACTGTGCCAATGGCGCGCGCGCGCAGCGCGGATTTCTTGGCGCGGGGCTGGCATCTCACCGTCCTTGATCTTGCCCAAGGTGGTAAACTTGGCGCCCTTTCGGCGGGCGAAGCTGCGGCGACCGGGCAGTCACTGGTCTACCTTGATGCCGACGTGATCTGCGATCCACCGCTTCTCGCCCAGATCGCCGCCGCGCTAGATACGTCCGAGCCGCGCTATGCCACCGGCACCCTTGCCGTCGCACGTGCCGCCAGCCTCATAACCCGCGCCTATGCCCGGATCTGGACCCGCCTCCCCTTTGTCCAGAGCGGTGCCGTGGGTGCCGGATTCTTCGCCATGAACCGCTCCGGACGCGCCCGCTGGGGCGCATGGCCCACTATAATATCCGATGATACCTTTGCCCGACTGCATTTCACCCCGTCCGAACGGATCGAGGTTCCCGCCCGTTATCATTGGCCAATGGTTGAAGGACTCTCAAATCTGATTCGCGTTCGCCGCAGGCAGGATGCCGGTGTGGCCGAAATCGCCCGGCTTTACCCTGCGCTTCTTGGCAATGAAGCAAAGGCCCCGCTCACCAAGGCCCATCTTGCAAAGCTCGGCCTCACAGACCCTGCCGGACTTGCTGTCTATCTGACCGTCCATCTGGCCGTTCGTCTTCGCTCCGCCGGACAGGAGTGGACTCGTGGGCGATAATCTTGGACGCATGTCGTCCGGGCGACCACGCTCGATCACGAAAAACTTCGGTGCCTGCGGTCTTGACGGGGGAAGCTGTCTTGAAAATGTTCGTTAACAGCCCGACATCCTGGTCCATGGCCTGCAAGGCCTAGCGAAACTCACTGCGCAGAGTATTTCAAAAGGTCCACATTGCATGATGATATCTTTCCGGCATGTCACGATCGGGCTTTGTGCCACATTCCTTGCCCTCTCATCCTTACCCATCTCTGCGCAAGACAGGATGCCCCCCCGCGACCCCAGCCGGATGACGGTCAAGCAGATCCACAGCGGTCACAGCCTGACAGATACTTATGTATCAAACCCTTGGCCGGGGCGTTTGGTCCTTGCTACCGAAACCATGCGTGGCACCAAGCCGCATGATACTGTCCGCAACTCCACCATTCCCGGATCGCCCTTGCATTGGCGCTGGTCAAACGCAACCGACTATCCCGATGCGCGAAAGGACATCGGTGATTTTGAGCTGCTGGTGACGACCGAAGCCGTACCTCTCATCCCCTATGAGGAAGTCTTTCAAGAATACACCCTTGATTTCCTTGATCGCTGGGTCGCGCACACTTGGAATAACGGGAATGGCGGCAAGGGAGCAGAAATGATGCTTTACTCGTCTTGGCCATATCTCAACAAATCCGGAATCCCGCCTGACTTTGATGTCGAAGCCTCCATTCCCTACCGCCAAAGGCTCGATCTCGACGGCACGCGTTGGGAACGCATACAGGATCACGCAAATGCCAATCGCCCTGATGGAATGCCGCTGATCTACATGATCCCCGGCCATCGCCTAATCATGCGCATCTATGATGACATCAAGGCAGCCAAAGCTCCCGGCCTGACATCAATCAATGACATCTTCGCTGATGATATCCACCTGAACGACAAGGGCCAGTATGCCATCACTGCGCTTGTCTATGCCGTGATCTATCAGCGCAACCCGCGTGAACTGCCGGACAAGCTTGCTGTGCCAGAGGATACCCTCTCCTCGGCCCAAGCTCACTATTTCAAGACCATCGCATGGGAGGTTGCGACGGGCTACAATCGGTCTGGCGTGCCGGGAAACTGATCCGCCGATCTTTCCGCGCCCTCACGCGCGACGTCACGGTCGGCAATCCGTCGGCAACCATCCTCCCGCAACAAAAGTCCCAGCTTAGCCGCTCAGCCGCCTCAGTGAGGTCACGCTTTTTGCCGTATTGATTAACTAGTGGCTGTCGTTCCAGCCACGTGTGAGGTTGCGATGAACAATGGCATAACTGCAGTGAAAAGGCTATTAGCCTGGCCCGGAGAGACCCGCCGCATAGTCGGTGTTGCGGGTCTTGGCGTTGCCTTGCTTGCGGCGTTGTTCCTTGGTCTGATCATCCAGCGCGACACAGTTTCCCTTCAGCTTCCTGCACCGCCTGCCGCTGTTGCCCTGCAATCCAACGTCGAGGTGTCTGTTTCGCCGGGAACGGACATCCCGGCAGACAGCAAACCTCTTCCATGGCGGGCCTCAGGTCGTTGGCTTCCCACACCTGACGGCCACGGGTTGCTTCACGAATGGCCCGGCCTCACCGTTTCTGCGCGGTTTGAGGGCCGAACTGTCCTGCTTACCCTGGATGATGCATCCAACCGCTTTCGCTTGAGCGTTGACGGAACGCCCATGGCCCTGCTGACCAGACCGGGCAACGCGACTATTCGCGTTTCGGGCCTTGATGATGGGCCGCACGATCTGCACCTTGAACGCCTATCCGAGGCATGGGCACCGGCCCGAATTAACGGCCTTTTCGTACCGCCCTCTGGCGATGTTCTGACCCCAGACCCGTTACCAGCACATCGTATCGATGTCTTTGGCGATTCTGATAGCGTGGGCTACGGCAACACGAGTACAAGCCGCCTCTGCCCCGGCGACAATGTGTTCCTCCTCACGGATGCAACGCAGGCTTGGCCAAGAATACTCGCAAACCATTACAAGACGACAGCCTCTGTCATGGCACGCTCTGGCATTGGGTTAGTCCGCAACGGCACTGGGGGCATGCCAGATACGACGATGTCGCAGATCCATAACCGGCTTCTGCCATCAGACGCCACCACCGCAACAGTGACGGCGCGGCAGGCCAAACCGTGGCTTACGGTCGTCGCGTTGGGGGACAATGATTTCTCTCAACCCCTCGCCCTAGATGAATTTTGGCCAAACAATACCGCCCTGCAAACAAGCTTCACCCGCACATTGGATCATTTCCTGCGCACGCGCCTGCGTGATTTCCCTGGCAGTCCGATCCTCCTCCTCAGTTTTACAGAAGTGGGCCAAGATGCGCATCCCGGCCTCTCAGCCGTGTCAAAACAGCTTGCCGCCGAAGGGCAACCCGTCCTCAACATCAAACTACCGCGGCTTGATCGGCAGGCCTGCGACTGGCATCCATCTCTGGCCGATCATCGCCTGATCAGTGACACGCTGATAAGCACAATCGACGACCTCATTCTCAAAAGCAGACTGCCAAGGCCATGAAACTGCTCCGCCCGATCCTGAACCGCATCCGTCAAAGGGCCGGTCAACCTAATGATTTCTGGTCGCAGGCAGATGGTGTCTGGGATATTGCTCCAGCTGAAACGCGGCATTTTCCGCCAGCGATCTTCTTGCCCGATCAGTTGGAACGCATAACGGAAACCGTTTTCGCCAACCGTGTGGAAACCATCGAAGCTGTAACTTCAGATCGTGCGAAAGAGGTCCGCCCCACACGCGCCGCACGCTTCCGCGATGTCAATCTTGTCGATGGGGTCCTCTACAAAAGCTGGCACGAGTATCACCTCCGCCCCAGAAAGAGCCGCCTGCCCCTTCTCACCAGCCCCGACAGAACGATGTCCGGCGCGCTGTACGACAGTTGGACAGGCCTTCGCTATTTCGGCAGTTGGTTGATGGACGATACCGAAACCTACCGGCTGGCTGAGAGGATCGGGGGGCCTACCACCTTGCGGGCCAACAGCACCGGCCATTTTGCAGAATATGAACGGCGGCTGGCAATGAACCCGGAACGCATCACCGGTGACGTTCATTTTGACGAACTCATCCTGTTTCAAGACATGGGCAACAATTCGGACAAGATCGCGCGCGCTGCAGATCGCCGCACACGGCTCTTGGCTGGTCGCACCGTTGTCACTCATCCGGGCATCTTCCTGCTCCGAGGTCATACTGGCGATTTGCGCATGCTTGAAAACGAAATGGCTCTGGCCGAAGAACTGGAACTGCGGCACGGCATCAGAATCATGCAGCCGCTCGACCACAGCGTCGAGAAACTGCTCCAAGCCTGTGCCGGATCACGCCTGATCATAGGGGTCGAGGGGAGCCAACTGACCCATGCCCTTACCGTGATGCCCCCCGGCGGCAGCATTCTGGCACTTTGCCCGCCTGACCGGATGACTGCGGCTTTGAAACTGATGACGGATCGCCTTGGTTTACACTTTGCCTTTGTCATCGGCACGGGCACCGTGAACGGCTTCACCATCGCTGCGGACGAGGTGGAAGCAACGCTCCAACTTTTGCCATGAAACGCCCTTGTTCTCTGGGTATCGCAGCCCTCGCTCATTTAGCTTAACTAAGATAAACGCATCGACATGGTTCAGGACGAAAAGATCAATATGTTTGACGTATTGCATGGGGATTACGAAAGACATGGCCGTTCCTTGGTGGAACCGGCTTTTGTATCGCTTGTGATCTATCGCTATGGCCGCTGGGCCATTCACAGAAAAAACCCTGTTGCGCGACGGATCGCGAACCTGTTCTACGCTGTCCTCAAGACCTTTATCCTGAACGTAACGAAAGTCTGGATCCCGCCGCAAGTTCAGATTGGCAAGGACTTTCACATCATCCACGCTGAAGGTTCCCTCTCCATCCACCCGGATGCGATCATCGGCGACCGTGTTGGCGTCATGCACAATGTCACCATTGGCACCAATATGGGCGCGGGCGCGCCCGTCATTGGCGATGATGTGTTCATCGGGGTCAACGCCACCGTGCTTGGTCGCATCAAGATCGGCGACCGAGTGCGCATCGCCGCCAATACAGCCGTCACCACCAATGTGCCCGCAGATTCGGTCGCCGTTGGGTCACCCGCCAAAATCTACCCGCGCCTCCCGGCTCTCGGCGCTGCCAAGGTGACCAAGAAAGAGGATGCCGAATGAAGGACGATATACGCATTCCCGGCGCAGACGCCCCTGTGTGGGATCTGCTTTGGGCCAACTTGCCCGCATCCGCAACGCAAACCTGCCTGATCGACCATGATCGCAGCATCACCTATAGTGCCTTGGCTGAAATGGCAGACCACCTTGCCACAACGCTGCACAATCGTGGCGTCCTGCCCGGTGACCGCGTGATCGTTCACCTGCGAAAGGGTATCGACGAAGTCGCCGCCATGCTCGCCGTCTGGCGGCTTGGTGCAGTGGTGGTCAACGTCAACCACCAATGGACACAGGACCAATTGCTCTTTGTCGCCGAGGATTGCCGCGCCACGGCAGCGATCCTTCCCGCCCCTGTCGCCCGCGCGCTGGCCGAACGGGATCTGCCCTTGTCGCTGTGCCATCTGCTGGTGCACGGCGGCATCGTGCCCGCCGATCTGCGCTTTGCCGCATGGTCCGACGCCCCGGACACCGCGGCACCCTTCCCCGCGCCCGCCTCCGATCCGGGGGCGCTCTGCGCGATCATCTACACTTCCGGGTCCACCGGCAAACCCAAAGGCGTGATGCTCACCCATCGCAACATCCGCATCGGTGCCCTTTCGGTTGCTGAGTATCTGGGGCTCGACTCTTCCGACAGGCTTCTCTCCGTTCTGCCCTACAGTTTTGACGCCGGGCTGAACCAGCTGACCACGATGCTGTTGGTCGGTGGGGTGGTCGTCCACCAACCCGTTACTCTCCCGGCCGAGGTCATCCGCACCGCCCAGCGCCACAGCGTGACCGGCATCGCAGGGGTTCCGCCGCTCTGGTCCATGATCGTGCGTTATCTCGCCGATGCGCCGACAGACCTTCCCGCCCTGCGCCGCATCACCAACACCGGCGGCAAGATCACGCCCGACATTCTTGACCTGATGCCAACAGTCTTTCCCGGCGTCGATATCTACCTGATGTATGGCCTGACCGAGGCGTTCCGCTCCACCTTCCTGCCCCCAGATCGCTTCCACGACAAGAAGGGTTCCATCGGGCGCGCGGTCCCGCATGCGGATATCCATGTCGTCAAACCCGGCATCGGCCTTGCTGGCCCCGGCGAGCAGGGTGAACTGGTCCATGCCGGGCCGCTGGTTTCCCTTGGCTACTGGGAACGCCCCGAAGCCACGGCCGAACGCATCCGCCCCTGCCCCGAACTCGCCCATCTGATTGGCGACCGCCCGGTCGTCTGGTCCGGCGATTTGGTCCGCGTCGATGAAGATGGCGATCTCTGGTTTGTCGGCCGTATGGACGACATGATCAAGACGATGGGCTTTCGCCTTAGCCCGACCGAGGTGGAAGACGCTGCCGCCAGCACCGGCCTGATCACCGAAGCTGTGGCTTTCGCTACGGATCATCCCGAAATGGGGCAGGCCGTTCATCTGGCCTGCGTCCTGCAGGGGCCGCAGGATGCCGCCACCCTGCGCGCGGCCTGCCGCAAGGTCATGGCCCCTTATATGGTGCCGCAGGTCTTTCACGCCTGGCCGGGAACGATGCCCCGCACGGCTAGCGGCAAACTTGACCGACCCGCCATCATCGCCGCCTGCCGCGCTGGCAAACCACCTGTTCTTTCCTGACCGGAGCGTCTGTTATGTCCAACCCCGTGACCCCCACCGAATTGCGGACCTTCCTGCAGGAAGAGCTCTCCATCGACGCGCCCTTCACCGATGATGATCTGCTGTTCACATCAGGGCTGCTCGATTCCGTCGCGATGATGAACCTCATCACCTTTCTTGAAGAAAAGACCGGCGCCGATGTGCGTCCGGCAGATGTCACACTCGACAACTTCGACTCCCTCACCCGGATTGCCACTTATGCTGCCACCCTGGACTGACGCCGACCCCCTCCTCACCGCAGCGGCGGATCGGTTCGGAACCCCGGCCTATGTCTATGTGACAGACCGGATCACCGCCCGCGCCGCGAGGCTGAACACCGATTTCGGCCGCTGGTTCCGCCTCAGCTATGCGGTCAAGTGCAACCCGAACGTGGCATTGCTGGCATGGCTCAAAGGGTGTGTCCCACTTCTCGATGTCTCGTCGATCGGAGAGGTTCATCGCGCCGTGGCTGCTGGTTGGTCTCCCGCCGATATCAGCTTCACAGGCCCGGCCAAACGGCCTGCCGAACTGGCCGAAGCGTTGGCCCTCGGCACCGGTGACATCGTACTGGAAAGCTTGGATGAGGCACTTGCCCTCAACGACCTCGCCGCCGCCGCAAGGGTAAAGGCCCACGTCCTGATCCGCCTGTCGCCCGACCGCGTTCCCAAAGGGTTTGGCGATCACATGGCAGGACGACCCAGCCCTTTTGGCATTGATGTCGAAGTGGCCGCTGATGAAGTGCCGCGCATAGCCGCCCTTGCAAACCTTCACCTTGCTGGCTTCCACATTTATTCGGGCACGCAATCGCTCAAGCCCGACGCCGTGGTCGAAAACTGGCGCATCTTCATCGATCAATTTCGCAGATTCTGCACTTTGATCGACCTGGCCCCCCAACGCCTTGTCTTCGGGTCTGGTCTGGGCATCCCGCACCATGCGGGTGACCAGCCGCTCGACACCGCAGCCATCGCAGCGGCAATCGGCCCCGACCTTGATGCCCTCAAGGCCGAACCGCGCTTTGTCACGACCGAGCTTGTTCTCGAATTGGGTCGCCATCTCGTTGGTGAAGCAGGGGTCTTCCTGACCAGCGTCCTGCGCGTCAAACCTTCGCGCGGGTCAAAGGTCGTGCTCTGCGATGGCGGTATGAACGTCCATCTCGCCGCAACCGGCCAATTCGGCATGGTCTTGCGCCGCAACTACCTGATGCATCGCGTGGGCGGAGGCGAGGAAACGGAAAAGGTGGACGTCCACGGTCCTCTATGCACCTCAATCGACAGGCTTGCTTCCGGGGTGGAACTGCCTTCTCTTTACCCAGGAGACAGGATCGCGATCTATCCCTCAGGGGCCTATGGCCCCACGGCAAGTCCGCAATCCTTCATTAGCCATCCCGAAGTGCGCGAAATCCTGATCAAAGACGGTCAGATGTTCGATGTGACACCCACCTGACGGGTCGGGTAAGGTATGCCACATCAGGTGGCCGCAACACCCCGGCCTGCGGTCAACCCTTGTTTTCAGCCGCCGCAAAAAGCCCGGCCAATTTCTCCGCAACCGCGTCAATATGGTGCCGCGCCCTCACCCGCACGATCCCGGCACGGCCCATTTCCGCCAGCCGCTCTGTCGGTGTGTCCAGCGCAACCGCCATGACGCGTGCCAGACCTTCACTATCTCCGGCCGGGACAAGCCAGCCGGTCTTGCCCTCTTCCACCAGTTCCGGAATGCCTGCGATATAGGTTGAAATCACCGGCCTTCCCTGCGCCATCGCCTCCATCAAAACAACCGGCAACCCTTCGGCAAGGCTGGGCTGTACGATGATGGTCGCCTCGGTGATCAGTTGCCGCACGTCGTCGCTGCCAATCCAGCCAGTCACCCGCACACGCCCTTGCAGGCCCAGTGCCGCTATCCGCGCATCGATTAACCCGCGGAATTCTCCGTCCCCGGCCAGAACCAGCATCACATCCGACCGGTCAAGACGCGCGAAGGCCTCCAGCAGCGCCAGATGCCCCTTCTGCGACGACAGCCGCCCGATGCACAGCATAACTGCCGACGCTGGCAGCGGTGTCGGCTCAACGGCAAAGAACCCTTCATCCAGCCCGCAATGCACCACCTGCAACTTCTGCCAATCCTCAGGTGGTAGGAACCGCATCAACTGTGACCGCGTGAAATTGCTGATCGCCGCCACAAAGGCGGCGCCATCCACCTTGCGCGGTAAAGACAAACGCGGCGCATGGTCAAATTCATCAGGACCATGGACCGTAAAACTGTAGGACGGCCCGCCCAGCACCCATTGCAAATGGGCGACATCAGCGGAATTGGTGCCGAAATGCGCATGCAAGTGCGTCACTCCCTCGTCCTTAAGCCAGAGCCGCAAGCGGCAGGCATGGGCCACCCAGATCAGATGATAAGGCAACGGTCGGATCGACTGGCGCGACATCGCCACCGCCGCCTTCAGTGCCGCCCACGTCGCCCCCGGCCGCTGCAGCGCATGTCGGGCAAAGGCCACGAACAATGGGCCAAGCCCATCTTTCAACAGATAACGTGTTTGCGCTTGTTCAGCGTGGTCCAGCGGATCGACGACCTCGGCATCCCAACCCCGGATGGAAAAACGCAGCACCGTCACCCCTTGCCGCTCCAACGCCAGAATCTCGCGCCGGATAAAGGTATGGCTGACCTTTGGATACTGGTTGATCAGATAGGCCACACGAAGCCCGGCTGCCCCTTGAACGGCGGCGTCCTCAATAATCTTCATACCCATATCCGTCGCGGCCATCCATATACCGGCACTTGTTCAGCACAACGCCCAGCACCGTCGTGTGATCCGCCAGTTCCTTTCCCGCCCGGTCGATCTCAGAGATCGTGGTCTTTTCACTAGCGGCAATCATCAAGGCGCAATCGATCTGGTCCAGAAAGGCCATCGTATCGTCAATCACCAACAAAGGCGGCATGTCGAAGAGGATAACATCCGGCTTGTAGCGTTCCTCGATCGCGTCGACCGCCGCCGCCGCTTGTGTCGATGACAAAAGCTCTGCCGGGTTGGCCACCGGCGCCGAACTGACACCAAACGCGAGGTTTGTTCCAAACCGCACGAGCCCGCGCTCAGGCGGTTCGGTCCCGGCCAGCACTGCCGACATCCGCGCCCCGCCTTCAAGCCCCAGCGTCTTCATCATGGCCGGTCGGCGCAGGTCCATCTCCAGCACAAGCACGCGCATTTCAGATTGCCGGGCCAGACTGAAGGCCAGGTTGACGCAGGTCGTCGTCTTCCCACAGGCCCCACCGGGCGACGTCACAGCGACCCGCGTCCAGTTATGGTCGCGCAGATGGCGCATCAGATTGGTCCGCATAAGATCATAAGCCGTCGCATCGTTACCGGGTTGATGCGCCACAATGCGGGCCATCTCGAAATGCCGATGGTCGATCACTGCGGCAGGCAGCGACGACCACGCGGCGATCACGCCGTTATCCTGCGTGGCCGGGGGCTGCGACAGCGGCACCGTAAGAGACGTTCCCTGCTGGCGTGCGGCGCGGCCCTTGGCGATGGCAGTCTGGATACGCTCCATGATCGATTACCTCAATTCTCGGGCTGCCCGGCCTGTGTCAGGCCCGGGGTTGCAACGGCAGAGGCGACGGGTTCCGCGCCAGATGTCAGGAAAAGGCTGAATACATAAAGCAGAACCGGCAGGCAGATCACTGCGATCACCACCCCACCGATGACCCATGCTCGCTGCTTGCGCGCTTCTTCTTCGGTCGCAATATAGGGGATTGTACCAAACGGCGTGATGCCCAGCGCAGAAACCAGTTCAACTGGCCGGCGCACCGTTCGATTCAACAGATCCAGCAAAAACAGCATCGCCAAGGTCAGAACGCCGCCGGCCCCAAAGCCCGCTGCGACGATCAGTTTCCGGTTCGGCGCTGCCGGTTCCGAGGGTTGCACGGCTGGGTCTACCACAATGATTCGTTGCCCGCGCGAAGTCACCTCGATCCGGTCACCCATCCGCGCATCGGCAAGGCTTTGCACCGCTTGGTCGTACTGCACCCGCAGATTTTCGAAATCGCTACGCAACTCCCCAAGGATGATGGCATTCTCCGGTGTGGCCTCGATAGACTGCTGGATCTTGACAAGCTCCTCCTCCAGCAACCGCTTCTGCTCGGCCATAAAGGCGATCTGCCCGTCAATATCAGTCACCTGCAGATCAAAGGTCGTCAGCGCTCCGTCGCCCGTTCCACCGCCAAGTTGCTCGCGCACCGCTTCTTCCAGCGCTGCCACCTGTGTTTGCAAGGCTCGAACCCGCGGGTTTTGCGGCGCGTAAAGGACAAGGGCCGAAGCCAGTTCCTGCCGCAGTTCCTCCAGCCTTGCCTGCTCCGGCGACATGTTCTCAAGCGAGGATCCGATCCGTCCGGTCCGCTCATACAGCTCTTGCAGGCGCTGGCGACGGTCGCGCAGGCCAGCCAGCTCGCGATCGACCTGCAACAGTCGCTCCTGTTGCGCTGATTGCCGGGCACGCCGATATTCAAGGCTTTCTGGCAGGGCATCGCGATTGGCCTGCTCGAACTCCAGTATCCTTGCATTCTGCTGCGCGATCTCGGTGCTCAGGCGCTGCACCTCCTGATCAAAGAATTCCAGTGTCCCCCCCGAAGCGCCGGTCCGCAGTTCCACATTCTGCCGCAAGATCTGATCTACAAGCGCATTGGTCACCGCAGCAGATTGCCCCGGATCAGGGGCATCAAACGAAACGCTCACCACACCTGTCCGCGACTCCATCGGCGGCATCGCCATCTCGATCCGGTCGCGCATGTCGGCGACCTTGGCATCTTGGGCCATGCTCGGCGCGTCGGCATAGATGTCGAACGTCTTGGCCAATTCCAACAGGTTCGCGCTGGTCATGATCCGCTGCTGAATGGCGATCAGAACCTCGGTCGGGGTTGACCTCACAGTAGACGCGGCCAGTTCGTCGGGAATCTGTGGACTTTCCACCAAGAGCCGCGCCTCGGCGCGATAGACCGGAGGCAATGTATAGGCCAGAAACACTGCCACCATCGTTGTAACGACAAAGATTGCCACCACGTAGGGCAACTGCCGCACCAGCAGCGAAAGGTAGAACTTCAGATCGAATGTCTTCGTCATTGCGCACCCTTAGGGTCGTCAGTGTCGACAGGGAAAAATGCCCCGTCGTGCAACACATCATTTATTATGGCCGGGTCCACCGATTTACGGCCCGCGGTAAAGGCATAGACCAGCGCCAGATCACACAGCCGATTCACCATGCGGGGCACACCGCCCGTCTTTTCGTGGATCAACGTCACCGCATCCGCGGTGAAAAGCCGGCGTGTCCGTCCGGCCACGCTCAGCCGGTGCTTGATGTATTCTCGCATCGTCGGCAGGTCCATCGCAGGCAAATGGAACAGCGCCGCCACCCGCTGGGCGAACTGACGCATATCCTTGCGCCCCACGATATCGCGCAGCTCCGGCTGGCCAACCAGCACCAGCTGCAACAGCACGTCGCGGCCGGTGTTGATGTTGGTGAACATCCGCAATTCTTCCAGCGCAGCGCGGTCTAGGTTCTGCGCCTCGTCAAAGATCAGAATCACCCGATGCCCAGCGGCATACTCATTGATCACGAATGTCTGAAACCGCGAGAAAAGGTCGACATAGGTATCCTCGGGCACTGCCGGCAGGTCCAGCGACATCAGCACCCAACGCAGCAACTCTTCACGCGACCCGATCGGGTTCGATACCAGGCCGACCTTTACTTCCGGCACAAGCGACCGCAGCAGATGCTGCAGAAGGGTGGTCTTTCCGGCCCCCACTTCGCCCGTGATCAATGTGATCGGCGCATGGGTCATCACCCCGTATTCAAGCATGGCATATGCCCGCTTGTGCGCAGGTGACCAGAACAGGAAATCCGGATCCGGCGTCAGGGAAAACGGCTGTGCGGTCAGACCAAAATGTTCCGTATAGATATCCAGCGAGGCAAGGACGTTCTTAGCACCTGTGACAAGCGCAAGTTCGTCCCTAGTGGGGGCCACCTGACCACGCGGCTTGCGGCGCGTGCCAACCGTCGGCAGTTGCGGGATCTCATCTGGGGTGGGCGTGCGCGGCATGGGCGGTTCGGCCCGTGCAGCAAGGCGCTCGGTCTTCTCGTCGGTGGCGTCGCTCCAGCCGCGGCCGACAAATCGGTTCAAACCGGGAATGACAGACCACATCCGCGCTTTTCTCATGGCCTGCCCCGATCCGTCCGGGTCGCGCAAAGGTGCAGCCACGCTGCCACGCAAGACGCCCCCCGTTTCGACGAACTGTCCACGGGGCACAACAACACAGTGTAAGGCAGCGACAGCACGATGCGCATTCAATCCAGTTCAGCACGCCGGGGGCGTGACTCGTTCACGTCATTGCCAATCCTCGCGATCAAGCCCCGCTGGGCCGAATCAGTTTGGACAAAGCAAATATAAACACTGGTTAACACTACTTTCGGCCAGTCTTCACCCTGTCCGGGCGAACGCGTCGCACTCAATTGGAAAAATGCGGCGTCACATCGTCAATCCCATGTCCGCAGCGCGGCCTTAACAAGATCGCCCCAATCCTTCCAGGGGCCACCCCGACCGCCGCCACCGCCCTGCCGCAGTATCATGACCGGGGATAAACACGCTCCATCCAACCCGATTTCCCAACCTTTGCAGGTGCATGCGAGGCTATGGCCAATTCCCGCCGGTTAATGCCCCTGTGACGCCCTATTTTTGCCACGAATCGACGCAAAGGTTACACTGTTGAAATATGGGGCTCAGGGGGAACGACTGAATGATGGCTGGACTGCTGATCATCTCTATGGTCTCGGGCGCCGCGGCATCCGTTGCGGCTCTGGCCATGGCTATGCCCTTCTGGGTGGCACTTCTTGCCTACCCGATTGCCGGCATGATCACGCTGCTTGTCATCGCCGCGCTTCTTGCCTTCCGTGACACCCCGCGCAATGGAACGCCCGGCTTTGCCACGGCACGACTCTCCGCCCTGCAAGCTGGCGTGAAACACTAAAGTCCTCAGCAATCTCTGACAAAGCTGTCGAGGTTCTTCTGCGTCAGGCCCAAACCGCAGACCTTCGTGAATGTCAAAGCCAGAATAGCGGTCACCTTACTCGGCTCAGTGACCAGTTCCGCGCAGAACCACGCCAACCGTCGCCAGGATGACCTTTACATCCGTCACGAACGATACCGTTTTCTCATAGGTCGCATCGAATTCGGCCCGCTGGGCAAAGGTCGACTCGTTCCGATCTGACACTTGCCACAGTCCGGTCAGCCCAGGGCGCAGCACAAAATAGGCTTGGCCTGAATAAAGCGACCGCTGCTCGGTCATCATCGGGCGGGGGCCGACAAGGCTCATATCACCCTTCAACACGTTCCAAAGCTGCGGGATCTCATCCAGCGACGACTTGCGCAGGAAATGCCCGAACGCCGTGATCCGAGGATCGCAGGTCAGCTTCTGATAAGCATCCCATTCCTTGCGCGCCTCATCATTCGTTGCAAGAAACTGCTCCAGATGCATCTTCGCATCGGGAACCATCGTCCGCAGTTTCCAAAGCTTGAACGTCCGGCCACCGCGTCCGACCCGGTCCTGCAGGTAGAAGGGAGAATGCCCGTCCCGTGCGATCAACAGCGCCAAAACGGCGACCAGCGGCAACACGAAGGGAAGCGCCAACACCACCAGCAGAATATCGAGGCAACGCTTGCAGGTGTTACGGTACAGTCCGCCCCGGCGTGCTTTCGTCCGCGCCACCGGCTTGGCGGTGGTCGAACGTTCGAAATCTGTCAAACCATCGTGAATTCGTGTGCTCATCGCCAGAGCCTCCAGCAGCGGAATTTTGGTGTGAATCGACCCTGCAGCTGAATCAGCTGTCGTATTGGCCGAGTTCGAGGACCGGTATCAGCGCAAACGCGCAGCGAACCGGGTCAGCATTGACCCTTAACCGGTGTTCACCATCCGTTGCTGCGCACGAACGCGCAGAAGATCGACCAGACCGGGCAGCTCGGTCGTGTGGTCGCAAAAAAGAACCTTGTGCAGCATGACATTCCTACTTCGCAGTGTCGGATCGTTTGTTTCGACCCGTTCCATTGCCCCCACTTGTTAATCTATCTTAATTTCGACCTTGGTCTAAACGAAAGTTTATGTTCCGCCGCCATTCGGTCATAGTTTTGCCGTGATTGCCGGTAGGTCCTGCTGATAATTCAAAGGTTTCTGGGGTCTTCGTTGCCATATCAGGAACAATGGCGTTTTTTTCCTGCGACAACTTGGTCGAAAATCTGGCAAAACTTTGACGCGTCTTCCGATGGAACTCGCGCTTGGGTTGATCGCTCCGTCGAACCGGAAACCTTTGGTTATTCAGACGGCGGTGAGTGATTCGGATTTTCGCGCTGCCAGTCGCTGCGGATTCGTGGCTGCCAACTATATATGCCCCCTCGCTTCCACCATCGGCGGCAGGCCGCCGAAGGACGGAAAACTACAAAGTCTCGGTCGGACTCGCCCAAGGGTTGCGCATCTTGGTGCGCCAACCGGCCCAGCCATCACCCGTTTCGCCCAGCCTGCACTGATGCAAAGGACAACACCCTACACTTGCTCTACGCCAAACTGCGGCAATGTTGAAAAATGATAAAACCGGGTCAAAAAGCCGGATTCGACCCTCCCTCCAAAAGTAGGTTAAAAGGAAGTTAATAAAAATTACCTAACGCGAGGAGTGACTATGCAGCGCGGTCTACGGCCAAACCTTCCCCTTGCCGTCCTGCTGTGCGCTGCTCTCGTCGCGCCGCCATCGAACGCGCAGCAGGCGACTGGTGTCGCAGATCCCACCGTTGCCTGGGGTCTGACCAGACTTTCAGATTGGGAAACCGCCCTGCCCATCCTCGACATAGCGCGGCTGATGCGGCCTTTCTTCGGCTTCACCGACGACACTTGGGAAGCGATGGATCACAACGCCCTCGCTGCAGGTGGCTTTCTTGATGCCGATGGGTATGCACTTCGCATCCCGCCCGGTCTGGCTGGCATTCGCACCATATGGGCCTGGGATGAAAACTTTGGCGCAGATCAACGCAAGGGTCTTTACATCCTCACCTATCAAGGGCGCGGCACTGTTACCCTCGGCGGCGCGGCAGAGGTAGTGAACGCCGCTCCGGGAAGGATCATCTTCGAAAACCCGACGGGCCTTTCTTTCTGGCTCGACATCACATCTACCGATCCGGGCAATCATCTAAGTGACGTATCGGTTATCCGGGCAGATCACGTCGCGCTGGCCGAGGCAGGCGCGACATTCAAGCCCGATTGGCTGGCCCGCATTCAGGATGCCCGCGAACTGCGCTTCATGGACTGGATGAGCACAAACAATTCCGGTGCCACCCAATGGGACAATCGCCCCGACCTTGCAGATGCCACATGGACCAATATTGGCGCCCCTGTCGAACTGATGGTCCGCCTTGCCAACGAAACCGGGACCGATCCTTGGTTCACAATGCCCCACAAGGCGGATGACGACTACAACCGTCAATTTGCCACCTATGTGCGCGACAACCTCGACCTGCGCCTGAAGGCCCATGTCGAATATTCCAACGAAACATGGAACTCCTCTTTCGAACAGTTCCACTGGCTGCGCGAACAGGCCATCGCGGAATGGGGCTCAGACGTCTCCGACGATTGGGAAGCCATCTTCAGCTATCACACCCGGCGCGCCACCCACGTCGCACAAATATGGGAAGACGTATTCGGAGCAGAGGCTCCCACCCGTTTGGTCAACGTTCTGGGCACCCAAGCCGGCAATGCGTGGGTTACTGAACGCCACATCACTGCGCCGGGCTGGAAGCAACATGATCCCGACAGCTATGTCGACCCCGCAACTGTGTTTGAGGAAGTCGCTGCCACCACCTATTTCGGCGGCTCTTTCATGGTGGATGCTGATCTGCGTGCGGAACTTGCGGCACGGATGAACCGCGATGGCGACCGCGCCTATTCGTGGCTTTTCGAACTGGTATCGCAAGAGGGCGCGCTCGAAGATTCCATCCCTGCCATCCTGCGCAGCCTTTCAGAACAGCGCGCCTTGACCAATGCCCATGGATTGCGGCTCACCCTCTACGAGGGTGGCCAGCACATGCACCACAGCTTTGCCGTTGATGGCCTGACCGATGCCGAGGCAGATGAACTTGGCCGCTTTGTCGCGGGCTTTGTCCGCAGCCCTGAGATGGGCGCGCTGTACCAACAGCTTTGGGACGGCTGGCGCGAGATCGGCGAAGGCCCCTTCATGCAATTCACCGAAATTGGTGCGCCTTCACGATGGGGATCATGGGGGATCATCGCCTTTCCCGGCGACCGTACCCCGCGCGCCAGTTTTGTGATGAAGCAGCAGGCGGCCGGTGGCTCGTGGTGGAATGAAGGGGGCGGCCCGCAATACCTTCAGGGCATCACGGCCAATGGCAGCGAAAGCCCCGATCAGATGTCCGGCACCGATGAAGAAGATTTCCTCGCAGGTCTTGGCGGAGACGACAACTTCATCGCCAGCCCGGGCCGGGATGGCATCAATGGTGGCGAAGGTACCGACACTTACATACTGCCTGAACCAGCGGACAATTATACCATCGCCTCCGAGGGCGCGGGCTTCCGGGTGACAGGATCACTGGGCAGTACTTATCTGGTCAATGTCGAACAGATCGCTTTTGGCGACGGCAGCGTCCGAAAGATGCACTAGGCCGGGTTGCAGACTTTGCGGATCCGGCCGAACCAGTCGGGGCTGCCCGCCCATGACTTTGGGCAAAGCGGCAAATCGCAACGCCACTCGCAAATGCGCCGAAAAGGGCCTTAGCGGTGGCCAACCCCCTCCTCAAGGGTCGTTAACCTTAACTGCCGGGACCGTGCGCTGCGTGCATACACTCTGCTGCACAGCGCTCTGCACCGTATGCTGCCCAGGCTCCTTGGCGCAAACCCATGAAATGGCGCACATTATCTCAATGCACGCAGCATCACCCCGATCTTCGCGCACCCAACCAGATCACGCATCAGGCACAATCTGGAATACTGGACGAAAAGAGGGTCCATCGGACCCTCCGTTCCTCAATCCTCGGCAGTTCCGATCTGCGACAGCGCATCCCCGCGCCCCCGCGCCCGCAGGATCATCGGCACAATCAGCGCCACCGCTGCCAGCACCAGAAGACCCGCCGAAATAGGGGATTGCACCAACGTGGTCCAATCGCCCTGCGAAATCGCCAGCGCCCGGCGCAGCTGCTGTTCCGCCATGGGTCCAAGGATCAGGCCAACCACGACCGGGGCAATGGGATAGTTGAACAGCCGCATCAGATAGCCCATCGTCCCGAACAGGACGAGCATCATCAACTCCACCGGCGATGGGTTCACCCCCAGAGTCCCCAGCGTCGCAAAGACCAGAATGCCGCCATAGAGCCAAGGCTGGGGGATCTTCAGCAGCAGGATCCAGAACCGGATTAATGGCAGGTTCAGCACCAAGAGCATCACATTGGCCACCAAGAGGCTGGCAATCAACCCCCACACCAGTTGCGGCGCCGTGACAAAAAGCAACGGCCCTGGTTGCAACCCGAACTGCTGAAAACCAGCCAGCATGATCGCCGCCGTTGCCGTCGTCGGCAAGCCCAGCGTCAGCAACGGCACCAGCGTCCCCGCCGCCGCCGCGTTGTTGGCGGCCTCCGGTCCGGCCACCCCCTCAATCGCGCCTTTTCCGAATTCTTCCGGGTGCTTGGTCAGATTCCGCTCTGCCGCATAGGACAGGAAGGATGCAATATCCGCCCCACCTGCCGGCATCGACCCGATCGGAAATCCAATCGCCGTTCCCCGCAACCAAGCCTTCCACGACCGCGCCCAGTCCTCTGCCGTCATGCGCACCCGGCCCTTGATTGCCAGCACGCCGTTTCCGGTATCCGGCCCCTGCGCCGCAACAAACAGCGCCTCACCCAGCGCGAACATCGCCACGGCCAGTGTCGTAACCTCAATCCCGTCCAACAGTTGCGGCACCCCAAAGGCAAGCCGCGTCTGCCCGGTCAACTGGTCAATCCCCACCATCGCCAAGGCCAAGCCGATGAACAAAGACACCAATCCCTTCAATGCGCTTTCGCCAAAGGCAGCGGAAACGGTGACAAAGGCCAGCACCATCAGCGCGAAATATTCACGCGGGCCAAAGATCAGCGCCAGCTTCACCACATGCGGCGCAAGAAAGGCCAGCATCAACGTCGCCAACAATCCCGCCACGAATGACCCAATAGCCGCCGTCGCCAGCGCGGGCCCGCCCCGCCCCGCGCGGGCCATCTTGTTGCCCTCCAGCGCAGTTATGACGGATGCGCTTTCCCCGGGCGTATTCAACAGGATAGACGTGGTCGAACCACCATACATCCCGCCATAATAGATCCCCGCGAACATGATCAGCGATCCCGCAGGATCCAGGCCGTAGGTCACCGGCAACAGCAGTGCAACCGTCAATGCCGGCCCGATCCCGGGCAACACGCCAACCGCCGTACCCAGCGTGACACCGATCACTGCATAAAGCAGCATCATCGGTTCAAAGGCTGTAGCAAGCCCCTGCAAAAGAAAGCCGAAGGTTTCCATCTCAGCGCCCGAAGATCAGCATTTCAATCGGCCCTGCAGGCAGGTTCAACTGCAGCAGAACATCGAAGATCAGATAGATAAACAGACCTAGAACCAATCCTGACAGGATCGCCCGAAGGAACCGCCGTTCACCAAAGGCCGCCGCTGCGGTGGTGAACAGGATCGTCGCGCCCAGTACAAAACCGATGGTGTGGATCGAGGTGACCATCACCAACAATCCGCCCAATAACCACAACAGCGGCACCGGTTGCTGCTTGGGCCGAGGCGGGCCGGGATTTCGCCAGCCCTGATAGGCCGTGCCAATCCCCAGCAGCACCAGAACCGTCCCGATCAGGCGCGGCACATCGCCAGCACCCACACCGGAATACCCGGCTTTGGAAGGGATGCGCGATCCATCCCACAGCATCACGATGCCAATGGCGATCAGAAAAGCCGCGATGGCAAACGCCGCCCCATCGGGGCGACGTCCAGTTTCACCTTGCGGTGTCATTGCACCAGACCAATGTCCTTGAGGATCGTGGTCGTGGCCTCAATCTCGGTAGCAAGCTGCGCTTCGAAGTCGGCCCCGGCAAGGTAGGTGTCATCCCAACCCTTGTCGGCCAGCGCCTTCTGCCAACCAGCAGATTTCGCCAGCTTCTCGACATCGCCCAGAACCTGCGCCTTCTGCTCGTCGCTCAGCCCCGGCGCGGCGGCAACCATCCGCCAGTTCTGCACCACCACGTCATACCCAGCTTCGGCCAGCGTCGGTGCGTCTACGCCTTCCAGCCGTTCGCCCGACGACACAGCCAACAGGCGCATCGTGCCGGCTTCGACCTGCGGCAGGAACTCGCCCAGACCAGAAATCCCCGCCGTCACCTGATTGCCCAGGATCGCTGCCGTCGCTTCACCACCGCCCGAGAAGGCGACATAGTTGATCTTTGTCGGGTCCACACCCGCCGCCTTTGCCAGCAGGCCCACGGTGATATGGTCCACACCACCTGCCGAACCGCCAGCCCAGCTTACGGCACCGGGATCAGCGGCCATCGCATCGACCAGACCCTTGATGTCCTGAATGGGCGATGCCGCGGGCACCACGATGGCCACCGCTTCACCGGTCAGGCGCGCAATCGGTGTCACATCAGCCAGCGACACGGGCGATGCGTTGGTCAGGATCGCACCCACCATCACGTAGCCGCCGACGATCAGCTGCGACGGATCACCTGACGCGCTGGCCACGAACTGCGCCAGCCCTACCGTGCCACCCGCGCCGGGGACGTTGGTCACCTGAACGGAACTTGAAATCCCTTCGGCCTGCATGACTTCCTGCATCGTGCGGGCGGTCGAATCCCAACCGCCGCCGGGGCTTGCCGGGGCCATGATCGTATAGTCATTCGCAAAGGACGGTGCTGCCAGCGCAGCGGCGAACATCGCGCCGATAAGGGCGTGTTTCATCTTGGTCTCTCCTCCCAAAGTCCCGGCTCTGCCGGGCAAACTGTCACGGAGGGCACCTCCTCGTGCCCGTCCATGCCTTACCCAAACATACTAACCTGTCATTTACCTGACATGCTCCCTATTTCTGCGATTGGGTTTCTTTAGCCCAGCGCCGAAAGAGCCGTTTGCGCTTGGACTGGTCCAGATAAACCAGCAAGCCCGGGCTAACGCCCACGGGCTGCAGTTGTGCGCCCAGGATCGCCTGCATCATCCGCGCGCTGTTGGCATCCGACACCTCAAGTGAAATTGCAGGCAGGCGCAGCTTGCGCGCCAGGACCTCTTGTCCCTCCCTGCTCATCAGAAAGGCAAGGAACGCCTCGCCCAGCGCCGGGTCTTTTGCGGCCCTCGGCACCAGCGCCACGCGGGACACAACCACGGTATAATCCCGCAACAGCACCAGACCGATCTCTGGCCGCAACCGGGCCTGTTCGGCGGCATAGGACCCAAGGATGTTATAGCCCAGTTTCAGCCGCCCATCCGCAACCCTATCAATGATGTCCTGACTGGTGGGAAACACCTCAAGGCCGCTGCGCGCCATGGCGCTGATCAGCGTCCATATGCCCCGGAAAAGTTCCTCATCCCGCGCAAGGAACAGGTAGCCCAGCGCCGATTGCGTGATGTCATAAGTTCCCACAGCACCGCCCTCCGCGGGCGGCTGTTGCTGCAACCAATCCATCAAGGCCAGCCGCGATTGGGGCGGCCCGTCGGGAAAGCTGGGGCGGTGATAGACCAGAACTGCAGGTTCGAATGTCAGGGCATATGCCATGTCCTGCCACTGCGCCCAGTCCGGCCAGTCCCGCGCAGCCGGGGGTGAAACGGCCCGTGCGTATCCGTCATTGGCAAGGCTCATCTGCAAGTCCATGCCCGATGAAAAGACAAAGTCCGCGGTTACGCCCGCGTCGTCCGTCTCGTCGCGCACGCGGTCCCTGATTGCCCCGGTCAGAAGATCCTCATACCGCACGGCAACATCAGGGTTCTGGTCCTGAAAGGCCGCGATCATGGGTGCAGCCAGCCCTTCATCCAGTGTCGAATAGATTGTCAGTTCTCGCCGTGCCTCGCCCGATGGGGCATCAAACAGGAAAACTTCGGCCATCGCGGGCCATGCCGCGCCGATCATTCCAGTCAGAAAGACGGCAATTCCCCTCATATCTTGCAGATTGCCCCATGGCGGCCCCGTTCACAACGCCGCCGTTCCGCCCTAGTCTGGCAGGCGGAGGCCCCATGCGCATCATGCTTGTCGAAGATGACCGCCCCCTCGCCGAGGCGTTGACCACGCTTCTGGTGCAATCGGGTTATGCCGTTGACACCGTCCATGACGGCCTGTCGGCCGAGGCACTGGGCGCAAGCGAACGGTTTGATCTTGTGATCCTTGACCTGAACCTGCCAGAAATGGACGGGCTGGCCGTGCTGCGCGCCATGCGGGCCCGTTCGGACGATGCCGCTGTGATGATCCTGACCGCACGTGGGGCGCCCGAAGATCGCGTCCGCGGCCTCAACCTTGGTGCCGATGACTATTTGACCAAACCCTTCGATGTGGCCGAGTTTGAGGCACGCGTTCGGTCGCTCTTGCGCCGTCAGGCGGGGTTGCGCGCTTCGACGCTGACTGTCGGCGCCGTCACACTTGACCTGATCTCGCGCCGCCTTTCTGCCGCGGGCGGCCCCATTGACCTACCCGCGCGCGAACTTGCCCTGGCAGAGCTTTTGTTCACCCGCGCAGGCAAGGTCGTCAGCAAGGAAACCATCGTTCAGTCTCTGACGTCGCTGGATGACTCTCTGTCGGACAACGCGATCGAACAATATGTCTCGCGCTTGCGGCGGCGTCTGGCGGCCCATGGCGTGGCGCTGCGCACCGCACGCGGCATTGGCTATTACATCGACAGGGCACCCGGCGCATGATGTCCGCATCATCCATTGGCCGCTGGTCCCTGCGCCGCAGGCTGCTGGGATGGCTGTTCTTGTCGACGGCGCTCTTGGGTCTTGCCGCCCTCATCGATACATGGAGCGAGGCGCGGCGCACGGCACAGGGCGTTTCAGACCGTGTTCTTGCAGGGTCTGCACTGGCCATCGCGGAAAGGATCAGTGTAGATCTGACGGGAACGATTGAGGTGGACATCCCCTACTCCGCGCTCGACATGCTTGCCTCCGCGGCCGAGGATCAGGTGTTCTACCGCGTCGATGGCCCCGAAGGTTTTCTCACCGGCTATGATGCGCTGGCCATTGTCCCCCCCAAGGATGACGACAATACAACCTTCATGGATGGCCGGTTTGGCGAAACGCCGATCCGCATCGCCACGCTTTACGGTCAGGTGTCAACAGGCGAAGACTTCCTGCCCTACTCTGTCACCGTCGCCGAATCCACCCGCGCACGCGATGCGCTTGCGCGCTCTATCCTGATCCGCTCCGCGCTGCGGCTTACGGGTCTTGCGGCGGGCGCGGCATTGATCGTCTGGTTCACAGTCACCAGCGCGATGCGCCCGCTTGACCGACTGGCGCGCACATTATCGGCCCGCGCACCTGATGATCTCAGCCCGCTGCGGGCGGACATCCCGTCTGAAGTTGCAGGCCCGATCGAAGCCATGAACAGCTTCATGCAGCGGCTTGACGGTGCGGTTGCCGCACTGCGCAACTTCACAGGAAATGCGGGGCATCAGTTGCGCACCCCTCTCGCCACTGTCCGCGCGCAACTTGCCCTTATTGCGCGCACCACGCCTGCTTCTGCGCAGGACAGCATAGCGAAGGCCGACGCTGCCCTTGTCCGCGCCGAGCGCGTGCTGGCTCAACTCTTGATGCTGGCGCGTATTGATGCCGCAGCCGCCCGCGTCGCCTTGCCGGAAACCGATCTCGCCGCCATCGCCCGCAGCACAACCGCCGATGCCATCCCCGAGGCCGACCGTTTCGGCCATGACCTTGGTTATGAAGGCGCGGAATCCCTGATTGTCCGCGCTGATCCGGTTCTTTGTGCCGAATTGCTGACCAACCTCGTCGACAACGCGATCCGCTATGCAGGCCCCCGCGCAACCATCACCGTCCGCGCTCTCGCCAGCGCCAAAGGCCCCGTGCTGGAGGTCGAGGATGATGGTCCCGGCCTGCCACCAGATGCCCTGCCCAATCTGTTGGCGCGCCGGGATTTGCGTTCAGATTCCCTGCAAGGAACCCATGGGCTTGGCCTTGCCGTCGTAGGCGAGATTGCACAACTGTTCGGAGGCAAGCTTGAATTCGCGCAGTCTGCGGGGTCGAAGGGTCACGTGATCCGGTGTCGCTTCCCCGATCCGGGGACAGCATGATCAAAAGGCGTTGACGATCAGGAACACTGCGGCTTTTGCCAAAGCCCAGACAACCCCCGAAACGATGATCATCGACAGCACGCCAACAAACGAACCGATCACCACCCAGAGCGCATCACGCTCCAGCACGCCCAAAGCCATCAACGAAATCGCCAGCGCCGGCAGCATGTTTCCCAATGGGATCGGCAGCGCCAGAACGATGGCCAAGGCAAAACAGATCCCCCCGATGATACGTTCACCCGTAGCCGAGGTGACAAACAACAAACGAGGCTTCAAAAGCCGTTCCAGCCGCGCGATCAGCGGTGTCACGCGGCCAACAAAGGAATTGAAATCGTTACGCGTCATGGATCTGTCGGCGATGAAAGCAGGCAGCCAGGGAAGCTTGCCCAACATCATCTGCGCCGTCAGATACAAGAGCGGCAGTCCAAGGATGGACGATGTCCCCGGCGGGGTGGGTACCACATTCGGCAAAGCAAACAGCAAGATCAACGCCGCCACCGCACGGGCATCCATCGCCTGCATCAGATCGGAAACCGACACACGCTCGCGCCGCTCGTCCGCGCCGACCGCGTCGAGAATCTGCGAAAAGCGTTTCTTTCCTTCGGGCTGCTTGCCTTCGATTTTGCCGAAACGCCGTGCGATCTTTCGTCCCTTGCCCATCGGGCTTTTGTCCCCTCATCCTACCTGAACAGACTTCGTCGCTTGCCGCGGCAAGCGCAACCCCATGGCTGTACTTGGATCATCAAATCCCGCCGTCAGGGGATCACTTCAAAGCGGTCCACATCCACCATTCCGTGATCCGTGATCTTCAGATGCGGGATGACCGGAAGCGCCAGAAACGCCAGTTGCAGGAACGGTTCTTCCAGCACCACGCCCAGCCCAGCCGCCGCGGCGCGCAAGGCGACGAGACGTTCCCGCACAAATTCAAACGGTTCAAGGCTCATCAACCCGGCGACTGGCAAAGGCAATTCCGCCAAAACACGGCCACCCTCTACCACGACGAAACCGCCTTCGATCTCTCCCAACCGATTGGCGGCCAGCGCCATATCGGCATAGTCCGCCCCGACCACCGCAATATTGTGATGATCATGACAAACGGTCGAAGCGATGGCCCCGCGTTTCAGCCCGAACCCTTTTACAAATCCCGTGGCGCGATTGCCATTCTTGCCATGCCGTTCGATCACGGCAATGCGGATCAGGTCGCGGTCCAGATCAGGGCGCTTGTCGCCATCCGATGGCGCGATGTCATAGGTCAAATATTCGGTTATGATCTTGCCCGGCAGAATGCCGATCACCGGCGTCTCCACCCGGTTGCCGCCGCAGCGGAAATGATGCGCCTCGACCCTTGGCGCCTTCACCGAATGGCGCGCCACGGGCGGGATGATGGCCCGCGCGGCAAAGGCCGCCTCCGTCACCTCAACCCCGCCCGCGAAAACCTGCGATGCATGGCAGCCGTCCAGACTGTCGATCACCACGATATCGGCACGCTTTCCGGGCGCTATCAAACCGCGATCCTTCAACCCGAACGCCTCTGCCGCCGACAGCGACGCCGCCCGATACACAGCCAGCGGCTCTGCTCCCAGCGCAATGGCCGTGCGGATCATGTGATCCAGATGCCCATGCTCTGCGATGTCCAGCGGATTGCGGTCATCGGTGCACAGGCACAGATAGGGCGCATAGCGTTCGATCAGCAGCGGGGCCAACGCCTGCAGGTCCTTCGACACCGATCCTTCGCGGATCAGCACCCGCATTCCCTTGCGCAGCTTTTCCAGCGCCTCCTCCGCGGTCGTCGCCTCATGCTCCGTGCGTATCCCCGCCGCGATGTAACCGTTCAGGTCATTGCCGCGCAAAAGCGGGGCGTGGCCGTCGATATGCCGCCCCTGCCACGCCTCCAGCTTGGCCATACAGCCCGCATCCTGCATCAGCACGCCGGGAAAGTTCATGAACTCGGCCAGACCAATCACGCGCTGATGATCCATCAGTGGGATCAGGTCCGCCGCCTCCAACTGCGCGCCGGCTGTTTCCATATGTGTCGACGGCACACAGGATGAAAGCTGGACCCGGATATCCATCAGCGTACGGGTTGATGCCTCCAGAAAATAGGTGATGCCCTCTATCCCGCACACGTTCGCAATCTCATGCGGATCACAGATTGCCGTCGTTACCCCGCGCGGCGTTACGCAGCGGTCGAATTCGAACGGCGTCACCAGCGACGATTCAATGTGCAGATGTGTGTCGATGAACCCCGGCACCAGCACCTGCCCCGATACGTCAATAACGCGCCTGCCCTCATAGGCACCAAAGACGCCTACAATTGTATCGCCACAGATCGCCACATCGGTTTCCACCAGATCGCCGGTGATCAGGTCAAACACCCGCCCACCCCGCAACACCAGATCAGCAGAGACCTCGCCGCGCCCTTGGGCGATGCGATCAGACAGAGCGGCCTTGGGGGCAAACTGTGGCATGGGCAGCACTCCTTTGCCCTCAGCAAACCCCAAGCTATCGTGATGGTCCACCCCCCTTGCACCCGGCGCATAAGGATGGTCCTCCTGTGGCAACGCCAGAGGTTAACATGCGCCCGCTCCGTGGCATTGCCTTGAAACTCGGCTCCGTCCTTGTGTTCATCGTCATGGTTTCGATGATCAAGGCCACCGCCGATCACGTCCCTGCCGGTCAGTCGGTTTTCTTCCGGTCTGCCTTTGCCATTCCGGTGATCGTCGTCTGGCTGGTATTGCGACGCGAACTGTCTACCGGACTGCGGGCGAAAAGCCCGATGGGCCATGTCTGGCGCGGTTTTGCCGGCACCTGCGCCATGGGGCTAGGCTTTGCCGGACTAGGCTATCTGCCATTGCCCGAGGTGACGGCAATCGGCTATGCCGCCCCGCTTCTGACCGTGATCTTCGCCGCCATGTTTCTGGGCGAAGATGTTCGCCTTTTTCGCCTTTCCTGCGTGGCGCTTGGCCTGGTGGGGGTGCTGATCGTTCTGTCACCACGCCTGACCTTGCTTGAAGGCGGCGCCAGCCATGCCGAGGCATTCGGCGCGATGCTGGTTCTGGGCGGTGCCGTCTTTGCCGCACTCGCGCAGGTCTTCGTCCGCAAACTGGTGCAGACGGAAAAGACGCCGGCCATCGTGTTCTATTTTTCGCTCACCGCCACTGTGCTGTCCTTGGCTACCCTTCCTTTTGGCTGGGTCTGGCCCGACCCGATGGAATGGGCCTTGCTGATCGGCAGCGGCTTGTTGGGGGGTGTGGGACAGATCCTTTTGACCTCCAGCTATCGCGAAGCCGACGCGTCGCTTGTCGCGCCGTTTGACTATGCGTCGATGCTCTTCGCACTGGTCATCGGTTGGTTCGTATTCTCTGAAATGCCAAGCAAGACTGTCCTTGCCGGCGCAGCACTCATTATCTTCGCCGGAATTCTGATTATCTTGCGCGAACACCGCTTAGGGAAAGACCGCGCGCAACAGCGCAAGGTCACCACGCCGCAGGGGTGAATTTCCGCTCAGCCGAAAGCGCGTTGATGCGCTTTGGCCCGCTCGACGACCATCAGAATCTCTTTCGCCGCGCGCCATGTTCCCTTGTGACCCTGCATTTCAGCGGCATTCTCGGAAAGCCGATCCTGCATGGGTTTGTCCGCCAGTAGTTCGTTTATCGACGCAGCAAGGTCTTCGGCGGCCCAATCATACCGATCCAACGCCCGCCCTACTCCGGCTTCCTCGGCCCGTCGTGCGTTGTCATGCCCATCCCAACAGTACGGCATGACCAATGATGGAACACCGAAGTATAGAGCCTCGCAGAACGAGTTGTTGCCACCATGATGGATAAACAGGCTGGCCTGTGCCACGACAGACGGTTGCGGTATCCAGCCCGTGACCAGAACATTATCGGGCACCGCGGTGTATTCATCGCTCCACGGTCCGCCATTCACCAGAAATCGGCAGGGCAGATCGGCAAACACATCTATCATCCGCCGGGTCAGGCCAACATCCATGGCGCCCAGTGATCCAAAGCTTGTCAGAACCAATGGCGCGTCGTTCTGGCTGGCAAATCGGGGGGCCAGCCAATCGGCTTCCTGTCGAACGCAACCGTTCAGGAAAAGAAAACGTGCCTCATCCAGTTTCACCGACCGCTGCCTGCGGATGATTTCCGGGGCAAGCAGCAGGTTGAGCCATGGTGAAGGGTCAAGAAACTGGCCGGGCGCTGATGGGGCCAAGCCACATTCTGCCATGAACGCCGCCAGACGACGATGCGCAGGGGCGATTGCGGCGGCATATCCTTGCCGGAAGCCATCCCAAAGATCGCAGTCCGCATCCCCAAGACCGGAAAGATAGGGCGGCACGGATGGATCAGGAAGTTCCGTCTCGGCGCAGGAAATCACGCGTATCCATGGCACTCCGGCATTTGCTACGGCAGGAAACATCACCACGTTGTCCAGAACGATGCCATCTGGCCGCAAACTGGCAAGCAACTGCCGCAACGGACCCTCGACCGTGATTGCCGTATCAACAATCGCATCCCATGTCGGGCCGACATAGCTTTCCAACTGCCCGGTTGGGCTTTGGCGAAACGCATCCCTATGGCGGTTGATGAAGGCGTTCCAGTCAACAGGCTGCGCCGCGTTCGTTGTGGCCAGGGGATATTCAGGAAATCCATACTCCGCAAAAACGCCACTGAACCCCGGATGACAGATAAACACCGGACGCGCGCCCAGCCTGCGCAGTTCCTGCGCAATCCCCACACAGTTCAAAGCCGCTCCAAAACTGGCTTCGGGGAAAAGGGCGATCGTCTTACCTGCGTTCATCGCTTGGCCTGCCTATCCCGATACGATCTTGAACGCAGGCGGCACGCCCCGCCCTGCCAATTGGGGCCGCTGTGATTGCGATTGCTGGATATGCACACGCATCATGTCGGCGGCCAATAGCATCTGCCCGCGTTCGATCTGCTCGACTATCTGCAGATGCTCCAGGTTCGACTGCATCAGTCGCCATGTCGACACATGCCCAACAGGTGCCACACGGCGGCGGCGGTGATGGCCGACAAGCGCCTCGGACAGGAAGGGATTCCCGCAGCCCTTTGCAATCAGCATATGAAAATCAAAATCCGTCCGTTCGAACAAACGCCGGCTGAAGCTCTCTTCCGTCATCCGCCGCAGAGCAAGCATCGACTGGCGCAGGGACAGGATCGCCGTGGCATCCCGCCGAAATCCCGGCATGGTCAGCGCAAGCGGCTCGGTGACCAGACGAAACTCATGGCTCGCCAAGGCGGCATCGGAACTGACCGCGAACTGCTTCAAAAGCCACTGCTGCCCGGCACCGCGCTCGGCCATCCCGTCTTCGGTCAGTCGCGCAAGGGCATTCTGTACCGATTGCCGCGCAGCGCCATAGCGTCGCTGCAGACTTGCGATGGTTTGCGATTCGTCGATCCGCCCGGCGCCCAGATCGCGCAGAATGGCGGCATGAAGCCCATCTTCTTCGTCTGTGGATGGGGCCGGGTCCATCCCCGTGGTCAACGCTGCATCCATTGCCAGCCGAAAACCTCCGTCCGCATCGGTCGTCGCCACCCCCTGCTCGGCCAGCACCAGCAATGCCTTGCGGATGGGTGTGCGCGATACGTTGCACAGAGATGCAAAGGTTTGTTCGGCCAGCCTATCCCCGGCCTTCATGTCCTTGCCTGTCGCCAATGCCAGTATTTTTTGCGCTAATTCAACATGGCGGCGATGCGTGCGGACTTGATCCATCATGGAACACCCTTCCGTAATCCGGCACTCTATTCTGTGCCACCTACCGCCTGAAAGGCAACCCAGAGCCAGACATGATTTTTCTGTCTGCCGACGATTCAGGAGTTGACGCATTTTTTTCGGAAATAATACACTTCAACGATAGACCGCAAAAGCGGCGACATCGGCCACCGGCCGACCACCAACAGAGGAGTATCGCCGTGACCACCCCATTCGGACCCAACGCCTTGCCACTCGGATCATGGCTTCTTGCCGCGACCGCCCTGATCGCATCCACACCGGCCGCTCTGGCGGCAGATCTCGTCATCTCGAACTGGGATGGCTACATGGCCCCGGACATCGCTGAAGGCTTCAAGGCAGCGACCGGGCTTGAGGTTGAAATCGTCAACCACGCCACCAACGAAGAGATCATGGGCAAGCTCATGGCCGGGCAAGGCAAGGGCTATGACGTCGTCTTTGTCTCATCTCCCTTTGCGGAAATCCTGAACCAGCAAGGGCTTTTGGCACCCATCGACCATGCCGCCGTTCCCAATATCGCGAACCTCTACCCAGAGGCTGCCGCGCTTGCCTACGACCCCGGCTCAACCTTCGCGGTTCCTTATGCGTGGGGCACAACGGGCCTTTGCTACAGGTCTGACCTGGTGGAAGGCACGCCCGACAGCTGGAATGCAATGCTGCAGCCAACGGATGCGCTGAAGGGCAAGATCACCATGCTGGCCACTGATCGCTGGCTGATGGCGGCGGGGCTCTTGGCGCAGGGGGCTTCGGTCAACGAATCCGACCCAGCAAAGATAGATGCAGCCCGCGACCTGCTGATCGAGACAAAGAAATCCCTGCTGGCCTATGATGATACGACCTTCTACGCAAAGCTCGTTTCAGGTGAGGCTTCTCTGGTCCACGCTTGGGACGGCTGGTGCAACTACGGTATCGCCGAAAATGCCGACATTCGCTTTGTGGTCCCGAACGAAGGTTCCGACCTGTGGGTCGATACCATGGTCGTGATGCAGAATGGCGAAAACAAGGAAAACGCTATGAAGTTTCTCAACTTCATTCTGGATGCGAAAAACCACGCCTGGGCGGCAGAGAACATTCTCTACAAGGTTCCGAACAAGGCCGCGATGGAAAGCCTTGATCCGGCCTTGCTGGAACAATTCCCCAACATGAAAATGACGCCTGCGGAATTGACTGGTTTCGAACTGTTGCGCGACTTGGGCGATGCCCAGCCCGTCTATTCCCGGGCCGTCAGCGAAATCAAGGCGGCGAACTGATCTTGTTCTTCCGTTGCGGGGGGCGCTAGCCCCCCGTTTTCAGCCTACGCCATCCATGCCCGACCGCCCGCGCCGGCATGAGAGGAGCCGTCTTGTCCTTGTACTCCACCCGCCCAAGCCTGCTTGCCGCACCGGCGCTCCTTTGGCTGCTGGTGTTCATGCTTTTGCCCTGCCTGCTGATCTTCACCTATGCCTTCTTTGAACGGGGCACCTGGGGCGGCATCGTATACACGTTCACCTTCGAAAACTTTCGCCGCGTGTTCGACCCGCTCTATGCCGGGGTCTTTCTGAATTCGGCGCGTATTGCCGCGATAACCACCGCCATTGCCATCCTGATCGCCTATCCCGCCGCCTATGCCATCAGCCGCGCGCCGCGCGCACGTCAACCGATCCTTCTGTTCCTTGCGGTTCTACCGTTCTGGAGCAATTACCTGATCCGGACCTATGCCTGGATCGTCCTGCTGAACCGCGAAGGGCTCTTTAACGGGATCCTGTCGCAAGCGGGCTATCAGGGTGAACCGCTTTCAATGCTCTACACCGAAGGCGCGGTCATCATCGGACTGGTCTACAATTACCTGCCCTTCGTGATCCTCGCCATTTATTCAAGCCTCTCTCGGCTTGATCCTGAATTGTCCGAGGCATCACGCGACCTTGGCGGCGGCGCGATCCGAACGTTTCTACGGGTGACACTTCCACTCACCCTTCCCGGCGTCGCGGCGGGCGGTGTTTTCATCTTTGTGCTGTCCATCGGAAATTTCGTGACCCCGGCCCTACTGGGCGGCGGACGTTTTCAGATGATCGGCAACCTTGTCTACGATCAGTTTCTGACGGCGAATGATTGGCCCTTTGGCGCCGCGCTGGGCATGATCCTGATCCTTGCCATGATCATCCTGCTTACTGTGCAGGCCAAGCTAACGAACCACGCAAGCGGAACCACCCCCAAAGCGCGGGAGGAGGCCGCATGACCCGTAGCCCGCTTTCCGGCAGGATCATCCTGACCCTTGTCTTCGGCTTTCTCTACCTGCCCATTGCCGTGCTTGTCGGCCTTTCCTTCAATGAATCCGGCCTGCCAACCGTCTGGTCCGGCTTTTCAACCAAATGGTACGGCGCGCTTCTCGCGAATGGCGACATTCTTGGCGCAGCCTGGAACACCCTGATCGTCGCTATCTTTGCGACCGTCATCGCGACCATCCTCGGCACCCTGCTTGCGCTTGGCTTGGAAACACGCCGCCGCAACGGCACCGCAGTCGAGGCGTTGGTCTTTGCACCGATGGTTATCCCCGATATCGTCCTTGCCGTCGCGCTTTTGTCATTCTTTTCAAGGCTGAACGTGCCGCTTGGCCTGCATACGATCATCGCCAGCCACGTGATCTTTGACCTTGCCTTTGTCTGTTCCATCGTCCGCGCCCGGTTAAAGCACTTTGACCATTCAGTTGTCGAAGTATCGCGCGATCTGGGGGCATCTGCATGGGCAACGTTCTGGCGCATCACCGTACCGATGCTGTTGCCCGCAATCATCGCCGGGGCGCTTCTCGCCTTCACTCTCTCGATTGATGAATTCATCATCGCGTTCTTCACCGCCGGGGCGGGACGTTCCTCGATCACGCTGCCGATGCAGATCTATTCGATGATCCGGTTCGGCATCACACCCGAAATCAACGCCCTTGCCACCATCGTTATGGCGGTCAGCGCCACGGCGCTGATCCTTTCGCAGTGGCTCAACAAAGATCAGTTCCGATGACAGTGCCCTCCCCCAACAGCGACCGCTTCCTTGCGCTTGAGGCGCTGTCCAAGGATTTCGGCTCCACTCGGGCGGTGGACAAGGTCAACCTCGACATCCGTCAGAATGAGTTCTTTGCTCTGCTCGGCCCGTCCGGCTGCGGCAAATCCACCTTGCTGCGTATGCTCGCGGGATTTGAAGCGCCAACCGAAGGGCGGATCCTGCTTGAGGGAACGGACATCACACCGCTCAAGCCCGAACGCCGCCCGCTGAACCTGATGTTCCAATCCTACGCCCTGTTTCCCCATATGACCGTGGCACGCAACATCGCCTATGGGCTTGAGATGGAGCGCCTTCCCCGCCACGAAATCAAAAGCCGGGTGGACGAGATCATTGCTGTCACCGATCTTGCCCAGTTTGCCGACCGTAAACCGGAACAGCTTTCCGGCGGTCAACGCCAGCGCGTGGCCCTTGCGCGCGCGCTCATCAAACGCCCGCGCGTGCTATTGCTGGATGAACCGCTGGGCGCGCTGGACCGAAAGCTGCGGGAAAGGATGCAGCTTGAGCTGAAAAGGCTGCAACATGACGTGGGCATCACCTTCATCATCGTGACCCATGATCAGGAAGAAGCTTTGGTCATGGCAGATCGCATGGCGATCCTACGCGATGGCAAGCTGCTGCAATGCGGCAGTCCCGAGGAGATCTACCAGAAACCCGCCGACCGCTTTGTCGCCAATTTCATCGGCACCATGAACTTTATTCCCGGGCGCGTTGACGGCAATCACTGCTTCACAGCGGCGGGCATCAACCTACCCGGCGTCGCGGGCCCAAGCGGTGATGTGGTTCTTGCCATCCGCCCCGAAGATGTGGCCCTAACCGCGCCCGGACAGGGCATCGATTGCCGCCTGCGCGACATCGCGTATCACGGGCTTGACCGTGTGCTGCACGTCACGCTGAACGCCTGCGCCACACCGGTTCAGGTCCGGGTGCCCGCGCGCAGCGACACCGGCCACGCCATCGGCGATGCGCTCAACATCACATTTGCAGCCGACCGCTGCGCCCTTTTCCCCGCCTGATCTGCAAGAGGTGACCCAATGCCAAAAACAATCGCATTCTTCCCCGAAGCCGCCTTTGGCCCTGCCCTGAACTCTGTCGGCATTGCGCAGGCGGTGCAGGCGATGGGCCACAAGGCGGTGTTCTTGTCCGACCCGGGCTTCCTGTCTGTCTATGAAGGATACGGGTTCGAGGCGCACCCCGTGAACCTGTCCGAACCCATGCCACCCGAGCAGATGGCAAAGTTCTGGGAGGATTTCATCAACGGGCACATCCCCAATTTCCGCAAATCCCCCTACGAACAGATCGACAATTACGTTCTGGATTGCTGGACCGCGATTGTTGAAAGCGCCAGATGGGCGCAGAAAGACCTGCCCTCTGTCTTGACCCGCATCAAGCCCGACATGATCTGCGTCGACAACGTGATCCTTTTCCCGGCGATCAAGCAATTCGGCAAACCATGGGTGCGGATCATCTCTTGTTCCGAGAACGAGATCGAAGATGAGGCCATCCCCCCCCATTTGTCAGGCTGCAAGGCAGATGATCATGCTTGCCATGCTGCCTATCGTTCCCGATTCAATGAGGTGATCAAACCGCTGCACGATGACTTCAACGCCTTCCTCGCGGCAAATGGCGAAGACGCCTATCCGCTGGGCCAGTTCTTTGAAGCTTCGCCTTACATGAACCTGTTGCTCTATCCCGAGCCGGTCAAGTTCACCCGCGGCCACCCGCTTGATCCGCAGAAATTCCAGTATCTCGAAGGCTGCGTGCGCACTGAAAAGCCGTATGAGGTTCCAACCTTCGCCACCCATAGTGACAAGCCGCTGATCTATGTGTCCTTCGGCAGTCTAGGCGCGGGCGATACAGACCTTCTAAAACGCATCATCGCAACGATCGGGCGGCTGCCCTACCGGGCGCTGGTGAATGTCGGCGATTACATGGGCGAATACAGCGACCTGCCCGGCAACGTCGTGATCGACAGTTGGTATCCCCAGCCTTCGGTCATTCCCCTTGTCGATGCTGTCATCCATCACGGCGGCAACAATTCCTTCACCGAATGCCTGTATTTCGGCAAACCCGCGATCATCATGCCTTATGTCTGGGATGGGCATGACAATGCCACCCGCGTTGATGAAACCGGCCATGGCTTTCATCTTCCCCGCTACGATTGGACCGATGCCGACCTTGCAGCCAAGCTGGATGCCTGCATCACCGATCCGGCCATGAAGGCGCGGCTCGCCGCCACTTCCGCGCATATGCAATCGCGCAATGGGCAGCAAAAGGCCGCCGCTATCCTTGATCAAATCGTCACGACAGGGGCTTTCCATGGCTGACACCCTGAAATCCTCGGCCCCGCATATCCATGCGGCCACCACCTTTTCTGACCTTGTCGATTGGGGCGCACAGCCCGACTGCATCGAAGGGCAGTCCCATTCAACTGGGCGACTCTTGTTCAAGGGGCCCGGAAATCAGCCGGAATGCGGCATTTGGGTCTGCACGCCGGGGCGCTGGCGGCTGTCCATCCCACGCGATGAGTTCTGCCATTTCGTTGCTGGCCGCGCCACCTATCGCTCTGACACCGGCGAAGTGATTGAGGTCACACCCGGCACGGCCGTCCTGTTCCCCGCGGGCTGGACAGGCGAATGCGCCGTGATCGAGACCATACGAAACATCTATCTGCTGGCCTGACCAGCCCCAAGAAGGACAAGACGAATGACTGCCACGCCGCTCATGCGCAAACCGCTCGAACAGACCGACTTGAAAGATTGGGGCGTGATCCCCACCATGATCGAAGGGGAAAGCCGTACCTCTGGCCTTGTGATCTATAAGGGCCCTGAAGGACAATCCGAATCCGGCCTCTGGGTCTGCACACCAGGAAAATGGGAGTGCCACGTCACCCGTGACGAGTTTTGCCACTTCCTCGAAGGGCGCTGCACATATGTGCATGAAAGCGGCGAGGTGATTGAAATCACCCCCGACACCGCCGCCTTTTTTCCACAGGATTGGAAGGGCGTATGCACCGTGCATGAGACGATCAAGAAGGTCTACATGATCCGCTGATCCCATGCCGGGGCGCGCGGCCCCGGCCCCTTTGCCCAACCAAGGACGACCGGACGATGCCGTTTGATCTGAACACGCCCTGCCATTTCATTCAGGGCCACCACCGGCCATCGTCCGGGCGACCCCAACCCGTGATCGACCCGGCCACGCTCGCCGTTGTTGGCCAGATCGCCGACAGCACCATTGGCGAAATCGAAAACGCCCTCGCCGCCGCGACGGATGCCCAGCGCGGATGGGCGCGGCTTGATGCCAAAAGCCGCGCCACCCTCCTGCACCGCATCGCCGCAAGGATCGAGGCAACGGATATGCGCCACTGCGCCGAAACCATGTCGCGTGAGATGGGAAAACCCTATCCCGAAGCCATCGGCGAAGTGGCCAACTGCGCCGGGGCCTTCCGCTATTTCGCGGAAATGGCCCGCGATGACGGAGGCAAGGTCGCGGGCACCACGCAGACCGGGTCCTTCCAGTTCGCGCGTTATGAACCGCTGGGCCTGTCGGTCCACATCATGCCCTTCAACTTTCCCATCCTGCTGATGTGCTGGACCGTGGCCGCATCCTTGGCCGCGGGCAATGGATGCATCATCAAACCCGCCCCTGCGACCACGCTTTCCACCCTGATCTTCATGGGGGTCTTTGCCGATCTGCCGGAAGGCCTGATCGCATGCCTTCCGGGCGGAACCGAAACGGCCCAGGCACTGATCCACTCGCCCCGGACCCATGCCGTGGCCTTTACCGGGTCAGTCGCCGCCGCGCGCAGCGTCGCCATGGCGGCAGCGGGTGAGATGAAACCCGCCGTGATCGAGGCTGGCGGATCTGACCCTATGATCATCACCCGCCACGCGCCGCTGGACGTCGCTGCTGCGGGGGCCGTCACCGCCGCCTTCCACATGTCGGGCCAAGTCTGCACCTCGGCCGAAAGGTTCTTTGTTGAAGATACCATTCATGATGAATTCGTCACCCGCTTCGCCGCCCAAACCGCCCGCCTACGCATCGGCAACGGCCTCAGCCGCGCCGAGATCGGACCCTTGGTTTCAGAGTCTGCGCGCGCCAAGGTGATCCGGCTGGTCGAAGATGCAAAGGCCAAGGGCGCCACTGTCATTACAGGGGGGCGCATACCGCCGCACCTGCCGACTGGCTGGTTCTACGAACCGACCATCCTGACAGATTGCACGCCAGACATGGATATCCTGCACGAAGAATGCTTCGGCCCCGTCGCAGCGATTTGCCGCGTGCCGGATTTTGACACCGCCATCACCCGCGCCAATGACAGCCAATTTGGCCTTGGCGCATCGATCTTCACCACCTCACTGGATGAGGCGATGGAGGCAGCCGAGCGGTTGGAGGCCGGAATGGTCTGGGTCAACAACCCGTTGATCGACAACGACGCCCTGCCCTTCGGCGGGTGGAAGAAATCGGGGATTGGGCGCGAACTGTCACGACTTGGGCTGGACACGTTCCGCCGTTCAAAGATGGTGATCATTGACCATAAGCCCAGCATTCAAGGCTGGTGGTATCCCTATCCCGACGACTGGTTCCACGACTCGGTAGGTCGCAGCCATGTGTAATGGTGGGAAAGGGCGGGTGTGACCCCGCCCCCACCAGATCAGCGCGTAAACTTCTTGTACTTCACGCGCTTCGGTTCAATCGAATCCGGGCCAAGGCGGCGCACCTTGTCATCCTCATAGGCCTGGAAGTTGCCCTCGAACCATTCGACATGGGCATCCCCTTCAAAGGCGAGGATGTGGGTACACAGCCGGTCAAGGAAGAACCGGTCGTGCGAAATGATCACGGCACACCCGGCAAATTCCTCGATCGCCGATTCCAGCGCCTGCAGCGTCTCCACATCCAGATCGTTGGTCGGTTCGTCCAGCAGCAACACGTTGCCCCCGGATTTCAACAGCTTTGCCATGTGAACGCGGTTACGCTCCCCGCCCGACAGGATACCGACCTTCTTTTGCTGGTCCGATCCCTTGAAGTTGAACGATGAACAATAGGCCCGGCTGTTCACCTCGGCATCGCCCAGAACGACGATGTCCAGCGCATCGGTGATCTCTTCCCAGACGTTCTTGTTCGGATCGAGCGAATCGCGTGACTGGTCGACATAGGACAGCTGCACCGTATCGCCCAGCGTGATGGTCCCGCTGTCGGGCGTTTCCGTGCCGATGATCATCTTCATCAGCGTGGATTTCCCGGCCCCGTTGGGGCCGATCACACCAACGATGCCCCCCGGCGGCAGCGCGAAGGACAGGTTTTCGATCAACTGCTTGTCGCCCAGCGATTTGGAGACATTCTCGAATTCAATGACCTTGGACCCAAGCCGCGGACCATGCGGGATGATGATCTGCGCTTTGCCGACCAGATCCTTGACCGATTCATCCGCCATCTTTTCATAGGCCGAGATACGCGCCTTGGATTTGGCCTGCCGTGCCTTGGCCCCGGCACGGATCCATTCCAGTTCCTTTTCCAGAACCTTCTGCTTGGCCTTGTCCTCGCGCGCTTCCTGCGCCAGCCGCTTGGCCTTGGCATCCAGCCACGAGGAATAGTTGCCCTCATGCGGCAGCCCCTTGCCGCGTTCCAGTTCCAGAATCCAGGTCGTGATGTCGTCCAGGAAATACCGGTCGTGGGTCACGGTCAGAATCGTGCCCTTGTATTCGATCAGGTGCTTTTGCAGCCAGGCAATGGTCTCGGCATCCAGATGGTTCGTCGGTTCGTCCAAAAGCAGCATGTCGGGCGCTTCCAGCAGCAGCTTGCACAGCGCAACCCGGCGCTTTTCGCCACCCGACAAGGTTTCCACATTGGCATCATCCGGCGGGCAGCGCAGGGCCTCCATCGCCACGTCGATTTGGCTGTCCAGATCCCACAGATTTTCCGCGTCGATCTGATCCTGCAACTGCGACATTTCTTCGGCGGTTTCATCCGAATAGTTCATCGCCAGTTCGTTGTAACGGTCCAGCTTGCCCTGCTTTTCCGCCACGCCCAACTTGACGTTCTCGCGCACAGTCAGCGTCAGATCCAGTTGCGGCTCCTGCGGCAGATAGCCGACCTTGGCCCCCTTGGCGGCCCAGGCTTCGCCCTGAAAATCCTTGTCCCATCCGGCCATTACGCGCAGCAGGGTGGATTTCCCCGCCCCGTTCACGCCAACCACACCGATCTTCACTCCGGGCAGAAAGTTCAGGCGGATGTTTTCAAACACCTTCTTGCCGCCGGGATAGGTCTTTGACACGCCATCCATGTGATAGACGTATTGATACGAGGCCATCTTGCCGCTCCTGCGTGAATCCTTTGGGATGTTGGGGGGACATGTAGCGATAATGCTGGACAGTGGCAACGTGAGGTGTTTGGGGCAGAGTGATCGGGCGTTTGCCCTGAATGAAAGCGGAGGGCGGCGTGCGGGCAGGATTCCCCGTTGCGCGAAAGGGAATGGTGATCGGGCTTCTGGGAGGAAGCTTCGATCCGGCGCATGGCGGCCATGTCCATATCACGCGCGAAGCGCTCAAGCGTATGGGCCTGGACCGCGTCTGGTGGCTGGTCAGCCCTGGCAATCCGTTAAAGCAACACGGACCCGCACCCCTGGCCGACAGGATGGCGCGCGCCCGCGCCATAATGCGCGATCCGCGCGTCAGTGTGAGTGACATAGAGGCGCGCCTCGGAACCCGCTACACCGCCGAAACGCTCACTGCGCTGAAGGCGCATTATCCCGGCGTGCGTTTCGTCTGGCTGATGGGGGCCGACAATCTGGTGCAGTTCCACCGCTGGGAACGGTGGGAGGATATTCTGCGCATGGTGCCCGTAGGTGTTCTGGCTCGGCCGGGATGGGGCGTGCGGGCGCGCATGTCAAAGGCCGCCCGTATCTACGGCGGCGATCTGGTCGACCGGGGCGAAGTGCTGCGCAATAAACCCGCCCCGGCATGGTGCTTTGTGAACCTGCCGATGGACGGCTCGTCCTCCACCGCCATCCGGGCGCGGGGGGAATGGCGGCGCTGATCACGCGCCGCGGCATTTCTTCCGCTTGCTGCATGGCATGGGCTTTGGCTAGGGTCGGCGGGTTGTCCTTGGGGGGAAGTCATGGTTTCGCGGCGGTTTGTTCTGGGTGGCATGTTGGCCGGCCTTGCGGCCCCTACCTTTGCCGAAGGGTTGATTGTCAGCCCCCGCCCTCTGGCGCGGCCCTCAGGAAACGCCACCAAGGCAAAATCGGCGGCAGATCCCGGCGCCCTTATCGAGGCGGCAGGTCTGGGTGGCGTTGTGGGTTTTGCCGTTGCGGATGCGCGCAGCGGGAAGATTCTTGAGGCGATGGGAGAAAGTCAGGCGCTTCCCCCGGCCAGCACTGCCAAAGCAGTCACGGCGCTTTATGCGTTGGAAAAGCTGGGCAGCGGTCATCGCTTTATCACCCAAGTCCTTGTCACCGGTTCTATTCAGGGCGGGCGCGTGAATGGAGATCTGATCCTTGCCGGGTCAGGCGATCCGGAGCTCGACACCGATCGCATGGGCGATCTGGCAGCTCAGCTTGCCGCAACCGGCATCCGCAGCATCAGCGGCTCGTTCCTGTTCCAAGACGGGGCCCTTCCCGCCATTGCCGAGATTTCGGGCGATCAGCCCGATCACGTCGGCTACAACCCCGCCATTTCCGGCCTGAACCTGAACTACAATCGCGTGCATTTTGAATGGAAGCGCGCGCAGGATGGCTGGGGCGTTGCGATGGATGCGCGCGGCGAACGTTTCGCACCACCGGTCCGCATGGCGCGGATGGAGGTGGTCCGCCGCCAATCCCCCCTGTTCACGTGGCGCGAACGCGGCGGGTCCGAAGAGTGGACCGTCGCCAGCGAGGCCTTAGGCAAGGGCGGCAGCCGCTGGCTGCCCGTGCGCAACCCAGGGGCCTACACAGCCGAAGTGTTCCAGACTCTTGCCCGCGCGCAAGGGATCGACCTGTCTGAGCCCAAACGTACCGCGCGCCTGCCGCAAGGCGCGCAAGTGGTGGCCCAACTCACCGGTGACCCCCTGCCCGATGTCCTCCGCCGCATGCTGCGCTGGTCCACCAACCTGACGGCCGAGGTGATGGGCCTGTCTTCCTCTGGCGCTGGTGGTCTGAAAGCCTCCGGCGCGGCCATGTCAGACTGGGCGCGCGGACGGCTGGGGGCCGAGGGGCGCTTTGTCGATCATTCCGGACTGGGCAGCGACAGCCGGATCAGCCCTGCTGAGATGGTCAAGGCGTTGATTGCTGCACAGGCCACGCCGTCAGGTCGCGGATTGAAGCCGATCCTGCGCGATCTCGGGATGCGGAACGGCGACGGCGAGGAAATCGACAGCCCCGTCTCCGTGATCGGCAAGACCGGCACCCTGAACTTCGTCTCCTCGCTCGTGGGCTATGTCCAACCCCCATCTGGCCGCGAGATGGCCTTTGCCATCTTTTGCGCCGATCCGGCCCGACGTGATCGGCTGTCGGTGGCCGAACGCGAAGAACCCGAAGGCGGCAAGGCGTGGACACGGCGCGCACGACGGTTGCACGGCCAACTCATCGCGCGCTGGGCCGGTCTTTACGCATGAGTGTTCAATAGCCCTGCCAGAAAGCGGCCATCTGCCAGACCAGGGGCACACCAAGCAACAGCATGAAGGGAAAGGTGATCCCAAGCGACGCCGTCAGATAGATTGACGGGTTCGCCTCGGGAAACGTGGCGCGTACCGCTGCGGGTGCATCAATATAGCTGGCCGATGCCGCCACCGCCCCCAAGACAAAGGCTGACCCCATCGGCAACCCGACCAGCGTGGCAAGACCTGTCACGACAAAGCCGTTCACCATCGGCATGGCCAGACCGAACACCAGCATCCGCCCGCCAACTTTGGCAAAATCCTTCAACTGACGCCCGGCAGTCATCCCCATTTCCAGCAGGAAAAGCACCAATACACCCCGGAACAGATCCACAAAGAACGGCTCCACCTTGGCGAAATTTGCTTCTCCCGACGCGGCCCCGATGACCAGTCCGCCGCCAAGCAACAGCAGGCCTCGCCCACGCAAGGTTTCCATCAGGATCGCCGAAAGAGGCGCACCTTTGGAACCACGCGCCCGCGACAGCGCAATACGCCCATAGAAAAGGGCCACCAGAATCCCAAGTTCCATCAGCGCAACCAGGCCGGTGACATAACCTTCCATCGGCGTTCCCGCCCCTTCAGCATAGGCGCGCGCCACTACAAAGGTCACCGATGACACCGACCCGTAAAGCGCCGCAACGCCGGCGGCATCCACGATGCTAAGGCGAATGGCATAGCGGGCCACCAGAAAGGACAGCAGGGGGATCAGCATCACGACCAGTGCCGTCACCGTGATGGCGCCCGCCAAATTCCCTAGATCGGCAGTGGCCAGTTCGCGCCCCCCCTGCAGCCCGATGGAGAACAGAAGAAAGATCGCAAAGATCCGGATCACAGGTTCCGGAATCTCAAGATCCGACCTGATCAGCGTGGCCAGAATCCCCAGCAGAAAGGCAAGCGTGACCGGCGAGATAAGGTTTTCAACGAGTATGCTGTCCAAAATGACCCCCTTTGATGGAACGCGGGGCCGTTCTGCAACGCAGCATTTGAAAAGAGAAACGCAAAATCTATATCTGATTAATCAGATAAACTCATAGGTTGGCGAAATGCATGATGTGGACACCGCGTTGCTGCGCACCTTTGTCGTCCTGTCCGAGACGGCCAGCTTTTCACGCACGGGCGCTTTGATCGGGCGGTCCCAATCGGCCGTTTCAGGGCAAATCCGCAAGCTTGAAAGCATGTTCGGGCGGCAGTTGCTGGAACGCGACACCCGAAATGTGCGGCTGACCGGCGAAGGGGAACGGCTGCTTGTCCACGCGCGGGGCATGATCGCACAGGCTGATGCGATGCTCGCACGATTTCGCGCGCCCGAAGTCGCCGGAGCCGTGCGTTTTGGCAGCCCCGAAGATTTCGCATCGGCCTATCTTCCCGACATCCTTGGAATCTTTGCCGCCGCCCATCCATCGGTAGAACTGCATGTGACCTGCCAACTCACCCTCCCCCTTGTGGAAGAGTTTGAGGAGGGGAAGCAGGATCTGATCATCGTCAAGCAGGACCCAACCCGCCGCTATTCCGGCGCGCGGTCGCTGTGGCAGGAACAACTGGTCTGGGTCGCGGCAACGAGTTTGACGGCAGACTTTGCGCAGGTACGGCCTGGAAAGCCCCTCCCCCTCGTGCTCAGCCCCGCACCTTGCGTCTATCGCAGTCGCGCCGCCAGCGCCCTGGACACAAGCGGTGTAGCCTGGACGGGCGTCTTTACCTCTCCGTCCTTTGCCGGTCAGGCTGCCGCCGTTCGCGCCGGCCTTGGCTACGCCGTCATGCCGCGCGCGATGGTTCCCGCCGGACTTGTTGTATTGGACGGATGGCCACCATTGGCCGAGGCTGAAATCGCCCTGCTTGGGCAGACCCGGCTATCACCACCCGCGGCGGCCTTGGCCGAATTCATCACCAACAGGGTCGCGCGGCGTCAGGGCTTCATATGACGCACCCGCGCGCCCCATTCGATGGCCGCCGCATGCAGGCGGTCCACGCGCAACTCTTCGCGCACTTCCTCCAGCATCCGCAATTCGACGTCGTTGTGGTTCCCATCCGCCGTGACCACATCACAGGCCAGCGCATAGGCCGTCTCGTTCAACCGTTCCGGCAAAGCCTCGCGGATCAGCCCGAACAGCGCATCCAGCCCATCCTCTTCCTCGAATAGGTCAAACACGATTTGGCTGATGCGGCGGATGCGGTCCGTGTCGTAATCGGCAAAGACCGGCATGTGATTGACCATCCGCTGGATCGCCACCAACTCGGCCGTCCGCATGTTCTGATCCGATGCAGAACAGGCGATCATGACAGCGATCAGCGCATCTTGGGGTGACATGGCAGATGTGTCGGACATGGCGCTTTTCCTGTACATACCGGGCCGCTTCTCGGCCGTTTCTCGCGGCGACATTATTGACGTGATGCAGGGGCGGCAATAGAGGACGGGGGTCTCCGGGGGCATGGGGCCCCTTGGCGGATGCCAAAGGATGTGAAGCAATGTCTTCCCTGCGCGATGCGGCGATGAAATCGAAAGCCTGGCCCTTTGAAGAGGCCCGCGCCATCCTGAAACGGTATGAAAAGAAAGACCCGGAAAAAGGCCACATCCTGTTCGAAACGGGCTATGGCCCCTCGGGCCTGCCGCATATCGGCACCTTTGGCGAGGTGGCGCGCACAACCATGATCCGCCGCGCCTTCGAGGTGATCAGCGACATCCCCACCCGGCTCATCTGTTTTTCGGATGACGTGGACGGGATGCGCAAGGTGCCCGAAAACGTGCCGCAACAGGACATGCTCCGCCAGCACATGCAAAAGCCGCTGACCAGCGTGCCGGACCCTTACGGCGAATATGAATCCTTCGGGCATCACAACAACGCCATGCTGCGGCGCTTTCTGGATACCTTTGGCTTCGAGTATGAATTCATCAGTGCTACCGAATTCTACAAGTCGGGCCGCTTTGACGACACGCTGCTGCTGGCGGCGGAACGCTATGACGCGATCATGGCCATCATGCTGGCGTCTTTGCGGGACGAGCGGCAGAAAACCTATTCGGCGTTCTTGCCGATCCATCCCGAAACCGGGCGGGTGCTTTATGTGCCGATGAAAGAGGTGAATGCCAAGGATGGCACCATCACCTTCGACGACGAGGATGGCCGGGAATGGACGCTGCCCGTCACCGGCGGCAATGTGAAACTGCAATGGAAGCCCGATTTCGGCGCCCGCTGGGCCGCGCTGGACGTGGATTTCGAAATGTATGGCAAGGACCACAGCACCAACACCCCGATCTATGACGGGATCTGCGAGGTGCTGGGTGGCCGCAAGCCCAACCACATGACCTATGAACTTTTCCTCGATGATCAGGGGCAGAAGATTTCCAAATCCAAAGGCAACGGCCTGACCATCGACGAATGGCTGACCTATGCCGCAACGGAAAGCCTGTCCTATTTCATGTATCAAAAGCCCAAGACGGCCAAGCGGATGCATTTCGACGTGATTCCGCGCGCGGTGGATGAATACCACCAGCAACTCCGCGCCTACCCGACGCAGGATGTCGACGCACAGGTGAACAACCCGGTCTGGCACATCCATGGCGGCACCCCGCCGGAATCGCACATGATCGTGCCCTTCTCGATGCTCCTGAACCTTGCCAGCGTGGCGGGGGCCAAGGATGCCAAGGGGCTCTGGGGCTATATCCGCGCCTATGCGCCGGAAGCCTCGCCCGAAACGCATCCCGATCTGGACGCGGCGGCGGGCTTTGCCGTGCGCTACTTTGCCGACCGCATTGCCCCCACCCGCGTGTTCCGCGCGCCCGATGCCAAGGAACGCGCCGCGATCAAGGATCTGCGAGCACGTTTGGCGGCATGGGACGGCGGGCTGGATGCCGATGCCTTGCAATCCATGGTCTTCGCCGTCGGCAAGGACCACGGGTTTGAACCTCTGCGCGACTGGTTCAAGGCGCTCTATGAGGTGCTTCTCGGCGCCAGCGACGGCCCGCGCTTTGGTGGCTTCGTCGCGCTTTACGGCGTGGCGGAAACCATCACGCTGATCGACAAGGGCCTTTCGGGCGAATTGCTGGCCTGAAGAACTGGCACGCTGGCGGCAAGCACAGTCAATTCCGGTCTCCGGGATTGACCCATCCCTGCATCGGCCTAGCCTCCCTGATGGGGACGTATATCAGGGAGGCCGCGATGCGCCGCATTGCACTTGGACTTTTGACTGCCCTCTGCCTTGCATTGCCGGTCTCTGCTCAGGAAGACCCGGTTCAGCAAACGATCCTGAACCAGATCGAGGCCTTCAGGGCCGATGATTACGCCACCGCCTTCACCTTCGCGTCGCCCTCGATCAAGTCGATCTTCATGTCGCCGGAAAACTTCGGGATGATGGTCAAGAATGGCTATCCCATGGTACACCGCCCCGGCGCGATCCAGATGCTGGAACAGCGCGAAATCGCCGGGCGTCTTTGGCAGAAGGTGATGATCACCGATCAGTCCGGGCGCACCCATGTGCTGGATTACCAGATGATCCCGGCCGAAGGCGGCTGGCAGATCAACGCGGTCCAGCTTCTGCCGGAACCCGGCGTCGGCGCTTGATGCCTTTACCATCCCTGCGTTCGCCGGACTGACATCCGGTTAACCCTGCCTTGCTACCCGTTTCCCCCGCGTTAACCAGCGAGGGAACAGATGAACAAGGCAGTTACGGACGGGCTGGTGCTGATGCCCCCAGCATTTGAAGCAGGGCTCAACCTTTGGTCCCGCGAAGACGGGCTTTCCGGTCAGGGATCTTGGGCAAACCAACCCAACGCAGCCTTTGTCCCGGCGGATCAAGACTTCGCCGGTTGCCTAGAGGTGCAAAAGACAACTGCAACCTTGAAATTGCGGTGCTTCCAACAAATCCCCATGCGTCCGGGCATGTATCTGCGCGTGTCTGCCCGCGTGAAGTGCCTGTCAGGTGCCTTTCCGGGCGTCCGCGTTGCCGCCTTTGCGGCAGCGGCCAACGGCTCCAACGTCGCCTCTGCCGCACAGATCGGCCCAGCCATGGCGATGCAGCAATACGGTCAAGTCGTCACCGTCTCTGCTATCATCGGTTCGGGAAACCGCAGCGGCGTCGATATGGTCTGGGGAAACACCCCCGCCTATGGCCATTTCGGCATCGACCTAACAGGCGCAACCGGCGGCATTGTCCGCATCGATGACATCCAGATCGAAGACGTGACAGACGTCTTTCATCGCAACATGATGACTTGGGTAGATGTCCGCGATTACGGAGCTATAGGCGACGGAATCGCAGATGACAGCGCCGCGTTCGAGGCCGCAGATGCCGCCGCAGGGCAGCGCTCTGTCCTCGTATCGTCGGGCTCGTATCGTCTTGCCAGCAACGTCACCTTTGAAAGCGATGTCCGCTTTGAAGGTACGGTCACGATGGCGCCGAACATCCGTCTGTCCTGCACCCGAAACTTCGATCTGAACACCTATACAGCAGCCTTTGGAAACGAAGAGGCTGGGTTCCGAAAGGCTGTACAGGCGCTGTTCTCTTTCACCGATCATGTCGAACTTGATATGTCCGGTCGCCGCGTCGCCCTGACAGCCCCGGTCGATGTTCAGCCGCTTGCTGGCGTGGCAAGCTTTCACCAGTGCCGCGTCATCCGAAATGGTCAGCTCGAAGCGGTGGCAAATGCCGCCTGGACAACGACGACAGTCAACTCGGTTGCCACCTATTCCGTGTCACAGCCCACCCGGCTGACGGCCGTGGCCAATGCCGCAAACATTCCCGCAGGCGCCCGCCTCAGCGGGACGGGTGTCGGACGCGAGGTCTACGTCCGCTCGGTGAACGTGGCCGCAGCGACGGTAGAACTGAGCCAACCCCTCTTTGGGGCGGCGGGGACGCGCACCTTTACCTTTCAGCGCTATCGATACCTCCTGGATTTCGGCGGTTTTGAAAACCTCAGCCGGATCGAGCTTCGCGAGATCGACTTCGATTGCGGGGGCATCTCAAGCGGCCTCATGCTGCCCAGGATCGGCCTTGCCCTGCGCGTGGACAATTGCGTCTTCAACCGCCCTCTGGACCGGGGCATCACCTCCACCGGAACCGGATGCCAGGGACTGATGGTCGATACCTGCCAATTTCAATCAAACGAACTGTCCATCCCTGCGCAAGACCGCACGACAATCGCCCTGAACGTGAACGCAAATGACGCAAAGATCCGGGGCAACCGCATCGTCCGTTTCGCAACCTTCGCCGTCATGGCAGGAACGGGACACCTGTTTGTCGGCAACCACTTCTTCCAAGGCGATGACACGACGGGTGGCACACGCCGCGCTGGGGTTGTCCTGACCTCAACCAATGTAAAGACGCTGTTCACCGGCAATTACATCGACAACAGCTTTATCGAATGGTCGAATGAACATGATGCCCAGCCTGCTTTTAGCAATGGCTTTTCGTTCGGGGGCCTGACGATCACGGGCAACATCTTCACGGTCAATGATGTCGCCTCGCACTTCCGCTGGCTGGTCGTCACGCCACGCGGGCCAGGACATTTCATTCACGGGCTATCGGTGGTCGGTAATGTTTTTCGTACGCTGAACGGCAACATCGACCGGGTGGAACGGGTGGATGACAGCTTTGCCACGATGGATACAGGGCGGTACCGCGTCATTGATTTCAACCAGAACGCCTTTCACGGCATCTCGCAGATCACGGTCAGCCCCGTGATCCTGCAGCATGATCAGGCCAGCGCCGCCGATACATGGAACATCGATGCTGGCCCTTTCATGCCCTTTGATGGTCGGGCGCGGAATGTGACATCACTGGTCGCCGAAGGGGCAATCACCAACGCCTCCAACGTTACCCAGTTCGCGATGCCGAACGTCCTGACAGAACGCGGGCCGGGTTTGACGCAGGTGCAGGTGCGTTGGCCGACCGCCGTGCGCGGGCGCATCCTTACAACGATCCGCTGTGACAACCCGACGTGAGGATCAGTCAAGCTCTTCGGGTGTCAAACGAAAGGCGCGCGCAAAGCCCCCGTTCAGCAACGCTGAAACGGGGGTAAAGCGGACAAAGGCGAAATCTGCAAAATCCACGTAAAGCTTGGCCTTGGGATGCAGGGCCAACCACTCCGCGCGCAACCCGACACGTGCAAGATCGTCAACCGCCACAAAGCTGGCCCGCGCCCTGATCATCAACCTGGGGTGGGTCAGCGGGTCACCCTTTGCCCCCACCTCGCCTACCATCAGCGCGCAATCAGGATGCACCTGCAACGCCCCAAAATGCGGGGCAAGCGCCGAAATCAGGCTGACGAACCCGCCTGACGGCAGGCTACCAAATGCAATCCGGCTGATCCCCGGCAATCCGTCGTTTGCATCGCTCACTGCCAACGCGGCAAAACGCGCCTCGGCGATCAGGCCCCGCGCCATCTGCCGTGCCGCATCATCGGCCGCTTGGACAGGATCGGGACGGCTGGTCATGGCTGCGGCGTTCCGGTGATTGACAGACGGGTGCTGCGGGCGTTTGCTGCGCGCATGGCCCTTTGGCTAGCATCCGGATCATGACAAACACAACCCACACCGCCACCGAACCGGAATTCCTGCCAAAAATCCTGACAGTTCTCCGCGAAGGCTACAGCCTGCGCGACCTGCGCGCCGATGCCTTGGCCGGGCTGACCGTCGCGATCGTGGCACTGCCTTTGTCCATGGCCATCGCCATCGCCAGCGGCGTGGGGCCCGAACGTGGGCTCTACACCACCATCATCGGCGGCTTTCTCGTCTCGGCTCTTGGGGGTTCACGCTATCAGATTGGCGGGCCAGCCGGGGCCTTTATCGTGCTGGTCGCCGCCTGTGTGATGGCCATCGGGGTCGAAGGGCTGATCCTTGCCACCTTCCTTTCTGGATTCCTGTTGATGGCTGCAGGTGTCTTGCGGCTTGGCACTTATATCCGTTTCATTCCCTACCCAGTCACCGTTGGTTTCACGGCCGGTATTGCGGTCATCATCTTTGCCAGCCAGATCCGCGATCTGTTTGGTCTGTCGCTGTCAGCACCCGAACCGGGCGAGATCATCGCAAAGCTGGAAACGCTCTGGTCTGCCCGGTCTACTGTCACTCCCGCCGCGGTTGCCGTCGCCGCAGGCGTCATCGCCGTCATTCAGGGAATGAAACTCTGGCGCCCGGCGGCACCGGGGATGCTGATTGCCGTCATCCTAGCCTCGGTTCTTGTCCTCACGCTGGGCCTGCCGATTGAAACGATCGGAACCAAATTCGGCGAACTGCCACGCGCCCCGCCCGCACCGGCCCTGCCCGCCATCTCGCTGGATACCCTTCTCGCCGCCCTTCCATGGGCGATCAGTTTCACCCTGCTCGGCGCAATTGAATCGCTGCTCTCTGCCGTAGTCGCCGATGGGATGAGCGGCGCACGCCATCGCAGCAATGCCGAACTGGTGGCACAAGGCGCGGCAAATATTGGGTCGGCCCTGTTCGGCGGCTTCTGCGTGACCGGGACCATTGCCCGCACGGCCACCAATGTCCGGGCCGGATCGCGCGGTCCGGTATCGGGGATGCTGCATGCGCTGTTTGTGCTGGGTTTCATGCTGGTCGCCGCCCCGCTTGCCGCCTTCATTCCGCTTGCGGCGCTGGCGGGTGTACTTGCCGTCGTCGCCTGGAACATGGCCGAGAAAGAAGAATTCTGGCACCTCCTCCGCTCTTCCCGTGCAGATGCCATGGTGCTTCTGGTCACCTTCCTGCTGGTCGTTTTCCGCGACCTGACCGAGGGCATCGTGGTGGGCTTTGCCTTGGGCGGGTTGGTCTTCATCGCCCGCATGTCCGAAGCGGCCGAAGTCGCCGGACATGAGGACGCTACGATCACAACCTCTGATGAAGACAGGGTAGTGATCCGCCTGCGCGGCCCATGGTTCTTTGGCGCGGCCGCACGGCTGGGATCGGTGCTGGAACGCATCGCCGACCGCCCGCGCGAATTTGTCGTTGATCTGACCGATGTTCCAATGATCGATTCCTCAGGCGCGCGGTCCTTTCTTCTTCTGGCGCGACGCATGGCCCGTCGCGGTGGAGTGCTGATCGTGGTCGGCGCCGACGCCCCCGTGCGGCACATGCTGGAGCATCACGGTCTGGACAAGCTGCCAGTGCACTTCCTGCCCAATCTGGCCGCCCTCGACCAAGCCTGATCCAAAGGCGCGCTAACGCGCTTTATGTTTTTCTCGCCTGCGCGCATGCGCGCTTCGGCTTGGCTGATGGGGGCCCTGCCCGTCGGCCATCGGCTCTTGAACCGATGGCGAACCGATGACCGACCCGCCGGAGTATTTGAGCCAAGATGAGAAGGGCCGGTGCCGACCTATGCGGCGAATGGGTCAACCGGATAGCCCACACCCGTCAGGTACAGCCCCTGCGGCGGGCAAACCGGCCCACAGGCCGCCCGATCTTTTGCCTCCAAAGCAGCCAGCACATCCCCTGGTTCCCAACTGCCCGCGCCAACCCGTTCAAGCGTACCCACGATTGAGCGAACCTGATTGTGCAGGAAACTGCGCGCCCTCAGGGTAAAGCGGTATTCCACCCCGCCCGATATCGGCAGTTCGGAAATGGTGATTTCGTCCAGCGTTTTCACCGGGCTTTTCGCCTGACACATGGTCGACCGGAAAGTGGTGAAATCATGCTGGCCCGTCAGATGCGCCGCCCCCGCCTTCATCGCCCGCAGGTCCAGCGGGTTCTGCACCTGCCAGACCAGCCCCCGGTCATGAGTCACCGGTGCACGCCGGGCGACCAGCCGGAACAGATAGCGCCGTTCGGTCGCGCTGAACCGGGCGTGGAAATCCTCGGCCACCTGCGCCACCCGCAGGATGGCCACAGGCGCAGGCTTCAGATGGTGGTTCAGCGCCTCGGACAACCGAAACGGATCCCAAGCCCGGCTCAGGTCGCAATGCGCCACCTGCCCCGTCGCATGCACCCCTGCATCCGTCCGCCCTGCCGCCGCAATCGTATGCGGCCCCGGCTCCAGCTTACCCAGCGCCGCCTCGATCGCCGCCTGAACCGAAGGCTGCCCCGCCGCCTGCCTTTGCCACCCGTTGAAGGGCGACCCGTTATAGTCGATGAGAAGCGCATAGCGTGGCATAGCGCGGGCCTAGCCCAAGCCGGGCAGGCTTGTCCACCATCGGCTGCGCCAAGGCTACACATCCGCTGCCGCGATCCCTATGTTAAGATGTCAGACAGGGGAAAAGATTGGTCCTTTCATCCATCACCGACGGCATTTCTCGCGGGATCGAAGGGGCGACAGCCAGCCTGTCGGAGGCCCTGTTTGAACCCGTGATCCGCCTTGGCGTGACCGGTCTCAGCCGCGTGGGCAAGACGGTGTTCATCACCGGTCTAGTCGCCAACCTGCTGGACCGGGGGAGGATGCCCCAGCTTTCGGCGCAAGCCGCCGGACGGATCGAATCCGTCTGGCTGCAACCCCAGCCCGACGTCACCCTGCCGCGCTTCGATTACGAAGGCCACCTCGCCGCGCTGACCGGCGATTCCCCCCGCTGGCCCGACAGCACCCGCGCCGTATCAGAACTGCGCCTGTCCTTCCGCGTGCGCCCCGATGGCTGGCTCTCCGGCCTGACCGGACCGCGCATCGTGCATCTGGATATCGTCGATTATCCCGGCGAATGGCTGATGGATCTTGGCCTTCTGGACAAGACCTATGCCGACTGGTCGGATGAGGTGCTGACCCGCCTCTCCAAACGCCCCGAGGCCGCCGAATTCATGGCCACCGCCCGCGCCGAAGACGGCTCCCTCCCGCTGGAGGAACCCCGCGCACAGGCGCTTGCCGCGCTGTTCACCACCTATCTGTCGGGCGCGCGCACGGCAGGCTGGGCCGATTGCACGCCGGGGCGGTTCCTCTTGCCCGGTGATCTGGCCGGATCGCCCGTGCTGACCTTCGCCCCCCTGCCCCGCCCCGCCAGCACCCCGCGCGGCAGCCTGTGGCACGAGATGGAACGCAGGTTTGAGGGTTACAAATCCAAGGTCGTCCGCCCCTTCTTCCGCGACCATTTCGCCCGCGTCGACCGCCAGATCGTGCTGGCCGATGTGCTGGGGGCCATCCATCAGGGCCCGCAGGCGCTGGAAGACCTGCGCCGCGTCATGGCCGATGTGCTGGCCGCCTTCCGCCCTGGCCGCAACAGTTGGCTCACCGCGCTGCTGGGCGGCAAGCGGGTGGAACGCATCCTGCTGGCGGCAACCAAGGCCGACTACCTGCACCACAGCCAGCACCCGGCGCTGACCAACATCATGCAGGCCATGCTGCGCGAGGCGCGCGACCGCGCCGAATTCGCGGGCGCCCTGACCGGGGCCATGTCCCTGTCCGGCTTCCGCGCGACGGTGGAGGAAACGGTGACGCGCGATGGCGTGGCGCTGGATTGCGTGCGCGGGCGTCTGGCCGATGGCCGCACCGTCGCCATGTATCCCGGCCGACTACCCGACGATCCGTCGCGCCTGCTCTCGCCCGCACGGCAGGGGGCGGATCGCTGGCTGGATGCCGAGTTTGGCCTCATGGCCTTTGAACCGCCCCTGCGCATGGCGCGAAAACCGGGCGAGGGGCCGCCGCATATCCGGCTGGACCGGGCCATGGAATTCCTGATCGGAGACAGGCTGTGACCGCCGACAAACCCTTCATCATCGAAATGGACAGCAGCGCCGACCCAGCGCTCGCCCCGCCGGTGCCGGACCTGCTGCCCGATGGCCGCGCCATGCAGGCTGCCATGCGGATCGGTGCCAAACGCCCCCGCTCTGCATTGGGTCGCTTTGCGATCTGGGCCTTCGGCGCGCTGTTTTCCTTTGTTCTGTCCGTGGCGGCATGGGATTTCGTCACTAACCTTCTAACGACGAACACAGTGCTGGGCACCATTGCGCTGATCCTCGTCGCCCTTGCCATCCTTGCCGCAACCCTGCTTGCGCTGCGCGAAGCCGCCACCTTTGCGCGTCTGGCCAAGCTTGACGGCCTGCGCCTGCGCGCAGCGGATGCCGCCACTCTGGCCGATGCCAAGCGGGTGACGGGCGAACTCACCGGCCTCTACGCCCGCCGCGGCGACATGGCCTGGGCCGTCTCCCGCCTCAAGGACCGTCAGGGCGACGTGCTGGATCCCGATGCCCTGCTCCGTCTGGCCGAGGTCGAGCTCATGGCCCCCCTCGACACCGCCGCGCGGGCCGAGATAGAGGCCGCCGCGCGGCAGGTCGCCACGGTCACAGCGCTTGTGCCCCTGGCACTCGCGGATGTCGCAATGGCCCTGTTCGCCAACCTGCGGATGATCCGCCGCATCGCGGAAATCTACGGTGGCCGCGCCGGAACGCTGGGCTCCATGCGGCTCTTGCGCCGGGTGTTCGGGCATCTCATCGCCACCGGGGCCGTAGCCCTGACCGATGATCTGATCGGCTCTGTCGCAGGCGGCGGTGTGCTGTCGAAACTCTCGCGCCGCTTTGGCGAAGGCGTGGTCAACGGCGCGCTCACCGCCCGCGTCGGCATCGCCGCGATGGAGATTTGCCGCCCCCTCCCCTTCGCCGCCCTGCCCCGGCCCAGCGTCAGCCAGACCGTCAGCCGAGCCTTGGCGGGCCTCTTCAATCGGGGGGAAAACGGGCGCGGCGACGACGCGCAAAAGGTCTGACCCTACAACGCGTCCGCAATCCGCCGGAACAGCGCGATATTGCCATCCGCCACGCCCGGTTCTTCAAACCCGCGATCGGCGGCATTGACCGCAATCACGATGTTCCGCGCCCGGTCGATCCAGATATATTGCCCATAGATGCCCTGCGCGTTCACCTCGCCCGGCCCCGCCCCCTCGGCAATCCACCACTGATAGCCATATCCCGCCCCGCCGGGGGCCGACGGAACGGTTGACGCCTCCACCCAATCGCGCGGCACGATCTGGCGACCCTGCCACATCCCACCCTGCGCGATCATCTGCCCGAACCGCGCATAATCCCGCGTCGCCATGTTCAGCCCGCCCAGAACGAAACTCACCCCATACCCATCGGTCAGGTAATAGGGCGCCACCTCCACCCCCAGCGGGCCAAGGATATGCCGCTCCAGCAATTCGGGAATATCCTCCCCGGTCGCGCCCCGGATGATCATCCCCAGAACATGCGTGTCGATCGACACATAGCGCCACGCACTGCCCGGTTCCGACGCACGTTCCGTCAGCCCGGCGGCAAACCCGTCCATGGATTGGCCCAGCGCCAGCACCCGCCCCATGCGGTTGATGTCCGACCAGAAGTCCAGATAATCCTCGTTAAAGGCCACGCCTGATGACATGGTCAGGATATACCGCACTGTCGCCCCTTCATAGGCGGTGCCCGCCAGTTCCGGCACATACTTCGTCACCGGGTCATCCAGACTGTCAATATGCCCCTCGGCCAGCACGATGCCAAACAGGGCAGACAGAAAGCTCTTCGCCACGCTCCACGAAATCCGCAGATCCTCGGGCCCGGTGCCAAGGTAATAGCTTTCATGCACCACCTGCCCGCCCTTCAGCACGACCAGCGCCGTCACGTTCCGCGCGGCGATCCAGTCAGCCACTTCGGGCGGCAGCGCCGCCTCAGGCGCCATCGGCAGGGGGCTCACCTGCCGCTCCCCACGCGACAACGGGCGCGTCAGGAACAGGCGATCCATATGGCTGAAATTCTCAACGATGCGGTCTTCGGCGAACAGGCTGTTCACCGCCATCAGCCGCGCAATCTCTTCCCGCTTCCACAGCGCCAGCGCCGCGATGATGACCAGCACAACGGCAATGATCTGCCCAAACCTGCGCATCACACAGTCCCCCACCATTTCCACAGCCTTGCCATGGGCCGCAGGCCCTGCCAAGCGCGCCGTTCCGTCAAAGCTGCGCGTCGCCTCCACCCCAGCGCACCCAGCGACCATGGAAACAGGCCCGGCCCAGAACCACCTCGCCCGCCCCGGGCCAAAGCCGCAGCCGAAGCGCCGCCCCATCCGCGCGCCCGTCCGCTTCCATCGACAGATGCGCCAACGGGGCATTCTCGCTGGCCTCCGCTCCTGCGGCCTCCAACGCGGCCACGCAGCGAAACTGCGTCTCAGGCGGAAAATATTGCCACGCCACCGTGTGAAACACGACATGCACCTTGCCCGGCATCGGCGCTGCCAACCGCCGCTCCAGCCACGCCGCCGCATCACCGCGCGCCAGCGCCGGTCGAACCCGCGCGGCCTCTTCCAGCGCCGCCCGCGTGCGGATCAGACGATCAGGCTGGTCGGGCCACAGATAGGCCAACAGGCGCAACCTGTCCTGCACCGGATCAAGCGGGTTCACGTCCACCCCTGCCCGCCCGACAATCGCAAAGGCTGCCTTCGGGGGCAAATGCCCCTGCCAATCCGGCTGCAACCGGATCGGCCCTGCACCGCGCGGTCCATCTTGCAGATCAAGGCGGCACCGGTCCCACATCAGGTTCAGCCCACCCGAACACCCCAGTTCTGACAGAACCAGCGGCGGCCCGAACCGCGCAGCAATCACATGCGCGGCAGCGATCAGGGGCGCAGAGCGTCTTACCTCATTCGTCTGCGGCGGCTGGTCCAACCAGCACAGCAGATGCGCTTCATGTCGCTGCAAGGCATTCATCACCGCAGGCAAGGGATCATCCGTCGCATAAGCCGCCGCAAGCCCGGCGTCCTCACCCGTTAGGATCAACGCGTGCAGCCCCCCGGCCAGACGCAACGCCACCGCATCACCCGCAGGACCGGGGTCACCCTGCCAACCCAGCACCCGGTCAGCCACCGCCATCCCCGGTGATAGGGCCTCGGCCAAACCCGTCAGCAACCGCTCCATCAAGGGTGATCCCAGCCGCGCGCAGGCCCGCGCCTGCGACCGGAAGGACGCCCGGACAGCCGCCTCTGTCACCGGAACTTGTCCAGCAGTTTCTGCATTGGGCTACGGGTGTCTTGCTCCGTCTCCGGTGGGCTCTCAAGACCGTCGGTATGCACATTCGTATGCACGCCCGTATGCACGGGCCGCTGCACCGCGCGCTGCACGTCTTTGTTGCCACCCGCCCCGCCACGCGGCCCCCCATCACCCTTGTCCGAAGACCGGGGTGGTGCCGTCCGCAGCGCCACCGCATTCATGAACCGCGCCCCATCCCCCTCGGCCAAAGCCGCCGCGCCGTCGGAAATGCCGCGCAACAGATCGTCCAGCCAATCCTGATCTGCCTTGGCGAAATCGTTCAAAACATAGGCCGCCACCGCATCCTTGTGCCCCGGATGGCCGATCCCCAGCCGCACCCGCGCATAGGCATCGGTCCTCAGATGCTGATGGATCGACCGCAGCCCGTTATGCCCTGCATGCCCCCCACCCGGCTTGACCCGCGCCTTGCTGGGGGCAAGGTCCAATTCATCGTGGAAAACCGTTATCTCCGAAGGCGTTAGCTTGTAGAACACCATCGCCGCCCGCACGCTTTCACCTGACAGGTTCATGAAGGTCTGCGGTTTCACCAGCAGCACCTTCTCATCCCCCAGACGCCCCTCGGCGACATTGGCCTTGAACGCCGCCTTCCACGGCCCGAACCCGTGATCGGTCGCGATCCGATCCAGCGCCATGAACCCGATATTGTGCCGGTTGCCCGCATATTTCGCGCCCGGATTGCCAAGCCCCACGAAAATCTTCACGCCACCGCCCCCTCAAAGCCCTACATTGACCATTGCCGCAGCAGACAGGCCCGCGCAAGCCCGCAGCGGGGCCCGCAGCAGGGCTTGACGCGGGCAAGCCCCTGCCCGACCTTGCCCCGCAGGTCCAAAGGGGGATGGCGTGCGGTACACAGTGGTCTGTTCGGTCAAGGATGAAGGGCCGTTTCTGGTGGAATGGATCTGCTGGCAACGGATGCTGGGCTTCACCGACATCGTCATCGTCACCAACGCCTGCACCGACCACTCCCCCCAACTTCTCGATGCCTTCACCGCCGCCGGATGGATCACCCATCTGGTCCACGAAGTGCCTGATGGCAAACACATAACGGGCCGCAAGCTGGCCGCCGCAAAGTCCCTGCCGCAGGTCAATGAGGCCGATTGGGTCATGGTGGCGGATGTAGATGAATTTCTTGTCATCCATCCGGGCGCAGGCCGCCTTCCTGATCTTCTGGCTCATCCAGGCCGGCCCTTCCTTGGCATGTCGATCCCTTGGCGCATCTTCGGCACCGCCGGGCGCAAGCTGTGGGAGGATGGCCTGACCCACCGCCAATGCCTGCGCGCAGGTGTCGAAGGGGGGCGCTTGTCGGGCTGGGTGAAATCCATCCATCGCCGCCCCGATTGGTTTGCCAAGCTGGGCGAGCATTCCCCAAAACGCCTGCGCCCGCGCCGCCTCGCCCAATGGGGCAGCAACGGGATGATCTGGGTAAACCCCGCCGGGGCCGAAGTCACAGGCTGGACCCCGCAGGATGACAGTCTGCGGATCCTGCCCGATGACCTGCGCGGCTGGCAGGTGGCGCAGATCAACCACTACATGCTGCGCTCGGCTGAAAGCTTCTCGCTGAAGCGTGGCACGCTATCGCCCGTCGCGGGCAAGGATCGCTATACCAACACCTACTACGACCGCGCCGAACAGAACGCTGTCGAAGATCGCAGCGCCCTGCGCCATGCGTCCGAATTCGACGCCCTGCATGCCGAGGCTATGGCCCTGCCCGGCATCCACCGCCTGCATCACCTGTGCTGCGCCGATTACGTCCGCAGACTCGCCACCAAGGCCGGGCGTGATGCCGCCAGCGACCCGCGTCTGGCGCATCATCTGGCCCTCGCCGAAGCCTAGCCCGAAACGAAATAGGGCGCGTCAGGTTTCCCCGACGCGCCCGAATTTCCGCAATCCCGAAGGATCACTCTTCCGCAGCAACCAGCCCCGAAGGAGCCGCGATGTTCGCGATCACAAAGTTCCGCGCGATCGTGGGCTTGGCACCTTTCGGCAGCGCCACGTCTTCGATGTGGATCACGTCGCCGATCACCTTGCCGGTCAGGTCAACCGTGATGTGATCCGGGATATCCCCGGCGGTCACTTCCAGTTCCACTTCCGAACGCACCACGGTCAGCGTGCCGCCGCGCTTCAGGCCGGGGCTGGCTTCGTGGTTGATGAATTCCACATGGATGAACAGGTTGATCCGCGATTCATCGCCGACCCGCATGAAATCCACATGCGTCGGCAGATCCTTCACAACGTCACGCTGGACGCCGCGGCAGATCACATGCACGTCTTCGCTGCCTTCAACCTTCAGGTTGAACAGAGTCTGCAGGAAACGGCCCTGACGCAGACGCTTGAGCAAGTAGTTGTAGTTCAGGTTGATGGGCGAAGGCTCTTTGCCGTCGCCATACACGATACCGGGTACGTAGCCCTCACGACGAGCTTGACGAGCGGCCCCCTTGCCTGTCCCCGTCCGTACCGCGGCCAAAAGATCAGGGATCTCACGAGCCATTGGTTCTCTCCATAGAATAAATCCGCCGCCCTCCAAGGGTGTGCGACGCGACCGGGGGGCTATAGCCGCGATTCGCCATGAAGGGAAGCATGAATCCGGTCGCCACCGATGCCCCGCCTGTCGCGGGCGGGCTTGCCGCAAAACCGAGCGCGGGCTACCTCCGTCTGGCAGGAGATTTCCATATGTCCATTTCCACCACCCTTGTCGCGGCCCGCGCACCCGTCGCCGCATTTGCTGCCATGGGTGTTCTCTGGGGCACTTTCGCCGCCGTCCTGCCTGACCTCAAGGCCCAGTTGGGGGCCAGCGAATCCGAACTTGGCTTGCTGCTCCTGCCCACACCCCTCGCGGCGGTAACCGCCATGCTGTTTGCGCCCCTGATCGGGGCAGCCTTGGGCCGCGTCGCCCTGCCTATCGCTACGCTGTTGATGGCGGCGGCCTTTGCCCTACCGGGGCAGGCCGCACAGGTCTGGCTGTTTCCGCTGGCGATGATGGCCTGCGGCGGGGCGACGGGTCTGACGGATGTGCTGATGAATGCCCGCGTCGCCGCATTGGAAAATGATCGCGGCCTGCACCTGATGAACCTCTGCCACGCTGCCTATAGCTTTGGTTATGCGGGTGGGGCGATCGGCACGGGCGTAATGCGCGGTGAAGGCTGGCCACCCGCCTGGGTGATGGGCACCATGGCCCTTACTGCCGGCATCCTCGCCCTGATGACGTGGGAGCGTGACGGGACGATCCACGGCCTGCGCAAACCAAAGGATGGGACCGCAGGCCATTTGGGCCTGATCCCGGTGATCGGTGGCGGCATCGTCCTGATAGCCTTCCTTACCGAAAACGCAGCCGAAAACTGGTCCGCCTTGCATATCGAGAAAACCTTGGGCGGCAGCCCCGAAGAAGGCGCATTAGGCCCCGCCGCCCTTGCATTGACCATGGGCTTTGCCCGACTCGCGGGTCAAGGCATCGTGTCCCGCATCAATCCTTTCCGCCTTTTGATGGGCGGTGCGATTCTCGCTTCTATAGGCGCGCTGGGCGCAGCGCTCGCCACAACGCCGATGATGGCCTATGCAGGCTTCATCGTCATGGGCATCGGCTCATCCGTGATCGCGCCCACCGCTTTCTCGCTGGTCGGTCGTCTCGCCAATCCGCAGGCCCGTGCGCGCGCCGTGGCCCGGGCAACGCTGTTTGGCTATTTCGGCTATTTCTTCGGCCCGCCTTCGCTCGGCTTCATCGCTGGCGCCTTTGGCCTGCGCTTTGCCTTCGTCTTCGCCTCGGTCATGCTGCTGGCTGTCCTGATCCTCGCCCCGCTCATGGCAAGGCAAAACCGCGCGCAGATGGCCTGACCAGATTCCGCTTTGTGGAAGTATCCCGTGGACAGCCATCCCGTTCGGTATCGGTCTGAGAACCGATGAAAGGCAGGCAAAGCCCCGGCGCTCCCCAGTCCCAGAACGGCTTACAGGAAGTCGCCCTCGAAATCCTTTGGGATGAGCAGGTTGTGCTGCCCCAGCTTGGCCACGTCCTTTTCCCCACACAGCGCCATGGTGATATCCAACTCCTTGCGGATGACCTCCAGCGCTGCGGTCACCCCGGCCTCGCCCATGGCACCCAGCCCGTGGATATAGGCCCGACCGATGAACGTCCCCTTCGCGCCCAGTGCCAGCGCCTTGAGCACGTCCTGACCCGACCGGATACCGCTGTCCATGAACACTTCCGTCCGGTCGCCCACCGCCCGCACGATGCGCGGCAGCATCCGGATCGCCGACAGCGCGCCGTCCAACTGCCGCCCGCCATGGTTCGACACGATGATCGCATCCGCCCCGAAATCTGCCGCGCGCAGGGCGTCCTCCTCATCCAGAATGCCCTTCAGGATCAGCTTGCCACCCCACTTGTCACGGATGCGGGCGATCTTTTCCCAGTCCAGCTGCGGGTCGAACTGTTCATTCGTCCAGCTCATCAGGCTGGACAGATCGCCCACCCCCTTGGCATGGCCCACAATGTTGCGGAACGTCCGCCGCTTCGTCGCCAGCATTTCCAGCGACCATTGCGGCCGGATGGTCATGTCCAGAATGTTGCGCAGCGTCAGCCGTGGCGGTGCCGACAAGCCGTTCTTCAGATCCTTGTGCCGCTGCCCCAGAATCTGCAGATCCAGCGTCAGCACCAGCGCCGAACAGCCCGCCTTTCGCGCCCGCTCGATGGCGCTGTCGACGAATTCCTCATCCTTCATCACATAAAGCTGAAACCAGAACGGCGCCTTGGTGTGTTCGGCAATATCCTCGATCGAACAGATCGACATGGTCGACAGCGTGAATGGCACCCCCGCCTTTTCCGCCGCCCGTGCCGCCTTGATCTCCCCATCCGCGCGCTGCATGCCGGTCATCCCCACCGGGGCCAAGGCCACCGGCATGGAAACTTTTGTCCCGATCATGGTGCTGTCGGTGCGCCGCCCCAGCATGTCGACTGCAACTTTCTGGCGCAGGCGCAGCTTCTGAAAATCCGTCGTGTTCTCGCGAAAGGTCTGCTCTGTATAGCTACCGCTTTCGCAGTAATCGAAGAACATCTTGGGCGTCCGCCGCTTGTGCAGGCGTTTCAGGTCGTCGATGCAGGTGATCACGGGCATGGCGGCGCATCCTGTCTGGATTGGTTACCTTTGCTTACCAATTCCAAACCTTCGCAGCAAGATGAACCACCGCCCACGCCACGCAACCTTTCGGCACAGAACTTGCACCGCCCTTTAGCCACCTCGCAAAGGCCCAGCTCCGCATGTCTGATCCCCTGCTCCCCACCTTGTCCCTGTTCGCCGCCCTGTCCGCCGCGCATCATGCCGCCCAGCGCCTGATCGAAGCGCGTCTGCCTAAGGGGTTGAACGCTCCGCAATTCACCGTTCTGGAACGGCTGGCTTGGCAGGGCGAAGGGCAGACCCCCGCCAGCATCGCTGAAAGCTTCGGATGGCCCAAAACCTCAATGTCGCACACGGTCACCGTGCTGGAATCCCGTGGCCTTGTCCGCCTTGAACCCAACCCACGCGATGGAAGGTCAAAGTGCCTTTGGCTCACGCCGAAAGGGCGCAACCTTGCACTGGTCGGCCGCGCTGCGATCGAGGCTGATCTTGCCAGCATCGCTGCCCTTGCCCCAAGTGCAGCGCTGAATGAACTGACAACGCATATGCTGTCACTGGCCACCCGCCTGTCCGAGCAGCGCCGCTTTCCCGACGCTGCCTGAAGTCTGCGTCAGGCGGAATGGGCCCCGGCTGCCAGCGCGGCAACATTGGCCAGAACCTCGGCCACAGGTTTGCCCGCACCAATATCTTTCACGATGGCCGACCCCACGACGCAGCCATCCGCCACCCCGGCAATCGCTCGCGCGGTATCCGGCGTTGTGATGCCGAACCCCACGATAATCGGCAGATCGGTCGCCGCCTTGATCCGCGCCACTTCGGGTGCCACATCCACCGCCTGCGCCGCCGCCGCCCCGGTGATCCCGGTGATCGAAACGTAATAGACAAAGCCCGACGTGTTCTGCAGCACCGTGGGCAACCGCTTGGCATCCGTCGTGGGCGTCGCCAGACGGATGAAATTGATCCCCGCCTTCTGCGCGGGGATGCACAATTCATCGTCCTCTTCCGGCGGCAGATCGACCACGATCAACCCGTCAATCCCGGCGGCCACGGCCTCGGTCAGGAACCGGTCAACGCCACGCGAATAGATCGGATTGTAATAGCCCATCAGTACGATCGGCGTGACCGCATCGCCCTTGCGAAAGGTCCGCACCATGTCCAGCACGGAATCCATCGTCATGCCCGCTTCCAGCGCCCGCTGCCCGGCCAACTGGATCGTCGGGCCATCCGCCATCGGGTCTGTGAAAGGCATCCCCAGTTCGATGATGTCCACTCCCGCCGCAGGCAGCCCCTGCATCACGGCCATCGACGTGGCCGCATCGGGATCGCCGCCCATGATATAGCTGACAAAGGCCTTTTTGCCTTCACGCTTCAGCCGCGCGAATGTGTCGTCGATTCTGGTCATTGACTGGCCCTGTCTCAGAAATGCTCCGCCTCGCGTTTTGCAGGACAGGGGGGCAAAGATCAATGGCCCCACCGCACCGGCTTTCACTGCCGCTATTGCACTTTTTCGCGGCAGAACGCCCCGCTCGCTTGCGAAGCCGCGCCGCGCGCCCTAGAAGCCCTGCGACAGTCAGAAAAGGGTTTGAACCATGGGTTTCAAGATGGGGATCGTGGGTCTGCCGAATGTCGGCAAGTCGACCCTGTTCAACGCGCTGACGCGCACCGCCGCCGCACAGGCTGCGAACTTCCCCTTTTGCACCATCGAACCGAATGTGGGCGAAGTCGCCGTCCCCGACGCGCGCCTTGAAAAGCTGGCGGCCATCGCGGGATCGAAACAGATCATCCCCACCCGCATGACCTTTGTCGATATCGCGGGCCTCGTACGTGGCGCGTCCAAGGGCGAAGGTCTGGGCAACCAGTTCCTTGCCAATATCCGCGAATGCGATGCCATCGCTCATGTCCTGCGCTGCTTCGAAGATGGCGACATCACCCATGTCGAAGGCCGGATCGACCCCGTGGCCGATGCCGAAACGATTGAGACCGAGCTGATGCTGGCCGATCTGGAATCCGTCGAACGCCGCCGCGCCAACCTCGCGCGCAAGATCAAGGGCGGCGACAAGGACAGCGCCGATCAGGACCGCCTCCTCGCCCTTGCACAAAAGGTGTTGGAGGAGGGAAAACCCGCCCGCACCCTCCAGATCGCGGCCGATGATCAGCGTGCCTGGCGCCTGCTGCAACTGCTCACCGCCAAACCCGTCCTTTATGTCTGCAATGTCGAGGAAGCAAAGGCCGCATCCGGCAACAGCCAATCCGACCGCGTGGCCGCCATGGCCAAAGCGCAGGGGGCCGGAACGGTCGTGATCTCGGCCCGGATCGAAGAGGAGCTTGCCCAGCTCCCCGAAGATGAGGCCGCGATGTTCCTGGAAGAAATGGGTCTGCACGAAGCAGGCTTGGATCGCCTGATCCGCGCGGGATACGAACTGTTGGACCTGCAAACCTATTTCACCGTCGGCCCGAAAGAGGCCCGCGCCTGGACGATCCTGAAAGGCACCCTTGCCCCGCAGGCCGCTGGCGTGATTCATGGTGATTTCGAAAAGGGCTTCATCCGCGCCGAAACGGTTGCCTATGACGACTATATCGCCGGCAACGGCGAGTCCGGGGCAAAGGAAGCTGGCAAGTTTCGCATCGAAGGCAAGACCTATGAGGTCAAGGACGGCGACGTCCTGCACTTCCTGTTCAGCGGCTGACCCAAGCAAAGCCACACCACCAACCCCCGCCGCTTTCCCCCTTGCCCCCACCTACGACCATCGCTAAACCCGTGAGCGGAGCTGTGGCCGAGTGGTCGAAGGCACACCCCTGCTAAGGGTGCAGGCGGGGAACCGTCTCGAGGGTTCGAATCCCTTCGGCTCCGCCATACCACATTGAAAATAAATGATTCTTCCGGAAGTATTGCAAGATACCCATCATTAAGCCCAACAAATTTAAGATGCTTAAGTTGATGACGTCGCGAAGACTTACTGAGGTGGTGTCAGACTAACGCGAACCCGTTTCCATAAACTCTATCCGACGTTTACAGTAGACAACTAAGAGTCCGCGCCAGTCGGCACAAGCAGCGGTGCGGTGCGCCTTGTAGCCGAGCTCTTCGCAAAACGCAGCGCATGACCACATCGCGCCCTATGCGACAGGCAAAGCGCTTTCGGCCCAAACCGGCCATCCGCATCAGACACAATGCCAAAAAAAAGCCGAGCAAAAGCGGCCAGTCATGCGGCGGCAACTCCGGCGCCATACCTGCAGTGGTGAACCCTTGAGGGGATTCCAGCGTAACCGCAGAACAAGCGGAGTCAGCCCAGAAACCGGTAACCGATCCCCGGTTCGGTCACGATGTAACGTGGATTTGCAGCATCGTCGCCGAGCTTTTGGCGAAGCTGGCGCACATAGACCCGCAGATACTGGCTGTCTTCGGCATGGGCCGGACCCCAGAGCGATTTCAGGATCATGGCTTGCGTGACCAGTCGTCCCGCATTGCTGGCAAGCAGCCAAAGCAGCTCGAACTCTCGCCGCGTCAGATGGAGTGGCAAGCCCTCCTTCGTCACCGAATGGTTGGCGGAATCGATGCGCAAATTGAGCGTCTCGATAACAGCCGGGGCGGAGGATGCGGCCCGGTCCCGCAACAGGCTGCGGATCCGGGCAAGGAGTTCATTCACACTGAAAGGTTTGAGGACGTAATCCTGCGCGCCCACATCCAATGCCTCAACCTTTCCAGCCTCGTCCGCCCGCACAGACAGCACGAGGACCGGAACCGATGACCAGCCCCGGATTTCGCGCAGAACGGTCAGTCCGTCGGCGTCTGGCAGGCCAAGGTCAAGGATAACCAGCCCCGGCGCCTCTCGTGCGACCGCAAGGATGCCGTCGCGTGCCGTTGCCGCTTCAATGACGCTGTGGCCTTCGGCCTCCAGCGGGACGCGCAGAAACCGGCGGATCGGGGCCTCGTCGTCGATAACCAGAATACGGGTCGGCTGGATCATGCGGAGGTCTCGGGATTGAAGAGAGGCAAAGACAGCACGATACGCGTGCCCGTGCCGTCTGGCGATGCAGTCTCGGCCCGAATGGTGCCGCCCATCGCCTCGGTCAGTCCCTTGCAGATCGCAAGGCCAAGCCCGGTTCCGGCGCGCTGACGGTCACCTTCGGTGACGCGGTAGAACATGTCGAACACACGGCCTTGTTCGGCAGGTGGAATACCGGGGCCGGAGTCGGTGATCGACAGTTCCAGACGTGCCCCGGTCAGACGGGCCGCAAGGGCGATGGTTGATCCAGCAGGGGCATATTTCGAGGCATTGTCGAGGATGTTGACCAGCACCTGTTCCAGGAGAACCTCATCCGCAAACACAAGGGGCAAACCTTCGGGCACATCGGCTGTCACCTGATGTGCTCGTAGCGGAGCGCGCAAGCGGTGGCGGGCCGTGCCGATTAGTTCGCTCACGTCCAGCGGGGCCAGATGCAACTTCAGGGCGCCATGGCCAATCCGGGTCATGTCGAGCAGGTTTTGCACATAGCGGTCGAGCCGCTCGCCTTCTTCGCGGATGTTTTCGGCCAGATCCTTTCGGGCGGCAGCGGGCAGGCTGGGTGTGTCAGCGAGACTTCCCGCTGCGCCGATGATGGTCACCAGCGGCGTGCGCAGATCGTGGCTGACCGAGGAAAGGAGGGCGGTGCGCAAGCGTTCTGTCTCGGACGCAAGGCGCGTCTCAGACAGCTCTTCTGTAAGTCGCAGCCGCTCAAGGGCCAAGGCGATCTGATCCACCAGCGCATCCAAAAGCCGGCGGTCAGTCCGGGCAAACAGGCGGTCATCGCTATAGGCGATGCCCAGCACGCCTAGCCGCCGATCCCCTGCAACCAGCGGCAGGAAGAACCAGCGCGCAGTTGGCAGCGTGTCCGAGCCATGGCCAGAAGGTTCGCCCTTTTCCCAGGCGAACTGTGCTGCGGACTGGTCGCGGATATCCAGCTGGTCTTCTGGTGGAAAGCCGCCCACGACCTGCAATTCGCCCGAAGGCGAGGGCCGCAGCAAAACCGCTTCGCAGCGCAACGTGGTGGCAACATGGCTGACCGAGGCCCAGATCACGTCATCGGCCGTGGCGGCAGCAGCGACACGGCGGCTGAAATCGTAAAGCTTGTTGGTGCGATCCGCGATGCTGGCTTGCGCGTCGATCCGCGCGCGCAACCGCGCTGCCAGATTGCCGGTGATCAGTGACGCCACAAGGAACAGGCCCAGCGTCAGCAATTCGCCCCGGCGCGACACGTGGAACGTGTAGCGGGGTTCCGTGAACAGGTAGTTGTAAGCAAGGAACCCCAAGATGGCCGTGGCCATGGCTGGGCCGAGGCCGCGGCGGCTTGCCACGACGACCACGGCCGTCATGTAGATGACCGACAGGCTGGCGACGGGAAACAGCTGTTCCGCCGCATAGGCGCAAGCCGATGCAATGGCGACCGCAAGTCCCGCCTCGCCCCAAGCCAGGGGTTCACGCGCCAGTCTCGGCAGATGCCATCCGGCCCGTGTTCCCCGCTCATCCGGCTCTGCCGCCAATGTGATTTCGAACCGCCCGGACTGGCGCAGAAGACCTTCCGCGACATCTTCGGTTGTCATTCTCGCCCAGAACGGGCGCGGGCGCGGGCGGCCGATCACGATCCGCTGGACGTTGCGGTCGGCCGCATAGGACAGGATCGCCTGTGCCACATCTCGTTCGGCTTCCAGTGTCGCCAGTTCCGCTCCAAGCCGTTCCGCAAGGCGCAGGGTTCCGGCAAGCCGATCCTTGTCGGCATCGGGCAATCCTTCCGCGCGTGCCTGGGTGACGTTGATTGCGATCCATTCGGCGCGGGCACGGTCAGCGGAGCGTTTGGCTACCCGGATCGCCTCGCGTGCAGCAGGGCTTTCGTTCACGCAGACCAGAATGCGTTCCTGCGTCGGCCAAGGCCCGGTGATCGCATTGGCCGCCATGTGTTCGCGCAGTTGCGCATCGACCCGGTCGGCGGCGGCACGCAGGGCCAGTTCACGCAGGGCGGTCAGGTTGCCCTTGGCGAAGAACGAGGTCAGCGCGCGGGCCGCCTGATCCTGCGGATAGACCTTGCCTTGTCGCAGGCGTTCGAGAAGTTCGTCGGGAGGGATGTCGATAAGTTCAATCTCGTCGGCCATCTCCAACAGGCGGTCGGGCACCGTTTCACGCACGCGCACTCCGGTGATGCGCGCGACGGTTTCGTTCAGCGTCTCAATGTGCTGGATGTTGAGAGTGGTGAACACGTCGATGCCCGCAGCAAGCACCTCTTCGACATCCTGCCAGCGCTTTTCGTGCCGTCCGCCTTCGGCATTGGTGTGGGCCAACTCGTCGATCAGGGCGAGAGCGGGGCGGCGGGCCAGCAGGCCGTCAAGGTCCATTTCCGTCAATGCGCGACCCTTGTAGATCACCGGTTTGCGCGGAAGCTGCGTAAGTCCGTGCAGTTTGGCCTGAGTTTCGGTCCGACCGTGCGTTTCGATCAGTGCAGCCAGCACGTCGCGGCCCTTGGCGACCTCGCGATGCGCGTCATCAAGCATGCCCCAAGTCTTGCCCACTCCGGGTGCAGCGCCGATGAATATCTTCAGCCGCCCACGCCCTTCCCGCGCAGCCTGTGTTAGCAGGGCGTCGGGGGAAGGGCGAATGTCGGCGTCTGGTGTCATTCCGTCGGCGTTCCCTGCTCGCCAACGGTCGGCTGCGGAAAGGCCGCATCGAGGGCGAGGTTCGTCTCCAGCACATTCACGCGCGGCTCGCCGAAAAGCCAGAGTGTTCGGCCAAGGGTGGCGCCGTCGATCAGCGCTCCAACAGCGGTGGCGTCCGCCCCGCGCGCGGCAGCGATGCGCTCCGCCTGCGCTAGTGCGGTTTCTGGGCTGATATGCGGGTCCAGCCCTGACCCCGAAGCGGTGACGGCGTCAATGGGCGCAGGTTGGCCGTTCAGCGCCTCCCACGCCGCGCGTCGTTCAGCAACTTCGGTGATCAGTGCCGCCGATGTGGGCCCCAGGTTCGAGGCCCCTGTTCCGGCGGCATTCCAGCCACTGGCCGACGGACGAGGGTGCAGATATCCCGGCCCGGTAAAGGCTTGGCCCACAAGGGATGAGCCGATCACCGTATCGCCTTGCAGGAGAAGACTGCCACTTGCGGCGGCGGGAAACAGGCCTTGCGCCGCGCCGGTCATGGCCAGCGGATAGGCAAGGCCTGTCAGCAAGGTGAACAGGACCGTCAGGGTGATCGCTGGGCGAAGTTGGGTCAGCATCATGTTCTCCTTACGCAAGGTTCAGGGCGACAAGGCACAGGTCGATTGCCTTGATGCCGACAAAGGGCACGATCAGCCCTCCCAACCCGTAGATGAGAAGGTTGCGGCGCAGCAACGCAGCGGCACTTGCCGGGCGATATTGCACGCCGCGCAGGGCCAGCGGCACCAGGGCAATCAGGATCAGCGCGTTGAAGATTACCGCAGACAGGATGGCCGAAGTAGGCGAAGCCAACCCCATGATGTTCAACACCGCCAACCCCGGATAGGCCGCGACAAAGATCGCGGGCAGCACGGCAAAGTACTTCGCCACATCGTTGGCGATGCTGAAGGTGGTCAGCGCCCCGCGGCTGATCAGCAGCTGCTTGCCGACCAACACCACCTCGATCAGCTTTGTCGGATCGCTGTCGAGGTCAATCAGGTTGGCAGCCTCTTTCGCCGCCGGGGTGCCAGCGTTCATCGCGACCCCCACATCGGCCTGCGCCAGCGCGGGCGCATCGTTCGACCCGTCACCGCACATGGCGACCAGCCGCCCACCCGCCTGTTCGCGGCGGATCAGGTCAAGCTTCATCTCGGGTGTCGCCTCGGCGAGGAAATCATCTACCCCGGCCTCGGCTGCGATGGCTGCAGCGGTCAAGGGGTTGTCGCCGGTGATCATCACCGTGCGGATACCCATGGCGCGGAGTTCGGCAAAGCGCTCGCGTACGCCCGGCTTCACAATGTCCTTCAGATGAACCACGCCGAGGATCTGCGCGCCTTCGGCCACCAACAGCGGCGTGCCGCCCGACCGCGCAATCGCATCGACCTGCGCCGCAAGTGCGCCCGGTGGGGTCTGCCCGGTCAGCCGGATTACGGCATCAATCGCGCCCTTGCGGAACCGCCGACCGTCGGTCAAATCCAGCCCCGAAAGTCGTGTTTGCGCCGTGAACGGCACGAACTCAGCCCCCTGCGGCATGTCGGGGATCGAACCCAGCATCTCGCGCGCCTTGTCCACAATGGATTTACCCTCGGGCGTCTCATCCGCCAGGGACGCCAACGCCGCAGCTACCGCCAACTGCTGCGCGGTGATGCCAGGGGCTGGGATCAGCGCATCGGCCATCCGGTTGCCAAAGGTGATGGTGCCGGTCTTGTCCAACAGCAGTACATCGACATCGCCCGCCGCCTCGACCGCGCGGCCGGACTTGGCGATGACATTTGCTTTCACCAGCCGGTCCATGCCCGCGATGCCGATGGCCGAAAGCAGGCCACCGATGGTTGTGGGGATCAGCGTCACGAACAGCGCTGCAAGTGTCACGACCGGGATAACCGTGCCAGAATAGCTGGCGAAGGCAGGCAGGGTGACGACGACGAACAGGAAGATCAGCGTCAGCCCGACAAGCAGGATATTCAGCGCGATCTCAGTTGGGGTCTTTTGCCGTTCTGCCCCTTCGACCAACGCGATCATCCGGTCAAGGAAGCTCTTCCCCGGTTCAGCCGTGACCTTCATCACGATCCAATCTGACGCGATGGTGGTGCCCCCGGTGACAGATGACCGGTCGCCACCGGCCTCGCGGATTACAGGCGCAGACTCGCCGGTGATGGCGCTTTCGTTGACACTTGCCATGCCGCGCACCGCCTCGCCATCAGTGGGCACGATGTCGCCCGCCGATACATAGACGAACTGCCCGGCGCGCAGAGTGGTGGAGATCACTTCTGTCGCGGTGGCTGGGTCCGCATCCGCCTCGGCCAGCACGCGCACCTTGGTCTCCGACTTGGTGGCGCGCAGCGTATCGGCCCGCGCGCGACCCCGGCCTTCGGCCAAGGCTTCGGCGAAGTTGGCAAACAGGACGCACAGCCACAGCCAGAAGGCGATGTGCAGCGCCACGCCCGCGCCCGCCGTGCCAGATGCCAGATCGCGCAGACCAAGAACCGTAGTCATCGCGGCCACAATCGCCGTGACGAACATCACCGGATTGCGCCACAGCTTTCGCGGATCAACCTTGGTCGCGCTCTGCCGGATGGCCGCCGCATAGAGGCCGGACATATCGGCCGCTTTGTCATTTCTGGACATGGAGTGCCTCAAAAGCTCTGCCCGGCCATCCGCGCGGTCTCTTCGGCGATGGGGCCGAGGGCAAGGACGGGAAAGAAGGTCAACGCGCCAAGGATCAGCACGGTCAGGATCAGCAGCGTCACGAAGAGCGGTCCGTGGGTCGGGAACGTGCCACTGGTGGCCGTCGATTTCGGCTTGCGGATCATCGATCCTGCAATCGCCAGCAGCGGTACGATGATCGCATAGCGACCCAAAAGCATAATCAGCCCCAGGGCGGTTGTGTGCCACATACCCGCAGCGCCCCAACCACCAAAGGCCGAGCCGTTGTTGCCGGTGGCGCTGGAATAAGCATAGAGGATCTCGCTTAAGCCGTGCGGACCGGACTCCTGCACCGCCGTTAGCGCCTGCGGAACGGTGGCCGCAATCGCCCCACCCACCAGAATGCCCAACGGCATCGACAGGAACGACAGCACTGCCAGCGTCACCTCGCGCGCTTCGATCTTGCGGCCAAGGTATTCCGGCGTGCGCCCCACCATCAGCCCGGCAAGGAACACGGCCAAGACGACATAGAGAAGCATACCGTAAAGCCCCGCACCGACGCCACCAAAGATCACCTCGCCAATCTGCATGAAGACCATCATCACGAGGCCGGACAACGGCATGAAACTGTCATGCATCGCGTTGACCGATCCGTTCGACGCGGCCGTGGTGGATGCCGCCCACAGCGAAGACAGCACTGCGCCGAATCGCTGTTCCTTGCCCTCCATGTTCGCGCCAAGGCCCAGCGACGGGTTCCCGGCGACCTCATAGACATGGATCACGGCAAGACCCGCCACGAACATCACCGCCATGGCAGCAAAGATCGCCCAGCCCTGCCTGCGGTCCCCGGCCATCTGGCCGAAGAGAAAGCAGAAGGCGACCGGGATCAGCAGGATGGACAGGCTTTGCGCCAGGTTCGAAGCAATGGTCGGGTTTTCGAACGGATGGGCCGAGTTCACGCCAAAAAAGCCGCCACCGTTGGTGCCCAGTTGCTTGATCGCGATCTGTGCCGCCGCAGGCCCGCGCGCGATGATCTGTTCGCCCCCTTCGATGCCCGTTGCTGTGACCGCGCCCTGCAATGTCTGCGGCACGCCCTGCCAGGCCAGAAACAGCGCCAACACGACCGACAGCGGCAGCAGGATCCAAAGGACCGACCGCGTCAGATCCACCCAAAAGTTGCCTAGCGTACTGCCTTTCGCGGCAGTGAAGCCCCGGATCACCGCTACGGCTACCGCCATTCCGGTCCCCGCGCTGACGAAGTTCTGCACCGTCAGCCCGGTCATCTGGCTAAGGTAGCTGAGCTGCGCCTCGCCCGAATACGCCTGCCAGTTGGTGTTGGTCACAAAGCTGACGGCCGTGTTGAACGCAAGGTCAGGGGCCATTCCCCCGATGCCATCAGGGTTCAATGGCAGCGCGCCCTGTGTTCTCAGGATCGCGTAAAGAACAAGGAAACCAACCAGATTGAACGCCAGAACGGCCATGGCATAGGAGCCCCAGCCCATCTCGCGGTCAGGATTGACGCCACTTGCACGCAGGAATGCGCGCTCGACGCCAGCGAGTTCCGAGGCGCCGCCATAGACACGCCCCATCCAGACAGCGAGGCCAAGCGCCCCTCCGATGAGGGCGGCGAAATAGAGGGTGTAAGCCAATAGTGTCATGATCTGCCCCTCAAAACCGGTCGGGCCGCAACAAAGCGGCAGCGAGGTAGACAAACAGGCCGAGCGCTACAGTGGAGCCGAAAATCACATCGAACAGCGGCATGTCACATGCGCTCCATGCTGCGAACGACGAGGGCAAAAAGGGCAAATCCGCCCAGGCCCAAGCCGATGTAAATGATGTCAAGCAATGCCAATCCTCCGGTTCAGATGCCCGCAGGCTGGACCCGATGCCCGTAAAGATGCTATTCCTGTTGTGGCCCGAGCGCGTAAAGGCGGCGTAAAGATGCGGACCCTAGGCACGACCTTTCCAACCGCGATCAAACCTTCGGGCTACTACTTTCCGATCCCGGCAAGAACGGGGCACCTTCCCTCCTTTGTGGACGAAAGACTGCTTTTTGGTTTGAGGAGGTGCATTGAAACTTGCCGCCCACCTTCCGCTTTCCGCCCTATGCGAGGAAACGGCGCCTCTAATCGTGATACCCTGCTAGCGTCGGCAAGACCGAAGAAGGGTGGGCCCGGTGGACAGGAGGTACTCCCATGTCCATTGATTTTCTTCCTGCCCTCCGCCCTGACCGCGTCGCCTGGAACAAGGGCCGCATCATCGGTCAGAAGCGACCACTGCTGCCCCGACATGTTTGGTCCATCAGGGTTCGCCTCGAGCTGACAGGCAGCGCGCGCGACCTCGCGCTGTTCAACATGGCCGTCGACAGCAAGCTCAGGGGCTGCGACTTGGTGAGCATCCGGGTCACTGATGTCTTCGCGGCTGGGCACGCGAAAGAGCGCGCATCAATCGTGCAGAGCAAGACGGGTAAGCCGGTCCGGTTCGAGATCACCGAGACCACCCGCCTATCCCTCGAACGGTGGGTCAGCGATGCCGAGATGACCGGCCTTGAGTTCCTATGGCCAAGCCGGCTCCGCGCCAGCCCCCGTTGCCCAACCCGCCCAAACAGGCAAAACTCAAACCCGGAGTCTCGCTCACGCTGGATAAAAGTCGGGGGCAAGGTCACCGCCAAACTACATCCGTAACAATACGATTTCATTGGGAAGAAGAACGACCTTCTCTTCGCCCACACCATTGCATCCCCCACTTGGCATCCACTTAAGGCGGAAATCGGATGTTCAGTCTGGTTTGTCGCAGTTTGTGCTTTATGATCTTGATGAATGAAGCCGTGTCGGCAGCCATGACCTTCAGGCGTCCGCAAGTGCCTTGAGCCATCCTCAACGACGTCGATTTGCTTGGTCTTCGCCATTCTCAAGTGCCGCTTGAAAACCCAGGCGGCAGATCAACCTGTGGTAGCCAAGGTTTGAGGTCGATCAGCGGCGTTCCATCGAACGCGTCGCAGGCATCGATAGTCAGAACCCCTTCCCCAGAATCTATCTCCAGAACAGTGACTACCGCCATGGCGATAGGATTGGGCCTCGCCGGGGATCGCAGGGAAAAGGTTCCCGTCGGCTTTGGCCTGTGAGCGGGGGCCTGCAGGACAAGATCGCGTTGTGCGCCAGCCATCCAGTAGAGCAGGATGATGGGCATCCCCGCGCCAAGACCGACCAGACCGCGGCGATAGGGTTGACCGATATGGACCCTGAAGGGGCCGCCCGTGCTACGGGCTTCGGTCAGGTTCTTTGGGCAGTGCCCCTTTTTCCAAGGCGTGGATAGGTGACCGATGAAGGCGACCGTCCCATCCACGACAGTGGCAGGGTCGAAGGTGAGTGCCTCTTCTCCCGGTCTCTTGCTTGCGTCTTTCATTCGGATCACTCGTCTGTTGCGGCGGGTAGTGTTCCCGTCAGGCTTATCTGTTCGAAATCCGTGATCAGCAGGGTGATGCGCACTTCCCACGGGCCGGGGGTTGGCAGGGTCATGGGCGCGACCGCCCATTCGCCGGGTCCGGCCTGTTTGGCGGATGCGATTAGCGGGCCGATCCCCGAGGTGCTGTCCGTCAGGGCCAATGTGACCTCCTTGGGGTCAAGCGGGACGAAATCGCCATCGGCGAGGGTCAGGCGAAAGCCGGTCGTACCGGGGAAAGGGGCAGTCGTCGCAAGATCGACCATCGCCTTGTCGGTGTGGATGTGGATGGCAACCGAATCTGAGGGCGGGGTTGTCGTGGCCGAAGGCGGCGGCGCCAGTCGGAATCCCATGGCCAGCGTTAGAACAGCCAGCCCCAGCACCGCTTCGGCCAGCACACTGCGTCTAACCGGGACATCCGCAGCCCCGGAGAGCAGCGGCATGGCCCGAAACCGGTGCCAAAGGGCGAGGGCCAACATAACCGCGACCAGCAGAAGCTTCGCGCCCAGCAGTCTGGCCCAGTCGGATTCCAGCACATCGGGTCTTCCCCAGTGCAACAGGGCCAAAGCCGACCCAGAGCCCAGGATCACCACGACCGCAGGAAGTGCTACGACCGAAAATCGGCGCAGGATCAGCAGGCGGTCAGCCCCTTGCATCGCCAGGGCCAGCGGCATCAGCCCGCCGACCCAGACGATGATCGCAGCCGCATGGAGGGCTGTCAGGACCGGGGCGATTTGGCCTGGTGCCGAAAGGGCATGACCTGACACCGAAAAGGACAGAGCGGCAAGGCCGAGCGACGCCAGCGCGGCCAGACGCGACCCCCCCTGTAGCGCCCCAAAGACAAGAGGCGCGACTAGCGTCGCCAGAATGACCGTGAACAGAATGGGACTTTGCAGCCCTTCCTTGATGGCCTCGATCGAGGCCGCCTCTCTGAGGGGAAGGCCCAACCGGTCCGCCCCTTCGACGCCGATCCAGATCAGACCCAGCGGCAGGACGAGTACGGCCGTCAGGGATGCCCGCCGGGCATGGCCTGCCATGACGGGCGCAACGGCATGATGGAATACTGCTGCCCCAACCGAGAGGACCAGCGCCAGCACAAAAGCCCCTCGCGCCACGACCACGGGAAGCGAAGTTGTCGCAGACCGTGTCTCGGGTGCGGCACCCGTGACTTCTCCGACCGAGAACACGAGCGACCCGCCCACCGGATGCCCGTCTGCAGAGGCGACACGCCAGCGCAGAACATAGGTGCCACGCCCTGCATCAGACGGTGGCTGAACCTTCAGCACCTCGGCACCCGCCTCGCCAATGGCAGGATGCAGGTTGCCGTCCGGCAGACGCCATTCCAACACCAGAACCCCGACCTGTTCGGAAAACCGTAAGGTGACCGCGGCGGGCAATGCGTCCAGCACACTGTTCTGCGCCGGGTCACTGCCGCGAAACTCGGCATGGGCAAGCGCTGGCAAGCAGAAGAGAATCGTCAAAAGGAACCCTGCCACAGCGAGACGACCGACAGATCGGATCATCGTGGACATGCCAGCACTTCCCCCATTATTCTTTCAAAAAGGCCCCTGCCGGGAGGTAAGCCCGGCAGGGGCAGTCAACCCCAGCCCCACGGGAATGAAGGGCCAAGGCCACGGTCTTGCGGGATAACGGGACGCCTCCCCCCGCAAGGCCGTGGGAAACATCAGTGCTCGTGGCCAGCCTCGATGACCTTCACGCCCGGAGCCGGGCCTTCCAGTTCATGCGGGTCCTGGCCTTCGGCAGGGATTTCGATCCAGCGCTCGGCGCCGTTTGCGCATTCCTGAACCGTGGGGAAATAGACCATCGAGCCAACGGCGAAGGCATCGGTGATGCGGGCGTTGAAGACGAACTCGTCATAATGTTCGTCCAGCAGCTCGCCGGTCCATACGATCTCTTTCACACCTTCCTTCAGCTTGGAGCCGAAGTAATCGTATTCCTTCTCGTATGCGCCCTTCACCGTTTCCAGCGTCCAGCCCGCCTTGGGCATGGGCTTTACCGCGATGACGCCTTCGGGGATCTGCACCCGGACCTTCAGCGTGGCTTCGCCCGCGCAACCATGGCCGATCCGCAGCACGGCCTTGTAGCCTGCCCCTTGCGCCGTTTCGGCCTTTTCCAGCGTGGCATGGGCAAAAGCCCCCGTCGTTGTCATGGCCAGCACGGCGGCAGCAATCAGAGAGAGTTTCATTCGCGTTCCCTTTCCTGTCGTTTTTCAAGGCATCTGTCGTGTTGCACTGGCCGGGTGCCCTTCCGGCCAGGGGTCTGAAAGCCGCGGATCGGAAAGGAACCCCTCATCCGTCAGGCTTTCGAGAAAGGCGATCAGGTCGGCGACTTCGGCGTCGCTGGCGCGGAAACCCTGAATCATGCCGTCCTTCATGGGGTGATCAGCGCGGCCCGCGCTGGCGTAATGCGCGATCACGCCCCGCAGGTCGGGGATCGATCCGTCATGCATGTAAGGCGCTGTCACCGCCACATTGCGCAAGCTGGGCGTCCGGAAGCGGCCCGCATCCTGTTGCCGCCCGGTGATCCCGATCAGCCCCGGCGCATCAGCCGGATAGTCCGCATAAAGCCCGGTATTGTGATAGCCGACCTCGCCCTCGGGCATCAGGGCCGTCTGGATCGTGTCGGTGAAATGCACGCCGGAATGGCAGTGATAGCATTCGAACCTGTGGTCGAAGAACAGCTGCTCACCTCGTTTGGCCGCATCGGTAATCGCGTCTTTGTCACCTAGCCGCTTGAATTGGTCATAGGGCGAGCCGACCGAGATCAGGCTGCGCTGGAACGCCGCCAGCGCCCGTGTGACCGTGAAGAGGTCGGGCGCGGGCCGGTCGGGGAAAGCCGCGGGGAAGGCGCTGGCATAGAAAGGATCGTCTGCGAGGTTGGCGAAGATTGCGTCTTCCTGCCCCACGCTTCCCATTTCGTCGGGGTCTTCGCCGAACATCGGGATCAGCGCCTGAAACTCCAGACTGTCCATGTGCGGATTGGCCCATGTCAGGACCGGCAGATAGCCCACATTGGCCAGACTTGGCGCATTCTTTGCGCCGGTTATCCCAGTGATCCCCTCTGAGACGGCGCGCCCATCCGTGAAGGCAAGATCCTGCACATGGCACGAGGCGCAGGCCACCGTCCCATCGCGCGACAGCCGAGCGTCGTAGAAAAGGTGGCGGCCAAGCTCCACCTTCTCCGTCGACATCGGGTTGTCGGCGGGCACGGGCGGGGGCGGCATCCAGTCCGGCAGCGGCCATTCGTATCCGGCATCAAGGGCAAAGGCTGCCCCAGCCATCAGGACGGCCGCCGCCCCAATCAGGGGGCGGCGCATCGGCTTAGCGCTTTGAGACCAGGGACTGCGTCCCCGCGGGCACATCCATATAGGGTAGGCCCAGCTTGCCCATCACCGTCATGCAATCGGCGTCATTGAGAAAGGACATGCAGCCGGGCGATGTTTCGGGCGCGTTCACGGTCAGGTCCGCCTCGGCCAGCACAGGGGCCGGGTCGATCACAACGGTGTTCGCCGCCACGTCAAACCCGTCCAGCCGGATCGCCACGCGGTTCTCATTCGCGCAGGACTTCGGCGCTTCTGTCTTGGAGGCCGCGTCGCATATCGTGGACCCGAGGTGCAGGAACCATCCCTTGGCATTGCCATGTCCCGCGCCAGCCTCTGCGCCTGCCTCGGCGGTCATGTCCATCATTGCGGTTGGCACAAGGTCGATCCGGACGAACTTGTAGCCACCCTGCCAATTCCAGAACATCGCCGTCGTGTTCAGCGGGGCCGCCGACACAGTGGGGTCGACGTGGTTCTGCGTGAAGGGGACGCCGACGGTGAAGACCAGACCGGTATAGTCACCCTCCGGCACCGTGCCGCGCAGCGCCGTGTTGGTGCCAGCAGTGCCGTTGGCGCAATTGCCGCTGGCGTCCTCGAAATCCAGCAGCGCCAGACCCTCAAGCTGCCACTGCCCATCCTGATCCAGCGCGATAGGCTGCAGGCTTCCATCGGCCTTCACCAGCGCGGCCTCCGACACGAACAGGCGGAAATCCACGGCCTGCGCCTCGGCACCCGTGCTGCCGAGACCGGCAAAAGTCTCGTCGCAGGAAAACGGCTTGCCGCCGATTTCGGCTGCGAAGGGGATAGTGACTGCCATGTCGGCCAATGCCGGTGTGGCGAGAAATGCGGCACAGGCCGCGATAGCGAAACGGGACATGATTTGCCTCTGAGCTATGGCGCGGTCACGCGCCGGGATTGATCGGGTTGAAGAACGCGATCAGGCCAGAGGTGGGGCGCGCATCCCGCGCGCAGGATCAAGAACCGTCCGCAAGGCTCGGCTCTCGCGTGGGGCGACGACCTTGGCAACGAAGACAAAGTCAGCTGCTTGAAGGGTCAGCTCCGCGTCCGGAAGATTTGCCGCAGCAACGATATGGCAGGCCGGACATTCCAAGTGATCGGGAAGACCGTCACCATTTGCATCGGCACAAAGATCAGCCAGATCGCCACCGGAAAGGAGGTAGGATTGCAAAGCGACGTCTTCGGAAGTCAGCACACGCTGGGAAAACCCTGTCGCAACAAGGGCGAGGGTAATGAAGGCCACGAGCAGCAGCCCGAAAGGGTGCGGTTTTCTTAACATCGTGGATCGTATTGTGCCTTGGTTTCACCGCTAGGACAACTCTTCTCATCACAATGCTACGCCGTGTCGCAACGGCAGGAAGCCCAGCCCTTTCATTTAGGCCCTGCGTAACGGCTCGTCCTCCATAGCAAGTCCGCAAGGCGGCATACGACGACGATACCGAGAACGCTCGCTGCTCGGCTCAACGCAGGAAATGCCTGTTCCTCGATTGATTGTCCCGAGAGAAGGTCACGCAGTTGGACCTTGTGTCGCCCTCTTGATTTCGGGACCGATCCCCGAGCTAAACTCATGAAAAACGCCGGGCAAAAGTTTTCCTTGGCACTGCACCCATCTGCACGATCGCACGTTGTGCTCTAGAGAGCGCCTTCACTCCCCGTATAGGTCACACCGGCAACCTGTCCGCTTGGGCTGGACTGACAGGCCCATGGGGCTTCGGCTCCGGCGACGGTTGCCATGACGCCGACACCGGCTTCGGATTCGGCCACATCGAAGACGGCGACGTCGGAAATCGGTCGACCTGTTTGCGTAGCAATTGCCGCACGGCAGGCATTTGCGGCGACCGACGTCAAGTTGCCACCGGTCAGGACGGGCATCGGCATCGGTTCCGGAGTTTCAACACAGGCAGAAAGGCTGCCGACGGACAAGCAAGCCATCAAGATCATGGGGCGGATCATTTAAACGGTCCTCTCGTGTGTTTTGGTCATCAGTTTTGATAAGCACCGCATCACAGGGGCGGCCTCATCCCGGTAAAGGATGCTGCGGGCAATCCGCGCGCGCTATCCGGATTGCGAAAGCCCGCGTGCAATTCGCAAAGCGGATAGCGGGGTGCTGGGCCGCACGGGATCATCTCCTCATCGGGAAAGGCCGATTGCCGCTGCAATTCCAAGGAGAACGATATGAGAAAGACAATGGTCCTCCGCCTCGTACTGGCTGCATCCTGCGCGGTTGGCGGCGCAGTAACGGTGCAAGCCAAGGTTGTGGCAGAACCCGAGATGGCCGCCTTTTGCATCGGAGAGGCCGCAGCGAAGCTGGGTACCCGCCCGCGCAATATTCTGACGCTGCCGGTTGAAAAATCGGGTGGGAAATTCATGGTTTATGGGCAAAGCCCGACCGAGGGTGCAGACGTCACGACCTTCGAATGCACCTTCGGGTCAGATCGCAAGTACAAGGGCATTAAGATCACTGGTCGTCCGGCTGGCGGAGGATCGGCAGATAACAGCGGCGCACCGCCGGCGGCGATGGCGGCCTGCAAGGAAATGGTCGGTGTTCCGGCCAAGGTCGAGGTCGTCAGCCCCCTGCGCCCCGGTTTCACCGAGATCATCCTGCGCGAGAACGCGAGCGGCCGACGCATCGCCTGCACTGCGACCGACCAAGGTTCAATCGAGGATTGGGTGGAACTGAACTGAACGCCCAGTTGGTGTGTCATTGAACACTGTTCGGAGTGGTTTCGAAAGACGCCGCCGCTGTTTGTTCAAGGCAGGCAATCTTCTGGCCTCAACTGGATCAGCCAGTGCCGGAACGCAGGGCTTTCCTCATAGGCCCCCGGCCCCACATAACGCACCGGCGGCAGGCTAAGGCGTGCCATGTCTGCTATGGAAAATCCCCAGCCGCGTTGGTCGCCGGTCAGACGGCTTTCGAACCGGTCGCCAACGCCGCATATGGCGAAGGCGTCGTTCGGCAGGCCAATCCGTTCATACAAGGCTGCCTCTTCGACGATCAGCGCCTCGACGGTCGGCACCGCTTCGTCAAGCCATGCCTCAATCTCTGTGCTACTGTCCCCGGCCCCTCCCGCCACTGTAGCGCGCAGATGATCGCGCAGGGTGATCCCTTTCTGGTTCGCCACGATCTGGAAACCTCGGTCGTTGCCATGCCAGCCGAGGAAGGCATTCTCGCGGATCGTGATACTGGCTGCGGCAGGGGCGATGAAGTTGGCGCAAGAGGAGAAGCATCCGACGTCAATGATAAGATCGGGCTTCAGGTCGGCTATGATTGATCCGATATAGATCCCGACATTGGTGTCGCCGCCGCCGGAATTGATCAGCATCTTAGTGACCTGCCCGCGCGGCAGATCGCGCACCGCTTCGCTTAGCTTAGTCAGACCCGCTGCGTTGATCCCGCCGACATAGGTGAGCGTGTCCCCTTCGATCTTGACGATGGGGTTCGCATCGGTTGACGGTTTCTCGGGGGCCTCATCTGCAAGTGCAGGGCTTGCGATCAGAAAGGCAGCGAGGACAGCGGCGCGCATCAGGCATAGTCCTTCCCGTAATCGCGCCCGGCATGGCGCAGGAAGAACAGGCCGAGCAGGAACAACGGCAAGCTCATCACGACACTGCCATAGTCCCCCAGCGCTGTCGGACCGGCGGCGACCACTGCCCCGGCCGTCGCCGTGCCACCTGCGGCTACGAGAAATGTTCCTGCATCCCACAGCCCGTGCAGTACGATCCCTGTCCAGAGCGAACCCGTCCGCAGACGCACGGCGGCAAGGAACACCCCTGACAGAAAGGCGGCGACGGCCTGAATGACGGCCCCGCGCAGATCACCGGTCAGGAAGACGTTCAGCACATGCATCGCCCCGAAGAGGACCGATGATCCAAGGATTGCCACCCAGATGCCCCCATTGCGAAACAGCCCCCGCAACCAGACACCACGGAACATCACCTCCTCCGACCAACCGACCATGAGCGTATTCGCCAGGATGAACAGGGTGATGCTGGCCGGGGGCAAGCCGGCGTTCAAGGCGCTGGCCGCGAAGAGGGCAAGGTAGAGAAGCCAAGGCCAGATTACCTGCAAAGTGCCACGTTGCGGACCTTGCGCAAGACCCACCTCGCGGCCCCATCGGAAGACCACGACGATCACGAGCAGAAACAGGCTTGCCGCCGCCAGCGACGGTGCGATGCCGTGCTTTACAAGATCCAGAAGATCGATCCCCTCGGGTCCGGTTCCGGCAATCTGGATGCCAAGGTTGATCGCCTGCCAGGCCAGATAGACGCCAAGGGCAACGAGGGCTGTCAGTTTCATTTCGACCATGTCCCGTCCGGAAGAAGGAAGGCCGGTGTCAACGTCTCGGCGCAAGAGGCATCAAACAGCGCTTCGGGGTTTTCAAGAAAGGCAGCGCCGATATCCTTTGCGCATTGCGAAAAGGCCAAGGTGCCATGGCCGCTTTCGGGCAGGAAGACCAACCGCCCCTTCGGCAGCGATGAGACCATCCATGCGCCCCAACTTGGCGCAGTCTGGGTGTCGAAGGCCCCTTGCATCACCAACGTAGGGATAGCCGCCGTCACCGGGTCGTGGAAACCGGGACGCGGTTGCGGCACGAATTCCTTGCACAGGTCGAAGAAGGTGGCGTTCAACACCTCCTCGTACATATCAGTCAGACTTTTGGGCCAGCCGAACTCGGATTGCAGGCGCAGGCTGACGGCGGCGGCACCTTCGGCAGAGTTGATGTCCATATCCTCCTGACAGGCGAACATCTGGGTTTGAAACCCTTCAAGCAGCACCCGGTCAAGGGCTGCATTGTCGGCCCCGATGCGGGCAAAAACCTGCGCCAGCTGACCGTCATCTAGCATGCCTGCGAGCGTTTCCAGCCGTGCCAGCACCTCTCCCGAAAACTGGCTTTTCAGCATGTCGTTCAGTGCGTTGCGCGTCGGTTTTCCCGTCCGCAGCCGCAGATAGTCGGCAGAAAAGCCAACGCGCGCGGCCTGGTCGGGCAGAGCCAGTGCGGCGCCTTTGAGTGCGGCCTCGAACTCGTCCACGAGCCCCGCCTTGCTGGCGGCAGCCGCCCGGTCCGCCTCGAGCCGCGTCAGCATCGCCTCGACGACCTTGTCGTTTTCTCGCCCCACTATTGCCAGCCGCAGCGCGGTTTCCGCGAAAGCCATCGCATCGGCATCCAGCCCCGTGAGCCCCGCCATCGCGCTTTCCGGGGTCGGGTGAAGCGGGGGCTTTCCACTGGTAACGGCAAGAAGTGTGGTGACATCGCCGGCCTCAAGTTCGGCCACGACCTTTGGTACATATCCCGTCAGACCCTGCAACTGCAGCTTCCAGTTGTTACGCCCATCGACGAAGGTGAACAGCGCATCAGCGTTGATCTCGCCCTGCGCTGTCTGGATCGGCTGTGCCTCGACCTTGGTGAAGAGCGCCCAGAAGCGGTTTCTTAGGTCTGGATAGGCGGCGGCGCATTTTGCATCCGCTGTACAGGCGTCGAAGATGCCCTGAATCGACTCAGCGTGGGGCAGCGCCAGCGTGTCGTAGATCGGTGCCTGCACAGGGGCGACCGAATCCAGCACGACGGACCGCAGTCCGTCCGAGGCAGAGCGCATCACCTCCTGGCCCAGCTTGGTACCGTACGAGATGCCGTAGATGTTGTAGACCGGATAGCCCAGCGTGTGCATCACCGCCCGCACATCCTGCGCGTTCTGCCAGGTGTTGATCTTGGTGATGTCTGCACCCGAAGCTTCGATCTCGTCCAGACAGGCGCGCGTCATCTTGCGCGTCAGGGCAACCGTGTCTCCCAATCCCTTCGTCGCCTGCACCAGCGCCTCGGGGTCCGAGGCCAGCGTATCAAAGCAGCGCGTTTCGGCGGATGCAGATTGATCCACCCCGCGCTGGTCAAAGGCCACCACGTCGCGACGGGTGCGGAGGTGTTCGAAGAAGGTAGTGGTAATGGACGTGCGCGCAACGATCCCAACGCCGGGGCCACCATGGAGATGTACCACCGCATCCGGTGCGGGTGACTGGGATCGCGACTTGTAGATCATGAAACTCAGATCAATTTGGCGGCTATTGGGGTTTTCATGGTCCTCGGGGACGCTGATCTTACCGCAGGCGACTGTGCGGCCCTCAATCTCGAACGGGGCCAGCGGGCGTGGGCAAGGGGCGGCGACAACCGGATAGCGCGGATCGGTCCCGCCTGCGGCGATGACAGGAAACAGGGGATCAACAGGCGCAGGCGAGGTCAGCGCAAGCACGAAGGCAACGATCTGATCGGGGGTCATGTCTGACATTCCTGAACGGGTGCCGCACTGTCCCGCCTTTACTGCGCCCCGCCTATCCGAAACGCGAAATCCGGTCACACCAGTGCGGCCCTTCGCGTTGCGGATAGCGGCGATCTGGGCTGCGCTTCAACATCGGGCGACCGCAGTGAAAAGGCCGCCCCATGACACCTGATCAAATTGTCGCCGCAGTGATGGCCTTGGTGGCGGGGACGACAAACCCGACGGATTTCGCGACCATCCGCGCCGGAGGGGCCGATACACGTTATCCTGTCACCATCGAGGCCTGCCCTCGCCCCCTGCCATCAGGCGAAATTGAAGGCCAGACGGTGATCTGCGGGCGCGTCGAGGTGCCGGAAGTCCATGGCAAGGAGGACAGCCGCCGCATCAAGCTTGCCTTTGCCGTCCTCAAGGCCCGCACGCAAAGCCCAGCCCCCGATCCGGTGGTCTATCTGCACGGCGGGCCGGGCAGCGGCACGGTCAAAGACCTGTGGTCGATCGTCGTACCGATCTTTGACCAGTTCCGCGCGCGGCGTGACCTGGTGACCTTCGATCAGCGCGCAGCGGGCATTTCCTCGGACATGGTCGCCTGTTTCGACACGTTGGGTGCCAACATCGTCTCCCTCGTTGCGCCGGGCGCTTTGCCCGAGGCCACGCCGGAGGCGGACCTCTTTGCCCAATGCCTTGACGAGATCAAGGCCAAGAGCGGCGACATCACCGCCTATAACACGACCCAGAATGCCTATGACACGCAGGCACTGATGCGCGCGCTGGGCTATCCGGAATGGAACCTCTACGGCATTTCCTATGGCACCCAGCTGGCGCTGGAAGTGATGCGCTCCGCCCCTGAGGGCACCCGTTCCGTGGTCATCGACAGCGTCTTTCCGACCGATGTGAAAGGCTATGACGAAAACATAAAGCCTCTGCAGGAATCCATTCAGGCCACGCTTGACCAATGCGCTGCCGATCCGGCCTGCGCCGCCGCCTATCCGGACCTTGAAGGAACGCTTGTCCGCCTGGCCGAGAAGCTGCAGACCAACCCGATCCCGGCATCGCGCGGTCGCGCCGAGATCACGCTCAAGGCGCTGATCGACCTTTTCGATGGCCGCAACAGCCCCGGTGCCTGGCCGCAGATCACCGCCCATGTGCCGCTGATCCTTACGGAACTGGACCGGGGCGAAACGATGACCTGGGACATGCTGACCACAGGCGGCACGCGCAAGGTTCCCACCAGTGCCGAACGGCTGGCAGGTGTCACCACGACTCTGACGCCAGAACAAAAGGCGCTGGCCACGCTGCTGCTCGATCATGCCACGGCGCAACGCACGGATGATGCCGCGGTGGCGGCCGCCTTGTCGGCGCTGTCGGATTCGGTTGGGCGCAGTCAGTCAGGCGCATCGGACCTTGCCACGCGCTTTGATGCCGAAGTAACGCGGTCAATCACCGCCACCGGCTCGCGCGAGGCGATGCTCGACTTCGTGGTCGCCTATGCCGGTCTCGCCACACAGACACCGTCACGCGAGGCGCTCCGCGACCTCATCGAGCCAAGGCTTCCTGCCACGGACCTGCCGCCCATCCTCACCCTTGTGGATTTAATGACCGAGGCCGACATCCGCGCGGTCTTTGCCGCAGTCTCGGGCGATGCACGCAAGGCTTATGCCGGGATCATGGGCCTTCTCGACCTGATGGTAATCGCCTGCCAGGAACAGATGCCGTTCAACAGCGCCGAAGGGTTTGCCGCCTATAACGCCACGCTCAAATGGCCCTGGCTCACGCTGTCGAACAAGGCGGACAGTTCCATGTATGGGCTTTGCCCGCTTTTGCCGCCTGCGCCGCGGCCCGAATTCCTGACGCCTGTCTTCAGTGATATTCCGACGATGGTCGTCTACGGTCTGAACGACACCCAGACCTCTTCTGCCGATGCTCGCCATGCCGCAGAGACCCTGTCGCGGTCCCAAACCATCGAAGTGCCCGAGGCGGGGCATGGATCGATCATCTTTTCGCAATGCGTCAAAGATATCGGCATGGCTTTCATCGAACGGCCCGAAACTGCACCAGATACCGCCTGTCTTGCCAGCCTGAGGCCAAAATTCGTGCTTCCGCCCGGCTAGATCAGCCGGCGGCGGCTGCGCGCGAGCGTCTCTGTCGGCAGTTCACCGAAGGCGATCCGATAGGCGGCAGGAAAGCGGCCCAGATGCGCGAAACCGCAATCCAGCGCGATGCTTGTCACCGTGTCCGATGGTCCCGCTCCCTTCAACCGCTCGCGCGCCCTTTCCAGCCGCATCTGCAAAAGCACGTCGCGCGGCCCCATCGCCCGCACTTCAAGAAAGGCCAGCTGCAGGCTGCGCAGCCCGACGCCGACTTCACGCGCAACCTCTGCCATCGACAGGGGCTCATCGCTGTGAGCGCGCATGAATTCCTCTGCCATCCTCACCCGGAGCAAGGTGGCGGGAACGACCCTCGTTTCCCGCTGACCGTCAGTCGCCTGATGAATCAGGTCCGTAAGGGCTTCCTCGAGCAGCACCTCGAGCGCCGCACCAGCCCTGATCGAAGGCGGCAGGCCATTTTCGAACTGCAGGGTGATGTAGACGAGAAGATCTGACAGGCGTTTGACCGCGGCCAACTTTCCGACAAGCGGCAAGACATCCGGGAGGCAGGCTTTGCCATCATCGGCAATCTGCACCAGATCGTGCAGCCTGCGCTGCGGGATCATCAACACCTTTGCATGGAAAAGGCCCGTGTCCGGTGGCGCTTCTGCCCGCGTGCGCCGCGTGTTTGGACTGAAGATGCAGACTGATTTTGGGGCGACACGGTACTCTGCCGCCGCAACCCGTACTCGGAGCTGCCCCGAAGCCGGCAACAGCAGTGTGACCGATGTTTCTTCGGCCAGATCAACAAGGTGCCCGGTTGACCGGATGCGGCTCACCTTAAGCCCCCGCGGACTCAGCGTTGCCGTCTCTACTTTAATTCGGCCATTCTCGCCAAGCAGCGCAAAGGCATTCGTCCGGCTAAACAAATTCGATTCGAACGCCTGATCGACGGCCTGAGCAGCGTTGTATTCGGTTGTCCGGATGGAAATCATTTTTGGCTTCCTGTCGCACACAAGCCGTTAATTTTCGTTAAGTATTGCAACGTCTCGCTACGGAGGCAAAGCGGAAGTTTGATACAACCTGCGGCAGATCAGCCCTGCCACTGAGGCGCGGCTTTCGCGTTCCGGATAGTCAATGCTGCGCAAGACCGGCACTCAGGTTGGGTCAGCTAGCGTGTTCACCCGAACCCCAACCGGAAGGAGAGCGCCCCATGCGCCGTCTATCGCTCATACTGGCGACAGCCTTTGTCGCCGCCACCGCCAATCCGCCACCCGCCATGGCCGACAAGAAGACAGATGCCGTCGTCGCAGGCGCCATCCTCGGCGCGCTGATTGCCAACGCCGCGCGGAAGAACGGGGCCAATCACCGCTTCGACTATTCCACGGACACGGTCTTCTTCCCGCCCAACATTCCTGGCGCGACCTGCTACACCCGGGCGCGCACCTGCTATGTCCGCGGCAACTACTCCATTTGGGCAAGCCGGAGGGTATTCGGATGAGAACGATGCTGTTTCGCGCCCTCGCACCATTGATCGTTGCGGCGCTTCCCGTCGCCGCTCTTGCCGAAGAGGTGCCGCTTTCCGTCACGATGGATGGTGCCGTGGCATTGCAGGCCTCGATCCTTGCCGAAGGCACGCTGAATGAGGCGCAGGTCCAGGTTCTCAAGGACGTCGCGCACCAGAAGGCTGTCGTGCTGACCTGCGACGGCTTTGCCATTGACGAAGCCCGCTTTGCCGGCGTCTTCGAGGCGGCCTATCCGACAGATGCCGAGTTCGATGCTCTGGACGAAGCCGGGCAGGTTCATCTGCGGTCGGTGATGATGCTGGTCCTCGGCACTTTCCTTGGCGGTAATCTGGCCATCGCTTCGACCGATGCCGCGGCATGGTGTGCCGGGGCTGCGGAAGAAAAGGGGCAAACTGATGCCCCGAACCGGGTCTGGGCGGATTGAGCGCTTAATGACAAAATCACCGATCCCGGGTCGTTTCCTGGGGTCGGTTCGGATGGCCCGGTTTGCCAAGGGGACGGCAGATGCGGACGATTGCCATTCTCGCCATCTGTTTCGCGACACTGAACGGATTTCGCCAGCCGCCCCGGTTTTGGCAGAGACAGTGACCTGACAGGGTCAAACCCGGCGGAGCGTGTCACCAATGCGAACTTCGCCATCCTGTTCGATTGATGCATAGAGCCCGCGCAGGCGCAGCTTCAGATGGTCTGGCGTGATAACCCAGTTATAGGCGGCGCGACCGCAGCGGACTTTCCACTTGGCGCAACCGTCGTTCTCCACATCCGAGACGCGAAGGATCGCCGTTCCCAGTGAAAGCAGGGTTCCTGCCGGAAGGTCTGCCTCGGACAGAGTCATGTCGACGGCGATGTTGTCGCCCGGATGTGCCACCCGGTCCCGCTCACGCCACACAAGATCCAGCACCCGCCACGGCATGATCGAAACTTCAATCCGCGGGTCCGGGCTGCCGTCGGGAAGCTCCAACCAAGGAAACGTCGGATGATAATCACCCATGATACCCTTTGATCGTATCAACGTCAGCACTTCGGGAAAGATACGGGCGTTCGGTTTTGGACGTATGCACAGCATGCGAACCGTGCCGGCATCACGAGGGGCGGCCAAGACCGAAGGCAAGGCCGCGTCGAGTTCCTCGGCTGTGATGGGGTTGGTAGGCGCGTGTTTCATTCCTCACCCCGTGTGGCGGAAAGACCCCTTTGGGCAAGTCGCTGATGGCGGGCGTCGCAGCTGCTGCATCCCGCTGTTGAAGCGGTATCGTTGAGCGCCACAGCGGGGGGATCTTCCGGCCCGAAGCCGGCAAGACCTAGGCCTGCTATGCCTGTCAGAACTGCCCCGGCCAGCGCCACCCGTACACCAGTCATTCAGCCGCCCGTGACCAAACGGACGGGGCGATCAGCCCACAATCCACCTTGTCATGTGGCATGGGCAGGTCGATATCCACACCCCGGTCCAGTTCTTGCGCGTAACGGTGACCGGCATAGGTTGCTGCCGCGATAATGGCGGGCGCCTCGCAGTCGCCGATCCTTGCCAGCGTGAACGGCAAATCTGCATGGCTGCCATCCGGGGCATAGCGCAGGCTGGTGTAAAGATCATCGACCGGTGCGCGTTGCCCGACAAGGACAATCCCCCCCGCGCGCAATTCGCGTTCTCGATCGGAATGAACGCAGGCCAAGGTCGCCGTTGCGCCATCGAACCAAGACAACGAATGCGCCGTCAACAAGGTGATCCCCAAACCCATAAGATGCCCGGGTACCCGCCACCCTTCACCCGTGTTGTTTGCCCATGAAGAAACCCTGTCATCTGGTGTGACCAGCGTTACCTCCAGTCCGGCAGCGCGCAAGCGTTCCGCGATCACGCCTCCCATGTAGTATCCGTCCGCATCATAGACCATGACGGGGCCTTCGGGCAGGCGACCGTCCATGATGTCATCTGGGGTGAAAACGGCTGTTGAGTCTTCGGCGATGGACGCAAACCGCTTTCCGGTGAAAAGGTCGCGCCGCCAGCGTGCGCCGGTGGCAATCACCACATGGTCGGCGCCGAAATCCAGCACATCCTGTGTCGTCAGACGGCTTTCGCGAAACACCTCGACATTCGCCATCTTGGCGATCTGCCCTTCGCGCCAGTCGCGGACGCGGATGTATTCGCGCATTCCGGGCAGGGCCGCTTCGCGCACTACGCGCCCGCCAAGAACGCGGCCCGCCTCTGCCAGTGCTACGCGGTAACCGCGCGCGCCCAAGGCCCGCGCGGCCTCAAGTCCCGCTGGACCCGCACCCACCACCAGAACCTGCGTATCTGCCCCCCGCGGGGCGATCCTTTCCGGGTGCCAACCGCGCCGCCACTCTTCGCCCATCGTGGGGTTCTGTGTGCAGCGGATTGGCAGCGCCAGGCTGTCGCCGGAGTAACAGACATTGCAGCCGATGCATTCGCGAATATCCTCGACGCGCCCTTCCTCAATCTTTTTGGGGATGTAGGGATCGGCGATGGATGGCCGCGCGGCACCGATCAGGTCGGTCAGCCCCGACTTTACCCACCTGACCATTGTATCGGGCGACGTGAAGCGGCCAACGGTCACAAGGGGTTTGGTCGTGACGGACCGCACCCAGTTCATGTAGGGCTCCAAAGCGCCCTCTTTCACGAAACGCGATGCGCCCATTTCCAGCGAATAGTCCGAGATGTTGATATCCCAAAGGTCCGGCATTTCGGCCATCAAGGCGAACATTTCCTGCCGTTCGCCAAGGATCGGCTGGCCGTCTTCGCCAACTTCTGCGTCGGCTGCGAAACGCACTGCGACAGCGCAGCGGTCGCCGACGGCCTCTTTGGTTTCTTCGATCAACTCGCGGACAAGGCGCGTACGGTTCTCCAGCGACCCACCGTATTCATCTGTTCGGGTGTTGGTCTCGGGGTCAAGGAAATGGGCAAGCAGATAGCCGTGCGTCGCGTAGACATAGACGATGTCGAATTCCGCGGCCTTGGCGCGCAATGCGGCGTTGCGGTGCCAGCGGCGAAGATTGCGGATATCCTCTTTGTCCATCGCGCGGCTTTGGAAGGGATGTCCAACGCCATTCGGGCGGCTTGCCACATCCATTGACACAAGGCGCGAGGCCAGATTGGCGCTGCGCGAACCCGAAAACCAAAGTTCTGCACCGGCCAGCCCGCCATGAGAATGTACTTTGTCGGTCATCAGCCGATGGTTGCGAACATCGGTGTCGTCCCACAGGGTGGCCGAGATGTGCAGTTGGTCATCCGATGCAGGGTGGATGGAGCAGTATTCAGTACAGACCACGCCCCAACCGCCTTCGGCTTTTACGCCGCGCATTTCGGCCACGGTGCGCGGGCGTACCCAGCCCATGCCGGTGCAATGCGGCACCTGATAGAACCGGTTCTTCGTTGTGACCGGGCCAATGCGGACCGGTTCGAACAGAATGTCATAGCGGGGATCGCGGGCCATCGCTCAACTCCTTTCCGGGCCGCCCGGTGCGCGCGAGGCGACCGTCTGCAGGCCGTTGAAATACAGGGGGAAAAGCGCGGCCAGATGTTCCAGCGCCATTGTGCGGCACTGAAGCCGCCGGAAATCTGCCGGGTAAAGAAGATGGTTCAACCAAAGCCCATCATAAAAGGCCTCAAGCGCAAGCGCCGTTTGCATCGGGTCGCGGCGGAGGTTTTTCTGGTCAGCTTCAAGACTGGCGATGATGGCCACGGACGCCTGCAGGCGTTCGTCATCCTTTGCTTCGACCACGCGGCGGTAAAGATCACGCGCGCTGGCATCGCCCCAGAAGGCAAACCAGACCGCGAGCTTCCGGCGGTCGCAACTGTGCCGGTGAAACCGCGCATCGACCAGCGCGACCAAACGTTCTGCCGGTGTCAGCGTTGCATCGGCATTTCGATCTTGCCAAAGCGCGCGTTCTTCATCGGCGAGGTGCTGCAAGACCGCTTCGAACAGCCGTTCCTTGTTTTCAAAATAGAAATTCGCCAATCCGATCGACGTGCCAGCAATTTCGGTCACCCGCGCGATGGTCGTGCCGGACAAGCCATATTCGGCAATCGACGTGATCGTGGCATCGATCAACGTCAACCTCCGCTCGGCCTTGGCTTTGGCGCGGCGTGTCTTTGGCGGTTGGGGGTTGGCCGTATCTTTCTGGGTCATCTGTCTTCCATCACTGTATTCAATCAATCCGGCTCCAGCACGGTAAGGGCTTCGGGGCGCCAAGTCAGCCATACCGGGCGGCCTTCGCTGCCTGCCCAAGGGTCGTCACCCCGGCTGGCTCCGGCCGAGACCGCCACAGGTGCAGCTTGGCCTTCAATGGCGACATGAAGCAGTTGCCGTCCGCCCAGATACTGCCGCGTCTGAACAAAACCCGCAGCGGCCATTTCTGCGCCTTCGGGACGTACAGGAGAGACGGTCAGGCTTTCGGGGCGGATGGCGATCAACACCCTGTCACCGTCCGTGCGGCCGTGGGCATGCCCGTTCAACACCACCCGGCCAAGCCCTGCGACATCAGCTGCCCTATTGGCCCCCTGACCGTGAACCCGTGCTTCGAAAAAGTTCATTGTGCCGACAAAGGCCGCCACCTGACGGTTCTTAGGATTGTCATAAAGGCCAGACGGCGTGTCGACCTGAATCACCTGTCCGTTCGCCATGACGGCGACGCGGTCTGACAGAGTCAGCGCCTCTTCCTGATCATGGGTCACGAGGAGGAACGTGATCCCCAATTTCTGCTGCAGCCCGCGCAATTCCAACTGCATCTGTTCGCGAAGCTGCTTGTCCAGCGCGCCCAAGGGTTCGTCCAGTAACAGGACCTTGGGCTTAAGGATCAGCGCCCGCGCCAAAGCCACGCGCTGCATCTGCCCACCCGATAACTGGCTGGCCTTGCGCGCGCCGTAGCCCGGCAGCGCAATCATCTCCAGCATTTCATCCACCATCCGGGTTTGCTGGGTCTTTGGCAGGCCCATTCGACGCAAGCCGTAGGCGATATTGTCGTGAACGTTCAGGTGCGGAAAGATCGCATAGTTCTGGAAGACCATGTTGATCGGGCGAAGGTGCGGGGGCGTGTCCTGCATCTCTTGCCCGTCAATCAGAATCTGACCGGAAGTCACCGCTTCAAACCCTGCGATCATACGAAGAAGCGTCGTTTTGCCCGAGCCTGACGCGCCCAGAAGCGAGAAGAACTCGCCTGCCCGGATATCCAGCGACACATCCTGCACGGCCTGTACCCGGCCAAAGCTCTTGCTGACATTGCGGACCGAAATCATTTCGTCGTCTCCGTCCGGGGCGGCTGGCCGATCCGGCTCAGGCGCAGGCTGGTAAAGATCAGCACGAAACTGAACGCCAGGATCAGCGTTGACAGCGCCAGAAGTGAAGGGAAATCCGCAGGAAAACGCAGCTGGCCCCAGATGTACATGGGCAGCGTCGATTGCGGGCCAGACAGAAAGAAGGCCATGAAATACTCGTCAAACGAGATGGTGAAGGTCATCAACAGACAGGCCAGGATGCCGGGCAGATTGCAGGGCAGCGTCACCCGCCAGAAGGTCTGCAGCGGCGGTTCGCCCAGATCGGCCGACGCCTCCTCTAACGAGCGATTGAAGCCGATGAACCGGGGTAGCAGCACCGATATGGCATAGGGAAGACAGATCACCATATGCCCGATGGTGACTGTGACAAGCGATAGTGTGACCCCAAGCCGATTCAAAAGCCCCAGCAGCGCCACACCCATGATAAGGCCCGGCAACACCAGCGGAAGCATCATGAAGCTGACGGCGGGTGCCTTGCCCGGCATCCGATAGCGCGCGATGGCCAGCGCGGCAGGAACCGCGATCACCGTGGACAGGACGCTGACGATCAACGCGACCTTGACGCTGTTCCAGAACGCAGCTTTCAACGGTTCACGGTTGAAGAGTTCAACGTACCACTGAAGGGTGAACCCCTCGAGCGGGAATTTCACATAGATGCCCGAGTTGAACGAGAAGATCGGGATGAACAGGATCGGCAGGTACAAAACGAACGCGAAGACCGCCGCATAAACGGCCAGCGTTCGGTTCGGGGAAGAAAAGCCGGTGTAGCGTGCCATCCCTATCTCCGCAGCAGCCGGTCAAGGACAAGGAACACCAGACCCGCAAGCCCGATCGTCAGGATCATGACAACCGCAAGCGCGGCACCTGCCGGCCAGTTGTTCATCGGGCCGAACATCGCCTGGATCAGGTTACCGATCATCATGCCGTCCGGCCCGCCAACCATGGCCGGGGTGATGTATTCGCCCACTGTCGGAACAAACATCATGATGAAGGCCGCCACAACGCCGGGAAGCGACAAGGGAAAGGTGATCCGCCAGAATCGCCGCGCCGCGCTATCGCCAAGGTCGGCCGCGGCTTCAAGATAGCTACGGTCGATCTTTTCGAGGCTGACGTAGATCGGCAGGATCGCAAAAGCTGCCCATGAATGCGCTAGCACAATGGTCACGGCGGTCTGACTGTACAGGAACGCCGCCACCGGCTCTTGCACGATGCCAAGGCCTAGTAGCGCCGTGTTCAGCACGCCTTCATAGCCCAGAACCACTTTCCACGCGAAGACACGCAAAAGGTAACTGGTCCAGAACGGCAACGTCATCACGATCAGCCACAACGCCTTATGGCGGCCACCGTGAAACGCGACGTAATAGGCCATCGGATAGCACAAGAGGACCGTGAAAGCCGTGCAGGTCAACGAAATGGTAAGTGATCGCAGGATCAGAACCCCAAACATCGGATGTTCTGCCATCGCGGCATAGTTGCCAAGGCTGGGCGTTGTCACTGTGTCGTAGCCAGACAAGGACCAAGTACTGAGGATGACGGTCATGCCAATAGGGAAAATGATCGCCGCCGCCATCAACAAAAGCGCCGGCGCCATCAGAAGATACCCGCGCCAACCCTCATGCCGATGCAGGAACCGCACCACGGCACTTGGTTGCGCTGCTGGCAAAGAAACCTTTGCGGCAACCGTCACGGTCTAGAACCCAAGCTTGATTTGTTCCCAGGTCTCGGTCATTCGCCGGTCCCACTCTGCCGTTTGGGGGATGCCGAAGTGACCCGCTTGCAGGATCTCCATGGGGTTGCGCGACAGGCCAAGGGCAGCCAGTTCTTCATCGGTGACTTGATCATAGGCCTTGCGGTTGCTTCCGCCATATCCCGACCCGCGCATGAGCGCGACCGATGCTGCTTCGCTCAGCAGCGAATCCAAGATGTCATAAGCGCTGTCCAGATTGGGGGCTTGCGCATGCAGCATCTGCCCACAAACCCAGGTTAGTGCGCCTTCCTTGGGCTTAGCAAATTTCACCGGCACGTCTTGGCCGGTCAGAGTGACGACTGAACTGTTCCATGCCATGCAGGCCACAAGTTCCCCCGCCGCCAATGCGGTATCCGTCGACGTCGTGTCATCCGTATAGACCCGGATGAGCGGGCGCTGTTCGCGCAGCACGGCAGAAATCTTTTCGAAAGCCTCGTCAGTGTGGATCTGGTCATAGGGCACGCCTGCCTTGATCGCTGCGCACCACCACACATCGCCGCCCCCACCCAGCATGCCAAGCCGCCCCGCATAGCGCGGGTCCCAGAGCATGTCCCAGCTTTCCTCCCCCTGCAGTTCGTAGAGGTCAGTCCGATAGGCGATGGAGGTCTGCCCCCATTCCCACGGCACGAGCCATGGCTTTCCGTCCTTGATATTATAGGGAACATCCCAAAGTTCGGGCAGCACATCAGGCCAGTTCGACAGCCGAGAGGTGTCAATCGGCTGAAAAAGACCAGTATCCGCCCAACGCGGCACATCCGACAGGCAGGGCATGGCAATATCGGCCACAAAGCCGGATTTCAGCTTGTTCAACGCCTCTTCTGCCGACCCGTAGGTGGCAAAATTGGGCAGTTCACCCCGCTTTGCCACGTATTCGTCGAAGTAATCAGGAACATCGAACCCGCCCCACGTGAACCATGTTGCATGATCCTCCGGGGCAGAACTTGCCCGCCGCGGCAGGACCGGAACCATCACTGTGCTGATGCCAAGCGCAAAAAGAGAACGGTTAAAGGCCCGACGGCTCAGCTTGCCTTCACGCACGGCACCAAGTTGATCAAGGACGTCCATTTTCAGTCACTCCTTTTGCTAAGCGGAACAACAAAGACGGGACAACCAACGCGCCCAATATGGGAAGCACGGGTCGTTGTGTAGACCAGTTGGGTAGGCCACTTGACCGACGTGCCACAGGCGTGCCGGCCCCATTTCCTTCTTCCCGCTGCGACCGTGCGGCCGCAGTCAGCTTTCATTTCAGCGAGGCGAAGTGAGCAGTATTTTGATTGAGTGTTTATTCAATCTATGGGTCGTCAATTGCGTGAGTCAAACAAAAAATCATCACCGCTTTTTTGAAGATTCCTTCGCTGGCATTACTTAGGGCGGACAAGGAAGAGCGGTCGGCACCTCGGCGCGAACAGATCAATCCCAGCTCACCTAGACGCAGTAACGCATCGCGAAATACCGGGCGGATTAATGGCCTTTGCTGATCGGCGTGCCTGTGCCCCACCTGCACGTGGCATGCAAAGGCCCGAATTCTATGGCGAAACTCTGGGCTCGTTTGCCAAGCTTTCCGTAAAGAAACGCGCAAACCCCTGTGCCAGCGCGGCAGTATCAAGCGCCGCGCCCAAACTGGCCAGTGACGCCTCTATCAAGGGCTGGGGGAAGGCCGCTACCGCTGTTCCGGTCAGCAGGCCGCGCACATAGGCGGGTTCCAATTCCGGATGCACCTGCACAGACAACGCGGGAAACTCATAGCGAAACCCACCGTTCGGAGAGGCGGGGGAGGACAGAATGCCTGTAGCGCCGGGTGGCGCGTCAATCACTTGATCCTGATGGAAGGACAGCGCGGCCAAAGGTGCCGGGCCGAAAAGCCCCTGACCGGCAGGCTGAACAACATGTACGTGCCGCCCGATCGTCCAGCCTGCCGGGGCGCGGTCAACCCGCCCCCCAAAAGCCTCGGCCATCAGTTGATGCCCAAAACAGATGCCCGCGATCGGCACGCCTGCCGCGCGAAGCGCGTTAAGATGGGCTTTCAGATCGGCGATCCATGGGTCGCCATCATGCACCCCGGCCCGCGAACCGGTGATCAGTACTGCATCCACCGCTCCGGGGTCTGGCGGCGCTTCGCCCCCGGCAACAAAGACCCGCGAAAACCGGGCTTGCGGCAGGGCTGGGCCCAACCATCGTTCGAACATGTCAGCATAACTTCCGTGCTGCGCCTGATGTTCGGGTGTCGGGCGGTCGGCCTCATATATGCACAGACGCATGCGCCCCCCCTAGCGGCGTTTGTCCCGGGTGACGACAACAGAGATCACGATCAACACCAGTGACGCCAGAACGATCAGCGTGCCGACCGCGTTGATTTCGGGCGTCACCCCCCGGCGCATGGTAGAATAGATGTACATGGGCAGCGTGTTGTCGCGACCGGTCAGAAAGAAGGTGACGGGGATTTCGTCAAAGGACAGCACAAAGGACAACAGCCCCGCCCCGATGATCGCCGACCGCAGGTTGGGCAAGGTCACATAAATGAACGTCCGCCAAGGCGTGGCGCCCAGATCGCCGGAAGCTTCGGCCAAGGATCGCGGCAAGCGTTGCAGGCGCGCATAAACTTGCGTGACGACAACACCCAAAAGTGCCGTCGCGTGTCCAAGGATCACGGTTTCCAGCGAAAGCGGAAAGCCGAACAGGCTGAACATGTTCAGCATGGAAATACCGGTCACGATACCCGGCAGCGTGATCGGCAACAGGATCAGACGGCGAAACAGGGTCTTGCCAGGGAAATCATAGCGGTCCAGCGCCATCGCCGCCGCCACGCCCACCAGCAGCGCCAAAAGCGTGGCGAAGGTGGCGACGTAAAGGCTGTTCCAGACCGCTGTCTGCAGATCGGCATTCTCGAACAGTTTGCGATACCAATCCAAAGTGAACCCCGGGATCGGCCAAGTCAGCGAGCGTGAGGAGGAAAAGCTGAAGGTAATCAGCACCCAGATCGGGATGTATAGAAACGCCATCAAAAGGGCGACAAAGGTCATGAAGGCCGTATCTGCCCCATAGCGCGAGATCAGGCTGCGAGAGGTTCTGCTGGTCAACTTACGCTCCTACCCGCGATGACCGTTCCAGCCGGTCTGACAAAGACACGATCGACAGCACGATCACCAGCATCACGATCGACAGAGCCGATCCCAGCGGCCAGTTCAGCGCCGAACCGAACTGGGTTTGGATCACGCCGGCAATCAGGTTGCCGTCCGGGCCGCCTACGAGGAAGGGCGCGATGAAATCGCCGAAGGACAGGCAGAAGGTCAGCGTGAACCCCGCCGCAATGCCGGGGGTCGACAGGGGCAGCGTGACCTTGCGGAACGTCTGCCACGGGGTCTGGCCCAGATCAGCCGAAGCTTCGGCAAGGTTCGGGGGGATGCGTTCCAGCGCGGTATAGATCGGCATCACCATAAAGGGGATGAAGATATAGGTCAGCGTCAACACCATCGCGAACTGGTTGTAGAGAAAGATGTCAGACGGCGCGTCGGTGATCCCGGCCCACATCAGGAAGGAATTCAGGATGCCTTCAGTGCCTAGGATGGTTTTCCAGATATAGGCGCGCAGCAGATAGCTCACCCAAAGGGGCGCAATGACGGCCATGTAAAGCCATGTCCGCACCCCGGCCCAGCGGCAGCGAAACACCAGCCAATAGGCAAAGGGATAGGCCAGCGCGAGCGACGCCAGCGACACCAGCGCGCTGATTTTCAACGTGCGCAGAAGGACTTGCAGATACTGTGGGTCGGTGAACAGGGTGGCATAGTTGCCGAACTGAAAGTCGGGCTTGAAGGTCGGATAGGTCTTGGTCCAGAAACTGTAGGTTCCGATGATCGCATAGGGCACCAGCATGAACACCACGATCCAAGCCAAGGGAATGCCCAGCACCAGCACGCTTGCAAGGTGACGGCGCAGGAAGGTCATACCTGCACCTCGCCCGGAAAGACAAAGATGTTGTGCGCCTCTACCGCCACGCGGGCGGCGGTGCCGGGTTTGGGAATGGCGCTGCGCACCAATGTGTCGGGCAAAAGCGTGTCGATAAACAGGCTGCCGCCGCCGGGAAGGTCAACAGCCGTGCGCAAGCCAAGGCCGTAGTAGATCACCTCGGAAACCTTACCCTCCAGCATATTGGGCGCAGTTTCGCCATCAGCCAGCAGACGGGTCTTTTCGGGGCGGAAGCCCAGCGTCACTCGCGTGCCCTTTTGTATCGGCGTGTCTGTCAGCACCTCCAGCCGGGCACCGGCACAGTCGAAAGTGGCACGATCAGTCTGTGCTTCCCCCGCTGTGGCGTGAAGGAAGTTGGTCGTTCCGATAAAGTTGGCGACATAGGGAGAGATCGGGTGATCATAAATGTCCTGTGGCCGTCCGTCCTGCGCGACGCGGCCTGACTCCATCACCACGATGCGGTCTGACATGGTCAGCGCCTCTTCCTGATCATGGGTGACCATGATGAAGGTGATGCCAACCTTCTCGTGCAGGTGTTTCAATTCGATCCGCATCTGATCGCGCATACGGGCATCCAGCGCCGATAGGGGTTCATCAAGCAGCAGCACCTTTGGCCTGCGCACGATGGCGCGCGCCAGTGCAATGCGCTGGCGTTGCCCACCCGAAAGCTGATCCGGCCGCTGGTCGATCTTGTCAGGCAGGCCCACAAGCTCCAGCGCCTCTACCGCCTTGGCACGGGCGGAGGTGCGGTCAGCCCCGGCCATCTTCAGCCCATAGGCAATGTTCTGGCCAACCGTCATGTGCGGAAACAGGGCGTAATCCTGAAACACCATATTCACTTCGCGGCGATAGGGCGGTTCCCATGTCACGTCGCGCCCGGCAAGATGAATGGACCCGTGAGTCGGCTCTTCAAACCCGCCAATCATCCGCAGCAGTGTGGATTTTCCACATCCAGATGGCCCAAGCAAAGTGACAAACTCGCCGTCCTCCACGGACAGCGACACATCATCCACGCCGATGATGGTTTTCGAATAGTGCTTCGAAAGGCCCCGAAGCTGGATGATTGCTGCCATGTCGGCCTGTTCCCCAATTGTCTACACGGGCGGCGGCGTCCCAAAAGGCCCGCCGCCGCCCGGTCTTGGCCGGTTATTGCGCCTTCACTGCGTTCCAGGCGTTGGTATAGGCCTCGAACCGCTCTCCCAGCGGGGTCCAGATGAACAGGCTGTCCAGATAGTCGGGATCATCCTGATGCAGGGCGGCGTATTGTTCCGGTGACATGCATGCCTTGGCGGCCGCCGCGTTGACAGCCGAATAGCCATTCACATTTGCCACACCGCATTGGCCCTGTTCAGACAGTTGCATGTTCAGGAACTTGTAAGCGCATTCCTTGTTCGGCGTGTCTTTCACCACCATCCATGCGTCCATCCAGCCCTCGGCGCCTTCGGTCGGAATGAACTCGACCACCTCGATCCCTTCGGCTGCCAGCAGGCTGGATTGATATCCTGCCCAAGTGTTCGAGATGACGACCTCACCCGCCTTGTACAGATCCACCAGTTCCCCGGCCGTCGCCCAGTATTTCCGTACTAGCGGCTTTTGTTCCACCAGCGCGGCCTTGGCCTTTTCGATCTGTTCATCGGTCAGATTGTAGATATCCATGTCGCCATTCTTACGGGCGGCGACATAGATCGCGCTCTTGTCATCCCACAGCGAAACCTTGCCTGCCAGATCCGGATTCCACAGATCCGCGATCGAGGTGGGTGGCGTGGTGAAGGCGTCCTTCCGATACATGAACGCAATCGCGCCCCAGCTATAGGGCATGCCGTAATAGGCGCCGTCCCGCTGAATCCCCTCCAACGCAAGGAATTTGGGATAGATGTCGTTCCAACCCGTCAGCGCCGCCGTATCCAGTGGCTCCACCACGCCCAGATCGATCATCAGCGCCGTGGTATCGATAGACGGGGTGATGAGGTCATAGACGCCTCCGCCCGACATGAGCTTGGGGGCGAAATCGTCGTTGGAACCGACATAGGTCGCGCTGACCTTGCAGCCGGATTCTTCTTCGAATTTAGTGATGAAGGAGGCGTCGGCATAGCCTTCCCATGTCAGCACGTTCACGGTGCCTTCGGCCCATGCTGTGCCAGCGGTCAGCGACAAGGCAAGGGTGGCAGTCAGGGTTCTTTTCATGTGTCTCTCCGTTGTTGGGTTGGGTTCGGCCCGTTCAGGGCTCTTTTCGAGTGGTCTTTCGAACGATGGTGCCGATATCGACACCCAGGGCAGCCGCGGCCTTTCGCTTGCTGCCATGTTCCTTGATCGCGGCGGCGATGATGTCGGCTTCAAGTGCAGCGACGCGTTCGCGCAGCGTGCCTGTTGAATCGGTGGATTTTCTGGGCACCTGCAAAGGATTCTGCAGCCGGCGGGGCAGTTCCTGTTCATCATCGCCCAGCACACTTATCTGCTGCAGAAGGTTGGCCAGTTCGCGGATGTTGCCGGGATAGCGATAGGCCTTCAGCCGCTGCATCAGGCTGTCGGAAAGCTGCAGGGGTGCCGCCCGGCGCTGGTTGATGGCTGTCAGAAACCTCTCGATCAGATGTTCCAGAAGTTCCGGCATTTCGCGCAACGGCTTGATCGGCATGTTCACAACAGCCAGCCGGTAGTAAAGATCGGCCCGGAACGTGCGCTCTTCCGACATGGCCAAAAGATCGCGGTTGGTGGCCGAGATGAAGCGCACATTCACCCGCCTCGGCTTGGTAGAGCCGACGCGCAGGAACAGACCGTCTTCGAGAAAACTCAGAAGTTTGGCCTGCATGGTCAGGGGGATTTCGCCAATTTCATCCAGAAACAACGTGCCCCCTTCGGCCGCTTCGATCAGGCCCTTCTTGCCGTCCGTCGAAGCGCCCGTGAAGGCGCCTTTCTCATAGCCGAAGAGTTCGGATTCAAAGAGGCTTTCGGGAATGGCGGCACAGTTCACGGCCACAAAAGGATCGGTCGCGTTGGCCACGAAACTGTGCAGATGGCGGGCGATTTCGGTTTTACCTACCCCGCTTTCGCCGGTGATGATGACCCTTGCACCTTGCAAAAGCGCCCGTTCGCCCCGTGCGATAATGCGGTCAAGATAGGGCGACAACTGGCGCTGGCGCGAAAAGTCGGGACGCAGGCGGCGTTCCACGGTCGAGGTGAAACTGGCCGGGTCGCGCTGGCCCGAGGCCATGCGCCGGGCGTGGTCGAACACCGCCAGATCGCGCAGGGTGATCACAACAGCCCCCGGCACCTCGGCAACGCGGCGCAGGGTGACGAAAATTGACCCGATGTTTTCCGACCGAATGATGACCTCTCCGGTGCGCGCCTCGGCCAGCATTTCCAGAACGGGCGTCCAGTTCAGCGGGCTGTCGCTGACCACGTCGGCCAGAGGGCGGCCGTTCGTGCCTTTGTCCGACAAGCCTGCGATTGCTGCGGCTTCACGGTTCACCTGCACCACGCGGGCGGCAGGATCCAGCACCAGCATTCCATCTGGCGAAGCATCAAATGCCGCCAGCAGAAGCCGCGCCCTGTCCCGTTCGGCGGACGAAGCACCGGCTATCGTTTGTGGGGCGCGCGACATGCTCATCTGCCCTCCACCGTCGCTGTCAGGCGGGCACCCCGTTCGACTGCACGCGGCACATGGCGCAGACAAACGGCCAGCAGGGTATCGCCTCGCATCTCAAAGGTCTGGGCCGTGCCTTCGACTTTCACCCTTCCGCCGGGCAGGCGCACTTGCGCGACAAAAGGCTCCCGCGCGGTAGACACCACCGACACACGCGCATCGGCAAAGAGCCGGACAAGCGAACCCGGCACCTCAACCAGATCGTCAAAACGCCGCAGACTCAGCCGGTCTGAAGGGGCCTCGAACAATGCTTCAGCCGCCATATTGGCAAAGACCATCACCCCTTCGCTGTCCAGAACAAGTACAGGGTCTGGAAGCGCTGCGAGCACCACCTGCAAAAAGGCGATCTCATCGCGCAATTCGGTTTCGCGGCGGACATGTTTCGAGACATCCCGCACCGTGCCCCACATCCGGAACAAACGATTGCCGCGGATATGCCCGCGCACATCATTTTCGACATCAATGAACAGCCCGTCATAGCGCAGATCGCGTGAAGGTGACCCGTTCATGTCGAAATCCGCACGGATCAGTCGGCGGATGAAATCCTCGTTCTCGGGCGTGCGCGGAAAGGTTTCTGCGACCGGGCGTTCGTTGAAGTCTGCACCGGGTGGCGTGCGGTAAAGCCGCGCCATCGCCTCGTTGCAAAAGCGCCAGCGCGGGCCGTTTTCGAACACCTGACGGACGATCTCATGTTCAGGCGCAGACAAGTCCACCGGATCGGCCCATTCCATGCACCACCCGGCATCCGCCGAGGCTGCGACAATGCCTGACAAAACCTCATTTGCTTCGGCTAGGGTCGCTACATCCTCCAAATCGCCGCCCGCGGGCCATTTGCACAGCCGCAGGCAGAGGCCACGGTCTACATCGTCAAAAAGTTCCGCCACTGCCGTTGTCGGAACCAAAGTGCCATCCGCCGCACGCAGGGAAAGTGGCAAAACCCGCGGCAGGGGCGACAGCGATGAGAATTGCGCCGCAATGCGCTCGCGCGCTTCAAGCGTATAAACCCGCGCCCACGGCTGACCCACCAGATCGGCGATCCCAAGCCGTGCGGTCTGGCCATCATCCGATGACACGAATGTGCCATCGGATGACAGGACATCGACCATCCGGCCCGAAATGAACGGAAGGGCTGCTGCTGCTCGTGTCACGACTTCTCCTTCGCTGTCGCCCGAACCGGGCTGTTACGGCACACAATGCAGGTAGCGTTCGACATCCCAGTTTGTGACTTCGCGCAGGAAACGGGTCCATTCATCGCGTTTGTATTCATCGAACACCTCATACAGTCGTCCGGGAAGCGCTGATTTGATCACCTCGTCCTTTTTCAAGGCTTCCAGTGCATCATACAGGTTCAGCGGGATCAGCTTTACCGGCTCGCCCGATTGCCAGACCGTGGTGACATTGCGCGATTCGGGGGGGCCGGGGTCAATCTGGTTCTTGATGCCGTCATCCATAGCCTTGAGCAGCGCACCGCAGAACAGATGCGGGTTGACCATGCTGTCCACCGCCCGGAATTCGAACCGGTCGGGCGATGAGATGCGGATCGTGCAACTGCGGTTCTGCAGGCCCCAATTCGCCCCGATCGGTGCCCAAAGGCCATAGTCGTTGAACCGCCTGTAACTGTTGACGGTAGACGCACCAAGGCAGGTCAACGCGTCGATGTGCTTCAGGCTTCCACCAAGAACATGGTGGCCAAGTTCCGTGGGAAGCCATCCTCCATCCGTGTTCTCAAACTCATTCACGCCCCCCTTGGAATAGTGGAACAGTTCCTCCATTCCCGGCAGATCACCCGGTACCAGAGCCTGCAACTCACGGCTGCCGCCCGTCCAGACCGAGCAGTTATGATGGCAGCCATTGGCGGCATAGCCCATAAAGGGTTTGGCCATGAAACAGGCGATCAAACCGCGCTGGCGGGCCACCTCGGCGCAGATCTGGCGATAGGTGGTCATCCGGTCACAGGTGGGCAGGGCGTCGTCGAACTGATAGTTCAACTCGATCTGGCCCGGCGCGTCCTCGCAATCGCCCTGAATCATGTCCAGACCCATGGCCAGCGCGTAGTCGGACACCTGTTTCCACACCTCGCGCGCGTTCTCGAACTGGCCGATATGATAGGCAAAAGGTTCCGTGATGCCGTCATAGGGCCGCACTTCGCCGGCCTTGGGCGTCAGCCAGACCATCTCGGGCTCCAGCCCCACGCGCAGGTGCAAGCCGTTGTGATCCTTGCGGAACTGCTGGTCGAACCGCTTCAGGTTTCCCCGCGTGTCATGTTCGTAATACTGGCCCGGCGAGGTGTAGTCTTCCAGGCTGTAGTACAGCGTGCAGAACACACGGGCGACACGCTTGTCCCATGGCAGCTGGCAAAAGGTATCGGGGTCCGGCAGGGCGATGCATTCCATCGCGTTGCTGTCAAAGCCGATCAGGTTCCCCTTGAAATCCGGCGTCACGTTGGCCACGCCACCCATCCAGGTCTGAACACCCTTTCGGGCCTGCGTCTCCCAGTGACGTGAGGGGGCAGCCTTTCCCATCACCCGCCCGGTGATCGAGATGTATTGATAGTAAATGTAGTCGATCCCCATCGCGTCGATCTTCTGGCGCACGCGTTTTACCATTTCGGCCCGACCCGGGGCCTCGATATCGCGGTGATAGTCAGTGTCGGTATGCACGGCTTCTCTCCCTGTTATCCCTTACGCCTCGAGGTAGCGGGCGCGCTCTTCGGCGCTGACCGCTTTGGCAAGGCTGGCGTATTCGGCGCGGCAGGCAGCCACGAAATTGTCGGTGAAGGCATCGCCCCAAATGCGGCGGACGGTGGCGCTGGCGGCCATCCGGTCGGCGGCATCTGCCAGATCCCGGGGAAAGCGCTGCGCGCCTTCCGGTACATGGTCGGGGCCGCCCGCCAGCGTGGCAGCAGGGGCGGGCAGTTTGCGTTCGATCCCGTCAAGGCCTGCGCCCAGCATCATGGCGAGCGTAAGGTAAGTGTTGCAATCGGCTGGCGGCACGCGGAACTCCAACCGCGCGGATGGCCCGGCATGCGGGGCCGAGCGTACGGCCACGGTAAAGGGATGTTCGGCCCATGTCAGCGACTTCGGTGCCCAGCTGCCCGGTGCCAGACGGCGATAGGCGTTGACCGTGCTGGTGCACATGGCAAAGGCCTCTGGCACGATCTCCATCATCCCTGCGATGAACTGTCCGGCCAGCGCATTGGTCTTGCCATCAGGGGAGGAGAACAGGTTCTTGCCGGTCTTGGCATCCTTCAGCGAAAGACAGCAATGCCCACCAATGCCGGGATATTCCGCGCCCAGATAGGGCATGAAGCTGGCCGTCTTGCCGTGCTTGCGGGCGAAGGACCGCGCCGCCAGCCGGAAGAATGCAGCATCATCCGCCGCGCGCAAACCTTCGGTCGCGGCCAGCGTGCCTTCCAGACAGCCCGGCCCCAGTTCAACGCCAAGTCCATGCAGGGCGATGTCATGTCCCAAAACATCAGCCTCAAACGCGGCAATGAAGGTTGCTTCGGCATTGGCTGTGGTGCCGGACCAGCATTTGTTGTCTGGGGCGAATTTTTGCAGCCCGTCAAATCCCTTGGCGCGCACAGTTTGCGCATCTTCGTCCAGCACGATCACTTCGAATTCAAAGGCCGCATCGACCTTGAACCCCATCTTCGCCGCGCGTTCGATTTGGCGACGCAGCACCTGCCGGGGCATCAATTCCTTGGCGTCGCCTGACAGTTCGGCGATCATTGTCACCGCGCCGGGTTCGTTCGGATTGCGCCGGATTGAGGTGGGGTCAATCTCAACCGTCTCGGTGTAAAACCGGGTGCCGCCGAACAGATTGTCCGAGATATCCCAATGCGCGATCACATTGGCAAAGCGCGGGTCCTCGGCCCAATTCAGAAACTGCGCCTTGCGCAATCGACGTTCCCGGAAAACCGAGGCGAGGTCGAATTGCCCTACATGCACAACTTCGGCCCCCAGCCGATCAAGTGCGTCTTTCAAATCCTTCATCACACTCTCCCCTTTCGTGGCAGTTCATGCCGCCACGGTTTCATTCAAAACGCAGTCAAGCCGCGCGCGGTGCTGCGCCAGTGCAGCAGGCGATGCGCCCAGGCCAAGGATGCCGACGGGCTGACCCGCGCGGCGGTATTCGATCAAGCAGGGCGCTTGGCCCGGGGTGGCGAGGTCGCCCTCCAACACCTGCACCTCGTCGCCCAATCCGGGTGCGCCAAAGCTTTGCAGACGAAGCCCGTGCTGATCGCTCCAGAAACTGGGCATGGGGGCAAAACGGGCGGGCGGTTCCGCCCCCGCCACTCGCGCCGCGATCGTCTCAGCTGCGCGGCGGGCGGTCAGACCGGGAATCGACCAATGCTCCACGCGGCGCGGAATGGCGTCAAACAGCGCATTCGGAAACCGCGCCACGTCGCCCACGGCAAGGATGCGATTACTGCCCTGTGCGGTCAGCGTGGCATCGCACAGGACACCGTTCGTCAGGTCAAGTCCTGCACCCAGAAGCCATTCGACATTCGGCACTGATCCCGCTGCCTCTACGATCAGATCGCAAGCGATCTGGCCGCCGTCCGATAGGATCAGCCCCCTGTCCGAAATCCCGGTAACCGATAGGCCGCAACGCAGATCAACCCCATGCGAACGATGAAAATCGGCCATCGCCGTTGCCACCTTCGTCCCCAGCGCGGCCAGCATCGGCTGCGCCTGTGGTTCGATCACGCTTACAAAAAGTCCCAGCTTCACCGCCGTCGCCGCCAATTCACAGCCGATGAACCCGGCCCCCACAACGACCATCCGCGCACCGGGATGCATCGCTGCGGCCAGCCGTGTGGCATCTTCAAGACTGCGCAGGACATACCGCGTCGAACCACCCGGCAAGTCCAGACGGCGGGGCCGCAGCCCAGTGGCGGCAATCAGCCAGTCATAGGGCAGCACTTCACCATCACTCAGCGCGACGGTTCGGCCCGGCGCATCGACAGCCAAAGCCCGAACCCCCAACCGCCATGTCACCGCGCCCTCAGCCAGACGGTGCCGGAAGGCCAGCTTGTCCAGGCTTGCCTCGCCCGAAACCATTCCCGCCAGCGCCTCTTTGGACAGCGGGGGGCGATTGTATGGTGCGTAGGGCTCATCCCCCACCAGCGTGACCTGCGCGGCAGGCAGGACCGCAAGCACCGCTTCGGCGCTGCGCAACCCGGCCAGCGAGGCCCCGATGATAAGGACGCGCGGCCCCACCTTCAGCCGTCAATCACGATGGCCTGCTCAGGGCAGGCATCAGCGGCAGCTTCGGCATCGGCGCGCAACCCTTCGTCGCAATCGGCAACCCAAACCAGTGCGCCGTCCGCGTTGAAGGAAAACACTTGCGGGGCAGCGATGACGCATTGCCCGTGCAGCAGGCATATCGACATATCGACGTGAACTTTCATCCAGAACCCCTGTTTTATTGGCATTCCACCGTATCAGGCCTTGTCAAAGGCGAGGGGCATCCTGACCGCTCCGGTATTGCCGCTGTCGGGCAGCCAGATCACTTCACCCGCGAAACGCGGGTTCTTCATCCGGCCCGCCATAAGCGCCAAGGCTGCAGTCATGTCCCCACGCGCGATGAAGTGGCCAAGGCAATGATGCGTGCCGCCGCCAAAACCGAAATGCGGTTTGCGCGCCGCGGTAATGTCGAAGGTCTCGGCGTTTTCCATCGCAGCAGGGTCCATCGCCGCTGCCTGACCCCACAGGTGCAGCGTCGTGCCTTCGGCAATGTGCAGGCCCTGAAATTCGAAATCCTCGGTCGCGGCCCGGGTGACCCATGTCGTGGTGGGGCGGGTGCGCATCACCTCTTCCACCGCCGCCTTGGCCAATTCAGGCCGCTCACCCAATAGCGCCCATTGATCCGGGTGCTGGACGAACATATCCATCGCAAGGCCGATCTGGTTCCGCGTGGTGTCGATCCCTCCAAAGATCGCCAGAACGATCATGTCCAGCATTTCCTGCCGCGACAGTTGGTCCGGATTGTCGCGATTGGCCTTTACCAGCAATCCGATGAAATCGTCAGACGGGTTCTCCTCACGGTCGATCACCAGTTCTTCGGCATAAGCGAACAGTCGGGCGACGGCGGCCTCAATCTTCGGCAGGTCTTCCTTGAACGTCACGCCAAGGGCCAGCCCCATATCAGCGGCAATATCGGCCAGCTCGCGCCATTTCTCGAACGGCAGACCTAGCAGGTCACAGATCACGCCGGTGGCATAGGGTTCGGTGAACTCGGCGATGAAATCGCATTCCCCCCGGTCGATGAACGCGTCGATCAGCCGGTTCGCCAAAACCTGAAACTTAGGCTGAAGATCGGCAATCAGCTTTGGGCTGAACGCAGGGTTTGCCATCCGCCGCAAACGGCCGTGGGTGTCTCCCTCGACACAAAGAAGCATGTTGCACCACCACGTCGCGAACTTGCCTTCCGTGACGCCATTATGCTGCGGCCAAAGATGGCTGCCCTGCCGCAGCTTCGGATGACGCAGCATCTTCTGCACTTCGTCATAGCGCAGAACAGCAAGGCCATAGGGCGTGTGGGCATACCAATTCTGCGCCCGCGCATCCTTCACCTGTTGGGACCTGATCGAGAAATCGGGATCGGCAACATTCAGATAGGCTGCTTCTGCGACGTCTGCATCGGTCATGGCTGCCCCTCGATCTAAGCGCATATCCTTTCTACAAGCAGATTTTGTGCCAAAATTGGTCCGATCAGTGTAAGCAAATGGTAAGTATTAATAAAAAACTTGCCTGATTGATTTCCGATAGCAGACTGACGCCGCTGAGCGCAGGTTGTGTGCTGCAAACTTCCCATCCCGCTGCACATTTGCATCGGCCAGACATGAGCGTGCATCAGCGCAAGCCAAGCTTGGAACGGAACCGCCCGGCTGTGGGCGGCGTTATCTCCCCAGTGGCCATTCGGGCCCAACCCATGACACCAACTGGAGAGTTCCATGAAAACGCTTCTTCTTTCCACTGCCCTCATTGCCGGTTTCGGCAGCTTTGCTGCCGCGCAAGAGGCAGCTACCTCGCCGTTCCGTGCCGAAGCAGACCCTGCCGCTGTCCGGGCTTCCAACTTCATCGGGGCACGCCTTTACGCTTCCGAGACGGCTGTTGACGCCACGGAGTATGAAGGCGTTCAGGATGGCTGGAACGATATCGGTGAAGTGAACGACGTCATCCTGTCCCGCGAAGGAAACGTCGAGGCCGTGCTTGTCGACATCGGTGGTTTTCTCGGTATCGGCGAACGTCAGGTCGCCGTGGACATGTCTGCAGTTCGCTTCACCTCGGATAGTTCGACGGCAGACGATCCGAACGACTGGTTCCTCGTCCTGAACGCCGACCGTACGATGCTTGAATCCGCCCCCGCATGGGAAATGAGCATGAACGATAGCGCGGTCACGACCGATCCGGCAGTTGCGGCTGACGACACCATGGCAGCGGGCGAAACTGCGACAGGCACTGATGGCACAACGCCGGTCGAGGACATGGCCAACGACACGGCCACCTCAGACCCGGCTGCAATGCCCCGCACGCCTGTCGCTCGTGATGGCTACGCCGCCGTCGAGATGACGGAAATGACGTCGGAATTGCTCACAGGTGCCTCGGTCTATGACCCGCAAGACGTCAAGGTCGGCACGGTGGCAAATCTCGTCATCGCCGAAGATGGCGCGATCACTGATGTCATCGTGGATGTGGGTGGATTCCTCGGCCTCGGAACAAAACCGGTGGCCCTCAAAATGGACCAGATCGACATCCTGCGTGAGACCGATGGTGATGAAGTGCGCATTTTCGTGCCCGCTACCAAGGCCGACCTCGAGGCCATGCCGGAAGCCGAAATCTGATCCGACAAGCAGATCCGCCTAAGAACCGGGCCCGCACCACAAGGTGCGGGCCCTTTTCATTCCTTGCCCTGCCAAGGCGACGACCGGCAAATGAAAAGGCCGCAGGAATTTCCTGCGGCCCTTCCCAATGCAAACCCGGTCGACTGTCAAAGGGGCGGCTGCCCGCGCACGGCACGCGCGATCAAGGCGACCACGAAAAGCACGATGAAAACAAAGAACAAAATCTTCGCGATCCCCGCTGATGCCCCGGCAATGCCGCCAAAGCCCAGCGCTGCCGCGATCAGCGCGATCACGAGAAAGGTCACTGCCCATCCAAGCATGAGAAAACTCCTGTATTGCACGGGGCAATCCGTGCCCCTGCAGAAGGAACGCATCTGCCGGGGGCAGAGTTCCCCGGGACTTTCTCTTCGCATTCGCGACATAGGGACCGATTGCGCGGAACCCTCGCCGCTCTGCCGCGTTGCTTCCTTGCAATCAGTCAAGGAATTCCAACATGCACCCAGTTTCCTCCAATAACCCGGCGCATCCGCAACCTGAACGGATCCAGACCGCCTATGAAACGGTTGTCACGGCCCATCAGCGCACGATCGATGCCTTGGCTGGGTTCGAAACCATGGTCGAAAAAGCTGAACCCGATTTCCTTTCCGTCGCGCAGCAATTCCGTGACCTGCACTTGCGCCATACCGATATCCTTGCAGGCATCTTGCGGAACGCGGGCCTCGACCCCGACGAGGATGGAACCTTCATGGGCACCATAAATCGTGCGGTGGTTGCAACCCGCGCCTTCTTTGATGAAATCGACGCTGATGTCATGAAACAGGTGCGACGGGGCGAGGAGAATGTTCTGGCCGCCTACCGCGATGCCAATGCCCAACCCCTAACACCGTCCGAACAACAAGCCATTGCCGCGCTGATCGCCGAACTGCAAACGCTGCTGGCACAAACGCAACACCTCTCTTGAGCAACGCCGCCGCACCACGCGGGCACCATCTGCAACCTTCGATCTGCTGCGCCTATCGGCAGCAGCGCCAGTCGGGCAGCCGGAAACGGTGAAACAACGGACTGCAACAAGGCGAACGGGAACATGCCCTCAGATACAAAGCTTGTAGCCCTGGCAGTGGCGCTTGATGACGCACTGGCAGGGCTTGAAATCATCGCTGGCCGCCCTCCGATACCGCCCGTAGCAGGTCTCCTGCCGCGACGTCGGCATTCGGTGCGACTGTTGCGCCATGCCATGCGGGACCACGGGATCAAGCCGCAGCCCGCTACCCCACCAAGGGCCGGTCGTCGCCCCTTCGACCTGCTGGGTCTTGTCGCTGTAGAAGATCGTCTGGGCGTCGCGCTTGATGATCTTCAGGCCGTGCTGACCAAGCATCACCCGCTGCGCCCGGTGATCGAACGGTTGCGCGCCGAGGCCGACGAAACCGCACGTGCCTTGCGCTTGCTGACACCACCCCTCCGCAAGGACATATGACAGCGTCACAGCGCTAACCTCTGGGCATCGCTCAATCCGCCGCGAACCTGTGCTCCGCCTCGCTCAGGGCACGGACCGGAAACTCCACCGCCACGACATAAGAGGTAGAGTCCTCCTTCACCGAAAGCGCACCTGACAATTGCATGGCGAACGCCGCCAGCAACTGCTCTCCCATACCGGTGCTGTCGACAACAGGCGATGCCCCTCTGTCTTGCTGCGGGTCGGGCAAGCTGTTTGCCACCCGCATCAATGCACGGCCTTCGGGCTGGCGCGTCAGACTGACAGAAAGCGCGATGCGCTGCCCCGTACCCGCACCCGCATGCTTCAAGACATTGGTCAGCGCTTCCGTCATCAACAGCGACAAGGGCACCGACTGATCAGGTGTCAGACGGATCGGATCAAACTCGGTCGTCAGGTCAACAACCCGACTGGGCGAAGCCCCCATGCGCAGCACTTGCGCCACGATGGTAGACAACAGCTCATCCGCCTTCACGTCGGTAAGGCCCGTTGTCTGGTACAGTTCACGGTGCACTGTGGCCAGACTCATCACCCGATCATGCAATCCCTTCACCAGCGCCCGCGCCTCGGGACTCACGGCCTTGCGCATCTGGATGTTCATGATTGACGCAATCAGTTGCAGATTGTTCTTCACGCGGTGATGAACCTCTCGCAGAAGAACCTCTTTCTGGTGGATGGAATCCTCCAAAGCGGCCTCATCATGCAAAACCGAATCCACCAGTGATTCATAAGCATCGCCAACATCGCGCAGTTCGTTCGGCGCACTGGCCAGCGCTGGTGGCTCTACCGTCCGGCTGCCGCCCGCAAAAGCGGTGATAGACGCCCGCAAGGAACGGATGTGGCGCAATACCTGATGCTCCGCCGCCATCCACGCCACGACCAGACTCGCCAGCCACATCGCCGTCGGAAAGGCCCAAAGCGGAATCCCTTCGCCAAATGCACCCGTCACACGTTCTGGCGGGGGCCAGGACGCAAGGATGTACAGCGATCCTTCAACGATGGGCAAAACTGAAAAAGTCCGTGCATCGCCCCCAACACTCACGCCCGTAAAGGTGATGGCACCAAGGTCCACGAAATCCTGCAGATCGCGCCCGGCCGGAAGAAGCTCGAACGCTGTCTCAACTCCGTTTAAAGCGGTCAGAAGCGTCCCTTTGGCATCGAATGTCACCAACGACAGCGGCTCGCGTGTTAACGGAAAATCCCCGCGTCTGTCCTGTATCGCCTGCAGCGCACGATGCGGCATCGATAGGGAAACGAACCCCAGAAGCCTGCCATTTGCTTCCGTCACCGGATGGCTGAAGATCAGCACAGCCTCGCCAGAAATAGGCCCTTTCGGATTGACCGACATCACGGGTTTGGGATCTTCATACAACGCCCGGCGCTGCGGCGTGTCCGCGAACTGATGGGATTCTCCCGTTGACGCACAGGTCATAAGCCCGTCCACCGGAATGAACCCGGCAAAAACGATGTTCGGTTCTGTTTGAACGAAACTGCGCATCACTTCGGTACATGCGGCGCTATCGCCAGTCGTCGGTCTGATGCTGACTGACAGCGCCGCCGCCGCGCCACGCGCATTCTCTATTGCCTCGATTTGCGGGGCAGCGGCTTGCAGCGTCTCGCCAAACAGCGCGGCCTTTACACGGGCCGTTGCTTCGGCCTGGAACTGCCCGGCCTGAACATAGGCAAGAATGGCAAGCGGCAGGAGCGCCAGCCCAATCGCCGCCATCAACCGAAAGCCGAGCCGCCCGAAAAGCGACCCAAGCGCAGATTGCCTGATCATGCCGCCGACAGGCCCGACCGCAGGACAACGGCCATCGTTGGCCGATGCGCGTGCACCAGATCCTCGCCCGGCTCTGTCATCCCCATCAACTCCGCCAGACGTGCCCGCGCTCGGCTAGCTCGGCTTTTCGCGGTCCCGGCGACGACGCCCATCATCCCGGCGGCCTCTTCATAGGAATAGCCATTCGCCCCGACCAAGATCAGAACCTCTCGATGCTCAGCCGACAATTTGTTGAACGCCACCATGAAATCGGCAAAGGCCAGACGCGCATCGTGATCGGGCTTTTCCGAAAGCGTCGCGGCATGGAACCCATCAGGATCCGCCACTTCGCGCACGCGCTTGCGCTGAAGCGAAAAGAACGTGTTGCGCAGAATGGTAAATAGCCACGCCTTCAGATCCGTTCCGATCGCGAACTTCTCGAAATTCGTCCATGCCTTGACGATTGTGTCCTGAACCAGATCGTCCGCCGCCGCGTGGTTGCGGGTCAGAGAAATGGCAAACGCGCGCAAGGCGGGGATGTGCGCGGCAATGTCATCTCTCGGATCAGCAAGGGCGGCAGCTTCCGGTCGGCTCATGGCTTGCCTTCCTTCTCCCGCAATTGCGCAAGAAGCTTCAGAAAGCGCTCCGGAACCGCCTCCTCAAGCTGGCTGGTATAGACCCGCTTGAGATTTTCGTCGATTTCACGTGCAATGGCGGTGCGGTCCGTCGCACGAATAGGCGACGCGCCTTTCGGTTTCTCTATCTTGCCTGTCATGTCACCTGACACTTTTTTTCGCCTGTTTTGATCATCCCACGGAACCAAACTCTTTGCCAGCGCGTTGGTTCCCGACGAAAACCAAAAAATTCGGGAGCCACGAATGACTTCTACCGACACCGCCAGCCTGACCGCCGCCATCGGCGCGAACCTGCCCTATCTGCGCCGCTACGGTCGGGCGCTCACAGGAAGTCAGGCCACAGGCGACAGGTTCGCGGCCGCCACACTCGAGGCGTTGCTGGTAGACCTAACAGCCATGACAGCATCGGATGATCCGAAAGTTTCGCTGTTCCATGCTTTCCACCTGGTCTGGGCCAGCGCAGGCGCCCCTTTGGGCGAAGCAGACAGCCGCATGTCCGCCCGTGCACAGGAACACATGGCAAGGCTGACCCCGAACTCACGCGAGGCGTTGCTGCTGCATGTGATCGAAGGGTTCTCGCACAACCAGATCGGCGCGATCATGCAGATCGACACCGACGAAGCCGCGCATCTCATCTCCGTGGCGCTCAGTGAAATGGAAGAGTCCGTCGCTGGCAATGTTATGGTGATCGAAGATGAGGCCATCATCGCCATGGATATCGTCGATATCGTCACCGGTATCGGCCACAGCGTGACGGGCACGGCCCGCACCCGGGATGAGGCGGTCGCCTTGGCGATGCGGTCACCGCCAGACCTGATCCTTGCTGATATTCAACTGGCGGACAATTCATCGGGCATTGATGCGGTCAACCAGATCCTGACACACTTCCCCGAAATCCCGGTGATCTTCATCACCGCCTTCCCAGAACGCCTGTTGACCGGTGAACGGCCAGAACCTGCCTTCCTGATCACCAAACCCTTTACGGAAGATCAGGTCCGCTCCGCCGTAAGTCAGGCGATGTTCTTTGCATCAACCGAACCGATGTCGGTTTAACGCTGCGCATAATCGGCGGGGCCAGTCTATCGATTGGCCCCGTCAATGCCACCTGCGGCTTAGATATGTTGATCTTGTGCCAAGAGCGAAGCCAAAAGGGCGATAACGCTCTCTGGGGCATAGGGGCGATGCATCACCGGGAAACCGGCTGCCTCATTCGCCTGCTCCGCCGCGTCTCCGATCAAGACGATCTTGGCCCGCCGCGCCGCCAGCGCAGACGCAAGTTCGGTCTGCGCAAAAACGGCCGGATCGGCATTTACCACTGCGAGGGTCACAGCATCGCTTGCGTGGACAAGCGGTTCCGCATCATCCAGTGACGTGGCAATTCGCACCTCGGCATGAATGTCAAAGTCCGAGATGCTGATCGCCAGATCCTGCGCGATCACCCCGAAAGGTTCGATCACCAGATAGGTTCTGCGGGAATCCATTGCGATCTCCTGTTGCGAAAGAACGCATATGGCACACCAACACTACACCACGCATTAATCCATGACATAGCTGACGTTGGGTCAGGCGCCCGCGTTCCGGCCAGTGTTCGCGCACCCTCCGTTTCGAATTGGCCGCTTCGGCTTCTTGCGCGATCCCATGGCACGTATCGGGGAACGCCGCCCATGCTGCACGCTTTCTGGGTTCCGATCACGGCGAAAAACTCGCCACTTCGTGCTCAAGCTTGTAACCGGCCCAAACCCCGCAACAACAAAATGGCGGCCCCGATCCAAGATGAGGGCCGCCATGCTTGGCTTGCAGAAAATCCCGGGCGTAGGGCCCGGATAGGCCTTACTCGTCCAGACGGCGCACAACCGCGTCGGCGAAGGCCGTGATCATGGCCTGATAAAATTCGTCGCTGCTGGCGGTGACGGTCGATTGGTCAAACTCCGCCGGGAAGAAACTCGCCGCCTGTTCGACAGTCACCGTCAACTCATAGGTGTTAAAGTTGGTGTTGTCGTTCATATCCGATACGTTCACGACACCGACCAGACGGGTATCCGCTGCGCCGACGGCTTCGGTAAAGGAATTGCTCAGCTCGACCTCTGACAGGTCGATCTTGATCTCCATACCCTGCTCTGCCGTGCGGTCCACCACGCGCGCCAGGATCGCGCCCTGCAGATCAGTGGCCGTATTGGCAAAGCGAACGGCGGCTGCTGCATTGGTCAGCGCCGTAATGTCCATCTCCACCTCTACGGATCTGACCTTGTCATCCGGGCCGGCAAAGGCTGCCCCAGCAAGCATCAGCCCGGCAATGGGCCCGAAAAGAACTGCGATTTTGTTGAATTGCGACATGCGCTACTCCAGTTTATCTGTGGCCAAGGTCGAAACGACCCTCGCAGCCCATAACGCGCTCACCCCCCATCTGGTTCCCCGGCACGCGCGTTTTCACAGATCTGTCCCGGCTGGCAGGCATATCCCGACTGATCCGTATCAGCGCCTTGCCTTCCTGTAGCTGCTAGTCTGGCATCGTTCCCCGCGGGTTGCTTTCTCCCGGCAACAGGGGGTGCCAACCGGAGCCTGCAACTGACATGCGATCTTCCACAGCCACCGTGATCTTCGCCAACAGCTTTCACCTTCCCGGACACGAGGCTGACTTCCCATCCGGCAGCTACGAAGTATTGCGCGAAGATGAACGCCTCGATGGCCTCACCTTCGAAGCGTTCCGGCGTGTCGCCACCTATCTGCGGGTCTGGGGTCGCGGCGCGCAAGCTGGACAAAGCGAGTTGCTCTCGATCACCGAACAGGATCTCGACGCTGCGCTTCTGGCCGACAAGGCGCTGCCTGACCTCCTTTTGCAAGATCAGGCAAAGCCCCGGGAAAGCCAGCCATGACAGGCGCGCAATGGCGCAAGCCCGGTATCTTCATCGCGCTGATCGGGATCATGGCCCTCGCCACCCTTGCGGTCTTCCGCAACACCCGCCCCACCGCGCCGGACATCACGCAAACATCCAGCCCCGCCCCCGATCAGGTGCAGGCCTGCCTTGATAAGGCAGCGCGTGATCCCTCTCGCGCGGCGCGGCTGGCGCTTTTGCAGCAGGCCACGCTGGACACCCGCCGCGATCTGCTCATGGATACCGGATGGGCCACGCCCTCCGGGTCCGGCAAAGCCGACCCGGATGTGGCGAAGGCCTGCCTTGATGCACTGGCTTTGACCTCACCTTAAACTCGCACCGCCCGATCGCTCGGCGGATCAGTGCCGACACATCAGGCCATACGACCCCTGCCAACCTGCATCAGTGCGTCCCGCCGCCATCTCGTTTAGACAAGCAGGCCGGTCCGCGAATAATCGCAGGTCCGACACGCGCTTCATTCCTGCAATCCCAACGCATGTGTCCGATCCCGCCACTCAGGCCCGGTCGGACATCACGCACTGCAAAGGAAGCTGCGACCGACAAGGAAAGCACTATGTCTACGAAGTACTTCATATCCACCCGCGACAGGATGAATTCCGTCCGCACCGCATGGGAAAAGGCACCGGCCGGCCCAAAGAAACAGGCAGCACTTATGCACTATCAGGCCGCCGAAGCTGCACTGATTGACCATAACGAAGCCGATTGCCTCAAGTCGCTCGCCGCCGCGACGCAGGCTCTTGCCTGAATGCGATGCCCGTCAACGACAATGCGTCCGGGGTGACAGCCATCCCCGGACGCATCCGTTCTGATCAACCCAGCAAGGGCCCATCATTGTCCAGATAGGTCCGGTCAAAATCGGCATGGGCAACCAGACCCTCATAGTCGTCAAACCGGACACGCCCGCGCTGAAAGGTCATCAGACCCTCTTCGCGCAACTCGCGTAACACCCGGTTCACATGCACTGCGCTCAACCCCAGAGCATCTGCCAACAGGTATTGCGACAAGGGGCAGGCATAGCCCGTACGATCCGCCAACCCGACAAGACGCAGCCGCGCACCCAGTTCCAAAAGGAAATGCGCCATCCGCACCGATGCCGACCGGCGGCCCAGATTGACCAGATGCTCCACCACCATCGCCTCATCCCGCGACGCGGCCCAAAGCACTGCCGTCGCCAATCGTGGCGTGCGCCCAAAGATTTCCAACAGATCCTTCTGCTGAACCTCCGATGCCTGCACCGGGGTGATCGGCTCTACGTTATGGTCCGAAGTGCGAAACAGAACCGAGCGCAGACCCAGAAAATCGCCAGGAATCTGAAAATCCACAATCTGCCGCGTGCCATCGGCCAGAATCTTGTAAGAAGACGCCCACCCCGAGGCGAGGACATAGGCGCATTGGTCCTTTTGCCCCTGATGGATCATGTCGCTGCCCACGGCAAACTGCCGACGCCGACGGTAAAGGTCCGACATCGCGTCCACCTCGACCTGCGAAAGCCTCACGAAGGCCGAAAGCTTTCGCGCAAAGGGGCTGTCCTGTGCGGACAGGCCGGCAGTCTGCTCTTTCATGGCCACGCTTTCCGGGACAGGGCAACACGCGCCCACTTCTTACCCATGTTCTGCAAAATAGCCGGGACAACGCTGATCCACATCAGCCCGACGCGGCACTTTCCTGCGACGATGCCCAAGAGATGCCTGATTGTGGCATGAAACCTCGCGAAAGTCGAAACCTGATGACCACTTCCACGCAAACAGCTGGGCACGCCGCCCTCGCGATTGTCGAATCGCTGCTCCTTGCCCTGAACGATCGTAACATTCTTCCAGAGCGTGAAATCGTTGGTATCCTCAAGGACGCCGCTGCCGCGCATGAACAGGCCCCGCCGGGCGAAGAGTCCGAAGCTCTTCACAAGGCCGTTGCTTTGAAGATCAATCAGATCATTGATGGCGGTAATTCTGTCCGCCGACGCTAGGCCTCAGCCACTCTGACGCTTTTCCTTTGCCTGCACTGGCAGGAGCCAAAGCGCCATACCCAACAGCGATGTCAGCAGGAACACCACGCCGAAGGCTGCACTCGCTGCAAACCCCTCGGCCCCCGTCGCCCCGACAAGCGGGAACAGCACCACCGCCGCACCTTCGCGCAGGCCCCACCCGCCGATCGTCAACGGAACCAACATCGTGAACAGCACCAGCGGCAGGATCACCAGCACCCCGCCAAGTGGCAACATGACGCCCACCGCAGCCGCACAGGCCGCAAACGCCAGCAGATTCGCGGCAACTGTCCCGATGCTAAGCACAACCTGCTTCTGCCAGACCTCACGCGCGAACACCGCCTGCATGGCCGCCATCAGCCACGCAGCCAGACGCGCCCAACGCGCTCCGACCGTCGCAACCAGTATCCCAGCCGCCAAAAGGACCGCCGCCGCGATTGCCAACCCCACCAGCACAGCCCGCGGCAGCACGATCCCACCGGGGGCGAGGCTGACGCCCAGCGCCGCCCCCAACACCACCACCATCAGCGCCGCCTGTCCCGCCAACCGCTCGAACACCACCGCCTGCCCGGCCCGCTCCACCCCCGCCACAGCGCCCGCGCGCACCGCCCGCCCGGCATCGCCCAGAACCCCGCCGGGCAGGGCAAGGTTCACCACCTGCGCTAAAAAATACTCGCGAAGCGCTAACCGTCGGCTCATCTGATGCCCCAACTGCGCCGCCGTCAGCCGCCAGCGCAGCGCCGACAGCACGGTCTGCCCCAGCAGCAGGACAACCGCCACTACCACCCAGCCGGGGCGTAATCCCCGCAACCGAGCCGCCACCTCGGCACCGTCGACCATCCGCCAGACCAGCACCATCAGCACAACCGCCAAGCTGATCTTCACGCCCGTCTTCAACGCGGCCTTCACGGCACAGCCTTACTTGAATACCCATTCACAAAAAGATCGCGCATCGTCTCCATCGGCAGCGCCACCTGCGCTTCAGGCGGTATCAACCCAGGCGCAAAGCCCCAACCCGCCGCCACCTCCACAAGATCAGCAGGCCCGATCACATGCATCGGCACATCTAGCCGGTCCTCCTGCGCCACGAACCCCGCCGCCTGATGATCGCCCAGCACCACGATCAGCGGCATCTCTTCGGCCGTCCGCGCCGCCCAGCCGAACACCGCCTCCAGCGAATAGGCGACCGACCGGCGATACTGATCCCGAACCCGGTCCCGGTCTTGCCACACCACATTGGGCGGATCACCCTCCTGCGCCATGGCGTTGAACACCGTGCCATCCCCCACCGCGTCCCAATCCACCATCCGCGGCACTGGCACCCATGGCGCGTGGGATGATATCAACACCACCTGTGCAAACAGCCTGCCCTCGCGCGCTGCATCCAACCGGACCTGCCTGTCAAGCGCCGCCAACGTAAACTGGTCCGGCATCGTCACCCAGTTGAACGGCAACCCGCGATAGCCCAAGTCTGCTGCTGGCAGGATCCGGTCAAACCCCATCCCCGCCCCTTCCGGCCATGCCATCGTGATCGCGGGCATCACTGCCGCCGTCTCGAACCCTGACCGCTGCGCGATGTGAAACAGCCCCTCCCGACCACTCGCCAGCAGCGCGCGATAGCGCACCTGATCATTGATCCGCAGCCCATTGGCAAAAGTCGAATGGGCCAGCCAGCTCTGCCCCCCTTTCGTGGACGAGGTTAGGTATCCCGACCGCATCGCAAACCCTTCCACCGACAGCGCCCGCTCCGCCTCGGCCAGCACCGTCCGCGTCGTGGCAGCATAAAGCGGCCCTTCCACATTCGCCCGGCCATAGCTCTCAATGAAAACCACCACCACGTCCCGGTCGATCCGGTCCAGCAGCCCGGCCCGCCCCCGGAACGGGTCCGCCGCCGCTGCCACCCGGAAGCTTCGCAGATCCTCTGCCGTCCGCAGCACCAGCCGCACCCGTTCGGCCCCGACCCGCGCCGTAAAAGCCGCGCCGGGCGGATCGAAGGGCATCTTCCAGCGGTTCATGATCGCCGCCGCCTCCCACACCCCGGCCACCGCACAGACCAACGCCAACGCACCCGCACCCTGCCGCTGCCACGGCCGCGCGCCAACGATAGGCAGGCGCGCCCAAACCCCCATAGCCCACCACAGCGCCCAGCCCAGCGCCAGCAGCACAACCGCAATCGCCCCATAGGCCAACACCGCGCCCAGAACGCCCACCGAGCCCGATAGCAGGTTGAACCCCGCCGCCGCCAGCGGCAGGTCGCCCACCGGGTTGAACCCCCGACCAAAGGCCGTGAACATCGCGAAATCCGCCGCCTTCAGCACCACCAGCAGCACCAGCACCACGGCCAGCACCCCGCGCAGCCACCGCCCCGCGCGCCCGTCCCCGATCAGCGGCAGCCCAAGCAGAAGCACCGGCAATTCCAGCGGAAACAGCCGCAGCGCCCCCCAAGTCATCGCCCCCGGATGGTTGGGCTGGATCAGCACCAGATGCAGGATCAGGGCCGCCAGCACCGCGCGCCAGATCATGCCCCCACTCATCCCCGATGCCTCCACAGCCACAGCACATCCCGCCCGAATGACCAGACCAGCGCCGCCACCGCACCCCAGGCCACCACCTGCGCCACGGCGGGCATCAACCCCGGCACTTGCAACAGGATCAGCGCGGCGATCTGCAACACGCACACCACCTTGCGCCCGAACCGCTCAGGCAAGGGCGCGGCCAACCACGGAAAGGGCCAGAACGCCGCAACAAAGGCATAGCGCATCGCCCCCAGCAGCAGCACCTCCGCCCCTGTCATGCCCCCCAGCCAGACATGCGCCGCCAGCGCCAGCGCCAGCGCCGCATCCGTCTCCATGTCGAACCGCGCGCCGAACTCGGATGCCAGCCCGCTCTGCCGCGCCAGCCAGCCATCCACCCCGTCAAGCGCCAGCGCCACCGATGCCAGTGCCAGCACATCCCATCCCTGCGGCCCCTGCCACAGCATCCCCGCCAGCACCGCCACCATCGCCGCCCGCGCCAGCGTCACCACGTTGCACAGGCCGAACTGCCTATGTGGGTAATGCAGCACAAGCTTGCCCCGGATGAACACCAGCACCGCCCCCGTCCCGGCCACGGCGATCAGGGCCGCGATCGCGCCCCCCACAGGCCGCAGCACCAGCGGCAGCAGCGCCACCACCAGGGCCAACCCCACCGCAGGCCAGAACCCGACAGGTAAGCCAACCCTTGATCTGCCCTGTTCAACCCCTACTGTCATGGCATCACAGAAGGCAGGTTCAGATGCAGACACCGTCCCCCGGCTATAGCAGCGGCCAACGCGCCCTTCACTGGATCATCGCGCTCATGATCCTGCCCATGATCGCCGCAGGCTTCGTGATGGTGCAACAGGGCCTGCCCCGCGCGCTCGGCAATACCCTGTTCATCATGCACAAGAATATGGGCGTCCTCGTCCTGATCCTCGTCGTGCTGCGAATTGTCGTAAAGCTGCGCCACAAGGCCCCGCCCCTGCCAAACACCCTGCCCGCCTGGCAGCGCCGCGCCGCCCATGCCAGCCACGGCCTGCTTTACGTGCTGATGCTGCTCATGCCCCTGTCGGGCTACATCCGCGTCCGCGCCGGCGGCTTCCCGATCGAGGCGCTGGATCGGCTCGGCCTGCCCACGCTCGTGCCAAAATCCGAAACCCTCGCCGCCACGGCCAAGACGGTGCATGAATTGGGTGCCTATGCGATTGCCGCGCTTCTGGCGCTGCACATCGCCGCCGCCCTCCACCATGCGCTGATCCTGCGCGATGGCACATGGTCCCGCATCTGGCCGCCAGTCCGCCGCTAGCATTCCGCGCCCTACCGCGCCCGCAGGGCGCGCGCGCCCTCTGCCACCAACTGCGCCGCATGAACGGGCTGCCACGCCATGGCCGCGCTCGGCGTGAGCGCACAGTCGAACACCACCTCCGGCCCCAACCCATAGGCCCGCGTCTCGGGTCGCATCGCATCCGACAACTGCGCCACCGGGCTTTGCAGCGTCAACCCCTGCGGCCCGCCCCCGATCAGCAGCGGTGACACCGCCACCTGCAACCGGTTCAGCAGCCCCGCCTCCAGAAACCGCGCAATGGTGATCCCGCCGCCTTCGACCATCACGCTGTTCAGTCCACGGTCCTGCAAGGCGGCCAAGATCTCCGCCGGGTCCAGCCACCCGTCGCGCAGCGGCAGCGTGACCACTTCCACCCCCTCAGGCCGCGCCTTCGCCACGCCCTGCACCACGATCCGCCGCGCCCCATCGGCGCGGAACAGCGCCACGTCATCCGGCAACCGCCCGCGCGGGTCCACCACGATCCGCGCCGGGTTCGGCCCGCTGCACATCCGTACGGTCAGTTGCGGCTGGTCATGGATCGCCGTCCGCACCCCGATCAGCACCCCGTCCATCAGCGCCCGCATCCGGTGCAGATGCGCCAATCCCTCCGGCCCCGAAACATCGCGCGCATCGCCCGTCACCGTGGCCACCCGCCCATCCAGCGACTGCCCGATCTGCGCCACCGTCACCGGCCCCAGATCGCGCCGCGCCAAGGGGGCGTAAAGGTCCAGCGCCGCGCGCTCGCCCGGTGTCCAGCGCCCGCAGCAGGCACAGCCATGCCCCACCCGGACCTGCAATATCCGCTCCCAGACCTTCGGCGTGACCTCAACCGTCTGCATCCTCAGTCTCCCTCACCCACCGTCACAGCAGGCGGCAATGCAAGCAGGTCGCGATGCCCGATCCGGCATTCCCCCTGCTCCAGCAGCCCGCGCCGCGCCACCAGCCACGCATCCGCCCCTGCAAACCCCGCCTCACCCGCCGCCTGAGCGATCCCGCCCAGCAGTTCCGCCTGCAACGCCGCCTGATCCGGTCCCAGCCGCCACGGGCTGTCCGCCTCGCGCACCGCATAGCCCGCCGCCCGCAGCCGCGCCGCCAATTGATCCGCCGCCCGCGGCCCCAACGCCGGGCCAAAGCCCTTGTCGCCCCCCTGATGCCGGTTGAACGCCGCCGTCACCGCCGCATCCTCGGGCAATTCCGGCTCCCACGCCATCACCCCATCATAGCTCAGCGCCGCATAGACCGGCAGCCGCAACCCCGCCACCCGCGCCACGAACCGCTCCACCCATTCCGCCGATACCAGATCAAACAGCGCCGAGGCCGTCACCAGCCCCGCCCCGTCCAAGGGCAAGGCCTCCACATCGTTCAGGTCCTGGCAATGCCCCTCGCCCCCCGCCAGATGCAGCAACCCGGCATCCCCGTCCACCATCCGCCAGACCGCACCATCCGCCAACGCGCCAAAGGCCCGCCGCGTCGATCCCGTGCCGCAGCCAAGGTCCACGATCACCGCCCCCGCCACCTGCGCCGCCGCAGCCAACAGCGCACCATCCCGCGCCGCATGGTCGGCAGGTTCGCGCAGCGCCAGCCAGTCGGCGGAAAACCCCATCGCTCAGACCTCACCCTCGCACCAGGCCCGCGCCATATGGCTTTCCCCCAGCGTGATACGCAGCCGCGTCACCCGCCCGCCATCCTTCAACTCACCCGCCCGCAACCGTGCCACCATCGCCTTGTGGATCACGCCGCACAGAAATTCCGTCGTAGTGAACTTGCCCGCGAACTCCGGCACCTCATCCAGATTGCGATAGCGCAGTGGGGCCAGCACCGCCGCCAGCGCATCCACCGCCAGCCCGATATCCACGACCAATCCGTGATCGTCGATATCCTCGGCAAAGAAGGCCGCATCCACGGTAAACGTCGCCCCATGCATCCCCTGCGCCGGGCCAAACACCGGCGAGGGCAGCGAATGCGCGATCATGATATGGTCCCGAACTTCAACAGCGAACATGCGTCTTTCCTTTGTTCAATAGCGAATACGATGGCACAGCGTGCCGGGCGCGGACAGCACCGCGCTATACTGGGCGGGCAGGTCATCAAACCCGCTCTCGCCCGAAATCAATTTCTCCAGCACCGGATCGCGCAGCAGATCCAGCGCCTTTTCCAGCCGCCGCCGATAGGTCCAGCGTCGCGCCCGTTCCAAGGGCACCTGCCCCACCTGCGAACTGATCAGCCGCAGCCGCCGGCTGTGGAACGCCCCGCCCAGCGGCACCGGGGTTTCCCCCGCGCCATGCCAGCTTGCCTCAACCACCACGGCCTCCATTCCCGCACAGCCCATCGCCGTGGCCAGCCCCGCGCCCGAGGCGCTGGCATGGATCACCACATCGCAGTCAACCGGCGCATCACTGGGCAGAGCAAACCCGCAGCCCAGCGCCGCCGCCAAAACCGCCCGCTCCGCCACCGGGTCCACCAGCACGACCTCTGCCCCCGGCAACCGCGCGCAGAGATAACCCACCAGCGCCCCCACGACACCCGCCCCGATCACCGCGATCCGGTCCCCGGCCCCAGCCCCGCTGTCCCACAGAATGTTCAGCGCCGTCTCCATATTCGCGGCCAGCACCGCCCGCGCCGCAGGCACACCGTCCGGCACGGGGATCAGCGCCGCCTCAGGCAGACGAAATTCGGTCTGGTGCGGAAACAACGCGAACACCGGCCGCCCCGCCAGCGCGCCCTCCGTCGCCTCACCCACCATGCTGTAGCCGTACTTCACGGGAAAGGGGAAGGCGCCCTCCTGATAGGGCGCGCGCATCCGCTCCCACTCCGCCTCTGGCACCCCGCCACCGAACACCAACCGCTCCGTCCCCCGGCTGATCCCGGACCACAGCGCCCGCACCGCCACGCCCTCACCCATCGCTGCATCCCGGATCTCGGCCTGTCCGGGGGCCACGCTCCAAAGCGCGCGCGCGCTGGCTCTGCCTAACAACCCATCGCCTTGAACGCGGTCTGCGTCACGCTTGCCGCTCATGCCAAACAGTCCCTTCGGCGCGTCCCTGCAAAAGCACAGCGCAAGCCGCCCGTCGGGCGCACGTCCTGCACTGGGCATATGGCAGGCAGTTCTGATGTCATTCTGGACAGCATGGTCGCCATTACGTAGCCCTTCGACTCACGCGGCAAGAGGGATGACAGAAATTCGATCCTTTGATCACGTTTCCGTGGGTTTTGGGTTTCCGCCTCGACAGTGCCACACCTGTCCTACCCTCGGGTTACTAAAGATAAAGCGCAAGAAACGGGGGGCTTGCATGACCATTCGCACGTGGCTGGGCCTCGCCAGATCATTGATCATCTACAACAACCCGTTGCGCACCGTTCCGCTGCGGCGTTTCTACAAGTCGCTGCTCCATCCTGGCGATCTGGTCTTTGATGTCGGCGCCCATGTCGGCACCCGTGCCCGCGCCATGCGCGCCGCCGGGGCGCGCGTTGTGGCTCTGGAACCGCAGGAACCCTTTGCCGGTTTCCTCCGCCGCACCCTGCCGCACGACATCACGCTGATTGAGGCCGCCGCAGGCCCGCAGGAAACCACGGCCACCATGGCCGTCTCTTCGCTGCATCCGACAGTTTCCTCACTGCAACCCGACTTTGCGGCGACGGCCGGGGCCACCCCCGGCTTTGCCCGCGTGAAATGGGACAGGCAGCAAAGCGTCCGCGTCACCACGCTGGATGCCCTTATCGCCAGATACGGCCTGCCCGCCTATGTGAAGATTGATGTCGAAGGGTTCGAACTTGACGTCCTTACCGGGCTTAGCCAGCCGATCCCCCTCGTCTCGGTTGAATACCTGCCAGATCTGCCGGATCAGACCGTCCGGGTGATCGAACGACTACAGACCCTTGGCCCCTATCGGTTCAACCCGGTGCGGGGGGAATCCGGACATTTCCTCTGGCCCGACTGGCGCAAAGCAACCGACACCATTGCCTGGCTCCGCTCCCTGCCGCCGGGCGCGGTTTCCGGCGATCTCTACGCCCGCTTTCAGGTCGCGAAATAGGGCGCCAGCACAGCATCCAGATCAACCCGCGCCTTTAGGCGCGCAACCAGCAGATACAACCCCCCGAACTTGCGATGCAGGAACAGCACCTCTGGCGGCGGCACATGCCACAGGTCACGGTCCATCCCCAAGGCCATCCCCCGATCGCGCAATTCCATCACTAGATCGCGCTGCCCAAAGTCGTAAACACCCCCCGCCCGCAGCGGCCCGAATGCCAGATCGGCCAACTCCACCACCGCCCGCCGATGCCCCTCGGCCAACCCCTCCGGCAAATACCCCATCGCCGTCATCGCCTGCAGCATCGCCTCAGGCTCCCCCGCGATCCCCGCTTGCACCACCGCCCGGAACCGCGCCGCCAACTCGTCGGGAAAACTCCGCGCCGCGCCGAAATCCAGCAGCACCACCCGCCCCGTTTCCGGCTGCCAGCGGAAATTGGCAAAATTCGGATCGGTCTGCATCAGGTTGAAGTCGAACAGCTCCTCCAGCACCAGCCCGATCAGCCGCGCCGCCACATCATCCCGCACCGCCTGTGGCGCATCCTCCAGCACCTCGATGGGCAGGCTGTCCACATAATCCATCGCCAGCACCTCGCCGCCCGACAGATCGTCAAACGGCACCGGCACCGCGAACCCGTCCCGCCCCGCCAGCAACGCGCCAAACCGCCGCATCTGCGCGGCCTCGCGCCGGTAGTCCGCCTCCTCATGCAACTGACGCTTCGCCTCGGCCAGCAGCGGTTTCACGTCCAGCCGCCCCGGCACCAGCCCCGACATCCGCATCAGCGCCGCCACATTGTCCACGTCGCTGTCGATGCTGGCCCTGATACCCGGATACTGCACCTTGATCGCCAGGTCGCGCCCGTCCTTCGTCTGCGCCCAATGCACCTGCCCGATCGATGCCGAGGCGATGGGCCGCACATCAAACCGCCAGAACCGCCCCAGCCACCCCGGCCCCCACGCCCCATCCAGCACGCGGCGCAACTGCGCGGGCGGCATTGGTTCGGCATCCGCCCGAAGCCGCGCCAGGATGGCCGCCAACTCCGCAGGCAGCATCTCGCCCGCATCCATCGACAAAAGCTGCCCCACTTTCATCGCTGCGCCGCGCAACTGGGCAAGCTGATCCGTCACCCGCCGCGCATTGCCGGGCGTCAGCAACAGGTCGCCCAACCGGGGCCGCTCCCCCTGCGCCAGCCGCATCGCGCCTTCGGCCAGCACGCGCCCGCCGATCCCTGTCGCCAGCCCGCCCAGCGCCACCATCCGGCGCAGCCGCCCAGCGGGAACCGCGCGCCCCTCGCCTTCATCCATCCCGCAACAGCCCGGCAAAGCGGTCAAACAGCGCTGGCACCGCCGTCACCACCGTCCCCGTCTCCCACGGGTCTTCGCCCACATCCAACCCCTCCACCCGCGCGCCCGCCGCCGCCAGCAGTGCCAACCCCGCCGCGATATCCCACCGCTGCAACCGCCGCTCCCAGAACCCGTCCAGCCGCCCCGCCGCCACATAGGCCAGGTCCAGCGCCGCTGCCCCCATCCGCCGCACGCCCGCACAATGCGGCATCAGCCGCGCGATATCGGCGGCATGGTCCCCGATATGCGCCATCCCTCCGAACGGCACGCCCGTCCCGAACAGAGCCCCCGCCATATCCACCGTCCCCGCCAGCCCGACCGCCCGCCCGTTCAGCATCACCCCGCCCCCTGGCGCGGCGGCAAAGGTCTCCCCCCGCAGCGGATCATGCACCACCCCAAGCACCGGGCGGCCCCCCACCTCCAACCCGACCGACACGCACCAATGTCCAATGCCGCGCAGAAAGTTCGTCGTCCCGTCCAGCGGATCAATAACCCAACGACGACCACCCTCGGCCGCACCCGTCTCCTCACCCAGCCAGCCATCACCGGGCCATTCCCCCAGCAACCGACCGCGCAGATGCGCCTCGGCCGCCACATCCGCCTCGGATACGAAATCCCCCGCCCGCTTCGACGCCACCGTCAACCGGTCTCGCGCCCGGTAATGGCCCAGCAGGATCTCACCCGCCTCCTCCGCCGCAGCGACAGCCAGCGCCAGTTCCGCCCCCAACCCGCTCATGCCGTCACCCCCGCCAGAACCACCGCCGCCCGCCGCGCCACGTCGTCCCATCCGGGCAGCGCCGCCCCGGCCCGCGCCGCCGCCGTCGCCATCCCGTCGCGCAACGCTCGGTCCTCCAGCACCCGCCGCAAGGCCCCGGCAAAACCCGCCACGTCATCCACCGCCACCAGCAGCCCCGCCTCCGCAGGCACCGTATCCGGCACCGCCCCCGTGCGGCAGGTCACAATGGGCAGCCCCTGCGCCAAAGCCTCGTTGAACACGATGCCATACCCCTCATACCGCGTCGCCAGCGCAAAAACCGATGCCGCGCCATACAGCCGGTCCCGCTCATCCATCTCCACCACGCCCGCCAGCCGGATTCGCCCCGCCATCCCCGCATCTGCGATCCGCCACCCCAGTTCGGCCACATGCGCCGCATCCCACGGATTGCCCACAATTACCGCCTGCCAATCCAGATCGCCGATCGCCGCAAGCGCCGCGATCAGCACATCATGCCCTTTGCGCGGATGCAGGATCCCAACAGACAGGATCAGCGGCGGATCGGCCTTCGCCACCGCGCCCCCCGCCACCCGGTCAATCCCCGGCACCAGCACAGTGATCTTATCCTTAGCCACCCCATATTCGGCCAGCAGCACAGCCTTGGTATGCGGGCTGGGCACCAACACATGCCGCGCATATCCCAGATTGTCCCGCTCGCGCTGGCGCAAGGCCGTCGCCGACGCCGCATCCAACCCGGTCTCCAAAGCCAGCGGATGATGCACCAGCGCGATGATCGGAGCCGCCACCCGCGCCACCCCATCCGTCGGCAGCGCACCAAAAGCCAGCCCGTCCACGATCACCGGCATATCCGCAGGCAACGCCTGCAACTGTGCTACCGCCACCCGCATCGCCCCCTCACCGGGGTCGGGAAAGCCATCGGGCAAGGGCACCACCCGGATATCATGGCCCAGCCCGCGCAGACCCTCCACCAGACGCCGATCGTAGAAATACCCCCCGGTCAGGGTGGTCAACGCGCCGGGAACGGCGAAGGCGGCAGTCAAGGGCATCAGGTTTCCAGATTGCTTCGGCGCAGTCCCGATACCGCACCCGCCGCTCAGGTAGCAGCCCGGATGATGACATCAACTCCCCACACGTCCGATGCCATGAACAAAAGGCGATCCACTGCGTGGACCGCCTTTCAAGAGATCGCGAAAAACAACAGGATCGGCCTGACCCCCGCCCGCTGACCGCCATCCACCGTGCAGCACCCCCATGCCACTAACCGGTTTCCGGCATCCTCGTGCCCCCGCGGGTGATCTGCGCGCGCCCCCCGGCGCCGCAGTCTGGTCAGGCCAATCGCTGCAGCCCGGCGTTACGACGCGGCAAAAACAGCGTCGACACGCCTCCGTTCCAGCAACGACTCCATCCGAACACCCACGATACGGACATCCGGACCAGTCTGCGCAATCAAGTCAACCAAACGCGGCACGCCACTGAAAGTATGTTCGACAATACCTTCGCCGTCCTTCGTCGTCTGAACGACACAAGCCATCCGCCGTTCCAAAGCTTCCGCCCGGCGACGACGCGCACGGTCAGCCAATCCCTCTGGCTTACGGTACTGCTCGATAAAAGTAATCCTCGCTGCGGTCATGGTCATACCCCCGCAACGACGGGCATGCAGGCCCCAACGCATTCACATCGCAGGATCGGGGATCCCAAGGTGTTCGTGATTTCCATCATCTTCTCCGACTCGTCCGCACGATTGCGCTGGCACTTCGGCGAATGTGGCAAAATTTTGGCCATCTTGTGACGGAAAAAGGTCGAACGATTTCTTGGCCATAGGTCTCGGACCCTGCCAAATGTCTAGAACCAGCGATGTTTGGGAAATCATTAAAGAAAGCTTACGCATGAAGGCGCACAGGTCAAGCCCTGTTCATGGGTCACCGCGTCAACTGCTATACGGCCATCATGCTCTCCCGGCCAAAGGACACGGTTTGCTGTTAGCGCAAATTGAGAGTTTCTGAACTGCTCGTTCGCTGCGTGCATACACTTTGCTGCACAGCCGTCTGCACCAAGCGCTGCATCTGCAACTCAAGCAAGAATCCCGATTTGAAAGTGCGACAGACTCTCAAATCGGGAACGACCAAAGGATCAGAACGCTGTCCCGGGGCGCAGGCCCAACTTCTTCATCACCATCGCCGCCGGGCAGAACCCGGTAAAGGACGACTGGATCAGATTGCCACCGATGAACACGGTAAACCACAGAAAATACGGGGAAACCAAGCTTGTCAGCAGCACACTGATCAGAACCATCACTCCGGCGAATGCCATAACGGCGCGGTCAAGGGTCATGTCGAAAACTCCCATCAAGCAGCCCAACCAACGGGCCGCGACGGTTATCATCTACGCGATTTCGAATTAACATTCAAGATGCTGAATGTGTGATGCAGCGGTTCGAACCCGCCAGGCTCCTGAAAATTAACCCCAATTTCCTTGATTTTTTGGCGTTCTGTGCTTTTATCTCTTCCGCGACGTTAACTCTACTCGACTTCTGTCTTCGGATTTTCCGGCCACAGCATCGACCAGGCTGACGGGGCCAGGCCGCCGCACAGTGCGGGCGGCAGACTTGACAGGAGACTTCACGATGGCCAAGGGCACCGTGAAATGGTTCAATGAAACCAAAGGCTACGGCTTCATCGCCCCGGAAGGTGGCAAGAAGGACGTGTTCGTTCACATCACCGCTCTGGAACGTGCAGGCCTGCGTGGCCTGAAAGACGGTCAGGCTGTGACCTTCGATATCGAAGCCGGCCGTGACGGCCGCGAATCGGCGACCAACCTTTCGCTGTCCTGATCCACAGCGAATTCCCTGATACTGCCAAGGGCGCAACATAACACGTTGCGCCCTTTCGCTTTTTGATCCGCCCAAGCTGATCGACCGGTCCATAGACGACATTGCAGACGCGCAAAAACGCCTAGCCAATCCCGCCGCACTGCACCAGACTTGGCCCATGTCCTACCCGGATTACGCCCAGCTGATCGACGCCCCAACCTGGGATTTCATCCGCAGGTCCGAGGCCGCCTACCCCCCAGACACCGCCTCCCTCTCCATCGCCGACCAACGCGCGATCTATGATGCCATGTGCCGCGCGTTCCATCGCGGCTATCCCCCCGACGTCACTGCAACCGACCGCCTGATTGACGGCGTTCCCTGCCGCCACTATCCAGGCCAAGGCGGCACCGTCATCTACTTCCACGGCGGCGGTTTCGTCGTCGGTGGCCTGCACAGCCACGATGACGTCTGCGCCGAGATCCGCGCCGCAACCGGCCTCCACGTCGTCTCCGTCGACTATCGCCTTTGCCCCGAACATCCCCACCCCGCCGCATTTGACGACGCCTGCGCCGCCACTCGTGCCATCGCCGCTGAACTGCCGGCGCCGCTGCTGCTTGCAGGCGACAGCGCAGGTGGGAACCTTGCAGCGACCACCGCCCATGCGATTGGGCGCAAAGGAAATCTTGGCATCCGCGGTCAAGTTCTGATCTATCCCGGCCTTGGCGGAAAGATGGACGCAGGCTCCTACCTCACCCACGCCCATGCCCCGATGCTCAGCCGCGATGACGTGCGTTTCTACGCCACCATCCGTCACGGCAGCGCCGCGGAACCTGCACCCGACCCAACCTTCGCTCCCCTGTCCGACAGCGACTTCACCCACCTGCCCCCCACCCTCGCCATCGCCGCCGAATGCGATCCGCTGGCCGATGACGCCGCCGCTTACGCCGCCTGCATCACCGCTGCAGGGGGAACGGCAAGGGCCGTCACCGAACCCGGCCTCGTCCACGGCTATCTCCGCGCCCGCGCCACCGTGCCTCGGGCCGCCGCCAGCTTTGCTCGCATCACCCGCACCCTCACCGCCATGGCCAACGGCACATGGCCCGAACCCGAGGACACCGCATGAACGCCCCGATCCCGAACCTGACCCATTGGCAGGAACGCTGCGACATGGCCGCCGCCTTCCGCTGGACTGCCCGGCTGGACATGCATGAGGCAGTGGCGAACCACTTCTCCCTCGCCGTGAACCCCGAAGGCACGCGGTTCCTGATCAACCCGAATGGCCGTCATTTCAGCAGGATAACGGCCTCCAGCCTGATCGAGATCGATGCCAACGATCCCGCCACCATGGCGCGCCCCGATGCGCCAGACCCCACCGCATGGGGCCTGCACGGCTCTATCCATCGCGCCCTGCCCCATGCCCGCTGCGTGATGCATGTCCATTCCATCCACGCCACCGTTCTGGCCAGCCTAGCGGACTCGCGCCTTCCCGCCATCGACCAGAACAGCGCCATGTTCCACAACCGCCTTGTGGTTGATGATCACTACGGCGGCATGGCCTTTGAAGAGGAAGGCGCCCGCTGCGCAACGCTGCTGGCAGATCCCAAGACCACCGTCATGGTCATGGGCAATCATGGCGTTCTGGTGATCGGCCAAACCGTGGCCGAAGCATTCAATCGCCTCTACTACTTTGAACGCGCGGCGGAAACCTACATCCGCGCCCTGCAAACTGGCCGCCCCTTGCGCGTGCTGCCGGAAGACATCGCCGAAAAGACCGCGCAGGAGTGGGAGGCCTACCCCGGCTTCGCCGAGCTGCATCTGCGTGAGTTGCGCGCGATCCTTGACGCTGAGGCAGGCGACTACGCGGCATAGGCCGTGCTACCCCACCATGAAGGGCGCGGCTTTCATGGTGGCAGGAACCGGAACGCCCATCCGTGTCAGGATAGACGGCGCCAACGCCAACTGGTCAAGCAGCACATCGCCTGCCGGCATTTCGGATCCGCCGAAATAGTAGAACGCAAAATCCTGCTGTAGTTCACCGGTCCCGCCGTGATGTCCGCGCGCGTCCTGCCCATGATCTGCCGTGACAATCACCTCATACCCGGCGTTCCGCCAGCGATGGATGAACGGGGCCAGCTGTTCATCCAGCAGGTAGCAGGCATGATCCATCTCGGCGCAATCGTGAAAATACCGATGCCCCATGCTGTCCAGCGTGCACGAATGGTAGATGCCGTAATCGATCCCCTTCACCTCGCACAACCGGGTCAGCGTCGCGAAAAGATCATGGTCCGACGGGGTCATCTGGTTGTCATGGCCATAGCCAGCCATGGTGTGAAACCGCCCGTGATGGATCGGCCCCGCCTCTTCGTCATACTCGATATCGCGGACGCTATCGAAGGGCGCGCGCTGAAAGAATTCCGACCAGAAGGAATGCGTCACAGCCCCCGTCCGCCGTCCTGCCCCGGCAAGGGCAGAAAACACGTCGGGCATGTCCAGCTTGCGGACATTGGAATTGCCCCAAATCCCATGGACCTGCGGCGGCACCCCGGTATGGATCGACGCATAGCAAGAGGCCGAGGTTGACGGCAGCACCGCCTGCATCCGCCAGACGCGCGCCTCACCCGATTGCACCCAACCTTCCAGATTGCCGAACAATCGCCGCCAGTTGCGATAGGGCACCCCGTCGATGATGATCAGCAGCAGCTTGCGCGCCATCAGTTGCCTGCGCTTTCCATCTTACGATGGGCCAGTACCTCTTCCAGCCAACCCAGCCGCATCTCGGGAACTGACGACAGCAACAGATCGGTGTAATCGTCAAAGGGCGGCGTCAGCACATCGGTCTTTGACCCATACCGCACGACTTGCCCCCGATACATCACGGCGATCTTGTCGGCGATGGCCTTCACCGTCGCCAGATCATGGGTGATGAACAGATAGGCCACATGCGCCTCGGCCTGCAAATTCAGCAACAATTTCAAGATGCCATCCGCCACCAGCGGGTCCAGCGCCGATGTCACCTCATCACAAATGATCAGCTTGGGCTTGGCCGCCAGCGCCCGCGCGATACAGACGCGCTGCTTCTGCCCGCCTGACAGTTCGGCGGGGTAGCGGTCAATATAACCCTTCCCCATCTCGATCTGATCCAGCAATTCCTGCACGCGCTTGCGCTTGGTCTCGCCCGTCATGCCGAAATAGAACTCCAGCGGCCGCCCGATGATGGTGCCCACGGTCTGGCGCGGGTTCATCGCCACATCGGCCATCTGATAGATCATCTGCAATTCGCGCAGATCATCCTTGCTGCGGTCCTTCAGCCCCGCGCTCAGCGTGCGCCCGGCAAAGGTGATCCGCCCCTGACTTGGCGGCAGCAATCCCGTGATCGCCCGCGCCAGGGTCGACTTACCCGATCCGCTTTCACCGACCACCGCAAGCGTCTGCCCGGCAGGCAGATCAACGGTGACATTCTTCAGCACATCAAAGTTTGTACCCGAATATCGCGCAGTCACATTCTGCACCGAAAGGATCGGCGCAGCTTCGGCCTTTTCCACATGGTCGATCGACCGGACCGAGACCAGCGCGCGGGTATACTCCTCATGCGGTTCGGTGATGACCTGCCGCACTGGGCCGTATTCCACCTTCTTGCCATGCCGCAGCACCAGAATGTCATCCGCCACCTGCGCCACCACCGCCAGATCATGGGTGATATACAGCGCCGCCACCCCGGTATCGCGGATCGCCTCCTTGATCGCGGCCAGAACCTCGATCTGCGTGGTAACGTCCAGCGCGGTGGTGGGTTCGTCAAAGATCACCAGATCGGGCTTTGGGCAAAGCGCCATCGCCGTCATAGCGCGCTGCAACTGCCCGCCTGATACCTGATGCGGATAACGATCCCCAAAGCTTTCCGGGTTCGGCAGGCCTAGCTTGGCAAACAGCATCACGGCCCGCTTTTCCACCTCGGCCCGGCCCATCAACCCATGCGTCAGCGTGGTCTCGATCACCTGCTCCATCAACCGCTTTGCCGGGTTGAAGGCCGCCGCCGCCGATTGCGCGACATAGGTCACTTCCCGCCCACGCAGGGCGCGCAACCCGGACGCATTCATCCCCCGGATGTTGCGCCCGGCCAGCAGGATCTCCCCCCCCGTCAGGCGCACACCGCCCCGTCCATAGGCCATCGCAGACAGCCCGATGGTGGATTTCCCCGCCCCGGATTCCCCGATCAGACCCAGCACCTTGCCCTTGGCCACGCTGACCGACACATCATCCACCAGCACCACATCCCGCGGCGGTTCCCCCGGCGGATAGCTGGTCGCCTCGATCCGCAGGTTCCTTATCTCAAGCAAATCAGCCACCGCGCCCCCCTTTCAGGCTTGTCGTGCGCGACAGGATCCAATCCGCCACAAGGTTCACCGAAATCGCCAACAGCGCGATGGCCAAGGCGGGCATCAGCGCGGCGGATTTGCCGTAGATCAGCCCGTCCTTGTTTTCCTTCACCATCCCGCCCCAATCCGCCAGCGGCGGCTGGATGCCAAGGCCAAGGAAGGACAGGGTGGAAATGAACAACACCGCAAAGATGAACCGCAGCCCGAACTCCGCCACCAAGGGCGACAGGGCATTGGGCAGGATCTCGCGGAAGATGATCCAGCTTTGCCCCTCGCCACGTAGCTTTGCCGCCTCGACATAATCCATCACGGCAATATCCATCGCCACCGCGCGCGACAGACGGAACACCCGCGTCGCATCCAACAGCCCCATGATCAGGATCAGCACCGTTAGGTTGATGGGCAGCACCGACAACACCACCAGCGCCACGATCAGCGACGGAATGGCCATCATCAGATCGACCATCCGGCTCAGCCCCTGATCAACCCAGCCCCCGCGCACTGCGGCGAGAAAGCCAAGGAATGAACCCAGCCCGAACGACAACAGGGATGAAGCGAGCGCCACGAAGATGGTGATCTGCCCACCATGGATCATCCGGCTCAGGATATCGCGGCCGATTGTATCGGTGCCCAGCCAGTGCCGGTCTGACGGCGGCTCCCACACACCGCCAATCACGGCATCCAGCGGATAGGGCGCAATCCATTGGGCAAAGACTGCGCAAAACAAGAAGGCCCCGGTCAGGATCAGGCCGATAAGGGCGGAAAGCGGCATCTTCATTTCGGGTGCCTCAATCGCGGATTGGCCACGATGGAAATGACATCGGCAAGAATGTTCAGCCCGATATAGACTGCGGCAAAGATCAACCCCACCGCCTGCACCACCGGCAGATCACGCTTGGCCACATGGTCCACCAGATACTGGCCCAGCGCGTTATAGCCGAACACAACCTCGACCACGACAACACCCACCACCAGATAGGCCAGGTTCAGCACCACGACCGACACGATGGGCGCGATGGCATTGGGAAAGGCGTGCTGCCAGATCACCTGCATGGGCGAGAGGCCCTTCAATTCAGCCGTTTCGATATAGGCCGATTGCATCACGTTCAGGATCGCCGCCCGCGTCATCCGCATCATATGGGCCAGCACCACCAGAACCAGCACGATCACCGGCAAAGCCACGGCCTGCAACCGCGCCCAGAACGACATTCCCGGAAACACCATCGCCACGGGTTGAAAGATCGGGATCACCTGCGTCAGCAGGAAGATCACGAAATAAGCCGCCACAAACTCCGGCAGCGAAATCGTCGACAGCGTGATCCCGGAAATCACCTTGTCCGGCCAGCGCCCATTATAACGCGCCGCGATCAACCCCAGCAGGATCGCCAGCGGCACAGAAATCACCGCCGCGCATGAGGCAAGGAACAGCGTATTGCCCAGCCTTTGCCCGATGGCCTGCCCGATATCCTGCCCATTCGTCAGCGCAACGCCGAAATCGCCGGTCAGGATACCCCCCAACCAGTCGAAATAGCGCACGTAAGAGGGGCGGTTCAGGCCAAGCGACTCCCTCAGGTTCGCCAAAGCCTCGGGCGTGGCGGATTGGCCAAGAATGGCCTGCGCCACATCGCCCGGCAGCGCCTCTGTGCCAAGAAAGATCAGCAGTGACACTGCAAAAAGCAGCAGCAGGCCCAGCGTTACACGCTGGGCCACGAGTTTAAGGACAGGATGCACCTTGCAATGGCCTGATCAAGCCGTCAGCCAGCACTTGGCCAGCGCACGCCCGTTCATCAGCTCACCGTTCGGATCGGGCTGCCAACCGGCCACTTCCTCGCGCTTGGCTTCGACAAAGTCGTTGAACATCGGGCAAACAAGGCCGCCGTCGTCGCGCAGGATATTGGCCATTTCCGAATACATCCCTTTGCGCTTGGTAGCATCCAGTTCGGCCCGTGCAGCAACCAGAAGCTCATCGAACTTCGCGTTCTTGAACTTCGTGTCGTTCCAGTCTGCGGTCGACAGATAGGCCGTCGAATACATCTGATCCTGCACAGGACGCCCGCCCCAATAGCTTGCGCAGAAGGGTTCCACGTTCCAGACATTGGACCAGTAGCCATCATCCGGCTCGACCTTCACCTCAAGCGGGATACCCGCCGCAGCTGCCGATTGCTGGAACAACTGCGCCGCTTCCACCGCACCGGGGAATGCACCCGGTGCCGTGCGCAGAATGATGGGCGATCCATCATGGCCCGAAGCCTTGTACAACTCGGCAGCAGCAGCAGCGTCATATTCACGCTGAGGGATCGAATCGTCAAACAGCGGATAGGCCGCGTTGATCGGGAAATCGTTGCCCTTGGTGCCATAGCCGCCAAGGATCTTGTCGACCATTTCCTGACGGTTGATGGACAGTTTCAGCGCGTTGCGCAGATCCTTGTTGTCGAACGGCGCCTTGTCGCAATGCATGATGAACACATAGTGCCCGCGTCCCGCCACGTGCTCGATGGAAATGCCGGGGGCACCTTTCAGAAGTTCCACGATCTTCGGGTCCACCCGGTTGATCATGTGCACCTGACCAGCCTGCAGCGCAGCGGTCCGGGCAGTGTTGTCGTTGATCACAAGGATCTCGACCTGATCAGCATGGGCCATCGTGCTGTCAAAGTAATTGGCATGCCGCTCGAACACATGGCGCACGCCCGGCTCATTCGCGACAACCTTGTAGGGGCCTGCACCAATAGCTGCCGTCGGATTGTCCACCCCGCCACCCGGCTGGATCACAAGGTGATAGTCCGCCATCAGGAAGGGCAGGTCAGCGTTGCCCGATGCCAGCGTCAGGGTAACCATATCCCCTTCGGCCTTCATATCGGAAATGCCCTGCACAATGCCCAGCGCGCCCGACTGCGATTTCTCATCCGTGTGCCGCTTCAGCGTGGCCACCACATCCTCGGCGGTGACGGTCTTGCCATCGTGGAATTCCACGCCAGCGCGGATCTTGAATTTCCATTCCGTTGCATCGGCATTGGCCGAAATCTCTTCGGCAATGCGATAGTCGATCTCGCCCTTGGCGTTCACATCGACCAGCATCTCGCCCCAGGTCATGTTGACCATGAACGGCACCTCGGATGCCGCCAGCGCCGGATCGAGCGAGTTGGTGGATTCTCCGCCCGCCATCCCGGCCCGCAGCACACCACCCTTCACGGGCTCTTGCGCGCGCGCAGCAGAGGCAAGCAGTGTGCTGGCCATCGCAGCGGAAATGCCCATGGCCGAAGCGCGGCCTATGAATTCACGACGGCTCATCATGCCACGTGCCGCACGCTTGAGCAGATAGTCGAACTCGTTGTTCATTATTCTTGGTCTCCCTGTTGTCGGCACGGAATTGTTCTGACCCGGCCGTTTTTGTTGATTACCCAATCAGTAACCCGCGAATCCCATCGCGGGCAAAGGTTTTTTCCCACTCCAGCGTCATGATTTTCAGACAAACCGGCGGGCGACCCGGTCGTCCCATCGTCTTTCAAACACCAAGTCCGCGCCCTCCCAAGCCCGCAAGACGGCCGTCATCCGCAAATCTGTGGCGGTTCCCGTCATCTCGGCTTCCGCCTTGGTGCGCACTGACCAGTCCCCCCGTGACAGCCGCTGCTCCCAGACATGGACCGCCCGCGCTGATTGCGGATCATCAGGACGTATCTCCCACCGCTCGGTCATCGTCTCACCGCTGCACAGGCCATGGGTCAGGTTCTCGACATCGCCAAGATCATCTTCGACGACCAAGGCATAGGTGCCAGCAATCAGATCTTCCTCAACAAACCGTCGCGTTCGACCTTCGCGCAAAACCCGATGCTTCCAAGGTGATGCATGTTCTGCAGGCGGCGGTGACCATTCCGAAGCGCTGCCCGAATGCACCGGCAGGCGCAGACTGCCGCCAGAAAGGGTCAACGCCCCCGCCTCAGGCGATGGCCAGACAAATGGCCAATAGCTGTTGGACAAGGCCAGCCTCAGCCGATGGCCCGGGGCAACCCGATAGGCCATCTGATCCAGCCGGACCGTCACCACCTGCATCTCGCCGGGCACCATCGGCCGCGGCTGTTCCATGCTGTCTCGATGGCACAGGTTCAGCATCCCATGTGCGATACGCACCGATGCCCCATCCGGCGCCACATCACACAGCCGCGCCACGACAAATCCCAAGGGCTTGTCAGACGACAGGCGCAGCGAAACCTCTGCCGCGCCCAAAAGATCCAGCCCCTCTGCCAGCGCCTCGCCATCGAAACAGACCGACATCGCATCATCCCGGCTCTGATCACCCGGCATTTCGGCGTTCAGTCCCATCGGAAAGAACTCGCCCGCATACAGCCCCAAATGCTGCGGCGAGGCGATTGTCATGGCGAACGCTGCCCCCTCAGCTTGGCCCAAATACCCATGCGGCGCCGCATCTCTGCGCCCCGGCATCAGGCTCAGCACCTCTGGCAGCACGCGCGGCGAAGGCCACTCCGTCTCAGCCACCCAATGCCCTCGCCGATGCCGCGCACTGGCGTCCGGTGGGGCACTATCCATCATCCAAACGCGATAAGCCGGGTCATCCTCGGCCCCGTTCTCAATCCCCTTCAACCAGCGATCCCACCAGCGCAACGCGATTTGCAGGAACCCCACCTTCGGCCCCGGAACCGCCGTATGCGGGTACTGATGCACCCATGGCCCAACGATTCCCTTGCACGGGACAGGGACATTCTCCACCAGATGGGCCACGGTGTTCATGTAGTTGTCCGCCCAACCGCCCCAGATCAACACGGGCGTTTTCATACGGGCATAATCTTCGCCCACTGACCCATGCTTCCAGTAATCGCCCTTCTCCTGCAACGCTGCCCAGCGCGGGGCGAGCCAAGGTTCATTCTCCAACCGCTCCAGCCACATCTCGCGCCAATCCGGGCGCAGAACCGGGTCCGGCGGACGGCTGGAAAAAGACAGCATCACCGCGCCCCAGCCAAAGTTTTCGCCCAGCAAACAGCCGCCCTTGTAGTGGATATCATCAGCAAACCGGTCGGTCGTGGCGCAGACCGAAACCACCGCCTTCAACGCCGGGGGCTGGTTAAAGGCCGCCTGCAGGCAGTTGAACCCGCCCCAGCTTTTCCCCATCATCCCGACCGCGCCATTGCACCAGGCTTGCCGCGAAAGCCAGTCGATCACGACCAGCGCATCATCCATTTCCTGTTGCGTGTATTCATCGGACATCAACCCTTCGGAATCGCCATTCCCCCGCATGTCCACGCGCACGCAGGCATAGCCGTGCCCCGCGATATAGGCATGCATCATCTCATCCCTTGGCAGGGTTCCGTCGCGCTTTCGATAGGGGATGTATTCCAGAACTGCAGGAACGGGATGCGCCCCCGCATCCTCGGGCAACCACACCCGCGCTGACAGGCGACATCCATCGGGCATCACAATGCCCATGTCCTCATGCTCCACGATCCGACAGGGGTATTCCGTCCGAATTGTCATGCACCGCGCTCCGTTTGGTTTCGGCATCAGATGACACCCCGGCCGCATCGCCGCGCCAGTTCCCGCCCATCAAACGGCAGAACGCGACACTGCACGCCAATTCCATCCCACGGCAGTGCGTGCCGGTGTAGGCTGCGTCACATGGTGCCCCATTCGCCTGGCCCCACCGTAAAGGAATCGCAGTGCCCATTACGTCAGACCGGATCGAAGTGCGAAACGTTACCTCGCCCCATCATATCACCCATGTGGACCGCGCGAAGTATGACGCAATGCGAAAGGCGCTCATGGCCGTCTTGCCCGATGCACCCCCCGGAATGACCGTGGCCGAGGCACAATCCGCCCTCCTTGCCCATCTGGACGAGGCGCTCTTCCCCGGCGGGGCCAAGGCCGGATGGTGGATGAAATGCGTCCAGCTTGATCTCGAGGCGCGCGGCGTTCTCGCACGCGGTCCGAAATCCCCTGTCCGCCTTTTCCGCGCCGGGAATGTCGGCTGAAGACAGCGACAGGGCGTTTCGGCCCTATCTGGGCCGATGCGCCTGAAATAGGCTGCAGGCGCAGTGAAAGCCGGAGACAGCCATGACAACCCGCCCCAACATTCTGATCCTCATGGTGGACCAGCTGACAGGGACGCTGTTTCCCGATGGCCCGGCGCCGTTCCTGCACGCGCCGAACCTGAAACGCCTTGCCGAACGCTCGGTGCGCTTTGCCAACAGCTACACCGCCTCGCCCCTCTGTGCCCCTGCCCGCGCGGCCTTCATGTCCGGCGCCCTGCCCAACCGCACGCGCGTCTATGACAACGCGGCGGAGTTCGCCTCAGACATCCCTACCTACGCCCATCACCTGCGCCGCTCCGGTTATCAAACCGCCCTGTCCGGCAAGATGCATTTCGTCGGCCCCGATCAGATGCACGGGTTCGAAGAACGCCTGACCACCGATATCTACCCCGCCGATTTCGGGTGGACGCCCGACTACCGCAAGCCCGGCGAACGGATCGACTGGTGGTTTCACAACCTCGGCTCCGTCACGGGGGCAGGTGTGGCCGAGATCACAAACCAGCTTGAATATGATGACGACGTCGCCTTTCAGGCAAACCAGAAACTCTATGATTTGTCCCGCGGCCATGACGCCCGCCCGTGGTGCCTGACGGTCAGCTTCACCCATCCCCACGATCCATTTGTTGCAAGGCGCAAATTCTGGGATCTGTACAACGACGCGCCCGAACTGGCCCCACCGGAACCCATCGCCTATGCCGATCAGGACCCCCACTCCCAACGCCTGATGGATGCCTGCGACTGGCGCGCCTTTGACATCACCGACGCCAACATCCGCCGCGCGCGGCAAGGCTATTTCGCCAACATCTCTTATGTCGACGCCAAGATCGGCGAAATCCTCGACACGCTGGAAGCAACGCGCCAAGAGGCGATCATCATCTTCCTGTCAGACCATGGCGAGATGCTGGGCGAACGGGGCCTGTGGTTCAAAATGAACTTCTTCGAAGGCTCCGCCCGCGTGCCGCTGATGATCGCTGCGCCCGACCTCGCCCCGCAGCTCATCGATACGCCCGTATCCACCATCGACGTGACCCCCACGCTGGGCGCGTTGGCCGGAATCGATATGGCCGCGATCATGCCTTGGACGGATGGCGAAAACCTCGTTCCGCTTGCCAAAGGCGCGGTCCGAACCGCGCCTGTTGCGATGGAATACGCGGCCGAAGGCACCGTGTCGCCCATGATCTGCCTGCGCGAAAGCGACTGGAAATATGTCCTGTGCAACGCCGACCCCGAACTGCTCTTCAATCTCGCCACTGACCCGGCCGAACGCCACAACCTTGCCACCGACCCATCCCATGCCGCCACCCTCGCTGCCTTCCGTGCCAAGGCCGAGGCACGATGGAACCTCCACGCCTATGACGCGGCGGTGCGTGAAAGCCAAGCACGCCGTTGGGTAGTCTATGAGGCATTGCGCAACGGGGCCTACTTCCCCTGGGACTACCAACCCCTTCGCGCTGCATCCGAACGCTACATGCGCAATCACATGGACCTGAACGTGCTGGAGGAAAACAAACGCTTCCCCCGTGGGGAATAGCAACTCCAACCGGCACTCCCGGAACTGGCGTCGAATTTGGGTATTTGGGCCAAGATGAAGCCGGTCGTGTCCTTCATCTTGGCAAAAATACCCAATCGCACCCTTCAGGCCAAACTGGCGGCTTTAGGTCTCTCGCAGACGAACCGCATCCCGTGGCAACGCCGTGCGAGGGGGGGCGGTGCCCCCC